>OBZG01000013.1_pt1 | contig 262488 bp, 237 predicted proteins | sample 1550701 | NCBI WGS metagenome assembly OBZG01 (sample SAMEA2580229, study PRJEB22360) | human gut metagenome | biome: human gut; feature: human-associated habitat; material: faeces | place: Denmark | collected 2008/2010
TTGAAACCTAATTTAGCGAGGTTTCTATTAACGTAAATTTTGAGGTTTTAGTGTTTCTATTAACCTTTGTTGTATTAGATATCTTATCAACTCGTCTTCTGTACTCTGGAGAATTGATGAGATTTGAGTCAACAACCGTATTTTTGTACTTATACTTCCTTTTACTTTCTTCTTTCTCTCTACTGTTTTTCCATTCATCAAAGTTCATTCCATGCTCAGAATACCCATTCAGCCATTCATGATACGCCTTATCATCCATATATGCCGCAGTGCTGCACCTACATCTTGGATGCATCGGAGGAGCGTTGGCTCCAGGCATCATTTTGGAAACTTTAAATTGCTTCTCATCCATCCCTTTGCAAATTGGACAGGCATCTCCTAGTGTAAGAAACGTATATTCATCAAACCCATTCTTTTCAAAAGATTGTTTCTGTGCTTCTGTCTGCACCCTTGCAAGTTCTGTTACCATCAGACGCTCCGCGTTGCTCTGGCTGACTCCGAATCTTTTTCTTAGATGTGTTGCCAGTTTTTTCGGATTTTGCCCTTGGATAAGCCCAATTTGCAATAACTTGGCTAACTCCGATTTTAACATATCTTGGTACATCCAGATGCGATCTGAAAAAGTCGCATTGCGAAAAGACGCATTAACAATAACTCTTGCCTTTTTGGCATTATTTTGTACAGTTTTCCCGAGGATGCCAGCCTGACGCTTCAACTCCTTTTCTGTCCGATCATACAAAATCTGATCAAACAGCTTATCTATTTCATCGAATCCGGCTACCATTTCGAGTCCAATCTGAGCTTTCAGAAGTTCCAGTCTGTTTACTTTCATCGTGAGATTGTAAAGACGCATTTCTGCATTTGCCTTGTCAGAAAACTCTTTATCTTTCACATATTTCTTTGCCTTTCTTGCATAAGATTCAATATCCAGTTTCGCAACCCTTTTCTTCGCTTCTGAAAGAGTAATTCCTTCTTTCCTTGCATACCGCACATAAAAACCATTGATCTGTTTTTCAATCTCATCCATCATATTCTGATAGATTTCATCTAATTGTTCCCTGAACTCCTTTTCTTCCTGTATATTATGTTTCTTCTGCTCTGCTTCTCTTTCTTTCCAGTACTCCTGACTGCTCACCTGGTCCACCTCCGAACATGCTATTCATCACAGCATCTTCTCGTTGCTGATTTTCTTCCTCGATTTTTTTCATCTCTTCCTTCACATTGTCTACGATGGAAAGCGTTTTAAGCTGGGTATCCTGTGACACAATTCCTTCCAAATTGCCCGCAATCTGAGTCTCTTCCAAGATATTTGCTGGAAAGTTTGGCGTAAAATGTGGATGAATCAACACAAAATCATCTTTTTTCATTCCAGATACAGGATTACTAAAAATCAATCTGTATCTTCGATTCATTCCAGCAGAAAACTTTCGTTCTTTTGTTTTTTCCAGATTGCTCATTGCCTGCAACTTGTACTTTAAGGCGATGCCGGATGTAGTTCCAAAGTTTTCATCCGAAATGTTAGCTACCATGCTGATCTGAAAAATCAACTTTTCCAGTCTGTCAATCAGATGTTCTTGCGTATTATCTCCGTCCGGCTTGCTCATAAATTCAACGATCACATTCTCTGTATCTCCGTCAAGGTTTATAATCCTGTTATCCCTAATATGTTCCGTTTCGTCATTTCCTAGGAGAGTCCCAAGTATTTTCAGGTATGCATCTGCAAAATAATCGACATCATTCGCTTTTTCGGAGATCGTCTTATTATATGCATTTATCATCGTCATAACCGGCTCAAAAATCCCAATCCGTTCCGCGTTCTCCACGAATTCTGCTGCCGGAACACCATCGAAACCATGAATCTTTTCTTCTGTCTCCCATACAATACGCCCTTTTAATACAAACCACTTAACCTTTTGTTGATCTGATACACTACCATGTAATACCTGATCCGCATCCGTGTACAGCCTCACAAAATAACGTTCCTTACTGAGTACAGAATCATCGTACACCATAAATGCATCCATCGGAGAAAGATATGTAATCCCGATGTTGCCAAGATCATCTACATAATACATTTCATACCCTTTTCCATATATGCTACATATTTTTGACAATTCCGCGTTGTTATCGTCCTGGTTATTATACTGATCCAAAAAATCAACATATTTCTCAACATCTTCATTCCCGTCCACAGACAACTTGATTGGATTCCCAATAAAAAATCCATTCATGGTATCCACAATATATTTTGCAAAATTTACTGCAATACGGTTATCCGGCTTCCATCTTGGTTTTTTAGGCTCGTAAAAAATCGGATAATCTGTTTCATAAGCCTTTCGAAGTTCCTCATACCGAAAAACACATTCTGCGCGATGTCTCTCTATAAACTGACCAAGCGTCTCATCTGTCAGTTCTTCTTCTGATGAAATCCTGTATATCATCTATAATCCTCCCTGAATCGTTCGATTTAGTCTCACTGGCACTCGTCTCTCCTGCTCAATTGAGTACCTGAGCATCGCCATCGCATCATCAAAGAAATTCACTGGCTCATCCGTGAAAGTGTTCGTTTTCTCATCCTTTTTCCATTTCCACTGCTGGATCTCCTTAGTCGTGTTTACGCAGGACGGATGAATGTGAATCGTGTGCTGCTTCAGATAATCAATCTGCGCTTTCACGCTGTTCGACTCTTTCTTAACCGGGCGTGCTCTGTATCCTGCTTTCTGCCACATCTTAATCCTGTCCGGCTCAGCAGAATCGCAATACATGGTGATTCGTCTTTGGAATTTTCCCTCAGCCAACTGTATGATCTCTGATGTATCTTTTTCAAATACATACAATTCCCGGCATAAGTAGATATCTCCATCTTTGAATCCAACCTCCCCGATACAGTTCGCATGGTTGAATCCAAAATCCTGTGAATTTACCATGTAATCGAATCTTTCTGGGGATGTATCGAATTCCTCAATCACATAATTTGTAAGAATCAGACCTCCGGTCTCTCCCCATTCACCAAGTCCGTAAATCCGATACCCGTCCGGATCCCGTTCTTTACGCATCATCATGCGCCGGTGATACGCTTCGTCTATGAACCGGTTCTGCAGGTATGTAGACTGGTGTGTGTATACATCATCACTCTTAATGTCAAAATACTTTGCCTTCAGCCAGTGCGTTGCTGACACTGGGTTGAAGCTGAATGTGATCTGGTAATACAAAAATGGATTGAATGACAAGTCACCTCTGAGTCGGTCATCGAGAATATCGACATCCGCTTCGTAAAGCTCCGTTGCTTCTTCAATCCATATCCATGTTAATTTTCCGACATCAAATGTGATAGACTTTACTTTTTCTCGCTGTCCATCATCTTTCATTCCTCGGAAAATCACTTTATTTCCTGTCACTTTCGAGATCAGCTCCATTGGATTACTTCTGATCTGCCAGAATAATCCTGCTTTATCCCCGTATATTTTATATATTGCACTCTTTAGCTCCGCATAAGTACTATCTTTGTTTGTTGTGTCTACTTTCCGGACGCACAGAAGATTCGCGCCTTTGTACTTCGGATCACCAAGTTTGATGATAAAATTCTGTGCAATGTTTACTGACTTCCCAGAACCGGCAGAGCCTTTTGCCAATCGGTATCGTTTCTTGCACTCATTGAATTCTTTAAAATTTCTGTTAAATCCAACATTAACTTCCTTCATCTTCATCACCATAGTCTACTACAATCTTCATGTCCATATCTCCTGCTACATCCAGCTTGTCATTCCACATACCTAAATGCCTGCCGAGAAGCTCGAGCGCCTTTACCTTGTCGCAGGGCTTCTGTTCCAATCCATCGCGCCCCTTTTTAATCGTTCCGAGGGCTCGCCGCTGTTCCTCAGTAAGGTTATCTGTAAGCTCCAATTCTACGGTCCGATACAGAATCGGTTCTCCGTCTTCTCCTACGAGCGGAATAATATTTCCATCTACTTCTGCTGTAGCCTGTTTCTCAACTACTTTCGCGTAGTCTGAAGCCTTGGAAAAAGCAATGGCAGCCAGTTCATTTAAAACTCGATCCTGCGTGATCTCCGTCCGCTTCTGCCGCTCTTCCATTCTTTCGGTAATATATTCTGCAACCTTAGCATTTCTTAGCAACTTACTTCCATTTACTGCTGCTGACTCTTCTTTCTTTACGCTTGGATATGCGACGCGGTAAGCCCGTGTGGCATTTAGATCAATCAAGTACTCATCTGCAAATATTTTCTGTTTTTCTGTCATAGGACTCACCACCTTTAAAACATAATAAAAGCACCCATCAACTGGATGCCAAGAATTTAGGACTACTGCAAAATGAAGGAATTATAACAGCAACAAAAACCAAAATAACCAAATACACAATCAAAATTTATAAGAAAAAAGGAGGAAACTTTGCAGTAGTCCACAACGGGTATAACAGGATTCGAACCTGCGACAAATCGGTTAACAGCCGATCGCTCTACCAACTGAGCTATACACCCGTAGGATGCCTTTTATTGACATCCTTAACCCTATCCGCACTCGGGTACTGACACTAAATATAGATTACCGAATCTATTTTTGTTTGTTTTGCAGATCTGCGGATATCTGCGTTTTGTGATATCACTCCGTAGCACTTCCGCAACATTCCGGAATTAAAATTTACTGCGATATGCTACTAAGCCGTGTACAGGAGTCGAACCTGTCTGCCCTACATTTGCCACGGCATAAAAACACCGCCAGACAAGAAAGGGTAAAAGTCCGGCGGTATTCCGAATGTTTGGAAAGATTGTTTTAGAACAATATACAATCGTTCTAGAATAATTATATCATAAGTAGAATGTTAATTGTGTTAATCTTTCAGTTGTTCACCTATTTTTTGTGAGATTCTCCCCCTGCTATATCCAACAATTTCTGCAACTTCTATTTGTTTTTTACCCTCTATAAACGATAACTCGAATATCTCTTTAATCTCCGTATCACCAATCCTGTTTATGTAGTCCTCGACTTCTTCTTGCTCTTTCAGAATCCGCAGTCTGTCTGACTCTTTTCTCCTGATCTGCCGTCTTATATTCTCTTCTTCGTAAGGATCGTACATTTGGACAGACGTTCTCACTTCGGTGTACGGAAAATCTACACTGGATCCCGTTACCTTCCCCATGACAACAGTCGATTCCCGTTCACAGAGTTCTTGTATCTGATTCTCAATCCGGATAAGTCTATCTTTATTCGGTTTATACCTTTTCAGTGTTTTCTTGTCCACTGGCAACACTCCTTTTCGTATTTACTCCCCATTTTCTTAAGCAGTCCTCCACCGTGTGCTTCTTGTATGCTTGACTCTGCATCCACCTTTTCGCTCCTTCCGTTGGATCATGTTCTGCCATTCCTGCATAGTGATCTTTCTGATCCTGCTTCATTTCTTTCTTGCCACGTCTATGCTTTAAGGTTGTTCCTCTCATTCCGTTACCTCAATTTCCTCTCCGGTCAATTCTTCCAACTTCTTCCTCATTTCTTCGATTGTCATTTTCTTTGGTTCTTTGCGCTCCCAGATGAGTTCGAGGTTGACATCATACATGATACTGCTAATTTTTCCCATGCATTTAATCTTATATACTCTAACTATTTCCAAATCACTTACCACATTTTTTAAGCTTTCGTTATAGTCTCCCAAATCCGCATATCCATCTTCGCCGATCAAAAAGTCGCCTACAACAAGTCTTTTCCCGAAACTGTTATCATTATATTCGACCACCATTCCGTCTTTTAAATCCGCTTTTGTAAATTTTTTCTGCATATAATCACTCCATTCCAATATTTTATATCCTTCGCTATTGTAGTACCGATACGATGAGAACATTCCGGATCCTACATAGCACGTTTCTCCTTTGCACTCTTCATAATTCGTCTTTTCCATATAGCTTTTGCCTGTGCACCATTTCATCCCGTGCTCATGCATTCTTTTGCAAAAATCTTTCGCTTCTTCCTCGGTCTTGCAATTCACCGCAATCTTATTGTCTTTATTTTTAAATTCATCCCAGTTAAATTTTTTCATTTTTCTACCTCACTATCTTTCGCACAATCCAATCTAAAAACACCACAAATAACAGTACCGGAAACCCTCCAGCCAGAAGATAATCTGCTCCTTCAAGTTCTACTTCCTCTTCGATTCCTGTTTTTAAAGCAATCACGGTTCCTAGCCCCAATATGTAGTAAAGGGCTAAGAATGCGATTGTAATTAAAATGTCCATGTTATACCTCCTTGTACGGTTCTATCTGTTCTTTCGGCATCCACGCTGTCACGACATCGTACATAATTTCCTTATTTGTTCCAAATTCTTTGTCGCAAGCATTGACCGAACCTCCCTCATCGTAAAATCTCCACATGCCCACTCTATCTATGTATCCGTCATACACATTGTATTCTTCCGGATAGTATGTCTTTTCTTCTTTCGGAACCCAGGCCGAATCGTAGTCCGCAATCCATTCGGATGAGTGTACGGTAACTTTTACCATTTTCCCGACTTCCGGCAATTTCTCACTTACCGGAATCCAACCGTTATTATCACTAACCACTTTAGCTTCCCCGCAAAATTCGAAATATTTGTTGAGCCATGCAATGACATAGTCTAATTTATATGAGCTATATCCAATATTGTAATAGTCTTCTCCAACTGTTTTATATTTGATTGAATAGTATGTTTTTTCGCCAACCTTGCGCGATATTATTTCCGCACTCGTCACTTTCTCCTTATCAATTCTTTCCATTTCAGAAATAGCTTCATCCATGTGCGAACGGATAATACCACTAATTTCGGTTGCCATGCCTGTAGCACCTAACGCATACAACACCTTATGTCCAGTTACATACTCTTTTTCAACTTTGCTTATCTCTTCCAAGATCTTCTCTAGTACGTTCATTTATTTCGTCTCCTGTTTCTCTTATCCATAACACAATAACCTTTTTTGCAATAACATTCTGTTGATTTATAGTAGTTTTTATAATATTTGCATTTAATGCACTCTTTTTTCATCACTCCACCTCCAACAGTTCAAAATATTTTTCCAAATGCTCTTCTGAAATTTGGAATAATAATTTACTTTTCCATCACTTCCTCAAACAGTTTCCTCGGGAGTATCTTGTCACAATCGATACACTGTTTCCTGCGTCCTGCATAATCTGTAACATCTTCTGTTCCTCCGATCGGATCACCGTCAAAATTAAACAATAAAGCTCTATGTACTCTTTCCAGCATATAATATCCTCTGTCGGAATCACAAAATGGACATTTCTTCAATTCTTCCATGTTACTCACTCCAATCTAATCTCTGTCCACACTCATCGCAGAATCTCATATAGCTTCTAAGCATTCCTCCGTATCGTCATCTCGATTCCAATCTCATCTTTTATCATCCTCGTATATTCATCCCATGTTGCCATATCGTCCACCAGACACTCTGCTTTCAGGTTCATTCGGTCGATAAATCTCTTGCACCGTTTCCCAGCAAAACCGAATTCATCATGCAGCGTTGCGACTGCGATCACCATCATTGTGTCCAGTGTCATGTTTTTGATTTTCTCACAGGCAATGTTTAGTTCTTTTCTGGTCAGCGCTGTATTTATTCCCGTGATATTCCGGAACTGGATTTCTTTTTCCAGTCCCTCAATACCGTCTTTTTTTTACAATCTCTCTTGCCAGAATCAATCCCTGTGATCTACCGGCTGTATAATCATCAACTTTTCCCATTCTTTTCTCTCCTGTTCCATATTTTCCTAAAACATTCAGTGTGAAAAAAAACATCCGTTGCCCTCTTTGTCCTCACATACTGGATACGACTCATATCATCAGATTCTCTGATGGCCTGTCCGCATCCCGGACACAACACCTCACTGAAATGTTTATTTAATGCCTTTTTCTTTGCCTGATCTGTCAATACCCTTGTTCTCCTTTATCGCTTTAATCCTTGCCTTCAGACTGGCCATTACCCAGCCTTGCACATCGTCCTTTTTACTAAGCGCTTTCATCACATCTTCATCTCTGGTCTCCGTACAGACCAGGTGATGTATGATCACTTTCTCCGTCTGCCCCTGTCGGTGTAGTCTTTTATTTGCCTGCGTATACAGTTCATAATTCCACGTCAAGCCGAACCAGATCACGTGATTTCCCCCCTGCTGCAGATTCAATCCGTAAGCGCTGCTGGCTGGATGGGTAAGCAGTAGGTCAATCTTTCCTGCATTCCAATCATCCTCGTCCTGCGTCGTCTTAAGCTCACGGATCCGCAATTTTGATTTTTCCAGTGCTTTCAGAATCCTGACCTTATCATGCTGGAAATTATAAAACACCAGTGCCGGTTTCCCCTGAAGGGACTCGATCAGTTCTAGGAATGCTTCGATCTTACAGTTATGTATTTCATGATAGTTCCGGTCTTCATCATAAATTGCCCCGTTCCCAAGCTGTAACAGCTTATTGCTCAATGCTGCTGCACTTGTGACACTGATTTCTTCTTCATCCTCCGGCAACTCCAGCACCATCTTGTACTCTAATTCCGTATAGGCCTTCCTTGACTTGCTGTCAAGTTCCACCGGGATCTCATGATATGTGATATCCGGAAGTTGCAGGTAGTCCTCTGCCTTCATGCTGATACAGATATCTGAGATCTTCTGTAGGATACTTTCTTCGGTTCCCGGTTTCGCCTTATAGTTGTATATCACATTCTGTCCCCGGTCTCCCGGATCAAAATAACGTTCCCGGAATCCGGTGTACCGCTTTCCAAGCCGATCACCCTCATCCAAAAGATAGACCTGCGCCCAAAGATCCTCTAAACCATTCGGAGAAGGAGTTCCTGTCAGTTCCACCATCCTGCCAATCCTGGAACTGACACTTGCCAGGGCTTTGAACCGTTTCGCCTTATGGCTTTTAAAACTGCTGGATTCATCGATCACTACCATGTCAAACGGCCAGGCATTACGGTAATAATCCACCAACCACACCACATTCTCCCGATTGATGATGTATAGATCAGCCGGCGTATTAAGGGCACGTATCCTTTTTGCTTCGCTCCCAAGTATCTGGGATACCCGCATCATCCGCGTATGCTCCCATTTATCCTTTTCCTTCGTCCAGGTTCCCTCTGCAACTTTTTTCGGTGCGATCACCAAAATTTTTTGTACTTCAAACCGGTTGTATTTTAATTCCTTTACCGCTGTCAATGTTGTGATTGTTTTCCCTAAACCCATATCCAAAAAAAGCCCGATTTTTTTAATCTCCAGTATCTTATCGATACAGTACTTCTGGTATTCGTGGGGAATAAACTTCTTTGCATCACAGCCCATATCTCTGCACCAACTTTCTGCTTGTTTCCTCAAATCCATGATCCCGAAAGAACTGGCAGACTCCTGAGATGCCATATATCACATGTACCCGCTGCCCTAAGTCTGACAGCCTCTTTAACTGGACTCTCTGGACAGATGACACTTTTCCAGAGTCCGTTTTCAACTCTGCGAAGATTGGCATCTGCCCCGGAAAGATGATGATTCGGTCAGGCACTCCGTTATTTCCCGGGCTTACCCACTTATAAGCCCTGCCTCCCAGTTTTTTAACCTCCTGTACTAGAATTTTTTCAATTTCTTTTTCTGACATTTTCTTACCTCCTGACAACAACAAGCCCTATACGCGTATATGTATACGCGCGTATGCCGTTTATGACGTATTATGGTATATATATATATCTTTAATTATATTTTTTTATTTTTTATAAAAAGTTTGTTGACACTGTTGACATATATCTGCAAACAACGTAATTTCGCTATTTTTTATGTCAACGAACGTGCTACATTAGTGTCAACACGTAAACAAACCATAAATTTTTTCATTTTTTATACTTTGTTGACGATTTAGAACTTTGTCGACACCCTTTTCACCGCTTTGTTGACACCCTTTCGAATCCTCTCTGCGTACCATAAAACCCGTACCTCAAAGACGATTTATTTCTTTTCCAACCGCTTATACAAGATAGGATGTTGTTGATTTCCATGCTGTCCCTCTTTCCCATGTACTTGATATCGGAACCAAAGCACTCCTGCCATATCTCTGCGGCACACACTTTTTCTCTGTCCATCAAATCAACGTTCGCTGTTAAATGCGTACCCCCTTGCAGGAACTGCCGCCTTTGCATTAGATTCATACCATCCCAGCCCACGGGGATTTTCCGTTCTAAAAATTCCCGGATCACTCCTTCCTTTGCAAAAGATTCCCTATGTTTTTCCTGCTGTTCTTCTGCCAGTTTTTCAATTTCTTTCGACAGAAATAAGGACTCTCCCAGTACCCAATACATGTACGTTTCCGCCCAGATCTGATCCACTTCTTCCGGAAGATCCACCCATACAGATTTCTTTGCCTTATACTCTCCCACATCCACCGGCCAGAATCTTCTGTTGCCTGTGGCATCTTTTAGGAATTCGCTGTCATTTGAGGTACCAAAAAATACGCATCTCCTGGGATACTTATCTGTTGTACGCCCATACGCTGCCCTGTAGATATCGTGTGTCTTGCTTAAAAACTGTTTGACCGCACTGGTTTCCTGCTTGGTCATTGCTGTCAGTTCTCCCACTTCATTGATCCAGGTACCCTGTATCAGTTCCGCTGCTTCTTTTCCTTCAAAGCTTGTCAAAGAATCCGAAAACCACTGTTTTCCTAAAATTGCAAGGAATGTACTTTTCCCGATTCCCTGCGGTCCGGTAAAGATCGGCATATAATCATATTTCACTCCTCCGGTTACAGCTCTTGCTACTGCAGCACATAAAGACTTCCTGATCACCGCCCTTGTATAGGTATTGTCCTCTGCACCCAGATAATCCGACAGCAGCGTATCCACACGCTTTTTACCATCCCATTTCAAGCTCTCCAGATAGTCCTCCACCTCGTTAATCTGATTCTGGCTGCTCACGATCAGCAGACCGTTATCCAGCTTTTCTTTTCCCGTAAGTCCGTAAAATGTCTCCATATATCGGTAATACCCTGCGTAGTCAACATCTTTCCAACGGCGTTTTTCCTCTCTCTGATCCCACGGCAATGCGCCCAGCACCATTCCACAGCTTGCAAATTGGTCGATAACGATCTTCCCCTTTAAGAGCGGATCATTTTCCAGTACCAGTGTTACATTTGCGATTGTTTTTTCGATTTTCCCATTTCCATCTTTTGTAAGATTCAGTACCCAGTCTACATTCCCGTCCTCTTCCCGTGCCGGGCTTTCCAGACCAGATACTTTTTTTGCCTGTTCAAACTTCTCTTTAATAAGAAGAGTAGACACCTCTTTGTCCGCTCGTGCCATTTTTGCCATTGCTTGAAAAGACGGAAGCTTTACGGATGGAGTGCCCTCTTTTGCTTCTTTATCCAGGTCGCCATACATATGCAGACGGATCAGGTCAAACGCATTCACCAATTGCCCGGAACACGGATCCGTAGCATGGTGGGAATAGAGGAACAGATCACCGTCATATAGAATCGCACCTCCCGTTGTAGTTCCTCCCGTATAAGTGTATCTGTTTGGAATATCCGTCTGTTCGTACATTCCCGGGATAAACTGTTCCATTGCCTGCGTAATGGAATACGTGCGGCAGAATGCTCCTATGATTCCTTTTTTCTCTGTCGGATTTTCCTGTTTTGCCAGACGCCTTTTTTCGATGGTTTCACTTCCGGGTACTTGCGGCCATTCGGCTACATTCTTCCAGTTCTTATACATTCCTAGCAGCCCGTCCAGACTGCAGAACGGATGATCATATACCTGATAAACATACTCCCCGTCCTTACAACAGCTTGGCCAGTACATCAGCCGGCTTGCGTCAAATGTAGTCGGGTCACAGAACTCGATCCCAATCAATGCAGCCGCCTTTCTTGCTGCGGGTTCATATTCGTCCGGAGTAGCCGTTCTATCCACAGGAATAATGACCCGGAGTCTCGGGGCGTATCCGGAATGTTTCCGTGTACTATAAACAACTGCTGCGCATCCCAGTCCAGATACTCTCTTCAATATTTCTTCTGTCTGCCCTGCCGGTATATTGTCCATATCCAATGTCAGCAGATCTCTCCCCTGCACGTAAGCTCCTTTTCTTCTATCATTGAAAAGGGTACCGCCGACAAACCCTCCAACATCTTTCAATTCAGCCTGTTGGCTCTTTGACAATGCCAAATAATTTTCTAAGGTTTCCAGACTTCTGGCCGGAGTTTTCAACCGGTCAACAAATTCCGACCACATGATCTCACTTTTCGGCCAGTATGTAGCCTTTCTTGATCCGGCCATGCTGACCAAAAGTTTTCTGTTATATTCCACTTCAACTCCTCCTAGTCTTTCATGTAATAGTCACTCTCAAATCCAGCACCTTTTAAGATCAGTCCCGGTGCCCAAGGTATCGGCTCTGCCATCAGATCACAGATTTCATCCACCGTAATTGATACAGGGGCATCGATGATCACCTCATCATGTACATGAAACACGACCTGCAGCCCCATCCTGTCAATTCTTTTTAGAGTCTCTGCAAGACAGTCACGTGCGATTGCCTGTACGATATTCTCTGTCATCTTTCCCCCATAAGTGGATGCCACTTCCCATTTTCTTGTCTGTTGCCCGACCGTGTAATAGTGGATTGCCATCTTCCCAAACTGATTCTCCTGCAGAAATGGTTTCGGGTAGAACAGCTTTCTCCCGCTTGGAAGCTGCACTGTCAAAAATGACTGTCCGTATACCAGGTCCCCCTCGTACCGGAAAATCAAACCGTAGATACCCTGTGGCTGTGCCGTCTGCATCGTAGTAAGGGCCGCCTGCTCCACTGCATACCACAAGTCTCTGATCCGCGGATTTGCGCTCCGCCATCTCTGTACAATATCGGGAAGTTCCTCTTCCGCCAGTCCCATATTCAATGCTCCCATGGCAATTAAGGCTGCTGTTCCACCCTGATACCCTAACGCAAGCGTGGCAACTTTTCCTTTCTGCCGCAGGCTGTATTCCGGATTTCCTTTTGCAATCTTTTCAATCGGAACATGGAACATCTGAGATGCTGTTGCTTCATAGATCTTTCCATGTGTAGCAAATACTTCATTTACCCACTGTTCTCCCGCCAGCCACGCAATCACACGAGCTTCAATGGCAGAAAAGTCAGCCACAACGAATTTATTCCCATCTGAGGGGATGAATGCTGTTCTGATCAGCTGCGACAGAGTATCCGGAACATTCCCGTATAGCAGCTTAATCCCGTCATAGTTTTTATCTTTTACAAGGTTTCTGGCATAATCCAGGGTCTTTAAATAATTCCTCGGAAGATTCTGCAACTGTACAAGCCTTCCTGCCCAACGCCCGGTCCGATTCGCACCATAAAACTGTGTCAGTCCGCGTACACGATCATCCGCTCCCTTTGCGGTATCCATTGCAACATATTTCTTAATAGATGTTTTCCCTAACTGCTGACGAATTTCCAAAATCTTTCTCGCATCATCCGGAAGATTCTCCCGCTGTAAGTATTCTTCTACTGTTGCTTTTTGCAGGTTTGGAATATCCACATCTTTTCCGGACAACCACTGTTGCAACTGTGTTGCGCTATTCGGGTTTGCAAGACCGGTAATCCTGAATGCTTCTGCTGTCAAACACTCCGTGCTGTGAGAATCAATTGCCAAAGCTCCTGCGATCAGATTTGTATCTACCCGAACTCCATACGCATTCATCAAGATATCCATCCTCCACAATCTCTGTTCTTCTTTCGGAACTGGAAACGCCTGCAACCTTTTTAGGATTTCATTCTCAGTGACAACGTCTTGTTTACAATATTCCCTGAACAGCTCCCACTTTTCCGGAGCGTGCTTCGGAAGATTCCAGCTCCTGCCACCGTTACTTTTTGTCGGTTTACAAGGAGTACAAAAATATCGGATCAAAGCCTTTCCTGTGGAAAGCTTCTGCTTATCCTGCGGAAGGCCTATTGCCTTCCCTGTTGCATCCAACCCTGCAGTGTACCCGCAATACAGTCCATGGATCATCGTACAGTTCCACTGTTCCAAAGGAGTACGATACCCTGCAGTATTCAAACAGTACCACTCAAATGCCGCATTATATGCGTGCTTGACCACATTAGGATTCATAAGAGCGGTCAAAATCCGTTCTGGAATACGTTCTTCTACGGTAAGATCTACAAGCTGTACATCCTCTTCATCATATTTATAGGCAAACAAAAGAATTTCAAAATCTTCGGACTGTGCATATCTGTAAGCTCCCGCTTTTGTGATGTCCACACTGCTTTTTGTCTCAATATCTATAGATAAATGGTGTTGCATAATTACGTCTCCTGTTAAAAGGAGGGGCTAAAGCCCCTCTTGATTACATCGGCATCCCTGTGATCGGATTGATTGCCTGTACATTCTGCGGTGCGTTCCTGTACTGTGGTGTTGGATTGACTGGCTGGGGCATTGCACCAAACGCCTGTGCCGCTGTCGGCGCACTTCCTCCCAGGGATTCTCCGTCTTCCAATTTCATGACCGGACCCAGGCCACATCCAATTCCTTTCTTTCCCCCGAAAGAATATGGAAAGAAGTTCACATTTACTCTCGCATAAATCCCACTGTAAATCTCAGACTGGTTAATAATCGGATTCATGTTTACGTCTACCACCTCCGGTGGATAATCTGCTTTTGCACTTGCCGTGAACACCCAGTGTCCTTTACATTCTGCCCCAAATGGCATCCCATCTGACGGACGCACACCATCCCCGTCATGAACTGGTGTTGACACCACAGGTGGGCATACACCGTTCCATTTTTCCGCTGTTCCCCTCTGCTTCGCGGCTTCAATAGCTGCATTGATCCGGTTCATAGTATCCACATCGGATTTCGGCACTAACACGGTAACACTGAATTTTTCTTCCTGTCCCGGTGTAGCCGCATAAGGTTTAAATAAGTGTACATAAGATAATCTTGCTTTTCCTGTTGTTACGTTTGTTAATTCGTTCATATTAGTTTTCCTCCTTGAATGCCTCTTCGGCTGTCACTTTGTTTGTAATTGTTTCTCTTTTATCTGACTCTTTTGCAAGTGTCGGTTTCCCTGGCTTCTTCACCACAAACTCTCCGACTGCGTCCTGAAAATCTTTCTTCCCTATCAGCTTTTCTACCTGCGCCAAAGTCAGTGGTTTCTTTTCCCACAGCATCGGCTCTTCTGTAATCCCACTCTTTAAAAGTTTTTCAAATGCTGTATCCATATCTGTCCAGTCTCTGGATCCTCGGCCCTCTACCGCTTTCCATCCAGGAATCTTCTTTCCGGCAAGGCATTCTGACAATGCAAACTCCTGCAGATCTTTGAGCCATCTTGCAACATCTTCTCCCTGTTCCAGGTATCTTCCAACTTCCTCATTTGTAATCAATGGCGGTTTCTTGTCTGTTGCAAAAGCCAGCTTCACATTTTCTTCTGCCCTTGCCCTGCACTGGGATTTCGCACGGCAGAACCTGCACTGTTTTTCCCCGGGAACAAACTCTCCGTCTCCTTTAAATGCAACCGCAGCCTTTTCCTTCACATAATCTCCAAATTCCAAAAGCTGTTCCAGACTACATCCCCATTCAGAGATTCCGTCTGGCAGCCTCGGCTGCACGATAGCAAGCCGGATCTGTTTAATCGGATAAAATAACTTACATGCGTCATATGCACCGAGTGCATACAGCATCATCTGTGGATTTTCCTCTGCGGAAACAAGAACACCCTTGCCGTATTTAAAGTCGATCACAAACAGGGTTTCTCCCTGGATCATGATGCAGTCTGCAGTACCGAACCCCTCTGGTACATAGGAGTCGAACCGGACTTGTTTTTCTACTTCCACATACGGATCTGTTGGGAGCTTAATGGACACATCCCGAATATAGTCAATGTATGTGTCCGTATGCTCCAACATTTCGTCATCCCACAACGGGTTCTCTTTCATTTTTTTGATTGCAAAAGTCAGCTTTCTTTTAGACACATCATGTGGCTTAAAATAGTTCCTTACCTTCAGCTCTGCAAGTTCATGCGCCAGTGTCCCCTCTTTTGCAGCCTCAGAAGTAGTATCCGGAAATTGTTCCTCCAACCGTGCACTTGGGGTACACGCCAGCCATCTGTGAGCCGAAGATGCACTTAACAGAGCATGGTTTCTCTCTTCATGTGCCATATTAGATCTGAGCCCCCATTTCCCGAATCGCCGTTGCAAAGCTTCCGTACTGTTCTGCTGGTAGTTCCACAAGAGAGGATACCCCGAAACTCTGGATCAGCTGCTGCAGCTGTGCCTGCATCCCTTTGTCCATTAAAGACATGGCAGCTTTTGACAGATCTTCCCTTGTATACGTCGGCGTAGCTATAGGAATCGACGGGACCGGCGCGGTATTCTGAATTACTTGATTCTGCTCTGGCTGTTTTGGCTGTACCGATGTGTTCGCCTCTGGAAAATGCGGTGCAATCTGCTGTCCATAGGAAACTGCTTGTTGAGGCTCAACGTCCGGAACGGTTTTGCTGACTCCATGGGTTTCCATACCGCCCTCTCTGGATAACAGTTTCTCTGAAAAAGAAACCAGTTCCTCATAACTATCAAATGTAAGTGTAATCTGTGCCATTTTAAATACCTCCTGTTTTTTCTAAGCCTGCACGGGCTATCTTTATGAATTCATCCTCTGTGAGGCTGATTCCTTTTGTCATTTTTGAATGGTCTTCTGACCATCCGCGGATATCCAACTTGTCCTCTTTCCCAAACCAGCTGATGCGGTTTAGCTCTATGTGGTAAATATCCGTTTCGCTCTTTTGGGGAAGAGCAAGCATCGTTTCTTTTATCTCAAAATTTCTCGCTGTCATTTATCTGTTCCTCCAACAATCTCCGTTACACCAAAGATAGTCATCTGTGGGTAAATACTCTTCCAATACCAATACTCCTGGTTTTTCTTCGCATATGTGGTCTCCCTCTCCTATCGGACAGAGATTTGCACAATTATCACAAGATTTTTCCATTTGCACCTCCTCATAAAATCTGTTAATATAAAGTTATAGTTGCATGAGCACCTGAAGAGAACCAATCCCCCGGTCCCTCTCCGGGTGTTCTTTTTTAATACCCAAACACCAGCCACCAGCCGATCGCCACCAGCCCGCCCCCAATCACAGATGCTGCAATCTTATGCCAGTAAGGCTTGTCCTGCTCCGGTAACTCAACAGATACGGAGCGGATATCCCAACTGTTTAATGTGTTGGGCTGCTGAGTAGTCTGGCAATGGTAAGTTCCTTTAACTTTCATAGCTTGTCCTCCCATCTACCGCCTAGGCGGTTTTTCTTCTTTCGAATCCTATATTTTTCATTGTTTCATCTAATTTTTTCTCCAAAATCTCGGAAAATTCTTCTTTACTTAAGTCCTCTTGGTTTACCCAGGATCCATTAATCTTGATCATGCTTACTACTTCGATTCCTTTCATTTCACCACCTCTCTACTATGTATGAATTATTGGTTGTCTGTGTTACAATCCATATGTGCTGCCATCGCAACCTCCATGGCGGGATTGCTTTCTTTTGGTTTATCTCCTATACTGTAATTACCGAGTGCCAGTCGGAATATTACGAAAGGAGAACAACAAAATGGGAATATATAAAACTGCTCAAATATGCTTAAACGGTCATGTGATTACAACAAATATAGAAAACCATAAACAACCTTACTGCTCAAAATGCGGAGCTGAGACAATAACCCATTGTCAAAATTGCGGAGAGCATATTCAAGGCAGATATTTGATCGACGGCGTTCTATCTCTTAATAAGTCGCAATACATTACACCTTCATACTGTCACTCATGCGGTAATCCGTATCCGTGGACTGAAAAGATCTTGAACAACGCTACCGAACTTCTATCTCTTGACGAAGAACTTGACTCTAGTACAAAAGAATTGATTAAAAATGCAATTCCGAATCTATTAGTTGATACGCCAGAAACTCCTATATCCGTTGCGAATTACCGTAATGGAATGAGCAAGGCTGGTCAAATTGTTAAGGATTCTATGTTTCAGTTACTTTCAAATGTTTTGAGCGAAACTATCAAAAACGTTCTTTTTCATTAGGACACCCACAATATTGACAATATTTGTTTGAACTGTGTATTAAATTTTTGCACCGAGCGCAATGAATGAAGTTTTCGTATTTTAATAAGTATTCGTTGCGCTCTTCTTGCGTCATTGTTGTGCCATCATTCCCTTCATGGCCAATGTTACTCATCCTCTTTACCTCCTCCTACTCCAAAAAATACTCAACTGATACACCGAAGTAATCGGCTACGCAACAGATTCTAGGTAAGCCAGATCCTTCACGGTTTCCAGTCTCTTCTTACAATCCTGATAAATCTCCTTGTAATGCTTTCCAGTCAGTATTCCAGTGTCGATCACATGGAGAATGATGTTTTCCATCAACGAAAGATTGTTCAGCTGCATAACTGTTGCTTCATCACGTTTTCCAATTCCAGCCATCTTATTTGCAAGTTTTGAATAGGTCATGTAAAGCATCTCTGCGTGTGTACTCCCCTGGCCCTTTGCATATCCCACTAACTTCTGAATGGTGTCTGTCTCTGCTCTTCTGGTCAGTTTTCCGGCTTTTCTTGTTTCTACCCATGTCTGAGTTGTCTTTTCTTTGATGAACGCTTCCATCTGATTAAATGCTTTGATGTAAGCCCATTTCCATTCCATTGCTTTCTTACCGGTAAATCCCATTGCTAAGATAGAAAAGCCATCTCTATTCATTCGGTACATCTTATTTGATTTTCCAGTACCATCCTTATAAGATGTTTTGCTGAAACACTGAACGCAATTTTGCGTTGAGTCATTTTCTATCAAATTTTCAATAGCTCTGATTACATCCGAATGTCTCTTTCCAAACTTCTCAGCCACTTGCAAGCTGTCACACACTGCTTCGTCATTTTTTAAATATACGAGTTCTGTCATTCGACCATCCTTTCAAAGTTCAATATTTTGAACTTTTTCTTTAAAAAAATATTTAGGTATGTCTTCCTGTGCCAAATCTAGAAGTTCTACTGCTTTACAGATATCTGTCTGCTTCCACGGTCTCTCACTACTTAATTTCAAGCAAAGCGTTCTTTCTGACCATTCCATAGCTTCTGCAAATCTGTACTGAGTTCCGAACTTCTCAATTATTCGACCTTTTAATTTGTCATAATTGAATGCCATTTTATCCTCCTTTCTTGTTCAAATATTTGAACTATTTGTATATTAGCACCCTTTTCAACCATTGTCAATACAAAAGTTAATTTTTTTGAACTTTATTGTTTTTCATATTGAACTTTTGTTTAGTGTATGGTATATTTATAATCAGAAAGGCGGTACATTTATATGAAGAAAGAAAGCACTTCTACTAGGCTAAAAAAGATTATGGAGACAAAGGGTCTTAGACAAGTAGACGTTCTGAAATTAACTGCACCATACTGTGAACAATATGGGATAAAAATGAACAAATCAGATATAAGTCAATACTGTTCTGGAAAAAATGAACCTAATCAAGAAAAACTGTTCGTTTTAGGAAAAGCATTAAACGTAAGCGAGTCATGGTTGATGGGATTTGACGTACCGATGGGACGTAACGACTACGAATTTAAAGATGCGATTGGCCCTGATAACCTTTCGTTTAATAATGTTGAGGAATTCAAGAAAGCTTACGATCAAAGTATGTTCAGGAAAAACAGATTAGAATATAAGCTTTTAGAGAACATGAGAAAGCTAAATAATAATGGAAAGAAAAGTCTTTTGAATTATTCTGAAATATTACTTGGAAATCCGAATTTTATAGAATCCAACAATCATTTAGAAGTATTAGCAGCTCATGAACGAACTGACATTAAAGTAACAGATGAAATGAGAAAACACGATAAAGACATCATGATGGATGACTCTGAATGGGAGTGATACAATGACGATTTATGAAGAACTTTTGGAAGAGGCGAATAATAGCGGACTGATTGTCCGCGAAAAGACTCTTTCCGGCAGTGATGGTTTAATATACAGAAATAGAATTGCGATATCCAACAGGCTGAAAACATCCGCAGAAAAGGCTTGCGTCTTAGCTGAAGAAATCGGACATCATCATACTGCTGTTGGCGATATATTTGATCTGCAAGATATTGAAAATATGAAGCAAGAACAAAAAGGAAGATTGCACGGGTATAACCGGATGATCGGATTGCGAGGCATCATATCAGCTTTTAATGCTGGATGCCAGAATAGATATGAAGTTGCAGAACATCTGCATGTCACAGAAGAATATCTGCAAGAAGCTATTGACTGCTACAAAGGAAAATATGGCGAGTATATCACTGTAGATAATTATGTTATCTATTTTATTCCTAATTTAGCGGTCATGGAAATGATATAACCGCTTCGGCGTTTATATAGAGTAAAGTGGTGTTAAGGTACAGGAGAAAAGAGGAAAAACATGAAAAAGAAAATTGTAGCTATGTTATTAACTGGAGCTATGGTTCTATCCATTACAGCGTGTGGCGGAGATAAAGAGCCAGAAAAAGAGAATACTGCGAAAACAGAAGCTACGGAAAAAGAACCGGAAGTCGAAGTGACGTATCAAAGTATTCTCGATGATTATACAAAGAAGATTGCTGATGCGACTCCGGGACTTGTGGAAGAATATAATAACGAAGCAGCTCCGATTGCCGGAGACTTAAATGCGCTTGCTGAATTATCAAATAGCAAGGTTGAAAAACTGGCCGAGATTTCTAATCAGGGCGTTTCCGAAATGGCTACGCTAATGCAGAAGAATGGGGACGAGTACAGTGTTTATGAAGAATGGTCATTGAAATTAACTGACGTATACACCCAATACGCAAAGCAGATCACTGACGCATACACTTCTTCCGCTGCCGGCATGAGTACGGAAGACCTGATGAATTCTCTCGATTCTTTAGGACAATAAAATACCGCCCCGGTGCTACCAACACCGGGACGGCAATACATATCCGAAGATATGCTATTGAAATCCACGAATATTGTATCATCTTCGGAGCAGCTACACAATCCAGAACATTTGTTCATGTGCTGGCTGTTATTTTTGTGCCTATTTTTACATAAATTAAATGAGGAGATGATCTAAAATGAGCGCAAGATATGCCTATGGTTACGTCCGTGTATCCACTGATAAGCAAGAAGAACTTTCTCCGGATTCGCAAGAGAAACTATTACGGGAATATGCTGCCAAAAACAATATTATCATTTTGAAGGTTTTCTTTGAGCTTGGAATATCCGGTAGAAAAGCTGACAAGCGTCCAGAATTCCAGAAAATGATCGGGCTTGCAAAATCTACCGATCATCCAGTTGATGTGATTCTGGTTTGGAAATTCAGCAGATTCGCAAGAAATCAAGAAGAATCTATCGTATACAAATCCCTGCTGCGGAAGCAAAGCAACGTTGATGTTGTGAGTGTGTCAGAACCTTTGATAGATGGTCCATTCGGCTCTTTAATCGAGAGAATCATTGAATGGATGGATGAATACTACTCTATCCGGCTTTCTGGCGAAGTCCTAAGAGGGATGAAAGAAAAGGCTACAAAAAAAGGATACCAGATGTCCCCACCTTTTGGGTATCGTGCTGTTGGAAACGGAGATCCTTATAAAATTGTTCCGGATGAAATGAAGGTCGTGGATTTTATCTGTGATGAATTTGATTACCGCAACTCAGATACCACAAAGATAACAAGAAAGCTAAACGATATGGGAGTCCGCACAAGACGAGGGAACCCTTTCGAATCCCGTAGCGTAGAAAGAATCTTGAAAAATCCATTCTATTATGGTCTTGTCGCGTGGAATGGAATAACATTCATGGGAACACATGAAGTCCATTACTCAAAAGAACGCTTCGAAGCCCGCATGAAAAAGATACAGACTACATACAAGCCACTGAAACGCCGTGATGTATCCTCATGTAAACATTGGTTATCAGGGATTTTAAAATGTGGATACTGCGGGGCCTCTCTCGCCTACAATGGTGCAAACAGGCACTCACCTGGTTTCCAGTGTTATAAGTACAGTAAAGGAATACATACCGAATCCTGTTCGATATCAGAGAAAAAAGTGATCGCTGCACTGGAAGAGTATTTTGAAAAACTTCTTTCCGGTATGGATTTTGAATACTCCTACCACTCTGCTGAGACCGGTGCGAAGATATCAGAACGTGAATCGCTCCTGTCTGAACTTGATAAAATTTCCAACAGGGAGAAACGGATCCGTCTCGCTTATGAGAATGAAGTAGATACTTTGGAAGAATATAAACGGAACAAAGAGCGTCTGCAAAAAGACAGGGAAGATATTTTGATGCAACTGGAAAATCTCAATAAGAATAATGAAGATACGAAAACAAAATCTGACGTGCTCAAGAACGTGCAAACTGTATATGATGTGATTAAAAATGATGCGATCGACTATGGTACCAAAGGCGTTTTTATGAGAAGTTTGGTGGAAGATATCGTTTATGACAAGAAAAACGGCAAACTGATCTTCCACCTTTATATCTCGTGAGCCCTCTGTTTATAAGGGTTTACGGATATGTTATAGGTTACTGCAATCAGGGCCGCCAAATTGTGAAATGATCACTTTGGCAATCTGTGGGTTCGTTTGTGTAATCTTTACCGGATATTGCAATCGTTTTTCATAATTCCACATAATCAGCATCCTCCTTCCTGCCATGGCCACGGCTCATTGATCCATTTCCAGTATTCATTGCAGGATGCTGTGGCTGTATCGATCGTCAAAGGTCCGAAATTCATGGCATATTCTTTCATTGCCTGATTGCGCATCCGGCTGTATTTTTCGAAATAAGCCAGTGCATCCGGATCCTGCGGGTGGGTATCCAGATATAATTTCACTTCATCCACCGCGAAACTGACAGCGTTGATATGATTTAACAATTCTGTTCTACATGGACGGTCTGTCATTGATTACATCCCCCTTTTCCATAAAATGGTTTGTTTAAAACAGGGAAGATCGTTCCACATTCTAATCCCTTATGAACATCATAAGTGTCTTCCCATGTCTGCCAGGGAACATATGCCATCGCGAGAGTCATATGTTCCAGCGGATCACGGGGAATGCGGCAGGAACAAGGTGGCGAGACTGCTTCACCACAGGAGGAAGAAGGATTCTGTCGACGCTGCACCGGCATATTGCGATAAGGCTGCTGTTGACAGGTAAACCGTTCGTTTCTGGAATAAGACCGATTATTTTGCATAGTGTGTTCTTTCCTTTCATATAATTACAGTACATAATATGGAAAATCTGCAAAAAGGTGAATTTTGATGACAAATACAACTCTTTCCTGTACAATGGTTCTGATAAATGAAATACGACCAAAAAGGAGTTATGTCATGAGTATTTTAAATGTAGAGCATCTCACACATGGATTTGGAGATCGCGCTATTTTTGCAGATGTATCCTTTCGCCTTCTCAAGGGAGAACATATTGGACTGGTGGGCGCAAACGGAGAAGGAAAATCCACTTTTTTAAATATTGTTACCGGAAAACTGATGCCGGATGAAGGTAAGATTGAATGGGCAAAAAATGTCCGTGTCGGATACCTTGATCAGCACACGGTCTTAGAAAAAGGAATGACGATTCGAGATGTATTAAAGTCCGCATTCTCATATTTATTTGAACTGGAAGAACGCATGAATGCAATCTGCGATTCCCTGGGAGAGGCCTCTCCGGAAGAAATGGATACGATGATGGAGGAGTTGGGAACCATTCAGGACACCCTGACTCTGCACGATTTTTATATTATCGATGCCAAAGTTGAAGAAGTTGCAAAAGCACTTGGACTTCTGGATATCGGTCTCGAAAGAGACGTAACCGATTTAAGCGGCGGACAGCGCACCAAAGTCCTTCTGGCAAAATTACTGCTTGAAAAGCCCGATATTTTGCTTTTGGATGAGCCGACCAACTATCTGGACGAAGAACATATCGCATGGCTGAAGCGGTATCTCATCGACTATGAAAATGCATTTATTTTGATTTCCCATGATATCCCATTCTTAAACGATGTGATCAATATTATCTACCATATGGAAAATCAGGAACTGAACCGCTATGTAGGAGATTATCATCATTTTGAAGAAGTATATGCCGTTAAAAAAGCACAGTTAGAGGCAGCCTACAGAAGGCAGCAACAAGAAATCAGCGAATTAAAAGACTTTGTAGCAAGAAATAAAGCGCGTGTTTCTACGAGAAATATGGCAATGTCCAGACAAAAGAAACTGGACAAGATGGACGTGATCGAGCTTGCAGCAGAACGTCCGAAGCCGGAATTCAAATTCCGATACGGAAGAACTCCGGGAAGATATATTTTTGAGACAAAAGATCTTGTGATCGGATACGATGAACCATTGTCAAAACCACTGTCTCTTTCTATGGAAAGAGGGCAGAAAATTGCTCTGGTCGGCGCCAACGGAATCGGAAAGACGACATTGTTGAAAAGTATTCTCGGGCTGATTCCTGCGATTTCCGGCACCTGTGAACTGGGAGAAAATTTGCAGATTGGATATTTTGAACAGGAAGTCAAAGGAGATAATCGAACAACCTGTATTGAAGAAATCTGGCAGGAATTCCCTTCATTCACACAATATGAAGTACGTTCTGCTCTGGCAAAATGCGGACTTACAACAAAACACATTGAAAGCCAGGTTCGCGTCTTAAGCGGAGGAGAGCAGGCAAAAGTAAGACTCTGTAAACTGGTGAATCGCGATACCAATATCCTGCTTTTGGACGAGCCGACAAACCATCTGGATGTGGATGCAAAAGATTCCTTGAAAAAAGCACTGCTTGATTATCGTGGAAGTGTGCTTTTAATCTGCCATGAACCGGAATTTTACCAGGATGTCGTACACGCAGTATGGGATTGCAGCAAGTGGACAACAAAACAGATTTAAAAAGAAAAGGACTTGATCTTCATTGAATTTCAAGTCCTTTTCCAGATTTATCTAATCAAATCCGCAAATTCTTTCTCAAACTCCTTCCACTCTGCATCTGAAAGGTGATGCACAAAGTCTTCCTCTTTCCACTCCTCTCCAACACCAAAATAGGCATGATCGGAGCACTGATATCCTACTTTTCTTGCCATTGCAACTGCGAACAACCGATAGGCATCGCCCTGTGCTGTAATCACATTACCATCTTCCACAACTGGTTGATACCGTATATTCTCCATATCGATAAATGGCAGTCTTTCGTTCATTTCCAGATACATGGAATTGGTGAATTTCTTATCTTTCAGAAGTCCTGCTTTTGCCAAATAAATCGGTCCTGCACAGATTGCTCCGATTGGAAAAGTTTCATTTCCTTCCAAGCCCCTCAAAAATTCCATTAACTTTTCATCCCGAATTGATTGCCTGATATCACTGCATCCCGGTAAAATCAGACAATCATATTCTTCCACACAGAACTCTTCATACGTAATATCTGGAAGGATCGCAAATCCTTCTTCGGACCTGACCGGATTTTTATCCCCGGAAACCACAACTGTCCTGGTGTCAAATCCCCAGCGGAACAGTGAACTCAAATTTCCAATTTCCTGAAAACTAAATTCCGGATATACAACAAGTGCTATTTTCTGATTCATCTTTTCTCCTTTCAAATCTCTCAATTCTTTTACCTTTGCGCTTGATTATACTAAAAAAAACTCCGTTTTTCAAGATTTTTCAGAAAATAATATCTGCAGTAATTCCTGATGCGGATGTTCTGAATCCGCCTGAAACACATCCACACAATTCAATGCCGCTCCCCCGTCAAAAAAGGCCGGAAATAAAAATCCACATTCCGGTTCTCCCGGTTCATAATCTCCTGTAACCGGAGAGATCACGCAGATCAGATACTCAAACATCTGCTCAGATTCTCCCAGTCGTTCCTTATCTTTCGCCTTTGCAGGAATATCATACCGATCATGAAACAAATACACAGCATACTTCCCTGTCCAGATTCTGGAAATGCATAGCGTTTCAGATTCTGATTGGTCTGTGCAAATAGAACCGTTTTCGCAAGCTCCAGATTTTTTTCACGTTCTGCAGGAGATAGTTTCAGAAAATTCACGTTAAATGTTCCGTCAATAAAACCTTCTGCGTCTGCATAGCATCCTGCGATTCTGGTCATGGACGTTCTTTTTACCGTCATGCGTCTTGTCAGGGCAAGTATCTCTTCACGATTGATGTTCATTCTTTTTTCCACCTTCCTATCGTCCCATTCCGGCAACAATCTTCTCCACTACCTCCAGACACAGATCTGCTGCCGCATCCATTGTCTCCTGAAATTCTTCAAAACCGCCTTCAATTCCGTCACTCACACATTTTACCAACATGCATGGAACCTGATTTCGATTACAGGTAAGCACGATTCCCGCAGCCTCCATTTCACAGATATCCGCACCAAACATTTCATGCACTCTTATTTTCTGCTCGGGCTCTGCAATAAATTTGTCTCCCGAAGCACAGACTACGGCACTAATCTGTAATTCCATTATAACTTCTGCACATTCACGCAGATCTCCAGTACATTCTCTCTGTAATCCGCTGTGATGGTTCCGCCCATTTTCTCCATCAGTGCCTTTGCAATAGACAATCCAAGGCCTGTTGATTTTCTGGCCGTATTCACGGTATAAAAACGATCAAATAATCGTTCTGCCTGTACTTCTGACAAACCTGATGCATGGTTGGAAATCCGAATCTCACCGTCTTCCGACAATACAATTTTCAAATCGCCGTCACTGTACTTCACCGCATTACTGAGAATATTGCCAAGAACACGGGACAGAGCATTTTCATTTACTCTCCCCGTGATCTGTTGATCCGAAATCGAAATCTCCGGAACAATATGATTCTGCTTTAAAACGGAGTAATACGCGGATATGCTGCTTTCCAAAATCCCATTTAACGTTAAGACTTGAAGCGTCATCTCTTCCGCTTCTGATATCACAATTGTATAACGAAATAATTCTTCCGTCAATTGTTTGAGTGCCTGTGCCCGGTTTTCAATCGCATCCAGATAACGCTTTATATGCTCCGGACATTCTTCTTTTTTGAGCAGGTTCAAATAACCATAAATCGCAGTCAATGGCGTCCGCAGATCATGAGAGATATTGGTAACCGCTTCTTTTAGTTCCAGGTTTCCCTGTTCATAGCAGCGTCTTTTCTCATAAAATGTTTCCAACTGCAGATTGATTGCAGAAGCCAGCGCACACATCTCCCTGTCACGGCTGGAAATCTGGATTATGGTGTTTGTATTGGTCTTCAATAATTTCTGAAAATCTTTCCGGATTTCTTTTGCTGATTTTCGCAACAGATACACCTTGATCTGCAGCACAATATTATACAAAACCAGAATCCCTGCTCCACACCATACTCCAACTTCCATTTCCACTCACTTCTCCTATTTGATATCCTTCCGATTAAATAGATACAATCCTGCCAGGCTCGTTCCGAAAATGATCAAAATCGAATATCCCATCATTCTTCCGAGATTCAGAACTCCCTGATTAAAAATCTGTACGGCCTGCCCTGCCGGCAGAAAATCCAGGATATTTTGATAAACCGTACGGCTTATTCCCGTCAGATAAGCAGGATTTTTTACTGTTTCCATAACGGTTTCTCCATTTACGATTACCGCCTGTGTGATCATCTCCGGCTGAGACAATTTCGAAAAAACAATCCCCGCAAACACCATCATAAAAACCGCCGCCAGAATGCAGACTACCGCAGAGGTTGTCTTACTGGAGCTTAGCATGGAGATCATATGAAAGATCGAAACATAAGAAAGCACCAGCAAAATTCCTGCCACACAATTCTGCAGCATTGTCAAAGCCGGCATCTCTATCACGCCGAACATGGGAATACCTGCCGCAAACCCTGCCGTATAAGCCAACAACACGCTGCACGTCCCAACCAGAAAGCTGATCCACAGATTCAATCCATATACTGCATTTCTTGAAGAACCGCTGATCAGTTTATTTCTCAATGTTCCATCGTGATATTCTGTTCCAACATATAAACTGACAAATACCGAAAGCAAAACTCCCATCACCAGAAAAAAATGAAATAGAAACGGATCCAGTAAATAATTTGCCCCACTTTCTTTCATCTGCATATATTGCGAAAGCATCAGGCAGACACTATAGATGGGAGGAATGATAACACAGGCATATGCGCCCTTATTTTTGCGAAGCCGATAGAGTCCCGCACGAAATAATTTATTCATGCTTGCCACCTCCCACTAAGTTGAGATAATAGCTTTCCAGACTTTCCTCGTATTCCTGCACGGAAAACATCCTGCAATTCTGTTCTGCCAACTCCAACGCAACATCGGAAACTACCAGTTCCCCATAAACATTTGCCTGCGTATCTGACAAGATCTCATATTCAAGACCTCTTTTATCCAGAATATGAGCGAGTACAGCAGTATCCGTCACTTGCAGTTTCACACACTTCCTACAGGTATTTTCCAGCTCTTCTGCCGTAATCTCTTTCACTATAGTTCCCTTGTCAATAAATCCATAATGAGTAGCAAGTCTTGACAATTCATCCAAAATATGACTTGAAATCAGCACCGTGATCTGTCTTTCCCGGTTCAGCTTTAATATCAGTTCCCTCATCTCTACGATCCCCTGTGGATCCAGACCATTGGTTGGCTCATCCAACACAAGCAGATCTGGTTTTCCTGCCAGCGCAATCGCAATTCCCAGTCTCTGACGCATCCCGAGAGAAAAATCTTTTGCCTTTTTCTTCCCCGCATCTTCCAGACCCACCAGTTTCAAAATCTGAGGGATCCCTTCAAAAGACGGCAAGCCCAAAACATAATACTGCTCTTTCATGTTTTCTTCCGCCGTCATATCCACATAAATCGACGGGGTCTCCACAACTGCGCCGATTCTTCTCTGCGCTTCCACAATTTTCTTGTCCGTATTTTCGCTTCCATATAACCTGTAACTTCCGGATGTCGGTCTTTGCAGCCCGCAGATCAGACGGATCAATGTAGTTTTCCCCGCCCCGTTCTTTCCTACAAATCCATAAATTGCACCTCTCGGAACATGCATAGAACACTGGTTCAGCGCCTTAAAGTGCCCATAGTTTTTGCATAAATGCTCGGTAGTTAATACATACTCCATAACAATTTGGCCTCCTTACCTTTTCTTTCCAACATATTCTATCTGTAAAGTGTTAAGAAAGCTGTTAAGAAAAGTGCAAAGAAACTGTAAATATTTCTCACTCTGCCATCTTAAAACCAATTCCCCATACTGCTTCTATATAATCTTTCCCCGAGATTTCCCTCAGCTTCTTTCTCAAATTACTGATGTGAACCCGCAGTGAACTTTCCATACAATCCGGTGTTTCTTCGCTGACACGGTCAAGCAGCACAGTCTTTGTGATCACCTGTTTTGGATGCTCCAGCAAAATTTTCAAGATGGCAAATTCTGTCTTTGTCAGTTTTACCTCATGTTCCCCAACCCATGCTTCATGCGTAACCATATTCACTGTAATTTCTCTATACATCAGTTTTTCCGAAGAATCCAGTCTTGTACTTTTCCTGAGCTGCACAACAATCCTTGCCAGCAATTCTTCAATTTCAAACGGTTTTGTAATGTAATCCTCCGCGCCATTCAGCAAAAGAGCAACCTTATCTTTCACTTCAACCTTTGCGCTCATCACAATCACCGGAATTTTTTCAATCTGCGGCAGCACTTCCTCTCCTGTAAGCCCCGGCAGCATCAAATCCAATAAAATAAGATCCGGCTTTTCGTTTGCCAGAAACAGTAATGCCTCTGTCCCGGAATAGGCATGGGAAACCTGATATCCCTCCTGTATCAGAACCTCTTCCAGCATTTCATTGATATGAATATCGTCATCTATGATTAAAATATGGCTCATAGAAAGCTCCTTCCTGATTTCAATTTTCTTATTCGGAATTTATAAAATTTTTGCCATATAATACTCGTCCACAAATTCTCCATTTACCAACATTGATTTTGCTCTTATTCCTTCTACTTTAAAACCACTTTTTTCATATAATTTTCTTGCTGCTTCATTATGACATTCCACAGGCCGTGCCGATCCCTTTCCCCTGATACTCGTTCAATACACCCACAACAATATATGCAGTATGAAAATTTCGATGAAACTCTCCCCTCTCTGCCCGGAGATACCCCACTATTTTATTGTCTGCCTTTGCAATTTGTAAAAAGTCATTTCCATGTATCACTCTATGATAGATATCCGTTTTTAATTCTTGAATATCCATATGCTGCTTTCTTTCATTTGGCTCATACATCATAAAATTCGTTTCTGCATCAAGAGCATTTAACAAACTCCAGAAATGTTCCATTTCTTTGATTTCTATCTTTTTATAAATCATCCATATCCCCTTATCATTTTAGAATCGTTTTCGGCTCCTTTGTAGCTTCTGGATTTAAATCATATCTTCAAAATTGTTTTCTATTTCATAAATTCCTTTATATGGACATTCAATATAATATTTCCCGTTCTCTTCATAATAAAACATGGTTGTCATTCCACCATTATTTTCAATATTTATCGTTCCATATTCTTCTGCTGACGGATAATCTTGAATCGATTGTTTCTCCGTTCGTTTTCCAGTCGCAATCTCTGATAATATCTTCTCGATGCTTTCTGAATCATCATATATTTTTTGAGTACTGTTCGTGAAATCAATACAAATAGAGTCAACATTCTCCGCTTTCGGAAGAATCGGTGAGCGATTATCCTCGGCACATCCAAAACACAGACATAAACAAATTCCCAATACAACAAATAACTTCTTCATTCTACTTCTCCATATGTAAATTAAGCCCCTTGCCTTTTTCAGACAAGAGACCTAAAAACTTCTTCACAATCTATCATTTCCTCGCTGCAATCAAATACCGATGAATCGTCCCTTCAATTTTCCCTTGATTCTCAATTATCTTTTGCATTTTCAGCAACTGCTCAAAGCATTTATCAACTGAAAAACCAGGAAACTCCCATTCAATAATATGTGCAAACCATACAAACGCACCAATATCATAAAATTTAATTGGTCGATACGCTTCCTCTGCAGCAAGAATATGAAAACCTGCATCGACAAACGCATTTCTCTGCTCTTCCAGATTTAAATGAGGAAACGAACTTTCCACTTCAGGCAGAACCATTTCCACTAAATCTCTATCGTTGTCGCCGCCAACCTGTTGTGTAACAAAGATTCCACCCTTTTTTAATAATCGATACAATTCCCTGGCATCAAAATTTCCATGCCTGTTTATAATCATATCAAATGTCTCATTATCATACGGAATCCTTGAAGGTGTATTACACTCTTTAAAATCAATTCCTAAAGGCAGCAACTTTTCCTGACACAATCGCACATTCGGCTCGAATCCTTCTGTCGCTGCTGTTCTGGCAAACGGATGATTCAGAGACAATAAAAATTCACCCCCGCCCGTATCATAATCCAACACTTTGGCCGTATCCGTTAAATGCTGTCTCACAATCTTCTCATAATCCCATGGCAAATCATTCTCTTCCTCATACCTCCCATGGATATGCGAAAAATCCCAACCTTTGATATATGCCGTCTTCTCTTCCTTTTTCCAAATTGATTTTAATTCTGCTCTATTCATTTTAACTGCTTCCTTTCAAATTTTCTATAAATAAAATGATTTGATCGGTGCAGCCCTGCCAGCATATGTTTTTACTTTTATTTTAACCTCGATACAATCTGCTGCCAGTTTTAAAACTGCACCGAGTAATTAATTCGTTTCATTCTCTCTAACCTCCGTATTTTCAATTTACAATAGCTCCTTTAGTTTGTCAAGAAACGCTTCTTCACCCCAGGTATTGATCTTGAAAAGCATTGCCTGACTGCCGCCTGCAGCAATCGCAGAAAGTTGAATCGGTCCGCTTCCATTCTGAAAAAGAGTTACATTCAGGCTCACCCGATTATCTCCAACATAACTATATCGTTCGAAAACACGAACACTGCATCTGGCAGTTCCACTTTCAAAGTCACTGAACTCTTCCAATGATGCTGACATACTACTGTTCTGTATGCCATTTTCAATTTTACGAAGTAATTCATAAAAATCTCCACTTACTGTCTGTTCTAATTTTGCCATCTTCGTTCTCCTTCTCTTTTAAAGTCACAGTCTGTAAATAGCCGATAAAAACTTTACGCGCATCTTCCACCGCCCATAGCAAAGGAGTCTCGCATATACCTGCTTTATACAGGAATTGTTTCGCTGCTTCCATGGAAAACGGCGGTTCAAGATACTCCATGACCTCGGAATCCGAGGGCACATGATACAGTGGAAACAAATCCTCTGTTGTCATTTTTCGGATTGTCAGTTTTTCTGTTTTCAAGAACACGGCCGCCTCACCTCTCCATACATTTAACCGCACCTACATATCTTCCAGTTTCTTAGAAATCACAAAATGAAGAATCAATGCCGCTGCAACGACACAAAGACAAAGTATCGTACACCACATCGGCACGCTCATATCCAGTTGAACCCGCAAAAGAAGTGTAATTGCCAAAAACACCGCACCTACAGTCTGTATAAAACTCAATATCTTCTTTTGAAATTCTTGTAATTTTCTTCTGTTCTTTATTTTTTCTAATTTCCAGATTCCATAATTAATCTGAATATCCTGCGCCGCTTCATCCGATATCAGTTCATCCATACTTACCTTCAATTCAAGTGCCAATTTTTTTGCTGTGATCAAATCCGGGCATCTTGAGCCGTTTTCCCATCTGCAGATTGTCTGTCTTGATACATACAATTTATCCGCAAGCTGCTGTTGAGTCAGATTTTTTTCTTCTCTTAATTTTTTGATGTTATTTCCAAATGCCATACTCTGTACCTCCCTTTGCTCGTATCTTATAACGACAAAACTCAAAAAGAAAGCACCATCCTGTATTTTCTTTGTTTCCATTTTGGTAACATCATTCCATCACCATTTATCATGGACATGAAATCTATGTTCCGACAGAATATACTTTGTTCTGATTCAAATATGCATCAGTAAACTGAAGTTGTATTTGTTGAAATATTAAATTTCAACAGTTTCTCCGCAAGATATATAATATATGTTATTCATATGATGAGACAAATAGTCAAATGCTGTCTTCCCTGTGCAATGACACGTATAAAACTTCATGTCTTTATATTTCTGTAATTCCATCACAATATCATCTAACAGTTCCTTTGATACTGATTTCCTTGTAAACGGATTGAACAAATGAAAACCACCTATACAAAAACATGGTCGGTACTTCTCTGCTTTTTGCATGATATTAACAACGCCAGCATGTCCACATCCCATAATAAGTACTGCCTGTTTTTCTGAAATAATTAAATTTTGCTCGTGTCTAAAAGTATCTTTTCCCTTCTCATCATAAAGACTCTTATTGGCGGGAGAATAAAACTTATTTGTTTTACTCACTGTAAATAGTGATAATTCGTCATCTATTTTATAATCGCCGTCCAAGAGTATAATTTGCCTGTTTGATTTAAGTTTACTATCAATTCCAACTGGTATTTTCAGAAGCAATGTTTTGCTATAATGCGGTTCAAACGCTTCTTTTTGTACATAATTTTTCATTAAATTTCATTTATAGATCCTCCTGCTTGTTTAATACGCCCAGTATATTTAAAATGTACCAAAACAGCAAGCAACCATTCTTGTCAATCTGTCAACTGCAAATAACATCAGCGAAATTTCTTGACTTTCTGCATATAAAGTAATAAACTAAATAGCTATCTTTTTATCAGAAACTTTAACTGAACGAAATCGTTTTAACCATTTTAATCGCATTTGACTTATGCCCATTCCATTCTAACTGTATTTTTTCACACGGAATAAATCCTTGCTTTCCCCAAAAAGCAACTACATTATCTTCATATACAACATCTATTCTAATTCTGTCAGCACCTTCTGCTTGAAAAAGCTGTTCTAACTGACTATATATACGACTGCCTAATCCATCAATTTATTAGTATCTTCAATTATAATTTTACATCCCATCGTATTCCTCCCAAGTGCTTATGATATCAGACATTAATTCGCTCAGTTGTTCAAAAAAAATACAATCATATTTTTTAAAAATTCTTCTTAAATCATTTTCTATTTTTTTATGCTCTTCATCATGTTTATTACATACTATTTCTCCTTTAGATGTTAACTCAAGCACAAAACTTTTCTTGTTAGCTTTTTTCTTTTTGACACAATCTTTTTTTTCTAACAAATTAACTAATTGCGTAATGGCGCTTCGACTTACTTTCAGCTTTTCAGCATATTCAATAAGCGTGTAATTTGGATTCTGTTCAGCTACTTTCAATAAATGTACCTCTGATAAATTCAAGTCAAGAATTCTATGTTGTTTGTGTTCTAAACTAAGATATGCTTTTATGAAGTTTTGAAATTCGCATAAAATTTTTTCGTAGTTCATTTTACCACCTCTTTTTTGTTAATATACTTAACAAAATATCATATGCATCAAAAAATGTCAACTATATACTATCCAGTTTTTCGCCAACAAAAAAGACAGCCCTCCTCAGCTTACCAAGCACATGGAGTTCTGTCTTTTCTATTCACATTGTTTATTTCATTACAATATTAATAATCTTCTTCGGAACATAGATTTCCTTAATCACATTTCCTGTCAGTTTATCTGCAATCGCTTCTTTTCCTGCTGCAATCGCTTCTTCTTTGGAGATATCTGCTGCGATACTGATCACGGCTTTTGTCTTTCCGTTAATCTGTACCGGAACTTCGATCTCATCGTCTTTCATCTGTGCCTCATCGTATGTCGGCCAGCCTGCTTTGAAGATTGTCTCTGTATGTCCGAGCTGCTCCCATATCTCCTCTGCAAAATGAGGTGCAAATGGAGAAAGCAGGACTGCGATCGTCTCCAGCGTTTCTTTATCGATTCCGCCTTCTTTCTTTGCGATCTCGATAAACTTGTTGTTGTACTCCATAAATCCGGAGATAACGGTATTCAGACTGAAGCTCTCCAGACGCATGGTGATATCTGCTACCATTCTGTGACGCTGTTTGATCATCTCTTTTGTTGCCTGTACTTCATTTTCTTTGCTGTCCATCAGCAGATTCCACAGACGTTTCAGGAAGCGGTTGACACCGTCGATTCCACGGTCATCCCACTCTGCATCCAACTCCGGCGGTCCCACGAACAATTCATACATTCTCAAAGAGTCACATCCGTAGTCGCGTACCAGATCATCCGGAGATACGACATTTCCTTTGGACTTACTCATCTTGATTCCGTTCTTTCCTGTGATCATTCCCTGGTTGAACAGCTTGTGGAATGGTTCATCAAAGTCTACAACTCCGATGTCATGCAGGAATTTTGTATAGAAACGAGAGTACAGAAGATGCAGTACCGCATGCTCTACACCACCGATATACATATCTACCGGAAGCATCTCGTCCGCTTTTTCTCTGGAAACCAGTTCTTTGTCATTGTGACTGTCCACATAACGCAGGAAGTACCAGGAAGAACCAGCCCACTGAGGCATGGTATTTGTCTCACGTTTTGCGTCTTTTCCACAAACCGGACACTTGCAGTTTACCCACTCTTCGATTCCGGCAAGCGGTGACTCTCCAGTTCCTGTCGGTTCATAAGAATCTACATCCGGCAGACGCAGCGGCAGCTCTTCTTCCGGTACCGGCACTGCTCCACATTCCGGACAGTGTACAATCGGAATCGGCTCTCCCCAATAACGCTGACGGGAGAATACCCAATCACGCAGCTTATAGTTTACAGTTGCTTTTCCAATTCCACGCTCTTCAATGATATGTGGAGCTTCTTTCTTGAGAACGGCTGATTCCATTCCGTTCCACTCTCCGGAATTGATCATAGTTCCAACAGCATCTGTGTATGCCTCTTCCATATTTTCGATTTCCTGTCCGTCTTTTGCAATGACCTGAATGATCGGGATCTCGAATTTTTTTGCAAATGCAAAGTCACGGTCATCATGTGCAGGTACACACATAATTGCTCCTGTACCATAATCTGCCAGTACATAATCAGACAGCCAAATCGGTACTTTTGCACCGTTGATCGGATTGATCGCATAACTTCCCGTAAACACACCTGTCTTTTCCTTATCCTGCATACGGTCTACGTTGGACTTCATGGAAGCATCATAAATATACTGCTCCACCGCTTCTCTTGTCTCGTCTGTCGCAAGTTCTTTTGCAAGTGCATGTTCCGGCGCAAGTACCATGAATGTTGCACCGTGTAAGGTATCCGGACGTGTTGTATAAACGGTGATCTTGTCGTCTCTTCCATCCACCTGGAAATCTACTTCTGCACCGTAAGATTTTCCGATCCAGTCAGCCTGCATTTTCTTTACTTTTTCCGGCCAGTCCAGTTTGTCGAGATCGTTCAAAAGACGGTCTGCATATTTTGTGATACGCAGCATCCACTGACGCAGATTTTTCTTTGTAACATCTGTTCCGCAACGCTCACATTTTCCATTCACAACCTCTTCGTTTGCCAGACCTGTTTTGCAGGATGGGCACCAGTTGATCGGGAACTCTTTCTCATATGCAAGACCTTCTTTGAACATTTTCACAAAGATCCACTGTGTCCATTTGTAGAAATTCGGATCTGTTGTGTTAACTTCCATATCCCAGTCATACAATGCTGCGATCTCATTGATCTGACGTTTGATGTTTGCTACGTTCTCTGCTGTGGATTTTGCAGGATGAACTCCCATCTTGATCGCATAGTTCTCAGCCGGAAGACCGAATGCATCCCATCCCATCGGATGTACAATATAATATCCCTGCTGTAATTTGTAACGGCTCCAGACATCAGAGATCACATATCCTCTCCAGTGCCCGACATGCAGACCGTTTCCTGACGGATACGGGAACATATCCAGACAATAATATTTTTCTTTTTTCTCTCCGTTGTCCCTGAATCTTGGATTTACCGGATTTTCCTGCCATTTATCATGCCATTTTTTCTCGATTGCTTTGTGGTTGTAAACAATTTTTGCACCCATTTCGCATATCCTCCTTTGATTTCTAAAAAAGCCTTTTCATCTCAATTAAGAGACGAAAAGGCTTTTATCTTCCGTGGTACCACTCTTCTTCATCTGCAAACATACAGATGCACTCATTACTTCTGTAACGGGAAGGCCCGCTTTTTCCTACTTTTCCATCCTGGGTGTTCAGAAAAAGAACTCCGAGGGGAGTTGGGAGAACGCTGTTTCCTGCCTCGCACCATCCGGCAGGTCTCTGAAAAACCTCAGACTCTTACTATTCCTCATCAACATTTCTTTCATATGTTTCCTTATTATAAGAAGAATCATAAAATAAGTCAAGTGGATTCTGCTGATTTCTCTCTATTTCATCCTCGCAAAATAATCTTTCGTTTCTTTGACCACCACATTGCTGAGCACAAGCAGTGCGATCAGGTTCGGAAGCGCCATCAGCGCATTGAAGATATCTGCGATGTTCCACACTGCCGCAACCGTCATATATGGTCCGATAAATACAGCCAGAATATACAGCCAGCGATAAGTCATCACTACTTTTTTATTCCGGTTGAACAGATATTCCATACACCGTTCTCCATAGTAATTCCAGCCGAGAATCGTAGTAAATGCAAAGAATACCAGACAAAGCATCAGAATAAAGGATGCAACTGCCGGCGCAAACGGCAGCCCCTTCTGAAATGCTGCCATCGTGATCTCCACACCTTCCAGATTCGGATCATTCCATGTTCCTGCTAAGACCACGGAAATTCCGGTCATTGTGCAAATTATGATTGTATCAATAAATGTACCTGTCATAGACACCAGTCCCTGACGCACAGGTTCTTTTGTTACTGCAGCCGCTGCCGCGATCGGCGCACTACCAAGACCCGCCTCATTGGAAAAGATTCCCCTTGCGATTCCTTTCTGCATGGCCACGACCATGGTTCCCATCGCGCCGCCTGCCAGTGCACTTCCGGTAAATGCAGATTTCACAATCGTTACGATCGCTGCCGGGATTTCTGTAATATGTGTGATCATAATGATCAGAACAAACACCACGTACAATACCGCCATAAACGGAACTACAATTTCGGATACTTTTGCAATTCGTTTCAGTCCTCCGATCACGACCAGACCGACACAGACTGTCAGAATAATACAAGTAATCACAGTTGCCCATGAATATGTATTTCCAAACATCTGCACGGCATTCTCTGTATTCGGATCAAAGAAATTCTTCACTGCAGATGCAATACTGTTTACCTGGGTAAACGTACCGATTCCAAACAACCCGACTCCGGCTCCGAAAAATGCAAATATTTTTGCCAGCCAGCGCCAGTTTTTTCCCATTCCGTTTTCAATATAATAGAACGGTCCGCCAAGAACATGCCCTTCTTTGTCGATTGTCCGGTATTTGATTGCAAGAAGCCCTTCTGCATACTTCGTTGCCATTCCGAAAAATGCTGCCACCACCATCCAGAACAGTGCGCCCGGTCCGCCTGCCGCAATCGCAGTCGCTACTCCGGTAATATTTCCGGTTCCGATCGTTGCAGAAAGCGCCGTACAAAGTGCTCCAAAGCTGGTCACTTCCCCATGTCCTTCTTCTTCATTTTTTACCATGAATCTGAGTGCTTTCGGCAGATGCCGAATCTGAAGTCCGCCAAGGCGAACGGTTAAATAGATACCTGTTGTCAGGATCAGAATAATGAGCGGCAGTCCCCATATCCGGTCATCCACCCATTTGATCGCTGTGTCGATTTGATTGTAGATTTGTGCTAACATACTTTCTTTCCTCCATCCTTTTGCCTGAGAGATTCTCAGCAAAACCGCATCCAGATCATGCGTCTGCTGATTACACCTTCGGCGCTCTTTTTTCAGAGACTCTCCTGAGTTTAGTGTTTTACAACACTAAAGTAAAGAATAGCATGGTTTTGAAAAGAATGCAAGCCATTTTCTGATTTTCCATTTTAGAAAAACTAATCAATGTTTATAAGTAAAATGCAGAGGGAATACAGACATCGCTCCCTCTGCTTTTTTCTATCCCAGCGCCACATCCAGAATCATCATCAGTGTGAACCCTGCTGCAACACCGATTGTTCCTACATTGGTATGTTTTCCGTTTTGTGCCTCTGGAATCAACTCTTCCACTACAACATAAATCATAGCGCCTGCCGCAAAAGAGAGAAAATATGGCAGAAGCGGAACTACAAGCCCCGTCAGCCAGATTGTCAGAAATGCGGCGATCGGCTCTACAATCCCTGACAGTGTTCCATACACAAACGCCCTCAGTTTTGTAATTCCCTGCGCCCTTAACGGCATGGAAATAATCGCTCCCTCCGGAAAATTCTGAATGGCGATTCCGGCAGACAATACAAATGCCCCTGTCATTGTTATCAGTACATTATCCGAAAGAACTCCGGCAAAGGTCACACCCACTGCCATTCCTTCCGGAATATTGTGCAGCGTCACTGCGAGCATCAACATTGTTGTTTTTCGAAGTGATGCCTGAATCCCTTCCGGCTCCGATTCCTTAAAGTGCTGGTGAGGTGTCACCGTGTCCAGCAAAAGCAGAAAGCCAATCCCAAGCAGAAACCCTGCCGCTGCAGGAATCCATGCAATCTGTCCGCCTTCCTCTGCCATCTCGATGGCCGGGATTAAAAGCGACCAGACAGATGCTGCGATCATGACACCCGAAGCAAATCCAAGCAGACCTTTCTGCAGCTTTTCATTCATCTCTTTTCTCATGAAGAATACCATTGCTGCGCCAAGAGTTGTTCCTGCAAACGGCAGTAAAATTCCAAGTATTACATCCAAATTCATATGTTTCTCCCTTTCGTAATTCTTTTTTTCGATATGTTATCCTATGCTCAGGAGAAGACTTTGGTTCCGTTTAAATGCACATGGAAAAAGAATCCTTATACCGATGCCGTGATCAGTTCCTTTCCGGCTGCCCGGCATTCCTCCAACGCAGCATCATCCGGCGTCTCGTTTGCGATCACACCTTCTTCACAGATCAGATGTGCTCCCGCCTCTTCCATTCTCTGGCACCAGTCACGCATCCACTCTCCGTCACCCCAGCCGTAAGACCCAAACAAAAGTAGCTGCTTACCGGAGATCATCGGCTCCAGTTCTTCCACGAACGGCTCCATTTCGCTGTCTTCCAACTGCTCTGCTCCCATAGACGGGCAGCCGAGCGCAATTTTATCAAATTTTGAAATCGTATCCGCATCTGTCTGTCCAACCTCACATACCTCCGCGGTTCCTCCTGCTGCCTGAATCCCTTCTGCGACCGCCTGTGCCATTGCCTCTGTATTTCCTGTTCCACTCCAATATACTACTGCTGCATTCATGTGAATTCCTCCTTCATTATTGTGCGATTTCCCGGATACTTTTTCCGGCTAAAAATTCTCTGACCACTCCTTCTTTGGCCTGATCATAAGACTTGAAAATCATTTTTGCCCTGGACGGATTACTATATACTTTCCAATATCCGATCATAAGATACTTTCTTCCTTCATTGTGAATAAATCCTTCCACATCTTCCTTCGGATACCCTAAAAACACTCCGATTTCATGGGGAAATCCCAGTTTTCTGCTGCTTATCTGCCTCACTCTTTGAGCCAGTCTTTTGAGCATCTCATCCAGATTCCGCATATGATACCCATATGCCTCAAGCAGCCGCTGATTGTCAGGCAGCATCAGATGATACTCCAACTCACTCCGTCTGAAAAAGAAAACAAGACATCTGCTGTCCCTGCAGGACAGAATTCGATATTCTACCTCTGTCTCTTCAAAAATCTCCTGCAGCTCCTCACACATTTTCTGTTCCATTGTGATCACGCTGGATATCTTGATCCCCTTTAAAAAGGGGGCGCACTGCAGCGCAACCTGAAACCTGGCTTTTAGTTTTATATCTTCATTTTTGAAAAAATAAGACAATGTTTCCGATGACATATGAGCCTCCTTAAATGATTATGATTCTCAATTAGTTTGATATTACCATGTCCTACTCTCAATTTCAACATTTGTTATTGAGAAGTTTTCTCATTATATTTTTCTGAATATTTATCTGCATTTTTATTATTTTTTTATTGTTTAAGAACCTTGTTTAGTGTATAATAAATTTAAGTTATTTGAGCAGAAAGAAGTCTCAAAATACATACAAAAAGGAGAGATTTGCCATGGTAAATTTAATTACAGGACCGAAAGGAACCGGAAAAACACAGCAGATGATTGAGCTTGCTAATGAAAAGGTCAAAACATCTAACGGAAACGTCGTATTTATCAAAAAAAGTCATCGCAACACTACTACTTTAGACTTCGGTGTACGTGCAATCTGCATGGAAGACTATCCTGATATTCTGACAATGGATGAATTTATCGGTTTTCTCTACGGTATGGTAGCAGGTAATCATGATATTGATACCATCTTTATTGACAGCGTATTAAAACAGGCGGATATTTCTTTAAACAACATTTCTGCATTTATGACTAGTCTGAGTAAAATTTCTGCAGAAAATACTCTTGATTTCTTTATCAGTGTGGGGGCTGAGAAAGAATCCATTCCCGATATAGATTCCGACAATTATAACGTTTTGAACTAATGGGTATGAAAAAAGCGATATTCAGTATTTTTTACTGAGTACCGCTTTTTTATACATTATGGTATATCTGTTTTTATTATTCTTCTGATAATGCCTGCTCTTCGCTTTCCGCTTCTGATTTTTTTGTCTCTTTTGCTTTTTGATCCGGCTCTTCTCCGTTCAAAGAAAGTACAGAATTTGCCCGCTCACCTTCTTTGTATTCTACCGTCACAGTATCACCGACATTGTATTTGATAATATCGATAAAATCAACGACTGAAACATCAAAAATATCATCAGAGCCTTCCAACATGATATAAAAGTGAGAATCTCCGTCTACAACGCCCTGTGCGATCTTTGTGATCTTGGAAGCCAGCGTCTTTACTTCTCTCGTATCTTCCGCCTGCTTCTTGATGCCACTCTCATACATCAGATCATTGTAGTTTTCTTCACACTCACTGACCGTATTTCCAATGGCTACAACCTGATATTTCTGCACATTGACCATGGCATACTTTTTCACCAGTCCGGCATCATCTTTCAGCGCCATAAAATAGGTCGGCTCCCCTGAAATATTCAAAAGCAACGGGAATGCCGCTTTGTATTTTAAGTTCTGCACCTGACCTTCTGCTGAAGACATGGCAGACTCTTCTGTCGCGCCTTCCACTTCATAGAACTTCGTCTCCATCGTACGCTGATTCATCAGAACAAATCCTACATTGGACTGGTCTCCTGTGATCGAAGTCACACCTGTATATACCCATACATCATCATCCAGCGCAAGATAGTTGTATCCTGTCGTCGTATGCAGACAATCCTTCTGTCCCAGCACACTGTTTAAAAATCCATGCTTCAACGTACCATAATAATCATACAGCTGTATCAGCATATCTGCGGAGTACGCCCGGTCGATCCACTCCGGTGCATCTTCGATCTTATAATCTTTCGTCTCACCTGTAATGGCATTACATAAAACCACTCTTCCAACTGTGGTACCTCCAAACAGACCGATATTGAATTTCTTCACCGGGCTGATCCAGTATGGAACTCCGTTGTCATCGATCTCAAAACTTAAGTCATTGAAGATATAAGTCGGATATTTGAACCGGAGATGACGGTAAATATTGCGATTGAAATGATCACTGGTCGTATACTTCATCCCTTCATCCAACTTCACCAGTTCGGTATTCTGTGTCGCCATATCGATCTTGATATATGCCGGAATTCCCTCACTCTGATTCGTGAACCATTTGATCAGGCTGGCATAACGCAGGGGAGATACTCTCACGGGCTGATCCTGGTAGTTGATCTGGCTGTACCAGTCATCTACCTCAAACTGAGAGACCATATCCACCATACTTCCCATCTTTCTGTTTCCCAGGATCGTCGCAGAATCTCTGTCAAGCAGCGGAATCTGATCAAATGAGAGTTCCTCGATATCTTTTGTAAATTCTCCATCCTCTACTTTCATCAGCTTCTGATATTTTTTCGCGTTGACGATCGGAGAAGACAACAGTGTACCTGCTGCATACACGATTACAACTGCGCCAAGAATCCCCAGGATCACTTTCATCCCCTTGGATTCTTTCAGCGCATATCTGTCGAACCGCTTTCTTTTCGCATAGAAAAATGCTGCTGCCACGATCACCACGATCAGAAATATCCAGAACTCCGTAGAATGAATATTGAGTGCCGGCAATGCAACATAATAGTAAATACCGGCAAGAATAACCAATGCCAACACTGCAAGAAGTTTCATTTTACCTTTTTTCATGCTAATTCCCTTTCCTAAAAATAATTTCTACTTTTAAAGTAGTGGGACAATTATAACATCTTCAAAGATAATTCACAATTCTTCTTGCAATTTTTATATCTTTTTAATATTTACCTATGATTTTTCCAACATTTTGTCTTAAAATTTCCGTTTCCAGAGCTCCGGTGCAAGCAGGACAAGACAAGGGAAGATTTCCAGCCGTCCCAGCAGCATATCCGCACAGAATACCAGTTTTGACAGCCAGGAGAACTCAAAGAAATTCTCAACCGGTCCCACCTGTGAAATTCCGGGACCGACATTATTTAAGGTCGTCAGAACCGCACTGACAGAAGTCGCAAAATCATAATTATCGATGGACACGATCAAAACAGAAGATACCAGGATAAGCGCATAACAAATACTGTATACATATACTCCATGAAGGGTCTCTCTGCCTACCTTCTGACCGTTCACAGTCACCACCGTCACTGCTTTAGGATGCAGAATCCGCTTGATTTCCTGCTTTACGCTCTTGCAGAGGATCAGAATTCTCGACACCTTCATTCCTCCACCTGTCGATCCGGCACAAGCTCCGATGATCATGGTGACCAGCAAAATGGTTTTAGAAAATTCCGGCCATAAATTAAAGTCCGCAGTGTAGAATCCCGTTGTCGTGATCACCGCTGCCACCTGAAAACTTGAATACCGGAATGCACTTGCCACACTGCCGTATATATGATAAATATTGCCTGTGATCATCAATATTGCCACAGCGATCACACCAAGATAGGTGCGTGCTTCTTCATTTTTTAATGCACTCTTCCAGTTTTTCATGTAAATTGCAAAATAAATATTAAAATTGATCCCAAACAAAATCATAAATACAGTGATAACCCCGTCAATATACGCACTGTCATAATAGCTCACACTTGCATTTCTGTTGGAAAATCCACCGGTTCCGGCAGTACTGAATGAATGAATCAGTGCGTCATAAAGGTTCATTCCGCCAAATAAAAGGAAAATTACCTCTGCCATTGTCAGAATCAGATACATCAGATACAGAATTCTCGCCGTACTGCGTGCCTTCGGGACAAGCTTGTCTGCTTCCGGTCCCGGTACTTCCGCGCGCATCAGATACATGGATCCATCATCATCCAGACTCAAAAGGACCATAACAAATACCAAAACTCCCATTCCGCCGATCCAGTGTGTCAGCGCTCTCCAAAACAGCATTCCTTGCGGAAGCGCCTCGATATCCGTCAGAATCGTAGAACCTGTCGTCGTAAATCCGGAGACTGTCTCAAAAAAGGCATCCAGATAATCTGGAATCGAACCGGAGATAAAAAACGGCAGTGCACCGAACAGTGACCAAAAAATCCAGGCAATCCCAACCAGCGCAAGCCCCTCTTTTCCATAAATACTCGTATCTTTCGGTTTTTTTCTGCCCGCCAGCAGAAAAATAACGAGCAGAATGGCCGCTGTCAATAAAAATGCAATTCCGCTTTGCTCTCCATACAAAAAAGAAACAAGCGCCGGCACCAGAAGCAGAAGTCCTTCCACTCCCAGCATTCTGCCTATCATATAAACAATCATTCTATTATTCATCTCATTACCTCTTCACCAAAATATCGTCCAGATCTCGGATCTGTTTTGTCATGGTGATAATAACTACACTGTCACCTACCTGAATACTGTCATCCCCGTTTGGAATAATGATTTTTCTTCCCCGTGCAATGCAGGCAATGATATTGTTCGCTTTCAGATTCAGATCTTTAAGAGGTACTCCCGTATACGCATTCTCCGATTTGATAATAAATTCCAGCGCCTCCACTCTTCCATCCAGTAGCTGGTACATGGTCTCCACATTTGCACTGCACTGAGAATTTCTTCTCGCCCGCACATAACCAAGAATGGCATCAGCAGTCGCTGTTTTAGCAGATACAATACTGTCGAGTCCAAGTTCATCGATCATCATGGCTCTGCGGTCCTCATTGATCTTTACGATCACCTTGGATACACTCTGCTTAGAAGCAAACAAAGACATGATGATGTTCTCTTCATCCATTCCTGTCAGTGCAATAAAAGCATCTGTTTTTTCAATCCCCTCTTCTATCAGCAGATCATGCTCCGTCGCATCGCCATTGATGATGGTTGCTTGTGGAAGAAGTTCACAGAGCTCTTCACAGCGCTCTCTGTTTCTTTCGATGATCTTGACATTCATCCCCAGATTACACAACTGGCTTGCCAGATAGTAGGCCACTCTCCCCCCACCGCAGATCATTGCATTTTTAATCTTCTCTTTTCGCAGGGCAATCTTCTTGAAGAACTGCTCCATATTCTGATGAGAAGCCGCAATATGCAACTTGTCTCCTGCTTTTAAAATATAATCTCCATCCGGGATTAAAACCGTTTCTCCGGATTCGACTGCACATACCAGCACCTGAACCTGAAAACGTGCATATAATTCAGACAAAGACAATCCTTCCAGCTTTCCGCAGTGAATCGGAAATTCAACCAGTTCCACCCTTCCTTTTACGAAAGTCTCTACCTTACTTGCATCTGGAAACAACAGCAGACGGGTAATATCCCCCGCAACGATCAGTTCCGGATTTACTACCATACTCAAATGGAGATCCTTTTTCAGAAAATCAATCTGTTTATAGTAGATCGGATTTCTTACCCGGGCAATCGTATGCCGTGCACCCAGCCTTCTTGCGATCAGGCAGCTGAGCATATTGCACTCGTCCGTAGAAGTGCAGGCAATCACCAGATCCGCATGCGGTACATCCGCCCTCTGCTGAACCTCCACACTGCCGCCTTCTCCCGCAACACAAAAAACATCCATTCTTTCAATGGATTTTCGCAGTTTTTCTTCATTATTATCGATCAATATAATATCGTACTTTTCCGATGACAGCTGTTTTGCCAGTTTATAACCAACCTTGCCATCGCCTATGATTACAATTTTCATTGGTCCCCTAAGTCCTCTCTGTTTTCACATTCTTCTTTTCAAAACGTGTTCTATTATACCACCTTAATACCTTACACACAATTTTAATACTATTTTTATATTTTTTCCACGTTTTGCATAATTTTTTTCTGTTTTCTCCACCAAAAAAGACCTTTCCTACAACAAAATCATTGATTTTTGCAGAAAAGGTCTTTTTCTAATTCTCTATTCTATTTTTCTTCCGCTGCTCTTGCTGCGATTTCCTTCTCCTGTACATCCGAAGGTGCCTGCTCATATCTTGCAAACTGATACTCATAAGTACCTCTTCCTCCTGTCATGGAACGAAGCACTGTACAGTATCCAAACAGTCCTGTCATCGGAATGTCTGCTTCTATGATCTGTTTGCCGCCGCTTACAGGTGTCATGCCAAGGACACGTCCTCTTCTCTTATTCAGATCACCCATAACATCTCCTGTATAGTCATCCGGCACTGTCACTTTCAAGGATGCGATAGGCTCCAGAAGAACCGGTCCCGCTTCCATAAAACCTTTCTTAAATGCCTGGATCGTAGCTGTCTTGAATGCCATCTCCGAAGAATCTACCGGATGGTAAGATCCGTCGTAAAGAACTGCTTTGACTCCGACTACCGGATATCCTGCGAGGGGACCTTTTACCACAGAGTCCTGAAGTCCTTTTTCTACAGCCGGGAAGTAGTTCTTCGGAACAGCGCCGCCTACCACTTCTTCTTCAAATACATAAGGAGTCTCCAGATCACCGGATGGTTCAAACCGCATCTTTACATGTCCGTACTGACCATGTCCGCCGGACTGTTTTTTGTATTTTGTGTCCACATCCGATTTCTTACGGATTGTCTCACGGAACGCCACTTTCGGTGTCTCCAGTTTAATTTCTACTTTATATCTGGCTGCCAGTTTGCTGGCTGCGATTTCCAGGTGCTGATCTCCCATACCGTAAAGAAGAGACTGTCTGTTCTCACTGTCATTGACTGCTCTGAGTGTCACATCCTCTGCCATCATCTTCTGCAGTGCCTGAGATACCTTGTCTTCATCCCCTTTTGTCAGAGTCTTGTATCTCATATAGGTATATGGAACCGAATAATCTGTTCTGGAATATGTAATCGGCGTATTCTTTGTCGAAAGAGTATCTCCTGTCTTTGTACTTCCAAGCTTTGCGATTGCTCCGATATCTCCTGCAAACAGTTCGGAAACTTCTGTCGGTTTGTTTCCGCACATCGTATAAAGCTTGCCCGGTTTTTCCTCGGCATCCGCATCTGCATTGTAAAGTACGTCATCCCCTTTGAGTACACCGGAGCATACCTTTACAAATGAATACTTTCCGATAAACGGATCTACCATTGTCTTGAATACATAGGCAGATTTGGCCTTTGAAAAATCATAATCAGCCTCGTAGATCTCACTCTTTGTCCTGTGGATACCCGCACAGCTTCTCTTATCCGGACTCGGGAAGAAACGCACGATATCAGAAAGCAGATTGGCAACACCCTGTGCCTGTACATTGGATCCCATGGCAACCGGAACGATGTCCCCATCCATCACTTCCGTACGCATGGCTGCACGGATCTCTTCAATTGAAAATTCGTCTCCCTCAAAGTAACGATCCATAAATTCTTCGCTCGTCTCCGCAACTGCCTCCATCAGAGAATCTCTCAAAATCTTCAGGTTCGGAAGACAATAATCCGGAATCTCGCACTCTTCTCTCTGTCCGATTCCTGTATAACGTCTGCCGGCATTTTTAATAATGTTGATATATCCGACCAGCTTTTCGTTCTCACGGATCGGCTGGAAATGCGGCGCGATTTTCTTACCATATCTGACAGTCAGATCTTCCACAACCTGGCGGAAACTTGCGTCGTCCATATCCATCTCTGTCACATAGACCATACGCGGCAGGTTGTACTTGTCACAAAGCTCCCACGCTTTTTCTGTACCAACCTGTACACCGGCTTTTCCGGAAACCACGATAACTGCCGCATCTGCTGCACTCACTGCTTCTTCTACTTCGCCGACAAAATCAAAATATCCCGGTGTATCCAGAATATTGATCTTTGCCTTTTCCCACTCGATCGGGATCAGGCTCGTGCTGATCGAGAATCCGCGCTTCTGCTCTTCTTTATCAAAATCACTGGTCGTATTGGACTCGGAAATCTTTCCCATACGACTGACTGCTCCTGATACATAAAGCATCGCCTCTGCAAGACTTGTTTTGCCGCTGCCACCGTGGCCAAGCAATACTACGTTTCTAATCTCATCCGTTCTGTAAACCTTCATAGTGCTGCCTCCTTATGTTGTTATTCTCTTCATGTTCCGGCAGCTGTTCTGCCGACTCACGTGCTATGTGTATATTGTACTAAAATTTTATATAAATTACAACTATTTTATTTATTTTTAACAACTTGTTTCTAATTTACTTTTACGAGTTAAAATGCTAAAATATTCTATATGTGCTTCTTGGGATCGCAGCTTCCCATCAGCCAGTTTATTTAGAAAGGACATCAAACTATGCAGACAAAAACAAGCACTACCATCGGATTTATCGGGCTGGGACTAATCGGCGGTTCTATCGCCAAGGCAATCCGCCAGTATTATCCGGACTATCAGATCCTGGCTTTTGATAAAAGCAGAGAAACACTTGCACTGGCCATGCAGGACGGAACGATCGACATCTCCTGTACTGCCATTGACGAACAGTTCTCTCACTGTTCCTATCTTTTTCTCTGTGCGCCGATTTCTTACAATAATGCGTATTTATCTCAGTTAAAGGATTTGATCCATCCGGATTGCATCCTGACAGATGTCGGCAGTGTAAAGACTGCGATCCATGAGGAGATTACCCGGCTTGGTCTGGATGCAAATTTCATCGGAGGACATCCTATGGCAGGTTCCGAAAAAAGCGGATTTGCCAATTCCAAGGCTCATCTGATTGAAAATGCATACTACATCCTGACGCCGTCTGACAAAGTCTCTTCTGAGAAGCTGGAAGATTACCGCTGCTTTGTACAGTCTCTGAAGGCGCTACCGATCGTGCTTGACTACCGGCTGCATGATACGGTCACCGGAACTATCAGTCATCTGCCGCACATCATTGCCTCCTGCCTGGTCAACTTCGTAAAAAGTACGGATACGAAAGAGGAACTGATGAAGCTTCTGGCTGCGGGCGGTTTTAAAGATATTACAAGGATTGCATCTTCTTCTCCGATCATGTGGCAGCAGATCTGCCTGAAAAATAAAGATAATATCTCCCGGATCCTGGACGCTTATATCGAAGAACTGAACCGCGCAAAAATTTCCATTGATGCCGGCAATGAACGGGAATTATTTTCATTCTTCGAGTCATCCAGAGACTACCGGAATTCCATGCCGGATCACTCTGCAGGACCGATCAAAAAGATTTTTGCCCTGTACTGTGACATTATCGATGAAGCTGGAGGAATCGCGACCATTGCCACGATTCTGGCGAGCAATCACATCAGCATTAAAAATATTGGAATCATTCATAACCGGGAATTTGAAGAAGGGGTACTGCGCATCGAATTTTACGAAGAGGACGCCTCTGTAAAAGCCGCCGCACTTCTGCAGAAATACCGGTATATTGTATATGAAGTTTAAAGAAAGGAATATATGATTATGGAATTGACAAGCATTACAGGATTAAAAGGAGAAGTTTCCATTCCGGGAGACAAATCCATTTCTCACCGCAGTGTGATGTTCGCATCTCTCGCCAACGGAATGACAGAGATCCACAACTTCCTAAATGGTGCAGACTGTCTTGCCACCATTGACTGCTTCCGGAAAATGGGGATTAAAATAGAGGAACACCAAAACCGGATTCTGGTACACGGCAAGGGACTGCACGGACTGACTGCGCCTTCGGAAACATTACAGGTAAAAAACAGCGGAACAACTACCCGCCTGCTCTCCGGTATTCTTGCAGGACAGCCATTTTCCACTTCCCTTTCCGGAGACGAGTCACTCAACTCACGTCCCATGAAACGGATCATCGAACCACTGACACAGATGGGCGCTCATATTTCCAGCCTGCACGGCAATGGATGCGCACCGCTGGTCATTGAACCGGGGAAATTGCACGGAATCCACTACACGTCAACGGTTGCTTCTGCTCAGGTAAAATCCTGTATTCTTCTTGCAGGACTTTACGCAGAGGGGGAAACTTCCGTGACAGAACCGATCCTGTCCCGCAATCACACAGAGTTGATGCTCAAAGAATTCGGTGCGGATATCCGGACCGTTCATCAGCTGGCTGGTTCTGAGGCAACGTCCGTGATCCAGCCATGTCAGGAATTACATGGACAGAAGATCACTGTTCCCGGAGATATTTCTTCCGCTGCCTACTTTATCGCAGCAGGACTTTTAGTTCCGGATTCCGAGATTCTGGTCAAAAATGTAGGAATCAACCCGACTCGTGCAGGTCTTTTGAAAGTATGCGAAGATATGGGCGGTAATATCACACTGTTAAATGAACGTACAGAAGCCGGGGAAAAAATGGCCGATATTCTGGTTCGCAGCAGCCAGCTTCATGGAATTTCGATTCATGGTGATATCATTCCCACACTGATCGATGAGATTCCGATCATTGCCGTTATGGCAGCCTGCGCTGAAGGTACGACCATCATCCGCGATGCGCAGGAACTTCGTGTCAAAGAGACGGACCGGATCGAGACGATCACTGACAATCTGATCGCCATGGGATGCAGCGTTCTCCCGACAGAAGATGGAATGGTGATCAAAGGAGGGGAGCCTTTAAAAGGCGCTACCATCCACACACTGCTCGATCACCGGATCGCCATGGCATTCAGTATCGCAGCTCTTGTAGCTGACGGACGCACGAAAATTCTGGACAGCCACTGTATTGACGTTTCCTATCCGGGATTTTATGATGCATTTGAACATCTTTTATAAGAAAGACGAGGGCACTTCATCCAACCAAGACGAAGTGCCCTTTCTCAATATTGTATATTCTTTTGACGGATCAGATTAAATTTGATGATTTCCGTGTTAAAATATTCATTCGCATAGACCAGTGGTTTATCTTTCTCACTGTAATTTAATGTCTTCAGGTAAAGATATGGACTTAAACCCAGTTCTTTCACAGATACATATTTTTTTAATCCTGCAATTTCTGCCGGATTCACTGTATCGATCTCAACTTTATCCCATTGCGCCTTTTCCCCGGACAATTCATAAATATATTTGTAAATCGAATCTTCATACTTTGAAAACATATCAAATGCCTCTTCCCCGCCGATCAGATTCATTCCGAAATAATCTCTGCAGAATGCACAGATCTTATCATCTGCCAGAAACAGCTTTTCTGCCACTACCAGCTGTTCGTCCGGCTGCATCTGAAGAAGAGAACAGATTTCTTCCTCCCGTTTTACTTTTTGAATATTTAAAAGTCTGACGGAAGGAGCATACCCGCTCTTTTTGATCATCTGCGTCAATTCCATACAGGGACTGAACGTGACCTTGATATTGAGAGAATCCACATTGACAAATGTACCCCTTCCCTGTCTGCGGAAAATAATCCCCTCTGCCGCAAGATCATTCAATGCCTGACGGATTGTGATCCGGCTCACTCCAAGCATCTCGGCAAGTGCCTCTTCTCTTGGAAGCTTATTGTCTGTTTTTAGATCCATCTCTTCTATATATTGAAGAATGGCCTCCTTTGCCTGTCCGGACAAGGATTTTACACGTAATTTCTGCGTACTCAAAGCGATTCCTCTCTTTCTCTTAACCTATGTATGATGATAGAAGAATCCCTTTTCTTTGTCAAGAAAAAGCTTTTTTCCCATTCAAGATCAAATTCAGAAAAATCGCGCTGATGCTGACCATAAACAGACCATTGCTTAATACCATCTGCAATGCATTCGGAATATTCACAAAAACATCTGATGCAAACGCTGCGCCTACTCCGATCGCAATGCTGGTCCCTACAATCTTGAAATTGTTATCTTTTGAAAAATCCAGTTTGGATAAAATGGAAATTCCAGAAGAAGTGATCACCCCGAACAATGCCAGTGTTGCACCTCCCAGCACAGATTTAGGAACAGCCGTAAATACCGCGGAAATCTTCGGGAAAATTCCTGCCAGAATGATCATAATGCCGGCTGCTGCAACAACGGATCTGCTTTTAACTTTTGTCAGTCCGATCAGACTTACATTTTCATTGAACATGGTAGATGGAACCGAATTGAACATACCAGTCACCATCTGTGCTGCTGCCTGACCTCTGATTCCTCTCTCCTTTGTCTTATTGTCTGTCTGGATTCCAACAATTTCATCCATTACGGAAAAGACTCCGATACACTGAATCATGTTGATGATGCAGAAAATACTCATAATAAAAATCGGCCATATTTTAAACTCCGGCATTCCATAATAAAATGGTTTCACCGGCTGGAATACTTCTGCCTGCGCGATCGATGTAAAATCGACCATGTGCAGACCACATCCCACGATCGTTCCCGCCACGATTCCGAGCAGCAGGGACATACTTTTCCAGATTCCTTTTGCATACTTTTCTACCAGAATGATAAAGATCAAAACTGCAGTACCCAGAATCAGATTTTCAACAGACCCAAAACTTTCGCTGCCTTCTCCGCCTGCCAGATCCCGCAGTGCAGTCGGCGCCAGTGTAATTCCGATCAACGTTACAAATGTTCCCACTACAACCTGAGGGAAAAGTTTTAAAATCTGATCCATAAAAAAAGACAGGATAAAAATTATCGCACCGGATGCGATCACTGCGCCAAAGAGTGTCTGCATCCCGTATTCTTTTCCGATCAGGATCATAGGGCTTAGAGGTGCAAAGGAAGAACCCAAAATAATGGGATATTTGGATCCTGCCAGTTTTCCGATTCCGATTACCTGAATCAGAATGGCAATTCCACTTGTAAAAAAATTGGCTGCTACTAAAAATGCAGTTTCTTTTTCCCCCAATCCCAGGGCTCCTGCTAAAATCAAGGGAACCGCGATTGTTCCCGGACACATGGTAAGGACATGCTGAAATCCGATCAGCAGCGTCTTTGTCCATCCTACTTTTTCATCAAAATATTCCGCTTTCATACTCTGCTCCTGACTGGAACTTAATCCCAATATCCCTCATGCACCTTTGCTGCTTCTACTTCAACGGCCTCTACCGGTCCTACTACTTCAATTGCTTTCTGCCCTTTTGCAAATACATCTCTGCATGGAAGATCAAAAGTCGGGTTCTGCTCATTACTTCCTGTCAGCTCCAACAGTCGTCTCTCTGTCATTCCGTATACAACTCTTCCGATATTCGCCCAGTAAATAGCTCCTGCACACATCGCACATGGCTCTGCAGTCGTATATAATGTACAATCCCACAAAAACTCTCTGGAATATTCATGAGATGCTCTTGCTGCAAGTGTCGCTTCCGCGTGCCCTGTACAGATTTTCTCTGTAATCTCAATATTTCCCTGCTCCATGATGATCTCTCCCTCTTTGTTGACCAGAAGGGCTCCAAACGGAGTATTTCCTGCTTCTCTTGCCTCTTTTGAAATTTCAATCGCTCTTCTCAAATAAAATTCGTGACTCTGATACATCTTCTCTTCTCCTTATAAAGTATTATGTAATAGGTATTACCTTTTGTTGTTTTCAATATAACACACATCTTTTTATTTGTAAAGAATCAGTTCAAAAATTTGTAAAAAAGGATGCCGCAAAATCTCTTTGCGACACCCTCTGTAATTCTTAAAAAACATTTCCAAATAAGGCTATAAACATCACTCCAATCGTTCCGATTGCAATAAAACTCAAAGATAGCGCAGCCCGCCTCTTGCGGGAATCAAATTCCACTCTGGCAGCATCTGTCATATTGGACACATATCGATTTCTGCCAATCAAATATAAAATCAGTCCGCCTCCACCCTGATTTCCGGAAAGTGAAAACATTCCCCATAATTTCGGATGCTTCAACCCTCTGCTCTCTGCATCAAGAGCTACCAGTTTAAATATCTGATAGGATAATGTCAGTCCGCCAAGCAAAACCATAAATACAAATATAATTGCAAAAATAAGCATTTTCCATTCCTCCTAAAGTTTCTTTATAATCTGATAAAATAGCATACAAGTTGCTGTAATGCCAAGAATCGAGCTGCCCATGATCAGATAATGATTCTCAATGATCAAACCATTAAATAATATAAACGAGATCATCAACAATACATTGGCAATAATCGCAGCAATCAATTTCTCATTACTTTTTACAATGTTTGTACTTTTTTCCAAATGTTCTATCATTGCTTCATCTCCTTTCAATAATTGATCAAGGCTGATGTTATACAGGTCACTCAATTTGATCACATTCACAATATCCGGAAAAGATTTTTCATTTTCCCAGTTTGAAATTGTCTGGCGGGAGACCTGAATTTTTTCTGCAACATTCTCCTGTGTCAATCCACTCTTGATCCTTGCTTCTTTTAATTTTACACCTATTTCCATAACATCCGTCCTTTCCTCTGCACTATCGCAGGTTTCTCCTGATTTGTCTATCAAATATCCTGTACATCCACAAAATATCTTTGTCAAAATCTTTTTACATACCTTATATAGTATTATATTTTTCTGTTTACTGCCAGATGTTTGTGATTCATTAAAAAAAAACAGCCGGATTTTACCCGACTGTTTTCTCTTTAATTCTTTTATACTGACAAATAAATCCTATCGAATTTCCACAACGGTATAATCTTTCTCTTCCACTGCCTTTTTCAGTACTTCATCAGAAACCGCCGAGCGCAGTGTCACCACCGCTGTGCCTTTCTCATGGCTTACTTCTGCCGCTTCCACCTCTGCAAGTGCCTCCAGTGCTTTCTTTACAGACGCCTCGCAGTGTCCACACATCATTCCTTCAATTTTCATTGTTTTTTCCATTGTCATTTCCTCCTGTTTCTTTCTTGTTTTTATTTTTCGATCTCTTGTGGCGTCCTTCATACGGAACCAGTTGAGACGAAGTGCATTGGTAACAACACAAACGCTGGACAAACTCATTGCCGCCGCTCCGAACATCGGATTTAATTTCCATCCAAACAATGGATACCAGATTCCGGCTGCCAGCGGGATTCCGATGACATTATAAATAAATGCCCAGAATAAATTCTCATGAATGTTGCGAAGTGTCGCACGACTCAGTCGAATCGCTGCCGGAACATCCGTAAGCCTGCTCTTCATCAATACCACATCTGCGGCATCGATCGCAATATCCGTTCCTGCTCCGATGGCAATTCCCATATCTGCTCTTGTCAGTGCAGGTGCATCATTGATGCCGTCTCCGACCATGGCTACTTTTCCCACTTTTTTCAATTTGCGGATGACTGCCTCTTTTCCTTCCGGAAGTACGCCTGCGATCACCTCGTCCACACCGGCCTGCGCTCCGATGGCACGGGCTGTCTGCTCATTATCCCCGGTCAGCATCACGACCCGGATTCCCATATTCTGCAGTTCCTGTACGGCCTTTGGGCTGTCTTTCTTGATCACATCTGCAACTGCAATGATTCCAAGAAGCTGATCTTCTTTTGCAAAAAAGAGCGGGGTTTTTCCCTGATCTGCCAGCCCTTTTGCCTTTGCCTGCATATCTTCTGAAACTGCGCAAGTCTTTCGGATGAATGATAAATTTCCTCCCCAAAGTCGTTCTCCATCACACCAGCCGGACAGACCATTTCCCGGAACTGCCTGAAATCCTGTCATTTCCACGCTCTCTGTCAGCTTTTGTTCTTCTGCATACGTCATCACCGCTTTTGCCAGCGGATGCTCACTTTTCTGTTCCAGGGCATATGCGGTCTGTAATAATTCTCCCTGCCGGATTCCTTCCGCCGTTACGATATCTGTAACGTTCGGTTCTCCGCTTGTGATCGTCCCGGTCTTGTCCAATGCCACGATCTGTACCTTTCCTGTTTCTTCCAGCGACACAGCAGTCTTAAACATCACACCGTTTTTTGCGCCTTTTCCGCTTCCCACCATGATTGCAACGGGAGTTGCCAGCCCAAGTGCACAAGGACAACTGATCACCAGAACAGAAATTCCTCTTGCGAGTGCAAATCCGACACTTTCTCCTGCCAATATCCATACCACAAATGTAATCGCCGCGATCACCATGACTGCAGGGACGAAAATTCCGGATACCCGATCCGCCACTTTTGCAATGGGTGCTTTGGTAGCCGCTGCATCACTGACCATCTGGATAATCTGAGATAATGTCGTATCTTCCCCTACTCTGGATGCCTCACACCGGAGATATCCGGACTGATTCAACGTAGCAGCTGATACCATGTCTCCTGCTTTTTTATCCACCGGAATACTTTCTCCTGTCAGCGCAGATTCATCAATCGCGCTGCTTCCTTCCAGCACAATACCATCCACGGGTATATGCTCACCCGGACGAACCACAAACACATCTCCTTTTCTCACCTGCTTGATGGAAACTGTCTGTTCCTGCCCGTCTCGGATCACGACCGCCGTCTTTGGCGCCAGGCGCATCAGGCCTTTTAAGGCATCTGTAGTCTTTCCTTTGGAACGTGCCTCCAGCATCTTACCGACGGTGATCAATGTAAGGATCATCGCGGCAGATTCGAAATAAAACTCATGCATATAAGTCATCACGCCTGCCATATCCTGACGCATCTGTGCATCTGTCATGGCAAACAATGCATAGGTGCTGTAGCCAAATGAAGCACCTGCTCCAAGTGCCACCAGCGTATCCATATTGGGCGCGCCGTGCAGCAGACTTTGAAATCCACTGACAAAAAACTTCTGATTGATGATCATCACACATCCTGTCAGCAAGAGCTGTAAAATTCCCATTGCCACATGATTCTCTGCCAGAATCCCGGGAAGCGGCCAGTTCCACATCATATGTCCCATCGAAAGATACATCAGCGGCACAAGGAAACAAAACGATAAGATCAGCCGCTTTTTTAAGACCGGAGTCTCTTTATCTTTCAGAAATTCCTCTTCTGCATGTTCTGCCGGCTTTGCGGTATTCTCTCCCTTTACAGAAGCTGAATATCCCGCTTTTTCCACTGCTGCAAGAATGTCTGCTTCTTTCGCATCTCCCTCCACGCCCATGGAATTCGTCAGAAGACTGACGGAACACGAGGTCACTCCCTCAACTTTGGACACTGCTTTTTCCACTCTTGTGCTGCACGCCGCGCAGCTCATTCCGTTCACATTGTATTGCTTCATGATATCACCTCCCCTTATCGCATCAACTTTTGCAGTGTTGTCACCAATTCTTCAATGGTCTCTTCCTTTCCCTGACGGATGTCTTCCGCTACACAGGTACGGATATGATTCCCTAATAATACTTTATTGAAACTGTTCAACGCTGCATTGACTGCAGAGACCTGAATCAAAATATCAGTACAATAGGTGCCGTTTTCCACCATTTTTTTAATTCCTCTCACCTGACCTTCAATCCGGTTCAAACGGTTGATGAGATCTTTGTATTCTTTTTCTGTACGTTCTTTTGTCTTATTTGTATGACAGCAGCACTCTCTTATTTCTTCCATTTCTTTCACCCCATTTCATATATGGATTATATACCCTTGTGGGGTATATTTCAAGTGGATTTTTATGGAATTTTTATACGATAAAAAGTTGAGGAAAGAACCGTTTCTGATTCTTCCCTCAACTTTTTTACTCTGTTATTCATAATCTCTGACAAGGAACATCGGCTTGATCGCCATGACCTCATCGTATTCTTCCTGCTCAAGCTCCACACTGGAATTCATTGCTTTCAAATCCTGCTTCAGCAATTCCAGAGCTTCTGCCACAGACCGTGTCCGTTCTTCTGCAATAATATCAATCATTCTTCGAAGTACTGCCGGATGTGCATAACACGCCGGAAGAGGAAACTTCGGATATTCTGCAATGTAGCGATACATCGCTTCTGTCGCCTTCTTCAGCCTGTCTTCCACATACCGCCTGTTATTGCGGGCAGTAGGAAGAACATTCGCACTGGAGAAGAAAAAGATGGCGGCCAGTCCGAACAACAGAAAATAAATTCCGAATCCCGCTTTTGTGACCAGCGCATAAATCCCGTAAACCAGTGCCGCAATCCCCATCAGGGTAATGAAAAGCGCTGCCCATTTATAAGCAGGATTGCTCTTATCATAGGTTCTTTTTCTCTTCGCACAGCTGCTCAGTTCCCGATATAACTCAGGTCTTTTTTCCAAAAACTGCGCACATTTTTCTAACCATTGGATTTCTTCCCGCGCATCCGAAAAAGCAATCCTTGCTTTTTTCTGTTCAAGTATCCGCTGTTTCTCCAGCAGTTTTTTTTCTGCCTGCACGCTGTGCACCGGCATCTCGGGACGGATACTTCGGATATGGTCAAGCAGTGCATCTACCTGCTCTTCTCTTTTGAAAATACACTGCTTTTCCTCTCCGCCGTCATACTGCACGACTAGATATGGAATCGTGGCAAACATTCCTTTTCCCGAAAAACCGCCTTTACTCATGGCTACTCTTTTAAATACTCTTGATATCGAGTCCAGAGCTACATAATATCTTCTGTCAAAGTAAAAGCTGTTCAGATAAAGAGCCTTTTGACCCACTCCACAGGGGCCGAATCTCCTGCAGTTCTTTTTATCCGCTTCCAGCTCCCGCTCTTCTATTTTCTGTCTGCCCAACCGCTTTGGTTTCCATATCATCTCGTGTCAGTCCTTTCTGTTTGTGTTTTATGAAAACACTTTATTTTGCTGCTTTCGCAGGTTTTCTCGTTGCATACAGGAAAATGGCAAGGAATCCTGCTGCCAGAATGATACCTGCCGGATACGCAACAGCTGTTCCCAGTCCCAGACATTCTTTCGCATAGAAGAAATATGTCATGGAGACTGCACTCATAAAGGTAGCCGGAACTGCTGTCAGCCAGTAATTCTTCTTCTCACGGAACAGATACATACTTGCTGTCCAGAGAACGATCATTGCCAGTGTCTGGTTGGTCCAGCTGAAATATCTCCAGACGATCGTATAATCCAGATGTCCGATAATAGCACCTGCACCTAACAACGGAACACAAAGCAACAAACGTTTGCTGTATTTGGACTGCTCGATCTTAAACCAGTCCGCCAATACCAGTCTTGCACTTCTAAATGCCGTATCTCCGGATGTGATCGGGCATACGATAACACCGATCATCGCCAGTGCAACTCCGATTCCTCCCATTGTCTTTGAGCAGACATCATAAATCGCTGCTGACTGGCCATTTGCAAGAATCGCGCTTAATCCTGTACTCAGACCGCCTGTCACTTCATACAATGCGCATCCTGCAGCAGCCCAGATCAGTGCGATCACACCTTCCGCCACCATAGCTCCATAAAATACAAAATGTCCCTGACGCTCTGATTTCATACAACGTGCCATCAGCGGTGACTGTGTAGAATGGAATCCGGAAATCGCTCCGCAGGCAACTGTGATAAACATAACGCTCCAGATCGGCGCACCGTCCGGATGCATACTGGAGAAGTTATTCCAGATTTCCGGGATCACAAACTCGGAATGTGTAAAGATTCCAATGATAACTCCTACCGCCATGATGATCAGGCAGATTCCGAATACCGGGTAAATCCGTCCGATGATCTTATCAATAGAAATAAATGTTGCGATAAAATAGTATGCCAGAATGATCCAGAGCCAGAATTCTGTACTGGCAAGAATTCCGCCGATTCCGCCCTCCTTGAACAATGTCACGATCAGACCTGCAGGTCCGACTGCAAACACAGTTCCTACCATAACCAGCAGAACCACACTGAATACACGCATCACATTTTTCATTGCATTTCCAAGGTAAATACCACAAACCTCTGAAATTGATGTACCATTATTTCTTTCAGAAAGCATACCTGAAAAGTAATCATGGACACCGCCTGCAAAAATCGTACCAAATGTGATCCATAAAAATACGATCGGTCCCCACAGGGCTCCCTGCATGGCACCAAAAATCGGTCCCAGGCCTGCAATGTTTAAAAGCTGCACTAAAAAGAGCTTCCACTGCGGCATTACCACGTAATCCACACCGTCATTGATTTTGACAGCAGGCGTCTCCCTGTCATCCGGTGCAAATGTGTTTTCTACGATCTTCCCGTAGACAAAATAGCCTCCGATCAACAGAAGCAGACATAGAAAGAAACTAATCATAGAAATCCCCCTCCTTCTCTTTAGAGAATTTTAATAAATTTATTTTTCTTTTATAATTATATGTTTATTTTAAACAATTTTCAATAGTTTCCTTCTACTTTTTATTACATTTTTTACATTTTCAAACCCGGAATTTTTTCTTAATCTCCCGAACGAACGATTTTCCACGAAAAACTACGATTCCGGCCAGCAACAGAATGCTGATTCCTGTACAAAGTAAAGACGGATACCGGATCCGGACTGCCCCTGCTGCCAGAAGAATTCCCGGAATACATCCAAAGGCGCCGATCTGAACAAGATAAAACAAATATTCGTTTTCCTCCAGCCTGCACACCCTTGCGACCACTGTCATTGCTGCAAGAATGACCAGCGATGCAAGCGGGAGTACAAAATCCACTGCCCATCCATGCCATCCGGTAAAAACGTCCCACAAAAGCCCCGCTGCCGATATGAGCAGAAGCTGCCACATTCCATTTTTCAGAAGGTTCCTGCGCTTTTTATAGCCTACCATTACAAACAGCCAGGTACAAAGTACTCCCCCGCTCACAAAGCCTGCCCACAAAAATCCGGAAGGAAGCATCAGATTGACCACCCAGCTGATCACAACCGCAGCAATACACAAAAACGTAAAAATCTGCATACTCTTCTGCATCAGTCCCAGCTTCTTTTCCTGATATCCGGGGAAGTCATTCTCTTGTTCTGTAACGTGAATTCCTTCCTCTTTTAAGATCCGCAGAAAATTCCGCTGGATATTATGACTCAGTATTTTCGAGGTGATCCCTACTCTCATTTTATCCCCGTAAGAGCAGGAGCACATCTGCAGTTTGTCCGTACTTGTAAAAAATCCAAACGAATCCACATAGGTCTCAAACACATCCGGAAGCTGGATTTTTCCGATATTGGAATAAATCGCGGAAATACTTCTCCCGCCAAGCGTCGTTCCAGCCAGCAAAAACAGGTTTTTAATCTCCAGAGGCACGGCCCGAAGCAGAGGATTTTTTTCCAGACGGACAAGCCGGTTCATATTGTCTGCAATCCGCTCTTTTACAAGTTCTGTTCGAAAAACATGCTGCAGATTCTGCAAAACTTCCTCAAATCTCGTATTTTCTTCAAACACCTGACCAGCTTCAATCCAACCAAAAAAGTTCGTCATGGAATAGGAGGGAAAATAATTTCTCAGATTCACCGGCACCATCAGCGTGACCGGCTTTTTCATCTGACTTCTCGGCATCTCCTCGTGAATCGCACAAAGCAGTGCGGCAGAGAGAAATACCGTGACTGACACCCCGTATGATTTTGCCTTTCTGTATACTTCTTTCGCGGAAAGAACCACCTCTAAAACAGACATCTCCTCCTGCTCCAGCCTTTCCCCCTTCAGCTGGAATGCAGGTCTGCTCTTTTTGACACTGCCATAATCTGATTTTGAATAATACTGCGAAAAGCTGTCTTCTTCGTGATCACTGGCTGTGGAAATCTCTTCTTCTGAAACAGGCGGAAACTCCACCTGTGGATAACAAATCATCAGGTAATTCCGCACCAATTCTTTTAAAAAATTCAGCGCTCCCGTCCCATCAGTCAGACAATGAAACACTTCCAGATTTATTTTCTTTTTATAATAAGAAACCTCAAACAGAAAGCTTTTCTGATCAGGCACATACAGTCCGCTGCAGGGCGGCCGATCTTCTGCCTTGACTTTTGGTTTTAAATTCCGCTGCTCCATATAGAACCAGAACAGCCCTTTCCTGAGAACCGAACAATACAGCGGATACTTTTCCAGCGTACATTCCACTGCTTTTTGCAGAACTTCCTCTATGACATCCTCTTTCAGTTCACAATACAGCCGGAATACCCTGGTATCTTTCTTCCCGGTTGCTGCCGGAAATGCCTGTGCTGCATTGTCCAGCTTTCTCCACTGTGAACGTTTCTTTTTCTGCATCGTTACCCCTCCCGTAAAAAATGGTCAATATACGCAAAACTCTCTTCCACATGAAGTCTTGAAACTCCAAGTGCAAAATACCCGTGAAATGCCCCTGCGATCCGATAGCACGTCACCTTATTTCCGGCTTCTTTCAGTCTTTTGGCATAATCCTCGCCCTCATCTCTAAGCGGATCAAACTCTGCACTCAGCACCAGCGTTTCCGGCATATTTGTCAAATCTTCTGCAAGAACAGGCGCCACATACGGACTTTTTAAATCCTCCTGCTTCCCGATATAAAGCTGCAGATAATCATGCATCTTTCCTCTGGTAAGCAGATATCCTTCTCCGTTCTCCCGAATCGAATCATATGCAGAATCCAATGTGTAGCAGTTGTTCACTGCCGGATAGACCAAAATTTGCTTATGAATTGAAAATTCCCCTCGGTCTCTTGCCAGCAGACACAAGGCTGCCGCCAGATTTCCTCCGGAGCTGTCTCCCATAACAGAAATCTGTCCCGGCTCAATCTTTGGAAAAATTTTCCCCTGATACAGTGCCCTTGCAGCCAGGTAACAATCCTCAAGCCCTGCCGGAAACGGATACTCCGGTGCCAGGCGATATTCTACAGATATGACGGTCTTGTCAACAGATTTTGATAGCATACTGCAGATTCTGTCATATGTTTCTACACTCTCTGTAGACCATCCTCCTCCATGGATAAAAAAAATCGCGGAGGAAATCTCTTCTTTCTGCCTTTTTGTCTCTTCTGATGGGAAATATAATCTCAAAGGAGTCTTTCCACACTCTGTTTTTATCACAATATCTTCTTTCTCCACCCAGAGATGAAGCGGATCTAATTTTTTTAGATTTGCCAGCTTTCTGGCTGTATTTATCTCAATATTCTGGTTTGAAAATGCTGCCAGAACTGTCTGTATTACCTGATTCATAAATTGCCATTCTCCGTTACTGTATGAACAGTCACTATTCTCCTGTTGTATTTCTGAACTTTTATTATAGCACAGAAAAAGGCGAATGCCATCCTGACTTTCGCCATGGACAGCATCCGCCGTCATTTTTTCTGACCAGATACAAGCTTACTCTCCGAGAAAATAATGTCCGTACGCATCTGCCGCCTTGATCGCATCTGCCACTTTCTTCGGTGTCACTTCAAACGGCATATTGTGCAGAGTATCTGTCTCGGCACAGGCTGCCTCTGCCACTTTCATCAACTGTTCTTCCGTAATCTTACCTGCTCCCAGCTGTTCCAGTGTAACCGGAAGTCCACATTCGATGCAGAAATCGATCACCTGCTGCAGCTCTTCTGACGGGATGTTCTCAAGCACCAGCTGTGTGATCGTTCCAAATGCCACTTTCTCTCCATGGTACATATGATGACATTCTTCGAGTACTGTCAGACCATTGTGAATCGCATGTGCTCCTGCAAGACCGCCGCTTTCAAAGCCAATTCCGGACAGCAGTGTATTTGCCTCGATCACTTTTTCCACTGCTTCTGTACAGGCACCTGCTTCCAGTGCAAGCTTCGCCTTCACACCTTCCTCCATCAGCGTATCAAAACACAATTTTGCAAGAGCCATAGCTGCCCCGGTAATCTTTCCGCCTGCACAGGATGCGGCATCTGATCTCTGACACGCTCTTGCTTCAAAATAAGTTGCAAGTGCATCTCCCATTCCGGCAACGGTAAGGCGAACCGGTGATTCTGCAATAATCTCTGTATCCATCATGACCATATCCGGATTGGACGGCAGGAACAAATACTCCTCAAACACACCTTCTTCTGTATAAATTACAGAAAGTGCGCTGCACGGTGCATCTGTAGATGCGATCGTCGGACAGATCAGAACCGGCGTCTTTTCATAATATGCCACTGCCTTTGCAGTATCAAAAATCTTACCTCCGCCGATACCGATCACGACATCACACGCTTCTTTTTTCACGATTTCTCCAAGACGTTTGATTTCTTTTTTACTGCATTCACCATTGAAGTAATCAAAAACATATCCACATTCTTTTCCTTCAAAGCTTTTCTCCACCATTGCTCCGATTCGCTTGTATCCACCCTTGCTGATCAGGATCAGAGCCTTCTTTCCATAATTCTGAGCATATTCTCCTAGTTTTTTCATCTCTCCTGCGCCCTGCACATATTTTCCCGGGCTGATCAATACCTTTGCCATTGTCAATTCCTCCTGTCATCATTTGCTGTAATTCTTTTGTTAATATTTTATCACTAAATGCAGTGGAACGGCTACTGTTTTTTTATATTTTTCTGTTGCCAGTACATCACTATGGCCAAATAATTTTCTTCCATTCGGTATTTGAATGAACTATAATGATAATATGAATGATTTTGTGGTTATCAGATGAAAATCGGAGAGCCGATTCAATAGATTTCAGTTTCTATGTAAGCAATTCCGTGGAAACCTGACCCACAAATAACATGATTTGATTTTTCAGAAAAGGAGACAACTTATGAACATCCACCCACTGATCCCAGAGGATTATCCTGTGATCGATTCTTATATGCAGGAGCTTCACGACCTTCATGTTCAGGGACGCCCTGATTTATTTATTCCTGCAAGTCACATTTATTCAGAAGCCGACTTCCGTGAAATAACAACCGACGGCAATCACATAGCTCTTGCAATGACAGATGACCATTTTATCGCCGGTTTTATCATTGCTTCGCTCCGGACCAAAAGCAATATGGTGACCGGAACACTCATCGCATATGTAGATGATATGTTTGTACACCCTTCTTACCGTGGTCAGAAAATCGCAACGACTCTTTTTCATGAAATGGAACAAAAAGCAAAAGAACTCGGAGCCACAAGAATCGATCTGATGGTATGGGAATTCAATGAATCTGCACAGGAATTATACCGGTCACTGGGTATGACCCCGCAGAGGTATATTTTAGAAAAATTACTGTAATCAGGAGTAAATCACTCCTGATACAAAAACTTTACAGACTCATATATTTCGGAAAAATCAATCTCACATTCCCCTTGGAATATTCCCACAGGTACACGATTTTCAAATCCATAGACAACCGGAAGTTCTTCATTTTCCAGATCATACACTACAACTTTTTTCTTATCCGGGTCGATAAGCCAGTATTCCCTGACTCCCGCTGCCGCATATTTGCTATGTTTGATATTCATATCAATTTTTCTTGTAGCAGGGGACAAGATTTCCATAATCAGATCCGGAGCTCCATACACATGTGTCGGAACTATTTTCTCACAGTCACATACCACCAAAACGTCCGGCTGTACCATTGTCTTTTCATCACAATCAAGCTGTACATCTACCGGTGCAGAAAAAACCATGCATGCTCCCTTCTTTTGGCTGATGAAAGCATGAAGCCGTACACTGATTTCCAAGCTGATCTTCTGATGAATAATTGTAGGCGCAGACATATCATAGATCACACCATCAATCAACTCTGCTCGTCTTTCATCCGGAAGTTGATAGTAATCCTCAAGAGTACACTCTCGACTTTTTTTTGATATTCCATATTCCATCTTCGATTCGCACACATAAGAAAAGCCCCTATCAGAGTCTCTTTTATTCTCAAATACAGATTCTATTTGTTTCAGTATATCCGGGCTGAATACTTCCTCATTGTCATGGAAAATCTTTTGCACCGTTTCCAAAGAGACTCCTGATAGCTCCGATAGCTGCTCACAACTATAGCCAAACTGCTGTCTTTTTCGCCTCATTTGTTCGACTGTCACATGATCACCTCATTTGCATAGATTCCAACAAGTTTTATTATTTTCATTATACTGATAAAACAGAAAAAGCTCAATCGTTTCTAAATTGTAAATGCCAACAACATAATCCCGTAAGATTTCAGCGATATTTCTCCAGATATTCCCGGACCTTACGCACCGTCTTCGGGCTCTTCCCACCGGAATTCATCCCGATCACAACACCGTCTTTTTCAGTCACTGCAGGAAAGAAAAAATCACACAGGGATTTGTCATCTGCCGTATTTACCAGAATCTTACGCATTCTGCACGCACTTACGATTTTTTGATTCAGCTCTCGGTCATCGGTCGCAGTCAGCACAATGTCTGCCCCGTTCAAAAAATCAGATGTATCTTTCAGATCTTCTTCCAAAACTTTTCGAGAACTCCACACTGCCTGAGGCACTTCCTTTTTTTCCTCTTCTTTCAGAATGTCCTTCATTTCATCACAGATCTCAGGCGCTGTCACCTCAATGTGCTCTGCAAATTTTAACAGCGTACGTACCCTTCTTGCCGCAATTTTCCCCCCGCCGATCACAAGAATCCTCTTTGTCGAAATATCCACAAACATCGGAAAATAATATCCGCCCATGCTCTTCTCTCCCTCGTCACTTCTTTTCATCCATCATATACAACAACGCATTGCAGATACATGCTGCGATATTACTTCCGCCTTTTCGTCCTCTTGCCACGATATACGGTGTGTCGTTCAGCGACAGGATCAGTTCTTTTGACTGTACCACATTGACAAACCCCACCGGCACTCCAATGATCAGCTCGGGTTTTAATCTTCCTTCCTGAATCATCTCATACAACCGGATCAGCGCAGTCGGCGCATTGCCAATGGCAAAGATCAGTTTTTTATCCAGCTTGGCCGCACGCTCCATGCTGGCAACCGCGCGCGTTGTTCCCTGTTCTTTTGCCATGTTTGCAGTCTCTTCGTCAGACATAAAACAGCACACTTCGCCTCCGTACTGTGCCAGTTTTTTCTTGTTGATCCCTGATTTTCCCATCTGCGTATCGGTCACGATCCACGCTCCGTCACGGATTGCATCCATTGCCCTTTGAACTGCGTTTTCTGAAAATTTCAGACTCTTTGCATACTCAAAATCTGCGCTTGTATGAATACAGCGCTTTACGATCGGTTCTGTTCCCGGAATCAGACTGACCTCTCCCAGCTCTTCTGTAATGATCTCAAAACTTCTTTTTTCAATCTCCTGCGGCAATACATTTTCCAACTCTGTCTTCATCTTTCTGTTCTCCTTCTCACTTGATCCTGGTCCCGATCCCGCACTGTACCCGATCTACCCGGTCTGCACAGGCTGCAAGATTTGTACAGATTCTTCCCACAGCTTCCCTGTACTGTCTTTCAAACGCATCCACAGGAACCAGTCCGTATCCGACTTCCGCAGTCACTACGATCAGCTCAGGATTTTCCTGTAAAATCTGCTCTGCCAGATCCGTTGCATGCTCTGCTTTGTTTTCCCGGATCCAGCGCCTTACAAATTCTTCAAAATGAACAATTCCCGAACAGGAAAAAATGTCTTTCAGGTCGCAGGATGCCCCGTCACTCCACACAAGGTTTGGATATACCTGTTTTGCATAGTCTGCTTTCCCCTGATAAGCTCCTCCGATTACCATTTTCATCCATTTTTCACCTCCACCGGTATTCCATAAACAACTTCTGTCACCTGATCTGCCATTTTTGCCATCCGGCAGTTGATCGTTCCCAGTACGCTTAAGTATTCCTGCATTTCTTCGTCAGCCGGAGGCAGATCACAAAACACTTCATTTGTGACTGCCACAAGTCCCCGGCAGCGTTTTTCTAATTCCCGGATTCCTTCAAGAACGGCTTCCCGGGTCCGTTCTTTTGCGCCTGTATCCAGATACAACTCATTTGCAGTCAGATTCGACATACATTCCAGAAGTACACAGATTCCCTCTTCTGTCGCATCCGCGCGAAAACCCGGCTCGGTCTGCACCAGCTTCTTAAGATCTGTAAAACATTCCAACGTCTCAAATCCTTTTCCATTTCGCATCTGTCTGTGGCGCAGGATCTTTTGTTCTGTCTCTTTCCCATAAGGGACCATGGTTGCAATATAATACAGATGACGGGAATTTGTCTTTTTTTTGAGCATACAAATCTGTTCTTCTGCATATGCGGATTTCCCGCTCCCACTTCCGCCTGTCACTACGTGAAACATTTCAGTCTCCTTTCACATCTGCATACCGGTATTCCAGTGCTCCGGTTGCCGGAATCTGACTCACTCCTGTGATATCCGGCCGAATCAGATTACAGCTTTTCATAGAAAACAAAGGAATGATATAAAACTGCTCTCCCACTGCCCACTGCTCTGCCTCATGAAGCAGTGCATTTCGTTTTACAGGATCTGTTTCCACATCCGAGGCTTCTACCAGACGATCGTATTTTTCATCCCGGACTCCACTGCAGTTATACGTTCCATTTGACAAAAGCATGGATAAGTAGGTGTACGGATCTGCAAAATCTGCCGTCCAGTTCATCCGGCAAAGATCAAAGTTCCCGGCTCTTCTGGTCGCATAATTGGTCTGTAATTCCTGCGCCTCCAGCTTGATCTCTATATTCAGATTCTGCTTGAGCTGCTCCTGGATCACCTGGGCCGTATCTGCATCTAATTCCAGAGACGGATATTTGTAGGTCAAAACAGGAAATCCTTTCCCATCCGGATACCCCGCCTGAGAGAGCAGCTCTCTCGCCTTTTCCACATTTTCCTCAAATGGAGGATCTGCCTCTTCCACAAAATACTCTCCGGTCGTATTATTTTTCATACGCTTTGCCACGAAATTCACAGTCGGCTCTGTGTCTTCTCCTACCATCTTACAAAGATCCTCCCGGTTGATGGCAAGATTGATCGCATCCCGCACACGCACATCATCCAGAGGCTTCACATCCAGATTCGGATAAATATAGCGCGTCGCGATATTGTCTGTCACTACCAGATCGTCTTTCCCCTGATACAGTTCCATGACGACAGAAGGAAGGGAGACTGCCACATCGACCTCTTTGGTCTCATAAGCACTTAACATTGCCTGCTGTTCTTCAAAAAAGCGATAGGTGATCCGCTCCAGATGCACCGCATCTGCATTCCAGTAACGCTCATTCTTTTTCAGGACAAAATATTGCTCGGGTACATATTTTTCCAGATAAAACGGTCCGTTTGACAGACTGGTCTCTGGATTTTTATCCCATCCGCTGCCTGTCTCTTTCGCATATTTACTGCAGGACGGTGTGTAGACCGGAAGACGCAAAAGCTCCAGAAAATACACACACGGCTTACTCAAATGAAAAATCAGAGTATTTTCATCCGGTGTTTCAACACCAAGGCTCTCCATATCAGCCGTTCCTTCATAAATTTCCTCTGCGTGTTCAATAGGAAACAGATAGTTCGCATATCCACTTCCACTTTTAGGATCCAGTGCCCGCACGATGGTATTTTTAAAGTCGGCCGAAGTCACCGGTGTTCCATCCGACCAGCAGGCCCCTTCTCTTAAATGAAATGTCCATTCTGTAGAATCCTCATTCACCTCATAGGACTGTGCCGCCCGGTATTCGATTTCTCCATTTTCATCAAATGTCAGCAGTTCGTCCAGTGCTGTGACCGAATAGGAAAGATAGGTCAGTGCAATATTTCCCGCCGGATCCATCCCTCCTGTTTCACTGTTTACTGCAATCGTAATTTCTTTTTTTGTACGTGCTTCTGTCTTCTTCTGATCCGAAGCATTGCACCCTGTTATCATGCCTGCCAGAATGCAGATACACATGGCAATCGCTGTCATTTTTTTCTTCATGCTCTTCTCCATTCTCTTCTGTTCTCAAATCTGAGAAGTCATATGGTAATCCTTTGCACGCTTTTTGGTATGCGCTTCCGAATACAAAAAGCACCGCACTTCTCTTTCACCAAACCGATAGTTTCCAGGTTTTTCTTTGTGGCAGCACTCCATTGCATACCGGCATCTCGGTGCATATGGACAGCCGTTTTCTGTATCCTGAGAATGATTTCTCGTTTCCTTCAGGATCAGTCGTTTCTGTCTGGCTGCTTTCTTCGGATCAAGCGGCAGCATTGCCCGCAGCAGTTCTTTTGTATACGGATGCCACGGCTCCTCGTAAATCTCCGCAGTCAATCCCTGCTCTACCATACTTCCAAGATACATAACTCCCATCCTCTGGCTGATCCGTCTGACTACCTGCAGATCATGGGAAATAAACAAATAGGACAGCTGTGTCTTTCTCTGAATCTCTTCCAGAAGCTCCAGAAGCTGAGACTGCGTAAGGATGTCCTGCGAAGAAAACGATTCGTCACAGATTAAAAGCTCCGGATTTAAAAGTAATGCCCTTGCCACTGCAATTCTCTGACGCTGCCCTCCGGAAAGAGCCGCTGTCGTTTTTCTGACGTCGATTTTTTCCATCTGAACCAGTCCGAGCATTTCTGCCACACGTTTTTCCCGCTCCTTTTTGGAGCCTTTTTTCTGAATCACCAGAGGCTCCTCCAGGATCCGTTCCAGTGAAAATTCCGGATCAAAGGATGCCGATGTCTCCTGAAAGATCATCTGGATCTTCCCTTCACAGGAAAAACTGCCGCAGCTCGGAGGAATAATCCCTGTCAGCATTCTTGCAAGAGTCGTCTTCCCGGATCCGCTCTCTCCTACCAATCCAAAGGTCTCACCCTTATGAATCTCAAAAGACAGCGGTTCCACCGCTTCCAGAGATCTGGATTTTCCAAACAGGGAATTTTTTACAAAGCTTCTTCCCAGTCCCTGTGTCCTTAAAATAACTTCTCCGGTCCTTTTTTTCTCCGGCACCTGATAAAGCTTTCTTGCCATGTCCGAGAGTTTTTTCGTATAAGGATGTACCGGTTCATAAAAAATCTGCTCCATACTTCCCTCTTCTACGATCCGCCCCTCTTTCATCACCAGCACCCTGCTGCACATGGAGGCGATCACACCCAGATCATGGCTGACCAGTACGATGGCTGTATGCGTCTCTTCTGCAATTTTTTTCAATAGATCGAGGATCTGTCTCTGTACGGTCACATCCAGCGCTGTGGTCGGCTCATCCGCAATGATCAGATCCGGATTACATGCAAGTGCGATCGCGATTGCCACCCTCTGCTTCATTCCGCCGGAAAGCTCAAACGGATACTGCTTCATTCTCTGCCCGGGATCTTGAATTCCCACTTCATCCAGAAGTGTTTCCGCCCGCTCTCTGGCTTCTTTTCCGGTACACCTCTGATGTGCCAAAATGGTCTCTGTGAGCTGCTTTCCCACACGGACCAGCGGATTTAAAGATGCCGAAGCATCCTGAAAGATCATTGCTTTTGTCCCGTGCTGCTTCAATTTTTCGCTGGTGATCTGTACCTGTTCCGGCAAAATCCCCATCAATGACAGCATCGCCGTGCTTTTCCCTGCACCGGAAGCCCCTGCGATCCCAAGCAGTTCTCCGGATTCTACCTGAAAAGATACCTTGCATGCCGGATTGGTGCTTCCCGGATACTGTACAGTCAGATTTTCTACTTCTAACAGCTTCATCTTACATTCCTTCCCTTCTTCTGCGGATTTTTGCTTCCAGTCCTGCCCCGATCAGATTCAGCGACAGTATCAGGATACACAGCACTGCTGTCGGAATCAGCATCTGATACGGATGCACGAAAATCTGGCTTCTGGCTGCCTGGATCATGGTGCCAAGACTGGCTCTTGGCGCCGGAATCCCGACTCCCATAAAGCTCAAAAATGCTTCGGTAAAAATAGCCTGCGGTACCAGAAATGTAAGACTTACCACAATCGGTCCTGCAGCATTCGGCAAAAGATGGGTCAGAAAAATCCGAAGAGGGCCGGCTCCCGCAAGCCGGGATGCCAGAACAAACTCCCGTTCTTTGATCCGCATCACTTCTCCTCTTACAATTCGCGCTGTTTCAATCCAGCCGGATATACAAAGTCCCACAAGGATGCTTACCTCATTCGCTCCCAGTACCATCATGATCAGGATCACATACAAAAGAGACGGAACCGATGCCACAATATCCGCGATCCGCATCAGAATATTATCTGCGGCTTTTCCCGCATACCCGGATGCCGCTCCATATAAAACACCCAGCGCGCCGTTTAAAAGTGCACTTGCAAGTCCGACACACAAACTGATCCTGACTCCGCACCAAACCCGTACAAACAGATCTCTTCCAAACTTATCTGTCCCGAAAGGATGGGAGAAGGATATTCCCTGATTGCGGATATCCGCATGCATTTCTGTAGATGTCCAAGGTGACAGGGCCGGAACCAGTACTGCTAAAAAAATGCAGAGCAAAAGCAGGATCAGTCCCACTGTTATTTTTTCGTTTTTTCTAAAATTTATCTGCTTCATTGCTTCTCCTTTGCACTGCTCTTACTCCTCATCTACATAGCTTCTTCGCACTCTCGGATCAATGCACGCACTAAGTAAGTCCACTGCCAGCTGAATCAGGATCACGACTGCCCCCATAAAGATCGTCAATCCGAGAATGAGTGTATAATCCCGGTTTGCAATGGAACTTACAAACTGTCTGCCAAGCCCCGGAATGGTAAAAATGCTCTCCACCACAAAACTTCCTGTCAAAAGAAACGCGCTTGCAGGTCCCAGATAATTCAGCACCGGAATCCAGATATGCGGCAGAATGTGCGTAAACAGGATCTGTCTTTTTTTCAGTCCTTTCGTTCGCGCCAGAAGTACATAATCTCTTTGTTTCTCCTGGGCAAGAAGTGTCCCGGTCAGCCGTGCCAGCGAACAGGCGGGATACAGCGCCAGAGCGCATACCGGGAGAATGTAATTTTTCCAGGAATCCAGTCCACTGACCGGCAGCCATTTCAGCCAGACTCCAAATACAAGCATCAGCAAAAGTGCTGCCACAAAATTGGGAACTCCTCCGATCAGAAGTGTTCCAGTAAAAAGCCCTCCCCGAAGCAGCTTGTGTCTCGAAAAAGTCTGCCAGACTCCAATCCCGATTCCGACGATCATTGCCAGAAGAATCGCCAGAACTCCGATCACCGCAGTCACCGGCCAGGATCTTTGAATGATATTTGCAACCGATTCGGACGGATTTTGATAAGAATATCCCAGATTTCCGCGAAGCAGATGCTTCATATATGTGACATACTGGACCCCTGCCGGCTGATGTAATCCATATTCTTCCTCCATCATCTGCAGCACACTCTCCGACACATTTGCTCCCTGAAAAGGACTTCCCGGAATTACCCTGGTCAGAAAAAATGTAACCGTTGCCAGAACAAACAAGGAAAGAATCCCTGTAACAAGCCGTTTTCCTATGTATTTTGCCACTGTATGCTCTCCTCTCTAGTCTTCTGCCAGCTCCAGAATCTTTAAGACCATGCTCTCCACAGATGCTTCTTCTGAAATCTGTATCTGCATTCCATATCTTTTTGCCTCATTTGCTGTCTGTTCTCCAATGCAGACAGCCCGTATTTTTGTAGTATCGATTCCCGGAAGTGCCTGTACAAATCCACGGACCGTGGACGCACTGGTAAATGTCACCAGATCAATTTCTCCCTGCCTCTGCTGCTTCTCGATTGTTTCCTTTAAAGTCTCCTGCAATTTGCAGACCGTTTCATACAGAGGCACATCTTCCACCTTCAATCCGGCGTTTTTCAGCGGCGGAAGCAGCTCTTCGGATCCCTGCTTTGCCCGCAGCAGTACAATCCGGCTCTTTGGTGCCGCTTCTCCTGCGATTGCCTCCCCCAGTGCCGCTGCACAGAATGTCCGGGGCATGACATCCGCAAACACGCCAAACTGTTCCAGTTCCTTTGCTGTACCGGAACCAATTGCGGCAACTTTTACATGGGGAAGAAATACATTGCGTACATCCATTTTCAGCATTCTGATCTGTTTCCAGAACGTCTGTACCCCGATGGGGCTGGTAAACACAAGCCACTGCTCGCTTTCCTGTTCTCTGATACTCCCCAGAATTGTCCCAAGTACTTCATTCGGCCAGACAGGCTTTGTTGTAATAGACGGCAGCTCAATTACCTGTGCCCCCAATTCCCGAAGCCTTCCGGCCAGCCTGGAACTGTTCTGCCTCGGGCGGGTGGTCAGAATCTGTTTTCCCCACAGAGGGAGATTCTTTACCCAGTCAAATTTTTCAGACAATGTACAGACTTTTCCCACAAGAATGATCGCAGGCGTCTGCACCTGAAATGTTTTTGCATCCTCCCAAAGCCTGGCAAGTGTGCTGACAAGCCTTCTTTGTCTTGCCGTAGTTCCTTTTTCCAGCACTGCTGCCGGTGTATTCTCATCCATTCCCGCCTGGATCAGTCCACGGCATATTTCTTCCATGGCAGTGATCCCCATCAGAAAAATAAGCGTTCCGTTCAATTTTGCAAGGGCGTCATAAGGAATCTCTATTTTTTTGCCTTCTTTTGCATGCCCTGTGATCACATGAAAGGAAGACGCAAAATCCCGATGCGTGATCGGAATGCCTGCATACGCCGGAACTGCAAGAGCAGAAGTCACTCCGGGGATGATTTCAAACGGAATCCCTTCTGCCGCCAGACACTCCACCTCCTCGGCCCCTCTCCCGAATACAAACGGATCTCCGCCTTTTAAACGAAGGACATTTTTTCCTGCTTTCGCCTCACGAAGCAAAATCTGATTAATCTCTTCCTGACGGACACAGTGATGTCCGGAACGTTTTCCCACGTAAATCCATTCTTTTCCATCCGGGATCAGACTCAGGATCTCTGCACTGATCAGCGCATCATAGATGATCACATCCGCCTCATCCATCCATTTTTTTACTTTCAGTGTCAAAAGAGATGCATCTCCCGGTCCTGCTCCCGCAAGCCATACTTTGCCGGATGGAGATACCTTTCCTGTCTTTTTTTTCTGCTGACTTTCCATATGCGCTCCTTTTCTATTTTCCATACTTTTTCTGCATATTGCGTGCAAGAGTCTCCCCCAGCAGCTCTGCTTCTTTCTTATTGCCGCTTGTCTTTTCTACAAACCAGTTCTCATCCGATTCTCTCCAGTACAGCCCCGTAATATGACACTTTGATTCTCTGATTTCTGCATATGCTGCCACAGGTGAAGTACATCCGCCATTCAGTACTTTTACAAAGGCTCGTTCTGCCTTCGCCGCGGCCTCAGACCGGGGATCGTTGAGCACTTCTAAAAGTTCCTGATATTCCCCAGCTCTTGCCTGCACTGCCAGAATTCCCTGTCCGGCTGCCGGGATCATTTCTTCGCAGGAAAAATATCTCCCGATACAGGAATCCATTCCCAGTCTTTTTAATCCGGCTGCTGCCAGAACCGTAGCACAAAATCCTTCTTCCTCCAGTTTGCGAAGTCTCGTCTGCACGTTTCCGCGGATTCCCTGAAAGTGACAGTCCGGATACAGTCTCTCCAGCTGCAGTCTCCGCCTCTTGCTGGAAGTCCCAATCATCCCGCCGGAAATGCTTTCGGTCTGTCCCTGCCGAAAGATCAGCACATCTCGCGGATCTTCCCGTTTGCTATATGCAAGAATCGGAAGATCTTCCGGGATGTCCATCGGCATGTCTTTTAAGCTGTGCACAGACAGATCGACCCGTCCCTTTCGCAAAGCCTGATCCAGCTCCTTGACAAACAAACCTTTTCCTCCGATCTGCTCCAGACTCCGGTCTAAAATCCGGTCTCCGGTCGTCTTCATTGTCACGATCTCCACACGGATATGCGGAAAATGCGCCTCAATCTGTCCTTTTATGATCTCGGTCTGTGTCACCGCCAGCCTGCTTTCCCTGCTTCCGATCCGTATTACTGTTTTCATGGCATTCTCGTTCCTTTCCCCAGAATCTGATAAATATACTCCATATCCAAACTTTCCCGGATAATCTCCGCCAGCTTATTGTACTGGGTTTCCTTGTATGCCTTCCAGTCCAGACGCTCAAGCTGCCCGGCATCATATCCTTTTTCTTTTAAAAGTGCCGAAACAAACCCGGATGCGACACAAGCCTGATCAAAAATTCCGTGTACATAGCAGCCGTAACAGTTGTTTTTTCTGGCGCCGTCATATCGAATCCGTCTTTCGCCTGTTTCCTCCTGAATCTGCACCAGCGGACAAGGCTCCTCTGTATACGTTGTCACTCCCATATGGATTTCATATCCTTCTAATGGCACCTGACTTAAACTGCTCAGACTTCCAGACAGCCCTTCAAAAGTTCCCTGTACGCGGGTTCTCATCTTTTCCCCTGCAAACACAGTCTGTATCGGAAGCAAGCCCATTCCTTTGAGTTCCCCGCCCGCTTCCACACCTTTGGGATCCTGCAAAAGCTCTCCCATCATCTGATAGCCGCCGCAGATTCCAAATACAGTTTTTCCGGATGCCGCATGGCGAAGGATCTTTCCTTCCAGTCCGCGCTGACGAAGCCACTTCAAGTCTTCCATCGTGTTTTTACTTCCGGGAAGAATGACCGCATCCGGAGTGCCGAACTGTGACGCACTTGTCACGTACCGGACACCGACTTCATCCATAGATTCTAGCGGCATCAGATCTGTAAAATTAGAAATTCTCGGAAGCCGGATCACGGCAATATCCAGAAGCCCTTTCTTTTCTCTGTGCGTGAACCGCTCGCTTAAGCTGTCTTCTTCGTCAATATCCAGGTGGAAATAAGGAACAACCCCACATACCGGAATCTTTGTCTTTTCTTCCAGCATATCAAGCCCGGGACGTAAGATTTCTTTGTCCCCGCGAAATTTATTGATGATCGTTCCTTTGATCCTTCTTCTCTCCTGCTCCTCTAAAAGCTCAATGGTTCCCACAATCTGGGCAAACACACCGCCTCTGTCAATATCTCCGGCCAGAAGCACCGGTGCATCCACCATCTCTGCCATTCCCATATTCACGATATCTTCACGTTTCAGATTGATCTCCGCCGGGCTGCCCGCACCTTCGATGACAATAATGTCAAACTGTTCATCCAGTTTCTGATAGGCGCTTTTGATCACCGGAATATATTCTCTTTTCCTGCGAAAATATTCCATCGCTGACATCACACCCTGTACTTCTCCGTTTAAGATCACCTGAGAGCCGGTGTCATTGGTCGGTTTTAACAAGATCGGATTCATGATCGCAAGAGGTTCGATACCCGCAGCCTCTGCCTGCATGACCTGAGCTCTTCCCATTTCCAGACCTTCTCTTGTAATAAAGGAATTGAGCGCCATATTCTGGGATTTAAAGGGCGCTACCTGATATCCATCCTGATGAAATACCCGGCACAGTCCGCCTGCCAGAACACTTTTTCCTGCATTTGACATGGTTCCCTGTATCATGATCGGTGCTGCCATTCTCATTCTCCCCCTTCATAAATATATTCCAATGCTTTCAGTAATTTTTCATTGTCTGTTCTCTGTTTCACCGCGATTCGGTAATACCCCTTTTCCAGTCCCTCATAATTGGAGCAGTCCCGAATCAGGATGTTTTTCTGAAGCAGCAGAGAGAACAGCGGATATGGACTCTTTAAGAGCAGATAGTTCACTTTTGAAGGGAACCACTCCACCCCAATCCGGGTCAGACTTTCTTCCAGCCATGCCCGTTCAGTTTCCAGCCATTTTCGCATTTCCTGCCATCTTTTCATTTCCTTTAAAGCCGCACACCCGGCTGCCTGTGCCACACTGGACACGCTCCAGGGCTGCCGGTTTCTTTCCATCTTTTCAAGCAGCTCCAAATTGGATGTGATCCCGTATCCGAGCCGGATTCCCGGAATCGCAGAAATCTTTGTAAAGGCCTGCAGAATCATCAGATTTTTACTTCTCTCGCATTCTCTGCAGAGTGTCTGTTTTTGCGGTTCTGACAGAAATTCCACAAAACACTCATCCAAAATCATGAGAATCCCTTTTTCTTCACATGTCTTTAAAATCTCAAGCAGAAAGTCCTTTGGGATTACCGCTCCGCTTGGATTATCCGGAGAACATAAGAAGAGCAGATCCACATCTTCTTTCAAAAACTCCAGATAAGACGTTTGCGGCACAAACCCGTGTTTCTCACTGAGCGGATAGTACACACATTCACAGTCCACCGCCTGAAGCGCTCTGTGATATTCTGCAAAAGACGGGATCGTCAGGAGCGCTTTTTTCGGTCGAAGGGAATGGATCAGCAAAAAGATCAGTTCTGCCGCTCCATTTCCAAAAATCAGAAATTCCTGGGGAACCTGCAGATGTTCTGCCAGTGCACTTCTGAGTTTCCGGCTTTTGCTGTCCGGATACTCCCCTGCATGCTTCAGATTTTCCGCCATCGCCAAAAGCACCTCTTCTCCTGGTCCGAAAGGATTGAGGTTGACAGAGTAGTCCGTCACGTTTTCATAAGTATAAATATCTCCGCCATGCATATATTCCATGATTTTGTCTCCTTTCTTACCAGAAATACCAGAACCGGATCATTCCTGCAAACAGCAGGGTAAGCACTGCTGTCACATACATCAGCCTTCCTGCCCGTTTGATGTCTTCGGCCTCGACAGGACGGATCGGATCTCCGATCGTCTCTTTTTTATGCAGTACACCAAAATACCATGCATCTCCTGCCAGCTGCACCTGAAGCGCCCCTGCACAGACTGATTCCGTCTGCGCAGAATTCGGACTGGCATGCTTTCTCCGGTCTCTTTTATAAATCTGCGCTGCCTTTTTTGCATCCATTCCTGTCAGAAATGCCGCCGCGATCATCAGAACTGCCGATACTCTGGATGGCAGATAATTAAACACGTCATCCATCTTTGCCGCCACTCTCCCGAAATAGAGATTTTTTTCATTCTTATATCCCAGCATCGAATCCATCGTATTGACCGCTTTATAGAGGAATCCAAGCGGTGCACCGCCAAGCATCAGAAACATCAGCGGCGCAGTCACACCGTCTGATGTATTTTCTGCCACAGTTTCCACTGCTGCCTTTGCAATCCCTTCTTCTGTAAGCGACTTGGTATCTCTTCCTACAATCATGGAAACTGCTTTTCTTGCCCCCTCCACATCCTGTGTTTTCAGAGCATGGTATACCTTCTTACTCTCCACAGAAAGTGAACGTGCCGCCAGGATCTGGTAACACCAGAAGCATTCCAGAAGAAACGAAACAGCCGGATGGATCTTCTCTGCCGCCCACAGCATCAGACATGGAATCCCGGTACTGATCAAAATCACCAGGAGCCACAGAATTCCCCCTGCCACAATCTGTTTTTTCGGTGATTTTCCCGCCGCACTTCGCAGCGGTTTTTCCAAAAAAGAAATCAGATGTCCGATCAGCCTTATCGGGTGATACAGCCAGTAAGGATCGCCAAAGATCAAATCCAGTCCAAATCCTGTCATACATGCAAGTAATATTCTCATAATCTTTCTATCTCCGTCAGTTGTTTTTTCCCCTGTCTCCAGCTTCCCTCCTCTGCGATTGCAGAATATCCGCTGCCATTTGAGACCTGCCAGTCATAAAATTCTCCTCCCGTTTGAGAAAACGCTGACAAAACCGCCATGATCGTACCGCCGTGTACGACAAATGCTGCTTCCCGGCACTGCAAATCCATCAGATGCTCCATCATCTGTTCAAATCCAAGGCGTGTTCGCTCAAAAAATGCCTCCTGTCCTTCTCCTTCCGGAAAAGGAATCGTTCCATTGGAATCCAGCCACCTCTGATATCCGGGATCGTCTTTTAATTCTTCATAATTTTTTCCTTCAAAACGCCCGAAATCCTTCTCCCGGAAATTTTCACAGATCAGATCCGGCTCTTTTTGAAACAACAACCTAGCTGTCTGTCTGCAGCGAAGCATTGGACTTGTGATGATCTTCTCCGGACAACACAGGATATTTCCTGTCTGCCCCGGCAAGATGGGCTCATCTGTTCGTCCGATATACCGTCTTTCCAGATTCCCCTGTGTCCGAAAATGGCGGATCAGCCAGATTCTCATAATGCACCTCCTGCCACGATAACTGCTGCCAGTATCAGAAGTTCGGCAAGCTGCAGAAAATATCCTGCCAGATCGCCTGTCATCCCGCCAAACTGTTTCATCGCCATGTGATGGTAATACCAGAATACCAGAAGAGCGGTGCAAAGAGCCGCCGCGCCCATCTGCACAGAAGTCATCAGCATTACTGCCAAAGCCGCAAAAAACCAGCACACCATCACAACTGCCACCCGTTTCCTGTGTGCCTGCTCCTGAAAGGTTCGTCCAAGTCCGTCTTTTTTCGCAGATGGGAACACCATCACAGAGAATCCGCTAAGGGAACGTGACATTACATATCCTGCCCCGATCACCGGGAGCATTTCTGTTTTTGCTTCACTCCACAATGCCAGACTTGCCACAAGGTATAGTCCAAATCCGATCACTGCGAAAGCTCCGGTGCGGGAGTCTTTTAAAATTTCCAGCTTCTTTTCTCTGCTTCCATAGGAATTCAGAGCATCCATCGTGTCCAGGAATCCGTCCATGTGGATTCCGCCGTTAACCAGTACCGGAAGCAGTGTCATCACTCCTGCAAAAAACAACGTTCCGCATGACGTATACACAAGAAGCGCATTTCCGAGGATGACCTCCAGAATTCCTGTCACCACTCCTACCAGAGGGAAAAAGCACATGGCATATTTCATATTTTTTTCATTCCATTCCACCCGGGGCATCGGAATTTTCGAGTACATCGCAACTCCGATTGCCAGAGACTCAAAGAACCTCATTTTAACACCTCGTATTGTTCGATCTTTGCTTTTTCAAATGTGGTCATCTCCCGGTAAACCGAAAGCCCCATCTCCAGAACCGGAATCACTGCCACTGCGCCGGTCCCTTCTCCCAGACTCATATTACAAGTCAAAAGCGGGGAAAGCTCCAACGCCTCCAACAGCATAGCTCCTGCCGGTTCTTTGGATACATGGGAAGGCAGAAAATAAGACTTTGAAACCGGCACCATGCGCGCGGCACACAAAGCCGCTACAGAAGAGATAAATCCGTCGATCACCACCGGAACGCGGTACAGAGCTCCTCCTAAAAAGACACCGGTCAGACCCGCAATATCCAGGCCTCCTACTTTTGAAAGAACATCCACCGGATCTTCCTTGTCCGGCTGATAGTTTGCAATCGCATCCTTAATAACAGAAATCTTTTTCTCAAGCCCTGCGCTGCTAAGGCCTGCCCCGCGCCCGGTTACCTGTTCTGGTGCAACGGATAACAGCACCGACGCAACAGCACTGCTGGTCGTCGTGTTACCGATTCCCATCTCTCCCGTAGCGATCATCTCATATCCCTGTTCTTTGAGCTGTTCCACTTTTCGGATGCCGATTTCAATTGCCTGCCATACCTCTTCTCTTGTCATTGCAGGTTCTTTTGAAAAATTACGTGTTCCGTAGGCAACTTTTTCTTCCTTGACTGTCACTGACGGAACATCCACCGCCATTCCGATGTCTACTGGAAAGAGATCCACCCCGGCCACTTTGCTCATCGCACAGACGCTGGTACTGGATTTTGTGAAATTATCTGCCACCACAGCCGTTACTTCCTGACCGGTCTGTGTGACACCCTCCTCCACAATTCCATTGTCTGCGCACATAATGACCAGTGCTTTTTTCTTCAGCTCATAATCCGGGGTCTCTTTGATCCCCGCCATCTGTATCACTGCATCCTCCAGCTTTCCCAGAGAAAACAGTGGTTTTGCAATCTTTATCCAGTGCTCTCTTGCCTGTTCCATACTTGTTTCATCCAAAGGTCTGATCTCTTTTTTCAACTCTTCCAGTGTCATTTTCTTTCACTTCCTTCTTTTTGTGACTGCTCCCATCTGATTGCTTCCCGCATGAACCGCTCTGCGAATACCGGATTGGACGAATAGGAAAGATGCGGAAATCCCGCAAACAGATTCTGCTGCATATGAACGCATTCCCAGCTTCTCTTTCCGTCCGGTTTTAACGCTTTTGCATCTGTTCCGTTATTTGTACTGTCCCAGTAGTGGAATTCATGACCGCGTATCCTCTCTCCTCGCTTCAAAAACGTACCGTCCACCACTCCTGTCAGATTGATGTAACCAAACCGTACCAGTTTTTCCTTCGGCGCTGCCTCGCCTCTAATCACGCCGGCCATCTTCCAGAGTTTTCCTTTCGGATCCGCAAGCTTCTCATGAAGATACAAAAAACCGCCGCATTCCGCATGGCAGGGCATTCCATTTTGAATGCTTTCCCGGATTTTAGCAAGCATGGTTTTGTTTTCACTTAATTCTCTGGCATATAATTCCGGATATCCGCCGCCTAACAAAAGACCGCTGACTCCTTCTGGCAGGTGTGTATCACGAATGGGACTGAAATACACCAGATTGCATCCATATCTTTCCAGCAGTTTCAGATTGTCTTTATAATAAAATCCAAACGCCTCATCTCTTGCCACTGCAATCGATACCCTTGGATTTTCTTTCTCCTCATCCTCAGGTACGCTTATTTCCAGAGACGGTGCTTCTTTGGCCAACTCATAGAGACCTTCCAGATCTACCGTCTCTGAGAGGATCTCTCCTGCCTGCTCCAGCTGTGCTTTCAGATGTTTGATCTCCTCCGGTGTGACCAGACCAAGATGCCGGCTCTCCAGATGAAACGCTTCATATTCCGGAATATACCCGAGCACCTTGATCGGATGTCCTGCCTTTTTCAGCTCGTTTTCCAGCATTTCTTTCAAACGGGGATACAACATTGCCGATACGCGGTTTAACAAAATTCCCCGAATCCGGCTCTCCTTTTTAAATTCCAGAAACCCTTTCACCAGAGCAGCCAGAGACAGAGCGGAGCCTCTCGCTGAAACCACCAGCACGACCGGTATCTGCAAGGCAGCTGCCACATCATAGGAACTTGCTTTTGCCGTATCCAGTCCCATACCGTCATAATATCCCATAACACCCTCTACCACTGCCAGATCGGCATTTTTGGCATGCTCTGCAAAAATCCCGGTCAGCTGCTCTTTCTCGCAGAAAAACAGATCCAGATTCTGAGAATCAATCCCGAGCACCTCCCGATGAAACATCGGATCAATATAATCCGGTCCGCATTTACAGGAAACAACATTTTTCTGCTGTCTGCAAAACGCTGCCATCAGCCCACAGGAAATCACCGTTTTTCCGCTTCCGCTGGACGGTGCGGCAATTAAAATTCTTGGAATATTCACGCTTCTCCCTCCGAAATAATATAGATCGGGTTTTGTCCTGTCATCATGTGATGACGTCCCAGTTTTCTCGCTTTTGCCGCTGTAATCTGTACAATTTCCGGTTCCCGCAAAAGCCCTTCATCCACTGCTTCCATTACTTCCGCCATCGTATCCAGAGAAATCGCTGTCAGTACGATCTGTACATCCGGGTTCTTCTTTTTAACTGCCAGCAGGATTTCCCTCAGATTTCCGCTGCTTCCCCCGATAAATACATGGGTCGGCGGTTCCAGTTTCCTGAGTGCTTCCGGTGCTGTTCCCTCCACGATCTGCACATTATCTGTCCGCAATTTTTGCACGTTTTTACGGATCAGCTCGATCCCTTCCGGATTCTTTTCAATAGCATACACTCGAATACTGCCGTCCTGGCAGGCTGCTTCAACAGCAACAGAACCTGTTCCCGCACCAACGTCATAAAGAACCGCATCTTTTTCCAGATCAAGCTTTGCGATACAGATTGTCCGCACTTCTTCTTTCGTCATAGGAACGTTTCCTCTTGTAAAGGCTTCATCCTTCAAATGCCGGCACACCTTCTGTGATGGATGTGGATTTTCCAGACAGACAATGCAAAGCCCCTCTGTATCCTCCTCCGTCAGTTCGCTTACCGTTTTTGAAAAAATCTGCTCTTGCGGATAGGAAAAATTTTTTCCGATATGTACCGTCAAGTCTTCAAGCCCATAATACAAAAGCTTCTCTTTCAGATTTTCTTTTCTTCCGCCCAACAGCAGAAAAGTTTTTGCATGATGTTCTGCTTCATAAATCCAGTTCTGCCATCTTCCATGGAGGCTGACAAGGGCTGCATCCTCCCAGGAAGTGTGTAGCGCAGCTGCAAAATACACAACAGACGAAATTCCCGGAATCCTTTGGATTTCATACCGTTCTTCACTGCCATTTAGAACTTCTTCCAGTTTTTTTGCCCCGCTGTAAAATCCTGCATCCCCGGAAAGTACAATCCCGATCCTGCAAAACTGCGGATGCTTTCGAAGGTACTCTTCTATTTTTTCCGGCAGATATTCTGCATGGCAGACACAATCTGCATCGGATACCTCTTCCAGAAGCCGTTTTGCGCCAATCATACAGTCACAGCCTTTTAAAGACTCTTTTGCCTGGACAGTCATCCCCTCTTTCGTTCCCATTCCGATCCCGGCCAGATAAACGATTCTTTTCTCTTTACACATCCCGATATCCTCTCGGTGTCACCATGTGACCATCCATTTCCTGTGTCTGTTCATTTCCGATAAACACCGTTGTAAACATATCCACCTCTGTGTCTTTTAATTCCTTTAATGTAAGGATCCGGCTCTCCTGCCCGTCTCTTCCGATCTGTCTGACAATTCCGCAGATTGTATCTTCTGCTTTGTATTCCAGCATCATATTACATGCCTTCTCCAGATAGTCATGACGTTTTCTGCTGGAAGGATTGTAAAGACAGATCACAAAATCTGCCATGGCTGCTGCCCTGACTCTCTTTTCAATCTTCTCCCATGGTGTGAGCAGGTCACTTAAACTGATGACTGCAAAATCATGAATTAACGGAGCTCCAAGCACGGCTGCACCGCCGATTGCCGCCGTGATCCCCGGCACAATCTCAAGCTCTGCCTTAGGAAACTCGACACCGACCTCATACATCAAACCAGCCATTCCATACACACCGGCATCCCCGCTGCAGATCATCGCCACTTTTTTCCCTTTCATGGCCTCCTCAAATGCCATCTTGCACCGCTTCACTTCCTGCTTCATCGGCGTGGTCAGAAATTCTTTCTCGGGAAACTGCTCTTTCACCAGATCTACATACACCGTATATCCGATGATTGTATCGCAGGCATTCAGCACTTCTCTCGCCTCTTCTGTCATCTGTTTTCCCGCTCCGGGACCGATCCCGACTACATACACTCTATTCATCTGCCTGCTCCTCCTGTTTTCCCTGTCGAAATTCTGTGGTAAATTCCGGATGGTACAGAAGTGATCTCTCATATTCTCCTTCCAGAATTCTTCCCACCACGATCAGGGCTGTTTTTGTCACCTGTGCGTCTGCCGCTATTTTTTCCAGTTCTGAGACCATGCATCGCAGCACTTTTTCCTCCGGCCAGGTTGCCTTGTACACGATCGCTGCCGGAGTGTCTGCCGGATATCCCCCTGCCATCAGCTCTTCCTGCAGTTTTCCAAGCATTCCGGTGCTCAGAAAAATCACCATCGTCGCCTGATGCGCCGCAAAGCTGCGGATGGACTCTTTATCCGGAACCGGCGTTCTGCCTGCCATTCTTGTAATCACCACAGACTGGGAAATATCAGGCAGTGTATATTCTGCATGCAGCGCTGCTGCTGCTCCGCAAAAAGAACTGACACCCGGACATACTTCGTACGGAATCTGACGCTCTTCCAAAGCATCCATCTGCTCTCTTATCGCTCCGTACAGACACGGATCCCCGGTATGCAGCCGAACGATCCGTTTTCCTTCTTTTTCCCCTGCATACATCACTTCCAGAACTTCTTCCAGCGTCATATAGGCGCTGTTATATACTTCACAGCCTTCTTTTTTTACCTGCAAAAGACCCGGATTTACCAGTGACCCTGCATAAATGATAATGTCCGCTTCTTTTAAATACTGCTGTCCCCGCACTGTGATCAGATCTTCCGCTCCCGGTCCTGCTCCTACAAATACGATCATTTCGTCTCCTCCCCTTCTGCTATTTTTTCTCTTTTACAATAAACAATGAATAATAACTTGCCTCATCCGGAATCTCCTCTGCCGAATGGTAGATTGTCTCATTCTCCATGCCGCAGTTTTCTACCATCGTCAGATTTAAGTTCTGCTCTTTGATCACCTGCTTGACATAAGGAATCTTTCGCCCGGCCTTCATCAGCACCTTTGTTCCCGCCATCTTTAATCCTTCTTCAATCTCATAGGACGCAGGGATGACATGCAGTTCTTCCTGGTTCTCCACAAGGCTCTGATCCAGTCTTGCCGCTGCCGCACAAAAGGAAGGAACTCCCGGTATGATCCTTGTCTCATATCCCTGTTTCCGAATTCTCTTGTGAATATACATACAGGTCGAGTACACGGTCGGATCTCCCAGCGTGATAAACACCACATCCATTCCTTTTTCCAGAAGCTCTGCTGTTTTTTCTGCACCCTCGTCATGTACCTGACGAAGCCGTTCTTTTTCTTTCATCATCGGCATTGGCAGATACAACTTGGCTTTCTCCCCGATTTGTGCATCTGCCTGCACTGCAATCTGATAGGCAACACATTTTTCCAGATAACGTTTATATGCAGGATCTGTTCCTGTCGGATCATACGCCGCCTCTGTAAAATTTTTATCCGATACCGGGATTGCAATCACCGGACACTGCTTCATGACACGCAGTGCCTTTACTGTCAAAAGCTCGGGATCTCCCGGCCCTACACCTGCTCCGTAAAATATTCCGCTCATTCTTTCTCTCCTGTTCGTTTCTCTTTCACTGATTCTGCGCGTATGATTTCCAAAAGTTCTTCTGCACCGGAAGTCTCTCCTAATATCCCGTTTTCATTCGAAAACACGATTGCTTCCACACGAAGAGACTCCCCTCCTCTGTGCTTCAGATAAAATGCGATCCGTTTCATTACAGAATCCATAACCTGTCCCAACAGCTGTTCTTTTTCAAGCAGTTCTGTCATTTCTGCTGTTGTAATACTTTCCATAATTTTTTTTACGGTTTCAGGATCAGCCCCCGCCATCGCCGCATGCGAAGCAAATACTTCCATCCTGCAGTCCGCCTGTCTGGAGTGCGTATTCATCACTCCTGCCGCCACCTTGATCAGTTTGCCCACATGTCCGATCAGCAGAATTCCTTTCATCCCGAGCCGCACCGCATGATCAATGGATTCTCCGATGTAATTGCTGCACTTGACCGCAAGATTTCCATCATAACCAAGTGCTTCTTTCAGAAAATCACTTCCATAATTTCCCGGTACCAGATAACAGTACTCGTTTCCATTTTCTCTGAGCATCTTCATTTCCAGGAAAATCGTATCTGTCAGAGCTTTCTCACTCATTGGCTCTACAATGCCTGTGGTTCCAAGCACAGAAAGTCCTCCTTCGATACCAAGCCTCGGGTTGAATGTTTTTTTTGCCAGTTCTGCTCCGTCAGGAATTGAAATGATCACAGAAAGACCGCCTGTGTACCCGCCGCGCTCTTTCTCTTTTTCCACTGCTTCACGGATCATGGCTCTTGGAACTTTATTGATCGCGGCATCGCCGATATCCTGCTCCAGTCCTTTTCTGGTAATACGTCCGACACCAACGCCGCCATCCAGTGTGATCTGCTTTCCCTCTGTTTTGGAAACCTCTGCATAGACCAGAATCTGATCCGTCACATCCGGATCGTCCCCTGCATCCTTTCGGATCGCACAGCGTACCTTGTCTTTCATACGCAAAATGTCCTCCACATCCAGATACAGCCGGATCCCTTTTGGTGTCATCAGAGAAACCTGACGGATCTCTTCTCCCAAAAACAGCATTCTGGCTGCTGCTTTTGCCGCAGCCGCAGCACAGCTTCCGGTGGTATATCCCATTCTCAGTTTTTTCTGATCTTTCCACACAAATGCCTGTTCTGTCATTGTGCCTCCTCTAAATGCTCCATGAAAATCTGACGGATTCCCGGAAGTTCTCCAAGTCCCCTTAAGATCGGGCGAACTTCATATCCGGCTTCTTCCAGCTCACATTTCCAGGAATCCTCATCTCCTGCCATGTCATTTTTTGCATGATCTCCTGCCACAAACATAAACGGCAGCAGTGCCACTTTACGATACTGCTTTTGTTCAATCCGATGCATCACGTCTTTTAATTCTGGAAAGCCTTCTACAGTCGCCACATGAATGCGGTCATATCCCAATGCCTGAAGTGTATATTCCAACGCCGGATAGGCACTGTTTGCATGGTGATCTGTTCCATGTCCCATTAAGATCAGGCATTCGCCCTCTTCCAGATCCACATCCTCCATCACTGCATGCACTGTCTTTTTATAATCATCCGGTTCAGACAGAAGTGGTTTTCCCACCAGGACTTTTTCAAAAGACGACGCATGTTTTTGAATCTCCTCCAGCATTTTTTCATTTTCAATGCCGTTGATAATATGTGTCGGCTGAACGATCACCCTTGTGATCCCGTCCTGCTTCATACGCTCCAGTGCCTGACGGACATTATCATACTTTTTATGTTCTGTCCGTTCCAGTTTGTTCAAGATCATCTGACTTGTAAATGCCCGGTATACCGTATACCCGGGAAATGCTTCTTTGATCTGCTCTTCCATTACCTGTATTGTTTTTGCCATCGTATCCAGATGACTGGTTCCGAAGCTTACCACAAGAATTCCTTTTTTCTCCATTTTCAATCCTTCCTCTCCAGAAATTTCTATCCGATCAACTGCTCCATTTCCTTCCATGTCCTTGGAGCTTTTCCTGTTGCTTCTATTATTTTACGTGCTTTTAAACGGTCAAATAACCGTAAAAGAGCCGGTTCTTCCAGATTCGTCTCTTTCAGCTTTTCTGTTTCTCTGCACACTGCTTCCGGCGCGCCCTGACAGAGCACTTTTCCATCTTTCATCAACACGATCTCATCCGCCCAGGCATATGCATAATCCATATCATGAGTCGCCATGAGTACTGTGATTCCCTGCTCTGTGAGTTTGTCTACCATCTCATTTACCATACGGGTATGCTTCGGATCCAGGGCTGCTGCAGGTTCATCCAAAATAATGATCTCCGGACGCATCACTAAAATATCCGCGATCGAGACCTGTTTTTTCTGCCCTCCGCTTAACGCATGTACCGGCCGTTTTCGAAAGGGCACGATCTCCAGTTCTTCCATCACCTGCTCCACTTCTGTTCTTGCCTGTTCTTTTGCAACACCCAGATTCAGGATCCCGAATGAGATTTCCTGCTCCACGCTGGCAGAAAACAACTGTTTATCCGGGTCCTGAAACACGATGCCCACCTTGGCCCGAAGTGCCAGAAGTTCCTTTCTCTTGTAGCTCACAGGTTTTCCATGAAACAAAATATCTCCCTTTTGTGGTCGTAAAATTCCGTTGCAGCAGAGAAAAAAAGTAGATTTTCCAGAACCGTTGGCTCCCATAAAAGCAACCTTACTCCCCTTTTTTACTTTTAAGTCCAGCCCCTGCAGAGAAAACCGGTCATTCTCTTCATAAGAATGCCAGATATCTCTCGCCTCTAAAATAATCTCTTCACTCATACTATTCTCCCCCAAACCGCAAGCAAAATCAGGACTGCCTCAAAAACTGCTATTTTCCGGAAATTGCTCTTGTTTTTTTCATACTCTCCTGAAAGTACCCGGATCTCACCGTCATAACATCTGGATTCCATCGCATTGTACAATGCATCCGACTGCTTCAGCGCCCGCACAAACACAACCGATGCCATCTGCCCGAAAGACTGGATCGAAGTTTTCAGATCCCGGTTTCCAAGCCTTGCTTTCTGTGCCGTCATAATTGCAGATGCCCCTTCCATCAGAATAAAAATAAACCGATATGTCAAAAGCATCAGCTCAATGAACAATCCCGGAAAATGCAGTCGCTTTAACACATCCAGAATTTCCGTCATCGGCGTGTTAAAAGACAGGACATACAGACTGGAAACACTTGCAAGCGCAGTCAGTATCATCTGCCCGCCTTTTTTCAGCCCCATCCAGCTGGATGTCACATAATACTGCCCCACCGGGATTGCATAGGCATCCAGCGGCTCTTTGGATACATTGACCAGGATTGCCAGTGTACTCAACAGCAGAAATATCAGGGGTACCATCAGGTATTTCAGGTACAGGTGAAATGGAACTCTTCCCTTTTTTACATTGAGAATTCCATTGACCGCCAGTACGATCACTGCCGCTGTAACAGACCGGCTGACCACACAGACCAACAGGGTCAGAACCGCATATGCAAACTTCTCCTCCGGACTCACATCTGCAAGTCCGGAGGAATAACTTAATTTATCAATGATTATCATTCTGCCACTTCTTCCGCTCTACGAGACGACCCATGCAAAAAGCGATGATTCCCACGCCGATTCCGGTCTGTACACAAAACAGCAGGGACTCCACCTCTCCCGGGATTTCTTTTCCAAGAAAATCTTCCAAAACAGGGGTAAACCACGGTTCATATTCTCCATGGATCTCTTCTACCATCACACTTCCCGCATCATCTGATCCGCCAAACTCTGCATCTTTCAAAGTCAGAAACGGAACTGCCGCCAGCAGGACCACCGCGAGCAGCAGAACCAGTACCAGTGTTTTATTTTTCTTACTCATCCTACTTTTCCTCCTTTAAAAATCCAACGGCTTTGAGTTCCGGTTTTGCATAAGACTCCAGTGCGATCACGATCACAACCGTAAGAAGTCCTTCCATTACTGCCAGCGGAAGCTGTGTCGGAGCAAACACTCCAAGGAATTTCACTGCGGAAGCTCCCACCCCGCCCGCTTCAGACGGATATGCCATAGCAAGCTGCAGACTGGTTACACAGTAAGTGAACAGATCCCCGAAAAATGCTGCCAGAAACACTGCCACCTTCCGGTTTACATTGAGTTTCTGGCAAAGCTTATAAATCCCATAAGAAAGAAACGGACCTGCGATCGCCATAGAAAATGTATTGGCTCCCAGCGTGGTCAGTCCGCCGTGTGCCAGCAGGATTGCCTGAAATAATAACACGATCAGCCCCAACACGCCTGCTGCCGTCGGCCCGAATAAGATCGCACCCAGTCCGGTTCCTGTCATATGGGAACAGCTTCCGGTCACAGACGGGATCTTCAAGGAAGAAATCACAAACACAAAGGCTCCTGACATTGCCAGAAGGATCAGTGTTTTTCTGTTCTGTTTTAATGTTTTTTGAATGGAAAAAAATCCTGCGACGATAAACGGCAGGCAGATGACTCCCCACGCAATGCAAAATGTTGCCTGAAGGTATCCCTCCATAATGTGCATAGCATTTGAAGCCGGTGCAATGGCAAATAACACCGCGATTGCGATGCTTGCCTTCAGTAAGATATTTTGTTTTTTTGTCATGTTCTTTTCTCTCCTTTTCCTTTGACAAAATTTTTCTGAAATATTCCAGGCTGTCAAAAGGTCCTAAAAGGAGACTGTTTTGCATACACCCGGTCATATTCCCGTAACCTTCCAGATTCCTTTAAAAGCGGGTGTTCTGACTTAGGCATCAAACACAGTATTTCGCCTTCCCATAGAATTTCCTACAGTGACCTCATGAAATACCACTACTCCAATACAGCAACGAGCATTGTCCGGGATTCTCACCTGGTTCCCCTGCCGCCTTTTTTCGGACGGCATCTTTTAAATCTGCTTTGAATCTGAATTTATGTAGAAACACCTGCTTCTTCTGTCACAAAGAGCAGCGTCCATACATACAAAATAATATTTAATATTCAATTCCTCTGCGGGCATAAACGCCGCAATCAAACGGATGCTTTACTTTCCGGATCTCAGACACATAATCCGCTATTCTGATCAGATCCTCTGACGGATCCCGTCCGGTCAGAACCACTTCCAGACCTTCTGGTTTCTCTTTCAAAAACTGAATAGCCTCTTCATGCGGGATCAGACCATACCTGTCTGCTGCCATAAATTCATCCATGACAAGCATGTCACACGCTCCATTTTTCGCCCGATCCAGTGCATACTTCCACAATTCTTCATACATCTGCTTTGTTTCTGCCTTTTCTTCCTCGGACTGCGTGTTATAAAACCCATAGGACTTCGGTAAATGGATCACTTCTATCCCCGGAATCTGATCTAACACACACAATTCTGCAGAGTTCTCATTCTTCAAAAAACGGGCAAACAGTACTTTCATCCCGCTTCCGGCCGCCCGAACTGCAAGTCCCGTAGCTGCCGTGGTCTTTCCTTTTCCGTCCCCACAGTAAATGTGGATCATTCCCTGCCTCATATTCTGTCCTCTTCCTGTTTCAGCCTTTCCTTAAATCTTTCTAAATTTTAGCACAGCCCTGCCCATATTTCTAGGAATTTTTTTGTTTCTTTTAGTATTTTTCCTACTTCAAACGGCCTTCCTACTACCACCAGCACAGCCTTTGCCTCTTCTGCAGCCTGTACCTTCTCCAGAAAACCACCGGATTTTCCGGATTCTTTTGTCACAAAATACCTGGCATCCAAAGCTCTTAGCATCGCAAGATTTAATTCTTTTGAAAACGGACCCTGCATGGCGATCAGATGCTTTCCTTCGAATCCAAGCCGAATGCTCTCTTCCACTGAAACCTGTGTAGAAAGGACACGGGCATAACATCGCTCTTTGCAGCCTGCTATCCTGGTATATTCTTTCAATTCTTTGCTTCCGGTAGCAATCAGAACATTCCCTGTTGTATTTTGCAGGTATTCCACCGCCTCAGGTACACTTTCCACACGCACAACACGCTCTCCTTTGTCATCCCAGTTCTGCCGCTCCCGCACACATCTGATATATTCCGTACCTGCCATCCTGCATGCCTGCTCTACATTTTTCGTCACTTCTGCTGCAAACGGATGTGTCGCATCCACCACCAGATCAATTTTCTGCGTCGTTAAAAACTGCCGGATCTGTGCCTCATCCATACGTCCGGTACGTACGCTTACATTAGAAGAACTCTCGACATCCATACAGTCTCTTCCATACTCTGTGGCAACACTGACGATGACATCCACCTGCCTGTTTCTCAGAAATTCTGCCAGTTCCCGACCTTCTGTAGTACCTGAAAAAATCAAGATACGCTTCATCTTTCTTCCTCCTCTTTCCTAAATTTTACCATAACTTCACCACAGACAAACGCAGCCGTGCACTGATTCAGACAGACCTTTTCCTGAACCATCACTCCATCCGGACACATTTTTTTCGCCGCTCTCTCACAGACATTGTCTACCCCTGTCACTCCTCTTACAAATTCCGAAGAACTGCTGACTGCCGAAATTTCCTGAAGTGATTCTGCGGAATAAGTCAAAAACTCCACTCCAAGAGAATCTGCCAGCTCCAGCAACCCGGCCTCCTCCCTTTTCAGATCGATGCTTCCAAGTGCACGGATCTGCTCCGGTAAAAATCCATGCTTTTCCAGAGTTTTCAAAAGCTCTGCCTCCAGAATTTCTTTTTTTGTCCCTTTTTTGCATCCCATTCCCACATACAGATTTCTTGGCAAAAGATATAATACACCTGATTTTTTATTTCTGGGATTTCTTTCACAGATCACGATCTTCCCACAGCATCCCTCCAGTTGTTCTTCACTGCCACATATGGTCAGTTCTTCGGGTACATCCCCCAAAAGCGGAAACTCTGAAAAAATTCCCGTATTCTTTTTTTCAAGAATCCCTGCCGAGATTTTTTTCGCCTCTTCCCGATCTGTAATGACGAGTCCGTTCTCCATGGCAAACACGTCTGCCGCAAACTTTTTCTGCACATCTGTAGCCGTCGTGATCACCGCCCTTCCTCCTGTGTATTCTGCAAGAACCTTCGCCAGCGTTACTCCGCCGCCTACATGTCCGGACAAAAGCGGAATGGCAAATGTGCCCTTCTCATCCAGAACAATAACCGGAGGATCTGTAAACTTATCTTTTACAAACGGAGCGATCGCACGGATCGCGATTCCTGCCGCCCCGATAAATACCAGTGCATGTTCTCCCCAGGATGCCCCGATTTCTTGTTTCCATCCGTCATTTAATCTCTGCAGCCTTTTATCCTCTGCAAAACGTGCCACAGTATATCCTGTACACACATACCCTTCCTGTTTTAGTTTTTCCGCCAGATTTAACGCCAGACGGCTTCCAGTCCCGGTAAAACTATAAATTCTCACACTTTTTCTCTTCATTATTTTCTTCTCTTTTCACTTTCTTTTCATCTACTATACTATTAGCCGGCGTTTCCGTCAAAACTTAGTTTGATTAGCCGGAACAATAACAATTACAATTTTCTGCCTGTTTGTTTAATTTTGAAGATTTTGCATGATTTTCCAAAAATTCTTTGTTTAGTTTCACTCTTGTCATTTTTCAGCTTCTCTGCTATTCTGTTTGCAGACGAAGATGTCTGAAGGATTTTTAAAAATCTCTCAGACATCTTTTTTTATAGAAAAGGCCTTTTCACAGCAGAAAAACTGTTTTTGTTTCAACTAGGAGGAGATTTTATGAGTTCAGGAGATACTGGTTTTATCATGCTTTGCTCTGCCCTTGTTTTTCTTATGACACCGGGCCTTGCTTTCTTTTATGGCGGATTGGTCCGCCGGAAAAATGTTGTCAACACAATGATGGCCTGCATCGGCATTATGGGGCTGTCCATCGTTATGTGGGTACTGTTTGGATATTCCCTTTCTTTCGGCGGAAACCATGCCGGAATCATCGGTGATTTTCGATACTTTGCTTTTCAAGGTGTAGGAGCCGATCCCGGTCCTTATGCTGATACGATTCCACATCTTGTATTTGCCGGTTTCCAGATGATGTTCGCAGTCATTACCCCTGCGCTGATCACCGGAGCTGTCGTCGGCAGAATGCGTTTTAAGGCACTGTTTCTGTTTATTGCATTCTGGTCTTTGATTGTTTATTATCCGATGGCACATATGGTATGGGGAGAAGACGGTTTCCTTGCCGCTTTAGGATCTGTTGATTTTGCCGGCGGAAATGTTGTCCATATCAGTTCCGGAGTATCCGCTCTTGTCCTTGCCATCTGTCTTGGTCGAAGACGCGGATATGAACACACTTCCTATCGCATCCACAACATCCCATTTGTCACTCTGGGTGCATCACTGCTCTGGTTCGGATGGTTTGGCTTCAATGCCGGAAGTGCTCTTGCGGCAGATGGACTTGCAGCTCACGCTTTTATGACCTCTGCGATTGCTTCTGCTTCCGCAATGCTCATCTGGATGCTCATTGATTATCTGAAAAGTAAAAAAACCACACTTGTCGGTGCTTCTACAGGACTGGTCGTAGGGCTTGTAGCTATCACCCCCGGTGCCGGATTTGTTCCGATCTGGTCTTCTTTCCTGATCGGTGCACTTGTCAGTCCGATCTGCTATTTTACCGTGGTGCTCTTAAAACAGAAATTAAAAATCGATGATGCGCTCGATGCGTTCGGATGTCATGGAATCGGCGGTATCTGGGGCGGTATTGCGACCGGACTTTTCGGTAAAACTTCTGTCAATTCTGTTGCCAGATGGAATGGATTAGTCTTCGGAGATTTTCATTTATTCACTGCACAGCTGATCAGCATTCTGGTCACCATTGCAGTTGCTGTGTGCGGAACCTTGATCTGCATCGGTATCGTAAGAATTTTCACACCGCTTCGTGTAGATGTTTCTGCTGAGATATCCGGTCTGGATTTCTCACAGCATGGAGAAAATGCATATCCGTCCTTTAACGGATTTGATTCATAAAAGAGGGGGAGTCATCATGTTGATCAAAATTGAAGCAATCGTAAGAGAAGAAAAATTTGAACAGGTTAAATCTGCTCTTCAGGACATCCAGGTGAACGGGGTTACCATCTCCCAGGTTATGGGGTATGGAACGCAGCGTGGCTATACAGAAATTGTCCGCGGAAGTGAAGTAGATATCCTGTTACATCCCAAAATTAAATTTGAAGTGGTCGTCTCTTCCGAAGAATGGGAACAAAAAACAATCTCAGCAATACAAAAAGCCGCTTTTACCGGCGAAGTCGGTGACGGAAAAATTTTCAGCTATGAAATCCGCAGCGCTGTCAAAATCCGCACAAAAGAGACCGGTTATAATGCAGTTCAGTCACAAGATAATCTTTAATCTGCCGGGGAATCACAGTTCAATATGTGATTTCCCGGTCTCTTTATTCCAGCATGATCCAGTTTGCACGAAAGGGACGCATTAAATTCCAGTATCCGACTCCATATAGTTCATATTCTTTTGCCAGTTCGATCTTTGCCGCAATACTTCTCACATCTTCAAACCAGACTTCCTGCTCTCTTCCCTGATTTCTGTAAGTAAAATACGGGCTTTGAGCCTCCTGGTCATACTGAATTGGAGCACCGTATTCCACCGCAAGCCGTACAGCCCCTACATTACCGATCGTCTCTGCTTTTGTCACTCCTTTTTCATAAGGAAGGGTCCAGTTATACCCATAGTTCGGTATCCCCATCAGAAGCTTCTCAGCCGGGATCTGTGTCAGCGCATACTCTACCACCTGGCGGACTTTCGTAAGGGGTGCGACTGCCATGGGCGGACCATAAGAATATCCCCACTCATAAGTCATCAGAAACAGCCGGTCTGCCTGTTCTCCCAGAAGTGCATAATCAATCCCCTCATAGAGCAGCCCTTTCTGATCTGAAGACGTCTTGGGCGCCAGAGCCACTGACACGCGATATCCCTTTTCGTTCATGGCAGCCCGCAATTCTCCGACAAACTCGGCATATCCTTCCCTGTTCTGCGCACGGACATATTCAAAATCTACATCCACGCCCACATATCCTTTTTCCTCCACCACCTTCAGCAGATTGGTAATCACATTTTCACGTACTGATTCTTCCTCCACCAGAGTCTGGATCAGCTGATTGTTAAAGACCCCCTGTGTAAACGGGGTCAGAACCAGCATCGGTTCTATCCCATTCTCCCAGGCCAGCTGTATCATCCATGTTTCATCCTGTATGGGCGGAACCAACTCTCCTTCAAACGTAAAGCCATAAGAAAACACAAGCAGTTCATTGAGTGCCGGAAATGCCATCTCCAGCACATAAGGTTCAATAAAAGGATATGCATACCCTGTCACATACAAATCCTCTCGAATTTCCGCGCTCTCCTGCGGTTTTAATAAGAGCAGCGCCTGCCCCACTGTCAGTTCTCCCTCTTCTCCCAGCTGATTATCATAAATAATCTTCCAGACGGGAACCCCACTTTGACGGGAGATCGAAGATACAGTATCTCCCGGTACTGTCACATAAATCATAAAAACACCTCCTGACTATCCTATGTCCGATAGCCGGGAGGTATTCGATAAATCAGTGTTTGAAAAACTGTTGACTTTTTTTGTAAAGTGGCATATCATAATCTTAGCTAAGGAAATGGAGAATATTCCATAGTCAAAGTGAACCCCCAAGGAGGCCAGTCCTTGGGGGTTCTTTTTGGGCTAACTGTCTTTATCATTCCGGTCTAACCACTTGCGTATGTAGTAGCCAGCCACACTCGCCATAACCGAAACAAGGAATCGGAGAATATAATCCATAGTCTCACCTCCCTTCTGCTGGAAGGTTTCGACAGCATATTCATCATATCACAGCATTTGTTTCTTTTCCATGCATTTTTTCAATTCCACAGAGTCAAAAAAACGCCATCTATGTCCCCATAGAATGGCGTTTTTCTTCCTCTATAAAATAATCATCGCATCTCCGAAGCTGAAAAAACGATACCGTTCTTTCACTGCCTCTTCATAGGCTGCCATGACATGCTCTTTTCCCGCCAGTGCAGATACCAGCATGATCAGTGTAGATTCCGGCAGATGGAAATTTGTGATCAGCCCATCTAATATCTTAAACTGATATCCCGGATAGATAAAAATTTCTGTCCAGCCGCTGCAAGGCTTTAAGCGTCCGTTCTCGTCCGCCGCAGATTCGATGGTACGGCAGCTCGTCGTTCCCACACAGATCACACGGCCTCCATGTTCTTTGGCTTTGTTGATCTTCTCTGCCGCTTCTGCATCCACCATGTAAAACTCCGAATGCATATGGTGCTCGGTCACATCCTCCACTTTCACCGGGCGGAATGTGCCCAGTCCGACATGAAGTGTCACTCTTGCAATATCCACGCCTTTTTCCTGAATTTCTTTCAAAAGCTTCGGAGTAAAATGAAGCCCCGCAGTCGGTGCTGCAGCTGAACCTTCGTGAGCTGCATACACCGTATTATAACGGCTTCTGTCTTCCAGCTGGTGGGTAATATATGGAGGAAGCGGCATCTGACCAAGCTGGTCTAAAATCTCCTCAAAGATTCCCTTATACTCAAAGTGAATCAGACGGTTTCCCTCTTCTACCACATCCACAACCTCGCCGACCAGAAGTCCTTCTCCGAAACTGATCCTGGTTCCCGGTTTTGCTTTTTTCCCCGGTTTTACCAGTGTTTCCCACACATCGTTTTCTCCGCGCTTCAACAGGAGGACCTCGATCTTGGCACCGGTGCCTTCTTTTTCTCCGATCAGGCGTGCCGGAATTACTTTTGTATCGTTGATGACCAGACAGTCTCCCGGATTCAGATAATCGATCACATCCCGAAAGATATGATGCTCTGTTTTCCCTGTCTCTTTATCCAGAAACAATAATCTGGAACCGGAGCGATCCTCCAGAGGATCCTGTGCGATCAGTTCCTCCGGCAGGTCATAATAAAAATCACTTGTTTTCAATGATATCCCTCTTTCTAAACAGACTCGGTCCTATTTTCTCAGCTCGATTCCCATCTCTTCCAGTGCTTTTAAGATCCGGTTCATCGCAGAAGTTACATCCGCCTCTTCCAGAGTCTTATCCTTTGCACGGAATACGATAGAATATGCAACGGATTTGAATCCGGCTTTGATCTGACTTCCTTCATACAGGTCAAACAGTGCATAGCTTTCCAGATATGCTCCGCCTTTTTTCTCGATCACATCTTCAATCTGTCCTACCAGGATCTCTTTTGGCACTACCATACTGATATCTCTTGTCACAGCAGGGTACTTTGCGATTCCTGTATATTTTCTGTCAAAAGTTGCATACGGAATGATCTCCGGCATATCCAGCACTGCCACATAAGCGCGCTCGCCGATTCCATATGTATCGGCTACTTCCGGATGTACCTCTCCTAAATATCCAACAACCTTTCCATCATACATAATATTTGCCTGACGGCCCGGGTGCAGATATGGTTTTCCTGCATTTGGATCATACGTTTCTTTTTCGTGCATTCCGATCTTTTCAAAGAATTCTTCTACTACACCTTTCATGCTGAAGAAATCGCCGTCTCCATACATTCCCAATGTAAACTGCATTCTCTCTTCCGGAAGTTCTGTAACCGGAAGCTGTTTCGGAAGATAAATATTTCCAAGCTCGTACAGTCTGACATTTTTATTTCTGCGGTTGTAGTTTGTCGCAAGAGAAGTAAGCATTCCATTTAAGGATGTCGTTCTCATCACACTGTAGTCTTCTCCCAACGGATTCATGATCTCTACGGTTTCTCTCAATTTGGAGTCTGCCGGGATTCTCAGTTTGTCAAACACCTTCGGGCTCTCGAAAGAATAGGTCATTCCCTGGCTGAATCCGCAGAACTCTGCGATTTCTTTTGCCACATCTTCGATTCTCAGTTTAAACGGCAGCTTTCCTGTTGTAGCCTCTCCCTTTGGAAGTGTGGTCGGAATATTGTCATATCCGAAAAATCTTGCCACTTCTTCTGCCAGATCTGCGATTCTGAACAGGTCATGACGGAATGTCGGCGCGATCACTTCTTTTGCTGCTTCATCATATTCCAGACCGATCTTTGCGAAATAACCAAGCATCTCTTCTTCTGAAATGGAAGTTCCCAGCATGGAGTTTATCTTATCTGCATCAAATGGAACTCTTACCGGCTCTTTTACTTTTCCGTAAACATCCACGGTTCCGCCAACCACTTCTCCGGCGCCTAATTCTTCTACTAACTGGCAGGCTCTGTCTATGGCTGCTTTTGCATTGTTCGGATCCAGACCCTTTTCAAATTTTCCGGAAGCATCTGTACGAAGCCCTACTCTCTTTGAAGATTTTCGGATGTTGACACCGTCAAAGCATGCTGCCTCAAAGAGCATGGTCTTGACATCATCTGTGATCATGGAGTTTTCTCCGCCCATGATACCGGCAATTCCAACTGCTTTTTCTCCGTCACAGATCATCAGGACGTCCTTGTCCATGATACGCTCCTGTCCGTCAAGTGTGGTAAATTTCTCTCCATCCTGTGCAGTTTTTACAACAATCTCATGACCTGCGATCGTATCCAGATCATAGGCATGCATCGGCTGTCCGTACTCTTCCATCACATAGTTTGTAATATCCACCAGATTGTTGATCGGACGAATTCCTACAGATGCCAGCCTTCTCTGCATCCATTTTGGAGACGGACCGATTTTAATATTTTTTACCACTCTTGCACAGTATCTCGGACACAGATCGGCATCTTCTACTGTTACTTTTATATAATCGTTGACATCTTCTCCATTTCCTGTCTCTTTCACGATTGGAGGAACAAACTCTTTGTTGAATGTAGCGGCTGCTTCTCTTGCGATTCCAAGTACGCTGTAGCAGTCTACACGGTTGGATGTCACTTCATACTCAAATACCACATCGTTTCTGTCAAGCGCTTCAATCGCACTTGCTCCGATTTCGGCATCCTCCGGGAAGATATAAATTCCATCTTCCGGAGCCTCCGGATACATATCTGTCGTAGAACCCAGCTCCTCGATAGAACACATCATCCCAAAACTTGCCACTCCGCGGAGCTTGCCTTTTTTGATCTTGATTCCGCCCGGAACTTTCTGTCCCGGCTCATGTCCCCCTGCCACGCGTCCACCGTCCAGTACGACCGGCACTTTTGCACCTTCAAATACATTTTTCGCACCTGTTACGATCTGTACTGTCTCTGTTCCTACATTCACCTGACATACGACCAGTTTGTCTGCATCCGGGTGCTTTTCAATCTTATCGATCTGACCAATGACAATCTTTTCCAGATCTGCATCCAGCTGTTCATAGCCCTCTACTTTTGTTCCTGACAATGTCATTGCATCTGTATATTCCTGCGCTGTCACGTCCAGATCCGGGACATACGCTTTCAACCATGATAAAGAAGTATTCATAATCCTATTCCTTTCTCTCCACCTAAATCCTAGAACTGTTTCAAAAATCTGATGTCATTTTCATACAAAAGTCTCATGTCATCAATTTCATATTTCAGCAGTGCGATTCGCTCCAGACCGACACCGAACGCAAATCCTGAATATTCCTCCGGATCGATTCCGCACATCTCCAGCACATGTGGATGTACCATCCCGCATCCGAGGATCTCAATCCAGCCGGAACCTTTACAGAATCGACATCCTTTGCCTCCGCATTTGAAGCAAGTCACATCCACCTCTGCACTTGGCTCTGTAAACGGGAAATGATGCGGTCTGAATTTTGTCTTTGTCTCTTCTCCAAACAGCTCTTTTGCAAACACTTCCAGTGTTCCTTTCAGATCTGCAAAGGAAACATTTTTATCGATCACAAGACCTTCAATCTGATGGAAGGATGGAGAATGTGTTGCATCCACTTCATCAGAACGGAATACTCTTCCCGGTGCGATCATACGGATCGGCAGCTTGCCCTGCTCCATCACTCTCGCCTGAACCGGAGAAGTCTGTGTACGCAGCACAATGTCCTTATTCACATAAAAGGTATCCTGTTCATCTTTTGCAGGATGCCCATCCGGAATGTTGAGTTTCTCGAAGTTGTACAGGTCGTATTCTACTTCCGGTCCTTCTACTACTTCGTATCCCATTCCCACGAAAATGCGCTCTACCTCTTCCAGCGCGATCGTATTTGGATGTCTGTGTCCCACCGTACTTTTCTTAGATGGCAGCGTCACGTCAATGACTTCCGCTTTCATTTTTTCCTCACGGATGGCTGCCTCCATTTTCACTTTTGTCTCTTCTAAAAGCTCTTCGATTGCAGCTCTTGTCTCATTGACCAGCTGTCCGACTTTCGGACGCTCCTCTGGGGCCACGTCTTTCATTCCCTTTAATACGGCTGTTAATTCTCCTTTTTTTCCAAGAAATTTTACACGCACCTCGTTCAGCTTTTCCGGCATATCAGAAGCTTTAATCTGCTCCAAAGCCTGTGCTTTGATTTGTTCCAGTCTGTCTTTCATCTTCTTTCTCCTTTCTTTGAAAGCATATTTCTTAGTATGAAAAAAACTCCATCCCAAAAGGGACGAAGTCTGTATTCGCGGTACCACCCTAATTCCCACAGTCTTCCTGTGAGCACTTGGTCTTGTGTAACGTACAATAGACGGCACTTTCTACTCTGAAATCATTTCAAAAATGCAGCTTACGTGGGAATTTCGATTGCCGTCTGAACCAAAGAAGGCTTACAGCCAGTGACCTTCTCTCTCTGATGGAAAACAGTTCTCTACTGTGCACGCTCATCGCTTTTCATATCCTGATTCATTTTTCAAATTTAAGACAAATTTACTTTATTATCTTATCACAGTTTTTGTGATTGTCAAGATATTTCTCTAACAGTGCATTGACTTCTCCGCCAAGCAGGATCACATACATACACAGATACAGCCACAGCATAATCAGCACAATCGTAGTCATACTTCCATACATATCTGAAAATCCTTCAAAGATGTCCAGATAAATCGAAAAGATAAAAGAGATCAGCAGCCATCCGCACGCTGTAAAAACGGCTCCCGGAAGCTGTTTACGCAAAGTTGTCTTCTGTGTTGCTCTCCGGTTTGGAAGATATTTATAAACCAGATCCCAGAAAACGGTCAGAACTGCAAGTGTCATAACGGTCCGTATCTTAATAATATACTGCATCAGAGTACTCCAGAACGGTGCATGCTTGTAGATCATGGCGCTGATACTGTTTCCAAATACAGACAGAACCAGTGACAGTACGATTGCAAGAATGAAGATCACGGTATATAAAGAAGCCCTAAGCCTCAGGTATACATAATTACGAGTCTCGGTATTACCATAAATGCAGTTCAGTCCTGCAGTCACGGACAGTACCCCTCTTCCCGCAGACCACAGCGCTACAAGGATCGTGATCGGAATGATCTTAGCCGACTGGGAAAAATAGACCTGTGTCACGATCGAACGGATAAACCCCTGCACGGATGTCGGAAACACCTGCTCCACTGCATCGATGACATTTGCATAAGTAGCCGGTGTAAACTGTACCGCCGTCAGCAAAAGCAGGATGATCGGAATCATAGAGAGTACAAAAAAATAAGCAGCCTGGGCCGCATACGCTCCTGTATGATGGGAGCCGACGATCTCAGTGACTTTATTTACTTTTTTTATCGTCTCCTTGACTCTTCTTCCCATAATATTCTCTCCTGCTGCTCTCAAACTTTCAAAATCATATCATAAAGCCCCTGTTTCGTAAAGGGATCTTTTTTGAAGGCTTGTATATCCTGTATTGATGAAATAAGGGAATGAAATCAGCCTGTGCTAAATTTCATTCCCTTTTATCTTCTGTAGAATCCCCAAAATGCCGTTCCCTGTATTTTGACTCCTAGCACGCAAGCTAGGTGGGCAACCGCATCTGCTTTTCTGTCTTCCACTGCATAACGGAGGCTTGACATATTACAGAAATATAAGAATCCCGTTTAAAGTATTGTAGGTTCAAAATAACAAGGTTATCGAACATCTCAGGTTTTCCGTTGAATTTATTATAGCCTATTTACATAGATTTTACAACCCATACTCCATTTCTTTTTTCATGGTATTTTTTTCAAATTTATGGTATAGTAACATTATTTACATTTGAATGCAAGGAGAGGATACTATTATGAAAACAACTGAATTAAAACTGGTCTATTTCAGTCCGACAGGGACGACAAGAAGGGTCATCATGGAGGCAGCACGTCAGATTGACCTTAAATCCGTCTCATTTGACCTGTCCGTACATAAAGAAAAAAAGCCGGTTCTGCAATTTGACGAAACAGATTTTGTCCTGCTTGGAATCCCGGTTTATTCCGGCCGGGTTCCCGAAACATTTCTTTCTTATTTCGAGACACTCAAAGGAAACAACACTCCGGCTGCGCTGATCGCAACTTATGGCTGCCGGGCATACGAAGATGCGCTGTTAGAATTAAAAACCGAGGTGGAAAATCGGGGATTCCACGTAATCGGTGCCGGTGCATTTCCTACTGAGCATTCGATCGTTCGTTCAATTGGTCTGAGCCGTCCGAATAAAGCGGATCTGAAGACAATCAGTGAGTTCGGGATCGCATTAAACCGCCGTATCAAAAATGAAGATCTCTCTGCGCTCTCCATTCAGGTACCTGGTAACACTCCATATCGCAAATACGCAAAAACTCCACTGATTCCAAAGGCAGATGTCAGCCTGTGCACGGAATGTAAAGCTTGCGTCAAATCATGTCCTGCCGGAGCAATCTCTGCACAGGATCCGAAAAAGACGGACAAGAAAAAATGTATTTCCTGCCTGCGCTGCGTACGAAGCTGTAAGCAAAAAGCCCGCAGTGTCAGCAGTATGAAACTCTCCATGGCAGCCAAAAAACTGAACAAAGTCTGTCAGAGTGATAAAGCCGCTGATATCTTTTTATAAATCCTGTCATTAGAACGTTATTACTCCGATAGATAAATCATTTCTGCAATTTGTATGACGTAAGAAGAGAGTCAGATCCTCCTGACTCTCTTTCGTTGATATTCCCCTTGTATCTTTCTAAAAATATTTCTTTTTCAGTTGCATCGTATACACTGCAAATACCACCAGTGCTGCCATAAAAAGAATGCCGCCCACTGTGTCCACCATCTCCATCGGATTTACATACCAGTGGATACAATCTACAATTCCATAAAGAATCGAAACAATTCCAAATCCCAGAACTGCCGGCAACGCCTTTTTCAGATATGCTTCCTTATCTTTGCACATCTTTTCTGAATAACTCTTCCCCAGGAGAATCGTTTCATTAATGTGTCCGTCTTTTTTCATGTTAAAATATGCATACAGGCAATATATCCCGCATCCTACTGCAAGAATTCCGATAAAACCAAACACACTGTTCATACTGTCCGCACTCATTGACTATACCTCGATTTCTAATATTTCTTTCACTGTCTCTTTCATTTTGTCTGCATCACACTCTCTTGTATGAAGGATTTTCGCATCACGAATCTCCTTGACCGCATTCGGAACGGCAACCTGAGAAAGCTTCTCCAGCTCGTCCACAAGCTCAAACTCGTCTCTTCCCGCATATTCTGCATCAATTGCACGCATCACACTGCCTACGAATTTATATGGACTGGCTGTGGAAGCGATCAGACATTTTGTCTCATCCCCACTTTCTTCTCTGTACTGTGCACATACACAAGAAGCAACTGCCGTATGTGTATCCATCACATATCCGGTACGTTTATATGTATCGTGGATTGCCTGTGCTGTCTGTTCCTCCGTTGCATAACCTCCCACAAAATCATCCAGTTTTCCTTTCATTTCTTTTGTAATCTCATATGCACCACTACTTTTTAATGCATCCATCAGTTCTGCATTTTTCTGACCATCCTGTCCTGCAATTGTATAGATCAGCCGCTCCAGATTGCTTGAGATCAAAATGTCCATGGACGGGGAGGATGTCAGCACAAATTCTCTGTTTTTGTCATATGTTCCTGTACGGAAGAAATCAAACAGGACTTTGTTTTCATTGGATGCACAGATCAGCTTATTGATCGGAACCCCCATCTGTTTTGCATAGTATGCTGCCAGAATATTACCAAAGTTTCCGGTCGGAACCGTCACATTGATCTTCTCTCCACTTTGAATCTCGTCGTTCTGAAGCAGTTTTGCATATGCATAGACATAATACACAACCTGAGGTACCAGACGACCGATGTTGATCGAATTTGCGGAAGAGAACTGATATCCTGCCGCATCCAGTTCCTTTGCAAGCGCCTGGTCTTCAAAAAGCGCTTTGACACCGCTCTGTGCATTATCAAAGTTTCCATGAATTGCCACAACTGAAGTATTGGCACCTTTCTGTGTCACCATCTGCATCTCCTGCACCCGGCTGACACCGTTCTTCGGATAAAACACAATAATCTTCGTTCCCGGCACATCTGCGAATCCTGCCATCGCAGCTTTTCCGGTATCTCCGGAGGTTGCTGTCAAAATGACAATATCCTTTGTCACATGATTCTTCTTTGCAGATGTTGTCATCAAATGCGGAAGGATCGATAATGCCATATCCTTAAACGCGATCGTCGCTCCGTGAAACAGCTCCAGATGATAGACATCTCCCACTTTCACAAGGGGGGCGATCACTTCTGTATCAAACTTGGAATCATATGCGCTGTCTATGCAGTGCTTTAACTCCTCCTCTGTAAAGTCTGTCAGAAACTGTTTCATCACTGCGTATGCAGTCTCCTGATACGTCATGTTCTTGAGTTCTTCCATTGTCACATCCAGTGTCGGAATCTGCTCCGGCACGAAGAGTCCGCCATCTTCTGCAAGCCCTTTTAAGATTGCCTCAGACGCTGTTACTTTTTTTTCAGAATTTCTTGTGCTTTTGTATAACAAATTCATATCTTCGCCCTCTTTTTCTTTCTTCACACTGTTATTGCCATGAATTATATCATAAGTGCTCTGTTTTATCAATTTTGTTTCTTAAATACAATGAAGAGAATTGCACTGACACCCATCAGAATGGGGTAGAACAAATTCGGAATAATATCAAACGGAGTCAGTCCTGTGAGAGTTGCCGCAGACAGAAGCTGAGCTCCATACGGGATCATTCCCTGCCCCACGGATGTAAAAATATCCAGAAGGGATGCGGATCGTTTTGGATCAATGTCATATTCTTCACTGATCTCTTTTGCAATGGGACCTGCCATCACAATGGCAATGGTATTATTGGCTGTACAAAGATCTACAAACAATGCCAGCACTGCGATTCCAAATTCGCCGCCTCTTCTTCCTCTGATCCTGCTTTTGATCAGATTTAAGATAAACTGGATTCCACCATATTCTCTGACAAGTGACACGATACAGGCAACAATGATCGAAATTACCGTGATATCATACATTCCTGTCACACCTTTTCCCACCACATTGAAAATCTCAGACAATCCGATGCTTCCTGTTGCAACGCCTACGATCAGAGATAACGCGGTTCCACTGATCAAAACAACAAACACGTTAATCCCCGCCAGTGCTCCCACCAATACAACGAGATATGGAAGTACTTTCCAGATGCTGTATGGCATCTCCTCCTGGATCTGATAACTTCCGTTTCTTGTCATCAGCCAGAATATCACAATCGTTAAAATCGCCGCCGGGAGTACGATCAGAAAATTTGCCTTGAATTTATCTTTCATCTCGCAGCCCTGTGTTTTTACCGCGGCAATCGTTGTATCTGAGATCATGGACAGATTATCACCAAACATTGCTCCGCAGACGACCGCTCCAATACAGACGGCTGCTGAAAATTCTGTCTTTTCACTGATTCCCGCTGCGATCGGAGCCAGCGCTGCGATCGTTCCCATGGATGTTCCCATGGATACAGAAATAAAACAGCCGATCACAAACAATCCTACAACTGCAATGGATGGCGGAAGCACCGAAAGCCCCAGATTTACCGTACTCTCCACACCGCCTGCCGCAGTTACTGCACCAGAAAATCCGCCTGCACATAAAAAGATCAGACTCATCGTAATGATATTCTCATCTCCGATCCCGCAGAAATCACCTTCATTTTGTCTGCAAATGTTAACGTCCCATTCTGCAAAAACGCCGTCAGAAGAGCGATCAAGAATGCCACAATTGCCGGCATCGCATAAAAATCGCCAAATACAATCCCCATCCCCAAAAACAGGACCAGAAATACCCCGATCGGAAGAAGCGCCACCGCCCTTCCTTTTTCTTCTGCTCTCAACTTTTTCTCTTCCACTGATGTTCCTCTCTTTCCCATTTCACTTCTTTCTTCTTTTATAAAATCCATGAGGGTGTTCCAAAAGATTCTCCGATTTTTTGAAAACACCCTCATTTTATATCATGCTCTTTCTTTCAATACCCGGTCTTAATTTCCGTTCTATTTCTTTCTGCTGTTTGTATAGCTTACAAGACCTCCGGCTGCGATCAGCTTCTGCATAAATTCAGGAAACGCCTGCCCCTGATACTGAGTTCCTTTGGTACGGTCATAGATCATTCCACTGTCAAAATCTACTTCAACTTCGTCTCCGGCTTCAATCTCCTGTGCCGCCTGCGGACATTCAATGATCGGAAGACCAATATTGATCGCGTTCCGATAAAAGATTCTTGCAAAGGTCTCTGCAATCACGCAACTTACTCCTGCTGTTTTCAGGCAGAGCGGTGCATGCTCTCTGGAAGAACCGCAGCCAAAGTTTTTCTTTGCCACGATCAGATCTCCTTCCTGCACTTTTTCTGCAAATTCCGGATCAATATCTGCCATGGCATGTGAAGCCAGCTCTTTCGCATCAAACGAATTCAGATATCTTGCCGGGATGATCACATCCGTATCTACATTGTCTCCATATTTAAAAACGTGTCCCTGTGCTCTCATGCCTCTTCACCTGCCCTCTCCGGATTTGCAATATATCCTGCAATCGCACTCGCCGCTGCCACTTCCGGAGATGCAAGATAAATGAGAGAATCTACATGTCCCATTCTTCCTACAAAATTCCGGTTTGTCGTAGATACACAGCGTTCTCCTGCTGCCATAACACCCATATGACCGCCCATACACGGTCCACAGCTCGGTGTATTGACCGCACAGCCTGCATCCACAAAAATATCAAGCAGCCCTTCTTTGATACACTGTTTGTAAATCTTCTGAGTTGCCGGAATGACCATCACACGCACATCCGGATGTACCGTATGCCCTTTTAAGATTGCCGCTGCCTTTCGCATATCTTCCATTCTTCCATTGGTGCAGGAACCGATCACCACCTGATCGATCTTGATCGGTTCCATCGCCTCGATCTCATCGATGGTCTTTGCATTGCCCGGAAGATGCGGAAATGCAACTGTCGGACGCACTTCGGAAAGATCAATGGTTACAACCTGTTCATAATCTGCATCCTCATCTGCCTCGAAAATCTGATATTCTTTTTTCGAATGCTCTTCTAAATATGCTTTTGTCTGTTCATCCACCGGGAAGATTCCGTTCTTCGCACCTGCTTCAATCGCCATGTTCGCCATGGTAAAACGGTCATCCATAGACAAATGTGCAATTCCGTCTCCGGTAAACTCCATGGATTTGTAAAGTGCCCCATCTACACCGATCTTGCCGATGATGTGGATGATGATATCTTTTCCGCTGACATATTTTCCAGGTTTTCCAGTCAGTACAAACTGAATCGCCGCCGGAACTTTAAACCAGATCTCACCGGTTGCCATACCGGTTGCGATATCGGTCGTTCCCATACCGGTTGAAAACGCACCCAGCGCTCCATAGGTACAGGTGTGGGAGTCTGCACCAATGATGCATTCTCCTGCTGTCACCACGCCTGCCTCCGGAAGGATAGCATGCTCTACTCCGGACTTGCCCTGTTCAAAATACCATTTCAATCCCTGTTCTTTTGCAAATTCACGGATCGCTTTTGAATTCTCTGCGGATTTGATGTCTTTGTTCGGGGTGAAATGATCCGGTACAAATACAACCTTCTCTTTATCAAACACCTGATCTGCCATCTGCTTCAGAATCGGCAGCGCCATCGGTCCTGTGATGTCATTTGCCATCACAATATCCAACTTTGCCTCGATCAGCTGTCCTGCAGTTACAGATTCCAGCCCTGCATGTGCTGCCAGTATCTTCTGTGTCATTGTCATTCCCATAGGAGAATCCCCCTTTCTCAATCTTTATTTTGCCTGAATAAACCCTTTTGCTGTCAGAGCTTCTGCGCAGAGAACTGCTCCACCTGCTGCTCCTCTGACTGTGTTGTGGGAAAGTCCTACAAATTTGAAGTCAAACATCGAATCTTCTCTCAGTCGTCCGATTGACACTCCCATTCCGTTCTCATAATCTACATCCAGTTTCACCTGTGGACGGTTGTCCTCTTCCAGATACTGAATAAACTGCTTTGGTGCACTTGGAAGGTTTTCTTCCTGTGGGAAACCTTTGAATGACACAAGCTTTTCGATCAGCTGCTCTTTTGTCGGTTTCTTCTCAAAATTGATAAATACAGCTGCTGTATGACCGTTTAATACCGGTACACGCAGACACTGGCAAGTGATTTTCGGAAGCTGAGCCTTTACGATCTCGCCGTTTTCTACTTTTCCGAGAACACGCAGCGGCTCCTGCTCACTCTTTTCTTCCTCTCCGCCAATATATGGAATGATATTTTCCACCATCTCCGGCCAGTCTTTAAATGTCTTTCCCGCTCCGGAAATGGCCTGGTAAGTCGTTGCCACTACTTCTTTTGGTCCGAACTCTTTCCATGCAGCCAGACACGGCGCGTAGCTCTGGATCGAACAGTTTGGTTTTACTGCGATAAATCCGCGTGTTGTTCCAAGGCGTTTTTTCTGATCCTTAATCACATCAAAATGTTCTGAATTGATCTCCGGCACTACCATCGGCACGTCCGGTGTCCAACGATGCGCACTGTTGTTTGACACGACCGGTGTCTCTGTCTTTGCGTATTCTTCTTCGATCGCTTTGATCTCTTCTTTTGTCATATCCACTGCGCTGAATACAAAATCTACCGTAGACGCAACATGTTCCACGTCGTTTACATTCATAACAACCAGTTTTTTCACTGCTTCCGGCATTGGAGTTGTCATTTTCCATCTGTCTCCGACTGCCTCTTCATAAGTCTTTCCTGCAGAACGCGGACTTGCTGCCACTGTCACAACCTCAAACCACGGGTGATTCTCAAGCAAAGAGATAAATCTCTGTCCGACCATTCCTGTTGCTCCTAAAATTCCAACTTTTAATTTCTTTTCCATCTTCTTTCTGTCCTTTCCTCTCATTTTTATTTGAAAACAGCAAACCTGCTATTCTTCTTTCAAATATGCTTCTTCCAGTGCGATTGCCTGCTCCATGGCACTTTTCCCCGGTGCTCCGATGGTATTTCGCATTTCCACACAAGTCTTCATGCTGATGGCCTCATAGATATCTTCTTCAAATACCGGAGAGATTGCCTTATACTCCTCCAGACTCATATCATCAAGGGCGATATTTTTATCAATACAATATAAAACCAGCTGTCCTACAATCCCGTGAGCATCCCGAAACGGCACGCCGTGATTGACCAGATAATCCGCCGCATCTGTCGCATTTGTAAAACCATTCTTTGCACTGTCTTCCATCCGCTGCTTTCTGAACCTCATGGTGCGAAGCATCCCCGTAAATAATGCCAGACAGCCTTTTGTCGTATCAATGGCATCAAACACCAGCTCTTTGTCTTCCTGCATATCTTTATTATATGCAAGCGGGATTCCCTTCATTGTCGTCAGAAGGGACATCAATGCCCCGTAAACTCTTCCTGTCTTTCCGCGCACAAGCTCTGCGATATCCGGATTCTTCTTCTGCGGCATAATGCTGCTTCCGGTACTGTACGCATCATCAATCTCCACAAACTGATACTCATTGGAATTCCAGATGATCACTTCCTCACAGAAACGGCTTAAGTGCATCATCACGGTAGACATTGCTGACAGCATCTCGATCAGATAATCTCTGTCAGATACGGAATCCATACTGTTTAAGGTCGGTCCGTCAAATCCAAGCAGCTCTGCCGTATATTCCCGATCCAGCGGATAAGTTGTCCCCGCAAGAGCCCCTGCTCCAAGCGGGCAGTAGTTCATGCGTTTTCTGATATCTTTCATTCTAAGACGGTCTCTTTTGAACATTTCAAAATATGCGCCAAGATGATGCGCAAGTGTCACCGGTTGTGCTTTCTGAAGATGTGTAAATCCCGGCATATACGTCTCGATATGCTCTTTCATCAGTTTTAAAAGCACTTCCAGCAATTCTTTTAAAAGTGTATCCAGTGCTTCGATCTCGTCTCTTGTGTACAGCCGCATATCCAGCGCCACCTGATCATTTCTGCTTCTTCCGGTGTGCAGTTTCTTCCCTGCATCTCCAATCCGGTCGATCAGATTCGCCTCTACAAAGCTGTGGATATCTTCATACTCATCCGTGATCTCAAGTGTCCCGTTCTCCACATCTGCCTGAATCCCTTTCAGACCTTCAATGATGCTCTCTTTCTCCTCTTTTGTCAAAATTCCCTGCTTTTGAAGCATTGTCACATGTGCGATGCTTCCCCGGATATCCTGCGCATAAAATTTTTGATCAAAAGAGATCGATGCATTAAAATTATATACCAGCTTGTCTGTTTCTTTTGTGAAACGACCGCCCCATAACTGTGCCATTCCCCTGTCTCCTTTTCTCCGATAGTATCTTTTCAGATTGCAATTAGTTTAACACATTAACGTGTTATATGTCCATAGAAAACTGTGACAGTTTCCGCTCTATTGTGTACTGCTTCTTTGTGAAAACTCACAACCGCAGTAATCCTGCCGATACAATCCATATTCTTTGGATAACTCAATGGATCGTTTGTATCCGTTTTTCTTTTTAAAGTCAGACTGCAGGTATTTCACTCCAAACTCTTTCTGTGCTGCCAGTCCGATCTCATTTAACTTGGCTGCATTTTTCATAGGACTGATAGAAAGTGTGGTCGTAAAATAATCATAACCGGCTTTTTTTGCCATCTGTGCCGTCTCCCGAAGCCTGAGCGCATAACATTTAAAGCATCTGGCGCCCCCCTCTTTGACATCTTCCAGCCCCTCTGCCATCCGGTAGAAGCGATCCTTCTCATAATTTCCCGCCAGAAAACTGACCGGATGCTTCAGATTCATACGGGATATCAGCTCCTGCTGCTCCAGAATTCGTTTTGTATATTCACTTTCCGGATAAATGTTCGGATTATAATAAAATACCGTGATTTCAAAATACTCTGACAAGTACTCCAATACATAACTGCTGCACGGCGCACAGCAGCTGTGCAGCAAAAGTTTTGGCACACGTCCCTCTTTCTGGAGACTTACGATCGTTTTATCCAGTTCTTTCTGATAATTTATCACATTCATCGTTTGTTTCCTCCGGATTTTCATTCTTTCCTTTTTTACAATCTATTATAGTATACGTCTTTCCGGGATATCTGTAAAGAAATGTCGGATTTTCCAAAAGAAACGCACAGATTTTCTTGTTTTCCATAAACTGATTATATACTTGTCGAATGGAGTGTCTGTATGGAACCAATTTTAACACTGGATCACTTAAGCTATGCCTATCATACTCTGGAAGGCGAAACAAAAGCACTGTCAGATATTTCCCTTTCCGTGAAACCGGGAGAATTTGTGGCAATTGTCGGTCCATCCGGATGCGGCAAGTCCACACTGCTTTCTCTAATCGCCGGTCTTTTGAAACCGGAAGAGGGGGAGATTCTGCTCAATGGAAAATCATTAAAAGAAAGCGCGACCAATATCGGTTATATGCTGCAGCACGACCACCTCTTTGAATGGAGAACAATTTATCACAACATCCTCCTTGGACTGGAAATCCAGCATACACTGACTGCTGCAGCCAAAACCCATGCACGGGAGCTGTTAAAAACCTATGGACTGGAAAAATTTGCCGACTCACGCCCTTCTGAACTCTCCGGAGGAATGCGCCAGAGAGCTGCTCTGATCCGCACCCTGATCCTGGAACCGGATCTGCTGCTTCTGGATGAACCTTTTTCCGCACTGGATTACCAGACACGGCTTTCCGTAGGAGATGATATCGGACAGATCATACGGGATTCCGGCCGCACTGCTGTGTTAGTGACACATGACCTTTCCGAAGCGATCAGCCTTGCAGATACCATCTTCATCCTCAGCAAACGTCCGGCCTCCATTGCACGTATCGTTCCCGTCACCTTCTCCCTGGCCTCTGACACCCCTCTTAAACGCCGCAACGCTCCGGAGTTTAAGACATACTTCAATATTTTATGGAAGGAGCTGAATCAAAATGTCTGAACTTTCAAACAGGCAGAAACGTTATCTACTCCTCCAAAAACGCCATCACCTGATCGTCAATTTATCAAGACTCCTGATCCTGATCCTTTTTCTGGGACTCTGGGAGATCACTTCCCGCCTGGGAATGATCGACTCTTTCGTTTTCAGCAGTCCTGCCAAGATTGTCCGCTGCTTTTGGAGCATGGTCCTTGACCGAAGTATTTTTCTCCATCTTGGAATCACACTTTACGAAACGATTTTAAGCTTCCTGTTCGTTACCGGAATCAGTATTCTGATCGCAGTTATTTTGTGGTACAGCAAAAAATTATCCGAAATACTGGATCCTTATCTGGTCGTGTTGAACAGTCTTCCGAAATCCGCCCTGGCACCGCTTCTTATCGTCTGGCTCGGAGCAAACCAGACAACCATTATTATTGCCGGAATGTCCGTTGCGATCTTTGGAAGCATTTTAAATCTGTACACCAGTTTCACAACAATCGATGAAGAAAAGATCAAGCTCATTTACACACTCCACGGAACGAGACACCACGCACTGACCAAAGTGGTCCTGCCAAGCTCCATTCCCGCGATCATCAGCAATATGAAGGTCAATATCGGCCTGTGTCTTGTGGGTGTGATCATCGGAGAATTTTTAGCGGCCAGAAACGGACTCGGATACCTGATCATTTACTCCAGTCAGGTTTTTAAAATGGATTGGCTGCTCATGTCGATCGTGCTTTTGTGTATTATGGCGATGGGATTATATGCCTTGATCAATCTGGTAGAAAAACTCTGTAAAAAACGGTTTTAAAAAATCAGGGAAAGCGGATCCTGTTTTTACAAGTTCCACTTTCCCTGATACTTTTTATGACAAATACTTCTTTTCCATTTTTCATTCTCCTATGTGCTTTAAAACATGGTGATATATCCCTGTACAAAGATAAACAGCACGATCAGCGGCAAAATATATGACACATACACCCTTGCCCATTTCGGGAACCGGATTCCCTGTCCGCTGTTCGCTTCCTTCGTAAATTTCTTCCATCCCCATCCATAACAGCTGGTACAAAACAGAAGATATACCAGACTTCCGATCGGAAGCAGATTGTTGCTTACCAGGAAATCTTCAAAATCCAAAATATTTTTTCCTGCGCCCAAAGGAGAAATCCCACTCCATACATTAAATCCGAGAATACATGGAACAGATAAAACCAGGATTGCGATCAGATTGCAGATTACAGATTTTCTCCTGCTGCATCCGGTCAGTTCCATGGCAAATGTAATGATATTTTCAAATACGGCAATGATCGTAGATGCTGCTGCAAAGAACATACACAGGAAGAACAGAGTTCCCCAGATTCTTCCGCCGCTCATCGCATTAAAAATATTCGGCAGTGTGATAAAGATCAGACTTGGTCCCTGTCCCGGGTTCACTCCAAACGCAAAGCATGCCGGAAAAATGATCATCCCCGCGATCAGCGCCACGCAGGTATCCAGAATCGTAACACAGATTGCCTCCCCTGTCAGCGCCCGTTTCTTATCAATATAGCTTCCAAAGATCGCAATCGCTCCAATCCCAAGACTCAGCGTAAAGAAGGACTGTCCCATGGCTGCATAGACGACTTCAAATACACCTGCTTCTTTCACCTTGCCGAAGTCCGGCAGTAAATAGAACCGAATTCCCTCTCCTGCATTCGGAAGTGTGGCAGAACGTACTGCTAAAATAATCATCAGAGCAAGCAGCAGGATCATCATCACCTTTGTGATCTTCTCCACTCCTTTCTGAAGCCCCATGCTGCAGATTGCAAAACACAGGATTACAACGATTGCCATACACACAAACATCAATCCCGGTCTCGCTGTCAGATTTGCAAACTCCGCTTCAATCCCTTTTGCGTCAAGTCCCTCAAACTGCCCTGCCGCCATTTTCACGAAATACAAAATCATCCATCCGCCAATCGTGGTATAAAACATCATCAGCAGATAATTTCCTGCCATCCCGAAATATTTATACCAGTGCCACCTGGTCCCCTTTGGTTCCAGCTTATCAAAGGAAAGCGCAATACTTGCCTGACTCGCACGCCCTACCGAGAACTCCATGACCATGATCGGAAGTCCCAGTGTTAACAGGAAAAACAGGTAGATCAGCACAAATGCCGCACCCCCGTATTGTCCGGTAATATATGGAAATCTCCATACATTTCCAAGCCCGATGGCACATCCTGCTGAAATCAGGATAAATCCAAGCCTTGAGCCAAATTTTTCTCTCTTCATCTCTCTCATCCTCTCTCACTTATTCAACGTTTATCTTACGTGATATCACATTTACTTGTCAAGAAAATCCGATGCTGTCTGACAGAACGCATCCTTCGCATTTGCGATCATATTAAATGTCATCTGTGCCATTTCTTCCGGTGATTTTTCTTCCCCTTCATTGAGCCACACTTTCACAAGCCCAAGACATCCGCTCAGACAAAACGCGTAAAAGTATTTGAGATCCTCTTTCTTACCCGGAAACATCTTCTCCAGCGTCCCCCTGCTGTTCTCTTTGATGATCCGCTCAATGCGGTGGATAAATCCCATATCTCCGTTGGGACCGATCAGCGCTTTACTGATCTCCCGCTCTTCATCTAATACACGAAACATATCTTCTATAAAATAAAACGCATTTTCATTGCCGGATACGATCGGATGCTCTTCGATCGCTCTTTTGATCTGCGCTTCCATATTCTCTTCGATTTCTCTCAAAAGGTCCTGAATGTCTTTAAAATGAAGGTAAAATGTGGAACGATTGATATCCACTTCTTCTACCAGCTCTTTGACTGTAATCTGATTCACGCTTTTTTCCTTCATCAGCGCTGCAAGTCCTTTTTTTAACTGCCTTCTCGTTTTAATGACTCTTCTGTCTACTTTTTTCTCCATTTGTTAACCCTCATTTCCATAATATACTCATCTTTGCTGTAATTTCTTATAATAAATCCATCCTGCAATATCTGCCAGAATCCATCCGATCGGAACTGCACTCCAGATTCCTGACACCCCAATCTGCGGAACTGCTGACAATACATATGCCAGTACTACCCGTGTCCCCAAAGAGATCACAGTCAGCACAACCGACATGCCCGGTTTTCTGACCGCCCGGTAATATCCATAAAACAAAAACAGGAATCCGATTCCAAAATAAAACACACCTTCAATCCGCAAGTATTGAATTCCAACTGCCAGAATTTCTGTTTCGTATGGTTGGACAAAAATCAAAAGCAGCTGCTTTGCAAACACAAAAACTGACGCTGAGATCACCAGACAAAATCCCAGTACGAGCAGCACTGCCTTTCTTGCCCCCTCCCGGATCCGCTCCTGTTTTCCGGCCCCGTAATTCTGTGCCACAAAAGTGGAAAACGCATTGCCGAAATCCTGAACCGGCATATATGCAAATGAATCAATCTTCACAGCTGCTGCAAATGCCGCCATGACAACCGGTCCGAAGCTGTTTACCAGCCCCTGCACCATCAAAATCCCCAGATTCATAACAGACTGCTGAACACAGGTTAAAAACGAAAACTGAAAAATCTCGCCAAACGTCTCTTTTGTAATTCTGAAATCTCTCTTTCTCAGACGAAACTGCGGACATCTTCCCCAGGTGTAGACTGCGATCCCAATTCCGGAAATCCACTGAGAGATTACAGTTGCAACTGCAGCTCCCGCAATTCCTGCATCCAGTCCGATCACAAACCACAGATCCAGAACAATATTCAGAACGGCACAGACTGCCAGAAAGATCAACGGAATCAAAGATTCTCCTGCCGCTCTCAAAAGAGAGGCAAAATAATTATATAAAAATGTTGCAAAAATTCCGGTGAATACTACTTCCAGGTATGTTCTCATCCCGTCATATACCTGCTGCGGCACCTGTAAAAACTCCAGGATCCATTCCGTGTTCCGGCAAACCAGTACATTCAGCAATAGTGCCACTGCAGCGATCATCAGAAATGAAGTTCCGATACTCTCTTTTAATTTTTCTTCATTCTTTTCCCCATACCGGATGGAAAATAATGCACCGCTTCCCATGCACAGTCCCAGCAGAATCGAAGTCAAAAACGTCATCAGTGTATATGATGATCCCACTGCCGCCAGAGCATCTGCTCCGAGAAACCTTCCTACGATCACAGTGTCTGCAATATTATACGTCTGCTGCAGAAGATTTCCGGCAATCAGAGGGAGAGAAAATAACATCATTTTTTTCGTCACAGGTCCATTCGTTAAATCTATGCTCATATCTCTGCCCCCTTTTCCTGTTGCTTCGCATCCCCGACGTTTTCATTCTGAAATTTATTTTAAATCAAATACTGCGCATTGGCAAGGTTTTCAGGGAACAGAACCCAAAAACAGTAATTTTTTTACAAAAAAGAGTTGAATTTCTATTACAAAAGCGCTATAATAATTGAGGTTCGTTCAATCAGAACGAACACTTGCTGGAATAGCTCAGTCGGTAGAGCACTTCACTCGTAATGAAGGGGTCGTCGGTTCAAATCCGATTTCCAGCTTGTTTAAAAAGGGTTGAAGGTTTCGGCTTTCAATCCTTTTTGTTTTCTTCCAATATTTTCAAAAGGTTTTTCATAAACGAAAAAGCGTACAGATCGCAGACTTCCTTCCACTCCTGCAATCTGTACGTTTTTTATTTCCTGTCAAATGATTGTTTTTCTACTCTGCAAAATCATCCAGAACCAGTTTTGCCGCACCACAGATTCCTGCATCGTTACCAAGTGTTGCAAGGGCAAATCTTACATCTTTATTTGCAAAGAACGCATTCTCCTGAAATGGCTTTTCTACATATTCAAGAAGAATCTCTCCGGCTTTTGATACCCCGCCGCCGATCACAAAAATGGACGGATCGATCACTGCTGCCAGATTTGCAAGAGCACGTCCAAGATAATTTCCGAAAGACTCCGCAATCTCTTTTGCCACTGAATCATCTGCTTTCACCGCATCAAATACTGATTTTGCAGACAGATCATTCCTGTTTAAAATCGTGTTTCTTGTCTCCTGCTCCAGTTTTCTTTTTGCAAGACGCACAATCCCGGTTGCAGATGCATACTGCTCCAGGCATCCCTTTCCTCCACATCCGCAGCTTTCTGTTTCGTGAGGATTTACTCGAAGATGCCCGATCTCTCCGCCTGCTCCGTGGCTTCCTGTCAGAATCTTTCCCCCAACAATGATGCCGCCGCCGACTCCGGTTCCAAGCGTTACCATGATCAGGTTCTTATATCCGGCCCCGCCGCCTTTCCACATCTCACCAAGAGCAGCTACATTGGCGTCATTTCCGACTTCCACATCCAGTCCAGTCAGCTCCTCCAGCTCTTTTTTCACTTCTTTGTATTTCCAGCCGAGATTTGCACTTCCAAAGACGATTCCCTCTTCTGTCACCGGTGCAGGAACACCTACACCTACTCCGATAATATCCGAATCTGCCAGATCATGCTCTGCTTTTTTCTCCTTGAGTGATGCAGCAACATCCGGAAGGATTGCTTTTCCCTCTTCTTCTGTGTGGGTCTTAATCTCCCATTTTTCCAAAATAGTCCCCGTTGCCTCGAACAAGCCCATTTTCACTGTTGTTCCACCAATATCTACTCCAAAACAATATTTCATCTTCCTGCTCTCCTATTTCCTTTTTGTCAAACTGTTCTGAACTCTTTTATATAATTCCTGTGCAGCGTTATATCCCATCTGTTTCTGTCTGTGGTTGACCGCTGCTGACTCCACGATGATCGCCAGATTTCTTCCCGGACGGATCGGAATGTTATGGCATACTACTTTGTTGCCCAGGAATTCCGTATATGTCTCTTCCAGTCCGAGACGATCGTATTCTTTTTCTCTGCTCCAGTCTTCCAGTGTGATGACCAGATCGATATTCTGTGTCTCCCTGACGCTCTGTACGCCAAACATAGACTTCACATCTACGATTCCAATACCACGAAGCTCGATAAAATGTCTGGTGATATCCGGCGCAGATCCAACCAGCGTATCATCACTGACCTTACGGATCTCTACCACGTCATCTGTTACCAGACGATGTCCTCTCTTGATCAGCTCCAGTGCTGCCTCGCTCTTACCGATCCCACTCTCTCCCATGATCAGTACACCAACACCATACACGTCTACCAGTACCCCATGGATTGAAATGCACGGCGCCAGCTTTACGTTCATCCAGCGGATGAGTTCCGCCATAAAAGAGGATGTTGGCTTGTCCGTTGCAAAAATCGGAATTTGTTTTTCTTCCGCTTTCTGAAGCAAAATCTCTTCCGGCAAAAGATTTTTACTGAAAATAATACATGGTATTTGATTTTTTAATAATTTTTCGTAAATTTCAGATTTTCTTTCTTCTGACAGTGTCTGAATATATGCATACTCTACATTTCCAATAATCTGCACTCGCTCAGAATCAAAATGATCAAAGAATCCTGTCAACTGTAACGCCGGCCTGTTTACATCGGGTACATATACCGCATGATCTGTCAAATCCACTCCTGGTGTAAGATTTTTTAAGTTCATTTTCTCAACCAGATCAGTTAATTTTACACCTGTTTCCATTTGTTTTCCTCCTGATACACTTCACTTACGCATCCATACCTTTTTTGTTCAATATTCAAAGTTTCTGAATATCTATAAATTATACCACATTTTCACTTTTTGACATAGCCTTTTTCACTTCTAAAATAACAGAAGAGATTCCTTTTAAGGAACCTCCTCTGTCGTTCTTACATTTTTTCGTATGTTTCTTTATCTAATGCTCCTTCTCTAAAGCTCACTATCACATCAGTTGCTGCATCACCAATCACATTTAGCGTGATCACCGCCATACCCGGAAGATAATTCATCGCCAGTACAAGAGAATAACCTATCATGCATAATTCCGAATTCAGCCCCAAACCACTCATCAATACATAAATCATTGTAGTTCCAGCTACTGGAATTGCAGGTGTTCCCATTGCCGTACAAATCGATAAAAACCCCGCAACCACCAATACTGACGGTGTGATATCAATTCCTGCTGCTGTTGCAATAAACGTAATTGCAACCATATGCATTGCTGTTGTTCCATTCATGTTGATCGTCATTCCTGTAGGAAGTACAAAACTGCCGATTTCTTCTGAACACCCCAATTCTTCTGTGCAAGTTTTCATATTTAGTGGAAGGGTTGCTGCAGAAGAATTCGTTGCCGCTGCAAATAACCCTATTTTCGCCGTCTTCTTCACAAAAGGAATTGGATTTAACCGGGTTATCAAAAGTATTCCCGCCGGATAAATCGTTACTACCAGAACCAGGCTGACAACAATCGTTGTAACCATCCATACCAGTGTCGGTTTAATATATTCCACTCCATAAATCGCAAGTGTTCTCGTAATCATACAGAAGATTGCAACCGGTCCGATTTTATCAATCAGAAAATTCAGAAACATCTGTACCACATCATTCAGATTTTCCAAAACACGTTTCAACGGTTCTGTTTTCTTTCCCAATGTAGTCATACATAATCCTAAAATTACTGCAACCACTACTACCGCGATAACTTCATTATTTGAAGAAAATGCACTGAAAATATTAGCAGGCACCGCATTTACAATAGTCGTCAACGGATTATAGCCCTCCATCGTTACCGCCTCTGCTGCCATCTCATTTGGAAGATTCACGTTAAACCAACCCATGCACTTCACAAAATATGCTGCTCCCCCCGCCAGAGCTGCTGCCACAATATAAAACCCGCTATACGTCAAAAATGTCTTACCTGCAATCTTTCCCAGCCTTTCTGGATTTGCAAGACTGCACATTGCAAGACTCAGAGAAGTCAGTACCAGCGGTACGATTGCCATCTGCAGACCCCTCATAAACAACTGTCCCACTATGTAAAATAATCCGATTCCTTCTATTCCATTTGTTGCTGTGATATCCTGAAAAAACACTGCGTCGATCACTTTCCAGATTTCACTTTTTCCTCCATTTAGCACTTCTTCTCTGAGGAGCAGTAGACAAAATCCCACTGCAAATCCAGCCACAACTGCCAGAATCATCCGTTTCACAATGTTATTCTTTTTTTGTTTTTCTCCCACTGTTACTTTCTCCTTTCTCCACATTCATTCTTTTGTGTAAAACCCATAATTCTTTATAAGTATTTTACTTTTTTTCATTCATTATGTCAACACTTTTTCTTTGTTTCAAATATTTTTCATTTGTTTTTACTCATTTTTTCTTGTTTTCAAAAACAAAAACCACATATATCACAATAAAATTGGCACAAAAAAGCAGACAGGAACATCTTCTACGGATTTCCCGCTTTTCAATGCTCCTGTCTGCTGTCTATTCAAATCTTACCTTGAATTTTTTCTTTTCTAACAGATCAGCTGAATCCCTTGAGTTTCACAATATTCAACCCACTCTCTTGCCGGACATTTGTCCGTAATGATATAATTCACTTTCTCCAGATCAATCAAACTAACAAACGCACTCTGTCCAAACTTAGATGAATCTACCAAAAGTGCAACTTCTTCCGCCTGCGTAAGCATTGCTTTCTTAATCTCGGCTTCTTCCTCATTGGAGTCTAACACACCCTTTTCCAGACTCAGACCCTTGCAGCTGATCAATGCAAGATGTACATTGTACTTTGCAATATTGCTCTTTGCAAGCTGTCCTTGTAAAGATAAAGATTTTTTATTGAACTCTCCGCCTGTAGAAATAATCTGAAATGCAGACTGCTGAAATTCATGAAACACTTCTGTTGAATTGGTCACAATCGTTACGTCAGGCGACTCCGGCAATAATTTCAGCGCCTCGGCTACTGTACTGCTGGAATCTGCTATGATTGTGTATTTTCCCTCCAAAACCACAGATGCCTTTCTTGCAATTTCCTGCTTTTCTTTCAGATGTCTGCTGAGTCGTCTGTAAAAGTGCATTCCCTCTTTTCTGGTTCCTTCATTCCAAATAGCGCCTCCATGCACTCTTGTCACTATTCCATCCGCTTCCAGCTTGTCCAAATCTCTCCTGATTGTTTCTTCTGTTACACCACATTGCTTACTCAATTCACTGACTGTTATTTTTTTTTCACTCTGAATAATCTGGCGAATCTTTTCCAATCTCTCTCTACCTGCCATCTCCATTCCTCCCCTGTTTCGATCTCACACTATTTTTTATCATCATAACCCTTTTCTGTTGTTTTTTGCAAGCAAAACGTTACAATTATCTGTAAATCAAAACAGTTTTATTGTGGATAACAGATTTATTTATCAATATTTTCTGCCAGCTCTCTCATATATACCACATCCTGTGAATCCAGTTCCAATTCCGCAGATTTTACATTTTCTTCGATCTGATCTACTGTAGTAGAACCGCTGAGCAGATTCAGAAAATCGCCCTGCGCCAGAATCCAGCTCAGTGCCAGATTTGCCACTGTACAATGATATTTCTCACAGAGCGGCTTCCACTGATCCATCATATCCATAGCTGCCTGCATCTGCTCTGGCTGGAACCATTTCTTCGGAATCTGTGCCCCTACCGGCTTATAATCTCTTGGGAAAGTTCCGGAAAGAAGTCCCATCTCCAATGGAGAATAAGCCTGGATCGTCACACCATTCTCACGACAGCAAGGGATAATTTCGTCCTCAATACCACGATCAAGAATGGAGTATTTTGCCTGAACAATGTCCAGTTCTCCCCATTTTAAATATTCTTCAATCTGATGGATATCCACGTTGGCAGCTCCAATTGCCTTGATTTTTCCCTGTGCTTTTAATTCATTTAAAACATCCATTGTCTTTTGAATCGGCACATAATATTCTGTCCCTTCTGTTGCCTGCCAATGTGTCATATACACATCCACATAGTCTGTACCAAGGCGCTCTAAAGATTCCACAATTTCTTTTTTTACAGATTCACTGTTCAGATTTTTGTACAACTGGATTCCATTCACCTTATTGAACAGATCTCCTTTCATTTCCTGATCCCACGTAACTCCGCATTTCGTGATGATAACTACATCCTCACGTTTCATTCCCTCCAGTGCTTTTCCAAGAATTTTCTCACTGTTTCCAAAGTTATATCCCGGCGCTGTATCGATCAGATTAACTCCCAGCTTCGGCGCTTCCCGAATCGTATCTACTACTGTCTGCAGTTCATGGTCTCCACCCCATGCAGAACCGCCTCCAATGGACCATGTTCCAAGACCGATTCTCGAAATATCAATTCCGGTTTTTCCTAATTTCATTGTTTTCATATATCCATATCCCTTTCTTTTCTCAACTATCTGTCCGGTATATACTGAGCAAAACAGCCCATTGGACTGTTTTGCCCGCTTCCTTACATCTGATAATCTTTCCGATATTTTGCAAGCATCTCGTCTACTATCGCTTTGTCCTGCACACCACCGGTTGCCCCGACATACTGTACAGAAACAGCTGCCGTACAATTTGCATAAATTGCACATTCACGGATATTTTTTCCTTCCAGCAGCCCCGTAATAAATCCAGATGCAAAATTATCACCTGCACCAATCGTATCGATTGCCGTTACTCCCTTGCATGCCGGAACAATCATTGCCCCATCTTTATTGCGGATATAACATCCTCTCTTACCGATTTTCATAATTACATTTTTTACACCGCAGGCATATAATTTATCAGCAACTTTTGCTTCATCTGTCTCGCTTGTCATCTCACTTGCTTCCTCAAAATTCGGGAAGAAGTAATCCACATAACTTAATGCTTCTGTAATATCTTCCAGTTTTTCATCCAATCGTGGGGAAACCATATCTGCACAAATGATCATGCCTTCTTCTTTTGCTTTTGAAAATACGGAAACCAATGCTTTATTATCAAATAATGGATTGTTAAAAATACTTGCAAATGAAAGAATCTTTGCCCCCTTCAATGCTGACATATCCAGGTCATCATATTTAAATTTCCACAAACTGCCCTGACGATTTGTAATAAATGTACGTTCCCCATCTGCCGCTACCAGACCTACATTGATCGACGTATCAATAGAAGGGTCTTGTTTTATATATTGGGTATCAATCCCTGTCGTCTTACAGTGATTCAGTACAAATGCTCCGGCTACATCAACACCGATGCAGCTCATCAGACCAACCTTATGTCCAAGTCTTGTGATTATGGTAGACTCATTGATCGCATCTCCGCCTATCGTCATTGCAATCCCATCTACCGGATAAGACACTACATCAAATACCTCTTTGCTGACCGGTCTTAACGGTAAGTCAACAATCGCCGCGCCAATAATGATTACATCCAAATCTTCGCTCACTTTATTCATCAGCCCTTCCATCATCACCAAATAATTTAATCTTATACATCGCACGTTCTTTTACGGCCTGTCTTACTGCACGTTCAACTGCCAGGAATGGTTCATCCTTATGCTCGTTGATTGCTTCCATTGCTGCCTGACAAAGTTCTGTGTGAATATTGATTTTCGCAATACCAAGAGAAATCGCTTTCTTAATATCTTCATCTCCTATCCCTGACGCTCCGTGAAGTACAAGCGGAACATCTACTGTTCTCGCAACTTCTTCCAGAATGTCAAATGCCAGTTTTGGCTCGGAACTATAAACACCATGTACATTGCCAATTGCCACCGCAAGAGAATCACAGCCTGTTCTGTCTACAAAATCTTTTGCCTGTTTTGGATCTGTATAGTGATACTCTGACAACGCCTCTTCATAAATTGTCTCATTTCCTACATGACCAAGCTCTGCTTCAACAGGAATATTGTATGCATGAAAATAATCTACGCATCTCTTGATCTCTGCAACGTTCTCTTCATACGGAAGAGCAGAAGCATCACGCATGACAGAATTCATACAATGATTCACTGCATTTTGAAGAATTGTCATATTGCGGCCGTGATCCCAGTGAAGAATTACCGGAACACTGGCTTTTTTTGCCATAGACTCCATCATATAACAGTAATCTTCAAAAGAAGTATTTCCTGTAAAACCTGTACCGAATGAAATGATGATCGGAGCCCTGAGTTCTTCTGCCGCATCAATTACTCCCATCAGCATTTCTGCATTCCACACATTAAAGTGTGGAATTGCATAATGACCTTCACTCGCTTTCTTTTCCCAATATCTGATATCTGATATCATACTTATTTCTCCTTTTTTCTATCTGTCTGCCGATTCTTACTCCGCTACTTTTACAACACCTTTTACCATATCTGCTTTCTTAACAGGATCAATGGCTTCTTCAAACGCTCTCTGTACATCCTGATAATCATAAATATTGGTTACCATGTCTTTTACATTAAACTTTCCTGTTGCTATTGCCTCAATTGTCTGAGGGAAGTTGTTGCAGTAACGGAAAGCCGTCTGAATTGTCACTTCACGATTGATTTTGAGGAAGTCGATCGGTACCGGTTTGGACTGTGTTCCTACCATCATAATCTTTCCACCGCGTGCCACAAGCTGCACTGCCTGCTGTGCTGTAAATGTTGCCCCTGCTGCCTCAAAGACAAGATCAATACCGTGATCTCCATACATTTCAGGTGAGCGAAGTACTGCGACTGTATCCTGCTCTTTTCCGTTGATTACTCTCTTTGCACCCAGTTTCAGTGCAAGATCCAGACGTTTCTGAATTACATCTACCACTGTGATATCCTCAGCGCCAAGGCTTTTACATGCCTGAAGAACCATCAGTCCGATTGTACCGCCTCCAAGAATCACGATACTCTTTCCTACCATCGCGCCTCCAAGAATTGCAGCATGCATACCAACTGCTGCCGGTTCCACCAAAGCGCCTTCCAATGTAGACATTCCTTCCGGAATATGATATGTCCACTCTTCCGGATGGGTCATATACTGTGTCAGAGCCCCCTTATAATTTGGCTGTGTTGCCATAAAATCAACTCCTGGACAAATATTATAGCGTCCGGTACGACAATATTCACAAGTGTCATCTGGTACTCCTGGCTCGATCAATACTTTATCGCCCACTTTAAATTTTGTGACTTTGGAACCAATCCCTACAACTTCTCCTGCAACTTCATGTCCAAGTCCTATTTTCTGATTTGGATCCTTTGGTGGAATAAATGGTCCAAATTCAAATCCATGAATATCTGAGCCACACATTCCTACATATTCTACCTTCATCAAAATCTCATGTTCTTTCGGTTCTGGAACCGGGCACTCCTGAATTTCAAACTGTTTAGGTGTTACTAAAATTGCCTCTGAATTCTTCATCTTACAATCATCCTTTCTGTTTTCATTTCCTTCATATTTATTCGATATTTCCGATATCTTCTACCGACTCTCCTCTTGTTTCCACTCCAAAAATCAAGATGCATACTGCAATCACAGCTGCTACCACTGAAATCAGAATAAACACTCCTGAGCTTCCCACAGACCCTGCAACATACGTTACAAGGAACGGGAAGAAAATATTACTTACACGCCCCATTGCATTACAAAATCCCGAACCTGACATTTTTGCAGATGTTGGCCACATTTCCGGAACATATACAGCAGAAGCATAACATACGTACATGTAGATTGCGGTATTCAGGAAAAAGGTTGATACAATCAATGCTGTCATCGTTGTCTGCTGTCCTGTGATGATTCCAAGAACCGCCATCACAGCCAGAAGAATCACTCCCATAACACGACGCGGAATTTTATCCATGATCAAAGATGCAATAAAGATTCCAAACGGAGCTCCAAACAGCCCAAACATCGTCATAAACTGAGACTGCGAAGTATCATATCCCAAAGAACGCAACAGAGATGGCATCCATGTCATCAGTGTGTACTGAATCGTGTTCATTCCGATCAAAACCAGCGATCCTACAATTGTTCTCTGTAAAAGCTTACCTTTAAACAATGCCGAATATGGAAGCTGTTTTACCTGCTTTGGTTCTTCCATCACTGGTGGAAGCGGTTTGCCTGTTGATGCTTCGATTTCTTTTTCAATCTTTGTCATAATTGCATCCGCCTCTTCTACTCTTCCCTGTGATTCCAGCCATCTCGGTGATTCTGGAAACTTCTTTGCAATCAAAAGTGATGCAATAATGGAAAGAACAGATGGAATCATATACTGAATCCTCCAGTTCATATTATAGCTGATTCCTGTTGTTACAATCAGAAATGCAATTCCATTGCAGATTGGATGTGCCCAGTTTCCTATAAAAGAATTTCGACTGGACCATACACCCCTGTTTCTTCCCGGAACATACTCTGTAAATCCTGCAAACAATACTACCAGCAATGCTCCCAATCCAAATCCCTGGATCAGACGGAACACATACAACACATAAATATTCGGTGATATCGCACCTCCGATCATTGCTATGATATGAATCACTTCATATAAAAGAATACTTTTCTTTCGCCCGATCTTATCTCCAATCGGGCCTCCTACTAACGCTCCGAACAACTGCCCAGCCGTATATGCAGTTCCCCACATTGCAAGAAGCGTAGTTCCCTCTTTCAACCAATGCAGTTCATTCAGAAGAATATTTTGTACGGAACCACCAATTCCATTTGACCAACACACCAACAGCGCAAACGCCGTCACCAGCCACATCTTTACATGCCATCCTGAATTAGGAAGCCGATCCAGTCTTGCCCCGATATTCGCTCCTTTTATTTTTGTATCCATCATTTCCCTCTCCCTTTCAATTTCTCTTCTGATTCTCTTCTCATAATTTTAACGAAAGATTCCCTCCAACTCCTCATCTACCTCTTTTTGCATGATTCCCCATGCTTTCTCAATATCAGGATCCTTATTCCAGAGCGCCGGAGGTCCTAAAACCACAACATCCGCCCCCGATTTATATAACGGCTCATATACTCCTGAATTCATAGACCCATCTGCCTCAATTAAAAAATCCAAACCCATCTCGTTCCGCCACTGTACCAGTGTTTGAATTTTATCATACATCTGTGTGATTACTTTTTGTCCTGCATATCCTGCATCTACAATCATAATCGTCACTTTTGAAAGCAATGGCAAATAATAACGAATCGCCTCCAGCGGAGTCGCCGGATTCAATGCGATTCCGGCTTTGCATCCAAGAGAGCGAATCTTATTAATTGTCACAAATGCATCGCTCTCAATACAATCTGTATGAGGCGTAATGTATGCAGCCCCCGCTTCTGCACACACTTCCAGAAAATTCTGGGGATGTTTTACCATCAAATGAGCATCCATCGGTGTTTTTACTGTTTTTTTCAGTACCGTCATAAAATCAGGACCTACACCAAATGTTTTCACATAATTTCCATCCTTGATATCAATATGTAGAAAATCCGCATTTTCATCTATGTATCTGACCTGATGTTCAAAATCATACAAGTCACAGCACCCCATTGATGGGGCTAACAATAATTTCTTTTCCATCTTTAGTCCTCATCGTCAAAATCATAAGTAAAGATTACTTTTATTGCCTCTTTCTTTGCCATTGCCTCAAATCCTTCCTGCCAGTGAGAAAGCCCCATTCTGTGTGTGATCATCGGCTGTACTTTAATCTGACCGGATGCCAGAAGGCGAATCGCATTTCTCCAGGATGTAGAATCATATGCCATATGTCCGATAATACTCTTGTTCCATGAAGTAATATCATTAATTGAAAATTCTAATGGTTTGAATCCCATTCCCACACGGACAACTTCTCCATTCGGACGAAGCATCTCGATTGCCTGCTGAAGAGCAATATTAGCACCAGAGCACTCCACAACCAATCCCAGATTATCTCTTCCACAAATTTCTGTGCAACGCTTCACCACATCTTCTTTTGATCCGTTTACAACATGTGTTGCTCCCAGTTCTTTTGCTACCGGAAAACGTGTCGGTACATCTTCATCCAGACCAACCATAACAATATTAACCGCTCCCATAATTTTGGCTACCTGTACTGCAAACAGGCCAAGAGGTCCTGTTCCGAACACCACAACATCCTGTCCCGGGAGCAGATGACTCTGCTGTGCAATTGCTTTATAAGAATTACAGATTGGATCCAACACAGCAGCTTCTTCATATTTTACATTCTCTGGAATCTCCCAGATTGCATGTTTGTGGATTCTCAGAATTTCACCTGGTACTTTACAATATTTGGAAAATCCACCACCCCAGGTGTTATTGTCCAATCCTAAGTTAACCTTACTCTCACAACAAAGGAAATCTCCCTGTTCGCATGCCGGGCAGACACCACATACATGAGCACTGTTATCTGACACAACCCGCTGACCAACTTTCCAATCTTTTACTTTTTCTCCAACTTCTACGATTTCTCCGGCAAATTCATGACCACGAATAGAATTAAACTCATCCGAGCCATTCTCAACCTTATAATGTTTCATATCTGCTCCACAGATAGCTGCCGCTTTGATTTCAATGATAATATCCTCTGGTCCACATACTGGTTTTGGAACATCAATCATCCGATACCCGCCAAACGCTTTTCCATATCTTGCTAATGCTTTCATCTTTTATTCTCCTCTTCTATCTCTGTAAATTTCAGGTTTCCGGAACCTTTGTTTTTCTTGTTATCTGTATTTTACTTCTTTTCTTTGTTTCAGTCAATATTTTTCTTTGTTTTAAAGATTATTTGTGAATTTCATATAATTTAACAGTTTTTTCCTTGATTTAAACATGTTAGTCTTGTTGTTTTTGCATACAATCATATTTTTCTTTATTTCAAAGATTTCTAAAAACTTTACTATTCCCCATTTGAATCATCCGCACAAAATACAAGAACTCATTAAAAGTGCCCTGGAGACACGACATATTTTCTTCTATGTCATACCTCCAGGGCACTTTTCTCTTTCATCCAAACATATTTTTTTAATCACTTATGAAAAAACTTGTACACAGATTCTGCCGCTTTTTCATTCATTGACGGAATCTGCGCAAGCTCTTCCACCGAAGCTGCTTTTATAGCATCCAGACTCATAAAGTTCCGCATCAGCGCTTTACGTCTCGCCGGTCCGATTCCCTCAATATCATCCAGAATCGAATGCACCTGTCCTTTACTTCTTAAAGAACGGTGATATTCGATTGCAAACCGATGTGCCTCATCCTGAATCCGCGTGATCAACCGAAACGCCTCTGAGTTTTTATCAATGGCGATCTCCTGATTTTCATAATAAAGTCCTCTTGTCCGGTGATAGTCATCCTTGACCATACCACACACCGGGATATTCAACCGCAGATCATCCAAAACCTGAAGAGCCACATTAACCTGTCCTTTTCCTCCATCCATCAGAATCAGATCCGGAAAACTGCTGAAACCTCCGATTTCTTTACTTTCCTTCTGTTCTTTTAGCCCATGGGTGAATCTTCTTGTAAGCACCTCCCGCATACTTCCGTAGTCATCCGCACCTTCAATTCCTTTGATCTTGAATTTCCGGTAGTCATTCCGCTTGGGCTTTCCTCTCTCATAAACAACCATGGATCCGACAGACTCAAATCCATTCGTATTCGAGATATCATATGCCTCCATGCGGCGGATATCCGAAATCCCGATCAGTTTTTCAATCTCCCGGACTGCTCCGATGGTCCTTCCCTCTTCTCTTTTCAGACGTTCTCTGTCTTTACTGAGAACCAGGGCTGCATTGTTGGCAGCCAGTTCCACCAGCTTTTCCTTCGTGCCTTTTTTCGGCACGCGGATATTGACTTTTCCTCCTCGTTTTACACTCAGCCATTCTTCCAGAAGCGAGGCATCTTCAATCTCTTCCTGCAGCATCAGTTCGCCCGGAATAAACGGTGTCCCCGCATAATACTGCTTGATAAAACTATCCAGGATCTCACCGCAGGTCTCTCCCTTGGAAATCCGAAGATAGAAGTGATCCCTTCCGATCAGTCGGCCTCCCCGGATAAAAAATACCTGAACGACCGCATCCTCCTCTTGTATTGCTGCTGCAAGAATATCTCTGTCCTCTCCGCTGCTGTCTGTGATTTTCTGCTTCTGAGCAATCTTTTTTACGCTTCCGAGCAGTTCGCGATACTCTATGGCTTTCTCAAATTTCAGTTTTTCCGAAGCCTTCTGCATCTTCTCTTCCAGATCCTTCAAAATCCCGTCAAAATTTCCATTCAGAAAACGGATCACTTCTGAGATAGCTTTTCCATATTCTTCTTTTGAAATATACCCCTGACAAGGCGCATCACATTGCTTGATATGGTAATTAAGGCAAGGACGCTCTTTTCCGATGTCTTTTGGCAGATTCCGGTTGCAGCTGCGGACATGATACAACTTGTGAAGCAGATCAATCGTATCTCTGACTGCCTGACCGCTTGTATACGGTCCAAAATATTTCGCCTTGTCTTTGAGCATCTGTCTTGCCAGCATCACTCTCGGAAATTCTTCATTTACTGTCACCTTGATAAACGGATATGTCTTATCATCCATCAGCATGGTATTGTATTTCGGATGATGCTCTTTGATCAGATTGCATTCCAGTACCAGTGCCTCCAGTTCTGAATCTGTGACAATGTACTCAAATCGACGTATATGCGTCACCATCTGCTCAATCTTCACACCTTTATTCCGGCTGGTTTGAAAATACTGACGCACCCGGTTTTTCAGGCTGATCGCCTTTCCTACATAGATGATATGATCCCGTTCATCATGCATAATATAAACGCCCGGTTTCGCCGGGAGTTTTTTCAATTCTTCCTGTATATCAAAATTATAATTTTCCATGCCATTTATTATAAATGCTTTTGAAAAAAAGGACAAGATAAAAATCCTGTCCTTCTCCGTCTCATTTATTCTTCTGTAAACTCGGGACCTTCTTCCGATTCTTTGATATCTTCCTGGTTCTTACTTTCCTCCGGCATCCAAACTTCCTGTGCCGGTTCTTCCACAGGTTTCATCGCGATTCTGGCTTCTTTCTTTGTTTCCAGTTCTTCGCTCTCTTCGATCCCCTGCACCTTTCTTAAAATCTTCATAAATTCTTTTCCGGTGATCGTCTCTTTCTCGATCAGGAATTCTGAAATCTTATCCAGTGCTTCTCTGTTTTCCCGAAGCAGGCGTTTTGCCTCTTCATATGCAGCCTTGAGCATCTCCATTACTTCAGCATCAATCTCCGCTGCCGTCGCTTCTCCACAGTTCATCACCGCACGGCCATCCAGATAACGGCTCTGTACAGACTCTAACCCGATCAGGCCAAACCTCTCAGACATTCCGTACTGTGTGATCATTGCTCTGGCAACCTTTGTCGCCTTTTCAATGTCGTTGGACGCACCTGTCGTCACCGTATCAAACACAACTTCTTCCGCCGCACGACCAGCCAAAAGTCCGACCAGCATTGCTTCCAGCTCTTTCTTAGTGTTTAAGAACTTCTCTTCTTCCGGCGTCTGCATCACATATCCAAGCGCTCCCATAGTTCTTGGCACAATCGTGATCTTCTGTACCGGCTCCGCATCTTTCTGCAGTGCGCTGACCAGTGCATGCCCCACTTCATGGTAAGATACGATCCGGCGCTCTTCCTCATTCATAATGCGGTCTTTTTTCTCTTTTCCTACAAGAACTACTTCCACAGCTTCAAACAGATCTTTCTGGCTGACAACCTGTCTGCCATGCTTTACCGCTGTGATCGCAGCTTCGTTGATCATATTGGCAAGATCCGAGCCAACTGCACCTGATGTAGCAAGCGCGATCGCCTCCAGATCCACCGTCTCGTCCATCTTAACGTCCTTGGAGTGCACTTTCAAAATGTCCACACGGCCTTTTAAATCCGGCTTATCTACGATGATTCGTCTGTCAAAGCGCCCCGGACGCAAAAGTGCCGGATCAAGTACTTCCGGACGGTTGGTCGCTGCAAGTAACAGCAGACCTTTGTTCGTATCAAATCCATCCATCTCTGCCAGAAGCTGGTTCAGTGTCTGCTCGCGCTCATCATTGCTTCCCATGGCATTGTCACGACTCTTACCGATCGCATCGATCTCATCAATAAATACAATACACGGTGCCATCTGCTGCGCCTGTTTAAACAGGTCACGCACACGGGATGCACCGACTCCCACATACATCTCTACAAACGCAGAACCTGAAAGGGAGAAGAACGGCACCTTCGCTTCTCCTGCAACTGCCTTGGCAAGCAGCGTCTTACCTGTTCCCGGAGGTCCCACCAGAAGCGCACCCTTTGGCAGTTTTGCTCCGATTCCGGTATATTTGCCCGGATTATGCAGAAAATCTACGACTTCCTGCAGGGATTCTTTTGCCTCGTCCTCTCCTGCAACATCCTGGAATGTTACCCCGGTCTGCTTTTCAACATATACCTTGGCATTGCTCTTTCCGATTCCCATCATACCGCTGCCTTTTGACATCCTCTTCATCACAAAATTCATTAAAAGGAATATCAGGATCAGCGGAAGGATCGCCGTGATAAATACTTCGAATATCAGCGAAGACATCGTATCCGGTATATTCTGTTCATACTCTACTCCCGCATCGTACAAACGCTGGGAAAGTGTATCATCTTTTACCGCGCCTGTATAATAGTCAGGTTCTCTCTCTCCTCCCGCCGTCTTTTCTTCAATCTGCTCAAGAAGCTCTGCGGTTGCTGTATTTTCTTCCTGGTTTTTCTTGATTGCTTCTTTTCTCGCTTCATCTGTGAGCGTAATATAGATTATGGCAGAATCGATCGTTACTTTTTCTACTTTTTTCTCATCTACCATCTTTAAAAACTTATCGTAGCTGATCTCCTGCGGGTCGCTCCCCTGCATCAGCGAAAACAGTCCCATAACGAGAAACGCCGTCAGCAGTGTCGTCACAAGAATGACGCCCCATCCCTGACGGTTGTTTTTGGGATTGTTCTTATTACTTCTGTTGTTTTGATTGTCCATTCTTTTCCTCCTAAAGTCCACTATCCCCATTATAAATACAGGTTTCCCATAAATCAATAAAAACATTGTGAAAATATTGTAAACTCCTCCCTGTTTATAGTATACTGTATCAGAAAAGGGTAAAACTTCTGTTTTCCCTTCTTGTCACACGTAATACTAAATTGATAGAGGAATGAAATCATGAAAATTGGATTTGATAACGAAAAGTATTTAAAAATGCAGTCAGAGCATATCCGCGAACGCATCAATCAGTTTGATAACAAACTGTATCTCGAGTTCGGCGGAAAACTGTTCGACGACTACCACGCTTCCCGCGTTCTTCCGGGATTTGAGCCTGACAGCAAGCTCCGCCTTTTAAAACAGCTCAGTGACCAGGCAGAGATTGTCATTGTCATCAGCGCAAAGGATATCGAGAAAAATAAAGTCCGCGGCGATCTTGGTATCACTTATGATTCTGACGTACTCCGTCTGATGGATTCTTACCGCGACAACGGTCTGTATGTGGGCAGTGTCGTGATCACACAATATTCCGGTCAGGAAAGTGCCTCTTTATTCCGCCACCGTCTGGAAAATATGGGAATCCGTGTATACCAGCACTACTGTATCAACGGCTACCCTTCCAATATCCCGCTGATCGTCAGTGATGAAGGATACGGTAAAAATGACTATATCGAAACTTCCCGTCCGCTTGTCATCATCACAGCCCCGGGTCCTGGAAGCGGAAAAATGGCAACCTGTCTGTCTCAGTTATATCATGAGCACAAACGCGGGATTCATGCAGGATATGCCAAATTTGAGACATTCCCGATCTGGAATCTGCCGCTGAAGCATCCGGTAAATCTGGCGTATGAAGCGGCTACAGCAGACCTCAACGATGTGAATATGATCGATCCGTTCCATCTGGAGGCCTATGGAAAGACAACCGTCAACTACAACCGTGATGTTGAGATCTTCCCGGTTTTAAACACGATTTTTGAAAAGATTTACGGAAAGAGCCCATACAAATCTCCAACCGATATGGGTGTAAATATGGCCGGAAACTGTATCTGTGACGATGCTGTATGCTGTGAAGCATCCCGCCAGGAGATCGTTCGCCGTTACTATGATTCCCTCAACTCTCTTCTGAAAGGAAACAGTCCGGAAGAAGAAGCACAAAAAATCGAGCTGCTGATGAATCAGGCCAATGTGACGATCGAAGACCGCCACGTTGTTGCAGCTGCCTTAAAACGTGCGGAAGAGACACATACGCCTGCTGCTGCTCTGGAACTGGATGACGGCCGTATCATCACCGGAAAGACCACGAATCTTCTCGGTGCCTCCGCTGCCCTTCTTCTGAATGTGATCAAAGAACTGGCCGGGTTGAAACACGAGCTGCATATTATTTCACCAGAATCGATCGAGCCGATTCAGAAACTGAAAGTGGACTATCTGAAAAGCAAAAACCCGAGACTTCATACTGATGAAGTACTTATCGCACTTTCTGCAAGCGCTGCCACCAACCCGGATGCCAGACTTGCACTTCAGCAGCTTTCAAAATTAAACGGATGTCAGGCTCATACTTCCGTTATGCTGTCCGATGTTGATATCCGCACCTTCAAACGTCTCGGCGTCCAGCTTACATGTGAAGCTGTCTATGAGACCGGATATAATTACCATTAAAAGCGATCCTCTCCTGATGGGAGAGGATTTTTTTAATAAAAGAGGAAATATTTATTCTTCATAAAAAAGTACTTGTATTTTTTCGCAAAAAGAGAGTATACTCTTTTTTTAATATTTTTATTCACATCATATGAGGAGGATCACTATGGCAGTAAAATATGTATTTGTGACCGGTGGAGTTGTTTCAGGACTAGGAAAAGGGATTACAGCCGCATCACTCGGCAGGCTTTTGAAAGCCCGCGGATATACGGTGACTATGCAGAAATTCGACCCTTACATCAATATTGATCCGGGAACCATGAATCCGGTACAGCACGGAGAAGTATTCGTAACCGATGACGGAGCCGAAACGGATCTGGACCTGGGACATTATGAACGTTTTATCGATGAAAATCTGACAAAAAATTCCAATGTCACAACCGGAAAGATTTATTGGTCTGTCTTACAGAAGGAACGAAGAGGTGATTTCGGCGGCGGAACCGTGCAGGTTATCCCACACATCACCAATGAGATCAAAAGCAGATTTTACCGAAATCCTTCTGCTGAAAATACAGAAATCGCGATCATTGAAGTGGGCGGAACTGTCGGTGATATCGAAAGCCAGCCTTTCCTGGAATCCATTCGTCAGTTTCAGCATGAAAAAGGACGTGATAACGTCATTTTGATCCATGTAACCTTAATTCCATACCTGAGAGCCTCTCAGGAAATGAAAACAAAACCTACACAGGCCAGCGTCAAAGAACTTCAGGGCATGGGAATCCAGCCGGATATCATCGTATGCCGTTCCGAACATCCGCTGGATAACGGAATCAAAGACAAGATTTCTCTGTTTTGTAACCTTCCGGCAGATCACGTTCTTCAAAACCTGGATGTGGATTATTTATACGAAGCACCTCTGGCAATGGAAAAAGAACATCTTGCGCAGGTTGTATGTGAATGTCTCCATCTGGACTGTCCAAAACCAGACTTAAGTGACTGGGAAACTATGGTAGACAATCTAAGACACCCGGTTTCCAAAGTCCGCATCGCACTGGTCGGAAAATATGTTCAACTGCACGATGCCTATATCAGCGTGGTAGAGGCTTTAAAACACGGCGGAATCTACAGCCACACGACTGTTGAGATCAAATGGGTGGATGCCGAGACAGTGACTCCTGAAACCGCAGATGAGATTTTTAAGGATGTAACAGGAATCCTGGTTCCCGGCGGATTTGGTCACCGCGGTGTGGAAGGCAAGATCGAAGCCATCCGCTACGCCCGCACACACAAAATTCCGTTCCTCGGTATCTGTCTTGGAATGCAGCTTGCGATCGTAGAATTTGCCCGCAATGTGATCGGTTTCCACGATGCACACAGTCTGGAACTAAATCCATCCACTACACATCCGGTGATCCACATCATGCAGGATCAGATCGGTATCGAAGATATCGGCGGAACACTTCGCCTGGGTGCTTATCCATGTATTCTGGACAAAACTTCCAAAGCATATGAGGTCTACCAGAAAGAAGAAATTCAGGAACGCCACAGACATCGCTATGAAGTCAACAATGATTACCGTGAAGTTCTGACCGAAAACGGCATGAATCTGTGTGGCCTTTCTCCGGACGGCAAGATCGTTGAAATGGCAGAGATCAAAGATCATCCGTGGTTTATCGCAACACAAGCGCATCCGGAATTAAAATCCCGCCCGAACAAACCACATCCACTGTTCAAAGGATTTGTGGAAGCTGCGGCGGCACTTAACAAACACTAATATATACAGACTGATAACCAGCGACTCCTTCACAAAGACCGCTGGTTATCAGTCTTTTTTCTTTAAATCATCCATCTCCAATTATACAGAAAGAACTGACCGACAAGGGACAGAGCCAAATATACTGCCCCCTCTTTCCCGCCAAAACCTTGATTTCTCCGTCCATACTTTAAATGCGTGATACGGGAAAAAACAATCCAGATCAGCCATCCGAGAATTGCACCGAGCGTATTCATGAGCAGATCATCCACATCCGAAACCCGCCTGTTGAAAAGCTGACAAAATTCAATTCCACACGAAAAACAAAAACCGATTATCGCAGTTCTGACCAGACTTTGATATTCTTTCCAAAGCAGGGGCAGCAAAAATCCAAGCGGCATAAACATTACCACATTTAAAATCATACTGAGGCTGATTCCATCACGAAAAGGAATCAGATTGATCTCTTCCTGAAGTTTCATACCAGGATACAACCCGATTTCCCAAATGGTTCCGATTCCTGTTGTTTCCAGAACAAGGTACACATAATACAGAAAAATAAAAACCCAGATCATATGTATAAAATTAGTTCTCCGATGAAATCCTTTCGTTTGAATCAGGACATACAGCATACATGGCAGCAGAATACAAAATAACGGATACAGTACAAAAATCATATTTTGCATAATAGGGCGACTCCTTTCACTATCAATATGTATCCAGATGGGTATACTCATTCAGGCATCCCGTAATACATAACTGCGGTGGGCGGACTTTGTCCGACAATGTATACTGTATCAGATAAGTTTTAAAAATCGAAAAAAAGATTCTTAAGCTTTTCTGAAATGACGCTGATTCTTAAATTTTAATTCTCAAAAATACCACTGGCCAACTGACCAGTGGTTATCAACTCTCTTTATATCTAAAAAATCAAGTATGGAAACTACTCATTTTGTCATACGCAAACTGATAAACAGAAATTACTCTTCCAACACCAATCATGGCAAGAACGGTTCCAAGCCCTACTCCTACCACTGAATGTGCAAAACATAATCCAATGAATATGGTTGTACACAAACTGATAAAATCAACACAGTTTTTTGTAAAACCTATATTTTTTTGGATTTTTGTAGCAATTGCCTGTACAATACCATCTCCTGGGTTAGGAATCAAGTTCATGTTCAGCATTGTTGCCGCACCGATTCCTGTTAATACAATCGCTAAAAACAGTGCAAATAATCGAAGCAAGATGCTGTATTCATTAAAATCCGGGATTATATACGTAAACAGATTTAAAAATCTTGTAAAAATCAGGCTGAATGGAAGTTGAAGTAAATCTAATAACCTCAGTCTTTTATCCTTTTTATGTAATATCATCTCAGTAATGATAAAACCCGAATACAACACCAGTGTTAAATTTCCAAAATTCAAATCAAATATCTCTGATATCGAAAACGGCACAGAAATAATCGGTGACACACCCAACCCCGCTTTTGTATTGAGAGTCAGGCCTGTTGCAAGAATAACAACACCTATAAAATAAATTATATACCTTTTCATTTCTTTTCTAATATCCTGTGAATGTGAATTGTTAAATACATCTGCTCTTGATCTGTTAAAGTGATATTAAACTCTTTTTCCAAGTACATGTTAATTCTTTCCACGCAAAGAAATTCTTCTTTACAAGAATTTTTAACACTTTCTACTAAAACATCCTTTTCACTGCTTTCAACCATTTGATTTGAAACGATTCTTTGAGCTAATAACTGAGCATGTGTTATAAATCTTGAGTATGCAAAATCATTCTCGTTATAAACTAAATGAAAATGTAACTTTACAATATGCAGGATATTTCGAGTAATCTTTTCCATTTTCAAGCTCAATTCATTAAATGGATGATCCACTTGCCCATTAATAAAATGAAATGCTATATTTCCAATTTCATCTTTGGGAATTTCTACCCCGGTTCTGTCCTGTATTACTTGGATGGCATAGCATCCAACATCAAATTCTTTTGGATTTAACCTTTGCATTTCCCTCACATAATAATTTGAAATCACAACACCATCTAACACTCTTTTTACGCAAAAGGAAATATGATCCGTCAGCGAAAGATATAAATAATCCAATATTTTCATTTCATACTTATCAATCGCATATTGAATAATCTGATTCGCAATTTCAAAATATATACTTTTTGTATCTATTGCCAATCGAATCATATCTCTTTTTAGTTTTTTATCTTTCAGCTCAAATATTTTTTCAATTTGTGAAGATACTATTTTCTCCCCGATACTTTTTTTGTATCCAATTCCCTTCCCCATTAAAATAACTTCTTCACCATTTTCATTTACTGCTAAAACCAATGAATTATTCAACACCTTAACAACTTGCATATTCCCATTCTCTCCATTTACCCTTCCTGTAAAATAACTCAGGCTAAATCTGCTCCATTTGACCGGATCACCTTCTGATACCAATAAAAACTATCCTTTTTAATCCGTTTCAATTCTTTCAAATCATCATCTGTACGGTCTACATATACCAAGCCATAACGCTTTTTAAACCCTTGATGAGAACTTAGTAAATCCATAAAAGACCACGGGCAATACCCAAATACGTTTACTCCATCTGCTAACGATTCACGAATAGCTCGTATATGATTCCTTAAATAATCAATCCGGTATTCATCATGAACTTTATTGTCAGATGTTAAAATATCCGCGGTACCCAATCCATTTTCTGTAATGATCAATGGTAAATGATATCTGTTCCAATATTCATTTAAAACAATACGTAATCCGACCGGATCAATTTGAGCGCCATATTCACTTGCCTTAAGGTTTTCATTTTTCTCAATTTTCCAGTATCCGTACATATCATAATCAACCTCATTAAAGCCTTCTACACGTTCTCCTTTTTTATGTTCTTGCGTAGCAGATAAGTAACGGGCTGTCAGTGTGCGATAATAGTTTAATGCAATAAAATCCATTTTGGCTGCTTTCATGATTTTGGCATCACACTCTTCCATTTTGGGAACAATATTTTGCTCTTTCAAATATTCCATATAGTATCCCGGATATTCTCCATTAAAATGGAAATCCAGACAGTAGTCCGTCTTGAACTGATTGTTCATACGCGCTGCCCAAACATCTTCCGGTTTATTGGTATAAGGATAAGTAACCGTACTGGAAACAGCTGGTCCGATTTTTCCATTTTCAACAGCCTCATGGCATGCATTCGTTGCCAGGGCATGTGCCAGAAACATATGATAATCCATTTGAGCACGAATTTTTTCTTTTTTTAATGGATCAGTTTCACAGATATTCATACGTTCATCAACACGCATCATTAAGTTTTGTTCGTTATGAATCACCCAATATTTCACTCTGTCACCAAAGTTCTCAAAACATATTTTAGCATACCGTTCAAAAGCATATGCACAATCTCTCGCTTCCCACCCATTGTATTTTTCTACTAATGCATAAGGCAGATCAAAGTGATACAGCGTAACAAATGGGATGATATCGTATTCTATCAACTTATCAATGACCTTATTGTAGAAATCAATCCCCTTTTGATTCACTTTTCCATCTCCATCCGGAATAATACGAGCCCATGAAATAGAAAAACGATATGTTTTCATGCCGAGTTCTTTCATGAGATCAATATCTTCATTCCAATGATGATAAAAATCACTTGCCACCTTACTGTCTGCCTGAAGATGAGATCTTTTAAAAGAATTGAAATCAGCTACTGTTTTTCCCTTGCCGTCTTCATTCCATCCCCCTTCAATTTGAAATGCAGAGCTGGAAGCTCCCCACCAAAAATCTTTTTGAAATAAATTTATCATCTTAAATTCTCCTCTCGCTTATTTAATTTCTACACAAATCACTTCGATATTTTCATCGACGTGACCATTTGAAATAGTTTCAATACTTTTAAATAAATTGGAGTTTGAAACAACCACAGGAACTGTTACATCATATCCTGCCTTTTCTATTGCTTCTTTATCAAATGAAACTATCTTTGTTCCTTTTGTAACATGCATTCCAGCCTGAACATGCTGCTCAAAAAATTTTCCATTTAAATCAACAGTATTCATCCCAATATGAATCAACAATTCAATCCCACTATCTAAAGTCAGACCAATTGCATGTTTTGTAGGAAATATCACAGAAACAGTACAATCTTCCGGCGCCAGAACTTCACCTGTTGTTGGCATTACGGCAAACCCTTTTCCCATTGCTTCGCTGGAAAAGACTTCATCTTTTACATCCTCCAGCTTTATTGCTTCACCTTCAACCGGAGATGTGATCCGAATACTTCCTTTTTCTATTTTAATACTTTCTTCCGATTCAGCTTTCTTCTCCATATCTTCAAATCCAACAAAATATGTCAGGATTGCTGCTCCCAGAAAAGCTACCAGAATACCGATTAAATAGGCTAGGAACTGATATAAGGCTGTTCCTTCCCCATAATACGTCATAATCGTCAAAATACCATTATTAGCAAATCCTGTATTCACCGCATTTCCAAGACCCATGATAGCACCACCGATTGCTCCCGCAATAACTGCACAAAACATCGGCTTTTTCAAACGCAGATTACATCCATAAATTGCAGGTTCTGTGATTCCAACTAAAAATGCCGGAATCGTTGCCGCCATAGCAATTTGTTTTAAATCTTTGTCTTTTGTCTTTAACATAACACCTAATGAAGCGCCTGCCTGAGCAAAATTTGCAGAACCGGCAAAACACATCAATGTATTCGTTCCTGTAATTGTCACATCATTTAATCCAATCGGAAGCAATGCCCGATGCGCTCCAAAGATAACAAAAACGCTCCATAGACCACCGACAATCGTTCCTCCAAGAATTGGACTGAATGAATATAGTGCCTGATAAAGCCATTGAATCGCATACCCTACATAAATTCCTACCGGGCCGACAACAACCAGCAAAACAGGAACCATAATAATCAGAGAAAGACCAGGAACCAGAATAATCTCCAACATATCTGGAATCCATTTTTTCAGGAATTTCTCAAGATAGTGCAATACAATAACAGCCAAAATAATCGGAATCACAGATTCTGTATAAGAGAATACTTTTGTTGCCTCACCAATCGTAAATGCTTTTTTTATAACTGGCAATCCAAAAATAGTGTTTACTGTTGAAACATCCTGAATTAATGCATCTATAACCGGATGGCACAAAAATGCTCCCAGCACCATAGCATTTATTTTACTGCATTTTAAAGCTTTTGCACTGGTATATGCTAAAAATATCGGCATATAGTAGAAAATAATATTGCTGGCAGTATTCAATAAAATATAAGTACTATTCGTATCGCTGATCCACCCCAAGCGAATTGCAACAGACAACAGTCCTTTGATCAGCCCCGAAGCAGCAATTGCCGGAACTAATGGAGTAAAAATTTTTGAAATCGTCTGCAAAATACGATTTCCTAATGATCCCTTATCCGCTTTGATTTCATTTCCTTTTTCACGATTAACCATAGGTAAAATTGCTTCGTATACTTTATCAACCTTTGTACCGATTACGACTTGGAACTGTCCGTTTGCTTCTACAACTTGTATAACACCTTCTAACTTTTCCACAATTTCTTTGTTCGCCAGCTCCCTGTTCTTTAGTACAAACCTCAATCTTGTGAAGCAATGAGTGACATCTGCAACATTTTGAGCACCACCAACATTCTTCAAAATGTTGCCTGCAATTACATTATAATCCATAATTTTTTCTCCTCTCGCTATCTATTGATTTGAATGATCCGGCCTGATCAGGTTATTTAAAATAATGTATAAAAAAAAGATTGAACACACAAACACAATACTCCCTAGGAATATGATATTTGTCAATTCAATCTTGCCTGCTTTACCAGTAACACGTATCCTTGTACATTATTTACCTTTAACCAAATTTAATATACCACTTTCGAACAATCTTTGCAAGCATTTTCTTCAGCCCTCTCTATTTCCTTTTATTTCCCTTCGCTTCACAATCCTCACCGCTCCCCATGCAGCCAGCACTCCCACAACAGCTCCACCGAGCACATCCGTCGGATAATGTACGCCCACATACAACCTGGAAAGTGAGATCAGCACTGCCAGAATTACAAGCGGAATCCCCCACTTTCTCTCCAAAAACGGATACATCGCCAACGCTGCTCCAATAGAGGCACAGGTATGTCCGGAAGGAAACGAAAAATCTGACTGCGGCTCGATCAAAAGCTTCAGTCCTTCCACCACTTCATACGGGCGGATTCTTGCAATGATATTTTTGAGTGCCACATTTGTGATCAATGCTCCGATCGCCAGCGCCGCCAAAGCGGCAATTCCTGCTTTTCTTGTCGTTTTCGGAATCAGAAGTACGATTCCCAAGATAATCCAGAACCATCCTGCATCCCCCAGATGTGTGATCGTCTTCCAGAATCCGTCCATCCACACCTGTCTGATATGCTCCTGAATAAACAGCAAGGCCTGTCCATCCCATTGTAAAATTGCTTCCATTCGCCTCTCCTTCTCCTATACCAAATCCTGTTCTTCAAATAGCGCATCCACAACTGCTTCATACAGTTTCAACTTTTCTGCTTTTTTAATTTTCTTGGCATACTTCTCATACTGCATGAACAACGGCGCCATATAAAACCACAGCTCTTTCATCTTGAAGAGTACTGTTTTCTCCCCAAAAAGAACTTCCTGATATTCCCGGTAAAGTTCATCATGAAATGCCCGGATCCTGTCCTTTTCAATCGGTATGCCTTGTCTGATCTTCCGAATCAGCCCCGGATTTTTCAGAATTCCTCTTCCGATCATCATAGATGGCACCTCCGGGAAACGGTTACAGATCGTTTCATATTCCTCTTTCGTGCAAATATCCCCATTGTAACAGAGTGGATTTTTACTGTTTTTGACCGCATATTCAAACATTTCCAGATTCGGAGTGTTCTTATAGAAATCAGTCTGGATCCTCGGGTGAATGATCAATTCCTCCATTGGATACTGATTGTAGATTTCCAGAAGCCGGATCCATTCTTCCGGACTCTCCTTGCCAATCCGCGTCTTAACTGAAATACGGATCGGTGTCTTTTCAAAAATCTCTTCTAAAAATGCATGCAATCTGTCCGGCTCTGCCAGAAATCCGGCCCCTCTTCCTTTGCTCACCACGGTTTTTGACGGACATCCCAGATTCAGATTGACTTCCTCATACCCGTATTCCTGCAGCCTTTCTGCCGTCTTTATAAAATCCTCCGCCGAATTGGTCAAAATCTGCGGAACCGCGCACATTCCCTGATTGTGCATGGGTAAGATATCATTCTTTTCCCTGGAACTGAGCTTTCCTTTCTGATTCGGTTTAATAAACGGAATAAAATATTTGTCAATTCCTCCAAAATAGTGTTCATAAGCCTTTCTATACACATATCCGCTGATTCCTTCGAGCGGTGCAAAATAAAATTTTTCCACAACATTCTCCTGATTCTTTTTTGTTTCGCTCCATTATAGCATATATTCTTTTATTTGACACCCATCTGTCAAAAAACGGACTCCGAAGAGTCCGCTTCATTTTCACAATATTACATTAATTTTGTATCTTCCAGTTTTTCTATAAACAATTCGTTCAGGCGAATCACCGGTTTCCGAAGCACCAGTCCCAAAAACAGTGATGCCAGAAGGAACAGACACATGATTCCCAATTCTGCCCAGTACGTATACTGATAGAATCCGGCAACACATTCCCGCATAGCTGTCATACTGTGCGTAAATGGAAGAAACGGGTAAATCTTCTGGAAGATTTCCGGCGCCACTTCGATCGGGAACGTACCGCCTGATCCTGCCACCTGCATGACCAGAAGAACCACACAGATTGCTTTTCCTACATCTCCAAATGATACCGTGAACGTATAAATAATATTCACATATACCACACTGCTTACCCAGCCTGCCAGAAGGAACAAAAACGGATGCTCACACTGGATTCCAAGGAAATACAGATCTCCCAGACAGATCAGGCCACTCTGGATCAGTCCCAGCACGAGGAACAGCAGGTATCTGCCCAGATAAATCTGATGCGGCTTCAATGGCGCAAGCGCTCTTTTTAAATTTTCCGAAGCTGTCACTTTCATCATTGCTACCAGGATGATCCCGCCTACCCAGATAGAGAGTGTAGAATAGAACGGCGCCATGGCTGATCCATAATTTTCTACCGGATACAAGGCTTTTGTCTGCATTCTTACCGGCGCAGACACAAAACTGCTGATTACTTCCGGGCTGCTTCCAAGCACATTTTTTAATGTCTCCACATTTCCGTCCTGTGCTGCCGTATCCAGCTTTTCTGCTGCCTGGTTTACCTTTTCTGCCGTCTCTGTCAAAAGGGAAGCAGATGTATCCAGTGTTGTTTTCATCTTCTCCAGACCGGATCCTGCATCCTTCGCCAGTTTTTCCATATCTTCGACTCCATTGTCCATACTGGTGAACAAGGACTGCACCGCACTGCTGGTATCTCCCAGTGTACCAAACATGGTATCGATCTGTGTTTTTACGTTGTTTTCATAATCTGAACGGATCCCCGAAATCTGCTGAGAACTCTGCTGCACCAGCTGATCCAGCTGTGCCTGATAGTTTCCCGCATCACTTGCAGTCTCCGTAATCTTTGCCGCCGCTTCATTTAATTTATCCCTTACCGCTTCCTGATGGGCAATGGATTCATTCAGGTTTCCGATGATCGGCTGGAGCAGATCTGAAGCAAGCGGAAAGGAATCTGCAAGCTGCTGCACACTGTCCCGAAATCCCGTATAGCGGTCAATCATAACCTGTACTTCAGATGCCACTCTGTTGAGTGCCTCTGCTGTTGCTCCCGCATCCGTGGATATCGAAGAAAATGCATTGTTGATCTGTCCGGATATGGCATCATAGCACTGACTTCCCTGTGCCAGTACCTGATTGACACTCTCTGTTGTTCCCGACACTGCGCTTCTTAATGAGTCAACAGAATTTCCAGTCTCATTCAGAAGTGACAGATTTGTTTCCGTATTCTGCCCCGCTTTATTTAAAATATCTGCAGTGGCATCCAGCATCTGCTGCATGGAAACCGTCATGTTCGAAAATGCCTTCACCGTACCGGCTGTTGAATCCAGATCCGATCCGATCTTCCGGATATTTTCTGTCAGATTCTGTGCTGCTGCCTGTGCGCCGTCACTGCTGGTCACTTCTGAGATTGTATCCAGAAGATCCAGTCCCACCTGCGCCGCTGTTTTTACAAAAATCTCATCGATCTGCTGCTGTACGGCACTTGCTCCCTTGTCAGTCACTTTTGGAGCAATGGCATTTTCTTTTTCATTGATATAATATATAATATCGGAATGTGTCATCTCCTCCGAAAACAGGCTCATCATATCCTGACTGAAACTTTTCGGAATTACGATCGCGGCATAGTATTTTCCCGATTTGACACCTTCTACTGCATCCTTTTTCCCTGTAAACGTCCAGTCCAGCTGGTCATTTTCTCTGAGACTTGAGATTACAGTATCTCCGATATTGATCTGGAGAGGAAGGATTTCTCCTTCATACCCTTCATCCGTATTTGCAACCGCCACCTTCAGACCATTTGTATTGGAATATGGATCCCAGCTTGCAGCAATATTGAACCATGCATAAAGAGACGGAACAACGCACAAGCCGAGCACTACGATCATTGCGATCACATTTTTTTTGATATGTGAAATATCATAAAGAAAAACTTGCCCTATCTTCTTCATGCTTCTTCCTCCTCTTGTTCTTTCCGTTTTCTCAGTGTCTCTAACAATTCCTCCTGAGACATCCGACTCACCTTCAGTCTCCGTTTCAGACTTTCATGGAGATATTCCACGCAGATCAGATAAAGCGCGATCACAATGATCGATGTGATCCACAACACCAGAAATACCATTTTGGAACTGATACTGAACATCAGGATCAAAAAGATCAGCGGAATGATCAAGATCGCCGCAAATCCTCTGCGGATCCGTTTCTTATAATTTCTCTCAAACCGTTCTGCCCTCTGGTACATCTCTTCCCGGAATGTTTTCTTGTCTGCCAGCGCACTCACAACTGCTGTCATACGGAATCTCTCTTTTGTCAGACCTTCCTCCTCACAGATCATCAGCTCAGTCTCTCCCAGTTTCTGGTCAAACATATGGTTCAGATTCAAAAGCCATGGACGTACGACAACTCCGATCAAAAGCGCAATCGGAACATACACTGCAAGACACAACAAATTCTCTGCATAATGGAATCCATATATTCCTGCTACCGCTTCTCTCATCGCATTGATTCCGTATGTAAAAGGAAGCAGCGGATGCAGCTTCTGGAAAAACGCCGGTGTCATCTCGATCGGATAGGTTCCTGCAGAACCCGGAATCTGAATGATGACCAGAATTACACTGACTGCCTTTCCAATGTGTTTGAATGTAATAGAAAGCGCATAAATAATATTCACATATACAAAGGAAGTGAACAATCCTGCAAAAATAAATGCCGCAGGTGACTTGCACTGGACTCCTAACAATAGCAGATCTCCCACACAGATGATCAGCGACTGTATCAGTCCCATCACCACATATAGCATCCATCTTCCGAAATAAGACTGAACTGCTGTAAACTTCGGCACGACTTCATCTTTATCAGACTCCAGTTTGAAAATTGCGATCAACACAATCCCCCCTACCCAGATGGCAAGGTTTGTATAGAACGGAGTCATGGCGCTTCCATAATTTTTCACCGGATAAAAGGACTCTGTTTTCAGAGCTACCGGTGCAGACATAAACTCCGAAACTGCTTCCGAATCCAATCCTGTCAGATTCAGAAAATCCTGATAGGACTGGGAACTTCTGAGCGCATTCAGATCTGCTGTTACTGAATTCAGTTTTTCCTGTACTTTCTGAAGCGCATTTCCTGTACTCTCAAGTGCCGTCTTGGAGTCATTCAGGCTTGTATTGAGATTGTCAAGAATTCCTTTCGTCTGATCCACCAGTGGATCCACTCCGCTTAACACACCGGAGAGTTTTCCGGAAAGCTGTCCGAAAGAATCCAGAGATGTGTTCAGCCCTGGAAGTACATTCTGCTCAAAGCTGCCTTTGATTCCACGAAGCTGCTGCTGATTTTCCTTTACCAGACTGCCAATCTGCTGTGCTGTATCCGTTGCCGTCTGAGCCGCATTGCCGATTCCCGCATTTCCTGCCTGCAGACTATTCAAAAGCTCCTGATGTCTCTGGTTCTCTGCCTGCAGCTGTGCGATCAGATCTGATGCCGGACTGCCTGGTATGGCACTGTCCAGCTGTGAAAGCAGATCAATGATCTTTTCATTCAGCTGGATCACACTGTTGATGGAAGACATGGCACTGTCCACTTTTCCATTGACTGACTGAATCTTTTCATTCAGACTTCCCAAATCTGCCCCTGCGGAATTCCCGATGTCGGACAGAAGATTCTCCCCATCCGTCAGCGTTCCAGATAGTGCAGAAGAAAATGATGAGACACTGTTTCTTCCTGCCTGAAGTGCCGAAGCCCCTGCATCCAGAGCAGCAGCCCCTGAGGAAGCAGCGCTTTTCACCTGATCCATGGCAGACTGCACCTCTTTGATCTGCGCATCACTGTCCTGAAAGGTTGCCTGGAACTCAGACAGTATCTGCTGATAACTTGCGATATTGTCAGATACCTTCTGAATATCTGAAACTACATTTTCCTGCAGCGAATCCAGATTGCCCACTGCATCTGCAATCGAATCTTTAAAAATTTCTGAAACTGCTTCTGATGCAGCAGATACAAATGCCTCATTGACCTGACTCTGCACCGCTGTCGCCCCACTGTCCGTAATTTTCGGTGCGATCGCATTTTTCTTCTCATTCAGATAATAAGTAAATTTAGGCTGTTCAATCGTTCCCGTCAGTACACTGGTCAGGGATTCACTGAAATCTTCCGGAATCACGATCGCAGCATAATACTTGCCGGATTTCACCCCGTCTACAGCCTCTTCTTTTTTCACAAACTTCCAGCCCAGATCATGATTCTCCTTCAACTGATCTACAATCTCCTCACCTGCATTGAGCGAACCGGTAAGTTCATTTTCTGTTCCTTTATCCAGATTCGCCACCGCGATCTGAACTGCTCCCGTATTTCCATAGGGATCCATATTCGCAGCAATATTAAACCATGCGTACAGCGATGGGAGCAGACAGACGCCGGCCACAACGATCATTGCGATTGGATTGTGAGCCAGCCGTCTCATATCCCTTTTTAAAATCTGAAATGCGCGCTTCATCTTCAGCCTCCTTTAATAAACACTCTGTCCATAGTAGTGTATTGTATCATAAAAAGAACCATTTGGGCTATTGCAAAAAAAGATGAATTTTGGTCAGAAATTTTACTCATTTTTAACAACAAGCCACTTATTTTCTGTTGATTATCTCTTTTTTATCAAACGGAAAGTATATTCCACCTTCCATTCTTTTTAACAACAGGCAGGCAATCACGGCTGAAACCAGTTCCGCCACCGGAAAACTGATCCAGATTCCCGCCGCTCCCATTGTTCGTGACAAAAGATATCCAAGCGGAAGGATAATGACCAGCTGGCGCAAAAGTGAAATGATCAGAGAATCTCCACCCCGTCCCAGCGCTTCAAACACACCGGAAAAGATCACACCTGCTGACGACACCAAAAATCCAAGCGAAATCAATCGCAGTGCCTCCATTCCTGCACGCATCAGCTCTGCATCTGCCTGGAACATACTCAGAATGATGTCCGGAATTGCCAGAGAAACAACCGTTCCCACCAGCATCAGTACTGCCGCAGAAATCAGACTGTAGCGTATCGTATCCCGCACCCGTTTCTTTGATCCGGCTCCGTAGTTATATCCGATAATCGGCCGCATTCCCTGTACAATTCCATTCGCCGGCATATAAATAAATGTCTGAAGTTTGAAATAAATTCCAAGTACTGCTACATACGTATCCGAAAATGCAGCCAGGATTCCATTTAATCCGCCCACCAGAACAGACGGCATCGTCATCATCAGAGAAGACGGGATTCCGACCGAATATATCTGACGGATCAGCCGCCAGTCCAGATGCAGATATTTGGGATGAATCGTAACACCCGGATTTTTTCGCAGATAAACAACAATATATAGAAGAAATGCGCTGATCTGCCCGATCACAGTTGCCACTGCCGCCCCTTTTACTCCCATTTCAGGAAATCCAAGAAGGCCGAAGATCAGGATCGGATCCAGGATAATATTAATCATTGCACCTGCTCCCAGAAGTATCATTGTCGTTTTCATTGCTCCGATGCCCTGATAGATTTTTTCCATCGCGATCTGAAGCAGAGAACCAAACGAAAAGCAAAGAACAATATACGTATAGTCACATGCCTGTTTCATGACCTCGGGTTCCTTTGTAAATAATCCGATAAATGGTTCTGTGATCACAAGGCCCAGGATCACAAACAGTACACAATGGATCAGCGTAAGTGCCATCCCCATTGTAGCAGCCTCATTTGCCCGTTTCTGATCCTTTTTTCCCAGACTGATCGATAAGACGGAAGCAATCCCGACACCAATTCCGACTGCCACAGACAGCACGATATTCTGCAGCGGGAATGCCAGTGACACTGCCGTGAGAGCCCCTGTTCCCAGATACGATACATAAATACTGTCAATAATGTTATAAAGAGACTGCACCAGCATGGACAATACCATCGGCAGAGACATGCTCATCAAAAGCGGAAAAATGTCCCTTGTCTCCATCTTGTTTGTTTCCATAATACCCTCCATTCCTCAAAAAAAGCCATGTGTTTCTGTTTATTCTGAAACAGAAAAACCACATGGCTTTGTACATGACCTATTTTTTTAGCTTTGACAGCATAGCATATCTTTTTCTTTCTGTCAATTGCTTTTTCCAGGATACGGCTTGTGTCTCATTTTTAATTATGATACTATGATTTCGTATGGACATCGAAGCGGTCCATCAGCATACAGATAGAAAGAGGGGACATTTATGCACACACTGAAAAAATTTATCCATTACTACGGTCCATATAAAGCCGTTTTCTTTCTGGACCTGATCTGTGCTACGATCATCAGTCTGGTCGATCTGGCATATCCTCAGATCCTGCGTACCTGTACCAATACCTTGTTTACAAAAAGCAGTTCCTCTATTTTAAGCGCACTGCTTCCCATTGCAGCCGGTCTTCTGATCATGTACCTGATCCAGAGCCTGTGCAAATATTATGTCAGCTATCAGGGGCATATGATGGGTGCTTATATGGAAAGGGATATGCGTCAGCAGCTTTTTGACCACTATGAAAAACTTTCTTTTTCTTATTATGATCAGAACAACTCCGGACAGATGATGAGCAAACTTGTCTCTGACTTGTTTGATATTGCAGAATTTGCGCATCATGGACCGGAGAATCTGTTTATTTCCGTGATCAAGATCATCGGATCGTTCATCTTCCTCTTCCTGATCAACTGGAAGCTGGCAATTCCACTTCTGTTTCTGGTGTTTTGCATGTTTGCATTTTCTATGAGCCAGAACCGCCGAATGCAGTCTACCTTTATGGAAAACCGGAAGAAAATCGGAGATGTCAATTCCCGTCTGCAGGACACCCTCGCCGGAATCCGCGTGGTTCAGTCTTTCGCAAACGAGGATGTGGAAAAAGAAAAATTCCGCAAGAGCAATCACAATTTTCTGCTCTCCAAGGATGCCAACTACAAATGCATGGGCAGTTTTATGGGCTATAACCTGTTTTTCCAGGGAATGATGTATCTTGTCACACTGGTATTCGGCGGCTACCTGATCGCAAAAGGAGAAATGCAGGCGACAGATCTTGCCATGTATGCACTGTATATCGGAATTTTCATCAGCCCGATTCAGATTCTGGTGGAGCTTACGGAAATGATTCAGAAAGGCTTCTCCGGATTCAAACGGTTCCTTGCCGTGATGGAGACAGAGCCGGAAATCCAGGATTCCCCGGATGCAAAGCCACTCAAAGACGTCCGCGGACTGGTTTCCTTCGAGGATGTATCCTTCCACTACAGTGATGACGATACCCTGGTATTATCCAACGTTTCCTTCCAGATTCCGGCAGGAAAATCCATTGCCCTTGCCGGTCCGTCAGGAAGCGGAAAAACTACAATCTGCTCCCTTCTGCCAAGATTTTATGATGTGAGCAGCGGACGCATTACGATCGACGGCAAAGATATCCGTGATCTGACATTAGAGAGCCTGCGAAACCAGATTGGAATCGTACAGCAGGATGTCTATTTATTCTGCGGCACAATCAAGGAAAATATCGCCTACGGAAAACCGAATGCCTCTATGGATGAGATCGTCGATGCTGCCAGAAAAGCAAATATTCACGATTTCATCGAAAGTCTGCCGGATGGCTATGACACCTTTGTGGGAGAACGCGGAACCCGTCTTTCCGGCGGTCAGAAACAGCGGATCTCCATTGCCCGCGTGTTCCTGAAAAATCCGCCGATCCTGATCCTTGATGAGGCCACCAGCGCACTGGACAACGAAAGTGAACGCTGGATTCAGCAGAGTCTGGAAGTTCTCGCTAAAAACAGAACAACCATCACGATCGCACACCGACTCTCCACATCCAGGGAGCAGACGAGATTCTTGTCATTGCTGACAATGGAATCGCAGAGCGGGGGACTCACGAAGAACTGATCGAAAAAAACGGAATTTATGCGCACTATTTAAGAGCATAAAAAACGTACATCCTGTAAGGATAACTCTCCTTCTGGATGTACGTTTTTCATTTTAGTAGTTTTCTGCGTGAACCTCAAAATAGCTCTGCGGGTGATTGCAGGTCGGACAAATTTCCGGTGCTTTTGTTCCGACTACAATGTGGCCACAATTGCGGCATTCCCATACCTTTACTTCACTTTTGGCAAATACTTCTGCCGTCTCCACATTCTTTAAGAGTGCACGATACCGTTCCTCATGATGTCTCTCAATCGCTGCTACCAGACGAAATCTTGCAGCCAGCTCCGGAAATCCTTCTTCCTCTGCTGTTTTTGCAAATCCGTCATACATATCTGTCCACTCGTAATTCTCTCCATCTGCTGCCGCTGCCAGATTCTGTGCCGTATCGCCGATTCCCTGAAGTTCTTTAAACCACATTTTTGCATGTTCTTTCTCATTGTTTGCCGTCTTCAGAAACAGATCTGCAATCTGCTCATATCCTTCCTTTTTGGCAACAGAAGCAAAATATGTATACTTGTTTCTTGCCTGTGATTCTCCTGCAAAAGCTGCCTCTAAGTTTTTCTCTGTCTGTGTTCCTGCATATTTGTTTTCTGACATGATTCAAAACCTCCTCTTTTGATTTTAACTCTATCTTACCACTATTTTCGGTCGGATATCAACTTAAGTTCAGAAATTTGAGAAATTCTTCCGCCTGTTTTTAAAGCATCTTTTCGTTATCTCCCTATCAGAACCTGCTTTCCGCAAAAAGCAAAACCATGCTTCCTGCATTGGCGTATCGTATTCATCTAATTCATTGTCAGTGTTTTTCCGAAGCGGCGCGGCCGGGTAATTAAAGTAACACGATTTCTTCTCTCCCACCACTCTTTTATAAATTGTGTTTTATCTACATAAAACAAATCGTTTATAATAATATCCTCAAATTCCTGATATCCAATTGATACTCTTCGTGCCATACCCTAGCCTCCCTTCTCTGCATAAATTCAATTATAGCCCTTTTCCTTCATAATCACAATGGAGATCTTCTTCCAACATCTGATAAGAAAAGAAACCATCAACAAACTCAAAAAATACGTCTCTTACAGTTTTACTGTAAAAGACGTATTTTATACTGCCTTACTCGATCACCTGAATCCATCCTTTGGGTGCTTCAATCTGCCCCATCTGGATTCCTGTCAGTGTGTCATACAATTTCTGAATGGTCGGTCCCATCTTTTCCATTCCGCTCGGGAAGCAGATCTCTTTTCCGTGATCCACGATCTTTCCGACCGGAGAGATGACCGCCGCTGTTCCACACAGTCCGCACTCTGCAAACTCTTTCACTTCATCCAGATACACATCCCGCTCTTCCACTTCCAGACCAAGATAATGCTCTGCCACATATAACAGAGAACGTCTTGTGATAGACGGCAGAATCGTATCAGAATGCGGTGTCACCACTTTATTGTCTTTTGTCACGAAAATAAAGTTTGCCCCGCCTGTCTCCTCAACTTTCGTTCTTGTTGCCGAATCTAAATACATGTTTTCATCATAGCCGTTCGCATGTGCTGTCACGATCGCATGAAGACTCATTGCATAATTCAGTCCGGCTTTGATATGTCCTGTTCCATGCGGCGCCGCACGGTCAAAATCAGATACACATAACGTCAATGGTTTTACTCCGCCTTTAAAGTACGGTCCGACAGGTGTCACAAACACCCGGAACTGATACTCATCTGCCGGCTTGACTCCGATGACCGGATTGCTTCCAAACATGTATGGGCGAATATAAAGTGTTGCCCCGGAACCATACGGAGGCACATACGCTGCATTGGCTTTTACCACTTCTTTGACTGCCTCCAGAAAACGTTCTTCCGGAAATACCGGCATCTCCAAACGTCTCGCAGAATCTGCCATCCGGGCAGCATTGAGATCCGGTCTGAATACAACGATCTTACCGTCTTCTGTCGTATAAGCTTTCATTCCTTCAAATACAGTCTGTGCATACTGCAGGACTCCGGCACATTCATTGAGTACCACACCGGCGTCTTCTGTCAGTCCTCCCTCATCCCATTTTCCGTCTTTATAATTGGAAACATATCTCTGTTCAGTCTGTACATAACCAAATCCGAGATTCTCCCAATCGATCTGTTTCTTCTCCATCAAAAACTCCTCCATTCCTCAATCGAACGTATTTGCAACTTGTTTGTTGCAATTATAATACTCTCACGCTCAAAAATCAAGAGTGCGCTCTGTTTTTTTATCGTTCCATCATACTGATGGATTCAATCCCGACACTTCCGCCTCTGACGACTTCAATACTTTTGAATTCTTCTTTTATCAGCTTCACCACTGCGTCGTTTTTCGTCCCGGTCTGTACAAATTCCAGAAGCAGGCTGTCTCTGTCACAGTCGATCACTTTTCCTTTAAATGTCTCTGCGATCTGATGCAGCTCCACTTTCTGATCCAGTGTACACTTCCGGACTTTGATATAAAGGATTTCTTTCATCCGCACAAAAATATCTGTAAAATCGATGACCTTGATCACTTCTACCATTCGATTGAGCTGCTTTTTGATCTGCTCAAATGTCTCATCATCACTGACTGTGGCGATTGTCATTCGGGATACCGTCGGATCTTCTGTGGTTCCTACTGTCAGACTGTCCAAGTTGTAGGATTTTCCGGAAAACAGACCGGAAATCTTAGAAAGCACTCCCACCTGATTTTCCACATACAGAGAAATCCATCTTTTTTTCATACTTTTATCTGCCATCGTCCGTCTTCCTCCTAACAATCCATAATCATATCTTCCAGTGTTCCGCCCGGCTTGATCATCGGATATACCATCTCTTCCGGATCAATGATAAATTCAATCAGGGTCGGAGTTTTTGTATTTTTCTTTGCCTCTTCAAATGCTGCCGAGATCTCTTCTGTTTTTGTCACACGGATTCCTTTTGCCCCATAGCTTTCTGCCAGTTTTACAAAATCCGGCGTATACTCCGGAAATTCGGCTCCATCTGTCCGTCTCGAAAGCGCTCCTGCGCGCAGATTGGTCATCCCATAGCGTTTTCCGTAAAACAGCTTCTGCCACTGACGCACCATCCCCAGATATGTATTGTTAAATACACAGGCGATGACCGGTGTCTCCTCCAGAACTGCCGTTGCAAACTCCTGAATATTCATCTGCATACCGCCATCCCCGGAAACTGCGATCACTCGTTTCTCCGGATTACCGATCTGTGCTCCGATCGCCGCCGGGAATCCATATCCCATCGTCCCCAGTCCTCCGGACATGACAAGCTGCTTCTTTTCTGTAATCTCCGCATACTGAGACACCAGCATCATATGCTGACCGACATCTGTCGTGATGATTGCATCGTCAAACTGACGGTTCATCTCTTCAATAATATCCAGAGGGCTCATCAATGCATGCCGTTTCATCCGAAGCGGATGCTCCTCTTTCCATGCCGCGATCTGCGCAAGCCATTTTTTTGTCTCGCACTCTTCCACATACTCCGTCATCTTCGTAAGCGCTTCTTTGGCATCTGCTACGATTGGAATATCCACATGAATATTTCTGGAAATCGATGCCGTATCGATATCAATATGGACAATTTGTGCATGAGGCGCAAATTCATGCAGTTTTCCCGTGATCCGGTCATTAAAGCGCGTCCCGATGGAAAACAGCAGATCACAGCCGCTGACTGCCATATTGGCTGCATAAGCGCCGTGCATCCCCAGATTTCCGATAAACAGCGGATGATTTGTCGCAATGGCGCCTCGCCCCATGATCGTTGTCACTACCGGCACCTGTGTTTTTTCCACCACTTCTGTAAACAATGCACTGGCGCGCGCAATATTCACCCCTCCGCCTGCCAGAAACAGCGGTCGTTTTGCCTTGTGAAGCATCTTGATCGCTCTTTTCAGCTGTCCGATATGTACACTGGTATTCGGCTTATATCCTCTGATATTCACCTCTTTCGGATACTGTGCACTGCCAAGCTCCGCCATCACATCTTTCGGAAGATCGATCAGAACCGGTCCCGGCCTTCCCGTTCTTGCGATATAAAATGCCTCCTTGATGATCCGTCCAAGATCTTCCCGCTTCGTGACCGTCACACCATACTTGGTGATGCTCCGTGTGATCCCCACAATATCCACTTCCTGAAATGCATCATTTCCGATCAGATGTCTCGCCACCTGTCCGGTAAAACAGACCAGCGGAACACTGTCATAATTGGCAGTCGCAAGTCCTGTCACCAGATTGGTCGCTCCCGGTCCGCTGGTCACCAGACAGACGCCGACTTTCCCCGTTGTCCTCGCATACGCATCCGCTTCATGCACCAGTGCCTGCTCGTGTCTCGGAAGGATCACATCAATCCCGCTCTGCTTATACAGCTCATCGCTGATATCGATCGTACACGCGCCCGGATATCCGAACAATACTTCTACGTCTTCTTCTTTTAATGCTTTTACAAATAATTTGTTTCCTGAAATCTGCCTCACCTTTCACACCCTCCTTATGCAAAACGCCCCAAGCTGTCAAAAAGCTCAGGGCGAATAAAATTCCTCATACACTGAATTTCAGAGGCTTTCGCTGCTGAAATTTATCCTCATTATACGGTGTATTTTTATCTTTGTCAATTTCCTTTTCTTGATCTTTTTTAATCCAATTCGCATTTACTTCCCGTTGTTTCTGTTTTTCAGGGCTCCGATCACACTGTAGACAGCCAGCATTGCCATATTGACCACAACTACACTCGCACCTGCCGGTGTTGCATACACATAGGAAATCGTCACTCCCAGAATCAGGCATACAACCGATAGAATCGCTGAATTCAGAATCACACCCTTAAAGGTCTTAAACACCCGCATGGAAGTCAGCGCCGGAAAAATAATCAGACTGGAGATCAGAAGTGCTCCCATCATCCGCATTCCCAACACGATCGTAACTGCCGTCAACACCGCAATCAGAGTATTATACAGATTTGCACGGACTCCTGTTGCCCGGGCGAAAGTCTCATCAAAGGTGATCGCAAAAATCTTATTATAGAAAAACAGATATAAGATCAGCACCGCAACCGACAGAAGAATACTGAACTGCACATCCTCACCACTCATGGCAAGGATACTTCCGAACATATAGTTATAAACATCAGTGTTCATTCCTGTCGTCATCGAAATCACCATAATCCCGATCGCCAGTGCTCCCGTAGAAATCAGTGCAATTGCCGCATCTCCTTTGATCTTGCTGCTGCCGCTGATGCGAAGAAGCAGAACCGCAGCCACCACGACCACCGGAATTGCAACCGCCAAAGGCGCCATGTTCAGCGCAGCCGCGATGGCCAGTGCCCCGAATCCAACATGAGAAAGCCCGTCTCCGATCATCGAATAGCGTTTCAGTACCAGACTGACTCCCAGAAGTGCCGAACACAATGCCACCAGGGAACCCACCAGAAACGCCCGTACCATAAATGGATAGGACATCATTTCCATAAATGTATCAAGCATTTCCCTCACCTCCCAGAAATCTCTTGCCGACTGCACTGTTTTGATATTCCTGCGCAGTTCCGTAAAACAGGGCGCTCTCCTGCAAATGCAGGATATGGCTTGCATACTGTATCGTACTTTCGATATCATGAGATACCATGACAACTGCAATTTTAGCCTCCTTATTGATTTTTTCAATCAACTGGTAAAACTCTGCAGTCACCAGCGGATCCAGTCCTGTCACGGGCTCGTCTAACAACAGGAGCTTCTTTGTGGCACACAGCGCTCTCGCCAGCAGCACCCTCTGTTTCTGTCCGCCGGAAAGATCCCGGAAGCACTGGTGTTCCATTTCCCGGATTCCTAAAAGCTCCATATTCTCTCTGGCTGCCTTCTTATCCGCTGCACTGTAAAACGGCCGCCAGCCTCTGCTGTTGAGTCTGCCGGAAAGTACCACCTCATAGACGCTTGCCGGAAAATCTTTCTGCACGACCGTCTGCTGGGGAAGATACCCGATTTCGTCTTGCTTCAATCCGTCTCCCAGCAGAATCTGCCCTTTAAAGGGCGGTTTTAATCCAAGAAGACTTTTTACCAGCGTACTCTTTCCGGAACCATTCTCTCCCACAATGCAGAGATAATCTCCCTGCTCGATCCAAAAAGACAGATCCCGAACAACCGTCTGTCCCTCATATGCGATCGAAATTCCATCACATTTTATCAATGCCATCAGTTCAAAGCCTCCTTTAATGTTTCTACATTCTTTTTCATCATGCTCAGATAAGTCTCCCCGTCTGCAAATTCCTTTGCAGTCAGATTATGACAACTGTAAAACGTCTTCACTTTCGCATGTGTCGTCTCGGCAATGGCATTTGCAATATTCTCATTACTCAGCTCCATCTTTAAGATCACCGGAATCTGTTCTTCCTTTGCTTTGTTGATCAGAAATGCCATCGTTGCCGCACTTGGCTCCGTATCGGATGCGCAGCCCGGAAATGCCGCATAGTATTTCAGACCGTATTCATCTGCAAAATACCGGAACGGAAAACGGTCTCCAAAAAGCAGCACATCGCGTTTGGCCGAACTTACCACCTCACGAAACTCATCATCCAGCTCTTCTAAAAGACTCACATACGCTTTTTCGTTCTCTTCATAAACTGCCGTCTGCTCCGGATCCAGCTCACCCAGAACATCTGCAATCTGCTCCACAATTGCAATGGCATTCTTTGGAGACGTCCATACATGTTCATCCGGGGTCAGCGTCTCATGTGTTTCGTGCTCCTCTTCCCCGTGCTCATGCTCGTGCTCTTCCTCTTCTTCATGTTCATGACCACGTTCTTCTTTCATCCCTTCTACGTGTTCTTCATTTACCGTATCCACGCAGTCGATCAGGCGAAGCAGTCTGATATGTTCTGTATCGATGGAGTCCAGAATATCCTCCACCCATTCATCGTTCTCACCGCCCACATAAATAAACAGATCACAATTCTGAATCTTCAGAATGTCCTGCGGTGTCGGCTCATAGGAGTGTGTCTCTTCTCCCGGCTTTAAAAGCATCGATACTTCTACATTATCCCCTGCGATCTGACGTACAAAATCATACTGTGGAAAAATGGTTGTCACGACATTTACTTTCTCTTCGCCGGTCTCTTTCACAGCCCCCACTCTCTGACATCCGGCCACACTTGTCACCAAAAGAAACACACTCAGCAGCACTGCCGCCTGTTTTCTCTTGTATGTTTTTCTAAATTTCATGATATGCCTGCCTTCACTGTCGGCGCTCGTAAGTCGAAAATACATACTCCAGATCAAAACAAGTATGCTCTTCACTGACTTCTGTCATTTCCCAGTCTTCCAGCTGATCCAGATTCGGGAAATACGTATCTGCCTGATATGCATGGTCGATCTTTGTTACATATACTTTGCTGCAATAAGGAAGCATCATCCGGTAAATACTTTCTCCGCCGATCACAAAGATTTCTTCCTCATCATATTTTTTCAGTTCTTCCAGCAATTCTTCTGTTGTATGCACGATCACTGCATCTTTCACATGATAATTGGGATTCCCTGTCAGCACAATATTGGTGCGGTTCTTCAGCGGCAGACCGTTCGGAAAGCTTTCCAGCGTCTTTCTTCCCATCACAACTACCTTTCCACCTGTCATCTGACGGAAAAACTTCATATCTGCCGGAATGCTGACCAGAAGTTTGTTTTTATATCCGATTGCCCAGTTTTTATCGGCTGCTACAATTGCGTTCATATTCATTTCCTCCTTTTTTTGCACAACTCCTATACCGCGATTGGAATATTCTTGATCTGAGGATGTGTCTCATATCCATCCAGCCGTACATCATCCGGTGTAAATTCATAGAAATCCTTTACCTCTGGATTCAGCCAGAATTTCGGTGCCGGAAGCGGTTCTCTTTTGATCAGTTCCTCGATCATCGGGATATGTCTGTCATAAATATGCGCATCTGCGATCACATGAACAAACTCTCCGACCTTCATATCACACACCTGTGCCAGCATATGAAGCAGCACCGCATACTGACACACATTCCAGTTATTTGCTGCCAGTACATCCTGAGAACGTTGATTCAGGATTCCATTTAATGTCAGTTTGTCACTGTCCTTTTCTTTTGTCACATTAAATGTCATGCTGTATGCACACGGATACAGATTCATCTCATGAAGATCCTGATGCACATAGATATTCGTCATGATCCGGCGGCTGTAAGGATTGTTCTTCAGATCATAGATCACACGATCGACCTGATCCATCATTCCCTCTTTATACTGATGCTTTACCTGCATCTGATAGCCGTAGGCTTTTCCGATGGAACCGTCCTCATCTGCCCAGCTGTCCCAGATGTGACTGTTTAAATCATGAATGTTGTTGGACTTTTTCTGCCAGATCCACAGCATCTCATCCACACAGCTCTTGATTCCTGTCCTTCGCAGAGTCAGTGCCGGAAACTCTTTTGAGAGGTCATAACGGTTCACAATGCCAAATTTTTTGATGGTGTACGCAAAGGTTCCATCCTCCCATACCGGGCGTACCTTTTCTCCCTCTGTACTCGTTCCGTTGTCAATAATGTCTCTGCACATCTCTATAAATACTTTATCTGCGTAACTCAATCTTATCTTCTCCTTCTAATATTCTCTGATCATACTGCTGATCTCAGAAATGCTGTCCATTTTCTGCAGCTCTCTCAGCGCATCCTTAATATGATACTCTTTCACTTTTTCTGTACTGATGACCAGTTCAGCCGCTTCTTCCTGTACATGCTTCTGCACAACTCTGCGGATACTTACCTTATGACCGCCAAATACACTTGCCACTTTCGCCAGAACTCCCGGTTCGTTTTTCACCTGCATTCTGAGGAAAAATTTATTTTTCACTTCATCAAACGGCTTCACCGGCAGATCCTGATAGCAGGTACAGCTGATTCTTCCGTTGCATCCAAACTGCAGGTTTCTGGCAACATCAATCACATCACCGACAACAGCACTTGCCGTCGGCATCTCCCCGGCACCTCTTCCGTAAAACATCGCATCATCCACAGCATCTCCGTGCACAAAAACAGCATTGAACGAATCCCGCACGGACGACAGGGGATGCTCTTTTCCAAGCAGCACCGGATACACTCCCACTTCAATCCCTTTGTCCGTATTGTGCGCAACTGCAAGCAGCTTGATCACACAGTCAAACTCTTTTGCATAGGCAATATCTTCTGCTGTGATCTTTGTGATTCCTTCTGTATAAACATCTTTAAACTGTACTCTGGAATGAAAGGCAATGGAGGAAAGGATCGCGGCCTTTCTTCCGGCATCCAGTCCTTCCACATCCGCTGTCGGATCTGCCTCTGCATATCCCAGCTCTGTTGCTTTTGCAAGTGCAGCTTCAAAACTCATGTTTTCTTCAAACATCTTGGTTAAAATATAGTTTGTCGTTCCGTTCACGATCCCCATCACTTCTGAGATCTCATTTCCGGCAAGACACTGTTTGAGCGGACGGATGATCGGAATGGCGCCTGCCACCGATGCCTCAAACAGCAGATCACAGCCATGTGCCGCCGCAAGGTCCAAAAGCTCTCCTCCGTGTTCTGCCATCAGATCTTTATTGGCTGTCACCACATGCTTTCCGGCTCCAAGTGCTTCCTCGATCATGGACTTTGCCGGTTCGATCCCGCCCATCACTTCGATCACAATCTGAATCTCCGGATCGTTTACAATCGATTTCCAGTCCGTTGTGAGAAGCTCTGTATCCACACCTTCTCTTTTTTTATGCAGACTGTGTACCAGGATCTTTTCCACTTCCAGCTCGGCGCCAACTGTGTGTATCATACTTTCTGATCTCCTCTGGATCAATTTGTACACTCCGCCTCCAACTGTTCCAAGTCCCAGCAATGCCACTTTGATCTTTTTATTTTCCATACTCTTCACCTCTGTTTTTGAATCCACTGTTTTTCTTTGCTCCATCTACAGACTTCTGTTTCTATAGAGTAACAAAATCTTTTCGAAAAGTAAAGCGGACATTCTTCTGTCCGCTTCTATCTATAGCTGACCTTATTGAAAGGCAATACCATATAATTCACAGGCCTGTGTAAACAATCGCTCTGTGTTTTCTGTTGCCTGAGAAGTATTCAAAGATACACTGCTCACCAGAATTTCCCGGTCCTCCATCAACTGAACCTGTATGATCTCAGTACACGGATAAGCCACTCCATCTGCCCCGATCTGATTGCAGATCAGCTGCTGCATCACGAATCCGTCTTCTGCTACCATCTCACCTACAGTAATATCCGTATAGATTCCCGCCTGACTTTCCAATGTCTTTCGGATATTTTCCACTTCTGCCGAAATTCTCTGCTCAATCGTTTCATCCGCAGCCAGAAGTGTAAAACCTGCTTTCAGCTCAATTCCATCTTTTGCGGAAGTTGCTGTGGACTCCGTAACTGTATTCTCCCCAGCCTTGAACAATGTGACATCCGTAACCCATTGATAACCATCCAGGGATACTGTCTCAAAATCCTCATATCCTTCAATCGGAGTGCCCTCATATTCTCTCTGAACGCCCTCCTCTTCTTTCACATCTGGTTCTTCCTGTGTTTCCTCCGGAACTTCTTGTGAAATCACCGCATCCTGTGTCTGTTGTACTGTCAGATCTGAAACTGCAAACAGGCCCAGTGCGACAACTGCTATCACTTCAAGTACCAACAGAATGATACCGATTCCGCCAGTGATCGCACTGGCTATGATCGCTCCTGTACTTTTCTCCCGATCCGGACCTGTATACTCTGCCTTTCCAAACGCAAGGATTGGAAGAAAGACAATACTTAAGAAAATCAGCCCACAGGCAAATCCACCCTTCTTTCCAAATACTTTTGCCAGTTTTATCATTGTAAAAATTGCAAATATCAGATTCCCCAGCGGCAGGAATCCAAAAATAAACAGCCATCCTCTCCCCCAGGTTATCCTGGTCATTACATACAAATTATAAAACGGGATCAATGACGCCCATCCGGGTTCTCCTGCTTTACAAAATACTTTCCACATTACCGCAACACAAAAAATCAGAAGCGCCAATGCTACAATTATCATTCCTATCGCTGCTGCCATCATACCTTTTCCTCCTGTTCCTTAGCTCCCTTATCCCTTTTGATCTCTATTTCATTCTCCTCTTTTGGACTGAAGAATGATTCTTTTCGATTTTAACACATCATAGCAAAAAAGTCGATGAGAATAATTCTCTTTTTGAATATTGTAATATACAGGCAGGGATTGGTGTAAACAGTACGATTTGAACATACAATTAGAAATTTCAAAAAAATTAATTTTTTTCAAAAAAGTTGTTGACAGATAAGAACTCCTGTAGTATAGTATATATTGTTCCGAGGGGAACACAAAACAAACGCGATAGTGGCTCAGCTGGTAGAGTACGACCTTGCCAAGGTCGGGGTCGCGGGTTCGAACCCCGTCTATCGCTCTTAAGAGACTGTAGATCGAAAGATTTACAGTCTTTTTTATATTTTCAAAACCCGGCATTTCTTCCACTTCCAGTTCAATCCCTGCTTGAGTTCCCTCTCCGTTTCCTTTGATAAATCAAAAGCAATACAAAAAGAGCTCTTACTACTTGTGTAGTTGAGAGCTCTCCATAATTCACGTTCTGTATGCACCATTTTTCAAAAATGCACACTTCTTCACATTATTCTTCTGTTTTTACATCTTTTACATCCAACTTCAGTCCCAGTTCTTCCAACTGTTTATTGTCTGCCATACTTGGAGCCTGTGTCATCAGGCAGGATGCGTCTTTGATCTTCGGGAATGCCATCACATCACGGATACTGTCTTCTTTTGCCATCAGCATGACCATTCTGTCCAGACCATATGCCAGTCCTGCGTGAGGCGGTACTCCGTATTTGAATGCATCCAGAAGGAAGCCAAACTGCTCATATGCCTGCTCTTTTGTAAATCCAAGCACCTCAAACATCTTCTCCTGTACGTCGTTCTGGAAGATTCTTACACTTCCTCCACCGATCTCATTTCCATTTAAGACGATATCGTACGCTTTTGCACGGACTCTGCCCGGCTCGGAATCAATATACTGCAGATCTTCTTCCATCGGCATCGTGAATGGGTGATGCATTGCCAGATAACGATTCTGCTCATCGCTCCACTCAAGCAGCGGGAATTCTGTAACCCACAGGAAATTGTACTGATTCTTGTCCAGAAGTTCCATCTGTTTTGCCAGTTCCAGACGTAAATTTCCAAGAACATCCCATACAACTTTGTTCTTGTCTGCCGCAAAGAGCAGTAAATCTCCTGCTTCTCCGTTCATTGCTGCAATCAGATTGTTCATCTCTTCTTCTGTCATAAATTTGGAGAAAGAGGATTTCACGGTTCCATCTTCCTGAATTGCAATATAAGCAAGTCCCTTGGCACCGAAATCTTTTGCAAATGCCACCAGCTTGTCAATCTTCTTACGCGGCATTGCTCCCTGTCCTTTTGCGTTGATACCACGGACTGTTCCTCCGTTCTCAATCGCCCCTTTGAACACAACAAATTCACTGTCTTTCACAGTCTCTGTCACATTCACCAGTTCCATACCGAAACGGGTATCCGGTTTGTCAGAACCGTAGCGGTCCATCGCTTCCTGCCATGTCATTCTCTGGATCGGAAGCTGTACATCCACATCCAGAACTTCCTTGAACAGTTTTGCAAGGAAACGCTCGTTGACTTCGATCACGTCATCTACATCCACAAAGGAAAGCTCCATATCGATCTGGGTAAACTCCGGCTGTCTGTCTGCACGAAGATCCTCGTCACGGAAACATTTTGCGATCTGGATATAGCGGTCACATCCGGAACACATCAGAAGCTGTTTGTAAAGCTGTGGTGACTGTGGAAGTCCGTAAAAACTTCCCGGATGTACACGGCTAGGCACCAGATAATCTCTTGCCCCTTCCGGTGTTGTCTTTCCGAGGATCGGGGTCTCGATCTCAAGGAAGCCTTCTTCTGCGAAAAACTGACGTGCCAGTGTTGTGACCTGACTTCTCATACGCAGGTTTCTCTGAAGATCCGGTCTTCTCAAATCCAGATAACGATATTTCAGACGAAGTTCTTCCTTTGTCTTGCTGTTTTCTTCCACCTGGAACGGCGGTACCTCGGATTCTGAGAGGATGCGAAGTTCTTCAGCACGCACTTCAATCTCTCCTGTTGCCAGGTTTTCATTGACTGCACCGCTTCTCTTCTCCACATTTCCTACAACTGCAACTACAAACTCACTTCTTAATTTTGAAGCTTTTTCCATCAGCTCTGCCTGTTCTTCTCCCTCAAATACGATCTGAAGGATTCCGGAGCGGTCACGCAGATCCATAAATACGATTCCGCCTTTATTTCTGTTCTTCTGTACCCATCCCATGACGGTTACTTTCTCTCCAATGTTTGCACTGGACAGTTCCCCGCATCGGTGTGTTCTTTTGAGTCCCTGCATTGATTCTGCCATTTCTCTGTTTCTCCCTTCTTCTCTACAACTGCTCCACATTGTCAGCATAGCAGTCTACAATCTCTGTATATCCCTGTTCCATCAGCTGTTCTTTCTGGAACTTTTTATTTTTCTTCATGTTGATGATCATCACCTGTTTTCCAAGTGCGCGCTCTGCTTTTGCCAGATTTAGGATCTTGAGCATGCCTTCCTTCGGCATCTTCTTGTCGATCAGAAATGCTTTCTTCTGTGCGGCTGTCGGTACCTGATATCCTCGTTCTAAAAGCAGCATGACAATCCGTTCAAATCCGATGGAAAATCCGACTGCCGGTGTATTCTGTCCGGTGAATTTTCCGATCATTTCATCATAACGTCCACCGCCGCCTACCGAACCGCCGAACTCGTCCATAGAAATCTCAAAGATCGTCCCTGTATAGTAAGACATTCCCCGAACCAGTGTCGGATCAAATTTCATGCAAAAATCCGCTTCCTTTGCACTTTCCACACTTGTAATAATCATCTCGAGCGAAGCCGCCGCGTCATCCGCAAGAAAGCCTTCCAGTTTTTCTTTACAGTAACGTACGCCTTCCACGTCATTCGTAATCTCTTTGAATAACTGCAAATATTTTTCCACAGACTCTTTTGCATATCCGTTTTCCTCTAATTCTGCTGCCACACCATCCAGACCGATCTTGTCCATCTTGTCCAGGATGATGAATACATTTTCATAATCACTCTCTGCAAATCCGCTGTATGCTGCCATTGCTTTTAAGATTCTTCTGTCATTGATACGGATCGTAAAGTTTTTAAAATCCAGTTTTCCAAGCAGCGTCGTCGTTGCCAGGATCAGCTCGATCTCTGCCAGATTACCTGGCTCTCCCAGAATATCGATATCACACTGCATAAACTGACGGAATCGTCCTCTCTGCGGTCTGTCCGCTCTCCAGACATTTCCCATCTGAAGTGCTTTAAACGGAGACGGCAGTTCATTTGCATTGTTTGCATAATATCTGGACAGCGGTACTGTCAGATCGTAACGAAGACCTCCGTCCACAACATCTTTTTCTTCTTTTGCTTCTTCGATCTTCAGCTTTTCTCCTCTTTTTAAAATCTTGAAGATCAGTTTTTCATTGTCTCCGCCCTGTTTGCTGCAGAGATTTTCAATGTGCTCTACACATGGAGTCTCAATGGATGAGAACCCAAATGCACGGTATGTCTCTTTGATCTGTCCGATCACATAATCGCGGATCTCCATCTCCGCCGGCATCATATCTTTCATTCCGGTTACCGGTTTCTTTTTCAGCGCCATAACCATTCTCCTTTTCTCTCTATCATCTCATCAATACGGCTTTCATACTCCGTAATATTTTTCACATTTTCTATGCGGATCAGATTCGTCTCCCGTCCATTGTCCAGACGGATCTTCTCCGGAAGCACGATCTTTGTGGAGGCACCTGCCCCTGCTGCAAGGATCGTCTGTTTTTCTTCCATAATAAGTATATTGTATATTCCGGCTTTGTCAACCTTTGCATATCCAACATTTTCAAAATTTCCCGCAATATTTTTCTGCCGGTACAGATAATACGGCACAAGTCCCATGCGTTCTGCCGCCCTTGCACTCTCTTCTACCATCTGTTCGATCTCAGAATGCAGATCGATCTTGCGCTGCTCCTGGCCGAACTTCGCCGCCCGCTTGATCGCCAGCGCATGAACCGTCAGACTGTCCGGCGAAAGCTCTTCAATCTGACAAAGCGTATCCCTCATATCCTCCGCCGTCTCTCCCGGAAGTCCTGCGATCAGATCCATGTTGATATTGTCAAATCCAAGCTCTCTGGCTGCATGAAAAATGTCTTTTACATCCTGAACGGTATGCTTTCTTCCCACCAGATCCAGTGTTTTCTGCTGCATGGTCTGGGGATTGACAGAAATCCTGGTCACCGGAAATCTTCGCATCACTTCCAGCTTTTCTCTTGTAATGCTGTCCGGTCTTCCCGCCTCGATCGTAAATTCCTGCAGATACTCAAATGAAAACGACTTCTGTATCGTATCCAAAAGCTCAAAAAGCTGCTCTGCCTCCAGTGTTGTCGGAGTCCCTCCTCCGATATAGATCGTATTAAGCTTTCTTTCTTCTGCCCGCTCTCCCAGTGCCCGGATTTCCTGACAGAGCGCCTTTAAATAATCATCTACCCGGTCTTTCCACTCCGCCAGAGGGGACGAACTGAAAGAACAGTACGAACAGATGCTTGGACAAAACGGAATCCCTACATAGAGACTGAATCCCTGCTCATAGTCCAGTCTGCCAAGCAGCTCTTTTTCCCGCTCTGCAATCGCAATGCCAAGTTCTGCCTTCTGGTGACTGACTCCGTACTCCTGCTCTAAAAATGTGCAGACTTCTTTTCGGCTCATACCGGCTTCCAGTTTCTGCATAGCCAGCTTTGTCGGTCTGACACCTGTCAGCATCCCCCAGGCAAGTATCCGTCCGGTCACTTTTGACAGCCAGTCATAGACAATCTTTGTCACCTTCTTCTTTCCATCCTGGCGGTCCGGACAGTCTGCAATTTCTGAAACAGGAACATAAAAGCAAGAATTCTCTTCCAGTTTCACTGAAACCAGAGATTCCTGCTTTTCGTCCAGATTCTGGCTGATCTCCTCATTCGGGAAAAAAGCCTTCACAATATGATATAAATTATACATATATAACGTATCTTTACTGCTGATCTGTATCATCATATTTCTCTTCCGTTTTCTTACAAAAACGGATTATTCTCCTTTTCAAATCCGATCGTTGTTGCCTCCATATGTCCCGGATACACCTGTGTATCTTCCGGAAGGCTCAGCAATCGCTCTTTTACCGAACGCACCAGTGTACTCATACTGCCTGTCGGAAAATCTGTTCTTCCAACAGAGCCTGCAAACAGTGTATCTCCGCTGAAAAGAACCTCCTCTTCTTCTATATAATAACAGCATCCTCCCGCCGTATGCCCCGGAGTGGAGATCATACGGATCTGATATCCTGCAAGTGCGAGAGATGCCCCATCTTCCAGAAACTTGGCGTCCGCAAACACATAACCCGCTCCATATGCAACAGACAGATTCACATTGGCATCTGTCAGAACCTTCTGCTCCAGTGCACTGGCATAGACAGGAACTGACCATTCTCTGCGCAGTGTGTCAATTCCCATAATATGATCAAAATGACCATGTGTCAGGAGGATTCCCTGCAACTGAAGACCTTCTGTCTGGATAAATTCGACAAGCGGCGCAGATGGTGCCGCCGGATCCACAACAAAACATTCTTTTGTATTTTCATTGTACACCACATAACAGTTGGTGCCGACCATTCCGATCACAAATTTTTTGATTCTCATTTTTCTCTACCCCGCTGTCCGTTCAATATCCAGAACTCCTTCTACATTGCGCAGTTTTTTTATGATAAGATTCAGCTGTTCTCTGCCCTTTACAATAAATCCCATTTCCAGTGTAGCGGTTCCTTTTTTGCTGGTTCGTGTATTCATAGATCTGACATCGATCTTTTCTTCTGTAAATACCTTTGTTACATCCAGAAGCAGTCCCTGCCTGTCGTTTGCATACATCTTCAGCTCTGCCAGATACTGACCTCCGCCTTCCGTCTCTGCATTATTCTCCCACTCTGCATCGATCAGACGCTCCCGCTCCACAGCAGACAGATGCAGCATATTCACACAATCTGTACGGTGGATCGTCATACCTCTTCCTCTGGTCACAAATCCTACGATTTCATCACCCGGAACCGGATTGCAGCACTTGGAGAAGCGCACCGCCATGTCATCGATTCCCTTAACCACGATCCCGCTCTTTGATTTTGCAATATGCACCTTCTGATTGTTTGCCTCAGAAATCTTCTCCAGGATCGTCGCATCCGTAATCTCTTTTTTGTGATCTTTTCCATACTCTTCTACCAGACGATTGACTACCTGACCTTCCTTTAGTCCACCGTGTCCGATTGCTGCCAGAACTGCATCCCAATCCCGGAATCCATACTTTCTCTGGACGATCTGCAGATATTTTGGCTTCATGATATCCGCCTGTGCGATCGACTTGGATTTAAAGTATGCGGCAATCAGCTCTTTTCCTCGAATAATATTCTCTTCTTTAAACTCATGCTTAAACCACTGATTGATCTTATTCTTTGCCTGTGTGCTCTTTACGATGCTCAGCCAGTCCCGGCTCGGACCTTTGGAATTCTGAGATGTCAGAATCTCAATACGGTCTCCGTTCTGGATTTTGTAATCAATATTGACCAGCTTGCCGTTGACACGTGCACCTACCATCTTGTTGCCCACTGCACTGTGGATTGCATAGGCAAAATCCACCGGAGTAGAACCGTTCGGCAGGTTCTTCACATCTCCGTTCGGAGTGAAACAGTACACATCTTCTGCAAACAGATCCAGATCGCCTTTTAAGAGACTCAAAAACTCTCTGTTGTCCGACATATCCCTCTGCCACTCCAGAATCTGCCGAAGCCAGCTTAACTTTTCTTCCTCACGGCTCTTATTATTCTTAGCCGAACCGCCGCTCTCCTTATATTTCCAATGGGCCGCAATACCGTACTCTGCCGTCTTGTGCATCTCCTCTGTACGGATCTGAATTTCAAACGGCTGTCCTGCCGGCCCCATCAGAGTCGTATGCAAAGACTGGTACATATTCGCTTTCGGCATGGCGATATAGTCTTTGAATCGCCCCGGAATCGGTGTATACATCTCATGGATCACACCCAACGCCGCATAACAGTCTTTGACCGAATCTACGATAATGCGCACGGCAAACAGATCATACACCTGATCCAGAGTCTTATTCTGATTGACCATCTTTTTGTAAATACTGAAGAAATGCTTCACTCTTCCATATACCTTTGCCTGAATATGGGCATTCTCCATATGGTGAGAGACCTCTGCCACGATCTGCTGCACAAACTCTTCCCGCTCTGTCTTTCTCTCATTTAAATCCTTTACCAGCTGGAAATACACTTCCGGCTGATAATATTTTAAAGAAAGATCATCCAGCTCTGTCTTGATTTTGGAAATACCCAGCCTCTGCGCGATCGGAGCGTAGATATCCATCGTCTCTCTGGCTTTTTCCTTCTGTTTTGCCGGAACCATAAACTCCAGCGTTCTCATATTGTGCAGGCGGTCTGCCAGCTTGATAATGATCACACGGATATCTTTTGCCATGGCAAGAAACATCTTGCGCAGGTTTTCTGCCTGCACTTCCAATTTATCCTTAGAATAAGACAACTGGCCCAGCTTTGTGACTCCATCTACAAGCAGCGCTACCTCTTCGCCAAACTCTCTTGTAATATCCTCCACTGTCATCTCTGTATCTTCAACCGTATCATGGAGCATTCCTGCCACGATCGTCTCCTTATCCATCTCCAGATCCGCCAGAATGATCCCCACCCAGAGCGGATGAATGATATAAGGCTCTCCGGACTTGCGGACCTGCTCTTTATGTGCCTCTCTGGAAAGCTTATACGCCTTCTCGATGAGAGAAATATCTGCGGATGGATGATACTTTCTTACCCTTGCAATCAACGCTTCATATAACTGCTCAGGGTTTTGATAATCTTCAGGTGCTTTCACGGCATGGCCATCCACCATTTCCAGATTTTTATTCAGAAGTTCATATTCCAGCGTACCTGCCATATCAAATCCCCCTTTTCTTTTTATCGTAAAATTCCATATGGATTAGTATATCATCATTATTGATAATTTACCACTGTAATCTGTATGCTTTTGTTTCCTCTGTATTCATTGACCGACGGATAAAATGTCAGCGCCACCTCTTCTTTTCCCTGCAGATACTCCATACACTCCTGTACCTCTCCGAAATAGATCGCCTCCATTTTCCGTCCATTTCGATCCAGAACCTGAAATTTCAGGACATTCTGATTCTTCCCGATCACACGGAGATTCTGTACTTTTAAGTTTTTTTCCGCAAACAACGGCTTTGTATTTCCTTTCCCGAAAGGCTCCAGAAGTTCCAGTTCTTCAATCAGCTCTTCTGTTACATACGCAAGAGGAAGCTGCATGTCAATGGATACCTTCGGCATCAGATCCTGACTGGTCAGCTCACAGAGTTCATTGATCGTTCTGCGGAAACGTTCCACATTCTCCTCTTCCAGAGATAGCCCTGCCGCCAGCTTATGGCCTCCGAATTTTGTGAATAACGCCCTGCATTTGCACATTTCCTCAAACATATGGTAGCTTTCAATGGAACGCCCCGACCCTTTGACGCCATGTTCTCCCTGCGTCAGAACAAACACCGGCTTATAATATTTTTCTTTCAGTCTTCCGGCAATGATCCCCGCAATACTCTCATGACAGTCCTGCAGATACACGACCAGTACTCGATCCTCTTTCAAATCCGTTGTCTCGATCTGTTCAACTGCCTGCTCTACCCCTTTTTCTGTCATTTCCTTACGGCTGTCATTCAATGCTTTTAAATCTTCTGCCATCATGACAGCTTCTCTTCTGTTCTTCACCTCAAGGAGCTCCAATGCCCGCTTTGCCGTATCCAGTCGCCCGCTCGCATTGATACATGGTCCGATGACAAATCCGATGTGATAGGCAGACAATCTCTCTATCGGTACCTGCGTGCATTCCATCAATGCTTTCAGACCTTCATTTTGCGTGCGTTTCAGCATTTCCAGCCCCTGTTTTACAAAAATCCGGTTCTCATCCACCAGATCCATCACATCCCCCACGGTCGCAATCGCCACATTTTCCATCAGAAAATCTACATCATCTGCATCCTGCCCCATGACATTATATAACGCTTCCACCACTTTATACGCAACTGCCGCACCGCACAGACCTTTAAACGGATAAGGATCTCCCGGTAAATGCGGGTTGACCACTGCATCTGCATCGGGAATCAGATATTCTTTCTCTCCTCCTGCTTCTAGATAAGGTACTTCATGGTGATCTGTCACAATGATCGTCATCCCCTGCGCTTTCCCGTAAGCAATCTCTGAAGCGGCTGCGATCCCATTGTCACAGGTAATGATCGTATCTACACCGTCCTCCAATGCCCTGTCAATGAGCATCTGATTGAGGCCGTATCCATCCTTCATCCGATCCGGAATATCCGTATCCACCAAAGCTCCCAGACTTTCTAATCCTGTTTTCAAAATATACGTCGCATTGACTCCGTCGATATCATAATCTCCGATCACACGGATTTTTTCGCCTTCTCGGATTTTTTCCTCCAGAATCTCCACTGCCGTATCCATATTTTTCATCAGCATCCCATCGTGCAGATCTGCAATCGTTCCATTTAAATAATAGTCAATATTCTGATCGCCTAAAATATCCCTGTTTCGGATCAGGCGCGCGATGATCGGGGAAATATGATATTTTTCCGCAATCTGCGTAAAATCCGCTTTCTTCATGGACACAAACCACTTTTCCATGTCAGTTCCTCCCAAGTATCTTTCTTGTTTTTCTAGCTGTTAATTTTTATTGTAGCATACTAAAAATTTTCTGTAAATCTGTCCAGAACTGGAGTGCGCAAGCACGACGATTGCGCATGGATAGGTTGGGAATGGTGTGAACGGTAACAAGAACTGTTCTGTCAGCGAATATTTTATTCAAACATCTTCCGCCAAAGCCAAATTTCCCGTACCATAAAACAGTGCCCCATGCCTTTCGGCACAGAGCACTGCTCATATTTAGGAAGAATTTTTTATTTTTATTTATTTGCGTCTTTTCAGGAATGCCAGAAGTGCTGCTCCTCCTGCAAGAAGTCCGGATACTGCTCCGGCGATCGGAGTGGCATCTCCTGTCTTCACTGCTTTGTTTGGAGTACCAGTTGACGGTTTCTGTGTTGTAGACTGACTATTGTTTCCATTATTTTGTCCGTCATTGTTTCCATTTCCCGGTTTGTTGTTATCCGGTTTATTATTGTCTGGATTTTCTGGTTTTTCAGTCTGCGTTTTTTCCTCCAGTGCATCGATCGCAGTTCTTACTTTCTGTACTGCTGCATCAATTTCCTTCTGAGATGCCTCTTTGTCTGCAAGAATAAACTGCGCCGCCTCCACTTCTTTCTGAAGCGCTTTTACAGTCTCTTCTGTGTACTTATCTGCCTGCTCCAGACGTTCCTCTGCTTCTTTTATAACAGCTGTAAGCTGTGATTTATCTGTAGAAACAGCTGCTTTCTGGAAGAGTGCTGTAATATTGGCATCTGCATTGACATCACAGAATGTATACTCTGCCACCGCACCAACAGACTGTCCATTTACCAGTACATCACTGATCACATATCCTTCTTCCGGCTGGATCACAAATGTCTGGCTCATACCGCGTTCTACTTTTACAGTACCGCATGGAGTGATGCTTCCGCCCTCTCCTGCTGCTGCCATAATTGCAAACTCTTTCTGGATCGGTGCAATATTCATTGCTGCATCCAGTGCATTCTGTGCCGCATCTACTGTTTCCTGTGTCGCTGCCGGATCTGCTGCTACTGCTTTCGCTGCATCCAGTACTTCCATCAGATTCTGAACATCTTCCGGAACATAGTCCTCTGCATGTTTCAGAAGTTCTTCTGCTGCTGCAATGGACTCGTTGAGTTTTGTCTTGTCAGCCTGTACTGCTTCTTTTTCTGCGAAGAATACTTCAATGCTTGCATCTGCACGAACTGCCTCAAATTTGTACTCTGTAACAGCTCCAACGGATTCTCCGTTTACAAATACTTCTTTTACTTCAAATCCTTCATATGGTTGGATTGTAAATACCTGATCTTTTCCTTCTTCTACTTTCACTGCACCGCTTGGATCAATGGTTCCGCCACCATTTGCGACTGCTGTGATCGTAAATTCTTTCTGTACCGGTGGTTTTTCCTGCAGATTTTCAATTGCAGTTCGCACAGACTCTGTCGCTGCATCAATTTCTGCCTGTGCCGCATTACTATTATCCAGTACACTCTGCGCCAGCTCCACAGCTTCTTTCAATACTGCCACTGACTCTTCTGTATAGACGTCGGATTCTGCCAATTTCTGTGCTGCATCTGCTAAGGTTGCTTTTAATGCTGTTTTATCTGCCTCCGGTACCTGTGGTTTTTCCTCCAGTCCTCTAGCCGCTTCTTCTACTGCGCTAGTAGCTGCGTCCACGCTTTCCTGAGTTGCTTTTTCATCTGCCACTACTTTTTCTGCTTCTGCTACTGCCTCTTTCAGGGCTTTGACAGACTCTTCTGTATACTTAGCTTCTTCTTTCAGCGCTTCTTTTGCTGTCTCGATTGCTGTTTTCAGTGCATCTTTGTTCACTACAACCGGCGCTTTTTCTTCTACCAAAGTAATATCAAATTTATCCAACTGCGGTGCGTTCTTTTCCGGTGCTGTAAATACCAGTGTTCCATCACCTGCTTCATTTACTACAAACTCGATATCTTGTGTGTGTGTTGCTTTTGCCTGATCTCCAGCTCCTATTTTCATAACTTCTGTCTGAGCCGCAATTTTATTATCAGCCTCAGACCAAGTCAATCCATTATTTGTATCACCGCTGCGGAACTGTACAGTTGCTTTATATTTCCCCGGTTTTTCTGCATGATAGTGTAAAGTAATCTGATCACCACTATTCATTGCATTTACAAAGTATCCATTGCTTGCCCAATCGGCTGCAGATACCTGTAATGGCCATGCTTCACCTGTTCCTACATTCTTTAATGCAAAATGCTCTGCCTCTGCTGTGATTGCTGTTCCATTTACTTCTGTCGGGAAATTGAAACGGTTTTCTTCTGTATATGCTGCCGGAACAAATTTAGCAACAACCGTTGCATTTTCCTTCACATCTTTTAATGTATAAGATGTGACAGCTCCTACAGATTCACCATTTACCAGAACATCCGCTACCTTATGTGTCTTGTCTGGTGTGATCTTAAATTCTACAGTTTCACCTTCTGTTACTTTTGTTTCTCCACTCGGTGTAATTGTACCGCCTTCCCCTTCAACGGATGCATTGACCGTAAACTCAGCCAATTTCACATCTTTTGGTGTAATTTCAAACTTATCTAACTGTGGTGCTTTCGCATCACCCTTCAATGTCAGCACACCGCTTCCTGCTTTAGTAACCGTAATGTCAAATTCTGCTGTCTTTGTCACATTCGAATCTTTGTTTCCTGCTGATACAGATCCCGTCTGAATATTTCCAGCATCATCACTCCAAGAGAATTTATTTGTCTCTGAACCACTTCTATAAGTTACTACTGCATGATAAATTCCCGGTTTTTCTACATGATAAGGAATTGTAATTGTATCCTCATTTTCTAAAGAATTCACAATTTTTTTATTGCTTGCCCAATCTGCATCCGATACTTTTAATGGCCATTTTTCATTCTCACCCGTATTATGTAATTCTGCAAACTCAGCCTCCAATGTAGCACTGGAATTCTTTCTCCACGGGAATGCAAACGGATCTTCCGCTGTGTATTTTTCACGCTTTACTAATCCCTCTTTTGCTTTTTTCAGAGCTACTTCTGCTTCATTTCTCTTTTCCGGGGTTGCATTTTTATCTTCTAAAACAACCTTTGCCTGTTTCAGAGCTGACGCAAATTCATCCCATCCAGAAATAAACCAGTCTTTCTGATAAGCTTCACATTCCTTTACAAGCGCAGCCAATGCACCTTCACTGCTTTCCATATCTTTAATAGTAATTTTAGCTTTCTTGTTAAATCCAAGGATTGCTCCTTCACTGACATCTGTAATTTCAGCTGTGAAATATTGATCCCCGGTTTTGTTTGTGTTTCGTCTTGTTTTAACATCTGCTGTTGTTTCTGTCTGATTTTCACCCAATACAATATCCGGAATTAAGGTTGTATCGTAATCATCCTGAATCGCAGTGCCTGGATTTGGCTGTAATTTTGCTCGTATTTCTCCTTTCGTTCCACCAACGCGTTTTACTTTTAGAGATTTTGTTTCATCTTCATTCATGGTGTATGCATCTGATTCTAACTCAATCATACCTTTTCCACCATTATTGATAACTGCAGCAGCTTCAATTCCTACTGCTTTTCCAGTAACCTTCAGTTTAATCGTATGGTCTCCATCTTCCAGATCCGGAGTTTCAAACCAACGTTGCCCCACTGCACGCTTTGATGCTTTTGTATCAACTATAACTTTTTCACCATCATCAACTGTAATTTCTACCGTTCCATGACCGGGATCTAGTGTTCCAAAAAGATATGCTTTTGTTCCATGGAATTTCAGTTCCAATTCAGCACCTGCATTTGCCCATGTGTTTGTACCATTGATATACTGCGGCTGATTTTCTGGATTCCATTTTCCTTTGAACGTAAATCCTTTTCCATCTGCTACATCCTTATCTTCCACATCAATGACTTCCATTCCCTTTGGAATCGGATTTGGTTTTTCCATATCCTCAGTAGACTTGTATACTCCAACTTCACTGATCATAGGAACTTTTCCATCAGACGTACCCACTGTAATTTTAATCTGACGTGCGGTTGTCTCACTTGTTCTGCAAAGGCGTTTCGCACCAATAGTTTTTCCTTCTTCCAACAGAGTCCATGCACCACTGTCTCCATTGCGATACTCTATCTTGTAATTATTAATTCTCTGACCGTTCTGAATTGCCTCCTCAACTGATACAACATCAAACTTTATTTCTTTTCCTAAATCAATCAGAATTTCACCGGATTTTTTGCCATCACTTGTAGCCCAATATGTCTCATCATTATCGTCAATCATATTGCCTGGTTTATATTCTTTTGCACCACCTCTGACTTCAGAAACTTTTACAGAAGCGCCCGCTGCTTTTGCCAGATTAGTTTTAAATGTTGCTTTGATATTATTTCCAAATTCTGTCACACGATCCAGAATTGCTTTGTCTACTGTTCCCTGATTGTTCGGAGGTACATTCAGTAGCAATGTTGCATTATGTCCAACTGAATTAAAATACATATCACTCAGTTCTTCCATCGTTTTTGGAGTATTCTTCTTAGTTCCCCAGAACCAACCAGAAGTAATACGCGCATCTGCCTCCGGAACTGTCCACTGATCTCCATCTTCAAAACCAACCGTCGCATTTCCCTGCTTGTTACTATTAATTGTGTTCTTATCCTTGTTTACTTTAGATTTTGACCACGTATCCTTTCCTGCAATTCCCAATTCATTTCCAATCCAGCGTACTGTGGTATATGCTTCTGCCCCAAATAACATACAGTCTGCATCATATCCCGCTGCTTTTCCCTCGTTATCCTGAATTGTCTTAAACCATTTTTTAAAGTCGTATTCCTGTGCATTAGCGCCACTTCCTTTGGCACCATCCATCCATACCTCAACAAAATGACCATCATTTCCATACTTTGGATTTCCAAGAATCTCTTCCAGTTGATTATTGTAAAACTCATTATAATCCTTTGCATCTTTGTCTGGAGTTGTTGGATTTCCATGTTCATCTTTATAACCATAACTTGGCTCATGAATATCCCACGGAGACAAATACAATCCCATGTCCATATTCTGATCGGTACATGCTTTTGATATCTCTGCCAAAATATCCGATTCTCCGTTTTTATCCTTATAGCCAGATGCTTTTACATCATATTCTGTGTGTTCACTATCCCAAATACAGAATCCATCATGATGCTTTGCAGTCACAATCAGCTTTTTAAAACCAGCATCTTTTAATGTTTTTACTAAAGTCTCCGCATCAAAATCATTTTTCAATGTAAAAATCTCACTTGGCTTCTGATTCCCATAGTGTTCTCCCCATTCAATCTCATTGAATGTATTCGGTCCAAAGTGACAAAATGCCGCCAGTTCCTCTTTCTGATAACGAAATTGATTGGCATCCGGCACTACACTATCCGGTGCTGGTGCTTCGGCTGTTCCAGTCAATCCTTCATCTCCAACCCAATTTATTGTTTCTGCTGCCCGAAGTGTAACAGATCCCCCCATAAACCCTGTCGTTGTCACAACTCCTGCAAGCAGCATTGACATCCACTTTTTGTACAAAGCTTTTTTCTTCACCTTTTTTCTCCTTTCTGACATACCATTTTTTATCAGATATGTACGCATTATACATGTTCAAATCCGTTTTATCAATTTACTATTTTCCAATTTTGGGTTAAATTTTTCCACTTTTCTGTAATTTTTTAACCATTTTTACCATAATCCAAAAAAGGCTCTTGAACCAAGTGATAATTTTCCACATGTTTCAAGAGTCTTTTCTTCTATTTTTTGTTATTTTTTCTTTTTTGATGTTCCAACTTTTGCAGGTTCTGCTTTTTTCCCGATCTTCGTCTTCATCACATACCACAGAGCACCTGTGATACATACGGAAGAATACGCTCCGCAGATAATACCTACCATCAGAGGAAGTGCAAATTCTTTAATGGAGCTTACACCCATAATAAACAGTACCGCCACCATAACAAATGTTGTCAGAGAGGTATAAATACTTCTTGTCAGAGTTCTTGTGATACATCTGTTGACCAGGACATCCAACTCTTCTCCACGTTTCTTTGTCTTCATCTCCTCGCGGATTCGGTCAAAGATAACGATTGTTGCATTGATAGAATATCCGACAATTGTCAGCATACATGCAATAAATGTATTTCCTACTGAAATTCTTGCGATCACATAGAAAGCAAGTACGACCAGTACATCATGGATCAGTGCAACTACTGCACTTGTCGCAAACCGGATATCTTTAAACCGCAGCCAGATATAAAGCAGCATAAAGACTGTGGCAATGGCAACCGCAATGATTGCATCCACACGCATCTCGGAGCTTACGGTAGAACTGATGTTTTCAGTCGTAATATCTTTTTCTTCTACTCCGAATTCATCTGCCATATATTTCGCAAATGCTTCTCGTTTTTCCAGATCCAGCGTCTGTGTCTTGAAAATGACCTGATTACTGTTTGCAACGGTCTGTACCTGGATGTTTGGATCATCTGTCACCTTCTCCAGATCCGGAATCATTGTTTCATCAATCTCTTTCAACGTATATGCTTTGTCAAATGTTACATTTGTAGATGTACCACCCTTAAATTCCAGACTGTAATTGAGGGCGCCTTTTCCTGTTCCTGCATTCACTCCCATAAACACAAATCCAATCAGGATCACTGCGACCGATACTGCAAAGAAAATCTTACGTTTTCCAAGGAAATCAATCGGCGCACGCTCTTCTTTAATCCGTCCGTAAAGCTTTGGATTACGAATTCCAACTGCATAGAACGCATACACGATCATCCGGGTGATCACAAGTGCGGTAAACATGGATACCACAATACCAAGTGCCAGTGTCTGTGCGAATCCTTTGACTGTACCGCTTCCTTTCAGCCAGAGCACTGCTGCCGCGATCAGTGTTGTAATATTTCCATCCAAAATCGCAGACATTGCTTTGTGGAATCCAGCATTTAATGCAGATTTTACAGATTTTCCGGCTGTCAGTTCCTCTTTTACACGCGCAAAGATAATGACATTCGCATCGACCGCCATACCGATACCAAGAATGATACCCGCGATACCCGGCAGCGTCAGTGTGATATCAAATGCATTGAGCAGCACCAGGATCAGTCCGGTGTAGATTACCAGTGCAAGACTGGATGCAAATCCCGGCAGCAGATATACCACGCACATAAATACAAATACAATCGCAAGCCCGACCGCACCTGCCATCAGACTGGTACTGATTGCTTCTTCACCAAGCTGTGCTCCAACTACATTAGAACGAATCTCTTCCAGTTCTACACTCAATCCACCAATACGGATCGTGGATGCCAGCTGCTCAGCCTCTTCATATGACATATTTCCTTCGATTATCGCCTGACCATCTGTGATCTCTGCATTCACCGATGGAACACTGATCAGTTCTCCGTCATAATAGATCGCAATCGTCTCTTTTGCTTCCTTTGCCGCTTTCGTTGCCTCTGCAAACTTTTCAGTACCTTCCTTTGTCATAGAAAGCTGAACAACATTTTCATTTGCTCCTGTTGTGGAATCCTGATAAGAACCGGACTTTGCACTCTTGATATCTGTTCCGGTCAAAACGACAGATCCTTCTTCCTTTAACTCATCCATACTTTTTGCAAGCACATAGTGTCCTGAGGTATCCAGTCCATAATTCGGATTTCCGTCACTGTCCTTCTCTTTGATAAAATACAGGGATCCCGGCTGACCAAGCTCGCTTAAAATCTCGTTGGCATCTGTCACACCTGGAATCTCTATGCTGATGCGGTCATCTCCCTCCTGGTAAACCGTTGCTTCTGTACTGTACTGTTCTACACGCTTCTGAAGCTTGTAGATTGTATCACTCATATCCTCCTTGGAAGGAGTATCCCCTTTTACCTGATAGGTAATACTGACTCCGCCTTCCAGGTCAAGTCCAAGCTTGATATTCTTTGCTGCCCCCGTCTGTCCTTTTCCAAATCCGACCACCGTTGTAAATCCAAGAAGTGCAATCAGCACCACGGTCAGAATCAGACTGATAATCCCTTTACTCTTCTTCATGATCTGCCATCCTCTCCTGATCAGCCAGTGCCGCCTTGATCATAATCGCACATTCCACACGCTTGCGCTCCATCTCACAACTTACCTCGTATGTATCATTGATCGTATGATGGAATTTATAAGAATTCGCCATACATCCGCCGCTGCAGTAAAATCTTGCAAAGCAGTTTCTGCAGCTGTCTTTGGAATACACACTGCATCCTCTGAATTCTTCCGGAATCTCCGGCTTTGTAATTCCTTCCTCTACATTTCCCAGCAGGAATTCTTCCTGACCAACGAACTGATGACACGGATACAGATCTCCCCAAGGCGTAACTGCCAGATATTCTGTTCCGGAACCACATCCGGACAGACGTTTTGCCACGCAAGGACCGCCTTCTAAATCCAGCATAAAGTGGAAGAACGTAAACCCTCTGCCTTCCCGTTCTCTGTCTACCATGATTTTTGCCAGCTTATCATACTCTGCAAAAATCTTCGGAAGATCTTCTTTTTGAATCGCATACGGATCTGTATCTTCCCCGACTACAGGCTCAATTGAAATCTGCTCAAATCCCAGATCTGCAAAATGCAGGACGTCCTCTGAAAAGTCCAGATTTTCTCTTGTAAATGTTCCTCGTATATAATACTTTTCCTGATTTCTGCTCTCTGCCAGTTTTTGGAATTTCGGAACGATCAGATCATAACTTCCTTTTCCATTCCTAAACGGACGCATTCTGTCGTTGACTTCTTTTCTTCCATCCAGACTGAGCACCACATTGTCCATCTCTTTATTGACAAATTCCTGCACTTCATCATTGAGCAGAACTCCATTTGTTGTCAATGTGAAACGGAAATGCTTGTCGTTTGTCTTCTCCAGCTCTCTTCCATAGGCAACCAGATCTTTCACTACCTGCCAGTTCATCAACGGCTCTCCGCCAAAGAAATCAACCTCGAGATTTCTTCTCTTTCCTGAATTTGCCACAAGGAAATCCAGCGCTTTCTTTCCAACTTCCAAAGACATCAGCGCACGGCGTCCATGATACTCACCCTCTTCCGCAAAGCAGTATTTGCAGGCAAGATTACAATCATGCGCAATGTGCAGGCAAAGTGCCTTAACAACTGTCTTTCTTTCTTTTACTTCTCCGATATAGCTCTCATAAACATCCTGTGTAAACAACTGACCTGCCGCTGTCAGCTCTGCCACTGCCTCCAGAAGATCTCTCAAATCTTCTTCTGCATAAATATCCCCAAGCTTTTCAAGCAGATATTCTGCCGTCTTCTCTTCTTTTAACGTTTCCGGCGTATGGGCAGGGTTCATGGCCTCCAGACAGCCGATCACGTCATACGCAATCTTGTCCACGACATGCACAGATCCGCTGTTCACATCCAGGACAATATGATATCCATTATTCTGGTACTGATGAATCACAACAGTTACCCCTCTTTCATTTAAATTTTATATTTTTGCATAACACACGTAAGGCAGCGACCACGGCCGCTGCCCTCATGTCTGATATTCAGTTTCTTATTTTTTGTGTTCACAAACCTGATTTCCTACTGTACAGGATGTCTTACATGCTGACTGACAAGATGTCTGACATTCTCCGCATCCACCTTTTTTCACTGTATGATTCAATGTCTGAGTATTTAATGTTTTGATATGTTTCATTTCTATTCCTCCTAATGTGTATGCATAAGCATCTAGTTTTTTTAGAATTATAACACATCCTGATCACTTTTTAAAGTATTTTTTTACTGTTCCATCTGTCTGCCCAGAAATTCTGCTGCCACAGCTGCCATTTTTTCTTCCACTTCACTGAATTTTTTGTGTTCTTCTTTGTGTAAAAACACCACTGTTCCCATCACGTCCCCGCCACTGATAATCGGACAAATAATTTCCTGAGAATATTCCTCACCCCCGGCGAATATCGGAATATAGTCCGCTTTCCTTTTTTCTGTACGGATCTGCTTTCGAGCCTGTATTGCATACTCCAGTTCTTTACTGATATAACGGTTCAGCAGCTCCTTGCTCCCATTTCCCGATGCTGCTACAATCTGATCCATATCAGTAAGACACACAATACAGTTCATGGTATGTGCAAGGCTTTCTGCGTACAGTCCGGCAACAGCACCGATTTCTCCGATCGGAGAATACTTTCTTAAAATCACACTGCCTTCTCTCTCGGTAAAAATTTCCAGTGGATCTCCTTCCCGAATACGAAGTGTCCTTCGAATTTCTTTTGGAATCACCACCCTGCCAAGGTCATCAATTCTTCGTACAATTCCTGTCGCTTTCATCTTATCTTCTCCTTATATCTGGTTTTTATCGATAACAATCTGCTATTAGTATCGCTCATTTTTTAGAAATTATGAGTTATTTTACCAGTTTTATAAGAATTCATGAGGGATGTATTTTTTCCGAAAAGAGTAACTACAAGAGATTTTCTATCGTTCTCTCTGTACGTTTACTTCCTCACGAAATCATACCGCCGATCATTCCACCTCCTGTGCAAAGAATACACACGATCAAAAGCTGAGGAAACGGCTCCTGAATGCTGTGGTAAATACCAAAGGAAATCAATACAAGAAGCAGAAAATACAGCACACCGATTCCAAGCCCCCAGACAAATTTCCTGACCCTTGCCATTTTCCCTGCTACAAAACCACCTGCCAGTGTAGACAAAATATACACGGTCAAAATCCCTGCTGAAACATGTTTTTCCTCCAGTCCACATTTGTAAAGCAGTACTGTCAAAATCAAAAGGAGCACACCTGTTACAAGGTATGCACACAACAGGGATTTTAAAATCCAAAGTCCTTTTTTCTGCATTGAATTTTCAACATTTGCTTTCTTTTCCATATACGCTCTCCTCCCGGCTCATTTACAGCTAATACACTGTATGAGTCCGAAAAGCGTTTTATGTCCATCGTTCCATTGGTATCAGCTTTTTTTCTGTATCCAGCAGGCAACACATTGTTGTCTGTCACACTCACAATGTTCCCCTATCATTGTCTCTTTTCCCAACTCATGTAGCGGTGTGTCAATGATATGCATCAGCTGACTAACAACATCATTCTCTAAAAATTTTATCATTTCATCATCTGCAATAGTTTGCCAGTCTAATGGACAATCCGTAACTATTCTATTATAATAACAGTCACCATAAAAATCTGTGTTCTCCTTCCCAATATACACATTAAAATAATATTCGTCTGAAAAAGACGATTTTTGTGCATGAAACATCAAATAATATCCATCTTCTAAGACTCTTTTCCAAGTGTTCGCTTTCTTCTTAAATCCCAACGGTTTCAATTTTTCTGCAATTTTGTCAATCCACTTTTTTCGTTTTATTCTTACAATTCTAAGCAATGCTTCTTTTTCCAGATTTCTATACCTGTCATACATCTCCTTCACAAGAATACCCGTATCCCTTTCCTCCGCATGATGGAAAATACTACTTTTTTGCCGTAAATTAATATCCTCATCAGCAATTCCCCATCGAACAAGAGACTCTTCATCTCCCTTTACGAAAGTAAAAGCCGTAGAAGCAAATCCATAAACAACCTCCACTCTGTCATTGTATCCTGTCAAATTCACAACAAATGCGCTATTCCCTGTTGTTTCTTTATAAAACATCCAGTGCAATGACCGCTCTTTTTGACATATCGGTTCGGAAAAACCATTCTGGAGAAGAATCCTTCTGTATAATTCCATTCTATTTACCGTTTCTTGATTTATCCCATTTTGCTCTGTCTGCATTTTTTATAAGCATCCCTTCTCATTACAATTATTACACATTACTATCATACCATTTCCGTACCTCTTCCAGAAGATATTTAAAAGGCAAAACCCCTCATTTACAATCCTTTTCCCGCTTGAAAATAAAATTTGTAAATGAAGGGTTTTCTATTTTTATTCGCTCATCTGCTTATACTGCTGTGCGATATTTTTCACATGGTCTCCCATTCTTTCAAAATCTGTCAGCATCTCTGTAAAAATGATTCCGCTCTGAGGTTTACATTTTCCTTTTTTCATACGCTGCATCTGTTTCTTAAAGTACTTATCTCTCAGATCATCGATCTTCTGCTCTGCCGCACTGGCTTCAAAAAGAACCTGCGTCATATCGCTGCCCTCTTCATTTTTCACGATATCAAGCGCTGTCAGACACTGTTTTTTCATCTCTTCGATTTCTTCCAATGCTACATCAGAAAATGACAGATTCCACTCTTTGAGATCTTTTGCATATCCCGCCAGATTCATGGCATGATCCCCGATACGCTCCAAGTTGCCGATCACGGCATAATATCCATTAATGATCTTGGAATCCTCTGTCGATTTCTCATTGGAGATCAGAGATACGATATACTCTGAAATCTCACGGTTTAAATAATCGATATAGGTCTCTCTTTCTGAAATCTTCTCCATATCTTTTTCATTATACTGAATCAGAACATCATATGCTTTTGCAATATTCTTCGATACCATATCGCGCATTCTCTCGATTTCATCCCGAACCTGTGAAAGTGCTACCGCACTGGAGCCGATCGCATAGTTGGATTCAAACCGTGTGATGTACTTGAGTCTGTAATCTCCATCGTCTTCTTTCTTGCTGTCCGGCAGGATCTGGGTTGCGATTCTTGCCATGACATTGCCAAATGGAAGCAGGATCAATGTTGTTACAATATTAAATGTTGTATGCACATTGGCAATCTGTGCCACCGGATTTCCAGGTGTGAGTGCTTCCATCCAGGAGACAAACGGAGTTGTCATACAGATGACCGTAAACAGGATCGATCCGAAAATATTGAACATCAGATGGATCACGGTTGTACGCTTTGCATTGACTTTCATTCCAATCGATGCTAAAACTGCAGTAATACAGGTACCGATGTTCTGTCCAAACAAAATGTATACTGCGCTGGAGAGCGGCACCATTCCAGTTGCCGCAAGCGCCTGCAGGATTCCGACAGATGCAGATGATGACTGAATGATCGCCGTAAAAATCGCACCGATCAGAATACCTACCAGCGGATTCTCAACTGTTGTCATAAAGTTGATAAATGTCTGTGAATCCTGAAGCGGAACCATGGCATCTCCCATCATTGCCATTCCCATAAATAAAATTCCAAGTCCGGAAAAAATCCCGCTGATATGATGTACCTTTTCATTTTTAATGAACATCATCGCAGCTACACCGCCGATTGCAAAAATCGGAGCGATTGCCGAGATATCCAGTGCGATCAACTGACCTGTGATCGTTGTACCGATATTTGCACCCATGATTACCCAGACTGCCTGACTTAATGTCATCAGACCGGAATTTACAAATCCAACCAGCATAACTGTGGTTGCGGAAGAAGACTGAATCACGGCTGTGATCACAGCTCCAACCAGAACTCCTTTAATACGGTTGGAAGTCAGCTTCTCCAAAATCGACTTCATTCTGTTTCCGGCAGCAGCTTCCAGGCCGTTGCTCATCATATGCATTCCGTACAGAAACAGTGCAAGTCCCCCCAGCAAGGAAAGTATATCTGTTATCCCCATTGTATCTTTCTCCTTTTTTCTTCTCTTTTTGTATTTTATTTTTTCGCTCGAAACGAGACTGCCGCAAATGGTATCACAGCAGTCTCGTTTTCTGGCAAATTTTACAATTTTGATTCTAGCACACCGCATTTTTCCAGGTCAACATTCTTTTACACTTTTTTAACAAGTTCTTAGCATAACCTTAACATAAGCCTTCACAGTTCAGTCTTTCCATCAAGTATTGAAAAGCCTCCCTGATTCTGTTAAAATCAAAGAAGATTCCGAAAACAACGGAATTTTAAGAAATTTTAAGGAGTGAATACGATGAGTAAGATTGATGAAGTAAGAAGCGCCATGATGGCTGCTATGAAAGCAAAAGATAAAGAAAGAAAGGATGCGCTTTCCGCACTGCTCACTGCATTGAAGAACAAGGCGATCGACAAACGCGCAGACCTGACTGAAGAAGAGGAAACACAGGTAATCTTAAAAGAGATTAAACAGCTCAAAGAAACCATTGAGATGACACCTGCAGACCGCACGGATATCCTCGCGGAATGCAACAGCCGTCTCGCAGTCCTCGAAGAATACGCTCCAAAGATGATGGATGAAGCGGAAATCAAAGCAGTGGTTTCAGAAGTACTTACCTCTCTCGGTCTGGATGCGCCGACCGCAAAAGAAAAAGGCAAGATCATGAAAGAACTGATGCCGAAAGTCAAAGGAAAAGCCGACGGAAAGTTAGTCAGTGAAGTCGTTGCTTCCTTCCTGTCCTGATTCACTATGAAAGTTCTGATTTTATCCTGCAATACCGGAGAAGGACACAATTATGCCGGCAGGGCACTCAAAGAGTGTATCGAATCGCATCATGATACCGCAGATATGCTGGATATTATGATGCTTGCCAGTCCCAGAGTATCAAAACTGGTGGGGAACAGCTATGTCAATATTGTCCGGCATGCTCCCCGCCTTTTTCAGTGTTTATACAAACTGGGCGGACTTGTCAGTTCCGCCAGACATCATTCTCCGGTTTATTATGCCAATGCTCTTCTCGCCAAAAAGCTAACGCGCTATCTGGATACACACCATTACGATGTAATCGTAACGCCCCATCTTTTTCCCGCCCAGACACTGACTTATATAAAGAAAAAGAACCTATTGTCCCAGAAAGTCGTGGCTGTAGAAACAGATTATACCTGTATTCCATTTTGGGAAGAGACAGACTGCGATTACTACATCATCCCTCACTATGAACTGATCGACGAATTTACAGCAAAAGGAATTCCCAGAGAACGTCTGAAACCATACGGGATTCCGGTTCGTCCGGCATTTTCTGACCAATCTGACAGACAAAAAGCGCGCGTACGCTGCGGGATTCCAACGCATGCCCAGGTTTATCTGATCATGAGCGGCAGTATGGGATTTGGAAAGATTCAGCTCTTTGTTGCCGAACTGCTCCGTACCCGAAAGCCCGGAGAATATGTTGTTGTAATCTGCGGAAACAACCGTCGCCTGCAAAAAATCCTCCTTGCGGAATTTGGAAAACAAGAAGGTGTTCAGATTCTGGGATACACTGAAAAAATTGCAGATTTTATGGCTGCTGCCGATGTGCTTTTCACCAAACCCGGCGGTCTGACTACCACCGAAGCAGCTGTCAAAGGGATTCCGATCGTACACACACGCCCAATTCCCGGCTGTGAGACAAAAAATCTGGCTTTTTATACAGAACGGGGATTGTCCCTGACTTCCCAAAAACTGCACGGACAGATTCTTGCCGGCCGAAAACTGATGTCAAACGATGAACTGCGGCATTCCATGTGTACAGCGCAGCACACTGTCATCCCACCAAATGCTGCTGAGAAGACTTACCAGCTTCTCTGCCAGCTTTCTTCTGCGTATGCCGTCTCAGATGATACTGCAAAAAAGGAGACTTTATGAATGAGTTATTCTTTATTTTAGTCGGATATCTTTCGGGAAGTATTTTATATGCCTATCTGCTTCCCAAATATATTTGCCATATCGATATCATGAAAGACAGTGACGATCACAATCCCGGTACATTCAATGCTTTTGCACTGGCAGGTACACAGGTTGGTATTCTTGTGATTGCATTGGAGCTTTTGAAAGGATTTCTTCCGATCTGGCTGGCTTCACATATTCTGGATACAAGAAGATGGATGTTTGCATTTGTTCTCTGTGCACCTGTTGCAGGGCATGCGTTTCCCCTGTTTTATCCGAAACGTGGCGGAAAAGCCATCGCAGTTTCTTTTGGAGTATTATTGGGACTGCTGCCGCGATACCGCCCGGTGCTGCTTCTCATCTTCTTTTATCTGTTATTTTCTTTTTTGATCGTTGTAAAGCCGCATCTTTACAGAAGCATTCTTACGTTTACACTGTTTTCTCTGACCGGATTGTTTTATTTCCATGATGCGGTGATCAGCATGGGCACATTTTTCATTTCCTGCGTGGTCATCATCCGACATCTTGTACATCATCAGAAAGAGCCTTTCAGCATTCGCTTTTTACAGCGGAGCTGAAAGGCTCTCTTTTATTTTTTGATCATAGAAATCGCTTTTGATCGTTCCAGTGTTTTTGCAAGCACATAAAAGATTACGGAATCAATCGGAACGGAAACTACCTGTTTTATAAATCTCGCCGGAAGAATTGCCAGAAATCCTTTTCCGTACAGGATCGTCAGCCACCAGGTACCGAGCAGAAGATTTACAAGTAAAGCAACCGTAATTTTGGCTGCCACGACTCTTCCCAATTGAATCGGACGATGATAGAAAAAAATTCCGTAAATAACAGGTCCCAGCATCGCATTCAGTGTATACCCAAAGAAATACGGTCCCGTCGGCTTGATCAGAAACTTCAGGATATCCCCGATTCCTCCCATGATCCCGCCAACCACCGGACCGAACAGCATCGATGCCAGCTCATTAGGAATACCGGAAAAACCAATCCGGATAAACTCCGTAAGCTGAACAGAGAAAAAGCCTAATATCACACCGATCGCGATCAACATGGCAGCCACTGCCATAACTTTTGTTTTCCTCAACTCATGCCAGGAGTCTACAAACTGCTGTTTTAATTGTTTCATAAAAAAATACCTCCTTTGCAGTAATCCTCAAGCTACTCACAGAAGGTATCCTTATATCAAACTGGTATATCTGTCTATGTGCAGCAGCGGGATGCGAAATATGTACCGCAAGCATTCACTTTTCGTCCTGCTGGCAACTCCCCGTCCAACCGGCACTTAACGCACATACTTCTACTCTGCTTTTGTTTTTATTTTCGTCGTGATTATAGCACAATTTCCAAAGACGGACAACTATTTTTTCTCCTGCGGTTCTTCCGGTCTCACGATCGGAATCTGAAGATTGACTCCGTACGGATTGATCACAACCCCTTTTGCCTCGTTTACCAACATCTTCGGAACATTTTTTGCTTCAATAGCCATCGTCTTAAACTGATCCTCTTTATTGAATTTTCGAAACTCCAGGATATCTGTGAAAATCGGCTGATATGCATCTCCGTTCTTCTGTTTGAGCATCGGCATTCCGTTTTCTTTATGAACAGCTACAATAAATCTGCCTCTTCCATAATTGACCAGTATCTCTTCCTGCAGACCTTTCAGCTCTTCTGTCAGTTCCGGCTTTTCCTGTCTGCGCATCTCCTGCATAAAATACAGAGATGTCAGGTGAAGCTGCGGATTCTCTACCCATACTTTTCCATCCGGAAGGTCCTCAGTATTTGGTCGTATCACCAGTTCTCCCAACTGAAGTCTTGCTTCACTTTCCATATTTTTATTGATCACAAGCCCGTTGACGCCCATCGGATACAGGCTTGAGAAAAATCCAAGCAGCTGTTTCTTTTCAATCTTTGCGATCTGGATCGGAATCCGCTGTTCAATCAGCTTCTTTCCCTCTCTCTGTGCATCCTCCTCTGTATAATATAACAGCACTTCATCATCAAATGTCTCTTCATCACACAGGACATACGGCATCTTTGTACACAGAGACATAAAGACATACATCTCCTCTGCATTTCGCAGACTGCTCAAAAGCTGCTCTTTTTCCGGTGACTGTCCATTTTTATTTTCCTCTTTCATGAAACTGATTCCTTTCTTCTGTTGATATTCCCTATTTTTTAATTATACCAAAATTTTACTCTGATACCAACAGAATTCTGGATTATTTTCCACTTTTCGAATTCTGGATCTCAAAGACAATCCGTGTCAGATACTCCTCTTCTTCAGACATGGTAAGGCTGTCAAACAGAATGTCTTCATAGCAATGTGCGCCCAACTGGATTTTATTCTCTTTCCCATATTCTAAAATTTTCTTATAGGTATCCCCCAACGTCTGCCATTTTCCTTTATGATAGGCGATCAGATACATTCCCGCCGGTCTGATACTGTAGTTAACTTTTTGCGGTTTCTCATCCAAAAGCTCATAAAAAACAGAATACTGATCAAAAATACCATTTTGAATCTCCTTGGTATTTTGTCGGTATCCAATGGAATATGCACTTTTGATCCCATTCCTCGCACAATACTCAAACAATTCTCCGATTTTTTCTGCCCATACCCGTTCATTTGTATCCGTTGTACAGGACTGGATCATGTATCTGTCCGGTTCTTCCTCGATTCTGATTGCTTCCGTATCTGTCTGCATTGTCTTCTCAATAATCTCACTCTTCTTTACAATCCACTCTTCCATCTTTTTCAGCTGCTGCATCTGTTTCCTGATTATGCTCTGTTCTTTTTGAAACAACTTCAGCAGTCTCTTTGGACTTCTCTGATTCATATATCCTTTGATCTCCTCTAAAGACACATCCAGTTCTCTCAATGTCTGGATCACATCGAACACATCCAGCTGATCAAAGGAATAAAAGCGATAGCCATTCTCCAGCTTGATCTCCGGAGAAAACAATCCAATCTTATCGTAATAGAACAGCGTATGCTTTGTCACTCCAACCAGCTTTGCAAATTCTCCGGTTTTAATATATCTTTCCTGATTCATTGGTATTCCCCTCTTGACTATAGACTTACTCTATAGTTTATGATAACAGGGATTGTAAAAAAAAACAACTGACAGGAGCTTTTACTATGACAAATTCTTATCACTATCTCAAATAAACATACGAAAAATACCGCCGCATCTCCTGCATTTCCAGGTTGATGTGGCGGTATTTTTCCTTTTACGCTAAAAGATCATCTTTGTCAATCCGATTCAATAAAAGTGAACACAGAACTCCAAGTCCCAGACAGATCACATTTACGATTGCCGCACTTAAAGATACTGTAAAACTTCCAAATGGTATGATCATAACCGTTGCCGCTACTACAATTCCGACAATGGCATGGAATACATAGGAATAAAATTTTTCCAGAAGAGCATCAATCATCTTCGCGAAACATATTACCGTAACAACTGCACCGATTCCACTTGGGATCATAATGCTCAGATTCAGATGTCCCAGCCCGTCAACAAACGGAGTATACAATCCCAGAGGCATCAGAAGGGTAGAAAAGCTCATTCCCGGAACAATCACGCTCAATGCCAGACACACGCCGCAAAAAACGTACCATCCTACATTCGGCACAAGGCTGACTGACAGCAGGTTCAATGTTGTCAGTATGGCAAAGATCACCACTGCTGCTGCCACCATAGAGATCCATGATCCGTTGGTCCGTCCTTCTTTTCCCGCCTCACGCATCAGAGACGGCAGCATACCTGCGATCAATCCCACAAAAAGACACACGGATGGATCCGGATACTTTTCCAGGAAAAACGACAGTATATTCGCAACTCCAAGAAAACCAACTGCGCCGCCCAAAATAACCGGAAGTAATTTACGGATATGGGTAAAAAAGTACTTTCGCGGATTGGACAATAACTCCATTACAGGTCTGTAAATTCCGAAAATGACGCACAGGACACCGCCTGAAATTCCCGGAAGGACAGCTCCAAGGCCTATGAGCATCCCCTGAAGCATTCGAACTAGAAATGTGCACAAAGGCAAACTTCCCTCTTTGTGTTCTTTCATCATAATATCTTTCTCCTGTCTCAATCTCTTTTTTAGCTGTTTTTCATTGCAACGCTTCCTACGATATCTGCCACATGCTCACATGCATCTGCACATTTTTCAAGATAAGTATAAATCTCTCTCCATGCAATGATATTTCTCACATCCTGTTCTTCCACGTGAAGTTTTCTCATACTGGAAATAAACAGTTCATCTTCTTTTTCTTCTAATGTATTCATCCGGATAATACTTGGCTTGAGTTCTTTGGAATGTTTGAAATTCTTTAATATCCTCTCCGCATCCAAAAACTGCAATGCACACAAAAGAGCATATCAGAAATAAAAGCAGTTCCATCGGCAATCTCCGCGTGTTCTTACGCTGTTCCGCACTCTGCGCAGAAATTGCTTCTCTTGGATTCATTTTCCTTCCTCCTGTTTCTTAAAGGCTCTGCCGACTTTAATCCGTTATCGTGATTTTCTCGATGACCGGTTGATTTTCAGCCTTGACTGTTCCATTATCATCTTCTACGGGGACATCCTTGCAAATCTGATCCACGATCTCCATGCCGCTTGTCACATGCCCAAACGCTGCATAATCCCCATCCAAATAGTCACTGTCCTCCTGAACAATAAAAAACTGTGAACTTGCACTGTCCGGATCCTGTGCTCTGGCCATAGAAATGGTTCCTCTTGTATGAGAAATCTCATTTTCTACTCCATTGCTGGAAAATTCCCCTTTGATCGTCTTGTCTGCACCACCGATTCCATCTCCATTTGGATCTCCTCCCTGGATCATAAAACCGTCCATGATCCGGTGAAAAGTCAGATTGTCATAAAACCCTTCTTTTGCAAGATTGACAAAATTGGTCACTGTAATCGGTGCTGTATCTGCATCTAATTCCACCGCAATCGTACCGTAATCCTTCACCTGAATTTCCACATGATGAGTTCCGCTTAACAAATCCTCCGAAGCTTCTTCCTGCTTCTGTTCCGGCTCTTTTGTCGGTTCTTCTTGTTTCTGACAGCCTGTCACAGCTAAAAACACCAACATAAACGCAGCCACAATTCCTAATTTTCTTTTCATTTTTCCATATTCCTTTCAGACAAAAGAGGTTCTGCCCGGTATATCATATACCGAACAGAACCCCCTTTTATATTACATATTGATTTTCAAACGTATCGCACCAATTATGCGTTTTTCGCAGATATTGCGGCTTGCGCAGCAGCAAGGCGAGCGATCGGCACACGGAATGGTGAGCAGGATACATAATCAAGACCAAGTTTGTTGCAGAATTCAACAGAGCTTGGATCTCCACCGTGCTCTCCACAGATTCCTACGTGCAGGTTTGGATTTACCGGTTTTCCTAATGCGATTGCCATATCCATGAGTTTACCAACACCTGTCTGATCCAGTTTTGCAAATGGATCGTTTTCAAAGATCTTAGCATCATAGTAAGCATCCAGGAATTTTCCTGCATCATCACGAGAGAATCCGAATGTCATCTGTGTCAGGTCGTTTGTACCGAAGCAGAAGAAGTCAGCTTCTTTTGCGATCTCATCAGCTGTAAGAGCAGCTCTTGGGATCTCGATCATTGTACCAACTTCGTATTTCAGGTCGCTTCCAGCAGCAGCGATCTCAGCGTCAGCTGTCTCAACTACGAATTTCTTCACGTATTTGAGCTCTTTGATCTCTCCAACCAATGGAATCATGATCTCTGGTTTTACTGTCCAATCCGGATGTGCTTTCTGTACATTGATAGCTGCACGGATTACAGCTTTTGTCTGCATCTTAGCGATCTCCGGATATGTAACTGCCAGACGGCATCCACGGTGTCCCATCATTGGGTTGAACTCATGAAGTCCATCGATGATTGCTTTGATCTGCTCAACAGTTTTACCCTGAGCGTCAGCAAGTTTTTTGATGTCCTCTTCCTCTGTAGGAACGAACTCATGAAGCGGTGGATCAAGGAAACGGATAGTAACCGGATTTCCTTCCAGTGCCTCATACAGTGCTTCGAAGTCTCCCTGCTGTTCCGGAAGGATCTTCTCAAGTGCTGCTTCTCTTTCTTCTACAGTCTCAGAACAGATCATCTCACGGAATGCATCGATTCTGTTTCCTTCGAAGAACATATGCTCTGTACGGCAAAGTCCGATACCTTCTGCTCCCAGTTCGCGAGCTTTCTTAGCATCTGCAGGTGTATCTGCATTTGTACGAACTTTCATTGTTCTGTATTTGTCAGCCCATCCCATGATTCTTCCGAATTCTCCAGCGATTGTAGCATCAACTGTAGGAATGATTCCGTCATAGATATTTCCTGTAGATCCGTCCAGAGAAATTGCATCTCCTTCGTGGTATTCTTTTCCGTTTAATGTGAATTTCTTGTTTGCTTCGTCCATCACGATGTCTCCACATCCAGATACACAGCATGTACCCATTCCACGTGCAACAACGGCAGCGTGAGATGTCATACCACCACGTACTGTCAGGATACCCTGAGCAGATTTCATACCTGTGATGTCTTCCGGAGATGTCTCCAGACGAACAAGAATTACTTTTTCTCCTCTTGCAGCCCACTCTACAGCGTCATCTGCTGTAAATACAACTTTACCGCAAGCAGCTCCTGGAGATGCTCCGAGTGCTTTTGCCATTGGTGTTGCAGCTTTTAATGCAGCAGCATCAAACTGTGGGTGAAGCAGAGTGTCAAGGTTTCTTGGATCGATCATAGCAACAGCTTCTTCTTCTGTTCTCATTCCCTCATCAACAAGGTCACAAGCGATCTTTAAAGCAGCCTGTGCTGTTCTCTTACCATTACGTGTCTGAAGCATATACAGTTTACCATGTTCTACAGTAAACTCCATATCCTGCATATCTCTGTAGTGTTTCTCCAGAGTATTGCATACTTCTTTAAACTGAGCAAATGCTTCCGGGAATTTCTGTTCCATTTCGGAAATGTGCATTGGAGTACGAACTCCGGCAACAACGTCTTCTCCCTGTGCGTTTGTCAGGAACTCTCCAAAGAGTCCGTTCTCTCCTGTAGCAGGGTCTCTTGTAAATGCAACACCTGTTCCACAGTCATCTCCCATGTTACCGAATGCCATCATCTGTACGTTAACAGCAGTTCCCCATGAATATGGGATATCGTTGTCACGACGGTATACATTCGCTCTTGGGTTGTCCCATGAACGGAATACAGCTTTTACAGCTCCCATCAACTGCTCTTTTGCGTCTGAAGGGAAATCTGTACCGATTTTTTCTTTATATTCAGCTTTGAACTGTCCTGCTAAAGTCTTTAAGTCTTCTGCTGTCAGTTCAACGTCAAGGCTTACACCTTTTTCTTCTTTCATCTTGTCGATGAGCTCTTCGAAGTATTTTTTACCTACTTCCATAACTACGTCAGAATACATCTGAATGAATCTTCTGTAGCAGTCCCAAGCCCAGCGTGCATTTCCGGATGCCTCTGCCAGAGTCTCAACAACTTCTTCGTTTAATCCAAGGTTGAGGATTGTATCCATCATACCAGGCATAGAAGCTCTTGCTCCGGAACGTACGGAAACGAGCAGCGGATTTTCTTTATCTCCGAATTTCTTTCCTGTGATTTCTTCCAGTTTTACGATTGCATCCATGATCTGCGCCATAATCTCATCATTGATCTTTCTGCCATCTTCGTAATACTGTGTACAAGCTTCTGTTGTAACTGTGAATCCCTGTGGTACCGGGAGTCCCAGACTTGTCATTTCTGCAAGGTTTGCGCCTTTTCCACCGAGAAGGTTTCTCATTGTTGCATTACCCTCGGTGAACATATACACCCATTTTGTTGCCATTTTTAAACGACCTCCTAATATAATTTTTTTCAAATAAATTTGCACTAAGTCGCATATAATATTTTAATGGTTTTGCCGAAATACGTCAAGCCTTTTGTACATAATTATGTACAATTTTTACATCTATTTTTTGGTTATTTTAATCATTCCACCTTTTATTTTTCAGCATTTAACAAATATATTGTCGTGAATCTCGCAAAAAAACTATGCATTTTGCACAATTCCAACAAATCCCATCACATAAAAAGAAGATACCCCTCACGAAGTATCTTCTCACCCTGTCTTTTATTTCATATCTTTTAAGAATGCGCAGTATCCACGATATGCTTCATATACATCCGCCTTGCTTGAAAGTTCCCATGGAGAATGCATGCTCAGCACTGCAACACCGCCATCGATCACTTCCATTCCGAAGTTTGCAAGAATGTATGCGATTGTTCCGCCGCCGCCGGCATCGATCTTGCCCATCTCTGTCAGCTGGAATGCAACCTGATTTTCATCAAATACATGTCTCAGTCTTGCAATGTACTCTGCATTGGCATCATTAGATCCACCTTTTCCTCTGGATCCCGTATGCTTATTGAGCACCATACCTTTTCCAAAGAACGGATTAGATCTCTTGTCATAAACATCCGCATGCATCGGATCAAATGCAGCTCCCACATCCGATGAGATCATGGTAGAATTTGCCATTGCACGGCGAAGTTTTAATTCAGAAAACTCTCCGCACTTGTCCAAAATCTCTGCAACAGCATTTTCAAAGAAACGAGACTGCATTCCAGTTGCTCCAACACTTCCGATTTCTTCTTTATCTACAAGGATACAGCAGGATGTTCTCTTTTTGTTTTCTGTATGGAACATTGCCATCAAAGAAGTAAAGGCACAAACTCTGTCATCCTGTCCATATGCCATTACCATGCTTCTATCCAGACCGCAGTCGCGTGCTTTGCCTGCTGGAACGATTTCCAACTCTGCTGACATCAGATCCTCTTTCTCGATATCATATGTCTCTTTTAACAGCTTCAGTATATGTGCTACAACCGCATCTTTTTCCTCACCACAAAGTGGTGCGCTTCCTACCAGAATATCCAGAGCTTCCCCTTCGATGACGGATGCCGCTGTCTTTTCCATCTGTTTGGATCCAAGATGTGGCAGAAGGTCTGTGATCGCAAATATTGGATCTTCTTCTTTTTCGCCAATCACTACGTTGAATTTTGTTCCATCTTTTTTCACTACTACACCGTGAATAGCCAATGGAAGTGTCACCCACTGATATTTTTTGATTCCGCCATAGTAGTGTGTATCAAAATATGCAAATCCACTTTCCTCATACAACGGATTCTGTTTGAGATCCAAACGCGGAGAATCCACATGCGCTCCTAAAATATTCATTCCGTTTTCCAGTGGATCCTCACCGATCTGGAACAATACGATAGATTTTCCCATCCAGTCCAGGTATACTTTATCTCCTGCCTGCAATGTATCTTTCTGATTCAAGTCTACATAGCCCTCTTTTTCTGCAAGGCGGATCACTTCTGTCACGCATTCTCTCTCCGTTTTTCCTGCGTCAAGAAAGTTTTTGTAATCTGCTGTCAGAGTTTCAAGCTCTGCAAGCTGTGTGTCATTATATATCTCCCACAATGTTTTTTCCATAGCTGTTTTTCTATCCTTTCTGTTGTCTTTTCTTCATATTATACTATCTCTTCCCACCAAATACAAGAGAGCTCCTTTTTTGTTTTCGTTTTCCGGCTTTTCCAAAAGAATTGTTCTTGTTTTTTTTCGCATATTTTGCTATATTTTACTATATTGTCTGCATTTCCAGAAAGGAAAAACGGACTGCCGCAAATTATCGCTGACAATATCATATTGCACATCGAAAGGAGAATTTATGAGTTTACACGCTTCCAAAAAAAGTCCCGAAGAGATTCTGGAAGAGAAGATTTTGCTTCTTTCTTTTCTCTCTGGCGTCTGCTTCGTGATCGTAGAATTGTTTTATGCCATATACAGTCATTCGCAGTCTACATTAATGGACGCTTTATATGATGCTTCAGAACTTGTTTTTATCGTCCTGCTTCTTTTTTTAACCCCGCTGTTTCATATGCCGGTTTCTGAAAAACATCCCTATGGATTTTTTCAGTTGGAATCTGTTTTTATTCTGATTAAAAATATCATGCTGATTTCTGTTACCGCAAGCGTTCTTACCGGAGTAATCGAAAAATTATTTTCCGGAGGCAGTAATATTGATAAAGGGCAGGTTTCTCTATTTCAAATGTTCCTTGGCTTCGCAAGTCTTCTCATTTTACTGATTATGAAACTGATGAGTAAAAATATTTCATCGCCTACCGTAAAAGCTGAGATTTTAGGTTGGAAACTGGATGTCTGCTACAGTCTCGGAATGTCCTTTGCATTTTTTATTTCAATGCAGCTAAAGCATACCCCTTTGGCATTCTTATCCCCTTACTTTGATCAGTTGATTGCCATCGTGATCATGCTGTTTATGATCCCGGAAAGCATCAAAATGCTTCTGGAAACCTTTCGTGAACTGCTGCTTTTTTCACCGGATCAAGAAACCGTGGATCAGATCAAACAAATTTCCGAGGGTATTCTAAAAGACTATGCATTCACTCCTGTCTTCTACGATATCTCACGTACTGGAAGAAAAATGTGGGTTGCCATCTATTTTCATGTTTCTGCAGAAACTCTGTCTGTACAAAATGTCCGTGAGGCAAACCACAAGCTAAATACGGCATTGATGCAGAGCTTTCCGGATGTATGCTGTGAGCTCGTTTTGGATACTGCCGATTTCTGATTTCAAAATCAAAGCAACGGAATTTCTCCCGTTGCTTTGCCGAAACATATTCTTATTCTTTACAGATTTTTTTGTTCTGTAGAGCATGGATTCCATTCAAGACCGCAAGAGCGATGTATCATACATAATCAAAATCATCCGGCCCTTCAAACCACGACTTTCGCCCCTGATAAAGAATCAGCGCCAGCACCGCCACGATCAGATATCCGACTGCAAACGGTGAGACCGGATAAAATCCAAGTCCTGCACTGTGAATAAATCCAAAACATGCAAGCACATATCCTACTACTGCCGTGATTGCCACTTTATGAAGCTGCTTGTCAATAATGAACACTGTCATTGTCCCTAACAGAATTCCAATGATGATCGCTCCTGATTTCACCGCAGGTACTCCGTTCCACATAACCCCCGCATCCTTGATCATCTGCGTTACTTCTGCATTGTATTCTGCCAGTCCTGACGGCATTACCTCTGTCATATAACCTGCCAGTCCCACACTTCCTGTGATCTGTGTATACAGATAATCAGCAACCGGCGGAACCATCGCGATTCCAACTGCCGCATAATGCTTTTTGTCACAGTCTTTAAAAGCCTGTGCAACCATGACGATCGCACACCATAAAAATGTCACTGCACATACTGCCGGCGGAACCATGTTGCTTAAGAACGTAAACAGACCGAAGATTCCTGCCGCTCCCAGTACCAGACCTGACACCAGTGCATATCCAACACCCGCTTTGGCTTTTTTCAAGCCTGCATGTCCAAGCCATACTGTATTCGGAACAACTCCTCCGCAAATTGCGGAAAGCATCGTACAGATTCCGTCAGCAAACTGTGTTTCTCTTACACTGTAATTATCTCCCGCTGCATTTGCTGCCTCTACATTGTCCATGGTCTCGATAAAATTGTAGATTTCCACCGGAATCACGATCGTCAGATAAGGAGCAACAACTGCCACACCATTGATCAGATGCTGGATTCCGTTAACAGGATTCGGAATATAAAAACCGATTCCGCTGAAATCTACGGTTGTTCTTCCCAGGCAGAATGCATAAATGATCCCACCCACAATCGCAACGACAAGCGGAGGAATCTGCTTTGGAAATAAATAGCCTCCAAAAATACCGACCATTGCCACAAACAAAATCGGAAGTCCGATCAGCGGATCGCCGAATACATCAAACACCCCCTGTGTTGCCATCCAGATAAATCCGATTCCCGCCACAGTTCCAAGGAGCGCTGCTCTCGGCAGTTTTTTCTTCATCCATGGTCCGATAAATCCACCCAAAAACTCGACTGCTCCGCCGATAAAGCAGGCTGCCACAGCAGCTGACCATGCAAGTTCTGCATCATTCAATGCATAATGAAGCGGCATGATCACGCCGTATAGCATCACAAACATTGCCGGTGTGGAAACTCCGGAAGGAAGTGCCGTAACATCCGCACGACCTTCTTTTTTGGATAATCTTCTTCCCATATAAGCATAGTAAACTCCACTACAGAGCAGTCCGATAGACATTCCCGGGATCACATACCCGTATACAATTTTGTCCGGCCAGTCCAATACTCCTGAAAGTGTTGCGATCACGATCAGATAATTTACAATATTATTTGTAATGGAATACGTCATTCCACCAATATCACCGCGTTGAAACCACGGCACCAATGTCTTTTGTTTTTCCATTTTCCCAATCCTTTTTCTTTTTCTATTTCACTTCTACCGGAATAAATGAAAACGTTGTGACATCGAATAATCCCATATCTGTCAGTTTGATTTCAGGAATCACTGCCAGGGACATAAAACATAATGTCATCACCGGTTCCACTTCTCCGCAGATGCCAAGCTCTGTATACGCTTTTTCATGAATACTTGTGAGTTTTTCATCCACCCACTCTCCGCTTTGATCACTCATCAGTCCAGCGATCGGCATTGGCATCTGTTCGATTACTTTTCCATCTTTTACAAGAACAATACCGCCTTCCTGCTCGATCAGACTGTTTACTGCAAACTCCATCTCTTCGTCACTGACTCCGACCACGATAATATTATGAGAATCATGTGCGACAGACAGTGCCACAGCACCCTCTTTTATTCCATATCCTTTTAAGAATCCGCAAGCTACATTGCCGGTTCCCTGGTGGCGTTCTACAACGGCTACTTTCACCAGATCTTCTTCTGGATTTCTTACAAATTCGCCGTTTTCATCCAACTGAATGCGGGCAGTCGTCTTTTTCGTCACAACTCCTCCTGGAAGGATCTCGATCACGTTGACCTGATCACTGGTCAGATGCATTTTAAACTTTTCTGCTGAAAAATCTTTTACGATCACGCTTCCCTTCACAGAAGAGATATCATATGGCGTGATTTCCGGTAAATAGCTTCCTTGGTCAGCAGTCAGTTCCCCTGCGATCCATACTTTCTCCACCTGGAAGTCTTTGAGATCATCCAGAAGAACAATGTCTGCACGATATCCCGGCGCAATCGCACCTCTGTCACGAAGCCGGAAACATTCTGCCGCATTTAATGTCGCCATCCGAATTGCTGTCACTGCATCCAGCCCTTCTTCTACACAGATCTTCAAGTGATTGTCCAGATGTCCGTCTTTTAAGATTGTCTTTGGCTGTCTGTCATCTGAGCAAAGCAGACATCTTCTGCTGTTTTCCGGTGTGACCCCTTTTAACAGCGGCCTTAAGTTATGACAGGCAGAACCCTGTCTGAGCAGGATATACATTCCACGCTCCAGGCGCGCTTCCATCTCTTCTACTGTAGAACACTCGTGATCTGCCAGAATCCCTGCTGCAGAATATGCATTCAGATCTTTTCCGTCAATTCCAGGTCCATGCCCGTCGATCAGTTTTCCTTCTTCTTTTGCAGTCATCAGTTTATCCAGCACACTTTCATCCGCCTGAATAACTCCAGGGAAGTTCATAAATTCTCCAAGCCCGAGAATTCCATCTCTTTGAATCGGCTCTTCCATCTCCGGTGCATTGATCACCGCACCTGCATGCTCAAACGGAGTTGCCGGTACACAGGATGGAAGCATATACTTGATATCAAGTGCTGTCCCTTTTGCTGCCTCCATCATGTAGTCCAGACCTTTGATCCCACACACATTCACAATTTCATGCGGGTCTGCAATGATCGTAGTTGCTCCATGAGGCACCAAAAGTCTCCCCAGTTCTTCCGGGCTGACGTAGGCAGATTCGATATGAATGTGACTGTCAATAAATCCAGGAACTGCATATCGTCCCTGCGCATCCACTTCATGAACGCCCTGATATTCTCCAATTCCCGCGATCTTATCTCCGCTCAGTGCGATGTCGCCTGTCTGGATCTTCCCGGAAAAAACATTGACGATCTGACAGTTTTTAATGACTGTATCTGCGGGAATTCTTCCTGCCGCTGTGTCAATCAGCTTTTTTAATTCTTCTTTCTTCATACCGATGTCCTCCTTTGATTTATTTTTCGTTTACTTCCAAAACCGGATCAAATGTTGTAAGCGCAAGATAGTCAACCGGTCCTACATCCGTGATCGCATAATCCGGGATGGCCGTAATCGGCAAGAAGAACATGTACATCATTGGATCCGGCAGATCAGAACCTAACATTCTTGCTGCCTGATCGATCTTCTTCTCCTGTGCCGCGATTACCTCCGGTTCTTCATCACTGACAATTCCTCCGACCGGAAGTGGAAGAAATTCCAGAATCTCTCCGTCTGCCACAACAACCTGACCGCCGCCCTGCTCGATCAGATAATTGGCTGCAATTGACATATCCTCTGCGCTGACACCCATAACAACCAGATTGTTGTCATCCGGTGCTGCCGAAGATGCCATCGCACCTTTCTTTAATTTCCATCCGGAACAAAATGCCAGAGATTTATTTCCATTTCTTCCAAATCGTTCCAGAACAGATACCATTGCCACGTCCTGCTCCACATCCGGAAGTACGATTCCGTTTTCAACTTTTAAAACAACATCTCTTCTCTTTCTGACAAATGGTCCTTTTACATCCATCGAAAGAACCTTTGCCTCTCCGTTCTGAATAGATGTCTTATATTCAAAATCTTCTTTTGTCGTCAGTTTGCATTTCAACTCACCTTTTAACACAGAACTTCTCTCCGGCGCTTTCAGATCATAAGTCAGTTTATGGTCTTTTGCTACCATTGTTCCATTTGTCATAACTTCTTTGATTCCGAATGCTTCCAGATCGTCTACAAACAGAATGTCTGCAATTCTTCCAGGGCAGATAGAACCAACCATATGGTCAATGCGATATGCTTCTGCGCTATTGATCGTCGCCATCTGGATTGCAGTCATCGGTTTCACTCCTGCCTGGATTGCCAGACGTACTACATTGTCCAGATGTCCTTTTTCCAGAACATCACTTGCTGTCACATCATCTGTACAGAAGCTGACTCTTCTTGCAAATGCCGGATTTACCTCTGTCACTGCTCTGATATTCTCTGCCAGGAAATGTGTTACGGAAGACTCGCGGATCAGCATGTGCATTCCTTTTCTCATCTTCTCTACAACTTCCTCGTGGTCGTAGCTTTCATGATCCAGGCGCACTCCTGCACACAGGTATCCGTTCAGATCATTGCCTCTTGCCATCGGTGCACATCCAAATACCGGCAGACGGTTCTTGAATGCTTCTGCGATTGCTCCCAGTGTGTTTTCATCCTCTTCCTGGATAAACTCTCTTACTGTCTCCCATACTCCGTAACACTGCGGCCATTTCTGTACCTCTTCATGTACCTCTTTTGTAAAGTTAAATGCTACAGTAGACTGAGGAATTGTATATGGTGTCTTATACGGTGCTCCCCAGAACACTTTCAGAGGACTCGCCTGTACCTCCTTTTGTACTTCCTGCAGTCCTTCCAGACCTGATACGGAAATATATTCGTCCAGACCGGAAATCATGCTTGTAGTCCCTCTTGGCACAACTGCTTTTGCATAGCTTGTAATGCTCAACTTGCTGCACTCACTGTGAATATGACCATCAATCATACCCGGCACCAGATATCTGCCCTTTGCATCGATCACTTCTGTCTCTTCCCCGATATACTCTTTCACATCTCCCACTGCTACAATCGTGTCTTTGTAAACTGCGATATCTGCCGGATAGATCTCCTCAGACATAACATTGACCAGAGTTCCTCCCATGATCACTTTTGTTGCAGGTGTCTTTGCACGTCCTGCACGAATCAGTTCCTTCAGATTTTCTACTGTTGTTCTTTCCATTCTTTTAAATCCTCCTGTTGTTTTGAGTAACAAAAAAGATACACCGGCCAGAGGCTAAACAGGTTTCCCGTCCTGCAAATGTATCTTGAAGAATTTTCAATATTCTGTTGTCTTCAACATATGTTCATCATAGCACATTGTTTTCAAAATGAAAATATAAGCTGTTATGAATATTTCCTATCATTATTAAGAAGCACATCTTATATATTTTTTTTGCCAGAGTAGCTGGAGAAGTACTTCTACCAAAAAAAACTGCCGCACAACATGTGCGGCAGCCTCATACTAAAACTCAAACTTTTTCTCAAAGTATGCTTTCAGATCTTCAATTTTTACACGTTCCTGTTCCATTGTATCTCTGTCACGAACAGTCACTGCACCATCTTCTTCTGAATCGAAATCATAAGTTACACAGAACGGTGTACCGATCTCATCCTGACGGCGATAGCGTTTTCCGATATTTCCTCTGTCATCAAATTCGCAGTTGTAAGTCTTGCTCAGTTCTGCAAACACCTTCTCAGCGCCTTCATTGAGCTTTTTAGACAGCGGAAGCACACCAATCTTGACAGGAGCCAGTGCCGGATGGAAATGCAGAACCGTACGTGTATCTCCGCCTTCCAGTTCTTCCTCGTCGTATGCGCTGCAAAGGAACGCCAGTACCATACGGTCTGCACCAAGAGACGGCTCAATCACGTATGGGATATATTTTTCTTTCTTCTCATCATCAAAATAAGTAAGATCCTGTTTGGATACTTCCTGATGCTGTGTCAGATCGTAGTCTGTTCTGTCAGCAATTCCCCACAGCTCTCCCCATCCAAACGGGAACAAAAATTCTACGTCTGTGGTTGCTTTACTGTAGAAGCACAGTTCTTCCGGACTGTGGTCACGATAGCGGACTTCTTCATCTTTGAGTCCCAGAGAACTCAGCCAGTTCAGGCAGAAATTCTTCCAGTAATTGAACCAGTCAAGATCTGTTCCCGGCTCACAGAAAAATTCCAGTTCCATCTGTTCAAATTCTCTCGTACGGAATGTAAAGTTACCCGGTGTGATCTCGTTACGGAATGATTTTCCGATCTGCGCGATACCGAACGGAATCTTCTTTCTGGATGTACGCTGTACATTCTTAAAGTTGACAAAAATTCCCTGAGCGGTCTCAGGTCTTAAATATACCACGTTTTTCGCATCTTCTGTGACACCCTGGAACGTCTTGAACATCAGGTTGAACTCGCGGATGTCTGTAAAATTGTGCTTTCCGCAGGAAGGACATTTGATCTCATGTTCTTCGATATAAGCCGCCATCTGCTCTTTGCTCCATGCATCGACGCTTCCTTCCAGTTCGATCCCGTTCTCCTGTGCATAATCTTCGATCAGCTTGTCTGCACGGAATCTTTCTTTACACTCTTTACAATCCATCAAAGGATCACTGAATCCGCCAAGATGTCCGGATGCCACCCATGTCTGTGGGTTCATCAGGATTGCACAGTCCACGCCCACATTATACGGACTTTCCTGCACGAATTTCTTCCACCATGCTTTTTTTACATTGTTTTTCAACTCTACTCCGAGATTTCCATAATCCCATGTATTGGCAAGCCCCCCGTAAATTTCAGAACCCGGGTACACAAAACCTCTTGATTTTGCCAGGGCTACGATTTTATCCATTGTCTTTTCTACCATAATTCTCTGTTCCTCACATTCTTTTTCATCAATTGGTAACTATTATAACGGCTTCCCTTTATTTTTTCAAGCCATGCTGTTTATATTTTCTACAGCAGCGTCTCCAGGATCTCCAGTGATTTGAACCGTTTATCCACATACAACAGACAGTATCTCTCCAGGATCCTGGACAGTGTTTCCAGAACCGCTTCGCTGACAGTAAAGGTATACAGCTTCTCAATGGTGCTGCTTTCTATGTACTGCATCGTATAAAGTGTGGAATTATCCAAAGGAATCCCATCCGATATCTTTTCCCTGCAGTCCTGGCAGATTATCCCGCCTTCCCTTGCTGAAAACACCATCTGTCCTTCTCTCTTCTGGCAGCGGACACATTGAAATACCTGCGGACCTTCTCCATTGATACAGAACGCTTTGAGTTCAAAAATGCGGCGGATCAGCAAATTCGGAATATGCGGGCTGGTCAGTGCTTTCATGGTCTGATACAAAAGCTTTAACATCTCCCGTTCATCATTCTGCTCTTTTGTATAATAATTCGCGAACTCCAGAAAATAAAACCCGTAATAAGCACCGATCATATCTTCCCGAAGCTCCGAAAAATAATTTGTGATCTTCACAGACTGGATCGTATGAGAGGAACGCCCCTCATACATCGTAAACTCCCCAAAGGAAAACGGATTGACTGCACCTACCAGCGGGCTGTTTGGTCTTCTCGCCCCTCTGGCAAATGCAGAAATCTTTCCCTGTTCCTTTGTCAGTATCACAACCCGTCTGTCATACTCTCCAACCGGTGCCGTGGAAAGCACCATCCCTGTCAAAACAATCTGATTCACCTGATCTAACTCCTGCCTGTTCCTTCTGTTCTTCCAAACAGCGACTTTCGCTGCTGCCACTTTCTGCTTTGTAAGAAAGATAATCTGCAATGCGTCCTGTTGTCATAAACTGTTCCCAGTATTCTTCTTTCATCGGTTCACCTCTTTAATTGCTTTCTCATCTGTTCCTTGTTGAGTATACAATTAGGGTGTCCGATTCTCTCCCGGATATACTATATAAAATCTGCAAAATACTACATCTCGTCCTCGTGGTATCCGAAATTCTTCATTAGAAAATCACTGTCTCTCCAGTTTTTCTGTACTTTTACCCAGAGCTTCAGATTCACTTTACAGTCCAGCATCCGCTCGATTTCATAGCGCGCCGTACTTCCGATCTTTTTTAGCATACTGCCCTGTTTTCCGATGATGATTCCTTTGTGGGAATCCCGCTCGCAGATGATCGTAGCATCAATATGCATGACTTTGTTCTGCATTTTCATGCGATCAATCGCCACTGCGATTCCATGCGGGATTTCTTCCTGCAGACAATGAAGTGCCTTTTCCCGGATCAGTTCTGCCACAATCTGACGCTCCGGCTGGTCTGTCACAGTGTCTTCATCATAGAACTGCGGACCATACGGAAGATATTTTAAAATCACTTTCACCAGTTCATCCGTGTTGTCCCCGTTTCTCGCAGATACCGGAACAATCTCCGCAAAATCATACTCTTTGCGGTATGCATCGATAAACAGCAGAACTTCCTCTCTCTTTACCATATCAATCTTGTTGATTACAAGGATCACCGGTGTTTTTACACGTTTCAGCTGTTCTATGATGTGCTTCTCCCCGGCTCCGATAAAGGTGGACGGCTCTACCAGCCACAGTACCACATCTACTTCATTCAACGCGCGTTCTGCCACATTTACCATATATTCTCCCAGCTTATTTTTCGCCTTGTGGATTCCCGGCGTGTCCACGAATACAATCTGCCCTTCTTCCGTTGTCAGAACTGTCTGAATACGGTTTCTCGTCGTCTGTGGCTTGTTAGACGTGATCGCGATCTTCTGCCCGATCAGCTGGTTCATCAATGTTGATTTTCCCACATTTGGTCTTCCAATCAGTGTCACAAATCCTGATTTAAAATCATCTCTCATCAATTTTACATTCTCCTTATCCTGTGTTTCCTAAAACAACGTCTTCACTTCCAGAAACATCTCTTTTTCTTCCTCGATCTTTTCTTCGCTTCCGATCACACAGATCTGCTCTGCCTTCAGCATTGCCTCCACTACTGCTGCAAGCGCACGGATATCCTCCTGTGCTGCATGCAGGATCTGACTGCGCTCTGTACGGATCATCTCCTGGGATACATGATTCATATACAGATTCATCGAGCGATCCCCTTTTGCAGCCGGATTCATCGGGCGGTCAATATTACTGATCGTTCCAATGATATATTTTGTCATATCCCGTTCATCGACTGTGAAATTCTTCAGATAGTCTACAACGCCTTCGTACACTTCCATTGTCTTTTTCAGGTTCGGATCCCGATAGGAGATCAGATATCCCTCTCCGATCCGGTTAAAGTTGCTCATACATCCGTATGCACCGCCTTTGACACGGACATTCTGCCAGAGATAATCATAACTTAAGATCACCTTCAAAATCTGCAACGCGCCATGATACTGTGCTCCATGATCGATAAAGTTTCCAACTCTTGCCACATACTGCACTTTGGAAGACGTTTTAAAGCCTTCGTTGCGTTTTCTGCAGTGTAATACACACGGTGTCTCTTCCCCGTCCAGTTCCGGATACAGTGTATCCTTGATCTCACGAAATGCTGCTTCTATAGGAGTAAGTCCGTCCTCTGAGGAGGTATAACTGATCATCACATTGTCCACACGGAAAATCTGACGGGAGAGCTGTTTTAAGTTTTGGATCAGCTCTGCTTTTTTCTCTTCAAAATGCTCTTCGATGCCACGGACTACCTCATAGAATCCGATGCCGTCGGTATCATCCTTGAATTTGGACAGGGGAGATCCATAAGACAATGCGCGCAGTGCGGATGTCGTATGTCCGGAAGACTGGAAGGACATCTGCAGTCTGGATTTGAGCATTGCCAGAATCTCTTTTAATCGTTTTTCATCATCCAGTCTGGATTCCATCAGAATCTCACGCATCATCGCAAACAGAATCTTCATCTGCGGATACAATGCCTTTCCTTTGATCTCAAATGTTGCACGAAAATCCTTCTCTTTTGCCTTTGTCACATCCGGATATAATTCCAGAGAAGTTCCGATTCCTCCTGTATGCACATTGATCTCGTTGAACAGTTCTCCATACCCATAGTTGTTCGTATCAATAATTCCAAGTACACTCTGCAGAATTCCGGTATATGGAAGCAGTTCTTCCGACACGCCGGAAAGATCAAACATCAGAGTGGCATAACCGATTCCGTTCGACTCGATTTCATGATGCACCAGTTTGATGCCGTCGATTTCCTTTTCTGTATTATAAACAGGAGCGATCTCTTCTGTGATATCTTCTCTGTTTAATACCGGAATCTTTGCCATATCTTCCGGAGCATCTTCTGACTCCTGATACGCTTCCAGCTCTTTTGTAGCTGCCACCAGTCTGTTAAGTTCTTCCTCACTCAGCCCCGCTTTATAAGCTGCCAGTTTTTCTTCCAGCTCTTTGTCCATCCGAGCTGTCCGCCCTTTTTCCGGCTTTACGATCACGATGGAGCCATGCTGATTATCAAGCAGATAAGTCTGGATCAGTTTTTCAAAATATCCGGTAGAAATCTGTTCTTTCAAATATTCAAAGGTCGGGATTGCCTGCATATGCATAAATGGCTCGTTCTCATCATACAGCCAGCTGTCCATGATCTGCAGGCCGTACATCAGTCCCTTTGGATAATTTCCAAAATCTGCCTCTCTGAAGCGGAACTCGTGATAGTTGATCCCTGCCTCCAGAGATTTTTTATCCATTCCGTTTTTCACAATCGACTGGAGTGTCTCTTCGATCACACGGATAAATGCCTCTTTCTGATCACGATTCGCATTTTTAGAGACAATAGAAAAGATCGGCTGATAGATTCCATTGTCATAAGAACCCATGATATCTTTTCCGATTCCTGCATCCAAAAGCGCTTTTTTCAGCGGTGCACCCGGTGCAGAGAGCAGTGCATAGTCCAGAATCTGAAACGCCAGATACAGCTTTTCATCCAGACTTGTCCCGATGACTTTATTATAAGAAAGATACGTATTATCCTCCTCAGACTCCTCACTGGAGATCGAATACTCCATCTCCAGTTCTCTGATCTCTTCAAACGGTTTCTGATATTTGATCTCGGAATCCACTTCGATCGCATCAAATGCTGACAGATAATTTTCATCCAGCCATCTTAACTTTTCTTCCATGTCCATATCTCCGTAAAGATAGATATAGCTGTTAGACGGATGATAATATGTCCTGTGGAAATTCAAAAACTGCTCGTACGTCAGCTCCGGGATCACATCCGGATCACCGCCGGATTCATTGGCGTAAGAAGTGTCCGGGAACAGAGAATTCTGGATCACACGGTCCAGCACACCTTCCGGAGACGAAAACGCTCCCTTCATCTCATTGTATACCACGCCATTGTACTCCAGCTTTCCATCTGCCGTATCCAGTTTGTAGCTCCACCCTTCCTGACGGAAGATTTCATCATGCTCATAGATGTTCGGATAAAATACTGCATCCATGTATACATGCATTAAATTCTGAAAATCCTTCGAATTGCAGCTTGCAACCGGATATAATGTCTTGTCCGGATAGGTCATAGCATTCAAAAACGTATTCAGTGATCCCTTTACCAGTTCCACAAACGGGTCTTTCACCGGAAAATTTTTCGAGCCGCACAGCACGGAATGTTCCATAATATGAGGAACTCCGGTACTGTCCGGAGCCGGTGTGCGGAATCCGATCGTAAATACCTTATTCTCGTCATCATTGGCAAACAGTAAGATCTTTGCCTGGCTTTTTTTATGTTTTAACAGGATTCCTTTTGATTTCAGGTCAGATAAATCTTCTTCCCGAATTACTTCATATGCATTCAAATCATAAATACTCATCTTTAATCTGATCTCCTTGTCCTTCACCTTCTGGTGCATATTCTTTTTACATTATACTTTGGTTCACAAAAAATAACAAGCCGCTCTTCATTTCTGAAAAACAGCTTGTATTGCTTTTATAGGGTATGTTGATTTTCGTTGTAGCAGATATATGAAACCGTTATAATATGAAGAAAGCGACAATTATAAATTTGAACAGGAGCATATATTATATGAACACAGATGTTATTGGTAAAAAAGACGGTTTTGTAATACGGTTAGCTAAGGCAGATGACGCAGTAAATTATTATGAACAGAATTATTGCCCTTTGGATAAGGAAGTAGCAAGATTAACTGGCTGCAAAGAAGAATTTTCAAGAGATGAAGTAATCTCTTTTTTTCTGAAATCACTTGAGGCAGATGATAGATATTTCTTTTTGATTGTAGCACCTGACGGAGAAATTATAGGCGAAAACGTACTCAATGAAGTTGATTGGAATTTGATGTGTGCGAATTTCCGGATTGGTCTTTATCATCAAGCAGAAAGAGGAAAAGATATTTGAATGGAGAACATTAAAGACACAATACTAATTTCTTTCCCGATCCGAACGGAAAAGGGGGCACAGTAATCCGGCAGAGCAGCGGCGAGTGTAATATCAAGACAATTGCCGCACAAGCAGGGATTGGCGCCCCTCTCTATTTTACAAAAAATTCAAAACATATTTGGGGCAAAGCCCCAGTGATTATGCTCGTTTACTCCATCCATCGTCTGGCACTGCAGATCACAAGGTCTGATTTTCCATTCCTACGTTCGCGGTTGCCACGATATCAATTCCTGTTCCCGCCACATTTTTCAGAAGAATATCCCCGATTTCTACCGGCGCTTGTGCCTGCACTTTGCGAAGCTGTCGGATACAATCCATGATCTGATCTTTCGGAATCTCCTGCCTTGTTTTTACGGAAACACGGCAGGACGTACCTCCGATCACTGGTACCGTTGTTGTCACGATCCGCATCGGATGCAGAAGTTCTGTCCGGGCATAGGCTGCACCTCTTGGACAGGTATTTCCCGAAACCTCATCCACCTCTCCATTTTGTATGGTTGCTGTGATCTGACAGCCCAAAGGACAGCAGATACATGTCAGTTCTCTCTTTTCCATTCTTACACTTCCTCCATCTGCAGTCGGATACTCCTAATTTCTCCGGCCGCTTCCAATACCTTCTCCGGGATCAGAATCTGTTCCATCTCACCAGGCGCTGCTGACCGTTTCTTTTTCTCCAGTACCAGCTCTTCATTGAGATATACCTGTATTTTGCAGGCTCCAAATACTTGGCTTACCCGAAACCGTATCTTCTGTGCCTGATGCTGCTTTTTATGAAGCCTGGACGGCACTGCATACCGCACGCCTCCTGATGTCTGGACAGGCACACATTCTCTCTGAATTTCTTCCTTCTGAAGTTTTTGTGTTTCCTTCACGTATTCTGCTGCCGCTCTTCCTGCCTGAGCTGCCTCTTCGGATACAAAATCCACCAGATCATGCACATGCAGTACATTTCCGCAGGCAAAAATCCCGGGGACTTCTGTCTCCAGATTCTCATCCACTATCGGACCGTTGGTCACCGGACTTAATGGAACTTCCGCCTGCCTAGACAGTTCGTTTTCCGGCAGTAATCCCACGGATAACAGCAGGGTGTCACAGGGATAGAATTCCTCAGTTCCCGGAATCGGTTTTGCCTGTGCATCCACCTGAGCTAATGTCACTCCTTCTACCCGTTTCTTCCCATGGATCTTCACCACTGTATGGCTTAATTTCAGAGGAATCCCATAATCATCCAGACACTGCACGATATTTCGCTTCAGTCCGCCGGAGTATGGCATCAGTTCTGCAACCACATTGACATGGGCTCCTTCCAACGTCATTCTTCTTGCCATGATCAGCCCGATATCTCCGGATCCTAAGATCACCACTTCTTTTCCCGGAAGATATCCTTCCATATTGACCAGACGCTGAGCGGTTCCCGCCGTGTAAATCCCGGCCGGACGGTATCCCGGAATGTTCAGTGCGCCCCTCGGACGCTCCCGGCATCCCATAGCCAAGATCACCGCCTTCGCCTGGATCTGATAGATGCCCCGCTCGCTGCTCATTGCAGTGATCACCCGCTCTTTTGTAATATCCATCACCATCGTATGCAGCCGATATTCCATGGAAAGTTGTTTCACCTGTTCGATAAAACGCGCTGCATATTCCGGACCTGTCAGTTCTTCCTTGAACGTGTGCAGTCCAAATCCATTGTGGATACACTGATTTAAAATTCCTCCCAGTCGGTCATCCCTCTCCAGGATCAGGATCTTTTCTGCACCTGCACGCTTTGCCTCTGCTGCCGCTGCCAGTCCGGCAGGACCGCCTCCAATGATCACGATCTCATATTTCTCCATCTTGATTCCTCCCCAGGATCATCTCGGATCCTGCTCCGTTCTTTGTAATTTTCTCCTGTCTGATTTTCAATTCCCGCTCCAGGATCTCCATCGTTTTCGGACTGCAAAATCCAGACTGGCATCTGCCCATTCCTGCTCTTGTTCTTCGTTTCACCCCATCCATGGTCGTTGCTCCCAGAGGTCTGTGGATGGCATCCAAAATCTCTCCTTCCGAAATCATTTCACACCGGCAGATGATATTTCCATATGCAGGCTGTCTGCGGATCAGTTCCCCGCGCTCTTCCATGGTCAGATCTGCAGGATTTAAGATTCCTTTCCGGGTACTACAAAAATCCGCTTTCTCCTGTAAACCTAATTCCTCTCTGACCAGTTCTGCCGCCATTTTTCCAATTGCCGGAGCGCTGGTCAGCCCTGGAGATTCAATCCCTGCACAGTCAATAAATCCGGGGGCATCCTCCACTTCCCGGATCAGAAATTCGTGTCTGCCTTCATGTGCACGAAGCCCTGCAAATCCGGTGATCACTTGCCGAAACGGAATATCTTTCACACTGTGCGCTGCTTTTCTTCTGATTTCTTCGATTCCCTGCATGGTCGTATCCGTTCCCTCTTTGTCTTCGATATCCACTGCCGTAGGACCCACCAGAAGATTTCCATGGACAGTCGGTGTCACAAGGACTCCTTTTCCGAATTTCCCCGGTACGGTAAACACGGTATGACTGACATGCCCCCCTGCAGTTTTATCCAGCAATACATATTCCCCTTTTCTCGGTGTGATGTGGATTTTCTTTTCACTGACCATATCATGAAAGTGATCTGCATACACACCTGCTGCATTGACGATCACTTTTGTTTCATACGCCGTATCCTGGGTACAGATCCGATATCCTCCGGCAACTCTTTTTTCAATTTTTTTCACTTCCTGCTCCAGATAAAATTCTACTCCATTTTGCGTGGCATTTTCTGCAAGAGCAATATTGAGTCCAAACGGACAGACAATTCCTCCAGTCGGTGCATACAATGCCGCGATCACTTCATCAGAAAGATTTGGTTCCATCTTGAGCAATGCTTCCCGCTTTAAAATCTGCAGCCCTTCCACTTGATTGTTCCTGCCTCTCTTCAGCAGTTCTTCCAGTATTTCCATATCCTCTTCGTTGGTACAGACTACCAGAGATCCATTGTTCTGATAAGGAAAATCCAGCTCTTTTGAAAGTTTTTCCATCATTTTGTTGCCTTCCACATTTAATTTTGCCATCAAAGAGCCTTCTTTTGCATCAAATCCTGCATGAACAATCCCACTGTTTGCTTTGGACGTTCCACAACAGATATCTGCTTCTTTTTCCAGTACACAAAATTTTCCCTGATACCGGGACAGCTCTCTGGCGATTGCCGAACCGCTGACGCCTGCTCCGATTATGATTACATCATACATTTGACTTCCTCCCATACAACATAAAAGAGTCTGACAAACAACGTATCTTTCGATACGCCATCCGCCAGACTCTCTTCTCTTTGGCTTTTCTATTCTGTTATTACCACTATATACCTATTGCCTTACGATTGACAAGTCTTTTTACAAAATTATTTACACTTCCTCTTCTTTTGCCCAGCCGTGTGCATATCGAACTGCTTTTTTCCATCCGCTGAGCATCTTTTGTCTTGTTTCTTTTGCAATCTGCGGCTGGAAGATCCGGTCAATGGTCCAGTTCTTTTTCACATCCTCTTTATCTTTCCAGTATCCCACTGCAAGTCCTGCCAGATATGCCGCTCCCATTGCCGTGGTCTCCACACAGTTCGGACGATGTACCGGCGCTTGACTCACATCCGCCTGGGCCTGCATCAAAAAATTATTGGCGCTGGCTCCGCCATCTACTTTCAATGCAGAAAGTAAAATTCCAGAATCTGCTTTCATTGCCTCTAACACATCGTTCACCTGATATGCAAGAGATTCCAATGTAGCGCGGATAATATGATCTTTATTTACCCCACGTGTCAGCCCGACAATGGTTCCTCTGGCATACTGATCCCAGTAAGGAGCTCCCAATCCGGTAAAAGCAGGCACTACATAACATCCGTTGCTGTCTTCTACCTTCTGCGCCAGATATTCTGTATCGGATGCAGAATCGATCAGACGCAGCTCATCTCTGAGCCATTGGATCGCTGCACCTGCAACAAATACAGAGCCTTCTAATGCATAATGAACCGTACCATCTATTCCCCATGCGATCGTTGTAACCAGTCCGTTTTTCGAAAAGACCGGTGTTTCTCCTGTATTCATCAAAAGAAAACATCCCGTACCGTATGTATTTTTGGCTTCTCCTTTTTCAAAACAAGTCTGTCCAAACAGTGCTGCCTGCTGATCTCCCGCTGCTCCTGCAATGGGGATCCTGCCGCCGAAAAAGGAGGGGTCGGTTTCTCCATAAATCTCGCTGGACGGCTTTGCCTGGGGCAGCATACTCTTTGGAATATCCAGTTCCTTTAAGATTTCATCATCCCATTTCAGCGTATTGATATTAAACAGCATGGTTCGGGATGCATTGGAATAATCGGTCACATGAACCGCCCCTTTGGTCAGTTTCCAAATCAGCCAGGTCTCCACGGTTCCAAACAGCAGTTCGCCCCGATTTGCCCGTTCTCTGGCTCCTTCCACATGATCCAGGATCCACTTCACCTTCGTACCGGAAAAATAGGCATCGATCACAAGACCTGTTTTCTTCTGAAACATCTCGGTAAGACCTTTTTCTTTCAGGCTGTCACAATATTCCGAAGTCCTCCTGCACTGCCAGACAATCGCATTGTATACCGGTTTTCCGGTATTTTTATCCCACACGATCGCAGTTTCTCTCTGGTTGGTAATTCCGATTGCTGCAATATCCGATGCAGAAGCATGGATCTCGTTCATTGCCTGTCTTGCAACGGCAAGCTGTGTGGACCAGATTTCCCCCGGATCATGCTCCACCCAGCCGGGCTTTGAAAAGTACTGGGTAAATTCCTTTTGTGCCATGCTGCAGATTTCCCCTTTTTCATTGAATAAAATGCACCGGTTACTGGTTGTTCCTGCATCCAGTGCCATCACATATTTCGCCATTCTTTTGTTCCTCCTGTTATAATGTCCAGACCTCCCGGTTGGTTGTCGAAACCGCGACCGCTCCTGCTGACAGCGCCTGGATCACATCTTCCCGGTCTGTCACCAGTCCGCCTGCGATCATGGGGATCCGGCTTACCTTCGCAATTTTTCGAAGTACTTTCGGCATCACTCCCGGAAGCACCTCTATAAAGTCCGGCCGGGACATCCCACGTTGCGACTCCAGATTTTCGATATTTTTCAGCGCCAAAGAATCAATCACAAAAAAGCGCAGTACGGTAAAAAGCCCCAGCTCTTTTGCCCGCCGCACCAACGCCGGTTTGGTTGTGATGATCCCGTCTGCTTTTGTCTGCCGTCTGATAAACTCCACGGAAATTTCTTTCGTACTGAGTCCTGCGATCAAATCGATATGCACCAGCGCCTTTTTCCCGGAATCTTTGATCCGATCCACAATCTCCGGGATCGTGCAGATATCTCCATAGAGCACAAAGATCACCTGGATTTCTTCCATTTCTACTGCTGCCTGCAATCCGTCGTCATGTTTCACTGCCGCAATGACCGGATTGGCTTCTACTGCATCATAAAACTCCTGATTCATCACTCACCTCTGTATGCTTTTTTCTTATTTTAACACTCCGCCTGCCAGAAAGCAACAGAATGTCTATTTTTCATTTTGCATCCCAAAGAAAAAATGCTGCTCCCTCTCCGTCAAGGGATACAGCATTTTTTCTGTATTTTTTATGAACTTTTATGCTTCACTTGCTTTCTCATCTGCTGCGTTTTTAGTTGTTCCTGCAGCCGGTGTATACACATAATTCTTTTTGAATCTGCGTTTTCTTGTGATCCACATAACCAATGACAGTACAAACAATGCTCCAAATACGATCAGCAGTGTTCTTACGACATTAACTACCAGAAGTCCGGTATCTTTGATTTCTGTATCTTTTCCGATTCCGTTCATACCGCTGGAATTTGCAATGGCATACAGATTTCTGTGACACGCTTCTCTCATGGCATTGACGATCACCGGATCCTTCTCATATTTTGGAAGTAATTTTGTTACATACGGCATCATGGCATCAAATGTAGAAACTCCGGACAGTACGCCGTCCACACCGTTTACATAAGTAGTCAGAACGTTGTCTGTAATAATCAGTCCGTCACATCCCCATTCTTCTCTGAGGATTCCTGTCACCAGTGGTTTGTTTCCGCCGGACCATGTGCATCCCCAGCGTGTGTAGGCGATCATGACGCCATTGGCATTTCCTTTTTCTACCGGAGCCTGGAATGCTTTGAGATAAATCTCTCTGGCAGCCTGCTCGTTGAGCCATACTCCAAGACCGATACGGTCCTGCTCACTGTCATTTAAGGCAAAGTGTTTCATTACAACACCCACACCTTTTTCTTCGATTGCCGCAACTTCATATTCTGACATCTCTCCGGAAAGGAATCCGTCTTCACTGTAGTATTCAAAGTTACGTCCGCCATACGGAGTTCTGTGGATATTGTTTCCCGGTCCGTACAGAATGGAAACCCCTGCTTTCAGACAGTTATTTCCGATCACTTTTCCGATCTCTGTCATCAGATCCCGGTTGAATGTTGCCGCCATTACGTCTTCGGAAGTAAATGCTGTCGCATCCATCTCTGTTTTATCCGATGCGATCAGGGATGCAGTCAGTCCCTGCGGACCGTTTTCATCACGGGTTCCCGGTGCCTGAACAGATTCCAGAGGCATGGTCCAGTGGAAAGAATCTCCGATAAACGCTACCATATCATCAAAGCTTAACTGATCCAGCAATGCTTCCCATCCTTCATCGTCATAATCCAGCCCAATCATATCCACCAGTTTCTTTCCATTTTTCGCTTTCATAGTCGGCATTTCGGCTTCGTCATAATCTTTTGGATCATACTGGATATCCTGAAGATCCTCGATCATTTTCTCTGTCAGTTTTAATTTCAGGACAGACTGTGGAAGTGTACCATCCCAGTTATTTCTGGATACGTAAGTAACCTCTTCTTCTGTTCCTTCATACAGATTGATGTCTGCGTCTGAAAGCTGATTTTTGATCTCTGTTCCGTTTGCAGAAACTGCATAAGTTTTGTCATCAAATTTCGGATTGTTATATTTATAAGTCAGCTGTGCATTTCCGTCTGCATCCATACGTCCATTGGTATTGGCCGTTGTATATCCTTTGGCTGCCAGAATGTTGTTAACCGCATTGTGCGCATCTGTTGCCGCTGTCAGATAGTAATCCCCTGCATCCAGAATATATGTGCCTGCTCCGTATGCATCGTAGGAAGCCAGTTCTCTTCTGTCGACTGTGATCGTGAGAGTCTCGGATGCTCCCGGTGCAATCTCATTTGTCTTTCCGAATCCGCACAGCGCTACGGAAGATTTTTCCACTTTATTGTCAATGTCGTACTGTGTGTATGGAGACTGTGCGTAGATCTGTACGGTCTCTTTTCCAGAGTACTGATCTCCTGTGTTTGTGACTTTTACAGAAATCTCAAAAACATCTTTTTCTTTGTTGTATGTCACATGCATATCGCTGTATTTAAAATCTGTATAACTCATCCCATATCCGAACGGATACGCAACGTCATCATGATATGCATATTCTCCGGTATTTTCAGACTTCATGACATAATCTTCATAACGGGTCTCATAGTATTTATATCCTACGTAAATTCCTTCCTGATAAATCATGTACGTTTTTGCGTGTTCTGGAATGATCCCTTCTTCATATCCCTCATATTCTGTCGGAACAAAGTTCATCATTGCCGGAGCAGAAAAGTTATCATACAGATATGTATCAACCAGACTTCCGGACGGTGTCACGTTTCCTACCAGGATCTCTGCCACTGCGTTGATACCAGAAATTCCAACGTCACCAATCCACATACACGCGTCTACATCATACTCATTATTTTTCAGGAAATCTACCTGCAAGGTATTGGCAGAGTTGATCAAAACTACAATTTTCTTTACATTGCCGGATTTTTTCATCTCTGCTATATTTGTCAGCATTTCTTTCTCATTTTCATCCAGAGTCAGATAATTGGTCTCTTTGAAATCCAGATCTGCTCCCTCTCCACCGATACGAGACAGTACCACGATAGCAGCATCCCCATAAGATGCTACAGAATCTTTCACGTCATCTGTGTATACATTCCATGGAACTTCGGCTGTTTTTTCTCCTTCTTCTGCAACCATTCCGGCTGTCTTTCTTGCATATTTGCTTCCCGGACCTTCACTATAGAAGTTCCAGAGTTTTTTATTGACTTCAAATCCACTTTTCTCAAGAGCGGTTTTCAGTGTGTCTGCAGAAGATGCATCAATGTTGCCGGAACCGGTTCCTCCGTAAACCAGATTTACGGAAGAGTTGGAAAAGCAGCTCACTTTTGCACCTTTTTCCAGCGGAAGCGCATTGTTTTCATTCATCAAAAGCGCTGCTCCCTCTGCTTCTACTGCTTCACAAAGTTTCAGACCATACTCGTTCATTTCTTCTGTTGTTTTGAAATCAGATTCATAATACATGGCATTTTTGTCTTCATTTTTCAGTTTCCAGAAAGAACCGCCCACAAATGCTGCCACGGTATTGTCAAACATGGATAAAAATACCAGGATCGGAATCAAGACGATGGAAATGATCCCACTGAAAAATGTCAGCCCTTTCCATGGGCGTGTCGCTTTTCGTCTTGCTTTGCGATACGCTTTTTTCCTTACTTTTGCTTCTTGCTTTGTTTCACTCATTACTAAATCCTCCCAATTTATTTCCTGCCTTTGATCGCTGTCCACTGTATTTAAGACTGTTTAAACTTCTCCGGAACCTGTTCGATCTGTGTCCATTTTTTCATGGCATCCTCTAATGTCATACCCTGACTGATCGCATCCTTACGGACTGCGTTGACTGCCTGGATCTCTTTCATTCGTTTTCCGGTCAGTGTATATCCCTTCATCGCGATCAGTGTAATGATCCATGCAAGCATCGGAACGATACAGAACAATACGATCACCACGCCGTGCATTCCGTCGGAATACGGGGTATTTCCATCTGGAAGTGTCTGGATACCGATCATGGCAACTGCCACGCCGACTACGGTAGAGCCAAGAGAGCTTACCAGCTTGTCAACCAGCGAGAACAAGGTTCCCATAATCCCCGGAATGTATCTTCCGGAACGGAATGTCTCGTAATCGGAGCAGTCTGCCACCATCGGGATCGGCATATCTGCGGTAGAATAATATGCCCCGTATCCGATTCCAAAAAAGATGATAAACAAAACCGTATATAAGTTGACCGGACCAAGGCTTAAGTTCCATGCCGGATTCCCCTGTTTCCACAGCACGAGAAGTACCAGAACTCCAACATACATTGCCAGTGCGATTCCTGTATATCGAACCAGTGACGCTTTCTGCCCGTGTTTCTGGGATGTCCGCACTGTCAGCAAAAAGAACGGTACGGAGAAAATATATCCCACGATCATCATCGGCAGATACAGACCGTCATAATTTCCCATCATGGCTCCATACAGCATACACAGAACAGTCATATTGGTGGCAATCGAAAATGCCAGCTTGCAGCCAGCCCCGGCGATCATCAGACGCTGCAGCTCTTTGTTGGCTTTCAAAATTGCCAGATATTCTTTGACTTTGACTTTCTCCTGTGTTTTGCTCACTCCGAAAAATTCCGGACGGTCCTTTTCCCAGATTCCGATCACTGCAAGCAGTGTCAGAACCGCAGATACCACGATTGCCAGCGGGATCATGACATTGAAGAAGTCCGCACTGTTATAACCACCAAGTTTTTCACTTAAAATCGGAGCTAAAAACTGTACCAGCCCCATTCCGATCAGACTTGCAATGGTATTAAAAATCGTAAATAACGGTCTCTGCTTCGGGTCGTTTGTCAGACAGGTCTGTCCGGAACGGGTACATGCTGTCTGAAATGTATAACCAATGACATACAGTGCATAAAATAATACGAAGCACACATAACGAAGCCACATCATGTCCCCGCTGATGATCCGTGTCCCAAAATACAGACAGATCGATGACACGATCATGATCACATTTCCCAGAACCATAAACGGTCTGAATTTTCCGAACTTTGTAGAAGTTCTGTCGATCAGCGCTCCGATGATCGGATCTGTCACGGCATCAAACAGACGCATGACAGTCACCATGGTGGTGGCAAATATCAAAAGAAGTCCCAGCACACCATTTGCATAATATGCGATAAAATTTAGGGTCAGAATGTAATATACATTCGTTGCCCCGTTATTCATAGGGAACAGGATCAGCTGGTACAGCTTTGCTCTGTTCATTCCCTGTGTTGTCGCTTTTTCCTGTGACATAATTTTCCTCTTTCTATACCCAGTTTTTGCTCTTTGTCTTTTTCAGCTTATATGCCAGATTCGGTGTCTCCACAAGGCGAACCTGGATCTGGTCTGTACAGCCTTCTTTTGTCCTGACTTCGAATGTATTCTCCTTCTCCAGCACTACAGAAAATTCAAAAATATGAGCCCCCTGCTTTTCTTCTGCCAGTTTCCCATTCTGGTACAATGCAACATTGCTGCAGTTGGAATATACTTTGATCTTGCTCTTCTTCTGTGTTCTGTCCACATATCTTCTTCCACAGATATAGACAAATGCTTCTTCACTCCAGTAGGCCTTGTAAAGATAAAAACTGTCTTTTTTGATCTTTCTGTCAAACGTGATCAGTCCTTTGTGATTCATGCCCGGCTCTCCGCCCTGATCTCTGGCATCTGCCGCGAAATCAAACATATTCCACACATAAGTTCCCCACATAAACGGATGTCTTTTGAAACATTCCAGCATATACTCATGATACACTGCCTGATATTCCTCTGTATGATCTCCGCGTTTTGGGTGCTCGGAATGGAGATTCGGCATCCCTTCTGCCCCGTATTCAGAATAACACAGCGGACGTTTCGGCCAGATCTTATGGAAGCCTTTCAGAAACAAATCATTTAACCATGGGAACGGAACATACCATCCCAGATATAGATTATATCCCACCAGATCTGTAATATGCACGACTTTGTGTGTCGGCATACACATGGCATAACAAGCCAGAGTGGTCGGTCTGGACGGATCCAGCTCATGGACCAGATCATTGAGCATGTGATGATTATCCAGCATATCTGCACGATTCTTGTCTTTGATCGTGATCTCATTGGAAATTCCCCATGTCACGATAGACGCATGATGATAATTCTGAATGATCAGCTCTTTCATCTGGGATACCGTGTTGTCTCTTCCATTGACCAGATGCTCGGAAATATATGGAATTTCTGCCCATACGACCATTCCATACTGATCGCACAGATCATAGAAATACTGGTCATGCTGATAATGTGCCAGTCGGATACTGTTTGCCCCGACTTCCCGGATCAGCTCCATATCCTTATCATGATGTTCTTTTGTGATGGCATTTCCCAGTTCTTTCCAGTCCTGATGGCGGGAAACTCCGTGAAGCGGATAGGATCTTCCATTCAGGAAAAATCCCTGTTTCGGATCAAACCGATAACTTCGGAACCCGATCTTTTGTTCCACACAATCTGTCACCTTGCCGTCACAGAACAACTCTGCACAGACCGTATACAAGTATGGATCCAAAGTTCCGTCCCACAGATGAACCTCTGGAATCTCCATCCGGCATGTTGTTCCTTCCCCATGCGCCACAGCTACTCCGGTGTGATCCAGCACGCTCCAGCGTACACTGTCACATGCTCCGGTTACATACGCCTCGGCAATCAGCACTCCATCCGTTTCTTCCACTTTCGGAGTCAGCCGGATTCCCGGACCTCCGAAATAATCCAGATCAAAATGAGAACGAGACACTGTTAAAATTGTAACATCCCGGTAAATCCCGCCGTAAAACGTAAAATCCGCCCGCTGAGGATATACCTTGTCGCCTGCTTTATTATCCACGTACAGAACCAGTTCATTTTCTCCCTGTAATTGCTCTGTGATTTCCACTCGAAACGTCGAATATCCGCCGTCATGAGTTGCGATTTCTTTTCCGTTGAGACAGACACGGCAGGATGCATTGACTCCTGCAAATTCCAGATAAACACACTCTGTCTGCGCTTCAAATGCCGGCTTTGCAAAGGTTTTCTGATACGTGCACTGATCGCGCATATAGTCATTTCCGCCGTCCTGACCGTCTTTTCCATTCCAGGTATGCGGCAGATCCACCGGTTTTGTCTTTCCATCCGGAGAAGTAAAAAGCCAGCCTGTCATCAGTTTTTCACTTTTTCTAACCATTCTTTTTCTGAAGGACTCCTTTCTGTTCGTCATGTCAAACTTCGTTGATTTGTGACCTTTTGTTTGACACTATCTTAACAATTTCTTATTTTTTGCTCAACCGCTTTTACCTAAGTGATGTTTTTGCACGCATAAGTGCAAAAAAAGTCCCAATGTTTCAATCCATTGGAACTTTTTCCCATTCTTTTTTTACCGGAAATAAAATTTTCAGGCAAAAACAACCGTCTTTGATTTTCACCTGAAACACTCCGTTATATTTTTTCACTGTATTTTTAATGCTGCGCAGTCCATAGCCATGATAATCTTTGTCATGCTTGGTGGTCACCGGAAGATTGTCCTCAAACTCCAGTTCACGCTCTACCGGATTCATGATCTGTACGATCAGAAACTGATGCTGTCTGTGGATCAGCACGTCGATCTGACGTTTTTCTTTCTCTTTGAAATGTTTCACACATTCGATCGCATTGTCCATGGCATTTCCAAAAATCGTGTACAGATCCACAGGGTGCAGAAATTCCAGTCCTTCTCCGTCTGCCACACAGGAAACTACAATATTATTTGCCTTACATGCCAGACTTTTTTCTGTCAGGATCGTATCCAGAACATCATTGCCGGTCTTGACCATGGCTTCGTAAATCTGGATCGAATCCTGGATTTCTTCAATATATTTCTCCCGTTCTTCCTTGGTGCACATATCCCTAAGGGCTGAAATCTGATGTTTTAGATCGTGACATTTCCGGTTGATGATATCAATATTCTCTTTCGCAATCCGATAATGCTCTTTCTGCTGCCTCCAGAGAAGATCCGAAACCAGACGCTCCTGACGCATCGCGCTTTTCTTAAACAACTCATTTTGCAGATACAACACCACAACACATAAAATCTGCATCTGCAGGATGCCAAACCAGTCCCCGCCCTGCAGCAGTTCATTTTGTATCCCGCTACACTGCTCCACAAACCATAAAAACAGATATCCCTGCATTCCCAATAAAACTAGTGCAGAAGTCAGCTGTCTTGGTCCGATCAAAAAGCGCTTGTCTTCCGGAATCCAGATTGCTACCGTATACCTGCAGACAATCACTCCGATGGCTCCCACCAGAAACAGCACTGCCGGAAATACGGACGTGGGAATCCCCCATCTCTTGTTCAGCAAATAACAGCATACCATACTCACTTCATACGCCAGATACCAGGTGCAGGATGCCCAGACTGCATAATACGATGCCACTGTCCATGTTATCCTGACGTTGACCCACAGCGCCAGCATCATCAGAATGTATCCAAGTCCCATCCAGATTGTGGCTCCCACATAATTTTCCGCCTGCAGCCAAAAAAACATCCCTGCCTGAGTCAGAAAAATGGCTGCCGCCGTGATCAGCATAGACCAGCGAAAATGCTTTCTTTTGGAAAATCCGGCAGCATAAATCACGCCAAATCCCAGGTACATCAGCGTTGCCAGTATCGTTACAATCCAAATCATCGTTGATTTCCTTCCCCTACATAATCCATCAGTGCATTCAAAAAAGTATTCTTTTTCCTCTGACTGATTTCTAATTCTTTCCCTGCCACGATGGCCGTGTTATCCCGCACCTCTGTAACATATTTCAAATTTACAATGTACCAGTGGTTACATTTTACGAAATGGTAGGGAGCCAACATGTCCAGTGCGCTTTTTATAGTTCCGCGCACAACATATTCCCCTCTGCTGGTGTAATAATACAGCATCCTGTTCTGAATCTCCACATAACGAATCGTATCCACCGGAACTTTCTTCACGGAATCCTGTAATTTCAGCAAAATCTCTTTGTCCTTCTTCTGGATCCGTCCGATTGCTCTGGTCAGCTTCAGAGAAAAGGTGTAATAGTTCACCGGCTTCATCACAAAGTCCAGTGCCCCCACAGAATATCCACGGATCGCGTACTGGATCATATTTGTGATAAACATCAGCACCACATTCTCATCCACCTGCCGGATCTGCTCTGCTGCTTCCATTCCGTTGAGTCCCGGCATCTCAATGTCCAGAATGATGATATCAAACCGTGGGGTATAGCCTTCGATCAATTCTTTTGCGTCAGAAAACAAAGTCGTCTCGATTTCTTCCCCATGTTCGCCCTGATACTTTTCCACATATTTTTCAATTTTTTTCAAAAATACCTCATCATCATCTGCCATTGCAATCCGTATCATCCGCTCACCTCCCGGGAATTTTTACATATTTTCCAGCTCCATACCGTAATATTCTTCAATGCCTTTCTGCATTTTTACAAATTCAGGAATATAGTCTTTCAATATAACTCCAACTAATCTTTTTGCTGCCAGCTCGTCATAAATATGTGTTAAGTCATTTCTGTTTTTCAACATTCCAAGCCAAATGTCTTCATCCATAAAATCAAAGATTGTAAATGCTGTTTTCAGAATCATTTTAGGAGAACCTGTAGCAGAAATGGCTTGCCCCTCATAACTTAGCAACTCCTTTAATACTTTCCACCCCAATTCGAATTGAACAAAAAATTTATCAATAATTCCCCCTATAATAAATTCATTGGATAAGTCCTCATTTTCTGCTGTAACAAGCACTTTTAAATTTGATTTAAAATGCTCAAACTTCTTCATATACTATTTTCCCTTCTTTTTCAATGGATTCTCTTAATTCACTTTGTATTTCTTCGTCCAGATTAATAATATCAAAACTCAAAAGAGTGCTCGTTTCCTCATGCACGTCTAACATAAAACGAACAAAATCTCCGCCCTGCACCGCCAGATCGATATCACTTTTGGCTTTAAAGTCCCCTCTTGCCCTGGAACCGAACAAAATTACTTTTTTCACATGGTACATTCTGGCAAAGTCACATATTTCCTGTATTACCAGTGGTTTAATCCCTGTCTCTTCCATACTGTTCTTCCTTCTCTTCAAACTACTATTTCTTATTCTACTATAATTCATGATAAATTCGCAACATAAAGCTGAAAATGCAGAGTCCTTTTATATCTGCAAATCTTATACAAAAGCAAATGGCAGTACTACCTCAGCCATTGTCCGCAAATTAGGAACCTTAGAACAACTTTTACCTGAACATGGTCCTACAAGAGATGATGTCCTTGCATGGGCAAAAAACGAAGTGAAAATAGAAACTGAAAAATATAAAAAAGAAAAAGAAGCACAGACAGTATTAATCCCATTCCATGCCGACAGACAATTAGATTATAACAAACAGGTCTTTTTCCGTGGAGGCTATCTGTTTCTTCAATCTTTTTATTATCAACTGCAAATGAATAAAACCTGCCGGAAATTAAAACAAAAATATAAATTCAAATATGATATCAATGCGATCTTGTCTGATCTGATTTATGCAAGAATCTTAGAACCTTGCAGCAAGCGTTCTTCTTACAAAGTTGCATCTGAATTCTTAGAAAAACCGTCCTGTGGGAAAAGATATCAGCCAGAAGTTGTGCTTCCTGTGTATAGCCGGTTGCTTTACTGCTGCGGTCTTCGTCCACAGGAACCACCTGCGATACGAACAGAGGATGTAGATCTGGTTACAGGAGATGTTTATATACGACAGTCTAAGAGGCACAAGGACCGGCACATCATTATGTCAGAGGATATGCGTGCCCTCTGTCAGAAATACGATTACGTAGCAGGAAAGCGGCAATGGTTCTTTCAAAAATGGGACGGCACACCATATGAAACATCGTGGTATAACCAGGTATGGAGAAACCTGATCTCAAAGAGCGGCATTTCATGGAAGGGTACTCCAAGACCTTATGATCTGCGGCATGCTTTTGCTTCGCGTAATATAATCCGCTGGATAAACAACGGGAAGGACGTGATGGAATTATTGCCGTACCTTTCGGCATATATGGGGCATTCAGAACTCACATCAACGCTTTATTATATCCACCTTCTTCCAGAGAATCTGCGCAGGTCCAAAGCTATAGATTGGGATCTCCTTTCTCAGGTTTATGGAAAGGGGGTGCCGGAAGATGAGGATTAAAGCTAAGGATCCACGTCTTGTATCGCTTATGGGTGAATTTATGCGAACTTACCTTCCATGTGTCAGGAATCGCGATGAAGACACCATCGCCTCGTACAGATATAGCATAAATCTGTTCGTGACATATCTTGAGTCCGAACAAAAGGTGACTGTCCTGACGATGCAGTCATCTGACTTCAGCCAGAAAAACATAGCAGAATTCATGAATTGGCTGAAATCTGAACGCAATAACGTGGCACCGACCATAAACCATCGCCTGTCAGACCTGCGGGGGTTCTGCAAGTATCTTTATAAAAAGAACGCTATCTCTCTTGCTGAGTATGAAGCAATCCGTGAGATAAGCGATGTTGATGATGAAAGAGTCATATATTTTACATGGCTTTCAGTTAATGATGTGCACCTGGTTCTTAAAAGTACGGCTGGCAATCGTGAAGCTATAAGAGATCGTTTTCTCCTGTCGCTTCTGTATGAAAGTGGTGCGCGGATAAACGAGGTATTGTCACTAAAACTCCTTGATGTTAAAGCGACATCCAACGGAGAGGCTGATGTGCATTTCTACGGAAAAGGAAAGAAACATAGGATCACACCTTTATCCAGGGAAATATGGAACCAGTTTGAAGATTACTGTGAAAAATACCATCCAGATAAAACTTCGGAGGAACTATTGTTTTATTCTTTCCGAAATGGCCGGAGAAACAAAATGTCCAGTGATAATGTCAGCCGTATACTTGCAGGATGTGAAGAAGAGGTTCGCAAAAGTAATCCAGACCTAGTCCATCTGCATTCACATCTCTTCAGAAGGACGAGAGCAATGCACCTGTATCAGGCGGGAGTGCCACTCCCTACTATATCTGAATGGCTTGGTCATTCAAATATAGAAACGACTCGTTTCTACGCAAAGGTTACTGAAGAAATGAAGAGGGAAGCACTGCATAAGCTTGGCGATAGTGACAGTTCTATCTTTAAAGATGATGTGGTGTTCAAGTATGCCAATGACGAAGATACTATCAAACGGCTTTGTGGATTGAAATAAATGCAGATAGTGTATTACCGTGCCTGACATCGGGTCAGGCATGGGATCTTATAGAAAATTTATCGGCATTTCTAAAATATCGGCATATGGCCTATTGAAGTATTTTTCCGCCAGTGTAAGGAGAAACTGGCACTGGACGGCTATCAGATACGCTCTGCACAGGGAATCAAAAGGTACTGGCTGCTTATGTCACTGGCACATTTCATGTGTGCAGTGGGTACTGGTAGGTTCTGCTCGTTTGAAACTGGATATCACGAAATCTGTGATACCATTCAGTTGGAAAAGTATCGTTATCTTTTTCAATGCGCAAAGGAAAGTAATGATTTTGATTCATTTATGAAATTCGCAGTGTAGTTTTGTGCAATTTTTCAAATTTGCTCATTTATAGAAGTATACATTTTCTACCGAAGAAGCTCTGGAACTTTACGATGAAACCAGCAGTATTCCTGTAATTGCTCCATCTCTTGTCAATCACGTCAGTCACCTACTGTTTTATCTGTTCTCCAATCTGATCACAGACAGCAAAAAAGAACTCTTAAAAAATAACGAAAAACTGCTTCAGCAATCCCGGATCAGTGAATCCATCCAACGCTATAAAGCCGAAAATATCCAGACAGATTCCTATCCTTATGAAAAAGAAAAAGAACTGATCAATCAGGTACAAAAAGGTGATGTACGCGCCGCTTACGCCATTCTCAATGACCTGCTTGGATATGTACTTTTTTCCCAGGGGAACAGTCTGGAAATTGTAAAATCACGCGCCATCGAACTCTGCTCTCTGCTGTCCCGTACTGCCATCGAGCGGGGAGCTCCGACAGACAGCATTCTGAAATTGAACAATCATTTTCTGCAGAATCTCCAGTCTATCCAAACAATGGATACTCTGTGTTACAAACTGCAGGAAATCGTAGAAACATTTACGGAAAGTATGTTTCACTATATTCCAACCAAAAACAACGAGATCATCAAACGTTCTCTGCTTTATATTTATGAGCACTTTAACACCCAGATCACGTTGGAAGAAGTTGCAGAATATGTTCATCTGCATCCTTCCTATTTCTCCAGTTTATTTAAAAAATCAACGGGATCCTCTTTCAAAGAATATCTGAATATGGTAAGAATCGAAGAAAGTAAACGGCTTTTAAGCAATACCGATTTTTCTATCATCGATATCGCAATTGCTGTAGGCTTTGAATATCAAAGTTATTTCTCAAAAGTATTCAAAAAATTTACCGGATTGACACCAAAACAATTCCGATGATCCTAAAAAGACGCTGTTCCTATAGACATCTATAGAAACAGCGTCTTCTTTATTTAGATTCTGTTTTCAGCAAAGAATTAGTCTTCTTTTGCTGTACCGTCATAGAGATTTACCAAGCCCTTCAGGTATTCGTATCTTTCCATAGCCTCAGCCTCATTCTGCGCGAAGAGTCTCTGTGCTTTTTCAGGATTTGCTCTCATCAGGGCATTGTAACGAACTTCTCCGTTCAGGAATTCCTGATAATCTCCCTTAGGCTCTTTGCTGTCCAGAGTAAATTTCTTCTCAGCTTCCGGATTGAATCTGAAGTTGTTCCAGTATCCGCATTCTACTGCAAGCTGTTCCTCTGTCTGCGCTTTGCTCATACCTTTCTTGATTCCATGGTTGATACATGGAGCGTAAGCGATGATCAGGGATGGTCCCGGATATGCCTCTGCCTCTGCGATTGCTTTCACTGTCTGGTTGAAATCTGCACCCATTGCGATCTGTGCAACATATACATAACCATAGCTCATAGCGATTCCTGCAAGGTCTTTCTTCTTCGTCTCTTTACCGCCGGCTGCGAACTGTGCTGTCGCACCTGTCTTAGTAGCTTTTGAGGACTGTCCGCCTGTGTTGGAGTAAACTTCTGTATCAAATACCATGATGTTGATATCCTGACCGCTTGCCAGTACGTGGTCAACTCCACCGAATCCGATATCGTAAGCCCATCCGTCACCACCGAAGATCCACTGGGATTTCTTCGCAAGGAAGTCTTTATTTTTCAGCAGTTCTGCTCTCTCAGCACATCCGCAGTCACAGTCTTCCAGAGCTTTTACAAGCTTGTCTGTAGCTGTTCCGTTTGTTGCACCTACTGAGAATGTATCCAGATATTCCTGAGCTGCTGCTTTCACATCGTCGTTTACGCCGTTCTCTGCAAGTTTTTCTACAGATGCTTTGAGTCTTTCACGGATCGTATTCTGTGCAAGAAGCATACCATATCCAAACTCTGCATTATCCTCAAACAGTGAGTTAGACCATGCCGGACCTCTTCCCTGTGGGTTTACTGTATAAGGTGTAGACGGTGAAGAGTTACCCCAGATAGAAGAACATCCTGTTGCATTTGCAATATACATTCTGTCACCGAATAACTGTGTGATCAGTTTTGCATAAGGTGTCTCACCACAACCTGCACAAGCTCCTGAGAACTCAAGCAATGGCTGTTTGAACTGACTTCCTTTTACCGTAGTCTCTTTGAATTTTGCAACAACTTCCGGTTTGATCGGAAGCTCTGTTCCATAATCAAAGAATGTCTGTCTTCCGGCATTTGCTTCCATGTTGCCCATAACAAGCGCTTTTTCACCCTTCTTACCAGGACATACATTTGCACAAGATCCACATCCTGTACAATCATAAGCAGATACTGCGATCGAGAACTTCATGTTCGGCATACCCATCATGTCGATCATATCCATACCTTCCGGTGCGTTTGCTGCTTCTTCTTCTGTCAAAGCGATCGGACGGATAACTGCATGCGGACATACATATGCACAGCGGTTACACTGGATACAGTTGTCCGGCTGCCAGATCGGGATATCTACTGCGATTCCACGTTTCTCATATGCTGAAGAACCGGATGGTGTAGAACCATCTACATATTCATTAAATGCAGATACCGGAAGTGTATTTCCTTCCTGTGCATTTACTTTTGCCTGGATATTTTTTACAAAATCTACAACGTCTGCTCTTCCGCCTTCTCCAACGTGAGGAGTTGTAAGACCTTCATCTGCTGCATCTTTCCAGCTTTCCGGAACTGCGATTTCTACAACCTGTTTTGCACCTGCATCGATTGCATCGTAGTTCATCTGTACGATCTTGTCACCTTTTCTTCCGTAAGTAGCTTTTGCAGCTGCTTTCATCAGATCGATCGCTTCCTCTTCCGGAATGATCGCTGCAAGTTTGAAGAATGCTGACTGAAGAACTGTATTGATACGTCCGCCAAGTCCGATTTCTTTACCAATCTTGATACCGTCGATCGTGTAGAACTTGATATTGTGATTTGCAATGTAGCTCTTAACCTGTCCCGGAAGGTGCTCTTCCAGTCCTTCCATATCCCATGAACAGTTCAGAAGGAATGTCCCTCCATCAACCAGTTCCTGAACCATGTTGTACTTGTCAACATAAGAAGGATTGTGACATGCTACAAAGTTTGCCTGACGGATTAAATATGTTGATTTGATCGGTGACTTACCGAAACGCAGGTGAGACATTGTAACACCACCGGATTTTTTGGAGTCATAGTCAAAATATGCCTGTGCATACATGTCTGTGTTATCTCCGATGATCTTGATGGAGTTTTTGTTCGCACCAACAGTACCGTCAGCTCCAAGTCCCCAGAATTTACAGTTGATCGTTCCTTCCGGTGTTGTTACCAGAGGTTCGTCAGCTTTCAGTGACAGGTGTGTCACATCATCTTCAATACCGATTGTAAATTTCTGTTTTTCATCGTTGTGATACACTGCAACGATCTGTGCAGGTGTTGTATCTTTAGAACCTAATCCATAGCGTCCTGTATAAATCGGAACTGCATCAAATTTTGTTCCCTTTAATGCTGCAACAACATCCAGATACAGTGGCTCGCCAAGTGCTCCCGGCTCTTTTGTTCTGTCAAGAACAGAAATCTTCTTCACAGAATCCGGAATTGCATTGATCAGTGCTTCCGCTGAGAATGGTCTGTAAAGGCGAACTTTTACAACACCGACTTTTTCTCCGGCTGCCATCAGATAATCGATTGTCTCTTCGATCGTATCACAGACAGAACCCATTGCAACGATCACGTGCTCTGCATCTTCTGCTCCATAGTAGTTGAACAGTTTATAGTCTGTTCCAATCTTCTCATTTACTTTATCCATATAATTCTGAACGATTGCAGGAAGTGCATCGTAATATGGATTACATGCTTCTCTTGCCTGGAAGAAAATATCAGGGTTCTGAGCAGAACCTCTCTGACATGGATGGTTTGGATTCAGTGCGTGTGCACGGAATTCGTCAATTGCATCTTTATTTACTAAATCTTCCAGATCTTCGTAATCCCATGTCTCAATCTTCTGAATCTCATGAGATGTTCTGAATCCGTCAAAGAAATTGATAAACGGAATCTTTCCTTCCAATGCTGCACAGTGTGCAACTGGTGTCAGGTCCATAACTTCCTGCACACTGGATTCACACAGCATCGCTGCACCTGTCTGACGACATGCATAAACGTCAGAGTGATCTCCAAAGATAGAAAGCGCATGGCTTGCAAGTGCACGTGCGGATACGTTGAATACACCCGGGAGCTGCTCTCCTGCCACTTTATATAAGTTAGGAATCATCAGCAGTAATCCCTGAGATGCTGTAAATGTTGTTGTCAGTGCTCCTGCTGCAAGAGAACCGTGTACTGCTCCTGCAGCACCTGCCTCAGACTGCATCTCTGTTACATGAACAGTTGTTCCGAAAATATTCTTTCTTCCTTCTGTTGCCCACTCGTCAATATGCTCCGGCATAACGGATGACGGTGTGATCGGGTAGATAGCTGCAACTTCTGTATATGCATAGGAAACGTGAGCTGCTGCCTGGTTACCGTCCATGGTTTTCATTTTTCTTGCCATTTCTTGTTCCTCCTTCGAAATTACATTGTAAAACGAGTTTTTACATGTAAATTTATTATATCTCGATTATTTGTAAAAGTCCATACAAGCGGTCTCATTTCTTGTTTCTTTTTTGGTACAGTTGTTCATAAAATAAGAGGTATCTTCACATAATGTCGATTTTCCAACACATAAAAAGAAGAAGGTTTAAAACCCTTCTTCTCTCCGTTTCATTCGCATTTCTCTTCTCTTTTTGGCTGCATCCCATTCCCATTTTTCTTCTTCCGTTTCGATCAGAAGTCCTGGGATTTCTGTCGGCTTATCCTTTTCATCCAGCGCCACCATCGTAAAATATGCCCGGTTGATCGGTCTTCTCATCCCGTCTTTACTTTCCACATATGTGTCAACCCGCACTTCCATAGACGTCTTTCCTACATAAGTCGCCTTCCCGATTACTACCACGACCTCATCTAAATAAACTCCGTGGATAAATCTTAAATTATCTACAGAAGCCGTTGTAATATTGTGTTCTGCATGACGCCGTCCCACCAGACCGGCCACTTCATCCAGCCATTCCATCAACTGTCCCCCAAACAGTCTGCCGGCTCCGTTTAAGTGAACAGGACGTACTGCATGCATTGTTTCCACACTGGAATCGCTGACTCTTTTTTCTCTTCTCATGTCCTCTTCCCCTTTTTTGCTTCTCATTACCATGCATGCAGCCAGAATTTTCCTAAAAACCAGATCAGAAATGCAAAAATTGCCATCACTCCGATTGCAAGCGGAAGAAGAAGTTCACAGAATGCCAGAATAACTGCCAGTTTGTCTTTTCGGCTCATCTCGATCGGTTCCTGCTTTTTCTTTTCTTCACGCGCTTTCTTTTTGGCTTCTTTTCTGACTGTGCGAAGACCTTTTTCAAATTCGATTTTCTGTTTTTGTCCATCCGGCTGTGTGTCTGACTTTTTCGCTTTTTCTTCCTCTTCAAACAGCAGATCCGGCCTTGGTCCCTGTCCCAGTTTCAATAGATTTTTCATAATGCCCTCTTTGAAAAATGCCCCCGATGCGATTACCGGGGGCGAAATTTAAGTTTTCCTTACATTTTTTGTATTGTCAAAAGATTTTATACATAGTGACAAGCTACAAAGTGTTCATTTCCTACATCTCTGTACTCCGGTGCTTCCTGTGCACATTTCTCTGTCGCATATGGACAGCGTGTACGGAATTTACATCCGGACGGCGGATTCGACGGAGAAGGAAGATCTCCGCTCAAAATGATACGATCTCTCTTTCTTGTCGGATCCGGCACCGGAATCGCTGACATCAGCGCTTTTGTATATGGATGCAGCGGATTGTCGAAAATTTCATTTTTATCTGCCATCTCCACAATATTTCCAAGATACATAACTGCCACACGATTACTGATGTACTCTACAACTGACAAGTCATGCGAAATGAAAATGTAGGAGAAGTTGTTTCTCTCCTGAAGATCTCCGAGCAGGTTGATGATCTGTGACTGAATAGACACGTCCAGCGCCGATACCGGCTCATCACAGACGATCAGTTCCGGATTCAGAATCAGGCTTCGTGCAATTCCGATACGCTGTCTTTGTCCACCGGAAAACTCATGCGGGTAACGGTTGATATAATACGTAGGAAGTCCGCAGATTTCCATTGTCTCCAATACCTTTTCGCGTGCTTCTGCCTTACTCATCAATTTGTGATCAAGCAGAGCCTCCCCGATGATGTTTCCGACCGTCATACGGGGATTCAAAGAAGCGTAAGGATCCTGAAATACCATCTGCATCTGCAGACGTTTTGCACGCATTTCCTTTTTGGAACATTTTGCAAGATCCTCTCCTTTGAAAATGACCTTTCCGTCTGTGATATCATGCAGTCTTAAGATCGTTCTTCCGGCTGTTGATTTTCCACATCCGGACTCACCTACGATTCCCAGTGTCTCACCACGTCTCAGTTTGAAAGAAATTCCATCTACAGCTTTGACATGTCCGACTGTTCTTGTGATCAGACCGCCACGGATCGGGAAATATTTTTTCAGATTCTGGACATCCAAAATGATTTCATTTTCTCTGTTCATTTATACTTCCTCCTTTTCCGGTGCGTTGACAAAGCATGCAACATAATGACCGTTTCCAACGTGTACCAGTTTTGGTTCTTTTTCTTTACAGCCTTCCTGACAGAACTCACATCTCTCATTGAAATGGCAGTTCTCCGGCATATTGATCGGGTTCGGAACCTGTCCCGGGATCGAATACAGACGCTCATTGTGATTGGTCTTACCGATGATCGGTTTTGATTTTAACAGCCCGATTGTATATGGATGCATCGGATTCTGGAAAATATCCAGTACTTTTCCTTTTTCCACAACATTTCCGGCATACATAACAACCACGTAATCTGCCATCTCTGCAACGACGCCCAGGTCATGCGTGATCAGCATGATGGACATATCCATTTCCTCTTTCAGCTTGCGCATCAGATCCAGAATCTGTGCCTGAATCGTTACATCCAGCGCAGTCGTCGGCTCATCTGCGATCAACAGCTTCGGATTACATACCAGAGCCATTGCAATCATGATACGCTGACGCATACCACCGGAAAGCTCGTGAGGATAGCATTCCATGATTTCTTCCGCTCTCGGAATACCAACCAGTTTTATCATTTCCAGAGCTTTTGCTCTTGCTTCTTCTTTTGTTGCATCTGTATGGAAAAGAATACTTTCCATGATCTGATGTCCGACTTTGAGTACCGGATTCAGAGAAGTCATCGGCTCCTGGAAGATCATTGCAACATCTTTTCCGTTGACATGCTCCATTTCGCTCTTGCTCAGCTTCAGTAAATCTCTTCCATCCATCAGGATCTCACCATCCACGATTTTTCCCGGAGGTGACTGAACCAGATGCATCAGAGAGAGTGAAGTAACACTCTTTCCACATCCGGATTCTCCTACTACACAGACTGTCTCTCCTTTGCGGATCTCAAAATCAACGCCGTTGACTGCCTTGACAATTCCAGCGTCTGTATAGAACCATGTATGAAGATTTTTAAATTCTATAAATGCCATAACTTTTCTCCTTGTCAAAACTTACTTAGCGTTTCATTTTCGGGTCAAATGCATCTCTGAGGCCATCACCTACAAGGTTCACCGCAAGTACTGTCAATAAGATACAGAATCCTGCCGGCATCCACAGCCATGGACGCAGTTTGAATGTCATCAGGTTTGTTCCTGCAGATACCATCTGTCCCCAGCTGGACATCGGAGGAAGTACACCGACTCCCAGATAAGACATGGTGGATTCCATGATGATCGTATCACCGATTGCCAGTGTTGCTGTAACAATGATGATCGGGATAACATTCGGCATAATATGTTTGAAAATCTTATGCAGATCGCGGATACCAAGTGATTCCGCTGCTGACATATAATCCATCTCACGGATCGAAAGTACCTGACCTCGGATATACCGGCACGTACCGGCCCATCCGATCGCCGCAAGGATTACCATCAGATAATATACACGAACTCCGGTGTCCACTTTCCAGTCTGACATCATGGCACTGAGCATGATCAGAATCGGCATCGTCGGCAGAGACAGAATAACGTCTACTACACGCATGATGACAAAATCCACAACTCCGCCATAGTATGCTGCGGTACAACCTAATAATGCACCGATAAAGATCTGAAGTGCTGTCGCCGCCAGACCAACTGTCATGGAAATACGTCCTCCATAAAGAAGACGGGTAAAGACATCTCGTCCATTTTCGTCTGTTCCAAACCAGTGCTGTGCACTCGGCGGCTGTTTTGCATTCGCAATATCAGTTGCTGTAATATCTGAATACGGAGATACGATTGGTCCCACAATACAAAGAACGATCATGACTCCTAAAAAGATCAGTCCGGCGATCGCCAGCTTGTTTCTGGACAGGCGCTTCATCGCAAGTCTCCAGGGGGATTCCATGCTTTTATTCTCTGCTGCCTGTTTTGCAATTTTCTTATTTGCATCTTGTGTTTTTTTCACGTGTCCTCCTCCTTTCTACTTCAAACGAATACGTGGGTCAACCGCACCATATAACAGGTCGGAAAGTAAGTTTCCGAGCATTGTAAGTACTGCAAGGAACATTGTGAATCCCATCATAAAGAGATAATCTCTCTTTCCGATAGAATCCAGGAATACTTTACCGATTCCAGGCCATGCAAATACAGTCTCTGTGATCATCGCACCTGCGAAAAGTCCCGGGATCGCACCACCAACATAAGTTACAATCGGAATCATCGCATTCTTTAACGCATGTTTGTAAATTACCACTTTTTCCGGAAGTCCCTTTGCACGGGCAGTTCTGATGTAATCCTGATTGATTACCTCAAGCATGGATGTACGCACATAACGCATGGTACCACCCAACTGGATCACTGTCAGTGTCACAACCGGAAGGATCATATGAAGCACTACGTCTAAAACATAAGCCCCGCCTGTATTGTTTGCTCCGGCAGTTATCATACCGTCAAGAGGAAGAACCCCCAACTTGACAGAGAACACATGCCGCAGAATCATTGCCAGGAAGAATGATGGCAGTGAAATACCGGCAAATGCTACTACCGAGAATGTATTGTCAAAAATTGAATATTGCTTGGTCGCCGAAATAACGCCGATTGGAATCGCGATCAATAGTTGCAGTATGAACGCTACAGCAGCTACTAAAAACGAGTTCCATACAAATTTACCGATGACTTCTGTTACCGGAATCTTGTAACTGATCGAGATACCAAAATCTCCTCTGATCGCATGACTTGCCCAGTTTACGTATCTTTCCGGTATCGGTTTGTCTAATCCTAAAAGTGCTTTGTTCTGCGCTATCTTCTCCGCTGTGATGTTTCCGCCTGCATGAGCATCAACGGCATCTCCCGGCAGGCTTGCTACCAAAAGAAATACAACCATAGATACACCGATCAGAATAGGAATCATCGTGAGAACACGGCGAGTTGCATATTTCCACATTTGTTAAAAACCTCCAATCTTTATTTGACTCTGTTTTGCTCATGATCAAATAACTTAATTTTGCCCGCAGGAAATAGAACGAATCGAGTTCGTATCCACCCCCTGCGGGCCGTTTGTTCGAAGGGAAACCTCGCTGGATCCCTATTTGAGCTTCAAGTCTTACGGCTTTGTTATTTTTTTAGAGTACTTCGATTACTCAACTTCAATGTTGACAATCTTATCCTGCTGATACCATTTTACATATGAGCTCTGCTCGATGTTCTGTACACGAGTGTTGTAGCAGATCAGGTCACATCTCTCGTAAATCGGGTATGTCGGAAGATCTTCATTGATCAGTTTGTAAATTTCTTTGTATTTTTCTTTCTGCTCTTCTTTCGAAGTAGAAGCCAGTGCCTCTGCGAGCATCTTGTCCAGTTCTGGATTTGCATATCCTGTGTGGTTCTGAGATCCGCCTGCTTCCGGACTTGCAAATGTTCCTGTCAGATCTGGATCTGCTGTCAGTCCCCATGCCATGAACAGCATATCAAATGTACCGTTCTGAGATTTAGACTGCAGTGTCGGCCAGTCAACATACTCTGCCTGGAAGTCGATACCAAGCTGTCCGTATGCGTCGATCATCAGTGGGATCATAGTATCTGTTACGATGTTTCCAGACATTGCACTGAAGACGATCTTCATCTGTTTTCCGTCTTTCATCAGCTTGTCGCCGTCTTTTTCCCATCCGGCTTCTTTCAGAAGCTCTGCTGCTTTGTCAAGATCATAATCGTATGTTTCCAGACCTTCGTCATCATACAGCCATGAAATCGGCGCCTGAGGAATATTCAGTGTGATTGCATACTGTCCGTAAACAGCCTGGTTCAGAGACTTACGGTCGATTGCATGAAGCAGCGCCTGACGCACTTTTGCATCCTGGAAAATCTCATTTTCATGGTTTACTGCCACATATCCATATCCAAGAGTCGGCTGGATCTTCATGTTGATGAATCCTGCTGCCTGTGCTTCTTCGATGTGGTCATCATCGCAGACAACCTGATCGTGGATATCTACATCACCTGTCTCTACTGCCTGAAGCTCTGCATTTGTAGCAACAACTTTGAAGATCAGGTTCTTTGTCTTAGGCTCTCCCAGGTAGAAGTTCGGGTTTGCTTCCAGAGTCGCAGATGTTTTTTCTTTGTACTCTTTCAATACATATGCACCATTCGATACATAGTCAACCATATTCAATGATTTGAATTTAGAAAGGTCACCTTTCTTGATCAGATCTCCATATTTTGCTGTAGAGATCGGCACTGCAGAACCTAATACATAAGGTGCACTTGTGTTTGCTGCTTCCAGAGTAATCTGGATTGTGCTTTCATCTACTACCTTGATACCGGAAATCTCAGTTGCACTTCCGTTTTTGTAATCTTCATATCCTACAACGTTTACTTTGGAAATATCCTGATATCCATCATAGCTTGGATCTGATACGACTTTATACCAGTTTACATAGTCTTCCGCTTTTACGTCTGATCCATCGTTGTATTTTTCTTTTGTCAGCTTGTATGTGTAAACTTTACCGTCATCAGAAACTGACATGCTGGCTGTACCGTCAACGATCTCTCCTTTGTCATCATTGACACTCAGAGATGCCGTTGTAGCTGTCACAACCTGAAAATCCTCATTTGCTTCCCAGTATACCGGGTTGAATACACCTGCAAAGTCTGCAACACCTGCGATCAGTGTGTCTTTTCTCTTTGCTGCTGTCTCAGGAAGTGCAGAAGGATCCTCTGCTTCGATCAGCTGGTTTGTTGCTTCTAATGAAGTATTTGTGTCCTGTGATTCTGTTTTTTCACTTGTTTTCTTATTGTCTGACCCACTGCCGCAAGCCGCAAGTGAAAGTGCCATTACTGCCGCTAAAAGGCAGGCTAATGCTTTCTTTTTCATATTTTTTCCTCCTTGAAAAATATTTATGTTGATTCCTGCATCTTCCGATTTATTTACTCTGTTTTTTCATAGCCGTATTACCCATCTGTTGCTGAAAATGCGGAAACAAACACGATTCATCGACCGGGCTCTTATTTCATCATTACTCCCAGTTTTTCTGTCAGTGTGCGTACGCATCCGTCTTCAAACGGAACCTGAAGCCCCACTTCTTTTAACATCTCTGTATAGAAATCACTTGCAGATAACCTGCACAGCTTCAAATAGCTCTGCCATGCCGCTTTGTAGTCTTCATCCATCCAGATTTTGTACTGCATCGCACAGGTCTGTGCCAGTACATAGTCTATATAATAAAACGGAGTATCATAAATGTGAAGCTGTTTTTGCCAAAAACCACCTTTTTCCATAAATGGATCTCCTTCGTAATCAAGATGTGGTTTGTATTCTTCCTCCAGCTTCTTCCATGCCGCATGTCTCTCATCCGGTGTCAGATCCGGATTGCTGTAGACAATATGCTGGAATTCGTCCACCATGCATCCGTACGGAATAAATGCGATCGCATCTTCCAGATGCATCTGTCTGTATGTGTCAGCTTCTTCTTTAAAAAACAAATTCATCCATGGTTCTGTAAAGAATTCCATAGACATAGAATGAATCTCTGCTGTCTCCATCGTGATATCCCAATGCTCTTCGATCGGATCACTTCCAGAAACATATCCCTGGAACGCATGACCGCACTCATGTGTCACAACATCCACATCTCCGCTTGTTCCATTGAAATTGGCAAAAATAAACGGTGCGCGATATTTCGGAAGATATGTCATATAACCGCCGGCCTTTTTTGTCTTTCTGCCGAGCACATCAAAGAGTTCATTCTCCATCATAAATTCAAAGAACTCTTTTGTCTCCGGTGAAAGCTCCTCATACATCTTCTGTCCATTCGCCATGATCTCTTCCGGAGTTCCCTGTGGTTTTGGATTTCCGTCCACGAAATACATGTTCTCATCAATATAAGAAAGCTTCTGAAGACCAAGTCGTTCCCGTCTTCTCTCATGCATCTTTTCTGCAAGCGGTACGAAATACTCTTTGATCTGTCTGCGGAAGTTCTCCACATCTTCTCTTCCATAAGAATTACGGTTCATCCGGTAATATCCAAGCTCCACATAGTTCTCATATCCAAGAAGTCTTGCCTGCGCTGTACGATTCTTCACCAGCTTGTCATAGATCTCATCCAGTTCTTCTGCCTTGCTCTGGAAAAACGCACTGTATTTTTCATGTGCCTTTCTTCTGATCTCGCGATCTTCATGCGTCATATACGGACGAAGTAAAGACAGGTTTAAAGCATCCCCTTCCCAGTCGATCTTTGCACTTGCAATCAACTTGTCATACTGTGTTGTCAACGCATTTTCTTCCTGCATCAGCGGGATCAGCTTCTCATCCATAGCTTTAAATTCAAGCTCCATACTCTTGAATGCCACTTTTCCTATCTTCTCTTCCAATACTTCTCTGTACGGAGAATAGTACAATGCTTTTCTGTACTCTGTCTCCTGATTGTTGATCGTCGGAAGAACCTCATTGTAATAATTCTTTTCTTCGCTGTAGAACTCATCTGCAGTATCTACATCACTGCGGATCATAGCGATCTGAATCGTCGTATTATACTCATCACGCAGCGCATAAAACTTCTGATGGATCTCAAACTGTTCCTCTCCACTTTTTGCTGCCTTCAGCTCCTGTGTCAGTTCTTTTAAAGCTGCTACAACAGCCTCTGTATCTACTCTCTGATAAGGCATCTCTGCAAATTTCATACCATTTCCTCCTTGCCACACCTATCTGTTTGATCAATTTTATCATTCCTAGCGCTAATAGATCACCGCACTAAAGTATTATTATAAACTAGTGTTAAGATTTACTCATTATATACTACTTCTCCTTTGATTTCAAGCTATTTTTGATTTTATTTATGCAATTTCACTTTTCCATTCTTGCATTCTGGAGTCTTTTTCACCTGAAAAAGACAAAAAAGTTCAAAAAAACTGCAGTTATTTTACTGCAGTTTTTCGTTCTCCCCTATCATTCACTCTTTCACAGGCTCCGTTTTCAATGCCAGCATTGCGTATCTGGAATGGTGCTTTCGCAGATACACAATCAAGATTCCCATTACCACTACCAGCACTCCTGCCAGAAGCTGCGAAACCGGAAGTCCAACCACCGGGAGGATCAGCTGATCTGTGCGAAGTCCCTCAATCCATACACGTCCAAGTCCATATCCGAACATATAAAGAAGAAACAATTCCCCTTCATACTTTTTATGCTTTCGATACACAAACAGTATGATCAGAAGTGCACAGCACCAGAGGGATTCATATAAAAATGTTGGATGAACCTGAATGTATTCTACACCACCAATACTCTGGATATGCATGCGCATCTGCTCTGTCACATCCGAACTTCTGACTGCATCGATTGGAAGACGCATTGCAAACAGACTGTCCGTATATTCCCCAAATGCCTCTCTGTTAAAGAAATTTCCCCAACGTCCCAGCATCTGCCCATTTAACAGTGCAAGCGCAATCGTGTCAAAAATCTGAGGTGCACTCAAATGCTTCACTTTTGCTGCAATGATCACTGTCAGTACCGCTGCGATCACACCTCCGTAAATTGCCAGTCCGCCTTCCCGGATATTCAGAATCTCCAGAAGGTTATCCTTATACATGTCCCAGGAAAAAATCACATAATACAACCTGGCTCCTATGATGCCAAAGACCACACCGATCATCCCCATATCCAGATAATTCTCCGGATCCTGCCCGGTACGCTTTGCCTCCGCGGTGGCAATCACAAAACCAAGAAGGATTGCGGTTCCTATGATGATCCCATAATATGCAATTTCAAATCCAAAGATGGAAATCGTCTTTCCGACATGTTCCAGATGAATTCCAAGATGTGGAAAACTAATATCATAGTGCATGCTTCCTGCCTCCAATTTTATACATTAAACCGGAATACAATAATATCTCCGTCCTGAACGACATATTCTTTTCCTTCCAGTCTTACCAGACCTTTCTCTTTGGCTGCTGCATGTGTTCCGCATGCCATCAGATCATCATAACTGACCACCTCTGCACGGATAAATCCACGTTCAAAATCTGTATGGATCTTTCCGGCTGCCTGAGGTGCCTTTGTTCCCTTTGTGATCGTCCATGCACGGCACTCCTGCTCTCCCGCTGTCAGATAGCTGATCAGTCCGAGCAGATGATAACTTGCTTTGATCAGTTTTTCCAGACCGGACTCCTCCAGACCAAGATCATCCAGGAATAACTTTTTCTCATCCTCATCCAGTTCTGCGATCTCCTGTTCAATCTGTGCGCAGACTACAAATACTTCACAGTTCTCTTCTGCTGCGTATTCCCGCACTTTCTGTACTCCGGCATTGTCTGCACCGTCATTTGCCAGATCGTCCTCTGTCACATTTGCCGCAAAGATCACCGGCTTGTATGTCAGAAGATTGTAGCTTGTCAGCCATTCCTGTTCTTCCTCATCGTCTGTTGTAAAGCTCTTCGCCATCTTATTTTCTTCCAGATGCTCTTTGATGCGTTTTAACAGCTCCAGCTCTTTTGCTGCTGTCTTATCATTTCTGGAAAGCTTTACCACTTTTGCGATCCTTCTCTCCAAAATCTCCAGATCGGAAAAGATCAGTTCCAGATTGATCGTCTCAATGTCACGCAATGGATCAATGCTTCCATCCACATGGACAATGTTGCTGTCTTCGAAGCATCTTACGACATGCACGATCGCATCGACCTCCCGGATATTAGCAAGAAACTGGTTTCCAAGCCCTTCTCCTTTGGATGCTCCTTTCACAAGCCCTGCGATGTCTACGAACTCAATCGCTGCCGGTGTGATCTTCTTTGTGTTGTACATCTCGCCCAGCACATCCAATCTGTGATCCGGCACTGTCACAACACCTACATTTGGATCAATGGTACAGAACGGATAGTTTGCAGATTCTGCGCCTGCCTTTGTCAATGAATTGAATAATGTACTCTTTCCTACGTTTGGTAACCCTACGATACCTAATTTCATTTCTTCTATTTCCTCCTATAAATCCTTTGATTTTTTCTGTTCGTAATCCAGTTTATAAAACAACTCGATACTGCTTTTCATAGCACTGACCTTTTACAAGGATTCCTATATAACACTTTATTTTCTTTCGCATATTCAAGCATATTATACAAAGTCATCCTTGCCTGATATATCTTTCCCCATATTTCAGCTCCTTTCTCAAGAACCTCTAATACAGTAATTTATATTCTACCATACCATGGTATCTTTGTGAATATTCAGTTTCAAATTCTAACACTTTTCCCTTCTTCTATATTTCTACACTTTCCGAGATAAATCTTTCAAACTCTTTCCTCCCAAATCGGGACTTCATTTTTCATACGCCTCGTTCCTGTCATCATTTATCTTCATCTATTCCAGCCCACTTTGACATTGGCTCCCAGATACACCTGGATGGGAGCCATGATCATGAGACGTACATGCTTCTGCTGGATGGCTTTTTCAATCCCATCATCAGTCATAGACGCCTTCTCTTACTCTCTATATTTTCCCATAAAAAAGATGACCCACCTTAGTAGATCACCTTTAATCTCTTACATATTTACAACTTGTTTTTCAAATTCTTCTGTATCAACAAAATGATATGGCTCATATTCTCCATAAGCTGATGGTCTTCTGATTGTGACAAGCTGAATATCATCATATCCTATTTTTTCAATCAATTTTCTTTTAAATTCTGCCAAATGCTGACCATGAGCAGTCTGCAATGCCAAACTTCCTGTACTATCAAACCTCTTTGCAAGCAAGTAACACATGGTTCAACACCTCCTTTGCTTTCTCATACCTATCACATAACTCTTCAAGTGCTTGAAAATCCAACGCTGATTTTACATACCCGGCAGTTGTATCATTCGATGCTTTTTGCTTGTACATCACTTTTGCATTTGAAATAATTTTCTCACGATGCTTACGAATAAAAATCATTTCATTGTGAACAAGGTCTTTATATGTACTATCTGATTCATTTTCCAAATCATATAATTCAAGTTCTGATGCAGGTACCGGAATCATATGACTGATTCTAAGGGTTCCCTTCAATTCTTTTTCACCATCCATATTTTTCACTACAATTCGAATAATCGGCACAATGCTTTTCTTAATGACTTTATTTTTTCCTGCAATCTGATAATCTGAATCTTTCGGTGAGGACATTGGAACATAATAATGATATTGCCCAATCTGCAGAACCACCCCTAAATATTTTCTGGTGTGTGTTCTGGAATTTATTTTATTGGAATATACGTTTGGAAATTCCTTACGCAACCATTCCACATAATCGTCCGAAACACTATATAGTTTGAGTTCTTCCATCCGTATCTCCTTTATTTATCCTTATACGAAAATAAGGGAGCTAACGCTCCCTTTGAGTTTAAAATCCTCCACTTATATGGCAGGAGCTCTCCCGAGTTTAAAATCTTCCACTTATATGGCAGGAACTCTCCCGAAGATAGACTCTCTATCTAAGAATAGTATATGATATCTTCGTAAAAATATCAACTCTTTTTCTGTAATTATTGTGTTATATAATGTTCGTACTTACTGTATAGGGCTTCGATAAAACATTAAAAAACCAGTGGGCCACAAAGTGGGCCATTTTTCAAAAACTTATATGAATTTATATGGAGTTATATCCGAGTCCCAAATCCGCTAAATGCTCTAGCTATCAGCATTTAAAGGCTTTTAACGACTTATACGGACATACATGAAATCAGGCAAATAATAACGATTCCTAATTTCATTTTTTCTATTTCCTCCTCTAATCCCGCGTCTCCATCAAGATCACAATCCCTTCCGGAAACGTAATCCTGACCGCCTCCTGTGCAAATGCATTGCTGACACAGAGACTGTCATACGCCGTTAATTTATGATTTTTCAGCGGATACTTCGCTCCCTCAATATTAAATTTCTCCACACTCTCTCCCAGTGGAAACACCGAAAAGTACGGTCCGTATGCCTCTTTCTTTGAAAGTGTGATCTCCCGGTCCAAGAGCCGGATCCGATTACGACTGTCCACGATCCGCACATCTGCTCCTGCATCCAGTCCGATTTTTAAACATTGTACATTCGCCCATATATGATCGATCCGATTTCCGGTCGCCCCCAGGATCAGGATATTCTTTCTTCCCAGATCCAGACACAAACGCAGTGCGATTTCTGTATCTGAGGCATCTTTGACCGGATTGAACTTGCGGATCGGCACTTTTGTTTCTTTCTCATAGTACCCCAAAATTTCACCGGATACGCTGTCAAAATCTCCCACAATATAATTCGGGCAGATTTCATGCCTGTAAAGAAACTCCAGTCCTCTGTCCACTCCTATGATAAACTCAATCTCCGGATTTTCCAGAACAGATCTTGCAAATTCTTCTTCCAGCATCCCGCCGCTTACGATCACAGTCCATCTATTCATTGGCGCTTAAAATCTCCATAAATCCTTTTACGTTCTCTTCTACATTTCCTTTAAACACAGCGGATCCTGCTACGATTACATTCGCTCCCGCATCCAGAACTTCTTTGACATTGCTGTGGTAGATTCCTCCGTCCACCTCAATATCCGCCTGAATCTCTCTTGTATCCAGCAGATTTTTCAGCTCTCTGATCTTATCCAGTGATTCCGGAATAAACGCCTGTCCGCCAAATCCCGGTTCCACAGACATGATCAGAAACATCTCCGTTTTATCCAGTACCGGTTCCAGTGCAGATACCGGTGTATTCGGTTTAATCGATACTCCCGCCTTCATTCCGCATGCATGGATCTTATCCACAGTTTCCACCAGATTCTCACATGCTTCTACATGAACCGTCAGAATATCAGCTCCTGCTTTTGCAAAATCTTCCACATAACGAATCGGCTCTGTAACCATCAGATGCACATCCATCACCTGCTGTGTATGCCCTTTGATGGATGCAAGAACCGGCATTCCGAAAGAAATACTCGGCACAAACATTCCATCCATCACATCAAAATGGATATACTCCGCTCCTGCTGCTTCTGTCTCTTTTAACTGCTCGCCAAGTCTTTTAAAGTCTGCCGACAAAATCGATGGTGCAATTCTGTTTCTCATAAATCAATACCTCTTCTTTTCTTTCAATTCTGTATACATCTCCAGATAATTTTTATATCGGACCGGATGGATTTTTCCTTCTTCCAGCGCCTCTTTTACCGCACATCCCGGTTCATGCACGTGATCGCATCCCTGAAACCGGCACTGCCCTTCATAAGAAGCAAATTCCCGAAAATAGTACTTCAATTCTTCTTTTTCAAAATCATTGACATAAAGTGAGCTGAATCCCGGCGTATCCATAATGTAGGAATCCGCATCTACTGCGATCAGCTCAGAATGCCTTGTGGTATGCTTTCCACGTTCAATCTTTCTGCTGATCGTTCCGGTTTCCATCTGCACCTGATTCTGAAGCAGATTGATCAGAGACGATTTCCCGACTCCGGAAGGTCCTGCGATCGCCGTTGTCTTTTTCAGCAGAAGACGACGGATTTCTTCTATATTCTCCTGCTCCAGTGCGCTGGTAAATACGATCGGATATCCACATTTCTCATAGATTGCTTCTAATTCTGCAATTTCCGGACTGGTCGCAATGTCTTTCTTATTAAAACACAAAACTACCGGTATCTCTTTTCGCTCCATCATGACCAGAAACCGATCCAGAAGATTGAAATGCGGCGCCGGCTTTGTCACTGCGAACACCACCAGTGCCTGATCGATGTTTGCCACTGCCGGACGGATCAGCTCATTCTTTCTGGGAAAAATCTCCACAATATTCCCTGTCTTATTTTCTTCATCCAGTATTTCTATTCGGACATTGTCCCCTACTAAAGGCTTGATCTTCTCTTTTCGGAACACGCCTTTTGCCTTACACTCATAAACACCGGATTCTACTACGTTTACGTAGTAGAATCCGGCAATTCCCTTGATTATTTTTCCTTGCATAATTTCCTCTGCTGTCAGTGGTTCGCTCCTGACGATGAACCACCGTTTGATCCGCTGTCATTTCCATTATTGTTATCTCCGTCTGTCGGCGGATCCGGTGTCACATTTTCCGGTCCGAGACTGACCACAATATCAACTGTTGCCCCTTTTTCGATCTGACTTCCAGGTGTCACAGACTGACTGATTACATATCCTTTTGTAACAGTAGAATCATAAGATTCTGTCACATTCGCTGTCAGACCTAATCCGGAAAGCTTTGCTTCTGCCTGACTTCTTGTCAGACCGGAGAGAGTCGGTACTTCTACAGTCTCTGTCTTCTTGCCTTTGCTCAGAACATAATTGACAGTCGTTCCTTTTTCCACCTGTTCACCGGCTGCCGGCACTGTCCGGATAATGGTGCCTTCCTCATACTCATCACTATACTCACTGGAGCTTTCACTTCCAAGTGTCAGTCCCACTCCCTGCAGCGTAGTCTGGGCACTGTCCGGATCCACACCGGATACATTCGGTACACTGATCTTCTCTTTACCCATGCTGACAACCATTGTCACTGTATTGCCCTCTGCCCACTCTGTTCCGGCTGTCGGATTTGTGGAAATCACATAGCCCTGCGGTACACTGTCGCTGTAATCTGTCTCAGATGCCACAACAAATCCTTTGTCTTCCAGCTGCTTTTGTGCATCCGCCTCAGATTTTCCTGTTACATCCGGTACCTTGGCAGTTTTTTCTGCCGGTCCGCTGCTGATCTTCACAGTGACCGTCGAATTCTCTTTTACTTTTTCTCCTGGTTTTGGATCCTGTTCCGCAATCTCGCCTTTTTCATATTTGTCTGAAGCGACCTGACCTGCTGACTGATATCCGATGTTCTTCTTTGTGAGTGCTTTTCTTGCCTCTTCTTCCGTCATTCCCCGAATATCCGGTACAGAAACCTTCTTTTCCTTCTCTTCGGTCACTACCTTGTCAGGCATGAATCCACCGACTGCCTTACTGATTCCAAAGATCACTCCGATCGCAACAATAACTGCCACAACGATCATCAAAATCTTTGTGACCTTTTTCATCTGTGGATCGACTTCTTCTTTTTTGCCTTTTCTGCCATCTTCCCGACGATTTCTTCGATCGTATGAATCCTCATCATACTCCTCGTCGTCATAGGATTCGTCCGGATCATCATAGTCCTCACCGTCATAATCCCGATTCTGAACTCTTGCGATCTCCTGCGTATCCATGACCACAGTCTCATCCACATTGTTCACTTTTGGTCCGTTTGAAATAAATCCTCCCTGCGGATCTACCAGTGCCCGTTTCAGATCAAGCAAAAGCTCTTCACAGTTCTGATACCGATACATAGGACTCTTCTGTGTACATTTTAAAATAATCTTCTCCAGGCTCTTTGGCGTATCCGGCACTTCCACAATTGGAGAAATGATTTCCTCCTGCAAGTGCTTGATCGCCACAGTGACCGTAGACTCGCCATCAAACGGAACATGCCCTGTCACCATTTCATACATACTGATACCGGCAGAATAAATATCACTTTTTTCATCTACCACGCCGCCCCTTGCCTGCTCCGGCGATGTGTAATGAACCGATCCCATCACGCTGGTGCTGATCGTATTGGACGAAGTCGTTGCTCTTGCAATTCCAAAATCTGTAACCTTTACTTTTCCGTCTTTTGAAATAATGATATTCTGCGGTTTGATATCCCGATGTATGATATGCTGGTTGTGGGCTGCCTGAATTCCCGTCACCATCTGAATGGAAATGCTGATCGTCTCTTTTGCAGAGAGTCTGCCTTTTTTCTCGATATATTCTTTTAATGTGATGCCTTCCACAAGCTCCATCACCATATAATAAACTCCGCGGTCCTGCCCCACATCATATACGTTAACTACGTTCGGATGCATCAGACCTGCTGCTGCCTGGGCTTCGCTTAAGAACTTTTTGATAAAAGTCTCATCTGAGCGAAAATCGCTCTTCAGCACCTTGATCGCCACATACCGGTTCAGCTTATGATCTTTGCCCTTATACACATCCGCCATACCGCCGGAACCGATACGATCCAGGATCTCATAGCGCTTTCCTAAAAAGATACCTTCTTTTAACATATACTCACCTCATCTGCGAACGGCTCTACCAGTACGATCCCGATATTATCCGTACCGCCGTTCTCTTTTGCCGTTTCTACCAGAGACTGTGCGGATTCCACAATATCTCTGCCCCCCTGTACAATATGGAACAGCTCTTCATCCTCCACCATATTGCTGAGTCCGTCTGTACACATCAGAATGATGTCTCCCTTTTTCAGACGGTGCTCATAAAAATCAACCTCTACGCTGTCTTTTGCACCGATTGCTCTCGTAATGATATTTTTATCCGGATGATGCTTTGCTTCCTCCGGCTTGATCCCGCCAAGGCGTACCATCTCTTCCACCAGAGAATGATCTTTTGTAAGCTGTACGATTCCCTGATTGATCAGATACAGCCTGCTGTCTCCCACGTTTGCAAAATACATCATCTGGTTGACGATCGTTGCCAGCACTACCGTAGTCCCCATCCCCTTTAAATGAGGATCCTCGGAAGCTTTTTTGATGATCTCTCTGTTGGCTGTCTTGATCGCCGAAACAAGCGCTCTCTCTACGTCCTGCTCGCTGGTATTCTCCAGCTCGCGTTTTAAAACTTCCACTGTATACTTGGAAGCATAATCACCTGCCTGATGACCGCCCATTCCGTCTGCTACAACAAACAGATTCGGAAGAGGTCCCAGAGGATTGTCTGTCATATAGACATAGTCTTGATTCACTTGTCTTACCATCCCAACATCTGTAATGGAAAATGTCTTCATACGCTCTCTCCTTTACTCATTTTCTGTTTTTACATAGCGTCTTCTGAGCTGACCACAGGCACCGTCAATATCTGCGCCCATTTCTCTTCTTATAGTAACATTTATTCCGCTTTTTTCAAGTTTATTTTTGAAATTCAACGCATTTTTGCGGGAAGGCTGCTGAAAATCACGCTCTTTGATCGGATTGACCGGAATCAGATTCAAATGACAGTTGCGGGATTTTAAGATTCCGATCAGTTCCTCTGCATCTTCCTGTGTGTCATTCACTCCGTGAACAAGGCTGTATTCAAAAGTCACCCTTCTTCCTGTCTCCTGAAAATAAAAATCACATGCTTTGAGCACTTCCTGCAAGTCATATTTATTTGCCACCGGCATGAGCTGCTTTCTCTTTTCCTGAGTAGAGCCGTGCAGAGAAAGTGCCAGTGTGATCTGCAGATGCTCCATGGCAAGCTCGCGGATCTTCGGCACGATCCCACAGGTGGAAACCGTGAGATTTCTCTGGCTGATATGCAGTCCGTGTTCATCTGTAAGCATACGGACAAATGTCAGGAAATTCTCATAATTATCCATGGGTTCTCCGGTTCCCATCACAACAACATTGGAGACTCTTTCTCCTGTGATCTTCTGGATTTGATAAATCTGCCCCAGCATCTCAGACGGCGACAGATTTCTCTCCAGCCCACCGATGGTAGAAGCACAGAATCTGCATCCCATCCGGCACCCCACCTGAGAAGAAATGCAGACGGAATTTCCGTGCTTGTAGCGCATCAGCACACTTTCCACCACATTTCCGTCAGAAAGCTGAAATAAAAACTTATTCGTTGCGTCAATCTTCGAAATCTGACGCTCCAGCATTTTTACCGGAAGGATCTCATATTCCGCCTCCAGTTTTTCCCGGAGCGCTTTGGAGAGATTCGTCATCTCTTCAAAACTGTCAGCAAGCTTTACATGCAGCCATTCATAAATCTGCTTTGCACGAAATTTCTTTTCCCCGATCTGTTCCATCTCTGCGGCCAATTGTTCATATGTATATGCGCGAATATCTTTCTTCATCCTTTTTCTATCCTTTTATTTCTTTCCGAATCTGGCAATAAAAAAGCCGTCACTTTTATGAATTCCCGGAAGCAGCTGCAGACATCCTGCTTCTTCCACACTATTCTGAAGAGTGCTACACAGTCTGTCCGCGATCGGATCCAGTACAAATTCCGGAAATTCTTTTAAAAACCAGTGTACATTTTCTATATTTTCTGCCGGATTGATCGTACAGGTGCTGTAGATCAGCGTTCCTCCCGGCCGGACATAGGACGCAGCATTTTTCAGAATCTCCCTCTGCAGTCCTGCCAGCTTTTTGGTGCTCTGTTCGGTTGCTTTATATTTTAAATCTGTCTTTTTTGCAAGAACCCCTAATCCGGAACAGGGCAGATCTGCAATCACAAGATCCGCCGCATCTTTTACATCCGCATCACAGACAGTCGCATCTTTTTGTACTGCGTGAATATTCGTAAGACCGCTTCTCTCGATATTTTCCGTGATCAATCCTACTTTATACAGGCTTAGATCTCTGGCTTCTACACTTCCTGTTCCCCGCAGTTTTTCTGCAACATGAAGTGCTTTTCCGCCCGGTGCCGCACAGACATCGATCACCCGATCCCCTTTCTTTGGATCTGCGAGTTCTCCCACCAGCATGGAACTGATATCCTGGACATAAAACTCTCCCTTTTGAAAACTTTCCAGCTCTGAAAGATTATCATAGTCCTGAATCCTGAACGCGTAGGACAGATATGGATGCGGCGTTACCGTAACCCCTTCCTTTTGCAGGCTTTCTTTCAGATTTTCCGGCGTTGTCTTTGCCAGATTACACCGGATCGTCACCGGTGTCTCTTCCTGGAAGGCCTGCAGCATGGATTCGATCACATCCAGATCATAAGTCTTCTTCCACAATTTTAAAATCCACTCCGGCATTGAATACACAACAGACAGCCGTTCGATCCCCTCTGCGGGATACTCTACCTGATCCAGACCTCGCGCCACATTGCGGAGCACTCCGTTTACAAATCCACGCAGGGTGCCGAATCCTTTTTTCACTGCCAGCTTTACTGCCTCGTTGCACACTGCCGAATCCGGCACGCTGTCCATATACTTCAGCTGATATACAGCACTTCTCAAAATATTGCGGATAACCGGCTTCATCTTGTTGACCTTCACTTTGGAAAACTGATTCAAAATATAATCCAGTTCGATCATGTGCTCCAGTGTTCCTTCAGTCACTCTCGTGATAAATGCGCGTTCCTTTTTCTCCAGATACTGATATTTTTCCAGGACGGCATTCAATGCAAGATGGCTGTAGACATTCTGCTGTGTCACCTCCATCAGGATCGCCAGCACCAGTTCTCTCTCTGTCACCTGTTTAGTCATCTCTTCTTCCTCCGCTTATGATCAACAGACGAAGCAGCTGCAGAATCATAGATGCGGCACTTGCCACATACGTCATCGCTGCCGCCCGCAGCACTGCCTTTGTCTGACTTAATTCTTCCGGATATAACATTCCGGATGTTTCCAAAATACGGATCGCACGGCTGGAGGCATTAAATTCTACCGGCAATGTCACGATCTGAAACAGCACTGCAGCCGAAAACAGCAAAATTCCGAGATTGATCAGCAGACTTGCTGTATTTCCATTCATGAATAATCCGATAATGATCAGCGGCCAGGCTGCCATAGAACCGAAATTCGCAACAGGTACCAGAGCCCCTCTGATCTGAAGAGGCGCATACCCTTTCGCATGCTGGATTGCATGTCCGCATTCATGCGCAGCCACACCGATGGCGGCCACCGATGCTGAGTTATAGGTTGCATCAGAAAGCCCCAGCGTCTTATTTGCCGGATTATAATGATCTGTCAGATTGCCCGGAATGTGATGTACTGTTACATCATAAATCCCGTTTGTATGCAGGATTCGCTCTGCTGCATCCTTCCCTGTCATACCGGACCGGCTCCGCACCTGTGCATATCTTCGATAGGTACTGTTGACATGTGCCGAAGCTGCCATGCATATTACGGCTCCGATAATCACTAATATATAAGTAGGATCATAGTAAAAAAACATGCTCTTCCTCCAATCCTTTTATTTATGAATGAAACAACGTTCCTTCTTCGAGATGATATCCTCTTAAAAATGCATCTGTCTGCATTCTCTTCTTTCCCGGAATCTGCAATTCCTGTACGATTAAAGTTCCATCTCCTGTCTGCACAGAAAAACTGTCTTTTGTCACATCCGTAACAGTCCCCGGCTGTGCCTTAGTCTGCTCTTTCGAGACTTTTGCACTCCAGATCTTCACCACTTTATTCTCCCAGTGTGTATACGCACTCGGCCAGGAATTTAATCCCCGGATCAGTCTCTCGATTGCTTCTGCGGAAGCATTCCAATCGATGTTTCCCATTTTTTTGTTTAACATACTTGCATAATGTGTAGGAGTCTCTCCCTGTTTTTGAGGAACGATGGTGCCTTCTTCCAGTGCTTTTAATGTCTCCACGCAAAGTGCTGCTCCGGCTTTTGACAATTTGTCATGAAGACTCTCTCCCGTCTCTTCTGCCGTGATCGGCACTTCGGTCTTAAGCAACATGTCACCCGTATCCAGACCTTCATCCATCTGCATGGTGGTCACACCTGTCACATCTTCTCCGTCAATGATCGCCCACTGGATCGGTGCCGCTCCTCTATATTTCGGAAGCAGAGACGCATGTACATTGACACATCCATATGGTGTCAGTTCCAGAATTGCTTTCGGAAGAATCTGTCCGAAAGCGACCACTACGATCACATCTGCCTTATATCCTGCCAGTTCTTTCACACAGGCCGCTTCTCTTACCTTGACCGGCTGAAATACCGGGATTCCATGAGAAAGTGCCGCCTCTTTCACCGGCGGAAACTGCATCTCCTTGCCTCTTCCTTTTGGCTTATCCGGCTGCGTCACTGCCAGACACACCTCATGTCCGGCTTCAATCAGCGCTTCCAGTGTTCCCACCGAAAAATCCGGTGTTCCCATAAAAATCACACGCATCTATTCTACCTCCTCTTCCGGTGGTTCTACATCATGCAGTCCGTCCTCCACACGTTCTACATACATATGTCCTGCAAGATGATCGATCTCATGACAGAATGCTCTTGCAAGAAGACCTTCGCCTTCCAGTTCCACTTCTTCCATTTCTTCATTGAGTGCACGTACCTTCACATAATTTGGTCTTGTCACAATCCCCCATTTACCCGGCAGGCTTAAACATCCCTCTTCGCCTGTCTGCTCCCCGGATGTCTCAATGATCTCCGGGTTGATCAGCACGATCGGACCTTCTCCCACATCGATCACAACGATCTGCTTCAAGACTCCCACCTGGGGGGCTGCCAGTCCCACACCGTATTTTTCATACATCGTATCCAGCATATCCTCGATCAAAATTTTTGTGCGCATCGTCATCTTTGTGACTGGTTTGCACTGTTTTCCCAAAATGTCATCTCCCATGATCCTGACTTCTCTGATTGCCATAATTTCACTGTTCCCTTCTATTTATTCTTTGTTATCTTTTAAAAAACATGCATCGGATTGAAATCAAACTGGATCCGCATCTTGCGATATCCCGGATTTACTTCAATATATTGTTCCAATCCGTTCTTTATCCTCACAAGTGTATCATAATTTTCATCTTTTATGTAGATTACTTTGCGATACACATCATTAATCTTTCCGATTCCCGGACTTGCAGGTCCGATGATCTTCGCAGTTTCTTTCGGAGCAATCCGGATCGAAAACTCTTTTAAATACTTACACCCTGTCTCTAACAGCACCTCATCCTCACAGCTTACCAGAACTGCAAGCAGATTTTCTACCGGGGGATATCCCATGATCTGCCGATACCGGATCTCCTCCTCATAAAACGCCTCATAATCCTGTGCTGCGGCGGTTACGATACTGTAATGCGTGGGAGTGTAGGTCTGGATCACAGCTTCTCCTTCTTTCTGCCCCCGTCCGGCTCGCCCTGCCGCCTGTGTCAAAAGCTGGAAGGTGCGCTCCCCGGAACGATAATCATCTGAATACAACGACATATCTGCCGCCAGCACACCAACTAACGTAACATTCGGAAAATCGTGTCCTTTTACGATCATCTGCGTTCCGACCAGTACATCTGCTTCTCCATTCGCAAATGCAGACAAGATTTTTTCATGGCCGTCTTTCTGTCTTGTTGTGTCCATGTCCATACGAAGAACTCTTGCCTGCGGAAACTGTGCTTTTACAATGTCTTCGATCTGCTGTGTTCCTGCCCGAAATTCTCCGATATGTCTGGAGCCGCACTCCGGGCAGACAGGTGTCCTTGGTTCTTCATATCCGCAGTAATGACAGACCATCTTTCCGTTTCTGTGATACGACAGCGAAACATCGCAGTGCGGACACTTTACCACATGGCCGCACTCTCTGCAGGAAAGAAACCCTGCATACCCTCTCCTGTTTAAAAACAACATGATCTGTTCTTGTTTTTCCAGCCGGTCTTCCATCAACTCCTGCAGATGCCGGCTTAAGATCGAACGGTTGCCTTCTTTTAACTCCTGCCTGAGATCCGCTACATAGACGCTCGCCATCTTTTGCATTCCCGAACGGTTCTTCAATTCCAGCAGGCGGTACTCCCCGTTTTTTGCGCGATACATTGCTTCCAGAGACGGGGTTGCCGAGCCAAGTACTACGCTGGCATGTTCCAGATTTGCCCGCTCTATGGCAGTCTCTCTGGCATGATATCTTGGTATCTGTTCACTTTTATAAGTTGTTTCATGTTCCTCATCAATAACGATCAGCCCCAGCTCCGGAAATGGTGTAAACAAGGCGGACCGCGGGCCGATCATCACGTCGATCTCTCCCGCTTTTGCCCGCATCAACTGATCATAACGCTCTCCGGCAGACATTCTGGAATTTAAGATGGATACCCGATTTCCAAAACGCCGGTAAAACCGCATCACTGTCTGATACGTCAGTGCAATCTCAGGAATCAGTACAATCGCCTGTTTTCCCTCACTGACCACCCGGCGGATCATCTCAATATAAACTTCCGTTTTTCCACTGCCGGTCACACCGTACAACAAATAAGCTGCCCGCACATCTCTGCTGTACTCCTGCCAGAAGCACTCGATCGCATGCTCCTGCTCTGCCGTAAACACAAGAGTTTTTGCTCTCTGCTCTTTTTCTTTCACCGGATTTCGAAACACCTGCTCTGATTCCAGAACTGCCACCTGCTGTTCTTCCAATGCATTGACGACACTACGCGTAATATTCAGTTTTTTCGTAATCAGTTCGTATTCAATGACCGGATCCTCCAGAAGTGCTTCCAGAAGTCTTGCTCTCGCCTTCTGATTCTTCTGCTGATAATAATGCAGCTGCGCTTCTGCCCGTTCTTTGCCAAGCAGCAGACGGACATACTTTTTGATCTTGGCATTCTCTTTTTGTTTGATCGGCAATACCGTCTTGAGTGCCTGGATCATCGTTCCGCCATAATGTTCTTTCATCCATGCCGCCAGCGCGATCAGCTTCGCCTCGATCTCTACACTGTTTCTGGAAATATCTTCGATCTCCTTGACTTTGGAAAGATCATAGTCGCAAGTCTCTGAAATTCCTACCACATAGCCTTTCGTCTGCCTGTTGCCTTTCCCAAACGGAATCACAACCTCCATTCCCACATTCAGCTCTTCTTTTAACCACTCCGGAATTCGATATTGAAAGATCCGATCCAGTTTTTCATGTTTTATATCTACAATAATATCTGCAAACAATCCATTTCCCCTGCTTATTTTTTCTGTTCCTCTTCCAGTTCTGTTAAGATCTCCGCAATCAGAACCCGCTCATCCATCGGATGCTTCACACCTTCGATCTCCTGGTAATTTTCATGCCCTTTTCCTGCAAGCACGATCACATCCCCGGTCTGCCCGTGTGTGATCGCATAACGGATGGCTTCTTTCCTGTCTATGATTTCCACATACGCTCCGTCCGTCTTTTCGATTCCCACTTTGATGTCATCGATGATCGCCTGCGGCTCTTCAAATCTCGGATTATCGGAAGTGATGATCGTCAGATCTGCCAGACGGCCGGACACTTCTCCCATCTCAAAGCGTCGGTCTCTGGAACGGTTTCCACCGCATCCGAACAGACATACCAGACGTTTTGGATGATATTCTTTTAACGTGGTCAAAAGACTCTCCAGACTCATGGCATTGTGTGCATAGTCGATCATCAGAGTGAATTCATCAGACACTTTCACCATCTCGATTCTGCCCTTAACCTTCGCCTTTTTCAAAGCCGCCTGAATGTGCTCTTTCGGCACATCAAAGTGTCTGCACACTGCAATCGCTGTCAGTGAATTGTAAACACTGAATGTTCCCGGTACATCAATCTCCACATCAAAATCCATGACTCCTGCCACATGATATGCCACACCGAGATATCCCGGTCTGGACACCAGATTTACATCTTCAGCCCGCAGATCCGCCTCTTTGCAGAAACCAAATGTCTCCACTTTACATGTAGCATTTTTAAATACATCCTTAAAATACCTGTCATCTGCATTGGCAATTCCAACCCTGCACTGCTGGAACAGTAAGCCTTTGCATCTTTTATAATCTTCAAAATCCTTGTGTTCATTCGGTCCGATATGATCTTTTCCAAGATTTGTGAAAATCCCGATTTCAAACGGAATCCCTGCTGTCCGGTGCAGCATCAGTCCCTGGGATGACACCTCCATGACCACGCTGTCACAGCCGGCTTCCACCATTTTGGCAAAATACTGATGAATGGTATAAGATTCCGGTGTTGTATTCGCTGCCGGGATCACTTCCTCTCCGATAATGGCCTCAATGGTTCCGATCAGTCCTACTTTATGTCCGACTCCCTCCAGAATGGATTTGATCATATAGGTCGTGGTCGTCTTTCCTTTTGTCCCTGTAATTCCAATAATGTGCAGCTTCTCTGCCGGATAGCCGAAATAAGCGGCAGAAGCAAGTGCGAGTGCGTACCTTGTGTCTTCCACACGGATCACAGTCATTCCCGCCGGTGCCTCTACATCCTGCTGCACGATCACGGCTTTTGCTCCTTTTTTTGCCACATCAGCTACATACTGATGTCCGTCTGAGACAGCGCCGCTGATGCATACAAACACAGATCCTTCTTCTACTTTACGGGAGTCATTGATCAATGTTGTAATTTCGATCTTGTCACTCCCCTGTACTACTTCATATTCCAAACGTTCCAATAACTGTTTTAAAATCATAACTGTTCCTCCTGATCAAAGAGATTTTCATCCCTGCATACATTCTATAGGATACCATAAAACATTCTCAGTTGCAAAAGCTGATAGAAAAAAGAGCCCGGATGAATCGGAAATCTTTTCCTTTTCATCCGGGTTTGTTATCTTCTGCAAAATAATACTGCAGATTTCCTATCTTGTAAGGTAGAACGTTACAGAAGTCGTATCACCATACTGCAGCATCCGATACCCTTCTTCTCCCTCTTCCAGTTCATAGCTTGCCGGCAGATCTTCTTTTACCATAGACAGATCAAATCTAAATTCTCCCGTCTCAGTTCCTGTATGTGTCCACTGTCCGGTACGAACACGGCCATCAATAAATACCGTATAATTTACTGTTGTCGTGCGTTCTTCTACTTCCGGCTCTAATACTCTCACATAAACATCAAAACTGCTGTTGTTTCCAGCTGCATCGTATGCATAGAAGCGAACTTTATATTCACCAGGTGTCTTGGATGTAAATGGCTGATATCCATCCAGACCGTGTTCCAATCCCCATTTGTC
>OBZG01000033.1_pt1 | contig 191825 bp, 182 predicted proteins | sample 1550701 | NCBI WGS metagenome assembly OBZG01 (sample SAMEA2580229, study PRJEB22360) | human gut metagenome | biome: human gut; feature: human-associated habitat; material: faeces | place: Denmark | collected 2008/2010
ATACAGAACTAAATCCTTTCAATAATTTATTGTCCAACTTTTTGGGGTCAGTACAGTATTGCTCAGGCTTTTTGGTTATTAGCATAAAAAAACAGCCCTGACGAATCAGAGCTGTTTCCTTGAGATTATGGAAAAGAAAAGTTTTAGGATACTTATGTTTTAGTTTCTTTACCTTAAAGAAAACTTAAAAAACATCAAAAAAACGCTAATAACTTTTTTACAAAATATTTAAATAATTGACACTATGAAAACGTGTTAATGATTTAAATGGACCTGTTTCCTATCTTTTTATTCTAGAATATGTTACACTAGAAAAGTTGTTAAACAACGAAATTAAAGTTTAATAAGGCAGCTTCGCACTGCCTTTTAGAAAAGAGAAAAATTTGAAATTTACAGAACTTAACTTATCGGAAGCAATCCTTGCTACTGTTGAAAAAGCAGGCTTTGTTGAGCCATCACCAATCCAAGAGTTGACAATCCCTTTGGCATTGGAAGGTAAGGATGTTATCGGACAAGCGCAAACTGGTACAGGGAAAACAGCTGCCTTTGGTCTACCAACATTGGATAAAATTGATACAAGTCGTAATCTTGTCCAAGCCTTGGTTATTGCTCCAACACGTGAATTAGCGGTTCAAGGTCAAGAAGAATTGTTCCGTTTTGGTCGTGAAAAAGGTGTTAAAGTCCGTTCAGTTTACGGTGGTTCAAGCATTGAAAAACAGATTAAAGCTCTCCGTTCAGGTGCTCATATTGTTGTCGGAACACCAGGTCGTTTGCTTGATTTGATTAAACGTAAAGCTTTAAAACTTGAACACGTAGAAACATTGATTCTTGATGAAGCAGATGAAATGCTTAACATGGGATTCTTGGAAGATATTGAAGCTATTATCAGACGTGTGCCTGAGACACGTCAGACACTTCTTTTCTCAGCTACAATGCCTGAAGCAATCAAACGTATCGGGGTTAAATTCATGCATAATCCTGAACACGTTAAAGTAGCTGCTAAAGAATTGACAACTGATCTTGTCGATCAATACTATATTCGTGTTAAAGAACAAGATAAATTTGATACAATGACTCGTCTGATGGACGTTGATCAACCAGAATTGTCAATCGTCTTTGGACGTACAAAACGTCGTGTTGATGAATTGACACGTGGTTTGAAATTGCGTGGTTACCGTGCTGAAGGCATTCACGGGGATCTTGACCAAGGCAAACGTCTTCGTGTCTTACGTGATTTCAAAAATGATAACATCGATATCTTGGTTGCAACTGACGTAGCTGCTCGTGGTCTTGATATTTCAGGTGTTACACACGTTTATAACTACGATATTCCTCAAGATCCAGAAAGCTATGTACACCGTATCGGACGTACTGGACGTGCTGGTAAACATGGTCAATCTATTACTTTTGTTGCACCAAATGAAATGGGTTATTTGTCAATTATTGAAAAATTGACGAAAAAACGTATGAAAGGTTTGAAACCAGCAACTGCTGATGAAGCCTTCAAAGCTAAGAAAAAAGTTGCTCTTAAGAAAATTGAACGTGACTTTGCTGACGAAAAAGTCCGTAACAGCTTTGATAAATTCAAAGGAGATGCGGTTAAATTGGCTGCTGAATTCACACCAGAGGAGTTGGCACTTTACATCTTAAGCTTAACCTTTAAAGACCCTGAAACTCTTCCGAAAGTTGAAATTGCGCGTGAAAAACCATTGCCATTCAAACCTTCAGGTGGTGGCTTTAACAACCGTAAAGGTGGCCGTGGACGTGATAACCGCCGTGGCGGACGTGATCGCAAACGTGATGACCGTGACAACGGCTACCGCGATTTCAAACGCACATCATCTAAGAACAAACGTGATTTCCAAAATAAAGATAACAAACGCCCACACCGCACATCAAGCGAGAAGAAAAATGGATTTGTTATCCGTAACAAAGGAGAAAGATAATAGTAAAACGCACTCTGCTTGAGCAGGGTGCGTTTTTGGGTTAAGCTTTGTGTTCGTGAATATAATCGAGTTTTTGTTGTCGTGTTTTTTGTTTAAAATAGCTTTCTGCGGACATGGCGGCTTCTTTGCTATCAAAACTTTCTTGGTAAATGAGTTTGACAGGTAAGCGGCTTTTTGTGTATTTAGCGCCTTTACCTGCATTATGCGTTTTGATGCGGCGTTCTACATCAGTAGTGTAGCCAGTGTAGAGCGTACCGTCTGCGCACTCAACTACGTACATATAAGCTCTTTTAGTCTTTCTTTCCGTTTTTTCCATAATAGATTTCAAAAATATCGTCGGTATACTCACCGTTTTCTTTGTGAACAAAGAGTGGTGGAAGAATTTTTAGACCATCGGTTGAACCGTCTTTGATGGCTTCAATCAAAAGCATATTAGCATCTTTTCCCATTTTGGGGTAAACAAATTGGATGCGCTTTGGTGCTAGATTGTACTGTCTCATGGTATCGATGATGTCTAGAAAACGATCTGGCCTGTGCACCATAGCAAGTCTTCCGTTTGATTTTAGAGCATGTCTTGCGATGTCACAAATTTCTTCAAGGTTTGTTGTAATTTCGTGTCTAGCAAGAAGATAATATTCAGAGACATTTTTCTTAGAAGTCTCTGAAACCTTGAAATAAGGAGGATTGCAGAGAATTAAGTCAACACCAGTTCGCGGCACGTGATTTAATAAATTTTTCAAATCATCATGAATCATCTGAACTTGGTCTTCTAGGTGGTTCAAGTGAATTGAGCGCTCTGCCATGTCAGCTAAGCGCTCCTGAATTTCAACTTCGATAATTGGCGCTTTAGTGCGGGTACTGGCAAAAAGTCCAACGGCACCATTTCCAGAACAGAGGTCAACAATCAAGCCACGTGATGGAATTTCTGGAAAACGTGACAAGAGGACACTGTCGATAGAATAGCTGAAAACCTCTCTGTTTTGAATAATTTTTACATCTGTTGAAAAGAGCTGATCAATACGCTCACCTTCTTTTAAAATTGATTTAGTCATGACATTTATTATAGCAGATTTTGACTGTTCTCACTAGCGAGGTCGTTAATTTTTACTTTCTAAAACCGCTTAAGCATGGTACAATATAAAGTAATGAGAAAAAAGGAGTAAATCTGTGTTTTATACTTATTTACGCGGGCTAGTAGTTTTCCTACTTTGGATTATCAATGGAAATGCTCACTATCATAATGAGGACAAAATTTTAAGTAAGGATGAGAACTATATCTTGGTTGCTCCGCACCGTACTTGGTGGGATCCAGTTTATATGGCATTTGCTGCTCGTCCGAAAGAATTTATTTTCATGGCGAAGAAAGAATTGTTTACGAATCGTATCTTTGGTTGGTGGATTCGTATGTGTGGTGCCTTTCCGATTGACCGTGAAAATCCAGGGCAAAAAGCTCTTAAATACCCTATTAACATGTTGAAGAAAAGCGATCGTTCACTTGTGATGTTCCCAAGTGGTAGCCGTCATTCAACCGATGTTAAAGGTGGGGTTGCTGTTATTGCTAAAATGGCGAAGGTTAAGATTATGCCAGTCGTTTATGCAGGACCAATGGAATTAAAAGGACTTTTGACTGGAGAACGTGTGGATATGAACTTTGGTAATCCAGTTGACATTTCTGACATCAAACGCATGAATGATGAAGGGATTGAAGAAGTGGCAAACCGTATTCAAACAGAATTTGATCGCTTGGATGCTGAAAATGCGACTTATCATACCAACAAAAAACCAAATCCATTAACTTACATTTACCGTATTCCTCTTGGACTTGTGGCGATTATCGTTGTTCTGTTGACATTGCTCTTTAGCTACATTGCAAGCTTTGTCTGGGATCCAGATAAACACCTTAAAATGAAATAAATAAGAAAAAACTCGGATTTCTCGAGTTTTTTTCGAATAATTAAGTAAGGGCTCCTTAGGAGCCTTTTTCTAATGCTTAAAAGGTGAGGTAATAGGATGATTGAAGAGATGAAAGAAAGACTTTTGGAACATAAGACGGTAGCAGCGGTTTTAGGAACGGTGCTTGTTATGCTTGTGGTATTCTTTGCTTGGTCTAGTGTGACCAGACCACAAGCTCAGCTACAAAGTGACTTACCAACAATTTCTAGTAGTATCCCAGCAAGTTCAAGTTTAGAAACAACAAAAATAAAGACTATGACATCTCATTCTCAAGATGACTCTGGCAAGATTTTTGTCGATATCAAAGGTGCTGTTAAAAATGAGGGTGTTTATGAACTGTCAAATGGCAGCCGTGTTACGGATTTAGTCAAAAAAGCTGGTGGATTTACAGATGATGCTGATAAGAAGTCAGTCAATTTAGCTGAAAAATTAGCTGACGAAGCGGTTGTCTATGTGGCAAAAATTGGTGAAGAAGTCACACCAGCAAGCACACTTTCTCAAGCTAAACCAACGACAGCTAGGGGGGGACAAGGTGACGGCTCAGCGCAAATCAATCTTAACACCGCAACTACAGAAGAACTCCAAACTATTTCTGGCATTGGGGCTAAACGTGCGCAAGATATCATTGATTATCGTGATGCTAATGGTGGTTTCTCATCTGTTGGTGATTTGAAAAATGTTTCTGGCATTGGTGAGAAGACTTTGGAAAAATTAAAATCTGAGGTGACTGTTGATTAAGCATTTCCCTGTCAAGCCAATTCAATTGGCTTTTTTGCTCATTTTGCTCTATTATTTTTGCTTTTCAAAAGGGATTGGGTGTTTGATGTTTCTCTTGCTAGCTTTGCTGTTTTTATGGCAACAGTATGGTTGGAAGGCTTGGTATCAGGTTTCACTGTGTTTGGCTTTTTTTGCGATATTTTTCCTGACTAAGGCTAATCAGACAGAACAGGCTTATCAAGCGGCGCCAACTCAGCTAGCAAAAATACAGATGATTCCAGATACGATTTCGGTTAATGGTGATTTGTTATCTTTTCGAGGGAAGGAGGCTGGGCAGACTTACCAAGTTTTTTATATCTTGAAGTCAGAAAAAGAGCAGGAATTTTTTAAAAATCTTAATCAAACAATGCTTTTATCAGGGCAGGTGGATCTAGAAGAGGCAACGCCACAGCGGAATTTTGGTGGTTTTGATTACCGCACTTACCTTAAACATGAAGGCATTTATCGGATTGCTAATCTTTCTTCGATTACTGAAATAAGACAGCAGAGCTCTTTAAGTTTTTTTGAACGACTACATGAACTTAGAAGACAGGCGATTGTCAGTATTCAAAGGAATTTTCCTGCTCCCATGCAACATTACATGACTGGCCTTTTGTTTGGATATTTGGATAAGTCTTTTGATGAGATGAGTGATGTTTATACTAGTTTAGGGATTATTCATCTTTTTGCTCTGTCTGGTATGCAGGTAGGCTTTTTTGTGGCACTTTTTCGTTTTATTATTTTACGTCTTGGGTTACGGCGAGATTATGTGGATATACTGCAAATCCCGTTTTCACTTGTATATGCTGGCTTGACAGGCTTTTCGGTATCAGTGATTCGTAGTTTAATTCAGTCTGCCTTTGCAAATCTTGGTATTAAAAAATTAGATAATCTTGCCTTTACTTTAATGACCCTTTTTATTTTGAAGCCAAATTTCCTGCTAACAACAGGAGGAATTCTTTCTTTTACCTACGCTTTCATCCTAAGTTTTATTGATTTTGATGAACTTAGTCATTATCAAAAAATCCTTACAGAATGTTTTGCGATTTCGCTGGGAAGTTTACCGGTTTTGCTATATTTCTTCTCAGTATTTCAACCTTTGTCGCTGCTTTTAACAGCTATTTTTTCACTGGCTTTTGATACGCTTATCTTACCTGTTTTGACCTTTGTTTTTCTTTTATCACCTCTGGTTAAAATTACCGCGTTAAATCCATTTTTTGTTTTTTTGGAAACTATCATCAAATTTAGTAAGTCGCTGATTGGCACACCACTTGTTTTTGGCAGACCAAGTCTAGGAATTTTGTTGCTATTACTTTTAATAATAGGACTTCTCTATGACTGTTATCGACACAAAAAAGTGGCCATTTTCCTTTTTAGCATAATAGCTTTGCTATTTTTCCAAATCAAGCATCCGCTCGAAAACGAAGTGACGGTGGTTGACATTGGACAGGGAGATAGCATTTTGGTGCGAGATGTAAAGGGGCAGACGCTGTTAATTGATGTCGGAGGAAAAGTGAGGTTTAGTGAGAAAAAATCGTGGCAAAAGCGCTTAGCTGATAGCAATGCTGAGCGGACATTGATTCCTTATCTGAAAAGTCGAGGAATTGGTAAAATTGATCAGTTAGTTTTGACGCACACGGATACCGACCATATGGGCGATATGCTGGAAGTCGCAAAAGAGCTGAAAATTGGTCAAGTCCTGGTGAGTCCAGGAAGTCTCACAAAGCCAGATTTTGTGGTTAAACTTCGACAAATGAAGACGCCAGTTCACGCAGTTTCTGCAGGAGATAACTTGCCAATTATGGGAAGTCACTTGCAGGTGCTTTATCCAAATGCTGTTGGTGATGGTGGAAATAATGATTCTGTGGTGCTTTATGGTAATCTTCTGGGTAAGAATTTCTTGTTTACTGGAGACTTGGAAGAAGAGGGCGAAGAGCAGATGATGGCAACTTATCCCAATCTGCCAGTCGATGTCTTAAAAGCAGGACATCACGGTTCAAAAGGGTCATCGAGCCCAGAATTTCTAGATCACATTTCACCACAAATGGCTTTGATTTCCGCAGGGCAAAATAACCGTTACAAACACCCTCACCAAGAAACACTTGATCGTTTTCAAAATCAAAATATGACCATTTACCGCACAGACCAACAAGGCGCTATCCGTTTTAGAGGATTAAACCACTGGAAAATTGAAACGGTGAGGTGATTTAAAAGTGACAGCACACGAAAAACAGTAGTCGATTTGTGGCTGTTTTTGTTATAATATCTTTATGATTGCAATCGAAGAAATTGATAAATTACGAAAAGAAAATCTCAGCCTGATTACGGTGGTGACGGGTGAGGATTTGGGACAATATTCTCAGCTCAAAGAGCGCATGATGGAGCGCGTTGGCTATGATAAGGATGATTTGACTTATTCTTATTTTGATATGGCTGAGGTAGATTATCAGGATGCGGAGATGGACCTTGAAAGTTTGCCATTTTTTGCGGACCAAAAGGTGGTTATTTTTGATAATTTGCTTGACATCACGACGGCTAAAAAATCTTATTTGGATGATAAGGAACTCAAACGTTTTGAGGCTTATTTGGAAAATCCTTTGGACACGACACGTTTGATTATTTTTGCCCCAGGAAAATTAGATGGCAAACGTCGCTTGGTGAAAATTCTTAAACGTGATGCTCAGATTTTTGAAGCGAGTGAATTAAAAGAAGCAGAGCTAAAAACGTATTTCCAAAAATTAGCTCACAAAGAGAACTTAGTTTTTGATTCTGGCGTTTTTGAGGCTTTGCTTTTGAAATCCAATTATGATTTCAGCGAGATTTTGAAAAATATTGCCTTTTTGAAATCTTATAAAAAAGATGGTCATATTACTTCAGAAGATATTAATCAAGCCATTCCGAAAACACTTCAGGATAATATTTTTGACTTGACGCAGTTTGTCTTGAATGGCAATATCGACGAGGCGCGTGACTTGATTCGTGATTTGCGTTTGCAAGGCGAAGACGAAATCAAGTTGATCGCTATCATGCTAGGGCAATTTCGTATGTTTTTGCAAGTCAGTATCTTAGCCAGTCAAGGAAAGACAGAGCAGCAGATGGTAGCAACCTTGTCTGATTATCTGGGACGCCGTGTCAATCCTTATCAAGTCAAATTTGCTGTGCGTGATTCACGCACACTGTCAATGACTTTCTTGAAAAAAGCTATTGCTGTTTTGATTGAGACAGATTATGCCATTAAGACAGGAACATATGACAAAGATTACCTCTTTGATGTGGCTATTTTAAAAATTGCTCATGAGCATCATTAAGCATACTTAAAAAAGCAGTCAAATAATTTGCTAGTTAGACTTGATTCTTATAAAATGATGATAAGAAATAATGAAAAGAAAGAAGGTAGCTAGCATGGCTATTATTTTACCCGAATTACCATACGCATACGATGCGCTTGAACCATACATCGATGCAGAAACAATGACATTGCACCATGATAAACATCATGCCACTTATGTAGCAAATGCCAATGCGGCTCTTGAAAAACACCCTGAACTTGGAGATGATTTAGAAGTTATCTTGGCAGATCTTGACAAGATTCCAGCAGATATTCGTCAAGCGGTCATTAACAATGGTGGTGGTGCTCTTAACCACTCACTTTTCTGGGAATTCCTTTCTCCTGAAAAACAAGAGCCGACAGCAGATGTTTTGGCTGCGATTGAAGAAGCTTTTGGTTCATTTGATGAGTTTAAAGCTGTCTTTACAAAAGCTGCAACAACACGTTTCGGTTCAGGTTGGGCATGGCTTGTCGTTAACAAAGATGACAAACTCGAAGTAATCTCAACAGCTAACCAAGACAATCCAATTTCAGAAGGTAAAAAACCAATTCTTGGTCTTGATGTTTGGGAACATGCCTACTATCTCAAATACCATAATGTTCGACCAGACTATATCAAAGCTTTCTTTGATATTATCAATTGGGCAAAAGTTGCTGAATTGTACAAAGCAGCAATTGCTGACTAAAAATTAAAGATAGCACTCTCTAATCTAGAGGATAGGCATTTGTCTATCCTCTTTTTATGTCTAAATATGATATAATAGCAAGGAATAGGGAGGAATTTTGCATGTCAGGACATAATAAATGGAGCAAAATTAAAAATAAAAAAGGTGAAGCAGATGCTAAACGTGGTGCGATTTTCAATAAATTGTCACGTGAAATTTTTGTAGCTGCTAAAGCTGGTGATGGCGATCCATCAATGAACGCCAGGCTTCGTATGGTTTTGGATAAAGCGCGGGCAGCTAATATGCCAAAAGATAACATCAATCGTGCGATTAAGAAAGCAACAGATGTTGGTGATACAACAAATTACGATGAAATCACTTATGAAGGTTATGGACCTGGTGGGGTAGCTATTCTCGTTCACACACTAACTGACAATAAAAAACGTACAGATGCGAACATGCACACCATTTTTACACGTAACGGTGGTAACATGGGCTCAACTGGTTCAGTTGCTTACATGTTTGACCGCAAGGGTTATATTGTCATTGACCGTGAAAATTGGGACTTGGACGAAGACAGCATGCTTGAGTTGATTTTGGATGCTGGGGCAGAAGATTTGAAAACATTAGATGAAGCCTTTGAAGTCTTCACTGAACCAAAAGAATTTCCAGCTGTTAAAGAAGCTTTGCAAGCACAAAATCTTGAATTTGCACAAGCTCAACTTAGCATGATTCCACAAAACTACGTTAGCCTTGATGCAGAACAAGCAGACATTTTGGAAACATTGGTTGATAAACTCGAAGACGACGATGATGTCCAAGATGTTTACACAAACATGGCTGATTAATAATGAAAAAAAGAACTTCAATTTTTTTCGAAGTTCTTTTTGTGTATTTATTATTTTACAAACATAGCATCGCCAAAACTAAAGAAGCGGTAGCGTTCATCGATGGCGTGTTGGTAAGCTTCTAAGACGAATTCACGTCCGGCGAAAGCTGAAACCAACATAACAAGTGTTGATTTTGGTAAGTGGAAGTTTGTTGAAAAGGCATCAACCACTTTGAACTCATAACCTGGTTTGATGAAAATGTTTGTCCAACCACTGTCAGCTTTGATTTCACCGTTGAATTTTGAACCGATAGTTTCAAGGGTACGAATTGAAGTTGTTCCAACCGCAACAACACGTCCACCAGCAGCTTTTACGTCGCGAAGGGTTTGGGCAGCTTCTTCAGACAAGCGGTAGAATTCAGAGTGCATTTCGTGTTTTTCAACATTATCAACAGAAACTGGACGGAATGTTCCAAGTCCAACGTGAAGTGTGACGTAGACAAGTTTTACGCCTTTTGCTTCAATTTTTTCAAGCAATTCTTTGGTGAAGTGAAGTCCAGCAGTTGGAGCGGCAGCAGAACCATTTTCTTTGGCGTAGACTGTTTGGTAACGGTCTGGGTCATCCAATTTTTCGTGAATGTATGGTGGCAATGGCATTTCACCAAGGCTTTCCAAAATTTCAAGGAAGATACCATCGTAATTGAATTCAACGATACGACCACCGTGATCTAATTCTTCTACAACTGTGGCAGTCAAACGACCATCACCAAATGATACTTTTGCTCCCACGCGCAAGCGTTTAGCGGGTTTTGCCAAAACTTCCCATTGGTCGCCTTCAGTATTTTTCAAAAGAAGTAATTCAACGTGACCGTGTGTGTCTGGTTTTTCACCGTAAAGACGAGCTGGGAGAACGCGTGTGTTATTCATGACCAGAGCATCACCAGGGTTTAGCTCATCAAGAATGTGGTCGAAGTGTGTATCAACCATTTCGTGTGTTTTGTGGTCAATGATTAAAAGTTTAGAACTATCTCGTTTTTCAAGAGGCGTTTGGGCAATTAACTCCTCTGGTAAATTAAAATCAAAATCATCGGTATGCATAATCTAACATGTTTCCTTAATATTATATTCTCAACTAATCATTATAACACGATAAGCATTTTCCGTCATCTGGTCTTGTTTTAATTGTAACAATTCTAAAGAGATGGTATAATAAAAATAATAAAGAAAATGCTTAAAAATTAATGGAAAGTGATGAAAAAAGATGAAAGAAAAAATTGGAGACTACGCAAAATCAATCGTCTATGGTGGCATGGACGGGATTGTCACGACATTTGCGGTTGTTGCAGGAGCAGTCGGCGGTAACTTAGGAATCACGCCGATTGTCATTCTTGGCTTTTCAAATCTTCTGGCTGATGGCTTTTCAATGGCAGTCGGAGATTATTTGAGTTCAACAACTGAAAAATCGGTAGTTAAAGGTAAGGCAGTTAAGAATGCTGGAGCAACTTTCCTTTCATTCATCTTTTTTGGCTTGATTCCTCTTTTGTCTTACCTTTTGATTAATGTTTTTAGCATTTTTAGAGTTCACACTTTCATGATGGCTTGTATTTTGGTGTCACTTGCCCTAACCCTTTTAGGCTTTGTCAAAGCTTTGATAACCAAGAAAAGCAAACTCAAAGAAATTTTTAGAACCGTCTTGATTGGTTTAATCGCTGCGCTATTTGCTTACTATGTTGGAAATTTCCTAGGACAGATTGCAGGAACAAGATAGACATAAAGGTCTGAGATTAATTCTCAGGCTTTTTTTATTTCTCAAAATATTTTTCTTGACAACAATTGGTATATACCATATAATAATTTTAGATAAATGGTATATACCAAAAAACAAGAATGGGGAAGTGTCATGAAAGTAATTCGTGTTAATAATCAAATTGAAGGTGGTAAAACAGCATTTGCTTTGTTAAAAGAAGCTTTGGAAAATGGTGCCAAAACTTTAGGGCTTGCAACAGGTAGCACACCACTTAGTTTCTATAAAGAAATTGCAAATAGTAATCTTGATTTTTCAGAAATGACAAGCATTAACCTTGATGAATACGTAGGTTTGGCTGCAGATAATGACCAAAGTTATCATCATTTTATGCAGGAAAATCTTTTCCAATATAAACCATTTAAAGAAAGCTATTTGCCAAACGGTCTAGCTGAAGATTTGCAAGTAGAAGCAAAACATTATGATCAAATCATCGAGGAACATCCGATTGATTTTCAAATTTTGGGAATTGGTCGTAATGGTCACATTGGTTTTAACGAACCGGGGACATCATTTGACATGACAACACATATCGTTGATTTGACAGCAGATACCATTAAAGCTAATAGTCGATTCTTTTCTAGCATGGATGAAGTCCCAAAACAAGCCATTTCAATGGGAATTAAGTCTATCTGTTCAGCTAAAATGGTTGTCTTGATGGCTTATGGCAAGGACAAAGCAGATGCTATTAATCAAATGCTTAATGGTCCCGTTAGCGAAGAGTTACCAGCTAGTGTTCTTCAACATCATCCAAATCTTGTTGTCATTGTTGATGAGGCAGCTGCCAGTGAACTAAATCAATAAATCATTCTGGGTGGCCTAGCTGCCCAGTTTTTGGTGCTTCAAAAAATCTTATAGAACATGGTACAATAAGAACATGCGTTTAGATAAATTGTTAGGACAGGCGGGCTTTGGCTCAAGAAATCAAGTCAAAAAACTCATCAGAAGTCGTCAGGTTTATGTGGATGGCAGGCTAGCTGAGGCAGATAACTTGAACGTTGAGCCAAGTTTGCAAGAGATAACTGTTTCGGGCAAACAGGTCACATTGTCTACTGAAAAATATTTTATTTTAAATAAACCGTCAGGAGTCGTTTCTGCGGTGTCTGATAAAGAACATCAGACGGTCATTGATTTGATTGCTGAAGCAGACCGAGTGCCAAAACTCTATCCAGTTGGGCGTTTAGACCGTGACACGGAAGGGCTACTTTTAATTACCAATAATGGTCCCTTGGGTTTTCGCATGCTTCATCCAAAATACCACGTTACAAAGACCTATTATGTCGAAGTAAATGGTCTCTTAGCAGCTGATGCGCCAGCCTTTTTTGAAAATGGCGTGACCTTTGATGACGGAACGGTTTGTAAGCCTGCTAAGCTAGAGATAATTAAGACAAGTCTTGAAAAAAGCTCTGCTTATATCTCGATTGCGGAAGGAAAATTTCATCAAGTTAAGAAAATGTTTTTGGCTTATGGGGTCAAGGTCATTTACCTCCAACGAATGACTTTTGGTGACTTTGAACTTGGTGATTTACCAAGGGGACAATACCGAGAATTGAATACGAGAGAAACAGAAATCTTGAAAAAGTATTTGGATTAATTTGAAGCTTTTTCAGGATTTTTTCGAATAAAGAAGTAGGAGGTTTAATATGCTGTCTGCTCTTGATGAAAAAGGTCGTTTGGTCTCCTTGTTAGATGAGATTTCTGAAAAGCAAACTTTTACTTGTCCAGCCTGTCATTCACCAGTTCGACTGAGACATGGTCAGATTATGCGTCCGCATTTTGCACATGTGTCGCTTAAAAATTGTGATTTTTATAGTGAAAATGAAAGTGACGAACATTTGCAGTTAAAAGCAGCACTTTACCAAGCTCTTTCACAAAGTGAAAATGTAACCGTAGAAGCTGTCTTGCCAGAGTTGCATCAGGTTGCAGATGTTTTGGTCAATGATAACTTAGCTCTGGAAGTTCAGTGTTCTAGGCTATCAGAAAAACGTCTCAGAGAACGAACGACTTCTTATCACAAGGCGGGCTTTAATGTTTTATGGCTTTTGGGAGAAAAATTATGGCTTGGTGAGCGCTTAACGCCCCTACAGCGACACTTTCTTTACTTTTCACAGAATATGGGGTTTCATCTGTGGGAGTTAGATGCTAAGCAAAGGCTTGTTCGACTACATTATTTAATTTATGAAGATTGGCACGGTAAAGTGCATTATTTGACGAAAAGCTGCTCGCTCTCAGGAAACTTAATGGCATTTTTCAGACTTCCTTATCAAAAACAAAAGCTCTCAACTTACGACGTTAATCAAGACTCAAATTTATTAAGCTATATTCAAAGGCAACTATCTTCTCGAAATACTTCTTGGTTAAAGCGCCAAGAAAAGGCTTATTTACAAGGGAAAAATCTTCTCACACTGCCTTTGTCAGCTTATTTTCCGCAAGTTAGGCCCCCAGAAGTTAAGGATGGCTTTTGTCAAATTTCACAAGACTTATCAGACTTTTATGAGACCTTTAGGCGTTATTATCAAAATCAAAGTGAAAAAGGTGTTCAAAGACTTTACCCGCCAGCTTATTATGGTAGAATGGTTAATAATGCCAAGAAAAGGAGAACATAATGTCAGATAATCGTAGTCATATCGATGAAAAATATAAATGGGATCTAAGCACTGTTTTTGCGACTGATGACGCTTGGGAGGCTGAATTAGCTAAGTTAGATACTGATTTAGAAGATGCTAAAAAATACAAAGGTCACTTGACGCAATCAAGTAAGAATTTGCTAACTATGACGGAGCATTATCTTGATTTGTCACGCAGATTGGAAAAAGTTTACGTCTATGCATCAATGAAAAATGACCAAGATACAACAGTGGCAAAATACCAAGAATACCAAGCTAAAGCCACAGCACTTTATGCTAAATACAGTGAAGTCTTTGCTTTTTACGAACCAGAATTGATGCAATTATCAGCTGAAGATTTTGCGGCATTTGTTGCTGAAACGCCAGCACTATCAGCTTATGCGCATTTCTTTGAACAACTTTTCAAACGCCAAGCACATGTCTTGTCACAAAAAGAAGAAGAACTCTTAGCTGGTGCACACGAAATTTTTGGTGCTGCTGGTGAAACTTTTGAAATTCTGGATAATGCTGATATTGTTTTCCCAGAGGTTTTAGATGATGAAGGCAATGAGGTACAATTAACACATGGTAATTTCATTAGTCTTTTGGAATCAAAAAATCGCGACGTCCGAAAAGCAGCTTATGAAGCGATGTATGCCACTTATGAACAATTCCAACACACTTACGCTAAGACATTACAGACAAATGTTAAGGTTCATAACTATGATGCGCGTGTTCACCACTTCAAGTCAGCACGTGAGGCAGCACTTTCTGCTAACTTCATTCCAGAAGCAGTTTATGATACATTGATTGACCGTGTGAATGCACACTTGTCACTGCTTCATCGTTATGTGGCACTTCGTAAGAAAGTTCTTAAATTGGACGATTTGAAAATGTATGATATTCATACACCATTGTCTGAAATGGATATGAGTTTCACTTATGAAGAAGCTTTGAAAAAAGCAGAAGAAGTTTTGGCTATCTTCGGTAAAGATTATTCTGAACGTGTTCACCGTGCTTTCACAGAACGTTGGATTGACGTTCATGTCAATAAAGGAAAACGCTCAGGAGCTTATTCTGGTGGGGCTTACGATACCAACGCCTTTATGCTTTTGAACTGGCAAGATACGCTTGATAATCTGTTTACTTTGGTACATGAAACTGGGCACAGCCTTCATTCAACATTTACTCGTGAAAATCAACCGTATGTCTACGGTGATTACAGCATTTTCTTAGCTGAAATTGCTTCAACAACCAATGAAAATATTTTAACGGAAACGCTTTTGAAAGAAGTTGACGATGATAAAGCTCGCTTTGCGATTTTGAATCATTTCTTGGATGGTTTCAAAGGAACAATCTTCCGTCAAGCACAATTTGCAGAGTTTGAAGATATGATTCATAAAGCAGACCAAGCTGGTGAAGTATTGACAAGCGAATACCTTAACAATCTTTATGCAGACCTAAATGAAAAATATTATGGTCTTAGCAAGGAAGACAATCCGGAAATTCAATACGAATGGGCACGTATTCCGCATTTCTACTACAACTATTATGTTTATCAATACGCAACAGGTTTTGCAGCAGCAAGCTACCTAGCTGATAAAGTGGTTCACGGTACACAAGTTGATATCGACCGTTACCTTGATTACCTCAAGGCTGGTAATTCTGATTACCCACTTAATGTGATTGAAAAAGCTGGAGTTGATATGACAAGTAGTGATTATCTGGATGCTGCCTTCAAGATTTTTGAAGACCGTCTAAATGAACTAGAAGCCTTGGTTGAAAAAGGGGCACACCTTTAAAATAGTTTTTGAGATTGGATGATTTCAGTCTCTTTTATGTTATAATGGAAAAATTTGGAGGTGCTGGTATGGAAATTCGACCAATTGACTTTTGTGATGAAGAAGCTTACCGCTCTTTTCTAGCGTCTTTTAAAAATGATGATAATCCTTTTGTTGCTCCTGAGACGACGCGCGAAGTCACTGATTTTAAGGTGTTTGTAGAAAATAGCAGAGCTCAAGAAAGAAAAGCTGCTCATCCAGATTATTCGACAGTGACCACTTATTATACGTTTGTAGATGGTAGCATTGCTGCGCGAATTGCTTGTCGTTGGCAACTTGAAAAAGGAAATCTATCGACTGTTGGTGGACATATCGGCTATCAAACCTCACCAAAATTTAGACGACAAGGTATTATGACAAAACCTCTTAACTTTGCCCTTGAAGAATATGGTAAACGTGGGATTAGTCCCGTTTTGATCACAGCACGTGAAGACAATATTGCCAGTCGTCACATTATTGAAAAAGCTGGCGGGGCTTTAGAAAATAGTATTGATTTAGAAGACGGGCAGCGTTTAGCACGTTATTAGATTAGATTGGAGAAATAGATTGACAACGTTGATTTGGGATTTTGATGGAACTTTGGTGGACTCATATGAGGCAATTGGGGAGGCTTTGAAAGACACCTATGCACATTATGACCTTACTTTTAATGAAGAATGGGTTATGTCGTTTATCATCAAAGAATCGGTTAAGGCTTTGCTTTACAAGGTGGCTAAAGAGGAAGATTTGGATTTTGCTGAGCTGTCTAGTTTCTTTAAAAAAGAGCAAGAGGCGAATGACCACAAGATTAATCCAATGCCACACATGGCAGAGATCTTAAAGCAAACCAAGCAAGCTGGCGTTAGCCATTTTGTCTATACTCATAAAGGCATTACGGCCAATGATGTTTTAGAAAGATTAGGTGTGCATCAGTATTTCACAGAAGTAGTGACATCGGCCAATGGCTTTGCACGTAAACCTGAGCCAGAAGCTATTGATTATCTGCTTGAAAAATACCATCTTGATAAGTCTGATACTTATTACGTTGGTGACCGTCGTATTGATGTTGAAGCGGCTGAGAATGCAGGTATCAAGTCAATCAATCTGGGTCAACCAAACTCAAAAATCAATCAAAAAATTGCAGATTTGTCTGATATTCCAGTACTTTTAAAAGCATGAAAAACTAGCTATTCACATCGGCTTTATTTTGCTATATAATAAGAGTTATGGTTAAATCATATTCAAAAACAGCAAATCACAATATGCGACGTCCTGTTGTCAAAGAGGGTGTCGTGCGTTATATGCGAACACGTCAAAAGCAAAATGACGGTTTTTTAGCTGAATTAGAAGCTTTTGCACATCAAGAAAATATCCCGATTATCCAGCACGAAGTCGTAGCTTATTTCCGTTTCTTGTTGCAAACCTTGCAACCTAAGAATATCTTGGAAATTGGAACAGCAATTGGTTTTTCAGCGCTTTTGATGGCAGAAAATGCACCAGAAGCTAAGATTACAACACTCGATCGTAATCCAGAAATGATTGCTTTTGCTAAGGAAAACTTTGCAAAGTATGACACTCGCAAGCAAATCACATTGGTTGAAGGCGATGCTGTTGATACTCTTTCAACCCTTGAAGGTGAGTATGACTTTGTCTTCATGGATTCTGCAAAATCAAAATACATCGTCTTTTTGCCAGAAGTTTTGAAACACTTGAAAGTTGGAGGTGTTGTGATTTTTGACGATGTCTTCCAAGGTGGTGATATTGTCAAACCAATCGAAGAAGTGCGTCGCGGACAGCGCACGATTTACCGTGGGCTCCAACGACTTTTTGACGCAACGCTTGATAATCCAAATCTGACAGCAAGCCTTTTACCACTTAGTGACGGACTGCTAATGCTCTGTAAAAATGCTGAAGATGTAGAACTGTAAAATTAAGCAACATTTAAGTTATTGTGGTATACTAATGGAGTTAAAGACAAATTAAGGAGTTTAATATCAATGGCTAACAAAGAAAAATCAGGATTTACAAAAATGATCCAAAGCAAGGCTTTTAAAGGTGTTTCTATTGCCGTGGCTTCAGCTCTTATCGGTGCTGGCGTTACTTACCTTGCTACAAACAACAATTCTGAAACTAAAGCTCTTGTTACAATGAAAGGTAACACAATTACAGTATCAGACTTCTACAGTGCTGCAAAAAGTTCAAAATCTTCACAACAAACAATGTTGAACTTGATTTTGTCACGTGTCTTTGAAGACCAATATGGAAGCAAAGTTTCAGATAAAGAAGTGACTGAAGCTTACAATAAAACTGCTTCATCATATGGTTCATCATTCTCAAGTGCACTTCAAGCTGCTGGTTTGACAACAGATACTTACAAGCAACAAATTCGCACATCAATGTTAGTGGAATATGCTGTTAAAGAAGCTGCCAAAGATAAATTGACAACTAAAAACTACAAAGAAGCTTACAAAGATTACACCCCTGATACAACAGCTACAGTTATTGCTTTGAGCAACGAAGACAAAGCTAACTCAGTTCACGATCAAGCAACTGCGGATGGCGCTGATTTTGATAAAATCGCTAAAGAAAACACAACAGCTAAGAAAACTGAATACACATTTGACTCAGCAGATACAAAACTTCCAACAGATGTTATGGATGCTGCATTCAAACAAAATGAAGGTTCAGTTTCAGATGTTATCAAAGTAATGAATTCTTCAACATATTCATACACTTACTACATCGTTAAGACAACTAAGAAAACAGATAAAAACTCTGATTGGAAGACATACAAAAAACGCTTGAAGAAAGCTATCATGGCTAAATATCAAAACGACACAAACTTCCAAAATCAAGTTATTGCTAAAGCTCTTGATAAAGCTAACGTGAAGATTAAAGATAACACCTTTGCAAGTATTCTTTCACAATATGCAACAAGCTCATCATCAAGTTCTTCAGCTTCATCATCAAAAGCTTCATCAACTTCTTCTGAAGCAAGCTCATCAAGTTCAACAGAAGAATCATCAACAACTGAATCATCTACAGATTCAGCTGAATAAGCTACTTGACCAGAAGCTTAAAATACAGTACAATTAAAAAGATTGAGAATCGTTTTTAAAAATTCAGATTCAGAAAAGTGGCGGTTGCTGCGAGCCATGGATGAAGTTAAAAATGTGCTACTCATGTTTTCTAATTGTCAATATTGGTAACCGAGTTACCAGGGTCAAATGCAAGAAAAAACAATTTAAGAGATAAATGAAGAATGACAGGTTCATTGAAAAGAGGTGGTACCGTGGCTAACGTCACCCTCTATGAGATGGACTTGCCGTTTTTTGTATCCTTAATGGCATAAAAGATGATTTCAATCTATGGCAAGCGTTGTAACATCGCTTAGTAACAAGAAAAGGAAAGATAAAATGAAACAATTGACTAGTGCGCAAGTGCGCCAAATGTGGCTAGACTTCTGGAAATCAAAAGGTCACTCTGTTGAACCTTCTGCAAACTTGGTTCCTGTAAACGACCCAACTTTATTGTGGATCAACTCAGGTGTTGCCACACTTAAAAAATACTTTGATGGTTCAGTAATTCCAGAAAACCCACGTATCACTAATGCTCAAAAAGCTATCCGTACAAATGACATCGAAAACGTTGGTAAAACAGCTCGTCACCATACAATGTTTGAAATGTTGGGTAACTTCTCTGTTGGTGATTACTTCCGTGATGAAGCAATTACTTGGGGATTTGAATTATTGACAAGTCCAGAATGGTTTGACTTCCCTAAAGATAAACTTTACATGACTTACTACCCAGATGATAAAGACACTTACAACCGTTGGATTTCACTTGGTGTTGAACCAAGTCACTTGATTCCAATCGAAGACAACTTCTGGGAAATTGGTGCTGGACCTTCAGGACCAGATACTGAAATCTTCTTTGACCGTGGTGAAGACTTTGACCCAGACCACGTTGGTATCAAACTTCTTGCTGAAGATATCGAAAACGATCGTTACATCGAAATCTGGAACATCGTGTTGTCACAATTTAACGCTGATCCAGCTGTTCCACGTTCAGAGTACAAAGAATTGCCACACAAAAACATTGATACGGGTGCCGGTTTGGAACGTTTGGTTGCGGTTATGCAAGGGGCTAAAACAAACTTTGAAACTGACCTCTTCATGCCAATCATTCGTGAAATCGAAAAATTATCTGGTAAAACTTATGATCCAGATGGCGACAACATGAGCTTTAAAGTTATCGCTGACCACATACGTTCACTTTCATTTGCTATCGGTGATGGTGCTCTTCCTGGTAACGAAGGTCGTGGATATGTGCTTCGTCGTTTGCTTCGTCGCGCAGTTATGCACGGTCGTCGCCTTGGTATCAACGAAACATTCTTGTATAAATTGGTTCCAACTGTTGGTAAAATCATGGAATCATACTACCCAGAAGTGCTTGAAAAACGTGAATTTATCGAAAAAATCGTTCGTCGTGAAGAAGAAACATTCGCACGTACAATCGATGCTGGTTCAAACATGCTTGACCAATTGTTGGCTGATTTGAAAGCAGCTGGTAAAGACACTGTTGAAGGTAAAGATATCTTCAAATTGTATGATACATATGGATTCCCAGTTGAATTGACTGAAGAATTGGCTGAAGACAAAGGCTTCAAGATTGACCACGCTGGCTTTGAAGCTGCTATGAAAGAACAACAAGAACGTGCGCGTGCAAGCGTCGTTAAAGGTGGTTCAATGGGTATGCAAAGCGAAACATTGTCAAGCATTACTGAAGAATCAGTCTTTAGCTACACTGAAGAAGTTCTTGATTCTACATTGTCAGTTATTATCGCTGATAACGAACGTACTGAAGCTGTTTCAGAAGGTCAAGTATTGCTTGTCTTTGCGAAAACTCCATTCTACGCTGAAATGGGTGGACAAGTAGCTGACCACGGTGTTATTAAAAATGATAAAGGTGACATCGTTGCTCGCGTGACAGATGTTCAAAAAGCTCCAAATGGTCAAGCTCTTCACACAGTTGATGTTCTCGCAAGCTTGTCAGTTGGTACGACATACACACTTGAAATTGATAGCAAACGTCGTCACAGTGTTATCAAAAACCACACAGCTACTCACTTGCTTCACGCTGCACTTCACCACGTTATCGGTGAACACGCTACTCAGGCTGGTTCTCTTAACGAAGAAGGATTCTTGCGCTTTGACTTCACTCACTTTGAAGCAGTAACTGCTGATGAATTGCGTCAAATCGAAGAAGAAGTTAACCAACAAATCTGGAATGCTATTCCAGTTAAGACTGTTGAAACTGACATTGATACTGCTAAATCAATGGGTGCTATGGCCTTGTTCGGTGAAAAATACGGTAAAAACGTACGTGTTGTAACAATCGGCGATTACTCAATTGAACTTTGTGGTGGTACACACGTTTCAAATACAGCTGAAATCGGAATCTTCAAGATTGTTAAAGAAGAAGGTATCGGTTCAGGAACTCGTCGTATCCTTGCTGTAACTGGTAAAGAAGCCTTTGAAGCATACCGTCAAGAAGAAGAAGACCTTAAAGCAATTGCTGAAACTCTTAAAGTGCCTCAATTGAAAGAAGTTACTAAGAAAGTAGTAAGCTTGCAAGAACAATTGCACAAATTGCAAAAAGAAAATGCTGAATTGAAAGAAAAAGCAGCAGCAGCACAAGCTGGTGACGTTTTCAAAGATGTTAAAGAAGCAAACGGTCTTCGCTTTATCACTAGCCAAGTAACTGTTTCTGATGCAGGTGCCCTTCGTACATTTGCTGACAACTGGAAACAAAAAGACTATTCTGACGTTCTTGTCTTGGCAGCAGCTATTGGCGAAAAAGTCAATGTCCTTGTAGCAAGCAAATCAAAAGATGTTCATGCGGGTAACTTGATTAAAGTTTTGGCACCAATCGTATCAGGTCGTGGTGGTGGTAAACCAGACATGGCCATGGCCGGTGGTTCAGATGCTGCTAAAATCGCAGACCTTTTTGCAGCAGTAGCAGAAAATCTTTAAGATGACATCTAAAAAAATCTTTCTGAAACTCGCTATTGCTTTAATCAGCGTAACGATAGCAATTCTTATCTGTGTTCTTATTTCTGATAGTTTACAAAAGCAAGTGAATTGGCCACTTTTGGTCATTCTCTTTGCAGAATGTAGCTTACTCAGTAACCTGATTAAAATCTTGCGAGACAGAAAAAAATAAAAAGAAAGCTCACCTGATGGTGGGCTTTTTAGGGGTTATAGTTTCTAACTATCAAATCTATTTAAAATAACTATTTTACGAGGAGAAGGCAGACTGCTATAATAGTCACAAATATTTCAGAAAATTTTCAACAAAAGATAGAATCGAGGAAATCATGAAAGTTTCACTAATTCAGATGGCTATTTACGAAGCTGAGCCGAAGAAAAACATTGAGAATGTCCTTGCTTGGTTAGAAAAAGCTGCACTTGATGAGTCCGATGTGATTGTTTTGCCTGAGATGTGGAACACTGGCTATGCTTTGGAGCAAATGGCTGAGCTTTCTGATAAGGATGGTCAGCAAACGAAAAATTTGTTAGGAAAGTTTGCCAAAGAAAATCAGGTTAATCTGGTAGCTGGTTCGGTCGCGACAGTAAAGAAAAATCAATTTTTTAATACTACTTATGTTTTTAACCGAGCTGGTCAGGTGATTGCTGATTATGATAAAGTTCATCTTTTTGGCTTGATGGGAGAAGATCGTTTTTTGCAGGCTGGGCATCGTGAAAGTACTTTTGAGCTTGATGGTGTCAAGGTAGCTAGTATCATTTGCTATGATATGCGATTTCCGGAATGGGTGAGAACCTTGATGGCGACTGGTGCTAGAGTTTTATTTGTCGTAGCTGAGTGGCCAAAAAAACGTGTGCCACAGTGGGAGATTTTGCTGCGTGCGCGTGCAGTTGAAAATCAAGCTTTTGTAGTAGCTGTCAACCGTGTTGGTCAAGGAGTGTTGGATGATTTTTCTGGGCATTCATTGGTTATTGACCCGCTAGGAAATGTTATTTTGCAAGCGCCAGATAATCAAGAAGGTGTTTTTTCGGTAGATATTGACTTATCAGAGGTTGAAAAAGTTCGTGGTCATATTCCTGTTTTCGCTGACCGAAAACCAGAGTTGTATCATTAAGGGGGGAGTTAGGACGTTTTCACAATCAGATATTTTACAAACATTACCAAAACAATTTTTTGCAAGTCTTGTTGCTAAGGTCAATGCTAAAGTGGCACAAGGTTATGATGTAATAAATCTTGGGCAGGGAAATCCTGATCAGCCGACCTACGATTATATCGTTGATGCCTTGATTGAATCTGCTAAGAATCCAGCATCCCATAAATATTCACAATTTCGAGGCAATGCTAATTTTAAAGAAGCAGCTAGTCAGTTTTATAAGGATAATTATCAGGTGGAACTTGATAGTGAGAAGGAAATTTGTGTCCTTGGTGGTGCAAAGATTGGTCTGGTTGAATTTCCAGTAGCCACCATGAATTCTGGTGATTTGCTTTTGCTGCCTGATCCTGGTTATCCAGATTATTTATCAAGCGTTTCTCTTGGAAAAATTGAATATGAAACCTTTCCTTTAAAAGAAGAAAATAACTTTCTGCCAGATTTGTCAGCCATTCCTGAAGAAGTGGCAAAGCGTGCTAAATTTATCTACATCAACTACCCAAATAACCCAACTGGTGCTGTGGCGACGCCTGAATTTTATGAAGAATTGGTTGCTTGGGCGAAAAAATACGAAGTAGGTGTGGTTAGTGATTTCGCTTACGGAGCTTTGGGAGCAGATGATTTTAAAAATCCAAGTTTTCTCTCAACACCTGGGGCTAAAGAAGTTGGCGTTGAACTTTATACATTTTCCAAAACCTTTAACATGGCAGGTTGGCGTTTGGCTTTTGCGGCGGGAAATGCGGAGTTGATTGAGGCGCTTAACTTATTACAAGACCACCTTTTTGTCAGCATTTTTCCAGCTATCCAAGACGCTGGCGCAGTAGCTCTTTTAGATGAGCGCGCTAAAGCGGCAATCGCAGAGCTAAATCACAAATATGACGAGCGACGCCACGCTTTTGTCAAAGCTGCTGCTAAAATCGGCTGGCACGCCTTTGAGTCAAAAGGTTCGTTTTATGCTTGGATGCCGGTGCCAGAAGGTTATAACAGTGAAAGCTTCGCTGATTTACTCTTAAACGAAGCTCACGTCGCAGTCGCACCGGGAAAAGGTTTCGGACAAGCAGGAGATGGCTACGTCAGAATCGGACTCCTAGTTGAACCAGAACGCCTTGAAGAAGCCGTCGAGCGAATTGGACAGTTGGGATGGTTTGAAAAATAAGATTTTTAAACACTGTTTTATTAAGATATAATGAAGGCATCAATAAACAAAGCTATAGGAAAATGCTAGTATGGGGAAAAATAGATTTATGAGTCTACTTTGGCTACGTTGGCAGTTCATAATGAGTAATAAATTTTTTATTTGTTGTGATATCTCCAATTTTTGATATTGTCTTATTTGTTAATTTACTTGGTTTTGATGATAATTCGGGGTTCATTGGTATGGGACTTAATATGATATATAGTATAACAGCAGGTTCTTTTGTCTCTACCATGATTTCAGAAGAAAAGGAAAAGAAAAAATTTAAAAAGTTTGATTTTATCAGGTGTTAAACAAGGAGAATATATCACGACAGTTATTATTTTCCCAATTATTTTTTCTTTACTTGCAAGTATTTTAATTCCAATTTTGATGCAGATTAAAGACATGGAACGATGGATCTATTTAGTTGTTATTAGTCTAACAAGCCTAGTCCTTATTTTATTAAATCTTTTAATTGCTTTTGTGGCTAAGAATCAAACCCAAATAACTGTTTGTAGTCTCACTCTAGTGCTTATTGCGAGTTTTTTGCCAATATTTTCTGAATTTGCTAAATCTGTTAGGACGGTCATGGAGTATTCTTTTATCGGAGCAAATGCCAAATATTTTAAAGAATTATCAGATTAGCAATTAACAGATAAAACTATTTTCGTATTACTTGGTTGGATTATTTTAACTTCGATTGCTTTTTATTTTGCTTACCAGAAAAATAGAAAAATTGATTAATATCCATAAATTTGAAAAATAATGAAAGTACGAATGAAAATTCGTGCTTTTTTATATTTTATGCAAAAAAACTTGACTTATGAATAAATATACTATAAAATCGAATACATATTTATTCAAGGAGTGTATATTATGAGAGTGTCGATTGTTGGCATCACTGGATACAGTGGTCTAGAATTAGTTAAATTATTGAATAATCATAAAAAAGTAACGATTGCTTCGATTCATGCAACTAAGGAAATCGGTCGACGATTATCAGACTTATACCCTTACTTAGTTGGTATCTGTGACTTGGTTATCGAAGAATTTGATGCCGATAAAATCATAGCAAAGTCAGACTTGGTATTCTTTGCAACACCAAGTGGGGTCGCAAGCAAGTTGGCACAGCCTTTTGTGAAAGCTGATTTTCCAGTGATAGATTTGTCAGGGGATCATCGCTTGCCAGCCTATCTTTACGAAAAATGGTATAAAAAAACACCTGCTAGTGATGAAGAGCTGAATAAATTTACATATTCTTTGGCTGAGTTTACAGATGTTAAAGGTAAAAAATTCATTTCAAACCCTGGTTGCTACGCGACAGCAACAGAATTAGCTTTGATACCTTTGCTAAAAGCTGGTGTTGTCGAAGAAGATTCTATTATCGTGGATGCGAAAAGTGGTTTGACAGGTGCTGGTAAGGCACTTTCTGAGTCAAGTCATTTTGTTAATGTGCATGATAATTACGTGACTTACAAGTTGAATCGTCACCAGCATATTCCAGAAATTGTGCAAGAGTTGAAGTTATTTGATGAGAAAGTTAGCCACATTCAATTTTCAACATCACTTTTGCCAGTTAATCGCGGCATCATGTTAACAGTTTATGTTAAGTTGAAAAAGCCCCTAACAGCAGTAAATCTCTTTGCCATTTATGAAGATTCCTACAAGGACACACCGTTTGTTCGTGTGCAGGATGATTTGCCAGAGTTGCACAATGTGATTGGGTCAAATTTTACAGATATTGGTTTTCTATACAACAAGGTGACAAATGTTTTAACGATTGTCTCGGTTATTGATAATTTGATTAAAGGTGCTGCTGGTCAAGCTGTTCAAAATCTCAATCTGATGAACGGTTGGGATGAGACAGAAGGATTAATGATTTCGCCAAATTATTTATAGTCTAGAAAGGGTATGAGATATGAAAGTTATTGAAGGTAATGTAGCAAGCCCACTTGGATTTTCAGCAGATGGATTACATGCAGGGTTTAAGAAAAGAAAACTTGATTTTGGTTGGATTGTTTCAGAAGTGCCAGCCAGCGTCGCTGGGGTTTATACGACCAATAAAGTCATTGCAGCGCCACTAATTGTGACACGTCAGTCTGTTAAAAAAGCACAAAAAATGAAAGCTATCGTGGTGAACTCAGGTATTGCCAATTCTTGTACAGGTGTGCAAGGAATGGAAGATGCTTACACTATGCAAAAGTGGACAGCTGAAAAGCTTGGCGTCGAACCTGATTTGGTCGGCGTTGCTTCAACTGGTGTCATTGGTGATTTATTGCCAATGGATACTTTAAAAACAGGTCTTTCTAAACTTGTGGTTAATGGCAATTCAGATGATTTTTCAAAAGCTATTTTGACAACAGATACCATGGTTAAAACTGTTGCAGTGACAGAAAAATTTGGTCGTGACGAGGTAACCATGGCGGGTGTTGCAAAGGGGTCAGGCATGATTCACCCAAATATGGCGACAATGCTAGCTTTTATCACTTGTGATGCTAATATTTCAAGTGAAACCTTGCAACTTGCGTTAAGTCAGAACGTTGAAACGACTTTCAATCAAATCACGGTTGATGGTGATACTTCAACGAATGATATGGTTCTTGTCATGTCAAATGGTTGCACTTTGAACGAAGAAATTTTGCCAAATACGCCTGAGTTTGATAAATTCTCAGCCATGCTTAATTACGTGATGCAAGAATTGGCTAAAATGATTGCCAAAGACGGTGAAGGCGCAAGCAAACTCATTGAAGTGAATGTTAAAAATGCTCCAAACGCTCTTGATGCACGCATGATAGCTAAAAGTGTTGTTGGTTCAAGCCTTGTGAAGACGGCTATTTTTGGTGAAGACCCTAACTGGGGACGTATTCTAGCAGCAGTTGGTTATGCAGGGGTTGATGTTCCTGTTGATAATATTGACATTTTCCTTGGCGATGTTCCAGTCATGCTAAAATCAAGTCCCGTTGAATTTGAAGCAGAAGAAATACAATATGTTATGCACGAAGATGAGATTACTATCACTGTTGATTTGCATGCGGGTGAAGCACAAGGAAAAGCTTGGGGTTGTGATTTGTCATACAGTTACGTGAAAATCAATGCCCTCTATCGTACATAAAGGGATGAGACTATGAAAAATACAATTGTGATTAAAATTGGTGGCGTTGCTAGCCAAAACTTGTCGCAAGACTTTTTAGCACAAGTCAAAAAATGGAAAGATACCCATAAAAATTTGGTCATTGTGCATGGTGGCGGCTATGCTATTAATAAATTAATGGAAGATAACCAAGTACCAGTTAAAAAAATCAATGGTCTTCGTGTAACTAGTCAATCTGATATGAAGTTGGTCAGCTATGCTCTTCTTTACATGGTTGGTGAAAATTTGACTGAAAAACTTAACCAATCATCTATTGATAGTATTCAGTTGCTATCGAATATAAAAAGAGTGGTGACAGCTGATTTTCTTGACAAGGAAACTTATGGTTACGTTGGTGATGTCTCAAATATTCAGATACCGATTTTGGAGCAAATGCTTGATAACAACATGTTGCCAGTTCTTGCATCGCTTGGCTATTCTAAAGATGGCGAGCTTTTAAACATCAACGCAGATTATTTGGCAACAGCGGTCGCTGTCGCTTTAGAGGCTGAAAAATTAGTCCTAATGACTGATGTTAAAGGCGTTTTGGAAAATGGAGTTGTGCTTGATAGCTTAACATCGACAGAATTTCAAGAGAAAATTGACCAAGGAATTATCACTGGCGGCATGATTCCTAAAATCGAATCAGCAGTGAACACTGTTTTAGCAGGTGTGGGTGAAGTATTGATTGGCGACAATCTTGTAACAGGAACTTCAATCATCTGCTAACGTAAAGGAGCGACGAATGACAAAACTATTTCAAAATTATAAACGCGCAGCTATCGAATTTGTTAAAGTGCAAGGTAATTATCTTTTAGACCAGGACGGCAAAAAATACCTTGATTTTTCATCTGGTATTGGTGTGACTAATCTTGGTTTTCACCCACAAGTCAAAGCAGCTTTGCTTAAGCAGGCTGAGGAGATTTGGCACATGCCAAATTTGTACCACAATTCCTTACAAGAAGAAGTAGCAGGTAAATTAATCGGGGATAAAGATTATCTTGCTTTCTTTGCAAATAGCGGTGCAGAAGCTAATGAAGCAGCGATTAAAATTGCTCGTAAGGCGACTGGCAAGCAAGAAATTATCACTTTTGTGAATTCTTTTCACGGTCGTACCTTTGGGTCAATGTCTGCGACTGGTCAGGACAAAATTAAAGCTGGTTTTGGTGATGTTGTCCCACATTTTAGCTATGCGACATATAATGATTTGGATAGTGTCAAAGCCTTGGTGACTGAGGATACTGCGGCGGTCATGCTAGAATTGGTTCAAGGGGAGTCAGGAGTTCGTCCAGCAGATAAAACTTTTGTAACAGCCTTGAGCGAATTTTGTCAAAATACAGGGATTTTGCTTATTGTTGATGAAGTCCAAACAGGTATGGGACGTACTGGGAAACTCTTTTCATTTGAACATTATGGCATTGAGCCAGACATTTTTACTTTGGCAAAAGGTCTTGGAAATGGCGTGCCAGTTGGTGCAATGATTGCAAAAGAAAAACTTGGTTCAGCTTTTTCTTACGGCAGTCATGGGTCAACCTTTGGTGGCAATAAACTTGTCATGTCAGCAGCCTCAAGCGTACTAGATATTATGCTCACTGACGGTTTCTTGCCCCAAGCTCTTGACAATGGTAATTATTTGCAAGCTGAGTTGAAGAAAGCTCTAGCTGGTAATTCAAAAGTAACTGAGGTTCGTGGGCTTGGTTACATGATTGGTATTGAAACAACTGAAAATCTTGTTGACTTGGTTGAAAAGGCATGGGACAAAGGTCTTGTTGTCTTAACTGCAGGAACAAATGTTATTCGTCTCTTGCCACCATTGACTTTGACAAAAGAGCAAATTGATCAAGGTGTTGCTATTTTGAAAGACGTTTTTGCCTAAGATAAAAGGACTTCTCTAGTGAGAGGTTCTTTTTCAAGTTGACAAATTGCTTTTAATTGTATAGAATTTTCTAAAAATAGGAGGAGTGACAAAATTGGCTAAAAAAGTTCTTGTTGTTTCAGGGCATCCTGATTTGAAAAATGATTCACTTGCAAATAAAACCATTTTAAAAGAAATTAAAAAGCTTTATCCAGAAGTTGAATTGGATATTTTGAGTAATTTGTATCCTGATTATCAGATTAATGTAACAGCTGAGCAGGAAAAATTACGTCGAGCTGATGTTATTGTTTTTCAGTATCCACTTTACTGGTACATGACACCATCTTTGATGAATAAATGGATTGAAAAAGTTTTTGTGCATGGTTTTTCACACGGTTCAAATGGCAATGCCTTGAAAGATAAAGTTTTGATTGCTTCTTTGACGACTGGCGCAGGAGAAGCAGCTTATAGCGCAGAAACAGGCACAACGATTGACGAGCTTTTGGCACCGATTCGTTTGACAGCGAAATTGACTCAACTGAATTTTGCAGGCCATGTTGTGACACACGGCGTTTCTTATTCACTTCGAAACGACGCTGAAAAAGCCCAAGAAATGATTGCAAAATCACAAGTCCATGCCAAGAAATTGGTCGAAATGATTGAAAGTTTGTAGGAAATAATAAAAAAATTGACAGCTTTTTAGATTCGTGATAATCTTAAGAAGAATTGAATAGTTTTCTTCGGGGCAGGGTGAAATTCCCGACCGACGGTGTTGTTGTCTCGTTGATTGTTACTTGCTTTTATTTCTCGCTGATGTTTCGCTATGTCTGTGAGGAGAAGCAATTACTAATCAACTTTATTTGAAAAATGAGAGAGCTAAGTCCGTGAGCGCAAGCTGATCTGGTGTGATTCCAGAGCCGACAGTATAGTCTGGATGGGAGAAGAATTGATAGAGTGTCAAAAAGCATACTCTCGCTTTTTGAATTACTTTTTTAGTTGTCTTTAATCGCCTCGTAGTGTAATGCTACGGGGATTTTTGTTTTTGGTATATTTTATGTGTCAGAAAATTCAGATAACTACAGTGATACCCGATGAAAATGACTGATTAGTGCAAGCTAGTCGGATAATTTTTGTCAGGATTTTTTTATGTGAAAGGAGGAAGATATGGATAAAAACTATATGTTGCAAGCGATAGAAGAAGCTAAGCGTGGCTTTAGGCAAACTTACACCAATCCTTTAGTTGGTGCGGTGATTGTCAAAGATAATCATGTGATTGCTCGTGGTGCACACCTGCAGTATGGTCATGAGCATGCTGAAAAGAACGCGATTTTATATTGTCAAACTCCGGAAGAACTATTTAATTCAACTCTTTATGTGACCTTGGAACCTTGTCATCATAGGGGAAAACAGCCACCCTGTACCCAAGTGATTGTTGAGGCAGGTATCAAAAAGGTAGTTGTTGGCCAGCTTGACCCCAATCCTTTAGTAGCAGGAAAAGGTGTGGCTTTCTTAAAAGAGCAAGGAATAGAAGTAGTCACTCATATTTTGGAAGAAGAGGCACGCGCACTCAACAAGCATTACAATGTTTACTATGAGCGCAAGCGTCCTTATGTTGTTTTGAAACAAGCAGTTAGTCTGGATGGAAAGATTGCTGTGCTTGGCAAACGAACGGCTTTGACTGATGACGAGACAAATCGTTTTGTTCACGATGAACGTGATGATTTTCATGCGATATTGGTTGGTGCTGATACGGTCTTGATTGACAATCCACGTTTGCTGGGGAGTGGGACAAGCTTTTGTCCGCCAGTGCGTGTGATTTTGGATGAAAAGGGGCGTGTTTTTGACCAGTTAGATTTACAGATTTTTGAAGATAATTCGGCTCCAGTTTATATTTTTAGTAGTCGGAAGGTTTCGGATTTACCAAAGCATGTCACAGTAATTGATTTGCCAGAGTTTTCAATTGAAAATATTTTGCAGGTGCTTTATGAGAAGAAGCTTCAGTCAGTTTATGTTGAGGGCGGAGCTGGTGTTCATGATGCTTTTCTGGAAAGTGGGCTTTGGGATGAAATCATTTCTTATGTGACTCCTAAGCTTATTGGAGGTAATGGCAAAGCAGCCATGTCGAGTTTTCGTCTGGTTAGTCAAGCCTTAGAATTAGACGATTTTGCCTGTCAAAAAATCGGAAATAATATTAGGCTTTCGGCTAGAAGGAGGTAGTGATGTTTACCGGATTAATTCAAGAACAAGGTCGTATTAGCCGGATTGTCAAACACCAGCACAATATCAAATTAACTTGCAAGGCTTCACGAAAGTTGTTAGCTGATTATAAAATTGGCGATAGTATGGCAATCAATGGTGTCTGCTTGACTTGCGTGGCTAAAGCAGGGGATGCATTTACAGTGGATGTCATGCCAGAAACCTTTAGGAGAACGATTTTTTCAGAGAGTCGCGTCGGTGATTTGGTAAATCTTGAGTTAGCTATGTCAGCCAATGCTCGCTTTGAAGGGCACCTTGTGACAGGGCACGTGGATAGTGTGGCAAGGCTTGTTACAAAAGAAAGTGATGAAACTGCACTTGTACTTAGCTTTGCTTTTCCAAAAGGACTTGAAGGGCAGATTGTTGGGCAAGGCTCAATCGCGGTCAACGGTGTTAGTCTGACGGTGGTATCCGCTGAGAAGGGGCAATTTAGCGTGTCGTTGATTCCACATACGGCAAAAGAGACTAACCTGGCAAGGCTCAAAACAGGTGACATAGTCAATATTGAGACGGATATTTTAGCAAAATACATGCAAAAACAGCTAAGAATGATGAAAGGAGACTAGATGTTTAAGGATGTTGAAAAAGCAATTTCTGATTTGAAAGCAGGAAAATTAATCGTAGTTGTCGACGATGATGACCGTGAAGCTGAAGGGGACTTGGTTGGTCTGGCAGAATTGGTAAGCCCAGAAAATGTGAATTTTATGACCAAGCACGCGCGTGGTTTGATTTGTGCGCCAGTGTCTGAGGAGATTGCTAATCGTTTGGAGCTTGTTCCAATGTCAGAAGAAAATACGGATGCACATGGCACAGCTTTTACCATTAGCGTAGACCACAAAGAAACGTCAACAGGAATTTCAGCTTTTGACCGCGCTAAGACTATTCAAGGATTGGCGTCGTCAACAAGTAAAGCTAGTGATTTTCACAAACCTGGTCACATGTTTCCGCTAGTAGGACGCTTTGGTGGTGTATTAGAACGCCGTGGGCACACGGAAGCAAGTCTTGATTTGGCACGTTTAGCTGGTGTTAGAGAAGCGACTTACATTTGTGAGATTTTAAAAGATGATGGCACGATGGCTCGTAAAGTTGATTTACATGATTTTGCTAGCAAGTGGAATTTGACCATGATTGAAGTGGGTGATATTGCGCGTTATGTGAGCTTTCAAGATAGTCCTAAGGTAAAGTTGCCATCAAGTTATGGTGACTTTGACCTTCAGTTATTTGAAGATGAAGAAAAGCGCGAGCATGTTCTCTTGTCAAAGGGAGATTTGACGACAGATGAACCGCTTTTACTGCGTTTGCACTCAGAATGTTTGACTGGCGATATTTTTGGGTCTTTGCGTTGTGACTGTGGAGAACAGTTGCATGCTGCCATGGAAAAAATTGACCAAGTTGGGCGCGGAGCTATTTTGTACCTTCGTCAAGAAGGTCGAGGTATCGGTTTAAAAAATAAACTGAAAGCTTATCAGTTGCAAGAAGAAGGTTTGGACACTTATGAGGCGAATCTTGAGCTTGGCTTTGCCCCAGATGAGCGTGATTACCAGATTGCAGCGGATATTTTGAGCTTTTTAGATATCAAGCAGGTTAAACTCTTAACCAATAATCCTGATAAGTTAGAGCAACTTGAAATGGCAGGCATAGATATTGTAGAACGCTTGCCCTTACAGATGACAGCCCACCAGGAGAATCGCGCCTACTTGCAAACTAAACAAGAAAAATTTCACCATTTACTACACATTGTTTAAGGAAATAAGGAGAGAAAATCATGACAACATTTGAAGGAAAATTTATCGGAAAAGACTTAAAAATTGCTATCGTTGTAGCACGCTTTAATGAATTTATCACCTCAAAATTATTAGGTGGTGCCATGGATGGTTTGGTTCGCAATGAAGTAGCTGAGGATGATATCGATGTTTATTGGGTGCCAGGAGCATTTGAAATTCCGTTTATGACGAAAAAAATTGTTGCGACTGGTAAATATGATGGTGTTATCACACTCGGTAGCGTCATTCGCGGGTCAACAAGTCACTACGATTTGGTTTGTAATGAAGTAGCTAAAGGGGTTGGGCAAATCAATCTCACTAGTGATATTCCAGTTATGTTTGGTGTGATTACCACTGAGGATATCGAGCAAGCTATCGAACGTTCTGGTTCAAAAGCAGGTAATAAAGGTAGCGAATGCGCTCAAGGTGTCCTTGAAATGATTAATTTGGCGAGACAAATATAATAGAAAAAAGCTAAGACATTTTGTCTTAGCTTTTATGGTGTTAAACTTAGAAAATGAAGAGTTTATTTTTTTACCAAGAAAATTTTTCCTTGTGTTGGGATGATGATAGCAAGTGCCAAAATGACGAAGACTAGGGTTAACAGTCCAGCTGTACCATTGACACTGAGCGAATAAAGGTAAGGTGACATGCCTTTTGGTGCGTAGCTTCCCCAGAAGATAAAACCAGCGACATAGTGCCAGAAGTAGCGGACAAAAACAGCAAGTGTGGCACCGATAGTTGAGTAAATCAAAGCACGTCCTTTATTGTCTTTAGAAAGAGCATTTTGAAATGGGGCAGATAAAAATCCAGCCAAACCCATTGAGATAAAGGTAATGATGTATTCGATGATAACTTGTGACAAGGCTAGGTACCAAACTTTACCTAAAATAAAGTGAAGCAAGCCCCAGATAAGACCAGCTAGAGTTCCATATTTTGGACCGCGACGTAGGGCAAAAAGCACGACTGGCACTGCACCAAATGAAGGGGTGAACCAGCTAGCAAAATCTGGAATATAAGATAAAGCCATAGCAAAAGCAGCAACCAATGCAGTCTCAATTAAAGCAGACAATTGAGAATTCTTCGACGACATAAAAAAACTCCTTCTAACACAAAGGAGCTTTTTCTGATAATATGTTCAATGCTATTTTAATCACGTTTAAAAAAGTCATATCACAATCCCTACGCTCGTCCTAACGAGATCAGGTTATCAGGATTTCGCAAATGCGATCTCAGCCGATGGCACTCCTTTGTGAATTCAATTTGTATATAGTCTAGCATGAAAGAAAGTTTCTTGTCAAGCTAGTTTGGGATAATTTTTTGAAAATTCTAATCAAGTCCATAATTGTAATCATCATCTTGCATAGCTTCAACAGAACCAAGAAGATATCCGTTCCCGATCTGACTAAAGAAATCATGGTTAGAAGTTCCTGTTGAAATACCATTCATAACGATTGGGTTGACATCATTAGCGGTATCAGGGAAAAGCGGATCTTGCCCTAAGTTCATGAGAGCTTTATTGGCGTTATAACGTAAGAAAGTCAGAACTTCCTCAGTCCAGCCAACTTGGTCATAAAGTGTTTTGGTGTAATTTTCTTCATTTTCATAGAGTTGATAGAGCAAGTCATACATCCAGTCACGCAAGTCATCTTGCTCTTTCTCAGACAATTCATTGAAACCAAGTTGGAATTTATAGCCGATATAAGTTCCATGGACAGATTCATCGCGGATGATTAATTTGATAATTTCAGCGACGTTTGCCAATTTATTATTGCCAAGATAATAAAGAGGGGTGAAAAATCCTGAGTAAAAGAGAAAGGTTTCAAGAAAAGTTGAAGCGACCTTTTTTTGTAGAGCAGTGCCATTTTCATAAATATCGTTGATGATTTTGGCTTTTTTCTGTAAGTATTCGTTGTTGTTCGTCCATTCAAAGATTGCTTCAATTTCTGATTTTGTATTAAGGGTTGAAAAAATGGAAGAGTATGATTTGGCATGGACAGACTCCATAAATTGAATATTGTTGAGGACGGCTTCTTCGTGAGGTGTTCTGACATCTGCACGAATGGCCTCCACACCAGATTCGGATTGCATGGTATCAAGGAGGGTCAATCCGCCAAAAACTTTACCGACCAAATCTTTTTCTTGGTCAGAAAGCTTACGCCAATCATCGAGGTCATTTGACAGCGGAATTCGCGTATCAAGCCAGAATTGTTCGGTCAACTTTTCCCAAGTTGACTTGTCAATCACATCCTCAATCTCATTCCAATTAATGGCTTTATAATAAGTTTGCGACATGTATTTTCTCCGTAAAAATAGTTTAGAAGACCAGTCAGATGACTAGGTTCGAGTTAGCTCATTTATCTAGTAGCGCTGGCATTAGCCGTGACATGACACTAATCATTTTTAAACTAACAAAAGTTGTCAAAAGGTTACGCTACGTAAGCAATTGGCTCGATGCTAGTCGATTGCTGGAGTTAGTAAGTGAACTAGGCAAACCGCCCTAGCGGTTGCCGTCTTGTTGTTAGGTCCTTTAGGACCAATGCAAGTTTTAAGTAGTTATGCTACGTAAGCAAATGGGTCGATAATAGCTATTTGGTGAAGTTAGTAAGTGAACTAGGCAAACCGCCCTAGCGATTGCTGTCTCATTACTAGGTCCTTTAGGACCGATAACAAGTGTTCAGTTAAATCACACAGCTTTCGCATTGGTTTGAACCAACTTCTTCACCGTCATCTGTAAAGGTACGGATGTAATAGATTGATTTGAGTCCCTTATTAAAAGCATAGTGACGTAAGATAGAAAGGTCACGAGTGGTTTGTTTGCTTTGCGTTTTCCATTCGTAGAGCCCTTCAGGAATATCGCTGCGCAAGAACAAAGTGAGGGACAATCCTTGATCAACATGCTCAGTAGCTGCAGCGTAAACATCGATAACCTTGCGCATATCCATGTCATAAGCAGACGTGTAATAAGGAATTGTATCTGTAGACAACCCAGCTGCTGGGTAGTAAATCTTACCGATTTTCTTTTCTTGACGTTCTTCAATGCGTTGTGTAATGGGGTGAAGTGATGCTGAGACATCGTTGATGTATGAAATTGAACCGTTTGGAGCAACGGCAAGACGATTTTGATGGTAAAGTCCGTCTGTCATCACAGCATCGCGAAGCTCAGCCCAATCTTTGCCACTAGGAATAAAGTGCTCAGCGAAGAGTTCTTTGACGCGGTCAGATTTTGGTACAAAATCACCAGTGATGTATTTATCAAAATAACTACCATCAGCGTAGCTTGATTTTTCAAAGTTGGCAAAGGTTTGCTTGCGTTCGCGAGCAATCTGATTAGATTCGACTAAAGTCCAGTAATTGAGCAGCATAAAATAGATATTTGTGAACTCGATAGATTCTGGACTTCCGTAGTGAATGTGGTTTTGGGCAAGATAAGTGTGAAGTCCCATAGCACCAAGTCCGAAAGTATGGGCTTGTTCATTACCATGTTTGATTGTTGGTACTGCTTCGATTGATGATGTGTCTGATACGAAAGTTAAGGCACGTGTCATGGCTTTGATAGAACGACCGAAATCAGGTGAAGTCATCATATTAACCACATTGGTTGAACCAAGGTTACATGAAATATCTGTTCCCATTTTGACAAATTCTTGGGCGTCGTTGATAATACTTGGTTTTTGGACTTGAAGAACTTCAGAACACAGATTTGACATGATGATTTTGCCATCGATTGGATTAGTGCGGTTAGCGGTGTCAATGTTAATCACATAGGGATAACCAGACTCTTGTTGGAGTTTTGAAATTTCAGTTTCCAAATCACGCGCTTTAATTTTAGTTTTGACAATGTTGGGATTAGCGACCATTTTGTCGTACTCTGCTGTAATATCGACGTAACTGTATGGCACACCGTACTCACGCTCGACACTATAGGGACTAAAGAGGTACATGTCTTCATTTTTACGAGCTAATTCGTAAAATTTATCAGGGATGGTAATCCCAAGCGAAAGGGTTTTGACGCGTACTTTCTCGTCGGCATTTTCTTTCTTAGTCGATAAAAAGGCCATGATATCTGGGTGGAAAACATCGAGATAAACAGCACCTGCACCTTGACGTTGACCAAGTTGATTTGAGTATGAAAAACTATCTTCAAAGAGTTTCATCACTGGAACAACACCGGACGCTGCGCCTTCATAGCCTTTGATTGGCGCGCCAGCTTCACGCAAGTTTGACAGGCTGATACCGACCCCACCACCGATACGTGACAATTGCAGGGCTGAATTGATAGAACGTCCGATAGCATTCATATCATCTGTTACAGAAATCAAGAAACACGATACAAATTCACCGCGTCGACTTCGTCCAGCATTCAAAAAAGAAGGGGTGGCTGGTTGATAACGTTGATTAATCATCTCAAGTGCTAAATTCTGCGCCAGCTCTTCATTCCCATCAGCAAAATAAAGGGCATTAAAAAGCACACGATCTTCGATACTTTCAAGATATTGGCTGCCGTCATTAGTTTTTAAAGCATACTGTTGGTAAAACTTGTAAGCTGCCATGAAAGATTTGAAACGAAACTTGTGAGTCTGCAAGTCCTTAGACAAGTTTTCAATAAAGTTTGGTGAGTATTTACTGATGAATTCAGCTTCGATGTAATCATTGGCAATTAGATAGTCAATTTTTTCAGTGATGCTTTCAAATGTCATGGTGTTTGGAATGACATTTTCAAGAAAGAAAGCTTTGAGAGCTTCTTTATCTTTATTTAACGGGATTTGACCGTTTACTGGACGGTTGATTTCATTATTAAGGCGAAAGTAAGAGACTTCGCCAAGATTTTTAAGACTCATAAATAAAGTAAGTTACCTAGTTCATAGATTGAGTAAGGTAATTCCTTTCTAATTCAAGATGGAAGAGTAGTTAAATAATTTCTTTTAGTTTATTTGGTTGAAATCCTGAAAAGGCAATTTCGCCCGCTTTGATAACTGGAGCGGCTGTAAAACCAAGACTTTTAACGTAATCAATCATATCTGGACGTTCATCCATGTTAATTTCTTGGAAATCAGCACCAGCTTTTTCTAAAAGTTTTTTAGTCATTTTGCATTGCATGCAATTATTTTTTGAAAAAAGTGTAATTTTATTAGCCATTAGGCTTTCCTCCAAAAATCGTTATCTTTTTTAATTCAATATTTAACTAGAATAGCCAAAATATACCAAAAAAGCAACCAAAAAGGCTTACAAAAACACCATATATAGTGTTTGATTATTGTAATCAGTACAAAATGTAGTGATACCAAGGTTTGACAGCTTTTTTATTTTCAAGTAACACATCATGTCAGGAAATCTGACACACGTCTGTAAATTAATGCTGGCGAAATTTTCTGAATTTTGTATAATTAAAAACAATATCATTATAATCGGGGGTCCGTACATGACAGAGTTCTTATCTAATTTTTCTTTCAAAGAGAATGACTATTCTTACCTTAATCTTGAAGAAGCCGTTTCTCATTATGGAGGAAATATCAAAAGAATACCTTACACTATTCGTATATTACTTGAAAGTTTACTCAGAAAGTATGATGGAGTAGATGTTACAAAAAGTCACATTGAAAATTTAGCAACTTACAATCCTAAAAACATCCAAGGCGAAGTGCCATTCAAACCGAGTCGTGTTATCCTACAAGATTTCACTGGTGTACCAGTTGTTGTCGACCTTGCATCAATGCGTGATGCCATCGTTTCAAATGGTGGTGATGCAGATTTAATCAACCCTGAAATTCCAGTTGATTTGGTTATTGACCACAGTGTCCAAGTTGATTTCTTTGGCTGTGATACAGCTTTAGAAGATAACATTAATATGGAATTTAAACGTAACAATGAGCGCTATGAATTTTTGAAATGGGCTGAAAAATCATTCGATAATTACCGTGCTGTTCCACCAGCAACAGGGATTATCCACCAAGTTAATATAGAGTATTTGAGTGATGTTATCATTGAAAAAGATGGCATGCTTTACCCTGATTCAATGTTTGGTACTGATAGTCACGCAACAATGATCAATGGTATCGGCGTGCTTGGCTGGGGTGTCGGAGGTATCGAAGCAGAAGCAGCTATGCTTGGTGAAGCTTCATTCTTCCCAATTCCAGAAGTTATCGGTGTACGTTTGACAGGTAAATTACCTAAGATTGCGACTGCAACTGACTTGGCACTTAAAGTGACACAAGTCCTTCGTCAAGAAAAAGTTGTCGGCAAATTTGTTGAGTATTTCGGTGATGGTCTTTCAAATCTTAGCCTTGCCGAGCGTGCAACTATCGCTAATATGGCTCCTGAATACGGGGCAACATGTGGTTATTTCCCAATCGATGATGAAACGCTTAACTACATGCGTTTGACAAACCGTGATGAAGACCATATCGCATTGACAAAAGAATACGCTAAACGTAACAGTCTTTTCTATGATCCAGAGCATCAAGCTGAATACACTAAAGTTGTTGAGATTGATTTGTCTAGCATCTCACCAAGTATCTCTGGACCAAAACGTCCACAAGATTTGATTGATTTGACACAAGCCAAACAAACTTTCCAAGAAAGCTTGACACGTGAAGCAGGTGTTCAAGGATTTGGTTTGACGGCAGATGAGATTAATAAAACAGCGACTGTTCACTTTGAGGACCAAGATGTAGAAATCAAGACTGGGCATGTGGCAATTGCGGCTATCACATCATGTACGAATACTTCAAATCCTTACGTGCTCATGTCAGCCGGTTTGCTTGCCAAGAATGCTGTTGAACGTGGTTTACACGTGGCTCCAACAGTCAAAACATCACTTGCCCCTGGTTCAAAAGTGGTGACAGGTTACCTTCGTAACTCTGGTCTGCAAACTTACCTGGATACACTTGGCTTTAACATTGTTGGTTATGGTTGTACAACATGTATCGGTAACTCAGGTAGCCTTCGCCCAGAAGTCGCTGAGGCAATTACGGATACCGATTTGTTAGCGTCAGCTGTTTTGTCAGGTAACCGTAACTTTGAAGGACGTGTTAATCCGCTTGTCAAAGCAAACTTTCTTGCTAGCCCACCACTTGTTGTGGCTTATGCACTCGCTGGAAATACTAACATTGACTTGACAACAGAACCACTTGGTTTTGACCAAAACAATGAGCCAGCCTACCTTAAAGACATCATGCCAACAAACGATGAAGTAGCAAAATACGTTGACCAATTTGTCACACGTGAATTGTTCGAGCACGAGTATGAGCATGTTTTCACTGACAGTGAAAAGTGGAACCAAATTCCAACAGAAGAAAGTAAAATCTATCATTGGAATGAAGCCTCAACATACATCCAAAACCCACCATACTTTGATAACTTGGGTGATGATTTGGCAATCAAGCCACTTAAAAAACTTAAACCATTGGTTAAATTTGGTGATAGTGTCACAACTGACCACATCTCACCAGCAGGGAACATCGCTAAAAACAGTCCAGCTGCTAAATATTTGACAGAACATGGTGTCGATTACCTTGATTTCAACTCATATGGTAGCCGCCGTGGTAACCACGAAGTCATGATGCGCGGAACATTTGCCAACATTCGTATTCAAAACCAATTAGCTGACGGTAAAATTGGTGGTTATACAAAATACAATGGCGAATTGATGCCAATTTACGATGCAGCCATGCATTATAAAGAAGATAAGGTTGATACTTTGGTCATTGCTGGTAAAGACTATGGTATGGGATCAAGTCGTGACTGGGCTGCCAAAGGTTCAAATCTTCTTGGAGTTAAAGCTGTTCTTGCTGAGAGCTTTGAACGTATTCACCGTTCAAATCTTGTCATGATGGGGGTTTTACCATTGCAATTCTTAGAAGGTGATACAGCTGAAAGCCTTGGATTAACAGGTTACGAAACATACGATATTAACCTTTCAGAAAATCCTGGTATTCACGATATTGTAGATGTGATTGTACGTGATGATTCAGGTGAAAAACACTTTAAAGCCATGGTCCGTTTTGATGCAGATGCTGACATCCGATACTACAAAAACGGCGGAATTCTACCAATGGTTGTTAGAAAGAAATTAGGGGGTGCTTAATATATGACAGGATCAAGTGGATTAAAAGATTTAATCGCCTGTAATACCCGTATTAGTTCGATTATTAATGATAATTTATCTTATGCAGGTTATAACATTTCAGAATTAATGGACAATGATGCTAGTTTTGAAGAAGTGATTTATCTTCTTTGGAACCTTCATTTGCCAAATAAAACAGAACTTGATGATTTTGTAAAATTACTTCGTGATAACTATGAAATCAGTGATGCTGTTGTGCAATGCATTATGATTCAATCACGTAATCACTTGCATCCAATGAGTGTTCTTCGTTCAACAGTTAGTTTGCTAGGTGTTTACAATGTTAATGCAGAAGATAACTCAGAAGAAGCAACTTACGAACAATCCATTCAATTAATGGCTAAAATGCCAACAATTATTGCAACCTTTGCACGTTTGCGTGAAGGAAAAACTCCTGTGGCACCACGTAAAGATTTGTGTTTTGCAGCCAATTTCCTTTATATGTTAAATGGTGAAGAACCAACTGATTTGCAAGTTAAAGCTCTTAATCGTGCTTTGGTACTACATGCTGACCACGAATTAAATGCCTCAACATTTGCTGCACGTGTTTGTGCCTCAACACTGGCAGACATTTATTCTTGTGTGACAACGGCTATTGGTACTCTTAAAGGTCCTCTTCACGGTGGTGCTAATGAACGTGTTTTTGACATGTTAACTGAAATCCGTGAAATGAGTGATACAAAAGCTTACCTTAAAGAAAAACTTGATTCACAAGAAAAAATCATGGGGTTTGGTCACCGTGTTTATAAGACACAAGACCCTCGTGAAAAATACCTTCGTGAAATGGCGAAAGCTTTGACAGAAGGAACTGAAAACGAAATTTGGTTTAACTTGTCTTGTGAAATTGAACAATGCATGAAACACACCAAAGGTTTGATTCCAAACGTCGATTTTTATTCAGCGACGGTTTATCATGTGCTTGGTATTGATAGTTCAATCTTTACCTTGATTTTTGCAATGAGTCGTGTGGCTGGTTGGATTGCTCATATCCAAGAACAACAAAAACACAATAAATTGATTCGTCCACGTTCACGCTACAAAGGTGAACTTGGTTTGAAATATGTTCCACTTGAAGATCGTTAAGAAAGATTACGAAAGGAAAATAGGAAATTATGGCAGATAAAATCACTTTAGAAAATGGCCAATTGGTCGTTTCTAATCATCCAATTATTCCTTTTATTGAAGGGGATGGCGTTGGACGTGACATTTGGAAAAATGCGCGTGCTGTCTTTGATGCCGCTGTTGAAAAAGCTTATCAAGGTCAGAAAAAAGTTGAATGGCATGAGCTTTTAGCTGGTAAAAAATCGCACGAAGCGACTGGCGAATGGTTGCCAGCCGAAACACTTGATACCATCAAAGAAGATTTGATTGCTATCAAAGGACCACTTGAAACTCCAGTTGGTGGTGGGATTCGTTCGCTAAATGTTACACTTCGCCAAGAATTGGATTTGTATGCTTGTGTTCGCCCAGTTCGCTATTTCAAAGGAATTGAAAGCCCGCTTAAAGAACCAGAAAAAACAAGTATTACGATTTTCCGTGAAAATACAGAAGATATTTATGCAGGAATTGAGTGGGAAGCTGGCACAGCAGAAGTGAAAAAAGTCATTGAGTTTTTGCAAAATGAAATGTCTGTCAACAAGATTCGTTTTCCTGAGTCAAGTAGTATTGGTATTAAGCCAATTTCAAAAGAAGGTAGTGAACGACTTATTCGTTCAGTTATTGAATACGCCCTTGTTAATCAGCTAACAAATGTAACTATTGTTCATAAAGGAAATATCCAAAAATTCACTGAAGGTGGTTTCTGCAAATGGGGTTACGAACTTGCAGAACGTGAATACGCTAATGAATTAGCAAGTGGAAAATTGGTTATGAATGACATTATTGCCGATAACTTCTTGCAACAAATTCTGCTAAATCCTGAAAAATTTGATGTCGTAGCTTTGACAAACCTTAATGGTGACTATGCGAGCGATGCTCTTGCTGCTCAAGTTGGTGGAATTGGTATCTCACCGGGTGCTAATATCAACTACGTAACTGGACATGCAATCTTTGAAGCAACTCACGGAACAGCTCCTGATATTGCTGGAAAAGACATTGCTAATCCATGCTCTGTTCTTTTATCAGGTTGTATGCTATTTGACTATATCGGATGGACAGAAGTTGCAAATTTGATTTCTCAAGCCATTGAAACAACCTTTGCTAAAGGTCAATTCACAGCAGATTTAGCACAAGGAAAAGCTGCTTGCTCAACAAGTGAATTTACAACTAAACTCATTAAAAATATGTAAAAGCTCGCCTAGAACAAGTCTTGTTCTAGGTTTTTTGCTATAATGAGAATAGTTTGAAAGTTAGAGGTTGATGTTTTATGGGCTATTCTATAACGGATATTATTTTCCTATTTTTTATTTATTCATTTATCGGTTGGCTATGGGAGACTATTTATTGCTCCATCCATGACAAAAAGTTTGCCTATCGTGGCTTCTTAGCTGGACCTTATTGTCCAGTTTATGGCTTTGCGGTGACGACGGTTTTAATTGGCATAAAACCATTTCAAGATAATCTTTTAGGGCTCTTTATCGGTGGAATGGTTATTGCGACCGTTTTTGAATTCCTTGCTGGTTGGTTTTTGGAGCATTTCTTTCATATGAAACTTTGGGATTACAGCGATTTATTTGGTAATGTTAAAGGCTGGATTGCTCCTGAAATTTCACTTTTTTGGGGAGTTAGTATTTTGATACTTGTTAAATTTGTCCAGCCGACGGTCATGGCTATTATCAATCATTTGAATGGCTGGATTGCCCTAGTGATTGTTTCTATTATGGCGGCGGATTTGATTTGGACAGTTATGGATACTGTGAAATTCCAACAAGCAGCTGCAACGGTTGAAAAATATGTTCGCTCGGAACAGGAAAGATTGCTTCGATCTGTTAAAACAGAATTTGACGACTGGACTAAACAAAGAGAAGCTTTCAGTAAACGTTTGGAGAAATTTAGACTTCAGATAAATGAGAATTTAAAAGTTAAGGGTGTTCAGCTATTTCGTTTTAACCAACGCCGTATGTTGCGGAACTATAAAAATCTTAGCTTGACAACAGCACCATTCTTTAATGAAATTCGTAAACAAACAGCAGTCCTAAAAAAGAAAAAAGCTGAAAAGAAAGATTAATCAATAAATAGAAGCGAGTTCAACTTGTTTCTATTTGTTTTTGAAAAAAATAGGTAATTTTACAGCCTGAAAGTGCCGTTTTTCCTTAATTTTTCAAAAAATAAGGTGCATACGAGGTGTGTAACTATTGAAATAAAAAAGGGTTTATGCTATAATCATAGCTTGTAAGGGTTATCATAAGGTAATCCGAAAAAACACAAATAAAAGGAGAACCATAATATGGCTTCAAAAGATTTTCACATTGTTGCAGAAACAGGTATTCACGCACGTCCAGCTACTTTGCTTGTTCAAACAGCTAGCAAATTCGCTTCAGACATCACTCTTGACTACAAAGGTAAAGCAGTAAACCTTAAATCAATCATGGGTGTTATGAGTCTTGGTGTTGGTCAAGGTGCTGACGTAACTATCTCTGCTGAAGGTCCTGACGCTGATGACGCACTTGCAGCAATCGAAGAAACAATGACAAAAGAAGGATTGGCTTAAGAAAATGACAGAAATGCTTAAAGGAATCGCCGCATCTGATGGTGTTGCTGTTGCTAAAGCGTACCTGCTCGTTCAACCTGATTTGTCATTTGAAACTGTTACAGTTGAAGATACAAGTGCAGAGGAAGCTCGCCTAGATGCCGCATTGAAAGCATCACAAGACGAGCTTTCTATTATACGTGAAAAAGCAGTAGAAACACTTGGCGAAGAAGCAGCTGCCGTATTTGACGCACATTTAATGGTGCTTGCTGACCCAGAAATGATCAGCCAAATTAAAGAAACTATTCGTGCAAAACAAATTAACGCAGAAGCAGGACTTAAAGAAGTGACTGATATGTTCATCACTATCTTTGAAGGAATGGATGATAACCCATACATGCAAGAACGTGCCGCAGATATCCGCGACGTTGCTAAACGTGTATTGGCTCACCTTCTTGGTGCTAAACTTCCAAACCCTGCTACAATTGATGAAGAATCAATCGTTATTGCACACGATTTGACACCTTCTGATACTGCCCAATTGAACAAACAATTTGTTAAAGCCTTTGTTACAAACATTGGTGGACGTACAAGCCACTCAGCTATCATGGCTCGTACACTTGAAATTGCCGCTGTTCTTGGAACAAACGATATCACTAGCCGTGTTAAAGATGGTGATATCATTGCTGTAAACGGTATCACTGGTGAAGTTATCATCAACCCAACAGATGAACAAGTTGCTGAATTTAAAGCTGCTGGTGAAGCATATGTTAAACAAAAAGCTGAATGGGCTCTTCTTAAAGACGCTAAAACAGTAACAGCTGATGGTAAACACTTTGAATTGGCAGCTAACATTGGTACACCTAAAGACGTTGAAGGTGTTAATGCTAATGGGGCAGAAGCAGTTGGTCTTTACCGTACAGAATTCTTGTACATGGATTCACAAGACTTCCCAACTGAAGATGAACAATATGAAGCATACAAGGCTGTTCTTGAAGGCATGAATGGTAAACCAGTTGTGGTTCGTACAATGGATATCGGTGGAGATAAAGAACTTCCTTACTTCGACCTTCCAAAAGAAATGAACCCATTCCTTGGATTCCGTGCACTTCGTATTTCTATCTCAGAAACAGGAAATGCAATGTTCCGTACACAAATCCGTGCACTTCTTCGTGCATCTGTACACGGACAACTTCGTATCATGTTCCCAATGGTTGCTCTTCTTAAAGAATTCCGTGCTGCTAAAGCAATCTTTGATGAAGAAAAAGCAAACCTTAAAGCTGAAGGTGTTGCCGTTTCAGATGATATCGAAGTTGGTATCATGATTGAAATCCCAGCTGCAGCTATGCTTGCTGACCAATTTGCGAAAGAAGTTGACTTCTTCTCAATCGGAACAAACGACCTTATCCAATACACAATGGCTGCTGACCGTATGAACGAACAAGTTTCATACCTTTACCAACCATACAACCCATCAATCCTTCGTTTGATTAACAACGTTATCAAAGCAGCTCACGCTGAAGGTAAATGGGCTGGTATGTGTGGTGAAATGGCTGGTGACCAAAAAGCTGTTCCACTTCTTGTCGGAATGGGACTTGACGAGTTCTCTATGTCAGCTACATCAATTCTTCGTACACGTAGCTTGATGAAGAAACTTGACACTGCTAAAATGCAAGAATACGCTAACCGCGCTCTTACAGAATGCTCAACAATGGAAGAAGTTCTTGAGCTTAGCAAAGAATATGTTAATGTTGACTAATTAACATGAGGAAGCTTTTAACGTAAAGTTAAAAGCTTTTTTAATGTTAAGAAACCTAAAATGTTAAGTGATTTTAGTTATGAAACTAGGATTTTTTATAATGAAAAATATGCATTTTTTTGGATAAAATAAAAGAATCTATTAATTTTTAAAATTCTATAAATTCTGATATTATTATCGTTATAATAGTGTTTAGGTGCATTTTTTTGAATTTATAAAGTATATTTATAAGTTTTATAATTATAACTATTTGACACTACAAATTTTTTGTCTAAATTTTCAGAATTTTTTCGTTTTAAAATATTGAAAAAAGCTAAAAAAGTGATAAAATGGAGTTATCACATTTAAAAGGAGATATCGCTTGACTAAACAATATAAAAATTACGTCAACGGTGAGTGGAAACTTTCTAAAGAAGAAATCAAAATTTATGCTCCCGCAACTGGTGAAGAACTTGGTTCTGTTCCTGCAATGAGCCAAGAAGAAGTAGACTACGTCTATGCATCAGCTAAAGCTGCTCAAAAAGCATGGCGTGCACTTTCATATGTAGAACGTGCTGAATACCTTCACAAAGCAGCTAATATTTTGATGCGTGATGCTGAAAAAATTGGTGCTGTACTTTCAAAGGAAATTGCTAAAGGTTATAAATCAGCTGTAGGTGAAGTTATCCGTACTGCTGAAATCATTAACTATGCCGCTGAAGAAGGCGTTCGTCTTGAAGGTGAAGTTCTTGAAGGTGGTAGCTTTGATCCAGCAAGCAAGAAAAAAATTGCTATCGTTCGTCGCGAACCAGTAGGTTTGGTGCTTGCTATTTCGCCATTTAACTACCCAATCAACCTCGCAGGTTCTAAGATTGCTCCTGCCCTTATTTCAGGGAATGTTGTTGCCCTTAAACCACCTACGCAAGGTTCTATCTCAGGTCTTCTTTTGGCTGAAGCATTTGCTGAAGCTGGACTTCCTGCAGGTGTATTTAGCACAATCACTGGACGTGGTTCTGTTATCGGTGACTACATTGTAGAACACGAAGCTGTTAATTACATCAACTTCACTGGTTCAACACCAGTTGGTGAACACATTGGTCACTTGGCTGGTATGCGTCCAATCATGCTTGAACTTGGTGGTAAAGACTCAGCTATCGTTCTTGAAGATGCTGATCTTGACTTGGCTGCTAAAAACATCGTTGCTGGTGCTTATGGATACTCAGGTCAACGTTGTACAGCCGTAAAACGTGTTCTTGTTATGGATAGCATTGCTGACAAGTTGGTTGAAAAAGTTTCTGCACTTGTAAACAACTTGACTGTTGGTATGCCGGAAGACAATGCTGACATCACACCACTTATTGATACAAAAGCTGCTGACTATGTTGAAGGTCTTATCAAAGACGCTCAAGAAAAAGGTGCTAAAGAAGTTATCTCATTCAAACGTGAAGGTAACCTCATCAGCCCGGTCTTGTTCGATAACGTTACAACTGACATGCGCTTGGCTTGGGAAGAACCATTTGGTCCAGTCCTTCCATTTATCCGTGTGAACTCAGTTGAAGAAGCCATTGAAATTTCAAACAAATCTGAATACGGTCTTCAAGCTTCTGTATTTACAAATAACTTCCCATTGGCATTCAAGATTGCTGAACAACTTGAAGTGGGTACTGTTCACATTAACAACAAAACACAACGTGGTACAGATAACTTCCCATTCCTTGGTGCTAAAAAATCTGGTGCTGGAGTGCAAGGTGTGAAATACTCTATCGAAGCTATGACAACTGTCAAATCTACTGTATTTGATATTGCCAAATAATACAGTTAAGGTTAGAACATTGTTCTAGCCTTTTTATTTTTTTCTGAAATAGGCGTAAGTAGACTTGTACTTTTTTTGAAATTTTTTAGAAATTATTTCTTTTTTCTAATGTTTTTACACTTTTAATTATGAAAACGCATACTTTTTTGATAGAATAAAGTTAACCATACAATAGGAGGTAGAAAATGGTAACACGTAATCAATTTTCAACTTTAGAAATGCGCAAATCAAGTCCGTATTTTTCTGCATTAAAAACTATTGTCGAAACAGCATTTTATGAAAATCAGGTTCACCCGATTAAAACCTTAGAAGAAGCTTATCAATTAGCTTCCAATGCTGCAGGTACAGTGATTTTGGATATGCCTGTCATTCATACTAAGGAATTGGGTCTACCTTCCTATGCTCGTGTGTTGTTAACAAATTCTGGAGCAGTAGTTGGACGAACAGCGAAAGCCCGTCGAATTTTTGGGCAAGATGAAGAGGAAGATGAGTGTTTGTTATCCATTGTCAGAAGTGCCGTCTACCAGGCACATCGTCGCCAATTTTACAAAGCAGATGCTATTGTTGGGTTAGATGAAGAATTTATGGTGCGTGCTCACTTGATGGTACCAGAAGAAGAGATCAATAACCTTTATTCATGGTTATTGAACTTTCAAATTCTGGATGAAGAATTCAAAAATCGTTTGAAAGTTTCTAAAGTCTACAATGAAGATGATATTTTTGTCTTCTTTAATCCAAGATGGTCTCATCCAGATTACCCAGATGGCTTGGTCTATTTTGATACTAATCACAACTGTGTAGCTATTTTAGGACTCAATTACTTTGGTGAATTGAAGAAAGCAACTTTGACACTTGCCTGGGGAACGGCTGCACGTAATGGTTACGTGTCATGCCACGGTGGTTTGAAGATTTTTCAAGGAAAAGAAGGTCAGAAGGATTATGTAGCTTCATTCTTTGGTTTGTCAGGTTCAGGAAAATCAACTTTGACTCACGCTAAACACAATGGAAAATATGATATCAAAGTTTTACACGATGATGCTTTTGTTATTTCTGAAAAAGATGGCTCATCAATTGCTCTAGAACCATCATATTTTGATAAGACAAACGATTACCCAACAGGACACCCTGAACAAGATTTCTTTGTGACAGTTCAGAACTGCGGTGTGACTTTGGATGAAAATGGTCGTAAAAAATTGATGACAGAAGATATCCGAAATGGTAACGGTCGAACGGTTAAATCTCGTTTCGCGACACCAAATCGTGTTGACCATATCGAAGAACCGATTAATGCCATCTTTTGGATTATGAAAGACGATTCTCTACCTCCATTGATTAAGGTTAATGACCCTCTCATGGCAGCAACGATGGGATGTACCTTGATGACTAAACGGTCAAGTGCTGAAAATATTGAAGGAAATAAGCAAACACTTGTCATCGAACCATTTGCCAACCCATTTAGGGTTTATCCGCTCGTTGAAGATTATCAAAAATTCCGTTCACTATTTGAAGGAGATGTTGATTGTTACATCATCAATACTGGTACTTACATGGGACAAAGTATTCCGAAAGAAGTTTCTTTAGGAATTATTGAAAAATTAGTTGATGGTGATGCTGAGTTTAAAGATTTTGGGCCAATCGAAGGTTTCCAATATTTAGATTTGGCAGAATACCCTGTTCATCATTTTGACAGCAAGTATAAACAACTCATCCGTTCACGTATGCAGTTCCGTTTGAATTATTTGCTTTCATTCAACCAAAACAATCCAAAGCTTGCTCTGCCAGTTGAAGCTATTTCACGTTTGGAAAAAGTGATTAATAATTTGAAATAGGACATAAAATCACGAAAAGGATGACAATGATTGTATATTGTCATATTTTAAGGACATAAAAAACGAGGCTGGACATTTTGTCCTAGTCTCGTTTTGCTTTGAGTTTATTTCAAATGTATTTTTTGATTTTTAAGATAAACTTCTGAAACAGGTGCGTATTTCTTGAGTTTTTTCAATTCTTCTTTGTGGGTAACGAAAGTAATCACCACACCTGATTTTCCCATACGTCCTGTACGTCCAGCACGGTGGGTGTAAGTTTCTTTATCACGTGCGAGGTCAAAATTGATAACGTATTCGAGGTTTTCAATGTCGATTCCACGTGCTACTAGGTCAGTAGCAAGAAGAAGTGAAAGCTCATGGTTCTTGAATTTTTCAAGAATAACTTTACGGAATTTAACGTTAATGTCAGAAGCAAGAGAAACGGCCTGAACATCGTTGAACTGTAGACGCTCTTCAGCAGCACCTAAATCAGATAGGCTGTTGAAGAAAACCAAGCCACGAAATTCTGGAATATTTGAGAATTTGCGAAGTAAGTCAAGGCGATCACGTTTATCAACAGAGATGTAGTAGTGAACGATTTGATCAAGTTTTTGATTAGAAAGGTCAATTGTCAAAGTGTTTTCTGCAAGAACTTCAGGGTCAACTTTATCAGTTGCACTCATGTAAATCATTTGGTGGTCACGTGGCACACGATGAATAATATTTTCAACGAAATGATATTGTGAGTCACTAAGCAATTCGTCAAATTCGTCTAAGATGATTGTGTCAACATTCATCATTTTGATTTTTTTATGTTTAACGAGTTCGAAGACACGACCTGGTGTTCCAATGAGAATTTCAGGACCTTTTTTCAAGCGTTCGATTTGACGTTTTTGGCTTGAGCCAGAAATAAAGAGTTGTGTAGACAGGTTTAATGGCTCAGCCCATGTTTTAGTGACTTCAAAAATTTGCCCAGCCAACTCGGTGTTTGGAGCTAAGATAAGCAGTTGCTGAGATTTTTTAGGTTTTAATTTTAGGAGTGCTGGAAAGAGATAGGCTAGGGTTTTACCAGTACCAGTTGGGCTAATGCCGAGTAAGTTATCTCCTTGTGAAATAGGTTCAAACACTTGTTTTTGAATGTCTGTTAGCTCAGAAAAGCCAAGTGTTTTTAGCTGTTCCTGCCAGACTTGTGGAAATTGTGAAATCATAGTTTTCCTTTTCTATTCTATCTAGTCTTTACTTCATTATAACATAGAAAAAGCTAACTTTTTTTATTTAAAGGGTAAGTAAGGGATTTCAATGTTTGAAAATTTTAAAAAAAGTAGTAGAATAGATAGGAAATATTTTTTATTTGGAGTAATAAATGCGTAAAAAACCTATTATTATTGGTGTGACTGGTGGTTCTGGAGGCGGAAAAACCAGTGTTTCTAAAGCAATTTTGGCTAACTTTCAAGACCAAAAAATTGCTATGATTCAACACGACTCTTACTACAAAGATCAAAGCCACTTGACTTTTGAAGAACGTGTTTCAACTAACTATGACCACCCACTTGCTTTTGATACTGATTTGATGATTGAACACATCAATGAATTGATTGCAGGTCGCCCAGTAGATATTCCAATTTACGACTACACACTACACACTCGTAGTGAAAAAACATATCGTCAAGAACCTCAAGATGTTATCATCGTTGAAGGTATCTTGGTCCTTGAAGACAAACGTCTTCGTGATTTGATGGATATCAAACTTTTTGTTGATACTGATGACGATATCCGTATCATCCGTCGTATTAAACGTGATATGGAAGAACGCGGACGTAGCCTTGATAGTGTTATTGAACAATACACTTCTGTGGTTAAACCAATGTTCCACCAATTTATCGAACCAACAAAACGTTATGCTGATATCATCATCCCAGAAGGTGCTTCAAACGTTGTCGCAATTGACCTTATCAACACCAAAATTGCTGCAATTTTGAAAGAAAATGGAGAATAAGTGAAGGGTTGGAAAATCCAGCTCTTTTTACTTTTGGTAATTATTTTCAGAAAATTTATTTTATTTAGATTATTCTGTTGACTTTTAATTAATAAAAGAGTATTATGTAAAAAAACGAAAAACATCGAAGGGAAAAAAGTCAATGATGTTCACAACAATGACAGTCTTGCTATTGCGTGATGAGGGCTAGTGCATAAGAGCATTAGTCCTGTTTGGCTTACCAAGCGGGATGAAAACATCTCGCTTAACCGTGAGATGTTTTTATTTTTATCTTAACGTTTTTGCTAGAATTAGAAAGAGGTTACTATGCGTAAAGTTGAATTTCTTGATACCACTCTTCGTGATGGTGAACAGACCCCAGGCGTGAATTTTTCTGTGAAAGAAAAAGTTGCTATTGCAAAGCAACTTGAAAAATGGGGAATTGCATCTATTGAAGCTGGTTTTCCAGCAGCAAGTCCAGATTCATTTGAAGCGGTTCGTCAAATTTCAGAAGCAATGACTACAACTGCTGTGTCTGGTTTAGCACGTTCTGTAAAGTCAGATATTGATGCGTGTTATGAAGCATTGAAAGATGCTAAATATCCACAATGTCATGTCTTCATTGCTACAAGTCCTATTCACCGCGAATACAAATTGAAAAAGACAAAAGAAGAAATTCTTGATATCATCAAAGAGCATGTAACTTATGCGCGTAGTAAATTTGACGTAGTTGAATTTTCACCAGAAGATGCCACACGTACTGAACTTGATTATCTGCTTGAGGTAGTTCAAACAGCGGTTGATGCAGGGGCTACTTACATCAATATTCCTGATACTGTAGGCTTTACGACACCAGAAGAGTTTGGAAATATCTTTAAGTATCTTATTGAAAATGTAACATCTGACCATGAGATTATTTTTAGCCCGCACTGCCACGATGACCTTGGTATGGCAACGGCTAATACGCTAGCAGCTATAAAGAATGGTGCTGGCCGTGTTGAAGGTACAGTAAATGGAATCGGAGAACGAGCTGGAAACGTAGCGCTCGAAGAAATTGCTGTCGCTCTTAATATTCGTGAGGACTATTATCAAGCAACCTCTGATATTGTTCTTAACGAAACAGTTAACACTTCAGAATTGATTTCTCGCTTCTCAGGTATTCCAATTCCTAAAAATAAAGCAGTTGTTGGTGGAAATGCCTTCTCACATGAATCAGGGATTCACCAAGATGGTGTGCTTAAAAATCCACTTACTTATGAAATCATTACACCAGAGCTTGTTGGGGTTAAGCACAACTCACTTCCGCTTGGAAAACTTTCAGGTCGACATGCTTTTGTTGAAAAATTAAAAGAACTTGAAATTGCGTTTGAAGAGGCTGAAATTAAACCACTCTTTGCTAAATTCAAAAAGTTGGCTGATAAGAAAACAGAAATTACAGACGCTGATATCCGTGCTTTGGTTGCTGGTACAGAGATTGAAAATCCAGAAGGCTTCCATTTTGGAGATTTGAAATTGACGTCTAATCCAGACGAAACGGTTACTGCTGAGGTGACAATGATTAATGCTGAAGATGAAGAAGTTGATGTAACAGCAGATGGTAAAGGTTCTGTTGAAGCTGTCTACAATGCCGTTGATAAATTCTTCAACCAAAAAGTTCGTCTTCTCAGCTATACAATGGATGCTGTGACTGATGGTATTGATTCTCAAGCTCGCGTGTCTGTATCAGTTGAAAACAGTGATTCAGGTACGATTTTTAATGCTTCAGGTATTGATTTTGATGTGTTAAAAGCTGGTGCGATTGCTTACGTGAATGCAAATGCGCTTGTTCAAAAAGAAAATGCGGGAGAAATTGGCAAATCTGTTTCATTTCGTGATGTGCCAACAAATGACTAAGAAAGGAAGTCGCGTGAGAATTTGATTATTTCACGCAAGGGATAAAGATGACTAAAAAAATTGTAACGCTAGCAGGAGACGGAATTGGTCCAGAGATTATGGCAGCAGGTCTTGAAGTTCTCGAAGCTGTCGCTAATAAAATTGGTTTTGATTATGATATTGATGCTAAACCTTTTGGTGGTGCGGGGATTGATGCCTGTGGGCATCCTCTGCCAAAAGATACTTTAGATGCGGCAAAAGCAGCGGATGCTATTTTGTTGGCAGCAATCGGTGGATCAAAATATGACAATGCGACAATTCGACCAGAGCAAGGCTTACTTGCTATTCGTAAAGAATTGAATCTGTTTGCTAATATCCGTCCTGTTCGTATTTTTGATGCGCTTAAACACTTATCACCATTAAAACCTGAACGCATTGAAGGGGTTGATTTTGTGGTGGTTCGTGAATTGACAGGTGGGATTTACTTTGGTGAACACAAATTAGAAGATGAAGCTGCGCGTGACATCAACGATTATTCAGCCCAAGAAATCCGTCGTATCATCCGTAAAGCTTTTGAACTAGCTCAAGTTCGTGGTAAGAAAGTCACTAGCATCGATAAACAAAATGTTTTGGCAACGTCAAAATTATGGCGTAAAGTTGCTGAAGAAGTTGCTCTAGAATTTCCTGATGTGACTTTGGAGCATCAATTGGTTGATAGCGCGGCTATGATTATGATTACTAACCCAGCTCGTTTTGATATTATCGTCACTGAGAACTTATTCGGTGATATTTTGTCAGATGAGTCAAGTGTCCTTCCTGGTACGCTTGGTGTGATGCCATCGGCTAGCCATTCAGAAAATGGTCTAAGCCTTTATGAGCCTATCCATGGTTCTGCCCCAGATATTGCTGGAAAAGGCATTGCAAATCCAGTCAGCATGATTTTGTCTGTAGCGATGATGCTTCGTGAAAGTTTTGGAGAATTAGCTGGTGCTGAAATGATTGAAGAAGCAGTTGATAAGACTTTTAACCAAGGCATTTTGACACGAGATTTAGGAGGTCAGGCAACTACAGCTGAAATGACAGCAGCCATTATTGCAAATCTATGAGTATAAAACAGTATGTCGTCTTTGTTTTCATTTTATGGAATGTTTTTGTCTTTATCACATATGGTGTTGATAAGATTAAGGCTATCAAGGGAAAATGGCGAATTCCAGAGAAAACCTTATTATGGGAGAGCATCTTATTTGGCAGTTTAGGTGCTTTTCTGGGCGGTAATTTTTTCCATCATAAAACCTTAAAATGGTATTTTAGAGCTTGTTGGTATCTTGGAATTATCATCAATGTTGTTTTTGCTTATTGGTATTTCATGATGTGGAAATGATGACAAGGACAGTGGAGGAAAATATGAGTGGAAAATCGATTTTTGATAAGCTTTGGGAGCGTCATGTGATTACAGGTGAAGAAGGCGAACCTCAGCTTATGTATGTTGACCAGCATTATATTCATGAAGTGACAAGTCCACAAGCCTTTCAAGGCCTTCGTGATGCTGGACGAAAGGTACGTCGACCTGAGTTAACATTTGGTACAACAGACCACAATGTGCCGACGGTTGACATTTTTAATATTCGTGATTTGATTTCAAAAAATCAAATTGACACTCTTGCAAGAAACGTTGAAGAATTTGGTATTGACGCAGCAACACATGGAAGCGAACGTCAAGGGATTGTTCATATGGTTGGTCCGGAAACAGGACACAGTCAACCTGGCAAATTTATTGTCTGCGGGGACAGCCATACGGCGACACATGGCGCTTTTGGAGCCATTGCTTTTGGTATTGGAACATCAGAAGTGGAGCATGTATTTGCAACGCAATGCATTTGGCAAATGAAACCTAAAAAAATGAAGGTCGAGTTTGTCGGCAAACCACAAAAAGGTGTTTATTCAAAAGACTTTATTTTGGCTTTGATTGCTAAATACGGTGTTGATGCTGGTGTGGGTTATGCGGTCGAATATTGTGGCGAAGCTATTGATGCTCTTTCAATGGATGAACGCATGACTATTGCCAATATGTCGATTGAATTTGGTGCTAAAATGGGCTTGATGAATCCAGATCAAAAGACCTTTGATTATGTGAAAGGTCGTGAGGCTGCACCAAAAGGTGAGAAGTTCGAAGAAGCAGTTGCTGACTGGAAAACATTGGTTTCTGATCCTGATGCAGAGTACGACAAGGTAATCACTATCGATGTTTCTGACTTGGCACCTATGGTGACTTGGGGGACAAACCCGGAAATGGGTGTTGAATTTGGTCAACCATTCCCAGAAATCAAAGACATGAATGACGAACGTGCTTATCACTACATGGACATGAAACCTGGTGATAAAGCAGGAGATATTGATTTGGGTTATGTCTTTATCGGTTCTTGTACTAATGCTCGACTTTCAGACCTTCAATTAGCAGCTAAGATTGTCAAAGGAAAACACATTTCTCCAAAATTGACAGCTATCGTTGTTCCAGGATCTCGTCCTGTTAAGAAAGAAGCAGAGCGCCTTGGACTTGATAAGATTTTTTTGGATGCTGGATTTGAATGGCGCGAACCAGGATGTTCGATGTGTCTTGGGATGAATCCAGACCATGTGCCAGAAGGTGTTCATTGTGCCTCAACAAGTAACCGTAACTTTGAAGGACGCCAAGGTTTTGGAGCGCGTACACATCTTTGTAGTCCTGCTATGGCGGCAGCGGCAGCGATTGCTGGTAAATTTGTAGATGTTCGTCAACTATCAGAAGTAGAATAAAGGAGAGAGACCATGGAAAAATTTACCGTTTATACAGGGGAGTCTGTCCCTCTGATGAATGATAATATTGACACTGACCAATTAATTCCAAAGCAATTTTTAAAAGCTGTCGATAAAAAAGGTTTCGGGAAAAATCTTCTTTTTGAATGGCGCTACCTTAATGATAATTACGATGAAAATCCTGACTTTATCTTTAATCAGCCTGAATATCGTGATGCAACTATCCTGATTTCAGGAGATAACTTTGGCTCAGGATCATCACGTGAACACGCTGCTTGGGCGCTTGAAGATTATGGATTTCGTTGTGTGATTGCGGGTTCATTTTCAGATATTCATTATAATAATGAATTAAAAAATGGCATGCTTCCCATTGTTCAACCATTGGAAGTGCGCCAAAAATTAGCGGCTCTACCAGCAGGAGAAGAAATTACTATCGATTTGCCAAATCAAGTCATCAAATCATCAGCTGGCGAATTTCCATTTAAAATCGATAGTGAGTGGAAACGTAAGCTTGTTCTTGGTCTTGATGATATTGGGACTACTCTTCAGTATGAAGAATTGATTTCAGCCTACGAAAAAAACCGTCCAAGTTACTGGCAATAAAGTATTAAGCAGTAGGCAACTTAACTAAGTAGTCATTTTAATATAAATTGAGTTGAGATGCCATTGTCTCAGCTCTTTTTTACGTTAAATTCACTAAAATATCATTTTTTCAAAGTATGACGAAGTAGGCTTTTTTTGATATAATTAAGCTTATGGAAAATACTAAGAAAATTGAGAATTATGAAATCATGTTAGCGCAAGCAAATGCTTTGTTTTCTAACGAAAAAAACTTGTTGTCTAACCTTTCAAATGCAAGTGCACTCTTGAAGATGACTTTGCCAAATTCTGTTTTTACTGGCTTTTACCTTTTCAATGGTGAAGAGTTGCTTCTTGGGCCATTCCAAGGTGGGGTATCTTGCGTACACATTAAACTTGGTAAAGGTGTTTGTGGAGAATCAGCAGCTAAACGTGAAACAATGATTGTCGCAGATGTGACAAAACATGCTAACTATATCGCTTGTGACTCAGCGGCCATGAGTGAAATCGTTGTTCCAATGGTCAAAGATGACAAACTTGTTGGTGTTTTAGATTTGGATTCACGTTTGACAGATGATTATGATGCTGTTGACCAAGAGTATCTTGAAAAATTTGCAGCTATTCTTGTCGAAAAATCCTATTGGAATCTAGATATGTTTGGAGTTGAAAAATAATGTATCAAGCCCTCTATCGAAAATACCGTAGCCAAACTTTTGATGAAATCGTTGGGCAAACGGTTATTTCAACGACTTTAAAACAAGCAGTTTCTTCTGGCAAAATTAGCCATGCTTACTTGTTTTCAGGTCCACGAGGAACTGGTAAAACCAGTGCCGCTAAAATTTTTGCAAAGGCTATGAACTGCCCTCACCAGGTCAATGGTGAGCCATGTAATCATTGCGATATTTGTCGTGATATCACAAATGGTAGTCTTGAAGATGTCATTGAGATTGACGCGGCGTCTAATAATGGGGTTGATGAAATTCGTGAAATTCGTGATAAGTCAACCTACGCGCCAAGCCGTGCTACTTATAAAGTTTACATCATCGATGAAGTTCACATGCTTTCAACAGGGGCATTTAATGCGCTGCTAAAAACCTTAGAAGAGCCAACAGAAAATGTTGTTTTCATCTTGGCGACTACTGAACTGCATAAAATTCCTGCGACGATTTTGTCACGTGTCCAACGTTTTGAATTTAAAGCAATTAAGTTAGCAGCTATTCGAGACCATTTGGCTGATATTCTTGGCAAAGAAGGCATTACATACGAAGAAGATGCTTTAACCTTGATTGCACGCTGTGCAGAAGGTGGAATGCGTGATGCTTTGTCTATTCTTGACCAAGCGCTAAGTCTTACAAGTGGTAATCATGTCTCACTTAGCATTGCTGAAGAAATCACAGGTAGCATTTCAATGACGGCTTTGGATGATTTTGTAGCAAATGTTTTAGCCAATCAAACTAGCCAAGCTCTGGCAAATCTTGAAACAATTTTCGATAGTGGTAAAAGCATGAGTCGTTTTGCGACGGATTTATTGAATTATCTTCGTGATTTATTAGTGGCTCAAAGTGGTGGTGAAAACACCCACACGAGTCAAGTTTTTCAAGAGAATTTGGCTAATGTTCAACAAGACCTTATCTTTGCGATGATTGACTTGGTGACCAAAGTTTTACCTGAAATCAAAAATGGTGTTCAGCCTAAGATTTACGCCGAAATGTTGACCATTCAGTTGTCAGAATTAGGTAAGCAAACCGCTCTAACTCAGGTGCCAGAAGGAATATCGGATGAGTTAGCTAGACTACAGTCAGAAATCAAAGACTTGAAAAATCATCTAGCTAATTTGGACAGCTCTGAGATTTCACCAAAATCAACCAAGCGTCCAAAAACAAATTCTAGCTATCGCTATAAAGTTGACCGTGTCAAGATTTTAACTATCATGGAAGAAACGATTGTTGATAGTCAGAAATCAAGAGAGTATCTTGAAGCCCTTAAAGGCGCTTGGAATGAAATTTTAGATAGTATTTCTGCTCAAGACCGCGCGCTTTTGCTTGGTTCTGAACCAGTTCTTGCAAATAGTGAAAATGCTATTTTGGCTTTTGATGCAGCTTTTAATGCTGAGCAAGCTATGAAACGAACAGACCTTAATGACATGTTTGGAAATGTCATGAGTAAAGCTGCTGGTTTTTCACCAAATATTTTGGCGGTGCCACGAAAAGACTTTAACAGCATTCGAGCTGAATTTGCTCAAAATCTAAAAAAGAAAAAACAAAATCCAGTAGAAGAAGTTAAAGATGACTCTTTTATTCCAGAAGGTTTTAATTTTCTAGCAGATAAAATTAACAAAGTAGAAGATTAAAAGGAAGTTTCGATTGAAACTTCCTTTTAACTTGAAATCGTGACGGCGATAACTGCTAAAAGCAGTTATCTATGCTATAATAAAGATATGACTATAAGACGTTTTATTTTAATGGCACTCATGTGCGCCTTTGAAACCTACTTTTTTAATGAATGTTTATTTAATGGTGATTATTTCTTTGCTTTTTTTTGGGGGCTATTTTTGCTACGTGACCTTCAACGTGCTTATGCGGTTGATAAAGTTTTGCAAACTTTGACATCAACTACCAAGAAGAAAGACTAATTTCACCGCTACGAAGCAATTTTTCTTGACCGTTGTCGAGTTTGACAATCAGGTGTCCTTGATTGGTAATGTCTTGGGCAATTCCTGAGTATAGACAATCATTCTCTGTAAAAGTCACTTGTTTATCCAAGACAAGTGATTTTTCTTTGTAAACTTTGATTAAATCTTTTTCTGGAATAGTGAAGAAGAGTTTCCAAATTTCGGTGATGAGTTGGTTGCGCGTGATGCTAGGTTGCTCAGAAAAAATTGAACCAGCTTTTTCGGAAATGTCATCTGGAAATTTCGTAACGTGAAAATTAATGCCAACGCCGATAATGACATCGGTAATCAAGCCTGTTTCAACCGATGAGATAGCTTCGGTTAAAATGCCAGCGATTTTTTTACCATTGTAATAGATGTCATTGACCCATTTGATGTCTGTTTCGATGCCAGTTAGTCGCGAAATGGCTTTAACAACGCTTGAGGCTACCATAAGCGTATAGGGTTTTACTTCGTCGAAAGGAACGTTTGGTTTTAAGTGAAGTGACATATAAATGCCACCTTGTTTTGAGGCAAAAAACTGTCTACCAAATCGTCCTTTAGCTTGTTCTTGGCTTGGCGCTAAGTAGAGGTGCGCTTCTTTATCTTCATCTAAGTTATTTTTGGCGTCTAACTGTGTGGATTGGCTTTTTTCGTTGAGACTAACAGCTATTATTAAATCTTTAGAAATGATTTCTGGAAGTAGCAAGTCACCTGAGAGAATTTTGTAGCCACGTTTTTTAACAGAGTCAATCTGAACACTTTTTTCTTCTAAAGTTTTGATGGCTTTCCAAATAGCGGTTCTAGAGAGTTCAAATTCACTTGCTAACTTTTCTCCGCTAATGTATTCACTTTGGTTTTGTAAATAATGATAAATTTTTTCGTAGGTTTTCATACCAATAGTATAATATATTTTTTCTAAATATTCTTAATGAAAAATGAATTTGTTACGAAATGGTAAGAATTTTTTTATAGGCAATTTGGGTAAAACGTGGTACAATATTCTAGTTAATGAGTCCCGATAAGACAATCTGGCGGTTTAATAACGTGTTATTCTTCGTTAGCTTATCTTGATATACTTCAGTATTATCTGCGATTTCACTGCCTTGACTAACCCGCCACTAACTGCGCCATATCTTTTTTTGAAGATACAGATTGGTACTTTGTAACTCACTAGAAATGTCTGCTACTGAACGTAGCTAGTCATTTCACGAAAAGCCGCTATGGCGCTTTCCTAAGTGACTTATTAGGTCAAAAACTAAAAGATAATCGTTTTAGTTTTTGACCGTCATAACTCTCACTGAAATGATGCTATTTTTGTACAGATATTTCAAGGAAAAAACTTTTCCGACATTTTAATGCCTAGAGGTGTTAGAATGAAAAAATAATGATATGGGGGGACATTTTTATGTCAGAACGTAAACTTTTCACGTCTGAATCAGTTTCTGAGGGGCATCCAGATAAGATTGCAGACCAAATTTCAGATGCTATTTTAGATGCTGTGTTGGAACAAGATCCTGATGCACACGTTGCAGCAGAAACGGCTGTATACACTGGGTCAGTCCATGTTTTTGGGGAAATTTCAACAACAGCTTATGTTGATATTAACCGCATTGTTCGCGATACTATCGCAGAAATCGGTTACACAAATGCTGAGTATGGCTTCGCTGCTGAATCAGTTGGGGTTCATCCATCATTGGTTGAACAATCACCTGATATTGCACAAGGGGTTAACGAAGCATTAGAGGTTCGTGGAAATGCTGATCAAGATCCACTTGACTTGATTGGTGCTGGTGACCAAGGTTTGATGTTTGGTTTTGCTGTTGATGAAACACCAGAATTGATGCCATTACCAATTTCACTTTCTCATAAATTGATTAAAAAATTGGCAGATTTGCGTAAATCAGGAGAAATTTCATACCTTCGTCCAGATGCAAAATCACAAGTCACAGTTGAATATGATGAAAACGACAAACCAGTTCGTGTCGATACTGTCGTTATCTCAACTCAACATGACCCAGAAGCAACCAACGAACAAATTCACAATGACGTGATTGAAAAAGTCATCAAAGCAGTTATTCCAGCTAAATACCTTGATGATAAGACTAAATTCTTCATCAATCCAACTGGTCGTTTCGTAATCGGTGGTCCTCAAGGGGATTCTGGTTTGACTGGTCGTAAGATTATCGTTGATACTTACGGTGGTTATGCACGTCACGGTGGTGGTGCTTTCTCTGGTAAAGACGCTACAAAAGTTGACCGTTCTGCATCATACGCTGCACGTTACATCGCTAAAAACATTGTTGCTGCTGGTTTTGCAAGCAAAGCAGAAGTACAATTAGCTTATGCTATCGGTGTGGCACACCCAGTTTCAGTTCGTGTTGATACATTTGGCACTAACACAGTTGCTGAAAGCAAATTAGAAGCTGCTGTTCGTGAAGTCTTCGATCTTCGTCCAGCAGGTATCATTAAGATGCTTGATTTGAAACGTCCAATTTACCGTCAAACAGCTGCTTACGGACACATGGGACGTACAGATATCGATCTTCCATGGGAAAAACTTGATAAAGTCGATGCTCTGAAAGAAGCTGTAAAATAAATATAGAAACGTTGTACTGATAGTGCGGCGTTTTTTTATCCTAGATTTTTTGTTTCAAAAATATGGGAAAATTTTTTCAATCTTTTGCTAGACTATACAGTAGGAGGTGAGAGTAATGATTTCATGATTTAATCAAACAATGACCTACCTTGAAAGTGTATTAACGACCGAAAGCGATAAGCAAAAAATTCAACACTTATCAGGATATTCCTATGCTATGTTTTCTCGTTTATTTTCTGTCTTAGCAGATATGACCTTATCGGAGTATTTGCGTAAGCGTAGATTATCAGAAGCAGTTAATGATTTGAAAATGTCATCTGATAAGGTGATTGATATTGCTATGAAATATGGTTATGATTCTGCGGATAGTTTTAGCGCAGCTTTTAAAAATGCCACGGTTCAATGCCAACTGAAGTTCGTAAGGAAATTCCCTACAAAGTATTTCCAAAAGTTTACTTATCATTAACGGTAAGTGTAGGTAAGTCTATGAATGTCACAATTGAAAAGAAAGCGGCTTTTGCGGTTGCTTGTGTTTTAGCATCGCAGATTGAAAGTAAAGATTGCCCAGGAGTTTGGGATGAACTCTATGCTAAATTTGATATTGCTGATTTAAAAGCATTAGGAAATGGTCAAAGTTTGGGTGTCTGCTCAGATCTCTCATCAGGTGTAGGACTTAATTACTTAGCGGGATATGATGTTACAGATAAGAAAAAGGCACAAGAGTTGGGCTTGAGTCTTTTAGAAGTAGCAGAAACGCAGTATGCAATTGTTCCAGTCAGAGGCAATGTTCCAGAGTCTATTCACGAAGCTTGGAAATATGTTCTTGAAGTATTTTTTCCAGAAAATGGTTATCGCCACTCTGGTGCTCCAGATTTTGAGGTTTATGCAGAAGGAGATATTCACGCTGAAGATTATAAAATGGCTTTGTGGATGTCGATTGTTAAAGAATAGGTTAAATAGCTGACCAATATTTTTAATAAAGTCCATCAATTTGTTACACTTGCCATAAAGTAGACATTTGAAACAGGTTTAAGCTTGATTTTGAAGGTTTTTGACTAAAAAAGTTTGAAAAATAAAAGTAATAGTTTCTGCTTATAATATTAAAACACGAAAAAATATGACAAAATCTTAACAAAATGTCAAAATATTCACTATAATCAATTTGTCAAATGTCATAATCTATGATAAAATGAAAAGGTTGAATTCTAGCAGAAAGTTTTGAATGTATGCGTAAAATTGTTATTAATGGTGGCAAACCTTTAAAGGGAGAGGTTGCTATTTCAGGTGCTAAGAATAGTGTTGTGGCTTTGATTCCAGCAGCTATTCTATCTGATGATATTGTTATTTTGGATGGAGTTCCTGCCATTTCCGATGTTGATAGTTTGATTGAGATTATGGAAGTGATGGGAGCTAAGATTAAGCGAGAAGGCGAAACGCTCGAAATCGATCCACGTGGTGTTAAAAATCAACCAATGCCATATGGAAAAATCAATAGCTTGCGTGCTTCTTATTATTTCTATGGTAGTTTACTTAGCCGATTTGGTGAAGCAACAGTAGGTCTTCCAGGTGGTTGCGACCTTGGTCCTCGTCCAATTGACCTTCACTTGAAAGCTTTTGAAGCTATGGGAGCTCAAGTATCTTATGAAGGCGAAGCAATGCGTCTTGCAACAGATGAAGAACCAATTCATGGAGCTCATATCTATATGGATACTGTTAGTGTTGGTGCAACAATCAACACAATACTTGCTGCGACAAAAGCTAAAGGTCGTACTATCATCGAAAATGCCGCTCGTGAACCAGAAATCATTGATGTTGCGACATTGTTGAACAATATGGGAGCTCATGTCCGTGGTGCAGGTACTGACGTTATCACTATTGAAGGGGTTGAAAGTCTTCATGGAACACATCACCAAGTCATTCCTGACCGTATTGAAGCAGGTACTTATATTGCTATGGCAGCAGCAATTGGTGAAGGGGTTCGTATCACTAACGTCCTTTATGAACACTTAGAGAGTTATATTGTAAAACTCGAAGAAATGGGTGTTCGTATGACGGTCGAAGAAGATGCTATTTTTGTTGAAAAACAATCAACTCTAAAAGCTGTTTCAGTTAAAACATCACCATATCCTGGTTTTGCGACTGATTTGCAACAACCTATCACACCGTTATTGTTGGTAGCAGAAGGTCGTGGTACGATTTTGGATACTATCTATGAAAAACGTACTAACCACATCGCTGAATTGGTGAGAATGGGTGCGGATATTTCAATTGTTGGCGGACGTATTGCTTATCAAGGACCTAATAAATTGACAGGAGCACCTGTTAAAGCATCAGACTTGCGTGCTGGTGCAGCTCTTGTGACAGCCGGTCTGATGGCAGATGGTCAAACAGAAATTACCAACGTTGAATTTATTTTACGTGGTTACTCAAATATTATCGAAAAATTGACAGCCTTAGGTGCTGATATTAAATTAATCGAAGAATAAAAGGAGCCTTAGGTCTTCTTTTTTTGTTTGAATTCTGCTAAACCAAATATTAAAGTCATGTGTTATAATAAGGTCATGGATATTTGGACGCGTTTGGGACGTTATGCCTCTTTTGAAACAGAACGCATGTATTTACGTCCTTTTACATATAAGGATAGTCAGGATTTTTTTGAGATTTGTAGCAATCCTGATAATCTTCGTTTTATTTTTCCAAGTCGTGCGACGCGTGAGGAGAGTGATTTTGTCATGGTTTATTATTTTATGAAGGAACCGCTTGGTGTTTGGGCGATTGAAGACAAAAAAACTCATAAAATGATTGGCTGTATTCGTTTTGAAAAACTTGACCCTAGTCGTATGACAGCAGAAATTGGTTATTTTATGAACAAAGCTTTCTGGGGCGAGGGGTTAATGACAGAGTGCTTAAAAACACTTGCTTTTTTGAATTTTCAAGAGTTAGGCTTGCAAAATTTGCATGTGATTGCTCATGCAGAAAATATAGCCAGTCAACGAGTAGCACAAAAATCAGGTTTTCGTTTGAAGCGTCAATTCAAGGGAAGTGACCGCTATAGCCGAAAAATGCGCGATTATGTTGATTATCAGTTGAGTAAAGGTGACTATCATTATGAGTAAACATCAGAAAATATTAGAGTATCTGGAAAATTTAGCGGTTGGTAAGCGCGTGAGTGTGCGTAGTATTTCTAATCACTTAAATGTTAGTGATGGGACCGCTTATCGTGCCATTAAAGAGGCTGAAAATCGTGGCATTGTTGAGACAAGACCTCGAAGCGGAACGGTTCGTATTGAAAAGAAACCTGCCGTGCGCATTGAGCGATTAACTTATTCAGAAATTGCTCGTATTAGTGATTCAGAGGTTTTGGCAGGAAAGGCTGGGCTTAGTCGTGAGTTTAGCAAGTTTTCGATTGGTGCTATGACACAAGAAAATATCTTGCGTTATCTGGTTAAGGGTGGACTTTTGATTGTTGGGGACCGTGAAAACATCCAATTGCTTGCGCTTGAAAAACATAATGCCATTTTGGTGACTGGAGGATTTTCTGTCTCAGAAGCCGTTATTCGTCTAGCTGATGAGCTTGACATTCCTGTCATGGTGACTAATTACGATACGTTTACGGTTGCCACGATGATTAACCATGCTTTGTCTAATTTACGTATTAAGACAGATTTGACAACAGTTGAGCAAGTTTATCAAGTCAAAGCAGAATATGGATTTTTGCACGAAGGTGACACCGTGCGTGATTTTAACACCTTGATTAAGCAAACCAAGAATGTTCGTTTCCCGGTTGTTAATAGTAAGAATCTTGTTGTTGGTGTTATCAGTATGTTTGACGTTGTTGATAAGGAAAATAACGTTGATATCAAGAGTATCATGTCTCGCAATTTGATTGTCGCTAAACCGCAAGCAAGTCTGGCTAATATTAGTCAAAAAATGATTTTTGAAGACCTTAATATGCTTCCAGTTGTAGCAGAAGATTTGACTTTACTTGGAGTGATTACACGACGTCAGGCTGTCGAGAATTTACAGAACCTACAGCATTCAAGTCCTTACACTTACAGTGATCAGATGCTGTCTAATTTGAAGCAAGAAGATGGTGTTTACCAATTCATCGTTGAACCAGCGATGATTGACCATGCAGGAAATTTTGCGCAAGGCGTTCTGACTGAATTTATCAAAGAAATTAGTGTTCGAGTCTTAACGAAAAAACACCAAAAGAATATTATTATTGAACAATTGATGCTTTATTTCTTGCAAGCTGTTCAGATTGATGATCGTTTGGTGATTCAACCAAGGATTATTACAGAAAAACGTCGTAGCTCGGTGATTGATTTTGAAATTCTTTTAGATGATCAAATTGTCGCCAAAGCTTTGGTAACGACAAAAATAAATTAATTTTTTCTATCAAAAAGTGACTAAAACGTTACCTTTTTGACAGTTTAGTGACTATCAGTGTATAATTAAGAGTACTGATTCTTTTTAGAGTTTATTATAGGAGATAGATAATATGATTACATTAAAATCAGCTCGTGAAATCGAAGCAATGGATCGCGCAGGAGATTTCCTTGCTTCTATCCACATCGGTTTACGTGATGTTATTAAACCGGGTGTTGACATGTGGGAAGTTGAAGAATATGTTCGTCGCCGTTGTAAAGAAGAAAATGTTCTTCCGCTTCAAATTGGTGTTGATGGTTCAATCATGGATTACCCATATGCTACATGTTGTGGTCTTAACGATGAAGTGGCTCACGCTTTTCCACGTCACTACATCCTAAAAGAAGGCGATTTGCTTAAAGTTGATATGGTTATGAGTGAACCACTTGATAAGTCAGTGGTTGACGTATCAAAACTAAACTTTGATAACGTTGAACAAGTTAAAAAACACACGCAATCATATTCTGGTGGTGTCGCTGACTCATGCTGGGCATATGCGGTTGGTGAGGTTTCACAAGAAGTTAAAGATCTTATGGACGTCACAAAAGAATGCCTTTATATCGGTATTGAAAAAGCAGTCGTTGGAAACCGTATTGGTGATATCGGTGCAGCTATTCAAGAATATGCTGAAAGCCGAGGATATGGAGTTGTTCGTGATTTAGTAGGTCACGGTGTTGGTCCTACAATGCACGAAGAACCAATGGTCCCTCACTATGGTAAGGCTGGTCGTGGACTTCGTTTGCGCGAAGGAATGGTATTGACTGTTGAACCAATGATTAATACAGGAACATGGGAAATCGATACTGACATGAAAACTGGCTGGGCTCACAAAACTCTTGATGGTGGGCTATCATGTCAATACGAACACCAATTTGTTATCACAAAAGACGGTCCTGTTATTCTAACAAGCCAAGGAGAAGAAAGAACTTACTAAGATGAAGCGAAAGCAATTCTTAGATAAATTATGGTCTAAATTAGAGTGGCAACCCCTGCAAGTTTATTTAAAACATTATCGCAGTGCTGAGATTGATTTATCAGCAATTGCCGTTGCTTATTATTTACTGCTAACAGCCTTTCCGCTGATTGTTATCGCAGCTAATATTTTCCCTTATCTGAACATTGATGTTAATATTTTGTTGGCATTTATGAAGAAAAATTTGCCGACTAACCTCTATCCGTCAGTATCGGCTATTACGATTGATATTTTTTCAGAACCTTCAGGTAGTATTTTGGGAGTTGCCACTTTAACAGCATTTTGGACTATGTCTAAATCGTTGACCTCTCTTCAAAAAGCAATTAATAAAGCCTATGGCGTAGCGCAACATAGAGATTTTGTGATTGGCCGATTAGTGGGAGTTATTGGAAGTCTTTTGATTCTTTTCTTACTAACTTTCGTTTTAATCTTTTCGACCTTTTCAAAAGCTGTTTTGCAAGTGATTAATTCATACTATGATTTAAGTGACACGATGGCTACTGTAATTTTGAATCTAGCACAGCCGGTGACAGTCTTAACCATTGTTATTGGATTGATGTTACTGTATTTTATTCTACCTAACGTCAAAATTCGACGTTTTCGCTACATCTTACCAGGAACCATTTTTACCTCGGTCGTCATTGTGTTCTTGAATAACTTGTTTAGTAGTTATATTCTAAGAACCTTTGAACGAATGGTTGACATTAAAACATTTGGATCAGTTGTGATTTTTGTATTAATGTTATGGTTTATCTTTCTTGCCCACATCTTGATTTTAGGAGCGATTTTTAACGCCACTTATCAAGAACTGCGTCAAGGAAAAATGGAAAGTAGACGAGGCGATTTGTTGTCACTTTTAGCACAACGAGGCAAAAAAAAATAACACCTTTGGGTGTTATTTTTTGTCTTTAAAGACTAATAATTTGCTAAGGACGTAATTGAAGACGATGATTAATACTTGAGAAAAGAGAGTTTCGATAGCATTGATCATTGAAATGTTGTCGTTAACAAATTGTCCGATAATGTGCGGAAACTTTGTAACCAAGAAAAATGCCAAAGCTAAATCCAAAATGAGTGTTGACAAACGTGTAATGGTGAATTTGACCAAACGCTCAAACCAACCTTTACGAACTTGATTAAAAACAAAATAATCATTGGTAAAGAAGGCAAATAAAATGGCAACAATATTAGCAATGACAGCTGAGAAAGTTGCTGAGCTAGTCAATGAAAAGATAAGTAAACGTGTCCCCATGTAGACAAGAGTTGTTAGAACACCGAAAAAGAGATACTTAAAAACTTCGCTTGTGATTAATTTTTTCATAGCTCTACTATATCAAATTTTAGAAAAATGTGCTATACTTTTAAGCGTTGTCTTGACGACCCTTGGTGCTTAGTTCCCTTTCACCAAGCATATTACAAACGTTGGAAGCTAGCCTTTCAAACGTCAAAGGAGAAAAAATGGAAAAATTCACTATGCGTGATTTTGTTCGAGTTGCCCTTGTTGCAGCACTTTATGTTGTTTTAACAATCACACCGCCTCTAAATGCGATTTCTTACGGTGCTTATCAGTTCCGAGTGTCAGAAATGTTAGTATTTTTGGCTTTTTATAATCGTAAATATATTATCGGCTTAACAGCAGGTTGTATGATTGCTAATTTATACAGTTTTGGATTAATTGATGTCTTTGTCGGTGGCAGCCAGACTTTTGTTTTTTTGACGCTGGGTGTTATGTTGTTTGACCGCTATAAAGATCAATATCTCTTTAATGGTTTATTTAACAAAGCATTCTTTTATTTCTCACTATTATTTGCGGCTTCAATGTTTACCATTGCCACCGAGTTACATATTGTTGCCAATGCACCTTTCTTGATGACTTGGTTTACTTCAGCTGTTGGAGAACTTGCTTCCCTTCTAATTGGCTCACTTGTCATGGATAAATTAGCGAGTCGTATTAAATTAACGCCTTAATAGACATAAAGAATTTCCAAATTGGAAGTTCTTTTTTTCTATATAATATCTTCAAAAAATGATAAGTTTTAAAGAGTATTTTTCATTAGATGTGTTAAAATAGTATGTATGAAAGAACGTATTCAAAAATTGGTTGATGAACTCAACCAGTATCGAAAAGAGTATTATACACAAGACCAACCAACGGTCTCTGATAGTGAGTATGACAAGCTCTATCGTGAATTGGTAGAGCTTGAAAAGTCTAATCCAGACTTGGTTTTGCCGGATAGTCCGACACAAGCAGTTGGGGGTCTTATTTTAGATGGCTTTGAAAAATATCAACATGAAACACCATTGTATAGTTTACAAGATGCTTTTTCACGTGAGGAATTAGATGATTTTGATCGTCGCGTCAAGGCAGAATTTCCAAATGCATCTTACATGGCTGAGCTTAAGATTGATGGACTTTCAGTATCATTAGTCTACGTAGACGGTGTACTTCAAGTTGGTGCAACACGTGGTGATGGTTCAATCGGTGAAAATATCACTGAAAATGTCAAACGCATCAAAGACATTCCACACAAATTGGAAGAGCCTTTGACAATCACGGTTCGAGGCGAAGCTTATTTGCCGAGAGAATCTTTTGATAAGATTAACGAAGAACGTCGGGAAAGTGGTCAGTCAGAATTTGCCAATCCTCGTAATGCCGCAGCTGGTACCCTTCGTCAGTTGAATACTGCAGTCGTTGCAAAACGTAATCTAGCAACCTTCTTGTACCAAGAAGTGGCGTCAACAAGTATGACCACACAAAATGACGTTTTAGAAGAATTGTCTCGTTATGGTTTTTCAGTTAATCCAAAACGCATTACAACATCTTCAATGGAAGATATCTGGGCATTTATTCAAGAAGTGGCTGCAGAGCGTGATAGCCTTCCGTATGATATTGACGGTATCGTTATTAAGGTTAATAGCCTTGCTATGCAAAAAGAACTTGGATTTACAGTTAAGGCACCACGTTGGGCGATTGCTTATAAATTCCCAGCTGAAGAAAAAGAAGCTGAGATTTTGTCTGTAGATTGGACGGTTGGACGTACAGGTGTTGTTACACCAACAGCTAATTTGACACCGGTTCAACTCGCAGGAACAACTGTTAGTCGTGCGACTTTGCACAATGTGGATTATATTGCTGAAAAAGATATCCGAATCGGAGATACCGTAATTGTCTACAAAGCGGGAGATATTATTCCAGCGGTGCTTCACGTGGTTGAAAGTAAGCGTGATAAGCAAGTTCCAATGCCAATTCCTGAATCTTGCCCATCATGTGGTAGTGAGTTGATTCACTATGAAGATGAAGTGGCACTTCGTTGTATCAATCCACTTTGTCCAAGCCAGATTCAAGAACGCCTAACGCATTTTGCTAGTCGTGATGCCATGAATATCACTGGTTTAGGTCCATCAATCGTTAAGAAACTCTTTACAGCAGATTTGGTTCATGACGTTGCAGACATTTATCGACTAAGTGTCGAAGATTTGCTGACGCTCGATGGTTTTAAAGAAAAATCAGCTGAAAAACTTTACAATGCTATCCAAGCATCAAAAGCTAATTCAGCAGAAAAATTATTATTTGGTTTAGGAATCCGTCATGTTGGTGCTAAAGCAAGTCGTCAGCTCCTAGAAGTTTTTGAAAGTATCGAAAACCTTGTGGCAGCAGACGAAGAAGCTATTGCTAATATTGATGGTCTTGGAACAGTTATTGCTAAGTCATTGTGCAGCTATTTTGCAAAAAAAGAAGCTGAAGAACTCTTGGCAGAATTGAAAAATGCTGGTGTTAATTTTGCTTATCTTGGAAAGAAAGTTTCCAAAGATGCTCAATTAGCTGGTTTGACAGTGGTTCTAACTGGAAAACTCCAACGCTTAACGCGAAATGAAGCTAAAGAAAAGTTGCAGGATTTAGGAGCTAAGGTTACAGGTAGTGTTTCTAAAAAGACAGATATTGTCGTTGCAGGAGCAGATGCTGGATCAAAATTGACAAAAGCCCAAACTCTTGGGATTGACGTTCGTGATGAAGCTTGGTTAGAAAGTTTATAATTTTTTTGAGGTAATATAATATGGTCAAAAAACAAAAACGAGCACGTTTAATCTATAATCCGACCTCTGGCCAGGAAATTATGAAGAAAAACGTTGCCGAAGTTCTAGATATTTTAGAAGGCTTTGGTTATGAAACTTCTGCCTTTCAAACAACACCCGAAGAAAATTCAGCTCGCAATGAAGCTGAGAGAGTCGCAAAGGCTGGGTTCGATTTAGTCATTGCTGCAGGTGGAGATGGAACGATTAATGAGGTTGTTAACGGAATTGCTCCGCTAGAAAAACGACCAAAAATGGCAATTATTCCAACAGGTACGACAAATGACTTTGCACGTGCCCTTAAGATTCCTCGTGGAAATCCCGTTGAAGCTGCAAAAATTATTGGTAAAAACCAACTGATTCACATGGATATTGGACAAGCGTGTGAGGATACTTATTTCATTAATATCGCTGCTGCGGGTTCATTTACAGAATTGACTTACAGTGTGCCAAGTCAGTTAAAAACCATGTTTGGTTATTTAGCTTACTTAGCTAAGGGGGTTGAACTCTTACCTGGTATTCGTACGGTTCCAGTTCGAATTAAACATGAAAAAGGTGTCTTTGAAGGTGACGTGTCAATGATTTTTGCTGCTATTACTAATTCAGTTGGTGGCTTTGAACAAATCGCTCCAGATGCTAAACTTGATGATGGTAAATTCACTCTGATTTTAGTAAAAACAGCTAATTTGATTGAAATTTTACGCTTGATTCGATTAGTTCTTGATGGTGGTAAACACATCGGAGATAAGCGTATTGAGTACATCAAGACAGATTTCTTAGAAATTGAACCATTGTCAGATAAGAAAATGATGATTAATTTGGATGGAGAATACGGTGGTGATGCTCCAATTGTGCTTCGAAATCTTAAAAATCATATCACTTTCTTTGCTAACACAGATGAAATTTCAGATGATGCCTTGGTTTGGGATCAAGAAGATTTGGCTTTAGAGGCTATTGCTCAAAAATTTGCTCATGAAGTTGAAGATTTAGATGAGTCAATAGACAAATAACTCACACTTTAAATAGTAGAAAGTGTTTTCAAACTCATATGCAAAATTGACTATGAAAGCAGTTTCTGTACATTATGTCCAAAAATGTATTTTTCAACATCATTTGTATAGAAAATCTACCATAAAATGTTAGTAAATAAGGCTCATAAAGCCTAGAGGAAAGCGGATTTGACCGTTTTCCTTTTATTATTGCTCAAAAACTAAACAAAGGTTAAGTATAGTTTAGGAAAACGTTTCCTAAAACGGTGATTTCGTTGACAATTCCTTAAAATAGGACTAAAATAACGAAGTAAAAAATTTTAAAAGGAGATTCATATCATGTTGAATTTAAAAATCTTAGCACTTGGTCTTGCCGTACTAGGAGTTAGTATTGGTGAAGGTATCCTCGTTGCCAACATTGCAAAATCTGCAGCACGTCAACCTGAAATGTTCAGTAAATTGCAAACACTTATGTTCCTTGGAATAGCTTTCATCGAAGGTACATTCTTCGTCCTTCTTGCATGTACATTCTTCGTTGGATAATTCTAACTAAGAACTTTTAAAAAGAAGGAGGGATAAAGTTGGAAACATCTGTAAATCCAACAGCGCATGTCTTTGGTATTGAGTTTGACTTAACCATTTTAGCGATGTCTCTCTTGACGGTGATTATTTCCTTCGGTATCATTTTTTGGGCAACTCGAAAAATGACTTTAAAACCTAAAGGAAAACAAAATTTCATTGAGTATGTCTACGAGTTCGTACAAAATACGATTAAACCTAATCTTGGAGAATACACTCCTAAGTACAGCTTGTTGATGTTCACATTCTTCTTTTTCATTCTGATTGCTAACAACCTTGGTTTGCTAGTTAAATTGGAGTCTGAAGATTATAACTTTTGGACATCTCCAACATCAACTTTCATGGTCGATTTTACTTTATCTTTAATCGTTGCGATTGTTGTCCATGTTGAAGGTGTTCGAAAGAAAGGTGTCAAAGCATATTTGAAGGGTTACTTAAGTCCTTTCCCAATGATGCTTCCAATGAACATCTTAGAGCAATTTACTAACGTTTTGTCACTTGCTCTACGTTTATTTGGTAACATTTATGCTGGTGAAGTTGTTACTGCTTTGATTGTGGGTTTTGGTACAAAAAGCTTGATTTTTGCTCCATTGGCCTTTGCCCTTAACTTGGCTTGGGTTGCTTTCTCAGTCTTTATCGGATGCATTCAAGCGTACGTATTCACAATTTTGTCATCTAAATATATCTCAGAAGAACTTCCAGAAGATGAGGATGAATCTTAAGAAAGGAATAATCAATGGAAATACTAATCAATAGTACAAGTATTGGTAATATTATTATTACTGCTGGCTCAGTGATCCTTTTGTTGGTTCTCATCAAACTTTTTGCTTGGGAACAATTGACAGGGGTCTTTACCGCTCGTGAAGAAAAAATTGCTAATGATATTGATGGTGCAGAAGCAGCACGTAAAGAAGCAGAAGCTCTTGCTGCTAAACGTCAAGAAGAGTTAGCTGGCGCTCGTACTGAGGCCACTCAAATTATTGATGATGCCAAAGAAACTGGTAAAAATCAAGAGATTAAAATCGTCGCTGAAGCACACGAAGAAGCTAGTCGCTTGAAAGCTAAAGCTAATCAAGATATCGAACAAAGTAAAGCAGAAGCTCTTTCAAGTGTTAAAGGTGATGTCGCTGATTTGACTGTCCTTTTGGCAGAAAAAATCATGACAGCTAATCTTGACAAAGAAGCTCAAAGTAATCTCATTGATAGCTATCTTGACAAGCTAGGAGATGCCTAATGGATAAAAAGACACAAGCTCTTGTTGAGCAATATGCGAAAAGTCTCGTAGAAATTGCTATTGAAAAAGACAGTTTAGCTGAACTCCAATCAGAAACAGAAGCTTTGTTGTCTGTTTTTGAAGAGACAAACTTAGCTGACTTCTTGTCAAGTTTAGTCGTTTCACGTGATGAAAAAGTAAAACTTGTTAGGTTGCTTCAAGAGTCTAGTTCAGTTTACATGAACAATTTTCTTGAGGTAATTTTACAAAACGAACGAGAAGCGTTCTTGAAAGCCATCTTAGAAGGTGTTCAAAAAGATTTTGTTATCGCAACAAATCAACACGATATCGTTGTAACAACAGCGGTAGCTTTAACTGATGAACAAAAAGAACGTATCCTAGCTTTAGTTGCTGAAAAATTCGGTGTTAAAGCTGGAAAACTCGTTGAAGACATTGACGAATCAATCCTTGGTGGATTTGTTATCAATGTTAACAATAAAGTAATTGACACAAGTATTCGTCGTCAATTGCAAGAATTTAAAATGAATTTGAAATAGAAAGTGGTGTGACTTTTGGCAATTAATGCACAAGAAATTAGCGCTTTAATTAAAAAGCAAATTGAAAACTTCCAGCCAAATTTTGACGTCACAGAAACTGGTGTTATCACTTATATCGGTGATGGTATTGCTCGTGCTCGTGGTCTTGATAATGCCATGAGTGGAGAACTTCTTGAATTTTCAAATGGTGCTTTCGGTATGGCTCAAAACCTTGAGTCAAATGACGTTGGTATCATCATTCTTGGAGATTTCTCTACAATTCGTGAAGGTGATGAAGTAAAACGTACTGGTAAAATCATGGAAGTACCAGTAGGTGAAGCTCTTATCGGTCGTGTTGTTAACCCACTTGGTCAACCAGTAGATGGTCTTGGTGATATCAAGACAACTGCTACACGTCCAGTTGAAACACCTGCACCAGGCGTTATGCAACGTAAATCAGTTTCTGAACCACTCCAAACAGGTCTTAAAGCGATTGACGCTTTGGTTCCAATTGGACGTGGTCAACGTGAATTGATCATTGGTGACCGTCAAACAGGTAAAACATCTGTTGCGATTGACGCAATTTTGAACCAAAAAGGACAAGATATGATTTGTATCTATGTTGCGATTGGTCAAAAAGAATCTACTGTTCGTACACAAGTTGAAACACTTCGTAAATACGGTGCCCTTGATTACACAATCGTTGTGACAGCCTCAGCTTCACAACCTTCTCCATTACTTTACATCGCTCCGTATGCCGGTGTTGCAATGGCAGAAGAATTTATGTATAACGGAAAACATGTATTGATCGTTTATGATGATCTATCAAAACAAGCAGTAGCTTACCGTGAACTGTCACTTCTTCTTCGTCGTCCACCAGGACGTGAAGCTTACCCAGGTGATGTCTTCTATCTTCACAGCCGCTTGCTTGAACGTTCTGCGAAAGTTTCTGATGCTCTTGGTGGTGGTTCTATTACAGCACTTCCATTTATTGAAACACAAGCTGGTGATATTTCAGCTTACATCGCAACAAACGTGATTTCTATCACTGACGGACAAATTTTCTTGCAAGAAAATCTTTTTAACTCGGGTATTCGTCCTGCGATTGATGCTGGTTCTTCAGTGTCACGTGTTGGTGGTTCAGCACAAATCAAAGCAATGAAGAAAGTTGCTGGTACCCTTCGTCTTGACTTGGCTTCTTACCGTGAACTTGAAGCCTTTACACAATTCGGTTCTGATTTGGATGCAGCAACACAAGCTAAACTTAATCGTGGACGTCGTACAGTTGAAGTGCTTAAACAACCTGTTCACAAACCACTTCCTGTTGAAAAACAAGTTGTGATTCTTTATGCACTTACTCATGGTTTCTTGGATGATGTGCCAGTTAATGACATTTTAGTATTTGAAGAAGCTTTGTATGATTACTTTGATGCACATTACGAATCAATCTTTGAAACTATCCGTACAACCAAAGATTTACCAGAAGAATCTGTCTTAGATGCAGCTATTAAAGCCTTTAAAGATCAGTCAGAATTCAAATAAGAGGGAGGTAGCATATGGCAGGCTCTCTTAGTGAAATCAAAGGGAAAATTATTTCAACTCAGAAAACAAGTCATATCACTGGTGCCATGCAAATGGTATCAGCTGCAAAATTGACCAAATCTGAGCAAGCAGCAAAAGATTTTCAAGTTTACGCTTCAAAAATTCGTCAAATCACTACTGACTTATTGAAATCAGAACTAGTTAATGGTTCAAAAAATCCAATGCTAGCCGCTCGTCCGGTTAAAAAGACTGGTTACATTGTTATCACGTCTGACAAAGGACTTGTTGGCGGATATAACTCAAAAATCTTGAAAGCAATGATGGATCTTATTGAGGAATATCACCAAGATGGTAACTATGCTATTATTGCCATCGGTGGTATTGGTGCTGATTTCTTTAAAGCTCGTGGAATGAACGTTGTCTTTGAATTGCGTGGTTTGGAAGATCAGCCATCATTTGAACAAGTTGGAAATATCATCGCAAAATCTGTTGAGATGTATAAAAACGAATTGTTCGATGAATTATATGTATGTTACAATCACCACGTGAACAGCTTGACTAGTCAAGTTCGTGTGCAACAAATGCTTCCAATTGCTGAATTGGATGCTGATGAAGCAGCAGAAGAAGGTGTCAGTGGTTTTGAATTAGAACCAAATCGTGAAATGATTTTGGAACAACTCTTACCACAATATACTGAAAGCCTTATTTATGGTGCCATTGTTGATGCTAAAACTGCTGAACATGCCGCTGGTATGACAGCTATGCAAACAGCAACTGATAATGCCAAAAACGTTATTAATGATTTGACAATTCAGTACAACCGTGCTCGTCAAGCTGCTATTACACAAGAAATCACAGAAATTGTAGCAGGTGCTAATGCACTAGAATAAAATGTGAGTGCGTTTTAGCCTCATAAAAAAGGGAACGACTCCCTAAAAAATCTAAAAGGAGAAAAACATGAGCTCAGGCAAAATTGCTCAGGTTGTAGGTCCAGTTGTCGACGTTGCGTTTGCTGCTGGTGACAAACTACCTGAGATTAATAATGCATTGATTGTTTATAAAGATGGCGATAAGTCTCAAAAAATTGTGCTCGAAGTTGCTCTTGAACTTGGAGACGGTCTTGTACGTACTATCGCTATGGAATCAACTGATGGGCTTACACGTGGATTAGAAGTTTTTGATACTGGTCGTCCAATCAGTGTACCAGTTGGTAAAGAAACTTTGGGTCGTGTGTTTAACGTTCTTGGGGATACGATTGACCTTGATGAACCATTTACAGAAGACGCACCACGCGAACCAATTCACAAAAAAGCACCAGCATTTGATGAATTATCAACATCATCAGAAATCCTTGAAACAGGTATCAAAGTTATTGACCTTCTTGCCCCTTACCTAAAAGGTGGTAAAGTTGGACTTTTCGGTGGTGCCGGTGTTGGTAAAACCGTTCTTATCCAAGAATTGATTCACAACATTGCCCAAGAACACGGTGGTATCTCAGTATTTACCGGTGTTGGGGAACGTACACGTGAAGGTAATGACCTTTACTGGGAAATGAAAGAATCTGGTGTTATCGAAAAAACAGCCATGGTCTTCGGTCAAATGAATGAACCACCTGGAGCACGTATGCGTGTTGCCCTTACTGGTTTAACTATCGCGGAATACTTTCGTGATGTTGAAGGACAAGACGTGCTTCTCTTCATCGATAACATCTTCCGTTTCACTCAAGCAGGTTCTGAAGTATCAGCCCTTCTTGGTCGTATGCCATCAGCCGTTGGTTACCAACCAACATTGGCTACTGAAATGGGTCAATTGCAAGAACGTATCACATCAACTAAAAAAGGTTCTGTTACATCAATTCAAGCCATCTACGTGCCAGCCGATGACTACACTGACCCAGCGCCAGCAACAGCATTCGCTCACTTGGATTCAACAACTAACCTTGAACGTAAGTTGACTCAAATGGGTATCTACCCAGCCGTTGACCCACTTGCTTCAAGTTCACGTGCCCTTGCACCAGAAATTGTTGGTCAAGAACACTATGAAGTGGCAACAGAAGTTCAACGTGTTCTTCAACGCTACCGTGAATTGCAAGATATCATCGCAATCCTTGGTATGGATGAATTGTCAGATGAAGAAAAAACATTGGTTGGACGTGCTCGTCGTATCCAATTCTTCTTGTCACAAAACTTCAACGTTGCTGAACAATTTACAGGTATGCCTGGTTCATACGTACCAGTTGCTGAAACTGTTCGTGGCTTCAAAGAAATTTTGGAAGGTAAATACGACGATCTTCCAGAAGATGCTTTCCGTAACGTAGGTCCAATTGAGGATGTAGTTGAAAAAGCTAAGAAAATGAATTACTAATGAGGTGATACCATGACATTTATGACTGTTCAGGTAGTAACACCAGATGGTATTCGCTATGATCACCATGCTAATTTTATTTCAGTAAAAACACCGGATGGTGAGATGGGGATTTTGCCAGAACACATTAACCTCATTGCTCCGCTAACAGTTCACGAGATGAAAATTCATCGTACAGATGATCCTAATCACGTGGATTGGGTAGCTATCAACGGTGGTATTATTGAGATTAAAGATAATCTTGTGACAATTGTTGCAGATTCTGCAGAACGTGAACGCGACATCGATGTTAGCCGTGCTGAACGCGCTAAGATTCGTGCTGAACGTAAATTGGAACAAGCTCAAAGTACTCACGATAACGACGAAGTACGTCGTGCACAAGTTGCTCTTCGCCGTGCTTTGAACCGTATCAGTGTTGGTAATAAATAAAAGAAAAGGTCTGAGAATTTATCTCAGACTTTTTTGTTTTTTATTATTTTTTGATGTTTTTTTCATGAAGAAAGCTCACACTTGTGAAGTTTTTTGTTGTCAAAAATGAAATCTGATATAATAGTCCTATGGAAATTTTAAATAGTTCAGTGACTTTGATTAGTCACCTTGTTTTTATTGCAATGACCCATCAAATTCTTCGAAATTTATTTGATTGGTCAAAATTGATTAAGAATACGCCTGAGAATATTGGTCGTCTTAAAGTGTTTATTCTTTTGGTTAGTATTGCACTTGGTTATATGGTAAGTCACTTTATTTTGGAAATCATTACAGTCAGCCAGACTTTCTTCTTTGGCTTTCAATAAAAGCAATAATCGCTAAACTATGATATAATTTTGATATTATAATATAAGAATGGAGTTCATTTTGGATAAAATTATTATTGAAGGTGGTAATACACGCCTAGAAGGAGAAGTAATCATTGAAGGAGCAAAGAATGCGGTTCTTCCTCTTCTTGCAGCGACAATTTTACCGAAGGAAGGAAAGACAGTTTTAACAAATGTCCCAATCCTTTCAGATGTCTTTACGATGAATAATGTTGTCCGTGGTTTAGATATTCAAGTTAATTTTGATGAAGCAAAGAACACCATTGAAGTGGATGCTTCAGGAGATATTTTGGATATCGCCCCATATGAATATGTTAGCAAAATGCGTGCTTCAATCGTTGTTTTAGGACCAATTTTAGCGCGTAAAGGTCATGCAAAAGTATCAATGCCTGGTGGCTGCACGATTGGTAGTCGTCCAATTGACCTTCACCTTAAAGGTTTGGAAGCTATGGGGGCAAAAATCACACAAGCTGGTGGTGATATCACAGCGACTGTTGATGGGAAACTTAAAGGGACAACAATTTACATGGATTTCCCATCAGTTGGTGCAACACAAAACTTGATGATGGCAGCAACTTTGGCAGAAGGTGTGACTGTTATTGAAAATGTTGCACGTGAGCCGGAAATCGTTGATTTAGCGATGCTACTTAATAAAATGGGTGCTATCGTTAAAGGTGCTGGTACAGAGACTTTGACGATTACTGGTGTCGATAGTCTTCATGGTGCTGAACATGATGTGGTTCAAGATCGTATTGAAGCTGGAACTTTCATGGTAGCGACAGCTATGACATCGGGTAATGTTCTTGTTAAGGATGCTATCTGGGAACACAATCGTCCTTTGATTTCAAAATTGATTGAGATGGGTGTGACCGTTATTGATGAACCTGAAGGGATTCGTGTTATTGCTGATACAGCAAAATTGAAACCTGTAACGGTTAAAACTCTTCCTCACCCAGGTTTCCCAACTGATATGCAAGCGCAATTTACAGCTTTGATGGCAGTTGTCAATGGCGAATCAACAATGATTGAAACGGTCTTTGAGAATCGTTTCCAACATTTGGAAGAAATGCGCCGTATGGGCTTGCAGTCAGAAATCATGCGCGATACAGCTATGATTCATGGCGGGCTAGAGCTTCAAGGTGCTCCAGTTATGTCAACTGACCTTCGTGCTAGTGCAGCCCTTATTTTGACTGGGATGGTGGCAAAAGGAACAACAACAGTTGGTCGCTTGAATCATCTTGACCGTGGATATTACAAATTCCATGAAAAATTGGCTAAACTCGGTGCAAATATTAAACGTATAAGTGAGGCTTAAAAAATGACAAGTGGCTGGAAGTACGTAGCAAAACAGTTGGGACTAGTTCTAGTGGTTGCTCTTTTGGCTTGTTTATTTTTAGCAGTTGGATTGATGATTGGATATGCCGTCATTGGTGATGGTAAAAATCCATTCTCAATTTTATCGATTGATAAATGGCAAGCAATTATTGGTAAATTTACAGGTCAATAAGCTATTTGTATTTTAGAGCAGCTTGACGAAAATGTAGAAGTGGGATAATCGACTTTATGGTTTTGATAAAGCACGATGTTCCACTTTTTTAGTGAAAGGATTTTATGGTAAAGAAATCAAAACTGTCTAAACAGGCAAAATCATTTATTTTTTTATTAGTTTTATTGCTTAGTATTGGTGCGGGTTGGCTGACAACTTCAGATTCAAGTAATCCTGTTAATCAAGTTATTTCCTTGATTACGGGAGAATCATCTGTAAAGATTGTGTCAAATCAGTCATCTGCTAATCAAGCAACGCCAAGTCAAGAATTGGCAGATTCAGTCTTAACAGACAGCGTTAAAGCTCAGCTTGGTTCAAACTTAGAATGGAACGGCGCGGGAGCTTATTTGGTTAACGGAAATAAAACCGATTTGAATGCAAGAGTAGCCAGCAAACCTTATGCCAATAACAAAACAAAAATTGTGCAAGGTCAGACTGTTCCAACGGTCGCAAATGCTTTGTTGAGTAAGTTGACACGTCAATACAGAAGCCGTGAGGAAACTGGAAATGGGTCAACCTCTTGGACGCCAGCTGGCTGGCATCAAGCCCAAAATATCTCTGGAAGATATAGTCATGCTGTTGACCGTGGGCATTTGCTTGGCTATGCTTTAGTCGGCGGCTTAAAAGGCTTTGATGCTTCAACAAGCAATCCTGAAAATGTAGCCACTCAGACAGCTTGGGCAAATGAAGCTAGTTCAGAAGACTCGACGGGTCAGAATTACTACGAAGGTCAGGTCAGAAGAGCACTTGATCAGAATAAACGTGTTCGTTACCGAGTGACTTTGATTTATGATGGCGATAATATTCTTGCTAGCGGGACACATTTGGAAGCAAAATCATCTGACGGTAGTTTAGAGTTTAATGTTTTCATTCCAAATGTCCAAAGTGGTTTAAGCTTTGATTATTATTCAGGTCAGGTTAGTGTGAATTAAGCCGCTATATTCAACCTTGTCAAATGGCAAAAAATTTGCTAGAATGGGGTGTAAATTGAATAGTGTCTTATGAGAATAGTAACCTTATGGCAGTTTAACAGGGAATGGAAGTCGTGACTGGAAGCTTCCTAGATGAAAGTTTGGCGAATTCACTCATGTTAAAGACGATGAATTAAGGTCTGCTAGTCAGATAAAAAACGGATGGTACCGCGTGTCAACGCTCCGCTATTGGAGTGTGGCACGCTTTTTTCGTTTAAAAACATTAGGGGTTGGCCCAAGGAAGGAATTTTAATGGATTTACAAGCGCAGTTAGAAGAATTAAAATCATCTACGCAAGCTAAATTGGCTGAAATGCGTGGAAACAATGCAAAAGAACTTCAAGAATTACGTGTGCAAGTTCTTGGTAAAAAAGGATCATTGACAGAATTATTGAAAGGTTTGAAAGATCTTTCTAAAGAAATGCGTCCAGTTGTCGGAAAACAAGTTAATGAAGTACGTGACGTTTTGACAAAAGCTTTTGAAGAACAAGCTAAAATCGTTGAAGCTGCTAAAATCAAAGCACAATTGGAATCAGAAAGCTTGGATGTGACTCTTCCAGGACGTCAAGTTAACCTTGGTAACCGTCATGTCTTGACGCAAACAAGTGAAGAAATCGAAGATATTTTCCTTGGTATGGGATTCCAAGTTGTTGATGGATATGAAGTTGAATCAGATTACTACAACTTTGAACGTATGAACTTGCCAAAAGATCACCCAGCTCGTGACATGCAAGATACTTTCTACATCACTGAAGAAATCTTGCTTCGTACTCACACAAGTCCTGTGCAAGCTCGTACACTTGATAAACACGACTTTTCTAAAGGTCCATTGAAAATGATCTCACCAGGACGTGTGTTCCGTCGTGATACAGATGATGCGACACACAGCCACCAATTCCACCAAATCGAAGGTCTTGTTGTTGGTGAAAACATTTCTATGGGTGACCTTAAAGGAACTCTTGAAATGATTATCAAGAAAATGTTTGGTGAAGATCGTAAAATCCGTCTTCGTCCTTCATACTTCCCATTCACTGAACCATCAGTAGAAGTTGACGTCTCATGCTTCAAATGTGGTGGTAAAGGTTGTAACGTATGTAAGAAAACTGGTTGGATTGAAATCCTTGGTGCTGGTATGGTACACCCTCGTGTTCTTGAAATGTCTGGTGTAGACTCAGAAAAATATTCTGGATTTGCTTTTGGTCTTGGTCAAGAACGTATTGCGATGCTTCGTTACGGTATCAATGATATTCGTGGTTTCTATCAAGGCGATGTCCGTTTCTCAGATCAATTTAAATAATTGATTAGCAAGAAAAAGAATCGGAGGTCATCATGGCAGAAATCAAAGTTGAAAAAGTGACCTTGGATAAGTTAGAGGCGCTGCAAAAGCTTAGCATCGATACTTTCCGTGAAACCTTTGGTTTTGATAATACCGAAGAAGAACTTCAACAATTTTTCGATGAGAATTATACTTTAGCGCAACTTGAAAAAGATGTGACAGATAAAGAATCTGATGTTCGATTTGTCAAAGTTGATGGGCGCGAGGTTGGTTTTATGAAAGTAAACTGGGGCGCAGCACAGACTGAGCATGAGTTGGAAAATGCTTTTGAAATTCAACGTATCTACATTCTTAGTGAATGTCAGGGATTTGGCTTAGGTAAGAAATTATTTGAGCTGGCGCTTGATATGGCTAAGGCAGGTGAATTTGATTGGGCTTGGTTAGGTGTCTGGGAAGGCAATATCAAAGCTCAAGGTTTCTACCATAAATACGGATTTGAAAAATTTTCAGAGCACTTATTTAAAGTTGGCGATAAAGTAGACACAGATTGGCTTATGCGAAAAGCCTTAAAAGAATAAGAGTAGAAAGGGATAAAGAAGCTTACCTGTCAAACGTATTTTGACTGCGAAAAGCTTTTAACACATATTATGTTAGTAAGTTATAAATGGTTAAAAGAGCTTGTTGATGTTGATGTTACAACACATGAGCTTTCTGAAAAAATGTCAACAACAGGGATTGAGGTTGAAGGAGTTTCATCACCATCTGAAGGATTGACAAAATTGGTTGTTGGTCACGTTGTATCTTGTGAAGATGTTCCTGAAACACACTTGCACCTTTGCCAAGTAGATACTGGTGATGATGAATTGCGCCAAATCGTTTGTGGTGCTCCAAACGTTACTGCAGGTATCAAAGTTATCGTAGCTGTACCAGGCGCACGTATTGCTGACAACTACAAAATCAAAAAAGGTAAAATCCGTGGTATGGAATCACTTGGTATGATTTGCTCACTCCAAGAGCTTGGTTTGCCAGAATCAATCATTCCAAAAGAATTTTCAGACGGTATTCAAATCTTGCCAGAAGATGCTAAACCAGGTGACAGCATTTTCCCATATCTTGATTTGGATGATGAAATTGTTGAGTTGTCAATCACACCAAACCGTGCAGATGCCCTTTCAATGCGTGGGGTTGCACATGAAGTAGCTGCTATCTACGGAAAAGAAGTTCACTTCCCAGAAAAAGAACTCAAAGAAGTTTCTAAAGCTGCAAAAGACGTTATCGATGTTGCTATCGAGTCTGACAAAGTCTTGACTTACAAAGCACGTGTCGTTGAAAACGTGACTGTTAAACCAAGTCCACAATGGTTGCAAAACCTTTTGATGAACGCTGGTATTCGTCCAATCAACAATGTTGTCGACGTGACAAACTACGTGCTATTGTACTTCGGTCAACCAATGCATGCTTTTGATTTGAATAAATTTGAAGACAATAAAATCGTCGCTCGCAATGCGCGTGCTGGTGAAAAATTGGTCACTCTTGATGGCGAAGAACGTGAATTGATAGAAGAAGACCTTGTTATCACAGTTGCTGACAAACCAGTTGCTCTTGCTGGTGTGATGGGTGGTCAAGCTACTGAAATCGACAACGATTCTAAAAACGTTGTTCTTGAAGCTGCTGTCTTTGATGGTACAGCCATCCGCCGTACTGGATCTCGTTTGAATCTTCGTTCTGAAAGCTCAGCTCGTTTTGAAAAAGGTATCAACTACGCTACTGTCGACGAAGCTCTTGATTTTGCAGCAGCAATGCTTACAGAATTAGCTGAAGGTGAAGTTCTTTCTGGTCGTGTGGAAGCTGGTTCTGTACCAACTGAAGATGTTGAAGTATCAACAACCCTTGACTACGTAAACGTTCGTTTGGGAACTGAATTGACATATGCTGATATTGAAGATGTCTTTGCAAAACTTGGTTTTGGTTTGTCAGGAAATGCTGATAAATTCACAGTTTCAGTACCACGTCGTCGTTGGGATATTGCTATCCAAGCTGACTTGGTTGAAGAAATTGCTCGTATTTACGGTTACGAAAACCTTCCAACAACACTTCCAGAAGCTGCTGGTACTGCAGGTGAATTGACAGCAACACAAAAATTGCGTCGTAAAATGCGTTCAATCGCTGAAGGTGCTGGATTGACTGAAATCGCCTCATACACTTTGACAACACCTGAAAAAGCTACTGAATTCACGTTGCAACCAAGCAATTTAACTGAATTGATGTGGCCAATGTCAGTAGAACGTTCAGTTCTTCGTCAAAATGTTGTTTCTGGTATGCTTGATACTATTGCCTACAACGTTGCTCGTAAAAACAGTAACTTAGCAATTTACGAAATCGGTAAAGTCTTCGAACAAAAAGGTAATCCAAAAGAAGAATTACCAAACGAAATCAGCACATTTGCCTTTGCTATCTCTGGTTTAGTTGCTGAAAAAGATTTCCAAACAAAAGCAATTCCAGTTGATTTCTTCTATGCTAAAGGTATCGTTGAAGCTATCTTTAACAAACTTGATTTGACAGTTGAATATGTTGCTGAAAAAGGTCTTGCAAGCATGCATCCAGGTCGTACAGCAAGCATCTACTTGGATGGTCAGTTAGTTGGTTTTGTTGGTCAAATCCACCCACAAACAGCTAAAAACTACAACGTTCCAGAAACTTACGTAGCTGAATTAAACTTGGATATTATTGAAGCTGCTCTTCAAGCTGATAAAGCGTTTGTTGAAATCACTAAATTCCCAGCAGTTTCTCGTGATATTGCTTTGCTATTGCCAGCAACTACTACTCACAAAGAAATCGTTGCTGCTATTGAATCAGCTAAAGTGAAACGTTTAACTGATATCAAGCTCTTTGACGTCTATGCTGGTGCAAATATTGCTGAAGGTATGAAATCAATGGCTTACAGCCTTACTTTCCAAAATCCAAACGACAACTTGACTGATGAAGAAGTTACTAAATACATGGATAAAATCACTAAAGTCCTTGTTGAACAACTCGGAGCAGAAGTTCGTTAGTCATTTGAGACAATATTAGGCTATTTGGGTTAATATAGATAAACCACCGCTACGAAAGTAGTGGTGGTTTCTTGTTTATCAAAAAGCCAAACTGATAGCAGAATTTGATATAATAGGATTATCTAGTGATATGACGAAGGATTATTATGAAATTATTATATACAGATATTCAGTTTGATATGACTGAAATTTTGACAAGAAAAGCGATGGAAGAGGCTAAAGCTGGTAAGCGTGTTTTCTACATCGCTCCAAATTCTTTGTCTTTTGAAAAGGAAAGGGCGGTTCTGGAACTTTTACCTGACCAAGCGTCTTTTGCCATTACCATTACGCGTTTTGCTCAAATGGCACGCTATTTTGTCTTAAATGAGCCTCAGACCAAAGAAACGATTGATGATAATGGATTAGCTATGATTTTTTATCGTGCGCTGTCTCATTTTTCGGATACGGATTTGAAAGTTTTTGGGCGTTTAAAGCAAGATACGAATTTCATCAAGCAATTGGTTGATTTGTATAAGGAATTAAAAACGGCTAACATGACCGTGCTCGACTTGACAGAATTGCATACGGCTGAGAAGCAAGAAGATTTGGTGAAAATATTTTTGGCGGTTAATGATATTTTGTTAGCCAATCAGTATGACAATCAGTCAAAAATTGCATTTTTTACTAAGCAGGTAGCATCGGGTCAGTTGGATGATGCGCTTGAAAATGTTGTTTTGGTTATCGACGGTTTTACACGTTTTTCAGCAGAAGAGGAAGATTTGGTCAGCCTTTTAGAAGAAAAATGTGCTCAAGTGATTATCGGAACTTACAGTAGTCAAAAGGCTTATAAGGCGACATTTTCAACTGGGAATGTCTATCAGGCAAGTTTGGATTTTTTACGTTCTTTGGCAGCTAAATTTCAAACACAGCCAGAATATGTTGAGAGCTCTCAAAAATCTCAAGAAGCATTTGCTAAGTTGTCAAAACTCTTTGAAGCTAAGCACGACTTTACAACATCAGATATCACCTTAACGCAAGATGATAAGAAACATTATGCTATCTGGGATGTTATTAATCAAAAAGAAGAAGTTGAGCATGTGGCAAAGGCTATTCGTCATAAACTTCACCAAGGCTATCGCTATAAAGATATTTTGGTGCTTTTGGGTGATGTGGATAGCTATCGTCTGCAAATCGGCAAAATTTTTGATAAATATGAAATTCCCTATTATTTTGGAAAAGCAGAGTCGATGAGCGATCATCCTTTGGTGCATTTTATTGATTCCTTGGAGCGCGTGAAACGTTACCGTTTTCGTATGGAAGATGTGGTTAATCTTTTGAAAACAGGACTTTATGGTTCCTTCACTCAAGATGATTTAGACCTTTTTGAGCAATATCTGATTTACGCTGATATTAAAGGACAAAGTAAATTTGGCAAGGAGTTCACGATTGCTTACAAGGGTGAAGAACACTTAGCTTATATTAATTGCATGCGCGAGCAAATCATGGCGCCTTTGCTAGGTTTATTTAAGGCACAAAAGCAGTTTGGCTCAAGCCTGCTTGAAAAATTGATGACTTTCTTGGGTGCTATTTCTTTGCCTGAGAATTTAGAGCGTATGGTAGCTACCTTCTCAGAAAATGACCAGGAAAAGCACGAGCAAGTTTGGCGAACATTTACTGGCATTCTCGAGCAATTTCAAACGATTTTTGGACAAGAAAAATTGTCTTTGGATGAATTTTTAGCTCTTTTAAGAAGCGGTATGTTGGCTGCCCAGTACCGCGTAGTGCCAGCAAGTGTTGATGTGGTTTCTGTAAAATCTTATGATTTGGTTGAGCCACATACCAATAAATTTGTCTTTGCACTTGGCATGACGCAGTCGCATTTCCCAAAGATTGCGCAAAATCGTAGCTTGATTTCAGATGAAGAACGTGCCAAGGTTAATGAGACAACATCTGACAATCAACGTTTTGATGTGATTAGTCGTGAAAATATTAAGAAAAATCATTTTGCTGCTTTGTCATTGTTTAATTCAGCGACGGAAGAATTGGTGCTCAGTTTGCCACAAATTGCTAACGAGTCAGAAGATAAGGAATCTTCTTATCTTGCGGAATTAGCTAGCTTTGGTGTGCCTGTTTTGGTTAAGGGACGAAATCGTTTGTCGACAGATGCTGAAGACATTGGAAATTATAAAGCGCTCTTATCTCGTGTGATTGAGGTTAATCGCTTAGCTATTGAAGAAGAACGCGAGCTTAGCAAAGAAGAGCAGACCTTCTGGTCAGTAGCTGTACGTTATCTTCGTAAAAAACTGGTAAATGACGGTATTGAATTGCCACTTATTAAGGACAATATGCAGACCAAGCCAGTTTCTGATGAAGTGATTGAGACGCGTTTTCCAAGTGATGAGCCGATTAATTTATCTTCATCAGCGGTGACAACTTTCTATAACAATCAGTACAAATATTTCTTACAGTATGTGCTTGGTTTACAAGAGGTTGAAACCATTCACCCTGACGCTAGAAATCACGGAACATACCTCCATCGTGTCTTTGAATTGGTCATGAAAGATGCTTCTAACCAGCCGTTTGACAATAAATTAGATCGAGCTATTCAAACAACCAACGCCGAAGATGCTTTCAAATTTATCTACGAAGAAGACGAGGAAAGCCGCTACTCATTGACAGTCTTAGAAGATATTGCTAGAAGCACGGCAACCATTTTACGTCAGGATACTCAGATCCAGGTGGAAAATGAAGAAGAACCTTTTGAATTAATGCTTGCTAATGCAGTTCGTATTCGAGGCATTATTGACCGTGTGGATCGTTTGTCAGATGGAAGTCTTGGGGTGGTTGATTACAAATCAAGTAACAATACCTTTGATATTCAAAAATTCTACAATGGTCTTAATCCGCAATTGGTGACTTATATGCAAGCACTTCGCGATAAAAAAAATAAAAGTGAATCAGATAAGATTTTTGGAGCCATGTACCTTCACATGCAAGAGCCAAAAGTAGATTTGTCATCGGTAGCTACTACAGAGAAAATTTTGGAGAATTTGTCTAAAGAACTTCGCTATCGTGGCTTGTTCTTAGAAGATGAAAAAGGTTATTTATCAAATGGAAATTATCATCTTAATGATTCTGTTTACACGCAAGAAGAGTTAGATATTTTACTAGCTTATAATCAAAAATTATTCCTTCAAGCAGCTGAGCAAATTAAACAAGGATACTTTTTGATTAATCCTTACAGTGAGGATGGTAAGACGGTTAAGGGTGACCAATTAAAAGCTATCACACGCTTTGAAGCGGACCGCCACATGCCATACGCACGCAAGTGGTTTAAATTACCAAGAAAAGATAGACGTCAAGGCTTTTTGAGCCTGATGCAAGAAGAGGAGGAAAAAGATGACCTTTAAACCATTTTTAACGGCTGAAGCGATTTCTTCTCTACAGCAAAAAGAGGCTCAGTCATCAAAAGCGCAAAAACGAACACCTGAACAAATTGAAGCCATTTATAGCTATGGCAACAATATTTTGGTATCAGCGTCGGCTGGTTCTGGGAAAACTTTCGTCATGGTTGAGCGCATTATTGATAAAATTTTGCGTGGGATTACTGTTGACCAGCTCTTTATTTCGACCTTTACAGTTAAAGCAGCGGGAGAATTAAAAGAACGTCTTGAGAAAAAAATCAGCCAAGCTTTGCAACAAGCGACGCATAATGATTTAAAAACCTATCTTAATGAGCAGCTGCTAGCTCTGCAGACTGCTGATATTGGAACCATGGATGCCTTTACGCAAAAGTTGGTTAACCAATACGGCTACACATTAGGAATTTCACCGACTTTTCGCATTATGACGGATAAGAGCGAACAAGATCTTGTCAAGAATGACGTTTTTGCAGATCTTTTTGCAGATTACATGACGGGGCAAAATCAAGACATTTTCCGCAAATTAGTTCGTAATTTTTCTGGCAATCGTAAAGATACCACAGCTTTTAGAGGAATTGTTTACAAAATCTATGATTTCAGTCAAGCAACGGATAATCCTAAGAAATGGCTGACTGAGGTTTTCTTGAAAGGTGCTAGAACCTATACTGATTTTTCCGCCATTCCCGACCAAGAAGTTGTGGATTTTCTAGCTTGCATGCATGAGACAGCTAATCAATTACAAGATGTGACAGATTTAGAAGATTACAAGCAAAAAACAGCTAAGGGGACGCCTACAGCGGCTTATAAAAAGCATTTGAACATGATTGAGCATTTGCATGAGTGGGCTTTGCATTTTGAGACGCTTTACGGTCGTGATGGACTTGGTCGTTTGGCGACAGATGTGGCTGACTTGATTCCATCTAGTCCAGCTGTGACAGTTGCAGGGGTAAAATATCCAATTTTCAAGACTCTCCAAGGTCGTTTGGCTGGTCTGAAACACTTAGAAACTATCTTCAAATACCAATCGGAAAGTCTGCCTTTGTTAGAACTTTTACAAGCGTTTATGCAGGATTTTTCTGAACAATATTTGCAAGCTAAAATCCAAGAAAATGCTTTTGAGTTTTCGGATATCGCTCATTTTGCTATCCAGATTTTGGAAGAAAATCCAGATATTCGTGAGCTCTACCAAGATAAATACCACGAAGTCATGGTCGATGAGTACCAAGATAACAATCACACGCAAGAACGCATGCTTGAATTATTGTCAAATGGTCATAATCGATTCATGGTGGGAGATATCAAGCAATCTATCTATCGTTTTCGTCAGGCTGATCCGCAGATTTTTAACCAAAAATTCAAGGATTTTCAAGAGCATCCAGAACATGGAAAATTAATTCTGCTAAAAGAAAACTTCCGTAGTCAGTCAGAAGTCTTGGATACGACAAATAGTGTCTTTACGCATTTGATGGACGAGTCTGTTGGGGAAATTTTGTATGATGGCATGCACCAGTTAGTAGCAGGCAGTCCCGCACAAAAAGAAGCTCATCCAGAAAATAAAACACAAGTCCTTATTTACGATACTGATGATGGTGGTGAACTTGCAAGTAGTCCAGAAGAGGAGCAAATCAATCCAAACGAGGTTAAGCTGGTAGCTAAAGAAATTATTCGCCTGCATAACGAAGAAGGTGTTGCCTTTGAAGACATCACGTTGCTAGTTTCATCACGTACGCGTAATGATGGTATTTTGCAGACTTTTGAACATTATGGTATTCCTTTGGTGACGGATGGCGGTGAGCAAAATTACCTAAAATCTGTTGAAGTTATGGTGATGCTAGATACCCTTCGAGCTCTGGATAATCCGCTTAATGATTATGCTTTGGTAGCTCTGATGCGTTCACCAATGTTTTCTTTTAACGAAGATGATCTTGCTCGTCTTGCTCTTCAAACAAGCGAGGATGAGACCAGAGCCAATCTTTACCAAAAACTAGAACATGCTTTGGCTAATCAAGGTCAGCATGCAGAATTGGTCACACCAGTTTTACGTGAAAAATTAAAAGATTTTATGACTTGCTTTAGCAAGTGGCGTGATTTTGCCAAATGGCATTCGCTTTATGATTTGATTTGGAAGATTTACAATGAGCGCTTTTATTATGATTACGTGGGCAATCTCCCCCGTGCCGAGCAGCGCCAAGCCAATCTTTACGCCCTTGCACTTCGTGCTAATAATTTTGAAAAGACTGGCTTTAAAGGCTTATCACGCTTTATTCGCATGATTGATCGCGTCTTAGAAAGTGAAAATGATTTGGCTGACGTTGAAGTGGCCCTTCCAAAACATGCTGTGAATTTGATGACTATCCATAAGAGTAAAGGACTTGAATTCAAGTATGTCTTTATTTTGAACATTGATAAGAAATTCAGTATTCAAGACATGATGTCACCCTTGATTTTATCACGTCAAAATGGAGCTGGTATTAAATATTTGGCTGACATGCGAGAAGAGTTAGATACGGATGTTTTTCCAACCGTTAAAGTCAGCATGGACACTTTGCCTTATCAGCTTAATAAACGTGAACTGCGCCTAGCAACCTTGTCTGAACAAATGCGTTTGTTCTATGTTGCCATGACCCGTGCTGAGAAGAAATTGTATTTAGTCGGAAAAGCAAGTTCTGAAAAATTGGTTGATAAATACAGCGGTAAGTCAGAAAATAATCATCTTCCAGTTGCAGAACGTGAAGCTTTCATGACTTTCCAAGATTGGATGTTGGCCATTCATGAAGCTTATAAGGACTTACCATTTAAGGTTGAATTTGTCACAGATGAAGATTTGACAGAAGAGAAAATCGGTCAGATTGAAGTCAAATCAGCTATTAAACCTGATGATTTGTCAAATAACCGCCAGTCAGAAAATATTGCAGAAGCTTTGGAGAGACTTGAGGCAGTTGCAGAGTTGAATACCAAATATCAATCAGCCATTAACCTGCCAAGCTTAAGAACACCTAGTCAGGTTAAGAAACTTTATGAGCTTGTTATGGATACTGATGGTGTTGATGTGATGGCTAAGAAGGACCAAGTAAAACCAAGCTTTGCCTTACCTGATTTTTCGAAAAAAGCCAAGGTTGAAGCAACAGCGATTGGTTCTGCCATGCACGAGCTCATGCAGCGCATTTCCTTGTCTCAAAAAGTGACACTAGAGGATATTTCAAAAGCTCTAACACAAGTGTCTGCTAAAGATGAAGTTAAAGCGCGCATTCATCTAGAAAATGTTTTGGATTTCTTTGAAAATTCAGCTCTTGGACAATTGATTCAGCAAAATACTGACAAAATCTACCGCGAAGCTCCATTTGCTATGCTAAAAGAAGACCCTGAGAGCAAAGAAAAATTTGTTGTTCGTGGGATTGTCGATGCTTATCTTATTTTAGAGGATCGTTTGGTTCTTTTAGATTACAAGACTGATAAATACACAAACAGCGAGGAAATCAAAGACCGATACCAAGGTCAAATGGCACTTTATGCCGAAGCACTCAGCAAGTCATATCATATTGATCAAGTTGATAAATACCTTGTTTTACTTGGTGGAGAGTGTCTGGAAGTAGTTAAACTTTAAAAGTAATTAAAAAAACGACCGTTTAGCATAAAGCTTGCGGCCGTTTTTGGTATAGTATATTGTATATTGAAAAAATAAAGGCGAGTTGATTGGATTAACTCCAGAATTTAGCGGCGATGTCTTGACCTTGCTTAATTTTAGCCCATTGTTGTGGGATAGCAAGTTCATTTCCTGAATCACATGAAGCAAAACCACATTGGTGAGAAAGGAAAAGACGGTCTTTAGGGATGATTTGGCTAGCTTCTTCAAGCATTTTAAGCGCACGTTCTTCATCGTCAAGATCAGTTGTTTTACTTGAAAGAAGTCCAAGAACGACTTCAGCATCTGAGTCTTTCAAGCTTTCAAGAGCTTTAAGGTCACCAGCCACTTCGCTATCCCATTCAAGGAAGAAACGGTCATAGTGTTGATCTTTCAAGAATTTTGTTGCGATAGCTTCGTAAGTACCACCAGCAGCAGAACGACTTTCGTAGTTACCACGGCAGTTGTGAGTCCAAACTTGCAAACCAAGCTCATGACCGTAGTCCGCAACATCGTTATTTACTGCGATGAATTCATCAGCAAGATTGGCAAGAGCGCTGTTCTCTTGAGCAAAGAAACCAGTTGGGTTTGTTTCATCGAAAAGTTCCCAGAGGCAGTCGTCAAATTGAATGATTTCTCCGCCAGCTTCTTTGTATTCTTTCAAGAATTCTTTATAGGCATTTGTAAGACCAGCTTTTAGTTCTTCTTTAGTTTTGTAAACTTGGTCTTCGCCAACTAATTGATTAAAGACTGTGAATTCTGTGTAGGCGTGGGCAGGTCCCCAGATTGTTAGTTTTGTGTCAGTTTCACCAGCTTCTTCTTTAAGAAGTTTGTAAATATCTAGAAAGTGGTGATTTTTGCCAGAAAGTGGTTCTGTGATACGGATACCAATATCCTTACGTGTTTCAAAATGACCGCCATCATGGTCTTGGAAAGTGTATCCGTGGTCAGCGATGTAACGTTCAATACCTTTTAAGCCCCAAACGAAATCAAGGTGCCACATAGATTTTGAGTATTCACCGTCAGTTAGGACATCGATACCTGCTGCTTTTTCTTCAGCGATAACTTTTCTGATATCAGCTGTTTCTGTTTCTTTGTAGCCTTCGAATGTATCGTAGAAAGGATATTTGATATCATCACGATGCTCGATTGCGATTTTGTATTCGCGTAAATCTGCTGGTCGTAAAAGTGAACCAACTAGTTGAAATCTTGATTTAGCCATTTTCTATACCTCGTTTATTTTTTTGTGATTCCTATTTTAGCTGAGCTTTTCAGTTTTGAAAAATAGTTATTTATATGGGATAATGTATAGTTATAAACTATAACTGAAAAAATATGTTTTTCTATAAAAATGACAGAAAATTTGGTAAAATAAGAAAAGACTGACAATTTTTATAGGAGATTTATGATGGATATTTGGGAGAAACTGTACGAAGCGGCAAAAAATGACTATAATCCACATTATGTGACGCCTTTTATTTATTCAAATCATGTTGTTGCAGCAATTGAAGCAGAAGATGGACAGATTTTCACAGGCTATTGTTTTGAAGCTACGTCTGGTGTATTTCATCTTTGTGCGGAACGAGCTCAGCATTTAATATGTTCCAGCAATCTAGTCAAACGACTATAAAGCGTATCATTGACTTTCGTGATAAAGCGCCAAATGGTAGTGGTTCAGGTATGCCTTGTGGTACCTGCCGTGAATTTTTGATGCAATTGTCACCTAAAAATAAAGATTTGGAATTTATGATTGACTATGACAAGCGTGAAACCATTACACTTGGTGAGTTGATGCCAAATTGGTGGGGAGAAGAGTGCATGGCAGCTGGTATTGAGGATTTAGATTAGTCACAAGTAAAGATAAGCGAGGTAGAGGATGAGAGATAATCATTTACACACACATTTTTCATATGATTCAGAGACTCAGTTTGAAGATTATTTAACTCATTATGATGGTGATATTGTGACAACAGAGCACTATGATTTGTCAAATCCTTATACTAAGCAAGATGATGTGCCGGATTATGACGCTTATTCGCGTGAAATAGCTGAGCTTAATCGAAAATATGGCAATCGTATCAAAAAAGGAATTGAAATTGGCTATTATGAGTTACGTGAAGATGATATTATTGCTTATTTAGCAGATAAGAACTATGACTTAAAATTGTTATCAGTTCACCATAATGGGACAAATGATTACCTTGATGATGAAGTGGTAGATATGGAAAAGGCGGAGATTATTCAAGAATATCTGGATAAGTTAGAGTATGCTATTGGGCGCGTGGATGCGGATGTTTTAGCACATTTTGATTATGGTTTTCGAATTTTTGATATGACAGTCGAGGATTTAAAAGTTTATGAACCTCAATTAAAGCGTATCTTCCAAAAAATGATTGACCATGATTTAGCTTTTGAGTTAAATAGTAAATCCATGTATTTGTATGGCAAAGAAGAGCTTTATCGATATGCACTAAGTCTAGTAAAAGAACTTGGTTGCCATAAATATTCCATTGGTTCAGATGGACACAAATTAGAACATTTTCGTTTGGCATTTGATAAGATTCAAGCATTATTGGATGAATTTAGTATTGAAGATTGGGAGATTTTGTAAAAAGACACATAAAAAAGCTATGAGCAACAGGCTCAGAGCTTTTAGTTTGTTCAGCAATTAGTGAGAAATACGTTTACGTGCTGCTTTTTTACGATTTTCTTGAATGAAAGCAGCTTTTTCCTCTTCAGGTTCAATAATTTTTTTCTTAACGGCAAAGATAGCACCAGCAACTGTAGCTGCAGTGGCTACCACACCAGTAGCAATACCTTTAGCAAATGCGAATTTTTTAGCCATAATAATTCTCCTCCTTACTGATAAGAACAGGGAGTATAAAGAGTTCTTTATACTCTTTTGTAGCAGTAGGATTGGTTTTCTTGTCCTACCATCTTATGTTATAATAAGGGTAACAAAAATTGCCTAAAAGTTCAAGTGAAAACGTTATATTTACTAAAAAATCAGGCTTAGGACGGATAAGAAATAAATGTCAAAAAAAATAAAACTGCTAGCGGTAGTTGGGCCGACTGCTGTTGGAAAAACAGCACTGGGAATTGAGCTAGCAAAACAGTTCAATGGAGAAATTATCAGTGGTGATAGTCAGCAAGTCTATCGTCAATTAGATATTGGAACGGCAAAAGCAACTCCTGAAGAACAAGCTGAAGCAGTGCATCATTTGATTGATGTGCGCAATATTGATGAGACTTATTCGGTTTATGATTTTGTTCAGGAAGCTAGCGCAGCCATTTCAGATATTGTCAGTCGAGGCAAACTTCCGATTATCGTCGGAGGAACAGGACTTTATCTTCAAAGCTTACTAGAAGGTTACCATCTGGGTGGCCAAGTAGATCAGGAAAAGGTTCTTGCTTATCGAAAAGAGCTTGACCTTTTATCAGACGACGAACTTTTTGGAAAAATAGCAGAGCAAAAAATTGAAATTCCTCAGATTAATCGACGTCGAGCTATTCGAGCACTTGAGTTAGCTAAATTTGGAAAAGGTTTAGAAAACAAAGAAACAGATTATGATGCTTACTTAATTGGCCTAAATGACGATCGTCAAGTTCTGTATGACCGCATTAATTATCGCGTTGATCTCATGGTTGAAAATGGGGTTTTGAATGAGGCAAAATGGCTCTATGACAATTATCGTGAGGTCCAAGCAGCACGAGCTATTGGCTACAAAGAACTTTTCCCCTACTTTTCAGGAGAAGATTCTCTTGAAAACTGTGTTGAAAAATTAAAACAAAACACACGACGCTTTGCCAAACGCCAGTTAACTTGGTTTAGAAATCGAATGACAGTTCAGTTTTATAATGTTTCTGAAACAGATTTTAAAACAAAAGTTGCAGAAGATGTTGACCGTTTCTTAAATGATAATAAAGTGTAAGGTAGAGCAAAAACTCCTTTACCCTCTTCGAATAAAATTTATGTTATAATGATATTTACGGATTAATCAAGTAAAGGGGTGAGTACAAGATGATTGAAACAAGCAAGCACCAAGAACGAGTGACTTTGCTAGGAGTTGAGTTGCCTGACACAGAAAACTTTGAAATGTCAATGGAAGAATTGGCGTCACTCGCTGAAACAGCAGGTGCTGAGGTGGTCTCATCTTATCGTCAAAAACGTGAGAAATATGATAGCAAATCTTTGATTGGTTCAGGGAAATTAGCTGAAATCAAAGCGATTGTTGACGCTGATGCGATCGATACTGTGATTGTCAACGACCGCTTAACGCCACGTCAAAATGTTAATTTGGAAGCAGAACTTGGCGTTAAAGTTATTGACCGTATGCAGTTGATTCTAGATATTTTTGCCATGCGTGCCCGTAGTCACGAAGGTAAATTGCAAGTTCATCTGGCTCAACTCAAATACATGTTGCCACGTCTTGTTGGTCAGGGGGTTATGCTTAGCCGACAAGCAGGTGGAATTGGTAGTCGTGGACCTGGTGAAAGTCAGTTAGAGCTTAACCGTCGTTCGATTCGCAATCAAATTTCAGATATTGAACGTCAACTGAAAATCGTTGAGAAGAATCGTGAAACTGGTCGAGAAAAACGCACTGAGTCACAAGTCTTTAAAATTGGTTTGATTGGTTACACAAATGCTGGTAAATCAACGATTATGAACGTTTTGACAAATGATAAGCAGTATGAAGCTGATGAATTGTTTGCGACTTTGGATGCGACGACAAAGCAAATTTATTTGCAAAATCAATTTCAAGTGACTCTCACGGATACGGTTGGATTTATTCAAAATTTACCGACAGAATTGGTGGCAGCCTTTAAGTCAACCTTGGAAGAAAGCCGTCATGTTGATTTGCTGCTACACGTGATTGATGCCAGCGACCCAAATCATGCTGAACACGAAAAAGTTGTTCTGAATCTGTTAAAAAATCTAGATATGTTGGATATTCCACGTTTAGCTGTTTATAATAAGATGGATGTGGCAGAGCATTTTGCAGCGACAGCTTTTCCAAATGTGCGTATTTCTGCGCGTGATAAAGATGCTCGTTCACTTTTGCGCCGTTTGATTATCAATGAAATTCGTGAGATTTTTGAACCATTTAGCATTCGTGTTCACCCAAATCAAGCCTATAAGCTATACGATTTAAATAAAATCGCGCTGCTTGATCGTTATGATTTTGCAGAAGAATACGAAACCATCACTGGTTACATTAATCCAAAAAATAGATGGAGACTAGAAGAATTCTATGACTGATTATATAAGTTTAGCTTTAAAATACGGTGGCTTTACGTCACTAGATAAAGTATACTTGCAAAATGTTTTGGAGGATTTAACAGATGAGCAAAAATTGAGTTTCATCACACCACCTCCAAGTGTTATCAATGCTTATTTTGCAGAAATGTATCAAAAACAATCTCCGCAAGCCGCAACAGATTATTATTTTGAACTATCAAAAGAATTGCAGCTTTTAAATGATAAGCCATCTTTTGACGAACATAAGCCTTTTATTCGTTTGAATTTATCAGGAAAATCATATGGTTTCACTTATGAAAATGATAAAGAGGTTGCTCGTATCTTTTCTGAAAAAGATGAAGCTTTGACAAAAGATGTCTTGTTTGAATTGGCTCAAGTCTTTCCTCAATATAAAATTTATGTTGAAGATGGCAAGATCAAAATGTCAAAAATCAATTTTGATGACCAAGAACTTGAAGACCTCACACCAGAAAGTAGTTTGCTCAGTCATGTTTCAAAATTAAAAGGAAATATGGTTAAGCTAAAAAGTTTTAATCGCGATGAATTGTTAGACTTGCTAGCTCACTATCAAGGGCAAGTTTATTATACGTTTGATCAACGTGAATTTATCGCTTATGTAAAAGTATCGTAATAGGAAGGATAAGTAAAAACTTCGGTTTTTATAGGTATATATGGAATTACAATTTTTGGGAACAGGAGCGGGTCAGCCCTCAAAGTCACGTAATGTGTCAAGCTTAGTGTTAAAGTTACTTGACGAGATTAATGAGGTGTGGATGTTTGACTGTGGTGAAGGAACACAGCGTCAGATTTTAGAAACAACGATCCGTCCTCGTAAAGTGAAACGCATTTTTATCACGCACTTGCACGGTGACCACATTTTTGGTCTTCCTGGCTTTTTGGCAAGTCGTGCTTTCCAAGCAAATGAAGAACAAACTGACCTTGATATTTATGGTCCTGTTGGTATTCGTTCATACGTTTTGAACAGTTTGCGCTTGTCTGGTGCACGTTTGCCATACCGTATTCATTTTCATGAATTTGACGAAAACAGTCTTGGAAAAATCATGGAAACTGATAAATTTGTGGTGTATGCTGAGAAATTGGACCACACTATTTTCTGTATTGGTTACCGTGTGATGCAAAAAGATTTGGAAGGAACACTTGATGCTGAAGCGTTGAAAGCTGCAGGTGTGCCATTTGGTCCATTATTTGGAAAAATCAAGAGTGGTCAAGATGTTGTCTTAGAAGATGGGACAAAAATCATTGCCAAAGATTACATCTCAGCACCGAAAAAAGGAAAAGTTATCACTGTTTTAGGCGATACACGTAAGACTGATGCTAGTGTGCGCCTTGGTTTGGGAGCTGATATTTTGGTTCACGAATCTACATATGGTAAGGGTGATGAAAAAATTGCTCGTAAGCATGGGCACTCAACAGGTACTCAAGCTGCTCAAATTGCTAAAGAAGCATCAGCTAAACGCTTATTGCTTAATCACATCAGTGCACGTTTCTTGGGACGCGAATGCAAACAAATCGAAAACGATGCTCAAGAAATTTTTGAAAATACACACTTGGTTAAAGATTTGGAAGAAATTAGCTTATGAGAATAATTGCTATTACAGGAGCAACAGGTGGACTTGCCAAAGAAATTGTCAAACAGTTACCATCTGATGACTTTGTGATTGCCTTAGGACGTAATGTAAAAAAACTTGAAGCCTGTTATGTTGAACGTCCTAACACAGTTTGCTACGAACTTGATATGTCAAGTGATGAAGCGATTGGGGCAATGGTTGAAAAACTATATGCTGAACATGGTTACATCGATGTCTTTATCAATAACGCTGGTTATGGTGATTTTAGTGAGTTTGATGCTTATACAACCGCTGAAATTCGTGACATGTTTGATATCAACACCTTTGCGACGATGACTTTTTCACGTTTGGTTGGGCATAAGATGAAGAAAGCTGGGTACGGCCATATTGTCAATATTGCCAGCATCGCTGGGTTGATTGCGTCAGCAAAATCATCAGTTTATTCTGCAACAAAATTTGCTGTGATTGGTTTTTCAAATGCGCTACGTTTGGAATTAGCTGATAGCAATGTTTATGTGACAACGATTAATCCTGGACCGATTGCAACAAGCTTTTTTGACAAGGCAGATCCATCTGGAGAATACTTAAAGAGTGTTGGACGTTTTGTTTTGCAACCAGAAGAAGTTGCTAGACGTACGGTTGCCATTTTAGGTAAGAACAAGCGTGAAGTGAACATGCCTTGGTCAATAGCTGCAGCACACAAATTCTATACTCTTTTCCCAAAGATTGCTGATTTTTTAGCACGAAAAGTTTTTAATTATAAATAACCTCCTTTCAATTCTACATAAGAAGTGAGAAGTGAATGATAACAAGTAAATACAATTGGAAAAATATTGAAAAAGAGCCAGATGATGGCTTTTTTGAAGTGACAAAAAAAGAAAATATAACGGCATTAGCCAGCAAAATCCTATACAGTCGTGGCGTTGACAACGACGAAAAACTAACTCAATTTTTATCAAATGATTTGTCACAACTTCACGATCCATATCTTTTGCACGATATGGACAAGGCAGTCGCCCGCATTCGTCAAGCTATTGAAAATTATGAACAAATCTTGGTTTATGGTGACTATGATGCCGACGGGATGACCAGCGCTAGTATCATGAAAGAAGCGTTGGAAATGCTTGGGGCTGAGGTTCAAGTCTATCTTCCTAACCGATTTGTTGATGGTTATGGACCAAATGAATCGGTTTATAAGTATTTCATCGAGCAACAACAGGTTTCTTTGATTATTACGGTGGATAATGGCGTAGCTGGACATGAAGCTATTAGCTATGCACAAAGTCAAGGAGTAGATGTCATTGTTACTGACCACCATGGCTTACCAGCAGAGCTTCCAGACGCATTTGCCATTGTACATCCAGAGTATCCAGAAGCTAACTATCCTTTTAGATATTTAGCAGGATGTGGTGTAGCCTTCAAAGTGGCTTGTGCCCTATTAGAATCCATCCCAACCGAAATGTTAGACTTGGTTGCTATCGGAACGATTGCCGATATGGTTAGTCTAACAGATGAAAATCGTATCATGGTCAAGGTTGGGCTTGAAATGCTCAAGCAGACCGAACGCATTGGTCTCATGGAGCTTATGAAAGTATCTGATATTGACATGTCAGATGTTAATGAGGAAACTGTTGGGTTTAAAATTGCACCGCAGCTAAATGCTCTTGGTCGTCTAGATGATCCAAATCGAGCTATTGAATTATTGACTGGTTTTGATGATGAAGAAGCGCTAAGTATTGCGCAAATGATTAATGCCAAGAATGAAGAACGTAAAGAAATTGTTCAAAAAATTTACGATGAAGCCATGGGCATGGTTGATCTTGACAAGCCTGTGCAGGTGTTGGCAAAAGAAGGCTGGCATCCAGGTGTTCTAGGAATTGTCGCTGGTCGTATTTTGGAGCACATTGCTCAGCCAGTTATTGTCTTAAACATTGAAGACGGTATGGCAAAAGGCTCTGCTAGAAGTATTGAGGCAATCAATATCTTCCATGCACTTGATGACCACCGTGATTTATTTGAAGCTTTTGGTGGACATGCTGGTGCTGCAGGAATGACCTTGCCAGTTGATAACTTAGCGCAATTGTCACAAGTTTTATGTGATTACATTGCTGAAAATGATATTAATTTAGCTCAGAAAAAGACTTTGATCATTGATGAAGTGCTGGACTTGTCAGAAATTGATTTGGACACTGTTAAAAGTCTTGAGAAGATCGCACCTTTTGGGATGGATAATGCTAAGCCAGTCTTTGAAATCAAAGACCTTACTGTTAAACAAGCACGTACCATGGGGCAAAATGGCACTCACTTGAAATTAAAAATTGCTCAAGGAAGTACGGCGGTTGACCTTGTTGCCTTTAACCAAGGTCATTTGGTACAAGAATTCCAGCAAGCGCAGAACCTGTGCCTTGCCGTTACTTTGTCAATCAACAAATGGAACGGGCAAACCACAGTTCAGTTGATGCTTGAAGACGCGCGTGTTGACGGCGTTCAGTTGATTGATATTCGTTCCAAAAATGCCAGTCTTCCTGAACGTGTTCCTGTTTTGAGTGAAGACACCAGTGCCAGTGAAGTGGTTGTACTAGATATTCCTGATAAGGCTGAAGAACTCAAATCCCTTTTTGTCGGTCGACAATTTGATGCCATTTACTTTAAAAATCACATCAAACGAGCTTATTATTTGACTGGCTATGGAACTCGCGAACAATTTGCTAAGTTGTATAAAACGATTTATCAATTCCCTGAATTTGATGTTCGTTACAAGCTGAAAGAATTGAGTCATTATCTTAATATTCCTGATATTCTTTTGGTCAAAATGATTCAAATTTTTGATGAATTGGATTTTGTAACTATCACAGATGGAGTGATGGTCGTCAATAAAGGTGCTGAGAAACGCAGTATTTCTGATAGTAAAATTTATCAAAATCTTAAGCAAGAAGTGAAATTTCAAGAGCTCATGGCACTTGGAACGCCACAAGAAATTTATGACTGGTTGATGAACTAGACTAAAAAGTTACGTTGCTTAGCTCAGCGTAGCTTTTTTAGCTTTTTGTTATAGAAAACGTTTGCTTAAAAATTGAAAATTTTTTTAATTGAAAACTTTTTTAATTGGAACTATAATGAGACTGCGAAGTTGTAGATGACTTTTAAAGTATTTTTTAAAGGAGTTTTTTTATGTGTACTGCAATTACTTATACAACTAAAGATAATTACTTTGGTCGAAATCTTGATTTGGACTTTTCTTACAATGAAACGGTAACGATTTGTCCTCGAAATTATCCTTTTTCGTTTAGACACCAAGGAGAAAATAACAGCCATTTTGCCATGATTGGAATGGCAACAGTAGTGGCTGATTACCCACTTTATTACGAAGCAGTTAATGAAAAAGGTTTAGGAATGGCAGGTTTGAATTTCCCTGAAAATGCCGACTATAAAGAAGTAGCAGAAGGGAAAGACAACCTTGCATCTTTTGAATTGATTCCGTGGTTCTTATCACAATGCCAATCTGTTGCTGAAGTTAAGAAACTTTGCCAAAATCTTAACGTCACAAATGAAGCATTTAGTGATGATTTTCAACCAAGTCCTTTGCACTGGTTGATTGCAGACCGCAATGAAGCTATTGTGTTGGAATCTGTGGCTAGTGGTCTTAAGGTTTATGATAACCCAACAGGTGTTTTGACAAATAACCCAACTTTTGATAAACAATTATTCAATTTGAACAATTATCGTCACGTTTCTCCAAAAGTTTCTGACAATCTCTTTTCTACAGAAATTACCTTAGACACTTATAGCCGAGGAATGGGGGGCCTTGGTTTGCCTGGGGATTTATCATCAATGTCACGCTATGTTAAGGTAGCTTTTACTAAATTAAATTCAGTAGCAGAAGATACAGAAGTATCTAGTGTTAACCAGTTCTTCCATATTTTGAAATCCGTTGAACAACAAAAAGGGTTATGTTACGTGGATGAAAGCGGCAAATACGAATACACCATTTACAGTTCATGTATCAACACAGAAAAAGGTATTTATTACTACACAACTTACGATAATTCACAGATTACAGCTGTCGATATGCATAAGGAAAATTTGGATAATAACAAGTTAGTTACTTATCCATTGATTAAAGATTGGCAAGTGAATTATCAAAATTAAGGTCTTGAAAATTTATTACCTAAATCCCCTTCTTTTTTTCGAAAAATATGATATAATGAAATGTAAAACATTTTTTGGCAAAAAGCCCATAGAAAGAAGAAAATGGATTTAAAAAATTATATCGCTACAATTGAAAACTATCCTAAAGAAGGGGTCACTTTCCGTGATATTTCTCCTTTGATGGCAGATGGAAATGCTTATAGCTATGCTGTTCGCGAAATTGTACAGTATGCTACTGACAAGAAGATCGACATGATTGTTGGCCCAGAGGCACGCGGATTTATCGTCGGATGCCCAGTTGCATTTGAACTTGGAATTGGTTTCGCACCAGTTCGTAAACCTGGTAAATTACCACGTGAAGTAATCTCAGCTGATTACGAAAAAGAGTACGGCATTGATACACTATGTATGCATGCTGATGCTATCAAACCTGGACAACGTGTCCTTATCGTTGATGACCTTTTGGCAACAGGTGGTACTGTGAAAGCTACTATCGAAATGGTAGAACGCCTTGGTGGTATCGTTGCTGGATGTGCATTCCTTGTTGAATTGGATGGATTGAACGGACGTAAAGCACTTGAAGGTTATGATACGAAAGTCTTAATGAATTTCCCAGGATAATTATAGCTAAAAACTATAACTACCTAAAGAAATTATATAATTGAAAACTATATCTCCATCTTTTATAATATTACTTAAATATAATATTATAGAGTGGAGATATTTTCATGCCAATAAAACTTGATAAAGAATTACCGGCCTTAGACATTTTGCGCAAAGAGAATGTCTTCATCATGGATAATAAACGAGCAAAGCATCAAGATATTAGACCGATGGATTTTCTCATCGTTAACTTGATGCCAACAAAAGAAGTGACAGAGACACAACTCTTGCGTTTGCTAGCCAATACGCCTTTGCAGATTAATGTTGAATTCCTCTATATGACTAGTCACAAGTCAAAAAATACAACGGCTGAGCATTTAGAAACCTTCTATAAAACTTTTGCGGATGTTAAACATAAGTATTATGATGGGTTGATTATCACGGGTGCTCCAGTTGAAACTTTGGCTTATGAGGAAGTGGATTATTGGGATGAATTGTGCCAAATCTTTGATTGGGGAAAATCTCATGTCTATTCAACCTTGCACTTGTGTTGGGGAGCGCAAGCTGGACTCTATTACAAATATGGTATTAAGAAGGTTTTGCTAGAGGAAAAATTATCAGGCATCTTTTCTCAAAATGTCAAACAACCTTCTAATCCGATTGTCCGTGGGTTTGATGACTGCTTTATGGCGCCGCATTCTAGGTATACAGAAGTTCGTCATGAAGATGTTACTAAGGTTGATCGATTAGAAGTAATTGCTGAAGGTCCCACAGTTGGTTTGTCTATCGTAGCTAGTAAAGATTTGCGCGAGGTTTATAGCTTTGGACATTTGGAATACGACCGTGAAACTTTGGATCTCGAGTACAAGCGTGATGTTAAAGTTGGCAAGAATCCTAATGTGCCTGCACATTATTATGTCAACGATGATCCTGAGCAAGACGTTCCGATGAAGTGGAATTTAGCGGCAACAACTTTCTTTAGTAATTGGATTAATTATGCTGTTTACCAAGAGACGCCTTATCAACTGGAACAATTGGAAAAAGAATCATCTTTTTACGGTTACTTGTGATGAGGTGATTGTCGATCAAATCTTGCTTTATCTTTGTCAGGTTTGGTTTTAGAGGTGATGATTTTTTAGGAATATATTATGAGTTATTTGGAAAATTTTAAATCAGGCAATCTTGTATTGCCGAGTGCTCTTCTCTTTCATTACAAAGATATTTTTAAACGTGCAGATGATTTTTTGATTTGGCAGTTTATTTATCTCCAAAACACGACTAAGATGGATGATTTGGCACCTAGTCAAATTGCTAGCGCGCTGAATAAAACAGTGGCAGAAGTTAACCGCTCGATTTCTGATTTGACTGCTCAAGGTTTGCTTGATATGAAAACTATTGAGCTTGGTAGTGAAATCGAAGTGGTTTTTGATGCGAGTCCTGTTTTGGCACTATTGGATAAATTAGTTTCTGAACCAAAACAAGTTCCTGAAAAACAAGACGTAAATCCTGTGAAAGAACTTGTCGAAGAGTTTGAACGTGAGCTAGGTCGTATGCTAAGTCCATTTGAATTGGAAGATTTGCAAAAAACTATTCGTGAGGATAAAACGGATCCAGACCTAGTGCGCGCAGCGCTTCGTGAGGCTGTGTTTAACGGCAAGACAAACTGGAATTACATCAATGCCATTTTGCGAAATTGGCGTCGTGAAGGCATTACAACAATGCGCCAAGTTGAGGAACGTCGTAAAGAGTATGAAAATTCAAAAGTAGGTAAAGTCAATGTGTCAGATGACTTTTTGGCTGCGATGGATTTGTGGAGTGACTAATGAGAGTTGGACGTGAGCGTTTAAAGAAAATCTTAGCTATTATTGGTGACATGTATCCAGAAGCGCGTGGCGAGTTGGAATGGGAGACACCATTTCAACTGCTTATCGCGGTGATCTTGTCTGCTCAAACGACGGATAAAGCAGTAAATAAGGTGACTCCAAATCTTTGGAAACATTACCCAGAAATTGAGGACTTGGCTAAGGCAAATTTGGCTGATGTTGAGGAGTGTTTGCGAACTATCGGACTTTATAAGAACAAAGCTCGAAACATTATTAAGACAGCAAGAGCGATTTTGCAAGATTTTGACGGGCAAGTTCCTAAGACACATAAAGAGTTAGAAACCTTGCCAGGAGTTGGACGAAAAACAGCTAATGTTGTGTTAGCAGAAGTTTACGGTATTCCATCAATTGCTGTGGATACGCATGTGTCACGCATTGCTAAGCGCCTCAATATTTCTGCGCCAGATGCTGATGTTAAAGAAATCGAAAAAGATTTGATGAAAAAAATTCCAAAGAAAGATTGGATTTTGACGCATCATCGCTTGATTTTCTTTGGACGTTATCATTGTTTAGCTAAAAAGCCTAAATGTGATATTTGTCCAGTTCAAGCCTATTGCAAATACTATAAAGACAATGTGAAAACTAACTAAGCAGCTCACTTGAGTTGCTTTTGTTATGCTTTTGTAAGGAGAAGTTGTTTTTGATATAATTAAAAAGAATGATATTTTAGAAGGAAGAATTATGCAAACAGTATTATCTAAGCGTTTAGCTGCCGTAGCAGAATTTGTACCGCAAGGAGCACGCTTACTGGATGTCGGAAGTGACCATGCGTACTTACCGATTGCCTTGATGGAAGAGGGAAAAATTGATTTTGCTATTGCTGGTGAAGTTGTCAAAGGTCCATATGAATCAGCGGTTCATAATGTTGCTGGCGCTGGTTTGGCAGATAAAATCGTTGTGCGTTTGGCAGATGGTTTGGCAGCCTTTGAAGCATCAGACAAAGTAACAACGATTACGATTTGTGGTATGGGCGGCGGCTTGATTGCTGATATTTTGGCGGCAGGAGTTGAAAAATTAGCAAGTGTAGACCGTCTTATCTTACAACCTAATAATCGTGAAGATGAGCTTCGTGCTTGGTTGATGAACAATGGCTTCAAACTTGTCACTGAAGAAATCATGACAGAAAATGATAAATTTTATGAAATCATGGTTGTTGAACACGGACAAATGACTTTGTCAGAGACAGACTTACGCTTTGGTCCTTTCTTGAACCAAGAAAAATCAGCTGTCTTCAAAGCACGTTGGCAACGAGAATTGAAAAAATTAGAAATTGCTTTGCCACATGTGCCAGAAAATCGTGTCGATGACCGCGCTGCTATTTCACAAAAAATGACAGCTATCAAGGAGGCTATCAATGAAAGCAAGTGAAATCATTGAACGCTACGAAGCATACTGTCCACGTGAGCTTTCTATGGAAGGAGATATTTCTGGTCTCCAAATTGGAACTCTTGATAAAGAAGTTAATCGTGTCATGATCGCTCTTGATGTGCGTGAAACGACAGTGGCAGAAGCAATCGAGAAAAATGTTGACTTGATTATCGTTAAGCACGCTCCCATTTTTCGTCCGCTAAAAGACCTTGTGGCGACTCCCCAAAATCAGATTTACCTTGACTTGGTAAAACATGATATCGCTGTATACGTGAGTCACACAAATATCGATATTGTGCCAGATGGTTTAAATGATTGGTTCTGTGAGCTGTTAGACATTACCGATACAGAGATTTTAAGTCCTACGGCTGATGGTTACGGGATTGGTCGAGTTGGAACGATTGAGGAGCAACCTTTTTCGGAATTTGCTCTTAAGGTTAAAGAAAAATTCAACTTAGATAGTGTTCGTTTGGTCGCATATGGAAACCAAGATAAGCTCATTAATCGCGTAGCTATTTGTGGTGGTAGTGGTCAAAGTTTTTACCGTGAAGCAATGGCAAAAGGGACGCAAGTCTACATCACTGGTGATATTTATTACCATACTGCTCAAGAAATGATTACAAATGGCATGCTTGCTATTGACCCTGGGCATCATATTGAAGTGCTCATGGTTAATAAATTACTTGAGAAATTTAATGCCTGGAAAAATGACAATCATTGGTCAGTAGATTTCATTGCCAGTGAGGCAGAAACAAATCCGTTTTATCATTTATAAATAATTACTGACATTTGTCAGTAATTTTCGTTAAAAGCTTGTAAAATTAGGAAATTTAGTGACAGCATTTGCAAAAAATGATAGAATAGTTCTGATAATTGATAATTTATTAATAAAGAGGGAGACCTAACTATGAAAGGTATTATTCTTGCAGGAGGTTCAGGAACACGTCTGTATCCTTTGACTCGTGCGGCTTCAAAACAACTTATGCCAGTGTATGATAAACCAATGATTTATTATCCACTATCAACATTGATGTTAGCAGGTATCCGAGATATCTTGATTATCTCAACACCAACTGATATTCATCGTTTTGAAGAACTACTTGGCGACGGTTCAGAATTTGGTATTTCACTTTCTTACGCTGTTCAACCAAGCCCAGATGGATTGGCACAAGCCTTTATCATCGGTGAAGAATTTATCGGAGATGACAATGTTGCTCTTGTTTTGGGAGATAACATTTACCATGGAGCAGGTCTAAGTAAAATGCTTCAAAAAGCAGCAAGCAAAGAAAAAGGTGCTACTGTCTTTGGTTACCAAGTAAAAGACCCAGAACGTTTTGGTGTTGTTGAATTCGACGAAGATTTCAACGCTCTTTCAATCGAAGAAAAGCCAGAACATCCAAAATCACACTACGCTGTAACAGGTCTTTACTTCTACGATAACGACGTTGTGGAAATTGCTAAAAACATCAAACCAAGTGCACGTGGTGAACTTGAAATCACAGATGTTAATAAAGCCTATCTAGAACGTGGCGACCTTTCTGTGGAAGTTATGGGACGTGGCTTTGCATGGCTTGATACAGGAACACACGAAAGCCTTCTGGAAGCAGCTCAGTACATTGAAACAGTGCAACGTATGCAAAACCTTCAAGTGGCAAACTTGGAAGAAATTGCATACCGCATGGGTTACATCACAAAAGAAGATGTTTACAACCTTGCACAACCACTTAAGAAAAACGAATACGGAAAATACTTGCTCCGTTTGGTTGGAGAAGAATAATGACAGAACAGTTTTTTGGTAAAGAATTAGCAGCACGTAAAATCGAAGCTATCCCAGGAATGATTGAATTTGATATTCCTGTTCACGGTGACAACCGCGGATGGTTTAAAGAAAATTTCCAAAAAGAAAAAATGCTTCCTCTTGGTTTCCCAGAATCATTCTTTGCAGAAGGAAAATTACAAAATAACGTTAGCTTTTCACATAAAAACGTTTTGCGTGGACTTCATGCAGAACCTTGGGACAAATACATCTCAGTTGCCGACGAAGGTAAAGTTCTAGGTTCATGGGTTGATTTACGTGAAGGTGACAGCTTTGGTCATGTTTACCAAACAGTTATCGATGCTTCAAAAGGTATCTTTGTCCCACGTGGTGTCGCTAACGGTTTCCAAGTATTGTCTGATAAAGTATCATACAGCTACTTGGTTAATGACTATTGGGCACTTGAACTTAAACCAAAATACGCTTTTGTAAACTATGCTGACCCAACTCTTGGTATCAAATGGGAAAACTTGGAAGAAGCAGAGGTTTCTGAAGCAGATAAAAATCACCCATTGCTTAAAGATGTAAAACCATTACGTAAAGAAGATTTGTAAGAAGATTTGTAAGAAAAATAAAAAAATAATCAGAAAGGAGTGTTCAGTTTTAAGAAACTGAACATGGGACTAAATCTCTGAGAAAAAAGAAAAATCTTCCTAGACACTTGTCGTCTGCGTCAGATTTCCTATTTTTCTACGAGATTTTTCGCGAGCGAAACGTCCCTTTGTATCTTAATTATGTCTGAATACAAAAATATTATTGTAACCGGTGGTGCAGGTTTTATCGGTTCAAACTTCGTACACTATGTTTACAACAACCACCCAGATGTACACGTTACTGTTCTTGATAAATTAACATACGCAGGTAACCGTGCAAACTTGGAAGAAATCCTTGGTGACCGTGTTGAATTGGTTGTTGGTGATATCGCAGATGCAGAATTGGTTGACAAATTGGCAGCAAAAGCTGATGCTATCGTTCACTACGCTGCAGAAAGCCACAACGATAACTCACTAAAAGACCCAAGTCCATTCATCCAAACAAACTTTGTTGGTACTTACACACTTTTGGAAGCTGCTCGTAAATACGATATCCGTTTCCACCACGTATCAACTGACGAAGTTTACGGAGATCTTCCACTTCGCGAAGACCTTCCAGGACATGGTGAAGGCCCAGGTGAAAAATTCACTGCCGAAACAAAATATAACCCAAGTTCACCATATTCATCAACAAAAGCTGCATCAGATTTGATCGTAAAAGCTTGGGTACGTTCATTTGGCGTTAAAGCAACAATCTCTAACTGTTCAAATAACTACGGACCATACCAACACATCGAAAAATTCATTCCTCGTCAAATCACAAATATCTTGTCAGGAATTAAACCAAAACTTTACGGTGATGGTAAAAACGTTCGTGACTGGATTCACACAAACGACCACTCAACAGGTGTTTGGGCAATCTTGACAAAAGGACGTATCGGTGAAACTTACCTTATCGGTGCTGATGGTGAAAAGAACAACAAAGAAGTTCTTGAACTTATCCTTGAAAAAATGGGTCAACCAAAAGCTGCTTACGATCACGTAACAGACCGTGCTGGTCACGACCTTCGTTACGCAATCGATTCAACTAAACTTCGTGAAGAACTTGGTTGGGAACCACAATACAATAATTTTGAAGAAGGACTTGAAGCAACAATCAAATGGTACACAGATAACCAAGATTGGTGGAAAGCTGAAAAAGAAGCAGTTGAAGCCAACTATGCTAAAACTCAAAAAGTTCTTGATAAATAATTTAAAAAGCCTACCGTATCAAGCTACGCTTGGTACGGGGCTTTTTTTAGCTTTTGAGAAAAAGCAAAGCTAAGATAAGGTTAACTGAAAAATACCTATAATAACTTAGAATTATTTTATAAGTTAGGCTCTGATTCAAGAATTGTGTTTGGTTTTCTGGTACAATAGAAGAAAACGAGAAAGAAGAGAAAGATGACAAAGTTAGCGACGATTTGTTATATTGATAACGGTGAGGCACTTTTGCTTTTGCATCGTAATAAAAAGCCAAACGATGTTCATGAGGGAAAATGGATTTCGGTTGGTGGTAAACTTGAAGCGAGTGAAACGCCTGATGAATGTGCCAAACGTGAAATTTTTGAAGAAACGCATTTTACAGTTAAGGAAATGGATTTTAAAGGTGTGATTACTTTCCCTGAATTTACGCCAGGTCACGATTGGTATACCTACGTCTTTAAGGTGACAGATTTTGAAGGTGAATTAATCTCTGACGAAGAATCACGTGAGGGTACTCTTGAGTGGGTTCCTTATGATAAGGTGTTATCAAAACCAACTTGGGAAGGTGACTATGAAATCTTTAAGTGGATTTTAGATGATGTGCCATTCTTCTCAGCTAAGTTTACTTATGATGACAAGCAACGCTTGGTAGATAAGAGTGTTACTTTTTATGGTGATAAGTAGTCCTTATTGAAGTTGTCTGAAGAGAGGAGTTTTTATGGATCGTCATCAAGAAAAGAAATTTACGGAGTCTTGGTTTTTTAAATGGGTTTTAAACAGTCAAGCTACTGTGGCAGTTATGGTCACTTTTCTTGTCTTTTTGACCCTTTATTTGTTCACTAAGATTTCATTTCTATTTAAACCTATTTTGTCTTTTTTAGCCATCATCATGCTTCCTTTGGTGATTTCGGCAATTCTTTACTATCTGATTAAGCCTTTGGTTGGATTGATTGAACGACGTGGTGTTAATCGAACGGCTTCAATTTTCATTGTTTATGCTATTATTGTGGCTCTACTTATTTGGGCGGTAGCAAGTTTTATTCCTATGATTGAAGGACAATTAACCTCATTTGTTGAGAATTTACCTGCTTATGTTAAAAGTGTCAATGTTGAAAGTTCTAAACTTTTGAAGAGCCCTTGGTTGACTAATTATCAGTCAGAATTGCAGGACATGCTAGCCAATATCAGTAATAAAGCTGTTGATTATGCAGAAAGCTTTTCTAAGAACGCTATTGATTGGGCATCAAGTTTTGCCACCGCTATTGCTCGCGTGACCTTAGCTATCATTATGTCACCGTTCATTCTCTTTTATTTCTTAAGAGATAGTCATAAGATGAAAGAGGGGTTAATTAAGGTACTTCCGACTAGAATGCGTCGTCCAACATCACGTATTCTTGGGGATATCAACAAACAACTTGCTGGTTATGTTCAAGGTCAAGTAACTGTGGCGATTGTTGTTGGGATTATGTTTACAATCTTCTTTAATATGATTGGTTTGCGTTATGCGGCAACTTTTGGTATTATTGCAGGCTTCCTTAATATGATTCCATATCTTGGTAGTTTCTTAGCCATGGTTCCTGTTGTGATTATGGGGATTGTTCAAGGACCAATTATGCTGATTAAGATTCTTGTGACCTTCGTGGTTGAACAAACGATTGAAGGGCGTTTTGTGGCTCCTTTGGTTTTGGGAAGCAAGCTAAGCATTCATCCGATTACCATTATGTTTATTTTGCTAACGTTTGGCTCAATGTTTGGTATTTGGGGAGTTTTCCTAGGAATTCCGGTTTATGCCTCTATCAAGGTGATTGTTAAAGAAATTTTTGACTGGTACAAAGCTGCCAGTGGTTTATATGAAGAAGAGTTAATTGTAGAAGAAGGAGGAGAAGAATCAAAAGATGTTAAATAGTGAAAAAATGGTTGCCTCAATCCAGAGTCAAGATTTGGAGCATGCTAATAAATATTTTAAACGAGCTTTGAAAGAAGACGATGCTGAGACTCTTTTGGAATTGGCAGAGTATCTTGAAAGCATTGGTTTCTTGCCACAAGCAAAAGAAATTTATTTGCAAGAACGTGAAGATTATCCTGAAGTTAATATCAATCTAGCTCAGATTGCGACTGAAGATGGTGATATCGAAGGTGCTTTCTTGTATCTTGATGCTATTTCGCCTGAGAGCGATACTTATTTGTCTGCTTTGCTTGTTATGGCAGATATCTACGAAATGGAAGGGCTAGCTGATGTTGCGCGTGAAAAACTTCTCCAGGCTAGTCAGATTAGTGATGAACCTTTGGTTATTTTTGGTTTGGCTGAAATCGAAATGGAACTTGGTAATTACAACCAAGCTATCAAAGAATACGCTAAGCTAGATAATCGAGATATTCTTGAATTGACTGGTGTGTCAACCTATCAACGTATCGGTCGTGTATATGCTAGTCTCGGAAAATTTGAAGCAGCTATTGAATTTCTTGAAAAAGCTGCTGAGATTGAATACGATGATAATACTGTTTTTGAATTAGCGACAATTTTGTATGATCAAGATGAATACCAAAAAGCAAATATTTACTTCAAACAATTGGAGATAATGAATCCTGATTTTGAAGGGTATGAGTATGTGTATGCACAATCTCTTCATGAAGAAAATAAAACTGAAGAAGCCCTTCGATTGGTTCAAAAAGGTTTGGCTAAAAATGAATTTGATACCAATCTTTTGCTTGCAGCATCACAATTTTCATATGAATTACACGATATCAAACAAGCAGAAAGTTATCTTTTGAAAGGAAAAGAAGTAGCTGTTGACGATGAAGATGTCTTGATGCGTTTGACAAACTTATACTTAGAAGAAGAACGCTACGACGATGTTGTAGCTCTTAATCGCGATAACATTGATAATGTGCTTACTAAATGGAATATTGCCAAAGCTTACCAAGCTCTTGAGGCTGATAAAAAGGCTCTCAAAATTTATGATGATTTAGCAACTGACTTGGTAGACAATCCAGAATTCTTGCAAGACTATGCCTATATTTTGCGTGAATTTGGCTACGCAGATCGTGCTAAGGATGTGGCTAAACGTTATTTGACTTTGGTTCCAGATGATGTCAATATGGTGGAATTTTTAAATGAAGATGAATTTTAAGAGTCTTTTGGCTAGTAACCTAATAACGGTTATTATCATTTTTGTTTTGCTATTATTCTTTGATCAAAGTGGTGAACCACTTCGCAATATTCTTGTGGTATTTGGTGGTTTTATCTTGATGACCATCTATGATTTTGTCAGAACAAGACGAAAAAAATAGAGTAAAAAGCGCGACAACTTCGTCGTGTTTTTTCTTGTAATTTTCAAGAATGTTTTTAATCTTATTTTAGAAAGATAAAGAAAAATTTCACAAGAGAAATTTCACAAACTTTTCGTAAAACTATGGTATAATTGATTAATATTTGTGAAAAATAAAAATTTGTGATTTAGATTTGACTAATTTTATCGCCAGATTTTCTTGAAATTGTGATATATTGGAACTTTAAAAACTGTTCTTAATTAGTCATCTAAAGACATATAGGAGATAAAATGACTGAACAAAAGCAATATGGGGCTGATTTGGTAGTGGATAGTCTCATCAACCATGACATTGACTATGTTTTTGGTATTCCTGGTGCTAAAATTGATCGTATTTTTGACACTCTTGAAGATAAGGGACCACAGTTGATTGTAGCTCGTCATGAGCAAAATGCTGCTTTTATGGCACAAGGGATTGGACGTATTACAGGTACACCTGGCGTTGTGATTACAACAAGTGGACCTGGAGTTTCAAATTTGGCGACAGGATTGGTGACCGCAACGGATGAAGGGGATCCTGTTTTAGCGATTTCAGGTCAAGTAAAACGTGCCGATTTGCTGAAACGGTCTCACCAATCTATGAAAAATGTGGCAATGATGGAACCAGTTACAAAATATGCTGTAGAAGTTCATGAGCCAGATACTCTCTCTGAAACAATTGCTAATGCCTATCGTGTGGCAAAGTCAGGTAAACGTGGTGCAAGCTTTGTTTCCATTCCACAAGATGTGACTGACAGTTTGGTTTCCGTAAAAGCAATCAAGCCATTAACAGATCCTCAATTGGGTTCTGCGTCAGTTGGTGATATCAACTATTTAGCGCAAGCTATCCGAAATGCCGACTTACCAGTTCTTCTTCTGGGAAATGGTGCTTCAACGCGTGCAGTTACAAAGTCTATTCGTAAGTTATTGGATGCTGTAAAATTACCAGTTGTTGAAACTTTCCAAGGGGCAGGTATCGTATCGCGTGAACTTGAAGAAGACACTTTCTTTGGACGTGTTGGGCTTTTCCGCAATCAGCCAGGTGACATGTTGCTTAAAAAAGCTGACCTAGTTATTGCTATTGGTTATGACCCAATTGAGTATGAAGCCCGAAATTGGAATGCTGAAATTTCAGCTCGTATTATTGTTATCGACGTTGCGCAAGCTGAAATCGATACTTATTTCCAACCAGAACGTGAATTGATTGGTAACATTGCGGATACGATTGACTTGCTCTTGCCTGCCGTTAATGGTTATGTTTTGACAAAAGCATCAGTAGATTATTTGCAAAATCTGAAGAAAAATGTTGTCGAAGATGTTAAATTTGATCGTAATTCCAAGGAAGGTTTGGTTCACCCGCTTGATGTTATTGATGTCTTACAAGAAAATACAACAGATGATATGACTGTCACTGTTGACGTTGGTAGTCACTACATTTGGATGGCACGTTATTTCAAATCATATGAAGCTCGTCATCTGCTCTTTTCAAACGGCATGCAGACCCTTGGAGTTGCACTTCCTTGGGCAATTTCAGCAGCTCTTGTTCGCCCAAATACAACTGTTATCTCTGTATCTGGTGATGGTGGTTTCCTCTTCTCAGCGCAAGAATTAGAAACTGCAGTTCGTCTTAATTTACCAATCGTTCACATTATCTGGAATGATGGTAAATACAATATGGTTGAATTCCAAGAAGAGATGAAATACGGTCGTTCTTCAGGCGTTGATTTTGGTCCTGTTGATTTTGTGAAATACGCTGAAAGTTTTGGTGCTAAAGGTTACCGTGTTGATAGCAAAGAAGGTTTTGAAGCGACCTTCAAAAAAGCTCTTGCTGAAGCAGCCAATGGTCCAGTTCTTATCGATATTCCAATCGATTACAAAGATAATATCAAACTTGGTGAAACAATCTTACCAGACGAATTTTATTAAGCTTGCAATTTAACGAATTTGGCAATAAAATATTAATGTCAGTTAATTTTTAATGACGAAAGTGAAGGAGAATATGTCAGAAGCAATTAAACTTTTTCAATATAATACCTTAAGTGCCTTAATGGCTGGTCTTTATGGTGGTACCTTAACCATTGGTGAGTTACTAGAGCACGGTGATTTGGGCATCGGAACACTCGATTCTATTGATGGAGAGTTGATTATTCTAGACGGTAAAGCCTATCAAGCTATCGGTTCAAACGGGAAACCTGAAATTGTTGAGGTTTCTGATGATGTCAAAGTTCCTTACGCTGCAGTTGTTCCTCATCAAGCTGAAGTGATTTTCAAACAACGTTTTGAAATGACAGATGCAGAGTTGAAAAAACGTATCGAGTCGTATTATGATGGTGTGAACTTGTTCCGTTCGATTAAAATTAAGGGGACTTTTTCTAACATGCATGTTCGCATGATTCCCAAATCTGCGCCAAATACAAAATTTGCAGAAGTTGCAACACGCCAACCCGAATATTCACGTGAAAATGTCACAGGGACTATTGTGGGTATCTGGACACCTAAGATGTTCCACGGAGTAAGTGTTGCTGGTTATCATTTACACTTTATTTCAGATGATTTAACCTTTGGTGGTCATGTGATGGATTTTGTGATTTCAGAAGGTGTGGTTGAAGTAGGACCTGTTGACCAACTTGATCAACGTTTCCCAGTTCAAGACCGCAAATACCTTTTTGCAAAATTTAACATGGACGAATTGAAAGAAGACATCAAAAAAAGCGAATAAATCGTCTAGTTATCGCATATGAAAAAGGCACATTTCTAAAAACGAGTTTATCTTTTTTTAGCAATGTGTTTTTTTACGGATAAAAATGAGGTATAGAGTTGATTTTTACTTATATTTATCCTAAAATAAAAGACGTTGTGCATGTGAATCTTGTATCAAGAATTGATAGAATTATAAGAATTGCATGACGATTTCAAACAAATAACAGGAGAATGTATGGATATTTTTCGAAAGACCCCGATGGCGCAAAAGACAAGCCATTTGCAACGACGCCTGGGGCTTGCTGAACTTATCTTTTTAGGGGTAGGTTCGATTGTTGGGACTGGGATTTTCACGATAACAGGAGTAGGTGCTTCTCAATATGCAGGACCTGCGATTACTATTTCAATTATTATTGCTGCTATCTGTGTAACCATGTCAGCTTTATTCTTTGCAGAATTTTCTTCAAGATTGCCTCATTCAGGTGGTGTGTATCGCTATTTGTATACTGTTTTTGGAGAGTACCCAGCTTGGATTGCAGGTTGGTTTATGATGATTGAATTTGCAGGAGCGATTTCAACGGCAGCCTCTGGTTGGGGAGAGTATTTAAAAGCTTTCTTGAAAACTTTTGGCATTAGTTTGCCGACAGCTTTGAGTGGTCCTTTTAATCCTGCAAAGGGAACTTATATTGATATTGTTCCTGTTATCTTATTACTTTGTGTGACAGCCCTTGTTGTACTAGGGGTTCAAACGGTATTGAGATTTAATTCTATTTTGGTTATCTTTAAATTAGCGGTTTTGCTTATATTTATTGCTCTTGGTTTGACAGCAATTAATACGCAAAACTGGAGTGATTTCACACCGTTCGGATTTGGTCAAATTTATGGTGGAAAAGTTGGTATCATGGCTGGTGCGTCATTGATGTTCTTTGCTTTTCTTGGATTTGAATCAATTTCTATGGCGGCTGATGAGACCAAAGAACCTCAAAAGAAAATTCCGCAAGGTATCTTCTTTTCAATTGGATTGACAACTTTATTGTATGTTTTGGTTACTTTGGTTTTAACTGGAACTGTTCACTATACTAAATTAAATACAGCTGACGTGGTACCATTTGTTTTACGTAGCATTGGTTTTTCATTAGTAGGTAATATTGTTTCTGTTGTGGTTATTTTTACATTGGTAACGGTATGTATTTCTATGATGTTTGCCTTGTCACGTGTGATTTACAATGTCAGTTGTGATGGGCTTTTGCCTGAGCAATTCCAAGAATTAACACCGAAGAGCAAGGTTCCTAAGAAAGCAACTATATTTGTTGGGATTGTCACAATGTTCTTCTCGGGAGTTTTTCCTTTGGAAATTCTAGCTTTGTTAGTTAATATTGTGACACTTGCATACCTTATCTTGCTTGCTTTTGGGGTTATCAAACTTCGTAAAGATTTTGGTGAGCCAAAAGAAGGGGAATTCAGAGCACCTTGGGTGCCATTTTTGCCAATATTATCAATTGTGGTTTGCTTGGCTTTGATGACACAATGTAAGCTTGAGACATGGTATTGCTTTATCATTGCCTTTGTGATTGGAACAATTATTTACTTTGCTTATGGTTACGGTCACTCAAAATTAATCGATAAAACTGAAGAATAAACAAAAAGCATTGGCTTTTAGCCAATGCTTTTTTTGCAATCTTAATAGCAAGTTATTTCTTATTTTCAATGCGCATGCTATTGATTTTTTCTTCGGTTGGTGTAACGCGAAGTGTTTTTTGACCAGTGTATGTGACAAAACCAGGTTTGGCACCAGTAGGTTTGTTGAGTTTTTTAGCTTCAATCATATCGACTTGGATAAGATTTGATAGGCGAGCTTTTGAGTAATAAGCTGCTAATTCAGCGGCATCAGTCTTGACTTCATCGCTTGGGTTAAGATTGTCCTTGATGAGTACGTGACTACCTGGAATATCCTTAGCGTGGAACCAGAGTTCACCTTTTTTCGCCATTTTGAAGGTTAATTCATCATTTTGCAGGTTGTTGCGTCCAACCATGATGATTGTCTTACCATCTGAAGCAAGGTATTGCTCTGGTTTTTTACGTTTGTGATGTTTATCGCGCGTGCGGCGTTTGACAAAACCAGTTTCCACCAACTCTTCACGAATGTCTTCGATATCAGAGATAGAAGCGTGACTAAGAGAAGTTTCAACACTTTCAAGATAAGTGATTGTGTGTTTTGTTTCTTCGATAAGCCCTGTTAAGTGTTTGACAGCTTCTTTTAGTTTTTGGTATTTTTTGAAATAACGCTGAGCATTTTGGTTAGGGGTCAAACTTTTATCAAGAGCAATAGTGATTTTTTCATTAGTGTAGTAGTTATCAAGTTCCACTTGGTCTTGATTGTTTGGCACCATTGAGAGATAAGTGGTTAAGAGTTCGCCTTTTTGGCGGAATTCTTCGGCGTTTTCAGTAGCTGCTAATTCTTTTTCTTGTTTTGCTAGCTTTTTGATATTTTTATCGAGTTCAGTTTGAACACGGTGAATCAAGTCGCTTGATTGTTGGTTGACGCGATCGCGTTCAGCTTTATCTTGATAGAAAACATCTAGCAACTCTGAAAGGCTGTCAAAAGTTTGACCGCTATTATTAAATGGCACCGCTGCAAATGATTTGTCAGTCATATTTGGCTGGACAGGTCGAGCAAAGAAAGCACGGAACTGTTTGAGTTTGTCATCACTAAGCTGAGCTGCCAAATTTTCAGCGGTATCACGTCCCAAACCTTGGAAAAGTTTTTGAAGATGACGTGGTGCCAAATCCTCGGTTTGTAAGATTTCAAATAATTTTTCATCTGAAACGGTAAAAGGATTTTTAGCATCAGTTTTTGGCGGTGCAATGTAAGTTGAACCAGGCAAGATTGTTCGGTAGCTGTTTTGTGAGAAACCGATATGCTTGATAGATTCGATAATCTTACTTTCAGCCTTATCAATCAAGATGATGTTACTGTGTTTGCCCATGATTTCAACAACCAAGGTGACCTTGATGTTGTCACCGATTTCATTTTTATTTGAAAAGGCGATTTCTAAAACACGGTCATTTTCAATTTGTGTGATGTTTTCAATAACCGCACCTTGAAGGTATTTACGCATAATCATGGTAAAGGTATTAGGTGTTTGAGGGTTTTGAAAGTCTGTTTTAGTAATTTGCAGACGCCCAAAAACAGGGTGGGCAGAAAGTAACAGTTTATAGTTTTTACGGTTATTACGAATGGTTAAAACAAGCTCGTGCTCAAAGGGCTGATTAACTTTTTGAATGCGTCCGTAGAGAAGCTCATCTTGTAATTCTTTGGTTAAATGGTGTAGGAAAAAACCATCAAATGACATGATTAAAGTTGCCGTAATGCTAGCTAACCGAGAGCGATAAGAAGCTTACGACGTCTCCTTTCTAATCTCATGTTTTCAATTCTTCTATTATACCATAACCCTTGCAAAATCTGGACTCTGCGATATGGGAAAGTCTGTCCCTTACGATTTTTTTAATTTTTGAATGATTGTTAGAAGGTCTAGGTAATGCTTATTTTCCATTTTGACGATGGCGTAGGTTTTGATAAAAATGTCTTTGAGCTTTTTAGAGCTTGAAATGATATTGGAATTTTCAAGCAGACATTCTGCGATATCTTGACTAACAATGGTAATGCCAGTACCTTTAAGGACCTCGTGCTCAATCAGTGAGAGGTTATCGATAGAAATATGATGTTGGGTTGGCAGCTGGTTAATCTTGATAAATTCTTTTAAGAAATTGTGATAACTGCTGGTCGTGTGATAGAGTAAGAAAAGCGATTCTTCACCCTTGTCAAATTTTTCGATGAGCTCTCTTTGCCCGATGAAGGAAAATATTCTGGCAAAATTTCCAGATTTAAAAGGAATTGCGGTTAATGCTACGGGAATAAATACCATTGATTGTGAGTATGCAGAGAAGTTAGGCATTGCTATTCGAAATTTAGGAGCGCATTCGACAGAAGATGTTGCCAACCACACGATTGCTCTATTACTAGCACTAAATCAAAAACTCTTTATTCATCGTAAATACATTGAAGATGGTTTTTGGAGTTATCAAAAAGCCGGTGAAGTAAAGCGTTTATCCTCGCAAACTTTGGCAATTTTTAGTCTTGGTCGAATTGGTCAAGCAGTAGCAAAACGTGCGAAAAGTTTTGGCATGTCAGTGATTGACTACGATCCTTTTTTGCCAGAAGAGATGGCATAAGAAATCGGGGTCAAATTGATCTCGGTTGAGACTATCCAAGCAGAAGCTGATGTGATTAGCTTGCATTTATTTGCTAATTCGGCAAATGAGCATTTCTTTAATCGTGATTTCTTTAAGAAATTGAAAAAGCCAGTGTTGTTTATCAATGTGGCGCGTGGGAGTCTGATTGATGAAGCAGCCTTGGTAGAAGCACTTGATGAAGGTGAAGTGATTGGTGCTGGTTTGGACGTTTTAGAGAGTGAAAATCCAGACCTGATTAACAATCCTTTGCTTGGACGTGAGAATGTTATTCTAACGCCGCATTCAGCCTTTTATAGTCAAGAAAGTCTGAACACCTTGCAAGTTCAAACGGTTAAAAATGCAGTTGCCATTTTAAAGGAGTATCATCATGAAATTTGAAACGATTGAAGCCTACAGTTTGCCAGAGCGCATCGAAGCAATTACTAAATATTTGGTGTCCATTCTTTCGGTAAATGGCATAGAAGGTGAAGTTAAGCTGGCAGATGCCATCTATAACTTATTGCAGCACCGTATTTTAAAGCTCACTCAGAAGACCTCTGGCAGTAAGTTTTAGAAAATGACTCCTTGAAACGAAAAAATAATTTTGCACTGCTCAAAAAATCAGGAACAACTAAGACTGTCATTTTACACTCGCATATGGACACCGTAGGCATAGAGGATTATGGTCCGCTAAAGACAATCGCAAATGATCCAGATACTCTGATAGATTTTTTTAAAGATTATGACAATGACCCTGTCGTTCAAGAGCATGCTAAATCAGATGATTGGCTCTTTGGACGAGGTATTCTTGACATGAAATCGGGCGATGCGGTCAATATTGCAACACTTTTCTATTACATGGAACACATGGATGAACTTTCCTGTAATTTACTTGTGGTGACCAATTGTGTTGAGGAAAATGACCATACGGGTGCTATTCAAGTCTCAAGTGAACTTTTACGTTTGCGTAAAGCTGGCTATGATTTTAAAGTGGCTATCAATACAGGTTTTATTTCGCCATCATATGACGGTGATGATAAGAAATATATCTACACAGGCGCAGCTAGAAAAATGTTGACATGTTTTTACATCAAAGGGAGAGAAACGCATGTTGGCAATTGCCTAATGGGCATTGATGACACAATGATTTCTAGTGAGATTAATCTTAAAATCAATACCAACCTCGATTTAGTTGAAAAAATTGACAATGAAGATGTATTGCCAAGTTCTGTGCTTTTACAACGAGGTTGCAAGGATTTTTATAATATCCACACAAACAAGCGTGCCAATCTTTATTTCAATACTTTCTTATATGAAAAAAGTGCAGATACCATTTTGGACACCTTAATGGAAGCTAGTCGTGAGGCTGTCCATGAGGCTTCAAGACATTATAAAGAATGATTTAAGATTTATTCGGAAAGAAGTCATATTCATAGACAGATTTCACATGATATTACTGTGATGACTTTTTCGCAGTATCTAGATGTTTTGGAGAAAAAAGTTTTGATAGCCAAGCCTTGATTAGGAAGTGCTTTGAAACTATCGAATATTATGACAAATGAGAAGTTGGCTTTGATTTAATTGACTACCTTGAGGCAAAAACACAGCCTGATGAAGTAAAAGTGATTATCTTTTTAGCGCCGCCATTTTGTCCTCGCAATTATACTGACCGTGACAGCGATGTTGACCAAGCGCTTGAAAAAATGATGACAGAATTTCCTGAAGAACATTTTGTGAAACGTCGTTTTTCCCCATTTTTAAGTGATTCTAGTTATCTTGCGATGCGAGAAAGTCCAGAAGACATTGAAAAACTAAAAGCAAATTTTCCTCTGATGGATGCGATTTATCCTTTGCCAGTTGAGACGATTAGAAGTCTTGATATTCCAGCTCTTGACTTGAGCGTTTATGGTATTGGAGCTCATACTTGGAAAGAGAGACTCTATAAACCTTATTTTTATCACACTCTTCCAAAGGTTATTAGAAGTTTTATCCAGCATTTAAGCTAAAGTTTGAGCTTGGCAAATAAGTGTTTTGAATAAAAATAAGAAAATTTCGAAAAGAACTTGAAATTTTCAGAATTTAGGTTATAATTATTAAAAAACACAGGAGGAAGCTAAGATATGAACATGACACAAACTCTTACAAGTTGGCAAAGTTGGCGTATGTAAAAGTTGTGTTTATGTTGTTGCATAGATACGACTTTTGGAGTACTTCTAAAAAGTATTTATGCGCTAATCTTAGTTACAAGATAAAAAAGCGTGTAGTAAGCAATTACTAGACGCTTTTCTTTTTAGTTGACTCTTTAGGATGAAAATATGCTATTAAGAAAATAGATTGTTCAACGGAGATAACAAATGAAAAATAAAGCACTTATTGGAACACTTATTGCCCTTGTCATTTTAGTAGCTGGTTCAATGATTTATGACCAGACTAAAAATGAGTCAGCGAAAAATGGAGACATCAAAATCGGTATTTTACAATATGTTACCCACGATGCTCTTGATGAAATTGAAAGAGGGATTGAAGATGGCTTAGCTGATGCTGGTTATGACAAAGCAAATGCGAAGATTACCGTTTTGAATGCTGAAGGTGACCAAAGTAAAATCCAAACCATGAGTAAACAATTGGTTCATGCTAAAAATGATGTGGTCATTGGTATTGCAACACCAGCTGCCCAAGGTCTAGCCTCAGCAACCAAAGACATTCCGGTTGTGATGGGAGCTATTTCAGACCCAGTCGGAGCAAAATTGGTTAAGAATTTGAAAAAACCAGAAGGAAACGTAACAGGAGTTTCTAACAAAGTGCCGATTAAACAAACGGTTGAGATGATTCAAGAAATTACACCAAACGCTAAGACAATCGGAGTCTTGTATGCTAGCAGCGAAGATAATTCCGTATCTCAAGTGGCTGACTTTAAAAAGTACGCTAAAGCGGCAGGTATCAACGTGATTGAATACGCCGTCCCATCAACCAACGAAATTAAAACAACCATGTCTGTCATGACTGGTAAAGTCGATGCTGTTTTTGTCCCACAAGATAATACCATTGCCTCAGCTTTTTCAACTGTTGTTAACTCAGCAAACGCTGCTAAGATTCCAGTTTATTCATGTGTGGACACCATGGTTGAACAAGGAAGCATCGCTTCAGTCGCTCAAAGTCAATATGATTTAGGGGTTGAAACAGCAAAAATTGCTATCAAATTACTTGCTGGTAAAAAAGTATCAGACGTCCCAGTTAACATCGTTAATACTGGTACCCCAACCCTTAACTTAAAAGAAGCTCAAGAACTTGGCATTACAATTCCAGATAGTATGCTGTCAAAAGCAACAGTAGCTGTCAAAGCAGATGAAAATTAGGAGAGAAGGAGAAAACATCATATGATTATTTCGTCAGTTTCACAAGGACTTTTGTGGGGGATTCTTGGTTTAGGAATTTACCTGACTTTCCGAATTCTTAATTTTCCAGATATGACGACTGAAGGGTCTTTCCCTCTTGGTGGAGCAGTGGCTGTTACTTTGATGAATCACGGGACACACCCTTTGTTAGCTACTTTGACAGGTATGCTTGCGGGTTGTTTAGCAGGTCTTGTTACTGGTCTTCTTTACACCAAAGGAAAAATTCCGACGCTTTTAGCAGGGATTTTGGTAATGACGTCATGTAACTCAGTTATGCTTATGGTTATGAAACGTGCCAACCTTGGTTTGCTTAACATCAAGCCTTTGCAAGCCTTGCTTCCATTTGCTGATAGTACAAATCTTTTGGTAATTGGTCTTTTGGCAGTGGTAATCGTCATTTCAGCGTTGATTTTCTTCCTTTACACACGTCTTGGTCAGGCTTATATCGCCACTGGTGATAACCGAGATATGGCAAAGAGCTTTGGAATCAATACTGACCGCATGGAAGTTATGGGACTTACCATTTCAAATGGTTTGATTGCTTTGTCAGGGGCTCTTGTCAGCCAACAAGATGGCTACGCTGATGTGTCAAAAGGGATTGGTGTTATTGTAATCGGTCTTGCAAGTATTATTATCGGAGAGGTGCTTTACTCAACTGGTTTGACACTACTTGAACGTTTGATTGCCATTGTGGTCGGGTCAATTTTGTACCAATTCTTAATCACAGGTGTGATTGCTCTTGGCTTCAATACCAACTACCTCAAATTATTCAGTGCCATTATCCTAGCCATTTGTCTTATGGTTCCTGTTCTTAAAAATAAATTCTTTAAAGGAGTGACCTTATCACGATGAAAAAAATTGTCGAATTAAAAAATGCAACAGTTCAAGTTAATAACGGACTTGATGAGGTCAAAACAATCCTTGACGATGTGAATTTGACCATTTATGAACATGATTTTTTAACGATTTTAGGTGGAAATGGTGCTGGTAAATCAACTCTTTTCAATGTGATTGCTGGGACTTTGATGTTAACTAGCGGAAGCATTTCAATCCTTGGAAAAGATGTGACGCATCTGCCTGCTGAAAAACGTGCTAATTACCTTGCGCGTGTCTTTCAAGACCCTAAAATGGGAACAGCACCTCGTATGACAGTGGCTGAAAATATCTTAATTGCCAAATACCGTGGTGAAAAACGTGGGCTTTTGCCACGAAAAATTCACAGTTTTACAGATGAATTTAAGAAATTGGTGGCACGAACTGGCAATGGTCTTGAAAAACATTTGGATACGCCGACTGGCCTTTTATCAGGTGGGCAACGTCAAGCCCTTAGTCTTTTAATGGCAACGCTAAAACGTCCAGAGCTACTTTTACTTGATGAACACACAGCAGCTCTTGATCCCAAAACAAGTGTGTCATTAATGAACCTGACAGATGAATTTGTGACGGGAGATCAGTTGACAGCGCTCATGATTACACACCACATGGAAGATGCTCTGAAATACGGTAATCGCTTGATTGTCATGAAAGACGGAAAAATCATCAAAGACCTCAATCAAGACGAAAAAGCCCAAATGGCAATCGCTGATTACTATCAATTATTTGAATAAAATGAAACGCCCTCGGGCGTTTTTTTTTGTACCTTGAGTGACTTTTCCAAATCATAAAGAAGAAAAACTGCTGAAAATATGTTACAATTAAATTGCTGTAATTCGACTTGCTAACCTTTTTGGAGGCGAGGACCGTTAGTAAAAGAAATAAGCAAACTTGGTTTGCACGTATAAAAAAATAAAATGAGGAGAAAACATCGTCATGAGCGATATTAAAATTATTGCCTTAGGTGGGGTTCGTGAAAATGCAAAAAACCTCTATGTGGTAGAAGTTAATGACTCAATTTTCGTTTTGGATGCTGGACTGAAGTATCCTGAAAATGAGCAACTTGGTGTAGATGAAGTCATTCCGAACCTTGATTACCTAATTGAAAACAAAAAACGTGTGCAAGGGATTTTCTTGACACACGGGCACGCCGATGCTATTGGAGCTTTGCCTTATATTTTGCAAGAATTCAAAGCGCCAGTCTTTGGTTCACCACTTACTATTGAGTTAGCGAAGCTCTTTGTTAAGAAAAATAACAACGTTAAGAAATTCAATAATTTCCACGTTATCGACGCTGAAACTGAAATCGAATTTGCCGATGCGACAATTTCATTCTTCAAAACAACTCACTCAGTTCCTGAAAGTTTAGGGATTGTAGTTGGTACCGATGAAGGAAACATCGTCTATACAGGTGACTTTAAGTTTGACCAAGCGGCGCGTAAATATTACCGTACTGACTTGGGACGTTTGACTGAAATTGGACGCGAAGGTGTACTTGCCCTTCTTTCTGATTCTGCTAATGCTACAAGTCACGTCATGACAGCAAGCGAAGCAGAAGTTGCTGCTGAAATGTATAGCGCTATTGCTGACGCTGAAGGTCGCGTTATCATTGCTGCGGTTGCTTCAAACCTTGTGCGTATCCAACAAGTCTTTGACTCAGCTGCTGAATATGGTCGTCGTGTAGTCTTGACTGGTTTTGACGCTGAAAACATTGTTCGCACAGCGATTCGCATGAAACGTCTTCGTTTGGTTGATGAAAAATTAATCATTAAACCAAAAGACATGCACAAATACGATGACCATGAATTGATTATTCTTGAAGCTGGTCGTATGGGTGAACCAATTAATGGTCTACACAGGATGGCACTTGGTCGTCACCGTTATATTCAAATTAAAGATGGCGATTTGGTTTACATCGTTACAACACCAAGTCTTTCAAAAGAAGCAGCAGTTGCGCGTGTTGAAAACCTAATTTACAAAGCTGGTGGTACGGTTAATCTTATTACGAAGACACTTAATGTCTCAGGTCATGCCAATGGACGTGATTTGCAGTTGATGCTTAACCTTCTTCAACCGAAATACCTTTTTCCAGTTCAAGGTGAGTACCGTAATTTGGCAGCTCATGCTGAATTGGCACAAGAAGTGGGAATGTACCCTGAAAACATCTACATCGTCAAACGCGGCGATGTTATGGTTCTTGGTAAAAATGGTTTCAACCATGAAGGTAGTGTACCAGCAGGGGATGTCATGATTGATGGTAATGCTATCGGTGATGTCGGAAACATCGTTCTTCGTGACCGTAAAGTCTTGTCAGAAGATGGTATCTTCATCGTTGCCTTGACTGTTAATAAACGCGAAAAGAAAATTGTATCAAAAGCAAAAATTCACACACGTGGATTTGTTTACGTTAAGAAGAGCCGTGATATTCTTCGCGAATCAGCTGAATTGGTTAACCAAACCGTTGAAAACTACTTGGAACAAGATAGTTTTGACTGGGGTGAATTAAAGGGAGCTGTCCGCGATGAAGTGGCTAAATTCCTCTTCGACCAAACCAAACGTCGCCCAGCTATCTTACCAGTCGTTATGGAAGTGAGATAAGAAGATTATTGAAGTTGAGACAGAAGTTCTCAACTTCTTTTTTTATTATGATGAATCGTAGTGGTTGACTGGGATTAAAATGATTATTTTTTCTTGTTTTTTTAAGCTTAGCTTGTTATACTATAGCCCGAGGTAATTTGTTAATGCTTAGAATTCTAGAAAGAGAGGATAGGTATGAGAACACTATTTAAGATTATCTTTTTCATTCCAAGCCTCATTATTAATATTATCTGGAATTTTTTCTGGGCTATTATTAAGACAATCATTTTGATTGCGATTGTGTGTTTTGGTCTGCTTTATTATGCCAATAACAGTAGCTCACAGTTAGCAAATTCCATTTTAGATGCTGCTAATAGTGCGACAGCTTATTTTCAGGATAATAAAGATGATATTGCTAAGAATTTAAAAGATTTATCGACCGATGATTTCACGCATTATTCTGGTGCGCGCTGGTCAAGTAATTCAGCGACGGTTTATATTAAAACGACCAATAAAACTTTGGTCAATGCTTATGAAGAAGCTATCAATGCTTGGAATGCGACGGGTGCTTTTACCTTTACGCTTGTGAGTGATGAAAGTTCTGCTAATATTGTGGCGACGGAGTATTCTGATGCTAGTTCTAAGGCGGCTGGACTTGCTGAGACAGAAACCAATGCTCTGACTAATCAGATTACACATGTGGATGTTAAGTTAAATACCTATTATTTGCTTGACAATGATTATGGCTACACACACAATCGTATAGTCTACACAGCAGAGCACGAATTGGGGCATGCGATTGGGCTTGACCACGATGACAATGAAGAGTCTGTCATGCAGTCTTCAGGATCATACTACGGCATTCAAATGGTTGATATCCAAAAAGTGCAATCGATTTATAATCAATAGTAATGAAATCTGCTCATTTGAGCATATTTTTTGATATTATCCTAGTTTAACGAGTGAGGATTTGTTAAAATAGACATATGATTATTTTACAAGGAAACAAAATTGAACGCTCATTTTCTGGCGATGTCTTATTTGACAATATTAATATTCAAGTTGATGAAAAAGACCGCATTGCGCTTGTTGGGCGAAATGGTGCTGGTAAATCAACTTTGCTTAAAATTTTAGTCGGTGAAGAAGCACCAACATCAGGTGAAATCAATACAAAACGTGACTTAAGTTTGTCATATTTGGCGCAAGATAGCCGTTTTGAGTCAGAAAATACCATTTTTGATGAAATGTTGCACGTTTTTGATGATGTGCGTAGCATGGAATCACGTCTTCGCAAGATGGAAATGCAAATGGCAGAGCTAACAGGCGATGCTTTCGATAAATTGATGTCAGATTATGACCGCTTGTCAGAAGAGTTTCGTGTCAAAGGTGGTTTCACTTATGAAGCAGAAATCAAAGCCATTTTGAACGGGTTCAAATTTGATGAGTCTATGTGGCAAATGAAAATTTCTGAGTTGTCTGGTGGGCAAAATACGCGCTTGGCTCTTGCTAAAATGTTGCTTGAAAAGCCTGAACTTCTTGTACTTGACGAACCAACCAACCACTTGGACATTGAAACCATTGCTTGGCTTGAAAATTACTTGGTCAACTATCAAGGCGCTTTGATTATTGTCAGTCACGACCGTTATTTCCTTGATAAAGTTGCAACAGTGACGCTTGATTTGACAAAACATTCGCTTGACCGTTATGTCGGTAATTACTCAAAATTCATGGACTTGAAGGCTGAGAAATTAGCTCTTGAAGCTAAAAATTACGAAAAACAAGCTAAGGAAATTGCTAAGTTGGAAGACTTTGTGCAACGTAACCTTGTTCGTGCTTCAACGACAAAACGTGCCCAAGCCCGCCGCAAACAATTAGAAAAAATGGAGCGCTTGGACAAGCCATCAGCTGGACAAAAATCTGCCAACATGACTTTCCACGCTGACAAGGTGTCAGGAAATGTCGTCTTGACAGTTGCTGATGCGGCAATTGGTTATGATGACCAAATTTTGTCTGAACCAATCAATATTGATGTCAAGAAATTTGATGCCATTGCCATAGTTGGACCAAATGGTATTGGAAAATCAACTTTGATTAAATCAATCGTTGGTCAGATTCCATTTATCAAAGGAACATCAACTTACGGTGCCAACGTAGAAGTGGGTTACTATGACCAAACACAATCAAACTTGACTCATACCAATACTGTACTTGATGAGCTTTGGAATGATTTTTCAACAACACCAGAAGTTGAAATTAGAAATCGTCTTGGTGCTTTCTTATTCTCAGGTGATGACGTTAAAAAATCTGTCAGCATGCTTTCAGGTGGCGAACGAGCTCGTCTTTTGTTAGCAAAATTGTCAATGCAAAACAACAATTTCCTTATCCTTGACGAACCAACCAACCACTTGGATATTGACAGTAAGGAAGTTCTGGAAGATGCCTTGATTGATTTTGACGGCACGCTTTTATTTGTCAGCCACGACCGTTATTTCATTAACCGTGTAGCGACAAAAGTGCTTGAAATCTCCGAAGAAGGCTCAACACTTTACCTTGGTGATTACGATTATTACCTTGAGAAAAAAGCAGAGCTGGAAGAATTAGCACGCTTGAAAGCTGAAGAAGCACAAGAAAAAACAACAGTTGTCGTTGAAAAAGCGCCAGCTAATGATTATCAAGCTCAAAAAGCCAATCAAAAAGAACTTCGTAAACTCACACGCCGAATCACTGAAATTGAAAATCAATTAGAAGAAATTGAAGCGCGAGAAGAAGAACTCAACCAAGCCATGCTTGCTACAAACGAAGCAAGTGAGTTGATTGATTTGCAAAAAGAACTCGATGAACTAACTGAACAACAGGAAAACCTCATGCTTGAATGGGAAGAACTCAGCGAAAAGGTTGAGGGTTAAAATACTAGTAATCTCGGCAGAAATGTCGGGATTTTTTGTTTTAAAAAATCAATAGCAGGCTATTAATTTTTGTCTTTAAAGTTTTATAATAGTCTTGGAAATAAAATGAAATGTTTAGCAAATCTTAGAGAGTGCCTGCTGGTTTTGAGTGGCATTTTTTGAAATTACTTTTTTATTGTTGGAGGTTACTATGAATCCTAAAAATGCTCCATACGGTTGGCTTGTTAAGCGAATCGCGCATCGTTTGGAACAAAATATGAACAATTTCTTAAAACCTTATAACATTACGATTATGCAATCTTGGGTTTTGCTGTATTTAAAAGACACCAAGGAATGCTGTACTTATAAGGAATTGGAAAAAGAATTCGAAGTGTCACAACCAACTATGGCGGGAATTATTTCGCGTTTGGAACAAAAAGAGTTGGTTACTAAGGTTCAGGATGACAAGGACAAGCGTGTCAAGAAAGTGCGCATTTCTGATAAAGGGCTTGATTTAATTGTACTTGTATGTGATCATTTGCAGGAATCCGAAGACGATATTATCAGAGGCTTTTCTGATAAAGATCAAGAAACATTTCACTCTTTGCTCGAGAGAGCTTATTATAATGTTGTAGAAAGAGGTGACGAGAATGATTAAAACCCTTTTAGCTCAAGTCAAGGAGTATAAGACGCCATCTTTACTTGCTCCTTTGTGTGCAGCTTTAGAGGTTTTCTTCGATATGTCAGTCCCTTTTGTTATTGCTAAGTTAATTGACCAAGGGGTACAAGCTGGGAACTTGGCTGTTGCCATGAAGTATGGTATCTTGATGTTGGTTCTTGCCACATGTGGTTTAACAACTGGTTTTTTGGCTGGTAAATTCGCTGCGCAAGCCTCAGCAGGATTTGCCGCTAATTTGCGTGAAGGAATGTATGATAATATTCAAACCTTTGCCTTTTCAAATATTGATAAATACAGTACAGCTGGTCTTGTCACTCGTATGACAACAGACGTTACAAATGTGCAAAATGCTTATCAAATGATTATTCGTATCGTTGTGCGTGCACCACTGACAATCGTTGTTAGTATGATTATGTGTTTTGTGGTAGACCAACGTTTGAGTTTGATTTTCCTTGCGGCTGTCTTGATTTTGGGAGCATCGCTTCTATTTATCATGCGTAAGGCTATGACAACTTTCAATTACGTTTTCCGTAAATACGATGATTTGAATGCTAGTGTTCAGGAAAATATTTCTGCCATTCGTGTGGTTAAAGCATTTGTACGTGAAAAATATGAAAATAAAAAATTCACGAAGGCTGCTGAAAATATTTACCGTTTATTTGTTAAAGCTGAGAAAATCATCATTTTCAACGTGCCAGTTATGATGTTTATCATCTTTGGTTGTATTATCTGCTTATCATGGTTTGGAGCACAATTCATCGTTGGTGGTACACTGACAACGGGTGAATTGACATCCCTAATGTCTTACATCTTTGCCATGATGATGTCTCTTATGATGTTGTCAATGATTATGGTTATGGTTTCAATGAGTACAGCCAGTGCCGAACGTATTGCAGAAGTGCTTAATGAAAAAGCTGATATCGTGAACCCTGAAAATCCATTGATGGAAGTTCTTGATGGAAGCATTGACTTTGATCATGTGCATTTTTCATATAAACATGGTAATGGTGAAGAAGTTCTTTCTGATATTGACCTTAGTGTGAAATCCGGCGAAATCATCGGTGTTATTGGTGGCACAGGTTCAGGTAAGACATCATTTGCTAACTTGATTTCTCGTCTTTATGATGTGGATGCAGGGTCAGTCAAAGTTGGTGGACACGATGTTCGCGAATACGATTTGGAAGTTCTTCGTGACCAAGTAGCTGTAGTGCTTCAAAAAAATGTCCTTTTCTCAGGAACTATTCTTGATAACCTTCGTTGGGGGAATGAAAATGCGACTGACGAAGAATGTATGGAAGCTTGTCGCCAAGCTTGTGCAGACGAATTTATCGAACGTTTCCCTGACAAATACAATACATGGATTGAACAAGGGGGAAGCAATGTCTCTGGTGGTCAAAAACAACGTCTTTGTATCGCCCGTGCATTGCTTAAAAAACCAAAAGTTTTGATTTTGGATGATTCAACAAGTGCTGTTGATACTGCCACAGATGCCAATATCCGTCGTTCATTTGAAGAAACAATTCCAGGAACAACAAAAATCATCATTGCTCAACGTATTTCAAGTGTGCAACACGCTGATAAAATTTTGGTTCTTGATGATGGTAAAATCTCAGGCTTTGCTAGCCACGATGAGTTACTACAAACAAACGCTATCTACCGTGAAATCAATGAGGTTCAACAACAAGGTAGCAGTGATTTTGATGAGGAAGGAGGTAATAACTAATGGCTCAACCTAAAAAAGAAGTGAACAAACAAGTCACACTAAAACGTGTTTTGGCTTATGTGATTAAGAATTATAAATGGCGTTTCATGGCTGTTTTCGTCTTGATTTTGATTGCTGCGCTTTGTATGGTTCGTTTTAGTTTGTTCATGCAAACCTTGATTGATAGTTATGTTACACCTCTTTTAGCTGCAAAAAATCCTGACTTTTCTGGTTTAGCGCATGCTATTTTCCAACTAATCATTATTGGGATTATTGGGGTAGCAAGTACTTACACTTATAACCGTTTGATGGTTTATGTGGGGCAAGGAACAATGCGTCGTATTCGTATTGATCTCTTTACGCACATGGAAAGCTTGCCAATCAAGTACTTTGATACGCATGCTCACGGGGACATCATGTCAATCTATACCAACGATGTTGATACCCTTCGTCAATTGATTGGACAAAGTATCCCGCAAGTGGTCAACTCAAGCTTTTCGATTTTGACAACTTTTGTCAGCATGTTAGTTCTAAATGTGCCATTGTCAGCCATGTCAGTCTTCATGGTTATTGTTTTGCTTTATGTGGCTCGTAAAATCGCTGCGCAATCTTCAAAATATTTCCATGACCAACAAAATGACCTCGGTCGTGTTAATGGTTTCATCGAAGAAATGATGGATGGTCAAAAAGTTGTTAAAGTTTTTAACCATGAAGAACGTGCTAAGGAAGATTTCCGAAAACTTAACCAAGAACTTCGTGAATCAGCTACAAATGCCAATATCTTTGCGAATATCTTGATGCCAGTTTCTGCTAATATCGGTCACTTTTCATATGTTCTTTGCGCCATGCTTGGAGCAGTTCTTGCTCTTAATGGTTATGCTGGTTTGACTTTGGGGACTTTGGTTTCTTTCCTAGCATTAAACCGTGGTTTTACTAATCCGATTACTCAAATTAGCCAACAAATCAACTCTGTTGTTATGGCGATGGCAGGTGCTGACCGTGTCTTCCAACTGCTAGATGCAGAATCTGAATTGGATGAAGGTTACGTTGAATTGGTTAATGCCAAAGAAGACGCTGCTGGAAATCTGCAAGAAGTGAAAGAATCAACTGGTACTTGGGCTTGGAAACATCCACACGAAGATGGTACAGTGACTTATCATAAACAAGAAGGTCGTGTAACTTTCACAGATGTAACTTTTGGTTATAACGATGATAAGATGGTTTTACATGATATTAATTTATTTGCGGAACCTGGTCAAAAAATCGCTTTTGTAGGTTCAACTGGTGCGGGTAAAACAACCATTACAAACTTGATTAACCGTTTTTACGATATCCAAGAAGGTAAGATTCATTACGATGGTATTAACATTCGTAAAATCAAAAAAGCTGACCTTCGTCGTAGTTTAGGAATTGTATTGCAAGACACACACCTCTTTACAGGAACTGTTATGGATAACATCCGCTACGGACGTTTGAATGCTAGTGATGAAGAATGTATCGAAGCTGCCAAATTAGCTAATGCACATGATTTTATTAAACGCTTGCCAGAAGGTTATAATACCATTTTGACAGGTGACGGAAGCAATCTTTCTCAAGGACAACGTCAATTACTTGCTATTGCGCGTGCGGCAGTGGCTAATCCACCAGCCTTGATCCTTGATGAAGCAACTTCATCAATTGATACACGTACCGAAGTTCACGTTCAAGAAGGTATGGATGCTCTTATGAAGGGTCGTACAACCTTTGTCATTGCCCACCGCTTATCAACGGTTCGCAACGCTGATTGCATTATGGTTCTTGAACAAGGACGCATCATTGAACGTGGTAACCACGATGAATTAATCGCTCAAAAAGCCCGTTACTACCAACTCTACACAGGTAACGCCATTAGTGAATAACAGATTTAGACAATCTTTGGAAAATAGCAGAGCTGTTTTTCAAGGGTTGTTTTTTGTTAGCTTTTCAGAGTGATTTTCCATGTAAAACGTTTACTTTTATTTTTTGGCAACAATCACTTACGAAGAAAATTTTTTATGGTAGACTGAATCCTGTTGACTGTAAACTGGAGTTGATTGGAGAAGTGTTGGAGTAAAAAATCCATTCAGACACTATTCTAGCGGAGGACATGTTATTGTACGCCGACCTAGGTTGAGGGTTGATAAAAAATAAAATGAATGGAGAATAAAACACCTCGTAATTTTAAAGAAGCAATGGTATTTACGTGTTTGATGTGTGAAATGATGGTTTTCGGATTGAGTATGTGGAACTTATTCGTTGCAGGAGCTTTTTCTTGGAAACATGTCTTTTTAGGATTCATTCCAGGGTTTATCGTTGCTTTCATTTTAGATCCTTTAATCGTTGGTCCAAATTCTTTTTAACCATGTTTATTATTGGAACAGATACGTTTCTGATTTCCCCATTGCTAACGACTTTATCTAGTCTTTACCATATTGATACGTCAATTTCTGGTTGGATGGTTAGTGCTTATACTATAGGCTATGCCTTATTCGCTTTGGTTTCAGGGCCAATTTCAGATGGAAGGGACCGCAAGAAAGTGATGGTATATAGTTGTCTAGCTTTTACGATTTCAACCTTTTTATGTGGTTTTGCAAATTCATTTGCTTTGATGTTTTTGTTTCGTTTTTTAGCTGGAATCAGTGCTTCTTTTGTGACTTCTCAAGTTTGGGCATCAATTCCAGTGGTGGTTGAGAAAAAGAATATTGTTCAGGTAATGGGATATGCAACGGCTGGTTTATCTGTTTCTCAGATGGCAGGTGTTCCGATTGGTGGTTACCTTGCTGGAATTTCATGGCGTTCCCCATTCTTTACCATTTCAGCGGCTTCCTTGGTTTTATTGCTTCTTATTAATTTTTATATGCCAAAATTGGAAATTGGAAAGGGTCATAAAATCTCCTTTACAAGTGCTTATAAAAATATTTTGACTAATAAAAAATCTGTATCTTATCTTTTAGCTTGTTTTGTCTTTCAGACAGGGTCATTTACAGCAATCACGTTTATTGCGACTTGGTATAATCATAGTTTTGGTTTGTCTTTAGCTAATATTAGCACAGCGATTATTGCTATTGGAGCAGGTAATCTTGCAGGTTCGCTTTTTGGTAGTCATATTGTTAAGCGTTTTGGTTTACAAAAAACATTTAAAACAGAATTGACGACAATTGTTATTCTTTACTTGGTTTTATTACTTGTTCACCATTTTTGGGTAGCAGAGGTGTTATTGACCATTATTTATGTGAACAATGGATTTATTTTCCCATTATTTATGACAACATTGCAAAGTACTGTAGAAAATGCTCGAAGTACGATTTCATCATTATCAAATGCCGTGATGTATTTAGGAGAAACCATTGCGAGTATCGTTGGTGGTGTTTTATTTGAACAATTTGCAGGATTTTCTGGCATTGCTGTTTTTGCAGCAGTAATGATCGTTCTTTCGTTACTATTGTATTATCAAGCAGGAGCCTTTAAGAAGGTTGATAATTAATGGTTCTTTGTTGTAACAAGGTGGGCAAATGAAAAGAAATTTGAAAAAGGCTCTTAGTGATATTTTGTTTCAAAATACTGGATCAACTACTTCAATTTTAGAAATGATAATGAATAAAACAGTTGAAGTAGAAATAATTCAAGAACGTATTATTTGCGATAGTAACTATTCTACTCAGTATAATTGGGGAGATTCTTTGGTTATGCGAGCTACAACATTAAAAGCTGGAGGTATTGACATCTCAAATAATATTGTTATTTATGATGCTGATAAAGTAAAGCAATTAGATGATTTTTGTGTTCAGAATTGTTTAATACCTATTGGTAAAATTTTTTCTGATTTAAGAAAGCCGGCATATTTAAGCAAATACTGTGATTTTTTTAATCTAACAACTACAAAGTATCCAGTAAAAGAGTACCAATTTATACATAATGGTAAAGTTTATTTTCATATTATTGAATTATATTTAGAAGATAATTTATTTGATATCTTGAATGGTACGTTAATAATTTAGACTATACTTCTAAAATAAAAAGACATCTTAGATATGTCAGTCTAAGGTGTTTTTGTACAAACTTGGAAATTCTGTTGAAAATGGTGTGAAAGGCTTGCTTGATTTACCTCAATGATTTTGAAAAGTAGTATAATGGCTCTAAGGACGTGAAACCGTTTTTAGAAATTGAGGAACAAGTTATGAGTAATCGAACAAATGAAAAAAATGTTCAACTTGACCTTGAAACTTACGCAGCTAACGACGTTTACAAAGCCGCTGCTACGCAAAGCTCAGGCCTAAGTCATAAACAAGTCAAAGAACGTCAAAAACAATATGGTCCAAATCGACTAAAAGAAGTCGAAAAAGAACCAGTCATTGTAACTTTTATTAGGAATTTTACAAGTCTTATGGCAATCCTTCTCTGGGTAGGAGGTGCTGTGGCGATTTTATCTCATAGCGTTGAACTCGGTCTTGCCATTTGGTTTGTTAATATTATTAACGGTGTTTTTAGTTTTGTTCAAGAATACCGTGCTAGCCAAGCAACCGAAGCTCTAAAAAAGATGCTTCCTTCTTATGCACGTGTCATTCGTGAAGGGCAAGAAGAAAAGGTACTTGCTGAAGAGTTGGTGCCTGGTGACCTTGTTTTGATTGAAGAAGGTGACCGTATCTCTGCAGATGGTCGTGTTATTTTTGCTACAGATTTTCAGGTCAATCAATCTGCCCTAACAGGTGAATCAAATCCTGTCTATAAAAATAGTGATGCTGACACAGATGCTCAAAAAACAGCTCTTGAATACGACAATATGGTCTTTGCAGGTACAACTGTTTCATTGGGTTCAGCCAAGATGATTGTCTCAGCGACTGGTATGGCAACCCAATTTGGACAAATTGCTCACTTGACAGAAAATATGGCTGATGATAAAAGCCCGCTTCAAAAAGAATTAGACCATTTGACCAAACAAATTTCAGTTATTGCAATTACTGTTGGGGTTATTTTCTTTATCGCAGCGGCACTTTTTGTTCACCAACCATTTGCAAAAGCCTTTATTTTTGCACTTGGTATGATCGTCGCCTTTATCCCAGAAGGATTGCTCCCGACAGTTACTCTTTCTTTGGCAATGGCTGTGCAACGCATGGCAAAATCAAACGCCTTGGTTAAAAAATTATCATCCGTTGAAACTTTGGGAGCAACTTCGGTTATTTGTTCGGATAAGACAGGGACATTGACCCAAAATGCCATGACGGTTAACCACCTCTGGCAAGTATCTGGTCAGTATGATGTGACAGGACTAGGCTATGCTGCTGAAGGAGATATTCGCAAAAGTGGTGGTAAGAAAGCTGCGCTTATCGAAAGTCAACCGCTTGAACACCTTGTCCGCTTTGCTCACCTCTGCAGTAATGCACAAGTTTTGCCACCTAATGACGAAAATGCTTCGTACACTGTCCTTGGTGACCCGACTGAAGCTTGCTTGAATGTCTTGGCTGAAAAAGCAGGTCTAACCCTTGAGAAAAATAAATCTTGGGGACCACGTTTGAAAGAATTGCCTTTTGATTCAGTGCGCAAGCGCATGACAACTATCAATCGAGTAGATAGTCTAGTTGACGGCAGCTCTTTGGTGTCAATCACTAAAGGTGCACCAAAAGAAATGGTAGAGCTCTGCCATTTCTACAAAGACCAAACTGGCATTCATGAAATGACGGCAGACGTTCAAGCGAGAATCTTAGCTGCCAATGATGATTTTGCTAAGGATGGTTTGCGGGTTTTGGCACTTGCTTATCGGACCTTGGAAAGTGAACGATTGACTCAAGAAGAACAATGGACGAAAGAAACTCTAGAACACAATATGATCTTTCTTGGCTTGATTGCTATGAGTGATCCTCCTCGGGAAGGTGTGCGTGAGGCGGTTGAAAAGTGTCACCGCGCAAGTATTCGTATTATCATGGTGACAGGTGACTACGGTTTGACAGCGCTCAGTATCGCTAAGAAAATCGGTATTGTTCGTGGTGACGATGCGCGTGTTGTGACTGGCTTAGAGTTGGAAAAGATGTCTGATGAAGCCTTAAAAGAAGCGCTCAAAGGCGAAATTGTCTTTGCGCGTGTGGCACCGGAGCAAAAATATCGAGTTGTATCAGCTCTTCAAGAATTGGGTGAAGTTGTCGCTGTGACAGGAGATGGAGTTAACGATGCTCCTGCCCTTAAAAAAGCAGATATTGGTGTCGCTATGGGGATTACAGGTACAGATGTCGCAAAAGAATCGGCAGATATGATTTTGACGGATGACCATTTTGCATCCATCGTTAAAGCGGTTGAAGAAGGGCGTGCGGTTTTCCACAATATCAAGAAATTCTTGACTTATATCTTTAACTCAAATACTCCAGAAGCCGTCCCGTCAGCATTCTTCCTATTATCACGTGGCTTTGTCCCACTTCCTTTGACTGTTATGCAAATTTTAGCTGTCGATTTGGGGACTGACATGATTCCAGCACTTGGCTTGGGAGTTGAACCACCAGAACCAGGTGTGATGAACCAACCACCTCGCAAATTGACTGACCGTTTGCTGGATAAGAAATTGCTGATAAAAGCTTTTCTATGGTATGGTTTGATTGAATCATCTCTTGCTATGGGTGCATTCTTTATCACTTATCTACTTCATAATGGAAACTTAGCGGTGCTTGCAGGTTCAGGTCAATTGTACCAAGAAGCGACAACCATGACCTTGGGTGCTATTATCTTCTGTCAAATCGGTATGGTCATGAACAGCAGAATCTCTGACCAATCCATTCGCAAGTTGCAATTATTTGGTAATCCTTTGATTAATATCGGTTTAGTTGTTGAATTGATTATTTTTGTGACTCTGGTATATTTGCCTGTTTTTCATGATTTGTTCAACACAGCAAGTCTCGGTGTTTGGCACTGGCTTTACCTTATGCTCTGCCCATTCATCATCGTAGGACTTGAAGAATGGCGTAAGAGACTTATGCGAAAATAAGCTTATTTGGGGTGTCTGTCTTTTCCTTGACACTTTCTGAAAATCTCTGTAAAATTCAAGAGAGTTAGGGGAGAATAATGGCGACAATTAATGACTATTTAGATTACAACAAAAATCGTTCTTTTGAAGATTTTGCCTTTAATGAAGCAGATATTCTATGCTTGAATGAGCTTGGTTATTTCTGTTTTGAGGAGTTAGATGCATCGATTGATTTTTCAAAAGAAGTGAATCTTCACGAGGTCTTAATGCCTTACGTAACAGGTGAAAAACTCTTTAATCATAGTTTTTTAGTGACTGAAGAGCGTGTTAAGCTTTTGCAGAAAGTTGTGACTTCAAAACGTTTTGTAAATTTGAATTTGTCTGATTATGTCAATGACGTTGATGCGGAATACGAAAGACAGTTTTCAGCTATGGTCTTTACTTTACCTGAAATTAATCATCATCAGCTGGTTTTTCGCGGGACAGATGATACCATGATTGGCTGGAAAGAGGATTTTAAACTGACCTATGTTCAAGAAATTCCTGCTCATCGTGCGGCTGTGGCTTATCTTGAAGCTTACCTTGAAAAATACGCTGGTAAGGTGACCGTTAGCGGGCATTCTAAAGGTGGAAATTTGGCCCTTTATGCTGTAGCCCATGTTAATGACCTGCTTCGTGAACAAATCGAAAAAGTCTATATGCTTGATGCACCCGGTTTGCAAGAAAAAGGTCTTGAAAGTGATAGCTATAAGGCGATTCGAGAGCGCGTGACGGTGATTCGACCAGAAGAGTCTATCGTTGGCATTATGCTTTACAACGACATTGACCCGATTGTGGTTAAGAGTAATGCTTCAGGCATCATGCAGCATGCCGTTACGTCGTGGCAACTTAATGAAGAAACAGGTGAGCTAATCTTAGCTGAGCGCCAAACTGATTTAAGCCAAAATCTTGAGAAGACTTTCAAGCAATGGATGAAGGAATTGTCTAGTCAAGAATTGAAAATACTTTTTGACATTCTCTTTGATACCTTGATGTCAAGCGGCATTCATAGCATCAATGACGTCACAATCGACCGAGAATTTGGTGCCAAATTAGCTACAAGCATTGCTTCCTTTTATTCTATCGGAACAGAGAAAAAGCTCTTACTAGCTAAATCAGCTAAATTATTTTTGCAAGCTTTTGTTGGACACAGCCGCTTGGGCAACTTTAGTAGAGATAAGATAAATTTATCGTTACCTGATTTCAATAGTCTTTTGTCACGTTTAGATAAGAAGAAATAAGAATAAAAAACTTGGGCTTTCCCAAGTTTTTTTGTGCGATTTGCTTGACTTGGAGTTCACTCTAAGGTATATACTGTGTTAGAAAGATGAGAGGAGATGAGTTATGAATATCAAAAAAGTCAGTGAGCAAACGGGCGTTTCAGCAGATACTATCCGCTATTATGAGCGTATTGGCTTGTTGCCACGAGTGTGCCGAAATAAATCTGGTGTCAGGGATTTTTCTGAACAAGATATTGCTGCTCTTGAATTTATTCGTTGTTTTAGAAGTGCTGGCATGAGCGTAGAATCTTTGATTGAATACATGAGTTTGGTTGAAGAAGGTGAAGGCACGGAAAAAGCACGGATGAAAATTTTAGAAGAAGAACGTGAAAAATTGATTTCCCGCATTGCTGAACTCCAAGCTGCCAAAGAACGACTAGATTATAAAATTGAGAATTATAAAAATATCATTTTGAAAAAAGAAGAGAGTCTTTTTGAAGAAGGAACAGCTGATTAAGCGTTTAGAAAAGAGGATTTAACATGACAATTAAACAAACCGCAGGACGTGACCAATTGGGTGAATTTGCACCAGATTTTGCGCATTTTAATGATGACGTGCTTTTTGGTGAGAACTGGAATAGTAGCGATATTGACCTTAAAACACGTTGTATCATCACGGTTGTAGCACTTATGTCATCTGGTATCACTGACAGTCCTCTTGTTTATCATTTACAAAATGCTAAGAACAATGGTGTCAGTAAAGTTGAGATTGCTGCTGTTATCACACATGTAGCTTTCTACGCAGGTTGGCCAAAAGCTTGGGCAGTCTTCAACCTTGCAAAAGAAGTTTGGAACGAAGATTAAGTGAGGGAGAAATCGATGACAGATAAAGAACTTTTTGATAGAGAAAATATCTTTGGAAAAGGTCAAGCAAATGACGCATACGCACCATATTTTGATGGCAATTCTTTCCTCAATCCCTTAGTTGATGCGGATTCACCACTTTTTCTAGCAAATGTGACCTTTGAACCGGGTTGTAGAAATCACCGGCATATTCACAAGGCTGACAAAGGCGGTGGTCAAATTCTGATTTGTACCGCAGGTCAAGGTTGGTATCAAGAAGAAGGTAAGAAAGCTGTCAGTCTTGAACCGGGTAAAGTCATTGTGATTCCAGCCAATACAAAATACTGGCACGGTGCTAAGAAAGACTCATGGTTTAGCCATATTTCGCTAGAAGTCCCAGGTGAAAATACCTCAAACACTTGGTTAGAAGCAGTAAGCGAAGAAGATTATAGCAACCTATAAAATCTAATTAACCTTTTACTCCTAAAACCAAAAACCAATCCATCTAGTAATAACGTCCAAGAAACAGCTTGGGCGTTTTTTGATATTACTTATCGTGACAATTTCTTTTGACCATGTTAAACTAGAAATCATGATGCAAATGAAACACACGAGATTGGTGCAGACTGGCAAGTTTTTAAAACTCTTCAAAAACGACACTCAATACACCACACCGATTTTTAGAATAGACCAGAAACGAAAAAATTTACAATTTGTCATTGTCTTCAAGTTAGAAGATGATGATTTTTATGTCCTTAATCGCTCTGAAAAAGGTTATAGCAAGGATTTAAAACGTATTAAGGTGTTTGCAACATCGATGCTTTACAATGCCATGATGTCTGTCCCAATTAAGGCGCGTGAGACAATTCAGATTTTGCAGGTACCAAGTGATAAAAAGTTGCTGAAGGCTTACGTGACCTATTACGATAAGGCAAGCATTGATTGGTTGTGCTTTGGCAAGAAAGCCAACCTAGACGATGTTTATGATCCCTTTCGTGATGCGCACTCGGCGCTTTTTCACTCAGATGATTCTGACAATGCCATATCTTATGATGATTATCAGGGTATTCAGGATTTCCATCCTTTTTCACTTTTAGATAATCAAGCCGTTGCTACTCCATGTTTTTACCAAGACCCGAAAAAAAACAAGCAAATTGCTCTGCAATTGATGGGCTGGTATTATCATGGCCAGCAGCTCAAAATCAGTTGGAAACCCGACAATCAGCACAATGCACGCTGGCGCTCGTCGGTTGTAGCGATTGACCGAAAGACTCGCCGTTATTTTTTTCAAGGAAATATTTATCAAGAAAAAGGAACTGACCCCGTCTTTTTAGAGAATCTTTTATTTGATTGTGATTTGAAAAATAGCAGAGCAGCAAAAGCAGAATTTGACAGATTTATTCAAGAGATAAAAGAACAAGAGCGCGAGGCTTTGCTAAAGCTGCGCTGACAATCAAAGAGGTTTTTGAGTCCGCTTTTTATTTGTGCTATAATATTTTCTGACTGAAAACAATATTAGAAAGTATGAAAATGACAGATATTGACATTGAACGTTATCATGAACTAGCTCAACAAAAACAAAAAGAACACCGCAAATTTTTAGCAACACTCAAGAAAAAAGCTCCTAAAAATCTTGATAAAATTACTCAAGAAATTCACACAGAAGTTTTTAACGAGATTGATTGCACAAAATGTGCTAACTGCTGCAAAAGCTTAGGTCCTCTGTTTACAGAAGCAGATATCACACGCATTTCAAAAGTCTTTCGCATGAAACTTGGCGTATTTGAAGACATGTACCTTCGTGTCGATGAAGACGGCGACAAAGTCTTTCAATCAATGCCTTGTCCATTTTTAGGCGATGACAACCTTTGCACCATTTACGACGTTCGACCAAAAGCATGCCGTGAATTTCCGCACACAGACCGCAAAAAAATCTATCAAATTAATAACCTAACCATCAAAAACACCCTTTTCTGCCCCGCAGCCTACCTCTTTGTTGAAAAACTCAAAGAACGATTGGAAGGAAAATAAAGATTTAGAAAGCATCTCATTTTGAGGTGCTTTTTTCCTATCCCTTACTACGTCTGGTTTTTCATGAAAGCGGTAAAATTTACAATCAAATTAATGTACTTTATTTGAAAATAATAGTAAGCTTACAGTATTCGAAATAGAGGAGGGCAGTTATGTTTTTAGCATGGAATGAAATGAAACACTCGAAGCTGCGTTATGGATTAGTGGTTGGAGTGATTTTCTTGATTGCTTACTTGGTCTTTTTCCTAACGGGTTTGGCTAATGGTTTAGCCCAGACCAATCGCTCGGCGGTTGATTCTTGGAAATCTGATTATGTCATTTTAAATGAGCAAGCTAATAAAAATCTGCGCATGTCACGCTTTTCAGTCGACTTAAAAAATGATGTTAACGCTGATAAAATGGCAGAATTGACACAAGCTTCTACGACAATTAAAGACAAGGGAAAAAATAAAATTAATGTCAATTTATTCGCGATTAAGCAGGATGAATTTCTACGTCCGAAGTTGAGTGAAGGAAGGCTTTTCTCAAAAACAGGAGAAGTCGTCGCTGATAGTAGCTTAAAAAAATCATATCAATTAAAAATTGGTGATAAAATTACTCTTGGAGATAGTACTAAAAAGCTAACTATTACTGGTTTTACAGATAATGCGAGCTTTAATGTTCAGCCAGTCCTTTACATGACAAAAGAAACACTGGCAAGCGTCCTTGCGGATAATGCTCAAGTAAATACAATCAGTGCTCTAGTGATTCGTGGCAAGGTAAATCAGGTTCCTAAAGAGCTTGAGAGCATGACCACATCAACGTTTATTGAAAATCTTCCAGGTTATAAAGCTCAGAATCTGACTTTTTCCTTTATGATTGGCTTTTTGATTGTGATAGCAGCGATTGTCATTGGAATATTCATCTATATTTTGACACTGCAGAAAAAAGCAATCTTTGGTGTTTTAAAAGCGCAAGGTATTTCTAACGGCTATCTATCACGGATGGTTTTCGCACAGACCTTCATTTTAGCCATATTAGCGGTTAGTCTCGGCTTAGCGGTAACCCTGCTCAGTGCCGTTTTTCTACCAACATCAGTTCCGTTTCAGGTAAATTCACTCTTTTTTGCAGGAATCAGTGTGCTGATGGTTCTTATTGCCGTTTTTGGTGCACTTTTCTCAGTGGTAAGCATTGTCAAAGTTGACCCTTTAAAGGCAATCGGTTAGGAGATAATTATGACAGCAATTGAATTAATCAATATCAAAAAATATTTCAAAGATGGTCCAGATCAAATTGAAGCTCTGAAAGAGACAAATTTGACGATTAACAAAGGTGAATTTGTTGCCGTTATTGGCCCGTCAGGTTCTGGAAAAAGTACTTTTTTGACCATTATTGGTGGCCTGCAATCACCGTCACAAGGTGAAGTGAGATTGAACGGCCAAGCTTTTAGCCAGAAAAAAGAAAAAGCGCGTGCTAAGATGCGTTTTGACCAGATTGGCTTTATCTTGCAAGCTTCCAACCTAGTACCCTTTTTAAAAATCAAAGATCAGCTACGCTTGGTTGACAAGGTTGATAAGAAAAAACAGCGCGAATCGATTGACAGCCTTTTTGACCAGCTGGGTATTGCCAGTATCGCAGACAAATATCCTGAGGAAATTTCTGGTGGGCAAAGGCAACGAGTGGCGATAGCCAGAGCCTTGTATAATGACCCAACGATTATCTTGGCTGATGAGCCAACAGCGAGTTTGGACACTGAAAAAGCCATGGAAGTTGTCAAAATTCTAGCCGACGAGGCCAAAGAAAAGAATAAAGCAGTCTTAATGGTTACGCACGACAGACGTTTAGTCTCTTATTGTGACCGATTGTTGGTCATGGAAGACGGCGTTTTACGAGAAGAAGAGATTGCTGCTTATCAGTAGTAATTTGTCTTGAGATGCGATGTGTGATATAATGAGGTCAAATCTTACCGATTCAAAAAAGGGTCGTTAGTAAAGGAGACGTCATGATTACTTTTTTATGCAAATGTAGAACATTTTACTTATTTGGATGCCCTTTATTTTTCATTTACAACTTTAACAACGATTGGCTACGGGGATATTTATCCCGTTACAGCAGCTGGAAAGATTTTTACCATGATGTATTCAGTTGTCGGATTAGGGGTTATGGGGAGTTTTCTAGCTGTTGTGGTTAAAAAATTGGGTCAATTGGATAAAAAAAAGTGAGAGAAGACCTGTGATTTATCGTGATTTATTGTTTGATTTGGACCATACTTTGCTTGATTTTAACGCGGCAGAAGATGTTGCTCTGACAGAACTTTTGACAGAGGCGCACGTGGATGATATTGAAACTTACAAAGAAGTTTATATTCCCATGAATCGTAAACTTTGGAATGATTTAAGTTTGAAAAAGATTACCAAAAAAGAATTGGTTGACACCCGTTTTTCTCGTTTATTTGCGCATTTTGGACATGAGGTTGATGGACATGCCTTTGCTATGCGCTATCAAGATTTTCTTAGCCAACAAGGTCAGACTCTTCCTGGGGCAGATCAGTTGTTAGACCAGCTAAATCAAGAAGGTTACCGCATTTTTGGTGCAACAAATGGCATTACCAAGATTCAAACTGGTCGCATGGCTAATTCAGGGATTAAAGATTATTTTGAACACGTCTTTATCTCTGACGAAGTTGGTTATCAAAAGCCAGATAAAGGCTTTTATGACGCCATTTCTGGAGCCATTTCACGATTTAATCAGGAAAAAGCTTTGATGATTGGTGATAATTTGCTGGCGGATATTCAAGGTGGCAATAATGCTGGCATCGATACTGTCTGGTATAACCCAGATAAAAAAATCAATCACACCGTAGCTAACCCAACCTACACCGTCCATAACTATCAAGAATTGCTAAAATTATTACGATAAAAACCAAAGCTAGAAGTTTTAACTTCTAGCTTTTATCTTTAATAATCGATTTTACGTTCTTCTGTGATAAGTTTAGCCATTTGTTCGGGGTTAATAATTTGAATCTGATGGCCAGTTTTTTCAATCATTTCTTCAGCGCGAAGTGATTTTACCATTCGTGCAATAGTCACTGAGTGCATGCCTAGGTAGCAGGCGATTTCTTGATAGGTAAAGAAGGTATTTAAAGCTAAATGACCTGATTCACATGGCTCAGCTTGGTCAAGTAAGAAGCGGCAGAATTGGACCAAAGCAGGTTCATTTTTACTGCTGTGAAAATGTTCCATGAGATAAATATGATTTTCAGTCAATGTATTTAACATCAAGCTAACAACTGATGGAAATCCTAGCAAGTTTTGAAATTGACGATTAGAAATGCGGTAAGCCACGCAAGGCGTTTTGGCAACAATTGAAAATGATTTTTTCCCGTAATAGTTCAAATGCAGATTGTTCATCAATGGAACAAAGCCGATAAATTGTCGCTTTTTAAAGTATAGATAAGTTGTTTCTTTGCCATCACAAGAAATAGATGAAAGAGCACAGATGCCTGAAGATAGAATATAAATATCACCGCTTGTTTCGCCAGTGACGGACTGTGCGAGATTATCTCCCTTTTTAAAGGTCACACGTTCGCCGTATTGATAAAGTTCTGTAATATCTAGTGTAGAGTGCATAATTACCCTTTCTAAAATTAACATAGGCTATATAACTATATAGTTTACGTTAAAAAAGCGTTTTTATCAAGCCAAAAAATCAGAAAAAGAGCTTAAAAATATCTTGATAATGATTTTTAAAATGACTATTTTTGCGCCAAATAAAGGTAAAATCATGACTTATGGCAGAAATATCCAAATTAATTTTTTGGAGTTTACCTGCAGAAATTTCTTTTTGAACCACGCTTTGATAAACAAAACTAATTCCCAGATTTTTTTGGACCAGCTCGCAAATGGTATTTAGATTACCAATTTCAGTGATTTTATGGAAATCAGAAATGGTTAGATTGGCCTCTTTGAGCATGATTTCAAGTATTTCACGGGTACCTGACCCTTGCTCGCGTACGATGATAGGATAGGCTAGTAGGTCTTCTAAAGAATAGCTTCCGCTTGCTAGGGGTGAGCCGGGAGAAGCGACCGCGATGAAAGATTCTGTGCGATAAGGCAGAAAATCGTATTTTTCTTTTGAAAAGAAACCTTCGATCAAGGCAAAATCAATCTGTCCATTATCAATAGCTTTTAACAGTGTCTCGGTATTATCCACCAGCATTTTGACTTGGAAATTCGGGTGATTTGCCAAAATATCCACTAAAGAATCGGTCAAAACATACTCGCCAATGGTCAAAGTAGCCCCAAAATTTAGCGGCTGTAAATCTTGCTTGAGCTGTGTCTTGAAATGCTTAATATCTGTGTCCATAGTCGTCAGCAAATCAAGCAATTCTTTGCCACTTTGTGTCAGCCGACATTGCTTGCCAGAAAAGGTAAAAAGCTTAGTTTGATACTCTGTCTCTAAAGTTTTGACATGCTTAGTGACTGCAGGTTGAGTGATATGCAATTCTTTAGCAGCTTGGGTAAAATTAAGCGTTTCGCAGACTTTCATAAAGGTAAAAACACGGTAATCAAGCATAATAATCTCCTATTATTTTTTTTTATTATATCATAATAAATCATAATTTTACATTATAACTTGTCCAGGTTATAATATTTTGTGAAAAGGAGTTTTTATTATGATGACAATTGAGAAAAAATTGCCGGGAATTATGTTTTGTGTGATTCTGGCTTTACCAGCCTGGTTTTTAGGGCATTTATTTCCACTTGTAGGAGCGCCAGTATTTGCAATTCTACTTGGGATGGTTGTGGGGAATTTTCATAATAATCGCACCCAAACCACTGATGGTATTGCTTTTACATCAAAATATATTTTACAAGCAGCGGTTGTTTTATTAGGTTTTGGTTTAAACTTAACACAAGTTTTTAAAGTTGGGACACAGTCATTGCCAATTATTATTTCAACCATTGCAGTCTCGTTGGTTGTAGCGTTTTTATTGCAAAAATGGCTAAAATTGGATAGTAATATAGCAATCTTGGTTGGTGTTGGGTCATCTATTTGTGGTGGCTCAGCTATTGCCGCAACAGCACCAGTTATTAAAGCAAAAGATGAAGAAGTCGCAAAGAGTATTTCGGTTATCTTTCTTTTCAATATCTTAGCGGCACTAATTTTTCCAACGTTGGGAGAATTACTTCACCTATCTAACCAAGGTTTTGCGCTTTTTGCGGGAACAGCTGTCAATGATACGTCATCCGTTACGGCGACCGCGACAGCTTGGGATGCTGTTCACGGGTCAAATACCTTAGACGGTGCAACAATTGTGAAATTAACGCGCACATTGGCCATTATTCCGATTACTTTAGGACTGTCAATCTATAAAGCCTATCAAGATTCAAAAAATGGCAGAGCTAACCAAACGACTTTCCAATTGAAAAAAGCTTTTCCAATGTTTATTCTTTATTTCTTATTGGCTTCGATTGTCACGACAATTGTCAGCGGTTTAGGAATTGATACGGTTATTTTTGATAATCTTAAGACACTTTCAAAATTCTTTATTGTCATGGCAATGGGAGCTATTGGTCTTAACACGAATCCTATTAAACTTATTAAGACTGGTGGACAAGCTATTGGATTGGGAGCTACGTGTTGGATAGCTATCACCTGTGTCGCTCTCTGGATGCAACATCTTCTAGGGATTTGGTAATGAAAATGTAGGAACAATGTTTGTGACTATTCAAGCATTGTTTTTCTTTTTTAAAAAATGATAGCGTTTACTTGAAATCGTTTCCTTAAGTGCTATAATGATCTTGAAAACCTTAGTTAAATTTTATAAATAAAGACTATTAATCTAATGGTTAACAGTTGTAAGGCATGGAATTTAGCAACGATAAAGGAGGAAAAGGTACGATGGCATATAAAACAACTTATCCTTATACAAACGAGATTCTTGCGACTTTTGACAATGCAACGGATGAAGCGTTAGAGGAAGCTTTGGCAAATGGGCATGCGCTTTATAAAAAGTGGCGTGCTGAAGGTGGCTTAGCAGAGCGAAAAGCTCAATTGCGTAAGATTGCTGAGCTGCTACGTCGTGACGTTGACAAATACGCTGAAGTCATGACAAAAGACATGGGAAAATTGTTCGTGGAAGCTAAAGGCGAAGTGGACCTCTGTGCAGAAATTGCTGATTACTATGCTGATAAGGCAGAAGAATTTTTGAAACCACGTCCACTTGAAAACATTAATGGTGATGCTTATTACATCAAGCAAGCGACAGGTGTTTTGGTAGCCGTTGAACCATGGAATTTCCCATTCTATCAAGTCATGCGCGTCTTTGCGCCAAACTTTATGATTGGAAATCCGATGATTTTGAAACATGCTTCAATATGTCCAGCATCAGCACAAGCATTTGATGATTTGGTTTTGGAAGCAGGTGCACCAATTGGTGCATTCAAAAATCTCTTCCTTTCTTATGACCAAGTTTCCAAGGCTATTGCAGACCCACGTGTTGTTGGGGTTTGCTTGACTGGTTCTGAACGTGGTGGTGCTTCTATTGCAGCAGAAGCGGGAGCAAATTTGAAAAAATCATCTATGGAACTTGGTGGTAACGATGCCTTTATTATCCTAGAAGATGCCGATTTTGATTTGCTTGATAAGACCATTTTCTTTGCTCGTCTCTACAATACTGGTCAAGTTTGTACCTCATCAAAACGTTTTGTCGTTGTTGGTCAAGAAAACTATGACAAATTCGTTGATATGGTGGTCAAACATTTCAAATCAGCCAAATGGGGTGACCCAATGGATCAAGCGACAACTTTAGCACCGTTGTCATCAGCAGCCGCAAAAGAAGAAGTGCTTGGTCAAATCAAATTAGCTAAGGAAAATGGTGCAACTGTGGTTTATGGTGATGAACCAATTGACCACCCAGGAAACTTTGTCATGCCAACTGTTTTGATAAATGTCACCAAAGAAAATCCAATCTACAATCAAGAAATCTTTGGTCCAGTTGCTTCTATCTATAAAGTTGATACTGAAGAAGAAGCTATCGCGCTTGCCAATGATTCTAGCTATGGTCTTGGTGGTACCGTCTTTTCAAAAAACCTTGATCATGCCAAAGAAGTAGCTGCCAAGATTGAGACAGGGATGTCATTTATCAATTCTGGTTGGACATCACACCCAGAAATCCCATTTGGAGGCGTTAAAAATTCAGGTTACGGTCGCGAATTAAGCGAACTCGGCTTTGACGCTTTTGTCAACGAACACCTGATTTTTGTCCCAAATGATTAACCAGCTCTCCTTTTATTAAATCCCATACACGAAAACCACTTCCTGAGCCTCGGGAGTGGTTTTTCTTTTCCTAAACGTCCTAGCAAGCAATGCAACAGCCTTTTTGCTATAATAAAATCATGAATGAACTGATTAAACATAAATTGGAGTTGCTGCCAGATAGCCCTGGTTGTTATATCCATAAAGATAAAAACGGCAAGATTATCTATGTCGGAAAAGCCAAGAATCTCAAGAATCGTGTGCGCAGCTATTTTCATGGTAGCCATAATACCAAGACCGAACTCTTGGTTTCTGAGATTGAAGATTTTGAATACATAGTTACTGGGTCAAATACCGAAGCTCTGCTTCTTGAAATCAACCTGATTCAAGAAAACTTGCCAAAGTATAACATCAAGCTAAAAGATGACAAATCTTACCCATTTATCAAAATCACGGTGAATGAACAGTACCCACGCTTGATGATTACCCGACAAATCAAAAAAGACGGTGCCATGTATTTTGGTCCCTACCCTGATTCAGGGGCAGCGACAGAAATCAAACGTCTGCTAGACCGCATTTTCCCATTTAAAAAATGTACCAATCCAGCTAATAAAGTTTGCTTTTATTACCATTTAGGTCAGTGTAAAGCTCATACCATCTGTCATGTGGATCATGATTATTTTGTTGCCATGGCACAAGATGTGAAGAATTTCTTGAATGGTCAAGATAACAAAATTGTTGATGGCTTAAAAGAGAAGATGCAAAAAGCTTCTGACATGCTGGAGTTTGAACGCGCAGCAGAATACCGTGATTTGCTGCAAGCCATCTCAACTCTTCGTACTAAACAACGTGTCATGAATCAAGACATGATGGACCGTGATATTTTTGGGTATTATGTCGATAAAGGCTGGATGTGTGTGCAGGTTTTCTTTGTTCGCCAAGGAAAACTCATTCAGCGTGATGTCAACATGTTTCCTTACTACAATGACCCAGAAGAGGATTTCTTGACTTACGTCGGACAATTTTACCGCGACAGCAAGCATTTTATTCCAAAAGAAGTCTTTATTCCTCAGGACATTGACGGAGAATTAGTTAAAGCAGTTGTTGATACCAAAGTCATCAAACCACAACGTGGTGAGAAGAAGCAGCTGGTAAATCTCGCGACAAAAAATGCGCGTGTCAGCCTGCAACAAAAATTTGACCTGCTAGAAAAAGATATCCGCAAAACACATGGCGCTATTGAAAATATTGGTGAATTGCTCAATATTCCAAAACCAGTGCGCATTGAAGCCTTTGATAACTCAAATATTCAAGGAACAAGCCCAGTTGCGGGGATGGTTGTCTTTGTAAATGGAAAACCAAGTAAGAAAGATTACCGTAAATTTAAAATTAAAACCGTTGTCGGCCCAGATGACTATGCTAGCATGCGTGAAGTCATTTATCGTAGATACAGTCGCGTGATGAAAGACGGATTGACTCCGCCAGATTTGATTATCATCGATGGTGGTCAAGGTCAGGTTAATGTTGCGCGTGATGTCATTGAAAATAAACTTGGACTCGATATTCCAATCGCTGGTCTGCAAAAAAATGACAAGCACCAAACGCACGAACTACTCTTTGGTGACCCATTAGAAGTGGTCGAATTGCCACGAAATTCTGAAGAGTTTTTCCTCTTACAGCGTATCCAAGACGAAGTTCACCGATTTGCCATTACTTTCCACCGTCAACTCCGTTCTAAAAATTCATTCTCATCAAAACTCGATGGCATTGCTGGGCTTGGTCCAAAGCGCAAGCAATTACTCATGAAACACTTCAAGAGCTTGCCAAACATTCAAAAAGCAGACGTGGATGACATCATCAACTGTGGTGTCCCACGAAACGTTGCCATAGCTGTTAAGGAAAAATTGGCTGAGAAGAAATAGTAAGGAGATAATCGTGGTAGAAAATATTTTAATACTAGGGAATGGCTTTGATTTAGCGATGGAACGAAAAGCCAGTTATGAAGATTTTTTAAGGTTTTTAAATTCATTATCTTTTTTACTATATTGTCAAAAAGCTTATAATCAACAAATTGATGTTAAAAATTATGATTTTTTCTTAAAAGATTTTGATGATATTTTGGGAGATAGTGAAAGTGATTCAGAGGAAGACTTTCAGAATGAACTTGAGTTTTATAACTCAAGTTCTGATACAGTAAAATCTGATAAAGTTAAATTAGGTATTCTATTAGACTGTCTTTCAAATTATTTTAATGACAAGAAAATCCGACTAGTACCTTTTTTTGAAAAAAATAGGAATTTTAAAGCTTATAGTGAATCTGAGGGTGGAAATTTTAGAAGAGATTTATTGTCGAATCTGAAAAGTATCAGAGAAGAAAAAGGTGATATTGAATCAAAGTATTTTTTAGATGCTGACGTTATTGACGACTTAATTCAAATGGCTGGTACTAAAAATTACGAATGGTTGTTAAAAATTAGAAGCAATCTTTTTTTGATTTTATAAATGAAATTAAAGATAAACTTGGTGAAAAATGGTCAGGTATTGAGCTTATTATTTCTGATATAGCAGAAGCTATTGCTTATATTAAAAAGCATTTAGAAGAGAATAGTCAAATTATTGAATGGAAGTCTACTCATGATTTAACTAAGTTGAAAAAGAAATTCATCACTAAGTCAAACTATATTGCATTTAAAGTTGTGATAGCACGTCTAAGTGGCTATAGATTTATATATACGGATAGTGGTTGGCAACAAATCGTTGATGTGTGCAATGAAGAATGTATTCAAGCACTTGATGATTTAACGTATTATCTGGAGTTTTATTTAACTTATCTTGATAAATTAGATTTTGATTCTGAACAAAGAATCGTTAAACAAGACAGTAGTTTAGATGCAATTGAAGAACTTGAAAGTGCTAAAGTGTTAACATTCAACTACACAGATACTGCAAATAAATTATTTAATATTCCTGAAGAAAATACTCATTTTATTCATGGAAGAATTGATTTTGCTCGTGATCAAAAATCAATTAATACTATGGTTTTTGGTATTGAGGACAAAGAAGACAAAACTGAAAATATTAACCCTGATTTAATTTCCTATCAAAAATTTTATCAAAGAATGATAAAAGAGACAGGAAGTGACTATAGAAAATTCTTTGAAAAACCTAAAAATTTAGGTGAAACTGTTGATGATATGAATATTATTGTTTTTGGACACTCGGTCGACCCTTTGGATAAGGAAATTTTTATTAACTGTTTTGATTTAGCCAAAAAAAGAGGCGGAAAGTATAAGTTTATATTTAACTATTATGATGAAAAAGCTAAAAGAGAGATTGTTAAGAATTTAACTATAATTTTAGGAAAAGAAAGAATGATATCATTAACAGCTGAACAAAAAAGTTGCATTTGTAAAATGTGATGATGTCCAAAGAATGGAAAGAGAACTTTTGTAGTTGAAGTTAATACCATCTGAAAAACATTCATGAAACTTTCTTTTTCTGATTGTAATCTATTTTAAACTGTGCTAACATGGATAGGGATTTTTAAGGAGATACGCATGTTTAAAAAAATGAAGCAAGGCCTCTCTCAGTTAAGTCAACAGAGCACTTGGCTTCCAAGCATTGTGATTGTTTTGGTCGCCGTGTTACTATTGCTTCCCCAATTAACGTCTCGTGGAGTGATTGCGGGTAGTGATTTCCTATTTCACTACAATCGTTTTTATGAGACGGCTATGCAAATTAAGACGGGTAACTTTAGTTATTTTATGTCACTGTATGGCTTTTACAGTTCAGGTCGAATTGTTAATGCTTTGTATGGCCCGTATTTTGCTTATTTTCAAGGAATTTTGGTACTCATCAGCAAGAACTGGTATATCTATCAGCTTTTGTCACGTTTCTTGTTGAGTGTGATTGCAGGCTTTTCGATGTATCGTTTGAATCGCAGAGCTTCTGTCAAACCGAAAATAGCCCTTGGAGTAGCAGTCTTTTACATGATGACCTTCTCGGTTCAATACTGGACGTTTAGACAAGGATTTTCAAGCTGGGGTGCCGCTTTTATGCCGTGGTGCTTGATTCCAGCAGTTGATTTTGTCAGAACAAAAAGAGTTGGAGTGCTTCGTCTAGCAGTATCGGTTGCTGTTATGATGCAAGTCCACATGCTTAGCTGTTTCTTGTTAATCTTGGCTTACTTGCCATTTTACTTGTACGGCTTTTTCAAATCTGACGAGAAAAAAGAAGTCTTTTTTAAAGGTGTTCAAGCAGTCTTGCTAAGCCTTCTATTGACAGCAAATGTCTGGGCAGCTTTGGTTGATGTCGGTCGAAGTAATAACCTGGTTGAACCTTTTGTCAATTCAAAACTCTATATTATGACGGTTAACCAGCGTAGCATTGAATGGCTACTAACGCCAAAAGCATTGGTTCTTGTGGTCTTGTATCAATTGTACTTCTCATTTAGACACTGGCGTCATTACGACACACTCTTGCGAGTAGTGACAGGGGCATTCTTTATTTTCTTGGTTTTATCAAGTAGTATTTTCCCATGGTACACGGTCAATAAATTGAATCTTCCTTTGGTAAATCTAATTCAATTTCCATTTAGATTCTTTGTGCCCGCAACGGTGCTATTGTTGTTAGCGGCAGCTATGATTTTAGACAAATACTTCGATAAAAAATGGTCAAAATTTGTAGCTATTGGGCTAATCTTGGTGAATATCTTGAGTTTTGTGCAGTTGTCGCAATTGCAAGAAGAAAAGATTGATGATTATTACAATACAAAACACCCTATTCAACGTAAAAAACATACTTTTATCTGGGGTGACCCTGCAGATGTCAGAGCAAGTTTTTATGATTCAGATAAATTCAAGCTACTAGATATCGTTTCAAAATCAACCCCAGATTATCTGCCAGCTGATAAATCAAATGATGATAACAAGTATGTCTTGTATGAGGAGTTTGTCCTTGGACACACGGATGCTTACAAAAAGACACAAGGCGACAACGAGCTGATATATACTTGGACAGCTGATGCGAGTGGTTGGGCAATCATTCCAGTTGCAAAATACGCTGACACTGAGCTTATGCTTAATGGTAAGAAACTTAGTCATAAGGATTACACTTTATCAGGAATTGGCACGCCTACTGTTCAGCAAAAAGTTGGAAAAAATACATTGAAGATTACTTACCGTATTCGTACATGGTTTAAAGCTTTGATAGTGGTTAATATTTTATCTTGGCTTTCAGTTGTGATTTATCTCGGTATTAAAAAAATAAATTTGAGTAAGAAAGGCTAGGAAAAATTCTAGCTTTTTCTTTTTTGTATTTGTGTATGCGCTTTCGTAGCAAATAGCTGTAAAGTCTTTTTAAAAATGATAAAATAAAAGAGCATAAAAAATTAAAAAGGAGGGTCGCTTAATGAAGTTTCTAGAATTGAACAAAAAGCGCCATGCCGTCAAAACATTCAATAGTAAACCTGTAGAATATAAAGATTTACGCACTGCAATTGAAATTGCTACCTTAGCACCTAGTGCTAACAATATTCAACCCTGGAAATTTGTCATCGTCGAAGATAAAAAAGCAGAACTTGCTAAAGATCTTCCAAGTTTGAACAAAAAACAAGTTGAAGAAGCTCAGTACGTCGTTGCACTTTTTACAGATACAGATTTGGTTCAACGTTCTCGTAAGATTGCTCGTATTGGTGTTAAATCATTGGATAATTCAAAACTTGGTTACTATATGGAAACATTGCCTGCTAGATATGCAGAATACGACGACAAGCGTAAAGGTGAATATCTTGCTTTAAACGCAGGACTTGTTGCAATGAACCTTGTGCTAGCTTTGACTGACCAAGATATTTCATCAAATATTATTCTTGGATTTGACAAGTCTTTGACAAATGATATTCTAGATATTGATAAACGTTTTCGTCCAGAGCTCTTGATTACTGTTGGCTACAGTGATGATAAACCTGAACCAAGTTATCGTTTACCAGTCGACGAAATCATTGAGCGCCGCTAAGAGATTTTTAACGTTTATGCACCAAACTTAGTTAAGAATTTTCGCAAAACTAGGTTTACAAATCTTAAAATATGAGTTACTATGGGTTAGTTGACTCAAATGATAAACAATATAGTAGTTTTTCTGGTAAGGAAGAGCTACATTTATGGAGGAGTTATAAGAAATGACAGTAGACTTTAAAGCAGAAGTTGAAAAACGTAAAGATGCCATGATGGAAGACCTCTTTGCACTTTTGCGCATCAACTCTGAACGTGATGACAGCAAAGCTGACAAAGAACACCCATTTGGACCTGGTCCAGCAAAAGCTTTGGAACACTTCCTTGCAATGGCTGAACGCGATGGCTACAAAACTCGTAACATCGACAACTATGCTGGTGACTTTGAATTTGGTGAAGGTGACGAAGTACTTGGTATCTTTGCTCACTTGGACGTTGTGCCAGCAGGTAGCGGTTGGGATACAGATCCTTACGAACCAGTTACCAAAGACGGACGTCTTTATGCGCGTGGATCATCAGATGATAAAGGTCCTACAATGGCATGTTACTATGCCCTAAAAATCATCAAAGATCTTGGTCTTCCAGTATCTAAACGTGTTCGTTTCATCGTTGGTACTGATGAAGAATCAGGTTGGGGCGATATGGAATACTATTTCGCACATAACGGTTTGAAAGATCCTGATTTTGGATTCTCTCCAGATGCTGAATTCCCAATCATCAATGGTGAAAAAGGTAACATTACTGAATACCTTCACTTCGCTGGTGAAAACAACGGAGCTTTCACTTTGAATACTTTTGAAGCTGGTCTTCGTGACAACATGGTTCCAGAATCAGCAACAGCAGTATTTACAGCAGACAGCACTTTGGCTGAACTTCAAGAAAAACTTGCTGCTTTTACGGCTGCTGAAAATCTTAAAGCTGAGCTTGTTCAAGAAGGTGACGCTTTCCGCGCTACAGTAATTGGTAAATCAGCTCACGGTTCAACTCCAGAACTTGGTCTTAACGCAGCAACTTACCTTGCTAAATTCTTGGATCAATTTGCTTTTGATGGCGCAGCTAAAGTTTACCTTGATGTAACAGCTAACGTTCTTCACAAAGATTTCGCTGGTGAAAACCTTGGTGTTGCTTACACTGATGCGAAAATGGGTGCACTTAGCATGAACGCTGGTGTTTTCAAATTTGACCGTAACTCAGATGACAACACAATCACACTTAACTTCCGTTACCCACAAGGTACTGATTCTCAAACAATCAAAGCTGAACTTGAAAAACTTAACGGTGTAACTAAAGTGACTCTTTCAGATCACGAACACACACCTCACTATGTTCCAGCTAATGATCCATTGGTATCAACACTTCTTTCAGTTTACGAAAAACAAACTGGTTTGAAAGGTTACGAACAAGTTATCGGTGGTGGTACATTCGGTCGTCTTCTTAAACGCGGTGTTGCCTTCGGTGCTATGTTCCCAGATTACGTAAACACAATGCACCAAGCAAACGAATTCGCAGATGTTGAAGATCTTTACCGTGCAGCTGCTATCTACGCTGAAGCACTTTACGAATTGATCAAATAATACAGAAAAAAGAAGAGGATTTTTGCGTTAGCAAAAGACTCTTCTTTATTTTTAGAAAGAAGTGATTGTATGGATAGCCTTGAACAATTAGTGGCTGATATTATGGCTGATGAGCAAAATGCTTTATACACCGAGCAAGGTATTAAGCCACTTTTTACTGTTCCAAAAAATGCTCGTATCAATATTGTTGGCCAAGCTCCAGGTATTCGAGCGCAAGAATTGGGACTTTATTGGAATGACCCGAGTGGGGATAATTTACGAAAATGGTTAGGCGTTGACCGTGAGACATTTTATAACTCTGGACTTTTTGCGGTGGTACCCATGGATTATTATTTCCCAGGTAAGGGAAAATCAGGTGATTTAGCGCCTCGAAAAGGTTTTGCGGATAAATGGCACAAGCGCACCCTAGCTTTAGCACCCAATATAGAGTTACATATTTTAGTTGGTTCTTATGCGCAGCATTATTATCTTCATCAAAAATCCTCAGCTAAGCTTACGGATACCGTCAAACACTATAAAGACTATTTGCCAGAATTTTTCCCATTGGTGCACCCATCGCCACGAAATAACATTTGGCAGTGCAAGAATCCATGGTTTGAAGAAGAAGTCATCCCAGACCTTCAAAAGCGTGTCAAAGCTATTTTAGAAAAATAGGTATTAAAAAACTCGCCACCATCTGGCGAGTTTTTCTTATTTCCCAAGACAGAATTGTGTGAAGAGTTTTGTGATTAATTCATCAGGTGCTGCATCACCTGTGACTTCACCGAGAATTTCCCAGCAACGTGTTAAATCAATTTGAAGAAGATCAACAGGCATTCCTAGTTCAAGCCCTTCATTGATGGCTTGCAAACTTTGCACCGCTTTTTCAATCAATGAAATATGGCGAGCGTTTGAAAGGTATGTTGCATCTTTTTCAACGATACCAGCGTTGTCAAAGAAGAGTTGGTTGATACGTTCTTCAATCAAATCAATGTTTTGATTGTTAAGAACTGAAATGCGAATCACATCATCAGGCAATTCATCAGCTTCAATTTTTTCAGGTAAATCAGTTTTATTAAGCAAGATAATGCGGTTGCTATCCTTACTGAGTTCAAGAAGAGCACGGTCTTGGTCAGTTAGCACTTCAGAGCTGTTAAGGACAAGAAGGACCAAATCAGCTTCCTCAAGAGCTTTTTTAGAACGTTCCACACCGATTTTTTCAACCACGTCATCTGTTTCACGAATACCAGCGGTATCAACCAATTTCAAAGGCACACCTTTGATGTTGACGTATTCTTCAATCACGTCACGGGTTGTTCCTTCGATGTCAGTAACAATGGCTTTGTCTTCACGGAGCAGATTGTTCAAAAGACTTGATTTCCCAACGTTTGGACGACCGATGATAGCAGTTGACAAACCTTCGCGAAGGATTTTACCACGTTTTGCAGTAGCCAAGAGATTTTCTAAAAGGCTTTGGAATTCTTGTGTTTTTTCACGAATAAGAGCTGTTGTCATTTCTTCCACGTCGTCGTACTCAGGGTAATCGATGTTTACCTCAACTTGAGCAAGGGTATTTAGAATTTCTTGACGGGTATCATTGATAAGTTTTGAAAGTGAACCATCTAGCTGTTTGACAGCAATATTCATAGCTTTGTCAGTCTTAGCACGGATGATATCCATAACGGCTTCCGCTTGAGTCAAGTCCACACGACCATTCAAAAAAGCACGTTTGGTAAATTCACCAGGTTCAGCCAGACGAGCACCTTGACGAAGAAGGAGTTGCAAGATTTCGTTAGTAACGGCAACCCCACCGTGCGTATTAATCTCAATGACATTTTCACGTGTGAACGTTTTTGGTGCCAACATGACAGAGACCATAACCTCATCGAGAATTTCATCATTATCAGGATCAACAATATGCCCGTAATTAATCGTATGTGAGGCAACTTTTGACAAATCTTTACCACGATAAACTTTTTGAGCAATAGCTAGCGCGTCAGTCCCAGAAAGTCGGACAATTCCGATAGCCCCTTCCCCTAGAGGTGTTGAAATCGCAGCAATTGTGTCGAATTCTTTTGTAATCATTTATGTCATTCCAATCTGTTATTTTCAAAAAAATATCTTATTTAATTGTAACGCAAAAAATTTTTTCAAGCAATAGAAGAGGGCTGAAAGTAAAGGAGCAGAAAAGCTACTTTTGAGTAATCCATTGTAGCGAAAACACCCTAAATCATGATATAATAGTTAGTTGGAAATAGGTAATTTTTGTTTTACATATAAATTTAGGTGAGGTTGTTATGGAAAAACTTAAAAAAATGGCTGGTGTTACAGCTGCTCAGTATGTGAAAGACGGCATGGTTGTTGGACTTGGAACTGGTTCAACAGCATATTTCTTCGTTGAAGAAATCGGTCGTCGTATGAAAGAAGAAGGTCTTAAAGTTGTCGGTGTGACAACTTCAAGCCAAACAACAGCTCAAGCAGAAGGTCTTGGTATTCCTTTGAAAGCCGTTGATGATATCGATGATATCGATGTAACTGTCGACGGTGCTGATGAAGTGGATAAAAACTTCAATGGCATCAAAGGTGGCGGCGGTGCTCTTCTTATGGAAAAAATCGTTGCTACACCAAGTAAAGAATACATCTGGGTTGTTGACGAATCTAAAATGGTCGACACACTCGGTGCTTTCAAATTGCCTGTAGAAGTCGTACAATATGGTGCTGACCGCATTTTCCGTGAATTTGAGAAAAAAGGTTACAAACCATCATACCGTATGTCGGATGGCGAACGCTTTGTGACTGATATGAAAAACTACATCATTGACCTTGACCTTGGCGTGATTGAAAATCCAGTTGAATTTGGTAAAGAATTGAAAGCTATGGTTGGTGTCGTTGAGCACGGTCTTTTCAACGGTATGGTTAACAAAGTTATCGTTGCTGGCAAAGACGGCGTTAAAATTTTAGAAGCTAAATAAAGAAAGTTTACAGGAGATGGTTTGACTGGTTCAGCCGATAGTCTCCTGTTTGCATGTTATCGTCATTATGATTTCTAATCGATTTGATTAGGAGGTTTTGGGTGCCAACCGTAACCACCCTAGAGTAGGAAAACTATGTCAACATTTAATCGTATTCATCTTGTCGTACTTGATTCAGTCGGAATTGGTGCAGCACCAGATGCCAATAACTTTGTCAATGCTGGTGTGCCAGACGGTGCATCAGATACACTTGGTCACATTTCAAAAACTGTAGGACTTAATGTTCCAAACATGGCTAAAGTTGGTCTTGGAAATATTCCTCGTGAAACTCCTCTAAAAACAGTTCCAGCTGAAGCTCTACCAACAGGTTATGCAACTAAACTTGAAGAAGTTTCTCTTGGTAAAGACACAATGACTGGTCACTGGGAAATCATGGGTCTTAACATTACAGAACCATTTGATACATTCCTTGGTGGATTTCCAGAAGAAATTTTAACTAAAATCGAAGAATTTTCAGGACGTAAAGTCATTCGTGAAGCTAACAAACCTTACTCAGGTACAGCAGTTATCGATGACTTTGGTCCACGTCAAATGGAAACTGGCGAGTTAATCATCTACACATCAGCTGACCCAGTACTTCAAATCGCTGCTCACGAAGATGTCATCCCAGTAGAAGAGCTTTACAAAATCTGTGAATACGCTCGTTCAATCACACTAGAACGTCCAGCTCTTCTTGGTCGTATCATTGCACGTCCATACGTTGGTGAACCTGGTAACTTCACACGTACAGCAAACCGTCGTGACTATGCCTTGTCACCATTTGCTCCAACAGTTTTGAATAAATTGGCTGACGCTGGTATTCCAACATACGGTGTTGGTAAAATCAATGATATCTTCAACGGTTCAGGTATCACAAACGACATGGGACACAACAAATCAAACATGCACGGTGTTGATACCCTTCTTAAAACAATGCAATTGCCTGAATTCACAAAAGGCTTGTCATTTACAAACTTAGTTGACTTTGATGCCATGTACGGTCACCGTCGTAACGCTCAAGGTTACCGTGATTGCCTTGAAGATTTCGACAAACGTGTGCCTGAAATCTTGGAAAGCATGAAAGAAGATGACCTTCTTCTAATCACTGCCGACCACGGTAATGACCCAACTTACACTGGTACAGACCACACTCGTGAATACGTTCCATTATTGGCATACAGCCCAGCATTTAAAGGAAATGGTGTCTTGCCAGTTGGTCATTTTGCAGATATCTCAGCAACAATTGCTGAAAACTTTGGTGTTGAAAAAGCCATGATTGGTGAATCATTCTTAGATAAATTAGTATAAGAGGTAATTATGTCTACAATTATTGAAAAAATTGAAGAAGCACGTCAGTTTTTAGTGTCACAAGCGTGTGATGCCCCAGAATTTGGACTTATTCTTGGTTCAGGTCTTGGTGAACTTGCCGAAGAAATTGAAAATGCTGTTGTTATTCCATACGAAAAAATCCCAAACTGGGGTAAATCAACAGTAGCAGGTCACGCAGGCCAATTGGTTTATGGTGACCTTGGTGGTCACAAAGTTATTGCTCTTCAAGGGCGTTTCCATTTTTACGAAGGAAATCCAATGGAATTGGTGACTTTCCCAGTGCGCGTGATGAAAGCTCTTGGTTGTAAAGGTCTTATCGTAACAAATGCTGCTGGTGGTATCGGCTTTGGTCCTGGTACATTGATGGCAATTTCTGACCACATCAACATGACTGGTCAAAATCCATTGATTGGTGCTAACCTTGATGACTTCGGACCTCGTTTCCCAGATATGTCGGATGCTTACACTGCTGAATACCGCGCAATCGCTCACAAAGTTGCTGAAAAAATCGGTATTAAACTTGACGAAGGTGTTTACCTTGGTGTATCAGGTCCATGTTACGAAACACCTGCTGAAATTCGTGCCTTCCAAACTCTTGGTGCGGATGCTGTAGGTATGTCAACTGTTCCAGAAGTTATCGTTGCCGCTCACTCAGGCTTGAAAGTTCTTGGAATCTCAGCTATTACAAACCACGCTGCAGGTTTCCAAAGCTCACTTAACCACGAAGAAGTTGTTGCTGTTACACAACAAATTAAAGAAGACTTCAAAACACTTGTCAAATCAGTTTTGGCAGAACTATAATTTAGGAAATTTACCTTAAAACGTATTTAAAAAGTATTTTTTAGATGCATTTACAAAATAATCGATTTAAACATTTTAGCTACTGTTTACGTTTTGGAGGAGTGCTGATTTTAACAGCTTTGATAGCTGGTTTAGGTGGCATCTTATTTCATGAATTTTTAGACTTAATTGAGTACCTGGTTTTTGGTCACGGCGAGACATCGACCACTCAAGCAGTTTCGACTAAGCAGTTCATTTTGATTGTCCTTGCAGGGATTATCTCAGCGATTCTCTGGTATTTTCTACAACGAAAAAATCGTCAGATTATTTCTGTCAAATCTCAGATGCAAGCTGAAAATCCAGCATCGAAAATGCCAAAACTTTGGATTCATTTGACCAATATTTTCTTGCAAGTAGCCTCTGTTGGTGCAGGCTCACCAATCGGAAAAGAAGGAGCGCCTCGCGAACTTGGTGCCTTGGGAGCTGGACGTGTATCTGACTACTTGAAACTAACCTTACAAGATAGAAAGCTCGCAATTGCTTGTGGGGCTTCGGCTGGTCTAGCGGCAGTTTATCAAGTACCAGTTGCCAGTATCTTTTTCGCCTTTGAAACGCTTGGGTTGGGAATTTCAGTTCTTAATCTGATTTCCGTCTCAGTAACGACGATTTTAGCAAGCATCGTAGCAGGAGTGGTCATCTCAGATGCGCCACTTTATGAGACTGCTCAAGTAACGCTGGATGTAAAGACTACTCTTTTAGCAATGTTTCTTGTGGTTCTCATCTCACCAATAGCGCAGCTATTTCGCAGACTTACCCAAAAAGCACAAGCCCAAAAAACGACTGACCACACCATTTTATGGCGCTTACCACTGACTTTTCTACTATTAGCTAGTTTATCGCTTATTTTTCCTGAGATTTTGGGAAATGGCGGAGCTATGGCGCAAGGTGTATTTGATGGTATGACTGTTCAGTATGCTGCTGTGATTGTTGTCGTTAAGGCGTTTGTGGTCTTGCTGACGCTAAAAAATGGCGCATACGGTGGAACCTTGACTCCCTCATTTTCAATGGGAGCAGTTCTGGGATTTCTTGGTGCTGTGCTTTATAGCCAAATCTTTCCAACTATTTCACTAGCCTCAGCTATGCTCATCGGCTCAAGTGTATTCTTAGCAATCACAATGAATGCACCGCTGACAGCGGTAGGCTTAGTTGTCTCATTTACAGGACAAAAGCTTCAAGCCCTGCCAGTCTTATTAATCGCAGTAGCGCTAGCTATTGTCATCAAAAAACTTATTGAATATATTGAAAGGAAAATTTATGTCAATCCATATCGAAGCCAAACAAGGCGAAATCGCAGATAAAATCTTACTTCCGGGAGACCCACTCCGTGCAAAATTCATTGCTGAAAACTTCCTAGAAGATGCTGTTTGCTTTAACAATGTCCGCGGCATGCTTGGTTTTACAGGTACTTACAAAGGTGAACGTGTCAGTGTTATGGGAACAGGTATGGGTATGCCATCAATTTCTATCTACGCAACTGAACTTATCCAATCATACGGTGTTAAAAAATTAATCCGTGTCGGAACAGCTGGCTCACTTAATAAAGATGTTCACGTTCGCGAACTTGTTTTGGCACAAGCAGCAGCAACAACATCAAGCATGATAAAAAATGAATGGCCACAGTATGATTTTCCACAAATTGCTGATTTTACCTTGCTTGACAAAGCCTACCATATTGCGCAAGACCTTGGAATGACAACTCACGTTGGTAGTGTGTTATCTGTTGACGCTTTTTATTCAGATTTTGCTGAAAATAATGTCAAACTCGGGCAACTTGGTGTGAAAGCTGTTGAGATGGAAGCCGCTGCACTTTACTATCTCGCAGCAAAACACGGCGTTCAAGCACTCGGTATCATGACGATTTCTGATAGCCTTGTTGCTGACGAAGACACAACCGCTCAAGAACGCCAAACCACTTTCACAGACATGATGAAAGTTGGTCTTGAGACTCTTATTGCTGATTAATGCAAGAAATATACGAGACGATAGACATCCTTTTGGATGTCTATGCTTATAATCACGCTTGGAAAATAGCAGAGCAGCACAGTGATTTTCCAGCGCAAAGCCGTTATCTTTTAGAAATGTTAAAAGAGCGTAGGGAACTTAACGTTGACTTTGCTTTTTCACATGCAGCAGAAAATCAAGCGATTTTAGCCAATTATGGCGTTTCAATCATTAGCAATGCGTATGAAGAAGAACAATTAGCAAATTATATTATGGATTTGGAAGCTAAGGTGAAAAATGGCAATATCATTGATTTTGTCCGCTCTGTTAGTCCAATTCTATATCGGCTCTTTCAACGTCTTGCCAAACGCGAAATTCCAAATTTGGAAAACTATATCCACGATGCTAAAAACGACCAGTATGATACTTGGCTGTTTACAAAAATGAAGCAGAGCGACTATGCTATTTTTCATAGATACCTTGAGATTCGTCGTGATGGCAAAGTGACTTCAAAAGCTTTGGCAGAACTCTTACAATACGGACAACTTCCTCAGGAAATTAAACAGTTAATCAGCGAACTTCGTAATTTTGAAAAATCCGTTCGGAATCCTCTTGCTCATCTGATTAAACCATTTGATGAAGAAGAACTTCATCGCACAACGAATTTCTCATCCCAAGCCTTTCTAGATAAAATCATTGCCCTTGCTACCTATGCAGGTGTCAAATATAACAAAGAAAAATTCTATTTAGACCAAGTTAATGACATTATCAAAAGTGAGTTGAAGAGAAATGGATAGAACATAAAAACTCTTGGACAATGTCCAAGAGTTTTTAGTTATCAAATTGTACTTCTTCAAGTAGATAATCGATAAAACGTTCGCCCATTTTTGAAAGATTAGCCTTTTCGTGGCGAATGTAGACAATATCGATCATATCTTCAACGTCAAGCGGAATTGATACGATGTCATCACCATTAAGGTTGCTATTTAAGATACCTGTTGCAATAGTGTAGCCGTCAAGACCAATCAAGAGATTGAAAAGCGTCGCACGGTCACTGACAACGATTGATTTTTTGTGTGGGATTTGTGACAAGATTTCTTCAGAGAAGTAAAAAGAGTTGTGAATTCCTTGATCGTAGCTAAGATAAGGAAATTCTTCTAAATCTTCCATCGTTACCAGTTTTTTGCTTGCAAGAGGATTGTTTTTGCTGACAAAAATGTGCGGACGAGTTTTGAAAAGACTGGTATAAGTCAAATGATTGTCATCAAACATCTTTGTCAAGACATCATGGTTGTAGCTGTTTAGAAAAAGCACCCCGATTTCAGAACGAAAATTTTTGACGTCATCAATGATTTCGTATGTTCGGGTTTCACGAAGGAAAAGCTCATAGCGTGTCATGTCTGTCTTTTTCAGAAGTGAAACAAAAGCATTCACCACAAAAGCATAGTGCTGCGCAGAGACGCTAAAGAGCTCACGGTTGGTGTTTTTGCTCTTGTAACGTTCCTCTAAAAGTGCTGTTTGTTCAAGTATTTGGCGCGCATAAGAAAGAAACTCAACCCCGTCTTTTGTCAGAGTGATTCCCTTAGGATTACGAATAAAAATCTCAATCCCCATCTCGCGTTCCAAGTCACGAACGGCATTTGACAAACTTGGCTGAGTGATGAAGAGTTGTTTTGCAGCCTCGTTCATACTACCTGTTTCCACGATTTTAACGATGTAGTGTAATTGTTGTATTCTCATAGCCTTAGTTTAGCTCAAAATCGCAAATCCCGCAAGTAGTGGAAATACTATTGATGTGAAAGCGATAAAAAGACAAACTTTTGGATTAAAAGTCTAAAAATAAATGGAAGAAGCTTTTCTGATGATAACGTTTCCAATTTTTAATACTTAAAAGATCATTTTGTTTGGAAATTACATCTAAAAATGGATAAAATTTGAAAAATGAACAAAAATATACATTAAAAAGCGAATAATTACATTATGGTAACTTTATTTTCGAAAATATAACAAAAATGTAACAAACCCATAAAAACAGTGTTTTTAAAAGAAGTAAAACGTTGTCAAAACTAATATTTATAAAAAGTATAAGAATTATCATGTAAAGTTACAGTTTTTTAGAAATTGCAATAACCCTTATAAAGTGGTAAAATAAGAACGTTAACAATTAATTAGGAAGCGGAGATTTATTAAAATGCCGACTCACTCACATCATCATGATAGTTACCATGGTCACCATCACAGTAGTCATCACAAGCATCATAAGAGCTCACGGCGGCGCTCTAGGTTTGCTGATTTGAAGATTGTGAATGCGGCACTTTTAGTCTTGTATGCTGTGCTTGCTGGTCTTGCCACTTATATGATGTATGCGCATCATATCTTGGCCTTTAGACATCTTAACGTTGTTTATACTATTATATTAGTAGCTATTTTTGCTTTGTGTTTAACATTAAGCATTCTTAAAAAGAGCAGAGTTCTAACAACAGTCCTTTTGGTTGTCTTTTCAATCATTGCTGCAGTATCCCTCTTTGCCTTTAAGTCTTTGGTTGATGTGGCACATAATATGAATGAAACGGCTTCTTACTCAGAAATTGAGATGAGTGTGGTTGTTCCAAGTAATAGCTCAGTTAATGATGTATCTGACCTCACAAGTGTTCAAGCACCGACAGATGCTGACGGTAGCAATATCAATGAACTCTTGTCTCACATTAAGTCAGAAAAGGGAGTAGACTTAGCGACAGAAAAAGTTGATTCTTATCAAGCTGCTTATGAGAACTTAGTTAATGGCTCAAGCAAGGCTATGGTCTTTAACAGTGCTTATTCAAGCTTGCTTGAAATGTCTTACGAGAATTTCCAATCAAATCTTAAGACTATCTATTCTTATAAGATTAAGACAAGTATCAAAGACGAAGCCAAAGCACATGATTCAAATGTCTTTAACATTTACATCAGTGGTATTGATACATATGGTTCTATCTCAACCGTATCGCGTTCAGATGTCAACCTAATCTTAACAGTCAATATGAATACTCATAAGATCTTGATGACGGAAACTCCTCGTGATGCTTATGTTAAGATTCCAGATGGTGGCGCTGATCAATACGATAAATTGACCCACGCTGGTATCTATGGTGTTGAAACCTCAGAGAAGACTCTTGAGAATCTTTATGGAATTAATATTGATTACTATGCTCGCCTTAACTTTGATTCCTTCTTGAAGTTAATTGATGCGTTAGGTGGTATTACGGTTTACAATAGTCAGGCCTTTACAAGCCTTCATGGTAATTATGAATTTCCAGTTGGAAACGTAACACTTGACTCAGATAAAGCTCTTGGTTTTGTTCGTGAACGTTATAGCCTCGAACATGGAGATTATGACCGCGGTAATAATCAAATGAAGGTCATCCAAGCTATCCTTAACAAATTGACTTCATTAAACTCAGTTTCTAATTACTCAACGATTATTTCGAATGTTCAAGATTCTATCCAGACTGATATGAAATTAGATACCATGATGAAGTTAGTCAATAATCAATTGGACTCAGGTAAGAAATTCACTGTTACATCACAAGAAGTAACTGGTACAGGTTCAACAGGAGAATTGACTTCTTATGCCATGCCATCATCAAGTCTTTATATGATTAAGCTAGATGATGCTAGTGTGGCAAAAGCTTCGCAAGCTATCAAAGATGTTATGGAAGGTAAGTAAGTTAGATGATAGATATTCACTCGCATATTGTTTTTGATGTAGACGATGGACCATCTACTATAGAAGAAAGTTTAGCTCTGATTGGCGAAAGTTATCGCCAAGGGGTAAGAACTATTGTTTCAACCTCTCACAGAAGACCTGATTTGTTTAAAACACCAGAAGAGAAGATTTGGACAAACTTTAAGCAGGTTAAAGAGGCCGCAGAAGCTAAGTTTAAGGATTTAGAAATCTTATATGGTGGAGAACTCTACTATAATAATGCGCTGCTTGAAAAACTAGATGGGCATAAAGTTCCTCGCATGAATGATACGCAGTTTGCTTTAATAGAGTTTAGTATGACAACTTCATGGAAGGAAATCCATACAGGACTTAGTAAAGTTCTTATGCATGGAGTTACTCCAATTATCGCTCACATCGAACGTTACAATGCTCTTGAAAATAACGAGGAGCGCGTGCGAGAGTTGATTAATATGGGCTGCTATACTCAGATTAACAGCGCCCATGTCTTAAAACCAAAGCTTTTTGGAGATAAATACCGTGTCTTTAAAAAACGTGCACGCTATTTCTTAGATAAGAACTTAGTTCATATCGTTTCTAGTGACATGCATAATCTAAATGCTCGTCCGCCTTATATGGATCAGGCACGAGAAATCATCATGAAAGATTTTGGAAGCAAGCGAGCTTATAACCTTTTTGAAGGAAATGCTAAAACCTTATTAGAAAATAAAGATTTATAGGAGTATATATGAACACAAATGATAATGCAAGTATCGAAATTGACGTTCTCTACTTGCTAAGAAAGTTATGGATTAAAAAATTCTTTATCGTATTTGTTGGTCTTCTTGTTGGGACAATTGCTTTATTAGGTAGTGTTTTCTTCATTAAACCAAAATATACTTCGACAACACGTATCTATGTTGTCAGCCGAAGTAGTGATGCAACTCTTACGAACCAAGACCTTCAAGCTGGTTCTTACTTGGTTAATGATTACAAGGAAGTTATTACGTCAAGTGAAGTTTTGTCATCAGTTATTGATCAAGAAAAGCTCTCAATGTCTGCTGGTGAACTTTCTAAAGAGATTGCGGTAACTATCCCAACAGATACTCGTGTTATTTCAATTTCTGTGACTGATACGGATGCACAAAGAGCTTGTGATATTGCAAATACTGTTCGCCAAGTAGCTGCTGAAAAGATCAAAGCTGTTACAAAAGTTGATGACGTGACAACCCTTGAATCTGCGACAAAACCAAGCCACCCATCATCACCAAATGTTAAGAAAAATGCTGCTATTGGTGCTCTTGCTGGGGTATTCTTAGCTATCGTAGGAATCTTGGTAGCAGAAGTGCTTGATGATCGTGTTCGTCGTCCAGAAGACGTCGAAGAAGTGCTTGGTATGACACTTTTAGGAGTTGTACCAGATATTGATAAATTATAAGGAGAAAAATTGTAATGCCACAATTAGAATTAGTGAGAGCTAAAGCTCAAATGGTTAAATCTATGGAGGAATATTACAATTCTATCCGTACCAATATTCAATTTAGTGGACGTGATTTAAAAGTAATTACGTTAACTTCGGCTCAACCTGGCGAAGGAAAATCAACAACGTCTGTTAACCTTGCAATTTCTTTTGCGCGTGCAGGTTTCCGTACACTTTTGATTGATGCGGATACACGTAATTCAGTCATGTCAGGAACGTTTAAATCTAATGAACGTTATCAGGGGTTGACAAGTTTCTTATCTGGAAATGCAGAGTTGTCAGATGTTATTTGTGACACAAGTATTGATAATTTGATGATTATTCCTGCTGGGCAAGTTCCACCAAATCCAACATCGTTGATTCAAAATGATAACTTCAAAGCGATGATTGAAACTGTTCGTGGACTTTACGACTATGTTATCATTGATACACCACCGCTTGGTTTGGTTATTGATGCTGCTATCCTAGCACACCATTCAGATGCTAGCTTGCTTGTAGTAAAAGCGGGAGCTGATAAACGTCGTACAGTTACAAAACTAAAGGAACAATTGGAACAAAGTGATTCAGTTTTCCTTGGTGTTATTCTGAATAAATATGATATTCACTTAGATAAGTATGGTTCATATGGTAGTTACGGTGGGTATGGTAGCTATGGCAATTACGGAAAGAGTGACGAAAAATCAAAAAATGGTAGAGGTAAACGAAAAAAATAGCTGATACTTTTACCTTAGAGTAGGGAACAGGGAGTTATATGTATAGCGAAGATTCGAAAAAGAAAGTTTATTACCTTGTGTCGGATATTATAGCGTTAGTGGTAAGTTACCTCATCTTAGCACAATTTTATCCTTATCATCTTTTTGATAGTAAATTCTTTGCAGTTGTTTTTGGGATTTTAATTGTGATTGTTGGTGTTTTGAGCGATGAATACTCTTCAATTACAAATCGTGGTTATTTAAAAGAATTAAAAGCATCTGTGATTTATGGTATGAAAGTTTTAGTTTTATTTACTTTTGTACTGATACTTGGAAAAATTCGTTTTATCCATGACATTTCACAGATGTCTTATTTCTTCTTGGGGCAAATTTTTATTTTAGTAGCGCTGTTTGTATTTATTGGACGAATTATAGCAAAAAATCTTTTTAGAAGCCATACACCTATTACTAAAGAGATTCTCTTTGTTACAGATTTTAAAAATGACAAGGAGGTCACTAAAGACCTTAACAATTCCAATTACCGCATCGCTGCTTATATCAGTCGTCGTGATAATCCTGACATTTCACAGCCTATCTTAAAAAGTACTAAAGAAATTAGAGATTTTGTGGCAAATCACCAAGTTGACGAGATATTTGTTGCCAAAAATCACCAAGATGATTTTATAGAATTTGCTCATTGCTTAAAATTGTTAGGAATTCCAACGACAGTAGCTGTTGGGAATTATTCGGACTTCTATGTTGGAAATAGTGTTCTAAAAAAATTAGGCGATACGACCTTCATAACGACAGCATTCAATATTGTAAAATTCCGTCAGATTGCTTTAAAACGTCTTATGGATATTGCAATGGCTTTAGTTGGCTTAGTGATTACTGGGATTGTAGCTATTATTATTGCCCCGATAGTCAAGAAACAATCACCAGGACCTCTAATCTTCAAACAAAAACGTGTTGGTAAAAATGGTAAAGTTTTTGAAATTTACAAATTTAGAAGCATGTACACCGATGCCGAAGAACGCAAAAAAGAATTATTAGCACAAAATGATTTGGATACTGACTTAATGTTTAAGATGGAAGATGACCCTCGTATCTTCCCATTTGGACATAAGTTACGTGATTGGTCACTTGATGAATTACCACAATTTATCAATGTCCTAAAAGGTGAAATGTCTGTTGTGGGCACACGTCCACCAACGCTTGACGAATATCATCACTATGAATTGCATCATTTCAAACGATTGACTACCAAGCCAGGAATTACTGGTTTATGGCAAGTTAGTGGCCGTAGTGACATTACCGACTTTGAAGAAGTCGTAGCACTTGATATGAAGTATATCCAAAACTGGAGCATCAGTGAAGATATTAAAATTATTGCCAAAACATTTGGAGTCGTACTAAAAAGAGAGGGAAGTAAGTAGAGTATATTATGAAAGTTTGTTTAGTAGGTTCTTCTGGTGGGCATTTGGCACACTTGAATATGCTTAAACCTTTTTGGAGTGAACAGGACCGCTTTTGGGTTACCTTTGATAAAGAAGATGCAAGAAGTATTTTAAAAGATGAGCAGTTTTATCCGTGCTATTTTCCTACTAACAGAAATTTTAAAAATTTAGTAAAGAATACTTTTTTAGCACTTAAAATTTTAAGAAAAGAAAGACCTGACGTTATTATTTCATCAGGAGCAGCGGTAGCAGTTCCTTTTTTTTATCTTGGTAAACTATTTGGAGCAAAAACGGTCTATATAGAAGTATTTGATAGAATAGATAAACCGACAGTAACTGGGAAATTGGTTTATCCAGTGACAGATAAATTTATTGTTCAGTGGGAGGAGATGAAAACTGTCTATCCCAAAGCTATTAATCTGGGGAGTATTTTTTAATGATTTTTGTTACAGTTGGAACTCATGAACAGCCCTTTAATAGGCTTATTAAGGAAGTTGATCGTTTAAAAAAAGAAGGTATTATTACAGATGAGGTTTTTATTCAGACAGGTTTTTCAACTTATGAGCCTCAATACTGTGACTGGAAAAATATTATTTCTTATTCTGAAATGGAAGATTACATGAATCGTGCAGATATTATTATCACGCATGGTGGTCCAGCGACATTCATGGGAGCAATTGCTAAAGGAAAAAAACCGATTGTTGTTCCTAGGCAAGAAAAATTTGGAGAACATGTCAATGATCATCAGTTGGATTTTGCATACCAAGTTAAAAATAGATACGATAATATTGAAGTTATCGAAGATATTAAAACTTTACAACAATTTTTGAAACGAGATTTAAGTATATCAGAAAATACAACTTCAAATAATAAGGAGTTTAATGAACGATTTCGGCAAGAGATAGAAAAGGTAATTAGGTAGAGTAAAACCGATTTAAAATATATACAAGAGTAGAGAATAATTTTAAGAAATTACATTAAGTAAGTTCTAAGTAGATGTAATCGTGAAAGAGGAAAAATGAAAAATGACAGAAAAGCTCGTCTGATTCTTTCTATATTTAGATATGGTAAGAATCATATGGGGAAAGAAACTTTCTATCATAAAGTGAACTATGGGATATATAAAATTTTAAATGCTGTGTTTGTAATCGGTTTTTTTGGAACTGAGTTACAAGCGTCACGGAGTATCAGTAATAATATTATATTATTTCACCCATATGGAATAGTGGTAAGTGGAGAAGCAACATTAGGTGATGAGGTTGTTATTAGGCAACAAGTAACTATTGGTAATAAAGGAGTTGGGGAGGGATCAGATGACTGCCCTGTCATTGGAGATAGGGTTGATATCGGTGCCGGTGCTAAAATAATTGGTGGGATAACAATTGGAGAAGATTCTAAGATAGGTGCAAATGCTGTTGTAACAAAGAGCTTTCCAGCTAATTCGATTTTAGTAGGCGTACCTGCAAGAAATATAGCTAGTAAAGCAATGAACGATTAGTAAATCAGATATAATATGAGGAGTAATAGTCTTTATGGTGCGAGTGTCAGTTGTTATACCAGTATATAATGTTGAAAAATATTTGGTACAATGTCTTGATAGTGTAGTAGCACAAGATTATAAGGATATTGAAGTCATTTTGGTTGATGATGGATCGACTGATAGTAGTGGTTTAATTTGTGATGAGTATGCAAAAAAGTATCAATTTATTGATGTAATACATAAAAAAAATGGTGGTCTTGGTTATGCCAGAAATACCGGAATTGAAAGGGCTAAGGGCGACTATATAACTTTTATTGATTCAGACGATATAGTTGGAAAACAAATGATTACAAATCTTATAAATCAGATTGACCGAAATGGTGCCGATACTGTTGTTGGTGGATTTAGAAGAATTGATGTAAACAATGAGATTATAGCAGAAGAAAAATACGATTTTGCAGAATACACTAATGATGACGTCTATTATAAATTATTTCCTAAACTTCTGGGGTCTTCACCTAGAGGAAATGATAGCCTAAAAATGTCAGTGTGGAATGTTATGTTTTCAATGAGGATAATAAGAGATCATGAACTTAAATTCGTTTCAGAAAGAGATTTGATTTCTGAGGATATTGTTTGGGATATCGACTATTATAAATATTCTAAAAATATAATCATTATTCCATCTGTAGAATATGGTTATAGAGTAACACCAGGATCACTTTCACAGAAATATAGACCGAATATTTTACAATCCTTTACAAAGCTATATAATTATTTGGATTCTAAGATACGAGAAGAATCTTTAGGTGAGGATGCTTTGCATAGATTGCAGCGACAATTTTTTGTTAATGTTAGGTATAGTATCGCAAATGAGAAAAAAGCAGGTATTAGGAATTTAGTCGCTCGGATTGATAAAATAGTTCGAAATTCCACAGTCCAAAAGGTTGTATGGGAATACCCAATTCGTAAAATTGGGTTTAAGCAGAAAATATTTCTTTATTTATTAAGAAATAAGGCTAGTTTGTTGTTGATAGTCTTAATTTAAAAATAGAGCAAAAAAATTAGAGAGACAGAACATGAAAATTAAAATTCCACGACCAAATAGCGTAAATTTTTGGTTATTTTCGGGGCTTGTAATATCTTTTCTTTTAGAAATTCTAGTTCAGATGGCTATAGTTTCAGATAATACAATAACAAAAATAGTTCAGTATATTTTATTACTATCACCTGTTTTTCTGTGTTTTATTCAATTTTTTATTAATAAATTAAAACTTAAATACAAATATAGATATGAGTATGAATTAAAAAACGGTTTATTTTTGTCTTCTGTATTTCTGATATCTACACTATGGTTTTCTCATGAAACTGGAAAGTTTACTTCAAATTCAATACTAGAAGTAATACAAATTCTTTTACCCTTCATTATTACTTTTACTGTAATAAATTCTATGAATTTAGAAAATATCCATTCGTTTATGAAGATATCTCTCCTAATTGTAAGCTTAGGCTTGTTTTATAATGAGTGGGATAAATTAATTATATTAAGTAACTATACTAAGATATCACTTTTGAATTCTTATTCTCCGTTTGAAAATAATATCTTTCCCCAATTTGCTGCTCCTCTAGGAGTGTACTTCATATATAATAAACATAAATCTCCTTATATGGCTATATTATCGCTAGTTATAAATTTTCTAATTTTTAAGCGAGTATTATTACTGATGTTACTTTTACTTTTTTGTATTAAAAGTTTTAAATTTGATAACATATTTTATAAGCTAGGGAGACTCACTTATAGTTTCTGGATCATATGGTTTTTGACCGTCTCTTTGACATACTATATGTATTTACCAGAGAATAGTTTATATTTTGAACATTTGCTAAATATTGATTTTGCTAAATTTACAATGGCCAGAATTTATAGATTTTGGTATGTTATAGAACAAGGATTTACTCCTTATGGATTAGGTTCAGCAGCAGAATTTCTTAGGGCTAAAAATCTTTCATATATTGGTATAGATTTTGAATTAGATTTTATTAGGATTATGTTTGAGATAGGACCAATAGCGGTTGCAACATATATTTTAGTGATGCTAAGAATCTGTAAACAAAATTTATATGCTGTAGTAGCAGTTAATTTTTATTTTTTGAATTTCCTAATGGCTAACGGAATGTTTCAATACTGGTCTATTACTTTACTTTTGATAACTATAGCTTTCATAAATACTAGTAGTAAAGAGATCGATGATAGTGATTGTACTTAAATAAATATTGATTGCTTTTATGTTTTTAGACTTTAGCAAATTATCTGATTCATTGATGAGTTCTAGGGATAAAATTTGATTAATGTAGCAGGAGGACGCTTGTGGAAAGAGTAAAAAAAAGCTTTGTAGTTGGAGGATACTGGAATGCAAATTTTGGGGATGATCTTTTCTTAAAAGTTTTAGTTGAAACCTTTAAGAATTGTGATTTTGCTATTACTGTTCCTTCTACCAAAATAGGGTTATATAGTAAAATAGCTCCTAATTTGAATGTAGAAGAAGAGAAAATCATTGATGGTAATCAATTAGTAACGTTTATAAATAAAGTATATAGAAAGTTTAGTGGATCACTTTTGGGTTCTGCAGATTTTAGAAATTTACGTAAAATTAGGTTGAAAAAAGCTGATGGCTACATTGAACTTGGTGGCTCAATATTTATTTTACCTAAAAATGGGAAATTGGATTCATCTTATAGATTTAGAAACAAGGTTGCAGCATTTGATAGTAATTATTTTGTAATTGGGAGTAATTTTGGCCCTTATTATAGTGACTATCAATTAAGGGGATATAGGCATTTGTTTAGTAATATAAATGGAGTAACCTTTAGGGATAAATATTCCTATTCGTTATTTAGCAACTTAAATAATGTAAATTACGCTCCAGATGTTGTCTTTAATTTAGATATTAGTAAATACAATATAGGGGAAGAGTATGTTACCATTTCTATTATTAATCCTGAAAATCGAAATTTTACAACTACTCAGAAAACTCAATACGAAAACTATATCGTAAATACTGTAAAAAAATATTTAAAAGATAATCAAAAAGTTATACTAATGGCTTTCTGTGAAGCCGAGGGAGATACTGTTTTTGCTGAGAAAATATCTCGAACGATAAACTCAGATGGATTAAGGATTCATGTTCATAGAGATGTTGAAGAATCATTGCAAATTATTGCTAATTCAAAATATATTGTTGCTACGCGTTTCCATGCAATGATTTTAGCATGGTTGATGAGGAAAGAAGTATTTGTAATCAGTTATAGTGAAAAGACTGATCATGTTATACAAGATTTATTCCCAGAACAATCATTCGTTAAAGTAGAAGACCTAAGTGATAAAACAGAAATGAGGTATAGTCGAATTTCTAACGAAATTTTAAATAATATTGTATCTGATGCTAGTAATCAGTTTACTAATTTAAACTATTACATTAAAGAGATTAATAATGGATAAGTATAAATATTTGTTAAAAAATGTTGGTTTGCTCACTTTAAGTAGTTTTTCCACAAAATTACTCAGTTTTTTATTGGTACCACTGTATACTAGTCAATTATCTACAGCGGAATTTGGTACATTTGATTTGTATAACACTACAATTGGATTATTAATTCCAATATTAACAGTAGATATACAAGATGCGGTTCTGAGATTTGCCCTAGATGAAAATACAGATAAAGATAAAGTATTCTCTGTTGGAATAAAATACATTACTATTAGCAATATTATTATTGGTATATTTTTAATTTTTAACTATAATCTTAATATCTTTCCGGTGTTAAATGAATATTCTCTAGAATTTTTATTGTGGTATGCTCTCACTGCATTGAATGGTTTTATCTCGCTATTTGCCAGAGGTTTAGGGAAAATTAGAGAGCTTTCAATCTCGAGTGTTATATCGTCTATCATTATGATTTCGTGTAATATTTTGTTTTTATTGGTATTACATCTTGGGTTAAGAGGTTACTTTTACGCCACATTACTTGGCTTAGCCGTACAAACTCTTCAATTATTTTTGGCGTCAAAACCAACAACTGTCACCTTAAGAAATATTAAGGATATCGAGATAGAAATGGTCAATTATAGTAGGCCAATGATCGCGAATGCTATTGCTTGGTGGGTTAATGGCGCATCGGATAGGTATTTGGTAACTTATTTTTGTGGTGTTGCTGTAAATGGTATCTATTCAGTAAGTAATAAGATACCATCTATTATTGTTGTGATACAAGGTATCTTTGGACAAGCATGGTCAATTTCTTCTGTAAGAGAATTTGATGAAAAAGACTCAAGTAATTTTATTATAAATATGTATAATATATATAATTTCGTATTGTTGTTATCATGTAGTATTTTTATTTCATTAAATAAGTTGTTATCTTTGTTTTTGTTTTCAAATGATTTTTTTGAAGCGTGGAAATACGTTCCCTTTTTACTATTGAGCACAGTTTTTTCAGGATTATCGCAATACATTAGTGGGCTATTTACAGCGTTAAAGAAAACTAATATTTTTGCGAGAACCTCTGTCGTCACAGCTATAATTAATATTGTATTTAATACTATTTCGATACCAATAATTGGTCCGTTAGGAGCTGCTATTTCAACTGCCTTGGCTTACTTTATTATGTGGGGGTTAAGGGTTTATGAAATAAAGAAATATATGGTTTTTAGGATAAATTTAAAAAGAGATATATTTTCCTATATTCTAGTATGTCTACAGGGAATCTGTCTTATTCTATTTAATACAAATATGATTATAAATCTTGAGCAGTTCTTATTTGTAATAATATTGATAATACTTTATAGGAAAGAAATTATTGAACAATTTAAAAAGGTACAAAGTAAATTATGAAAGCTAAGCTATTAAGTGTTGTGATTCCTTGTTATAATAGTCAAGAATTTATCGAAGAAGCAATTGAGTCTGTACTGTGTCAAAAATTTTCTGATCAGCTAGAGATTATTATTGTTGATGATGGGTCAACAGATAAAACAAATGAGATATGTCTAAAATATAATGATTACCTCAATGTTAATTATTTTAGAATTGAAAATCATGGTGCTGGTTACGCTAGAAATTTTGGTGTAAATAAAGCCAGTGGAATATGGGTAATGTTTTTGGATGCGGATGATTTAATGTTGGTTGATATAAATAATTATATATTAGATTGTTTGTTGCAGAGTAAGAACAAAGAAATTCTATGTTTCGGGAAAGCACAATCCAACATGTGGCTTACTGATACTCCGTATATAAAACTTCCACAACAGGTAAATGAAATAAAAAATCATATTCCTGTTCTTGAATTTTGGACCTGTATATATAAAGTGAATTTTTTAAAAGATAATAAAATATTATTTTTTGAATATAAGGAGCAAGATATAGAGACAGCTTTCAGATATAGAGTGTTTTCGAAATCTAATGCAATTGATGTATTCAAAATACCACTGATTATTCAAAGAATAAATTTAAAGAGTAATACTCATACTTGGAACGAGTACATACTGTTCAGTGTGAAAGCGAAAGTTTATTATCAGCTATATATTGAAACAAATATAGTTGAGGATGGAAATTATCTTTTTAATGTGGTGCTAACTAATATTTTGAATTACTACAAGTTGCTGTTTATAAAAGGTTACAATGACGATGAAACAATAAAAGATATCAAAGAAGTACTCAAAAAAATTAAAAACGAAAAAAGAGTGAAGGGATTAAAATATATTATGGCTATCTTTTTAGATAGGTTAAGCTCTTTAGTTAGCACCAAGATAAAGCCAAAGTCAGAAAAAAGAAGTGACGATAATGTATATTATACTAATGTAACAAGAACAATGTATAATCTTAAACAAATAAGTGAGAAAATATTAAATAGTGAAGATGCTCTTTAAATTTTACTTAGTACACGATTCATCCGAATTTAGAGATTCTTGATAAATCGAAAGATGTATCTTGAAATGATAACATTGTTTATCTAGTAATGATGCTTGTTGCAATGGAAGATGGTGATTAAAGATTGTATAAAAGTGAATCAAATCAAGTTTTAGAAGTTATAACATCTCCTTATTATAGAGTAAGAAGAGTTTTCCTGTTCACATTATTGTTAGTAATTATTTGAATTTTTGATATAAAGTAGGTAGAGACAGTAGTGAAATTATCAGTAATTATACCCGCATACAATGCTAGTGAGTTTATAAGTGAAAGTGTTAATTCTATATTGACTATTAACTCAAATCAAATTGAGATAATTGTTGTAGATGATGGATCGAAGGATAATACTTTTGAAGTCCTTAGTAATATAAGTGACACTCGAATAAGAGTATTAAGGAAGAACAATGGTGGAGTATCATCAGCAAGAAACTGTGGATTAAAATATGCTCAAGGCGAGTATATTACCTTCTTAGATGCTGACGACTTAGTAGATTCTCACGTTTTAGAGAAGATTATTAATTGTATGGATGATAAAAATGATGTTATTTATTATTCAAAAGATTACACACAAGAAGATATAAGAATAGAAGTATTAATAAATGGCGTATTTGGCGCGGGAGATAGGATACCTAAAAATGGTTCTGCTCCATATTCAAAGTTATACAGAAGATCATTTCTAAAAGAAAACAACATAGCTTTCAATTCTAATGTAATCTATGGAGAAGATGGTCTCTTTATTTTAGAATGTATCTGTAAAGGTGCAAAAATTGGTTATGAGAAGGTTTCATGGTATTTTCAAAGGAATGTTAATGAAAATTCTGTAACTAGGAGTTGGGATGAACGATGGTTTGATTCTAATATAATTTTTTTGAAAGAATCACAAAGGTTATTGCTTAATAGCAAACTTAATTTAGATGAGCAGCTTTATAACTACTGGATATCCATGGCATTGTATAATAGTATATCTCGCTATATGTTTTTCTTACTACAAATTGAAGACTTAACAAGGCAGAATGAAAAATTATTATTATTCCGTTCACCTGAATTCAAAAAACTTGTCTCTTTTTATAAATCAAATTTACAAATAATACTGGATGAAAAAAAGTATAAGGGAATTGTTGCTAAATTAGTAATGGAAGGACGAATACGCAGAGCCTTCATCATATATAGAGTAATTTATATAATGAAGAAAGTTTTTAAAAGACAAAGTATTCAAAAAATTAATACAAAGGTATTGATATAAAAGTAGTATAGTTACGGAAAAAGGAAGGGTCACATAATTGGTGTCTTGTGATATGAAAATATTAAAAAAAATTATAGATTTTATTGTGACTCTATATTTTAATTTTAGGTATCTACCAATTAAACATGCAGTAAAGCTGCCGATTAAAATAAGAGCTAATATGAGAACGAATCTAAAAAGGGGAGATATAATTTTTTGTAATGATTCAAATGTGCATGCTGGAATGTTGAAATTAGGCTATAATGGTACTCCGTTTATAGCTCAAAACGGTGAAAGTTCTATCACCATTCGAGGAGGAGGGAGGATGATTGTTGGAAATGATGTAGTTATTGGTGAGGGGATGAATATCTATATTGATAGTGGTACTTTATTCCTGAGTAACGATGTTTATTGTAATAGAAATCTTTTAATTCAATGTGAAAATCAGATAACAGTTGAAGATGGATCATTAATTGGCTGGGGAGTAAGCATTAGGGACACTGATGGACACACTCTTTCTGGAAATGTAAAGAAAAAGAATAGTGAAATTGTTATTGGCAAACGAAGTTGGATTGCTGCTGATTGCACAGTGATGAAGGGAACAAGGATTTCAGAAGGAAGTATTATTGGAACGAAGAGCTTGGTTTTGGGACTACAAATGGAAGAGGCTAATTGTTTAGCAGCAGGTATTCCTGCAAAGATAAAAAAGAAAAATATTACACTAGATTACTAAAATAAAAGAAAGGCAGGCCTTAGGGCATAATCTGTTAGGTTTTAAGAAATGAAGAAGTGTACCTTTGTAATACCGTATTTTGGTAGTTTCCCAAACTATTTCCCCTTGTTTTTGAAAAGTTGCGATTACAATAGGGATTATGAATGGTTAATTATTACAAACAATACAGATGAATATAATTACCCTAATAATGTAAGGACTCTTTATATGACTTTTGAGCAATTTAAAGGTAGACTTGAGCAGAGATTGGGGATACAAGTAAACATTCAAGATTACCATAAAATTTGTGATTTTAAGCCAACATATGGTTATGTCTTTGAAGAAGAGTTAAAAAATAGTCTATTTTGGGGTTACTGTGATATGGATCTAGTTTTTGGTAATTTAAATGCTTTGATTACTAAGGATATGCTAGAAAATTATGATAAACTATTTGCTTTAGGACATCTGGTTATGTTCAAAAATAGTCATGAAAACAATAGACTTTTCATGGCTCCTTTGAATGGTGAGGTTGTTTATAAAAAAGTTTTAACATCTCCAAAAACTTTTATCTTTGATGAACCTTTTGGAATAGGAGAAGGTAAGTGTATTCATGATATTTTTATTGCCAATAATAAGAGAGTATTCTCTGAAGACTTTTCTTTAAACCTTAAAATTGAACCAGCAAATATTATTCAAGTGAAGTTTGATTATTATAAAAAAAATTGGTTAACTATAAGTCATAGAAATGATATTTGTTTGTGGAAAGATGGCAGAGTTGAAGTAATCACGTGTTCAAAAGGGCACCTTAGCGAAACCGACTATCTTTATATGCATTTTCAATCAAGAAAGATGAAATTTGATAATAGCCTTTTAGATACTAATCATATAAAAATATTAGGAGATGGATTTTACCAATTGGAATATTCTGAAGTGACACTTGAAAATTTTAAAAAGATAAAAAAAACAATTGTGTCAACAAGATATATAAAAATAATGATTGAATATAAAGTTGATGCTATATTGAAAAAATTAGGATTTAGAAAATAGTTTAAATATTTATGGTGACTTACGAATGGATAAATATAAAGTTAGTATAATAATTCCTGTATATAATTCAGCTGAATATTTGAGAGAGTGTATTGATTCGGTACTTTGTCAAAACTATAAAAATATTGAGTTAATTTTAGTTAATGATGGCTCAACCGATAGTAGTAAAAAAATCATTGATAATTATAAAAAAAAACATCCAACAATAATAAAGGTATTTCATCTAGAAAATTCTGGGGTTAGTAATGCTAGGAACTTAGGTCTAAAAGAAAGCACCGGTAGTTTAATCACTTTTGTAGATGCAGATGACGTAATTTCAACCACCTACATAGAAAGACTAGTATCACCTTTTAGTGAAGAATATGATAAACTTTGTATGTCAGTTGGTCATATGACACTGGTTTACACCGACAACTCGGATTTTACCGAGAGAGTCGAGAGTACTGAATTTGAAACAGAGTGCACAGCGGGAGAACTTCTTAATGAATTATCCGTCTCACGTGGAGGTGGATATGTTTGGAATAAAATATTTAGACATGATTTACTAATTCAAAATAATATTTTTTTTGATCCAAATATTGCTATTACAGAAGATTTTTTGTTCTGTGTTCAATATTTAGATGCTTGTGCTGGTTATAATGTCAGAATAAGTAATGACTACGGTTACTATTATATACAAAGAAATTCAAGTGCTATACATCAGAATAAGAGAGACGTTGGAAAAGTTCGGGCGTTGGAGAAGGTTTTAGAAATTTCAAAAAAATACCCTAAACTAAATAGAGCAATTCAAAAGGATTATGCTAATCATTTAGTGTCTGTGGCTTTTTTTTATGGAAAACTCTCGCGAGAATATTTCAAAGAAATTCATTATAACATTGAATATTACTCAAATACTGATTTTTTAACATGGAAACATAGATTTATGTTAGCTGTGGGTTGTTGCTTTCCTAAGATAATTATTTTATTTAGGGCACTTAAATCTTTTTGACAGGAGATCTGGAATTTGAAAGATAAGAAAATATTGCTGATAAATACTGTAATTTTAAGTGATAACGGTATCTCAACCTTCGTAATACAAAGTGCTAAAATTCTTTCTGAATTAGGTAATAGCGTGACAGTAGTAGCTACTAATAAAGTTGATGAAAAACGAAAAAATGAGCTAAAAGAAAATAATGTTAAGTTACTTGATGATTTTAATCGTTCAAATGTCCTTCGTTATTTTCAACGTTTGTTGATGCTTATCAAACATGAGAAATATGATATAGTTCATGTTCATGGCAACAGCAATACTATGGCTATTGAATTGGTTGCAGCCCAGCTTGGTGGTTGTAAGGTAAGAATTGCACATAGTCACAATACTACTTCAGATCATATGAAAGCTCACAAGATATTGTCTCCGCTTTTTAAAGAGTCTGTAACAGGTTGCTTTGCTTGTGGAGTCGATGCAGGAAAGTGGTTGTATCCAGATAAAGAGTTTTATGTAGTTAATAATGGGGTTGACTCTGATACCTATGTATTTAGTGAGAAAATGAGGAAGTCTACACGAGTTAAATTAAATATCAAAGACGAGGAAATTTTACTTGGTCATATTGGAGGTTTCAATTTTCAAAAGAACCAAGAGTTTTTAGTGGATGTTATGGCTTTGTTAGATTCTAGATTTAAGCTTTTATTTTTAGGAGATGGAGAATTTAGAAAGACCGTTGAACAAAAGGCTGTTAAAAAGGGAGTATCGGATCGAATTATTTTTATGGGAAATGTAAGTAATGTTCCGAAATATCTCAGTGCTATGGATATTTTTGTACTACCATCACATTTTGAAGGACTGCCATTTTCTTTAATTGAAGCTAAATCTTCGGGGTTACCATGTTTGCTGTCAGATAAAATTTCTAGAGAGGCTGATTTAGCAAGTGGAATTTCATTTTTGAGTATTGAAAATCCAATAATTTGGAAGGAAAAAGTTATCGAAGTTGCAGACATTAAGGTGGATAGAATATCAGCAACTCAGTTAGCAAAAAAAGAATTATCTGCTAATGGCTATAATTCGTATCGAAATATTAGCGATATGGATGCTATGTATAATAAATTGTTAATGAAGAAGGGGAAGGCCTTTGAATACAAATAGTAGACATGCTTATCTTATTATGGTACATAAAGATATGTATTCATTTGAAAAACTTTTGCAGTTATTGGATTATGAGCTAAATGATATTTATGTTCATGTTGACTTGAAATGTAAAAATTTCAATTATGATTTGTATAAAAGTTTGATTAACAAAAGTAAATTAATTTTTATAGAAGATAGATATAGTGTAATCTGGGGTGGAGTAAGTCAGATAGATGCTGAATTGTCTCTTCTTAAGACAGCTCGGCAAAATGGGAATTACAGCTATTATCATTTGATGAGTGGTTCAGACTTACCACTTGAATCTCCTCGAAAAATACATCAGTTTTTTAATGAAAATGATGGTAAGATTTATCTGGACATACATCCAATCGATAACCCTAAAAATGAGTTCGAAAGAAAAATTTATCGACGGATTTCAGTAAGGCGGATTTTTACGCAATCTCGATCAATCTCTGGAAATAAAGCAAAGTTCTTGGTCTTGTTAGATAGACTGTACCTGATGTGGCAAGATAAAATTTTAAGACGAGATTATATTAGGCAAAAAGGTATTAGATTAGCATACGGTAGTAATTGGTTTAGCTTACCTAAATATATAGTGGATTATATATTGGCAAATAAAGGCAAGATTACGGATTATTTTTCTCAAGGTTGCTTTGTTGATGAGCTATTCATTCAAACTTTACTTAGGGAGGGAGGATACTCTGTTGAGAGGAGTAATCTAAGGTATATTGATTTTAGGAGAAGTGATAGACCTGGTCACCCTTATGTATGGAGAGCAAAAGATTATGAAGAATTGATCAATCTCAAAGAATTATTTGCGAGAAAATTTGATGCTGATATTGATAAAGAGATTATTAATAAGATAGTCAAGCATGTAGAGTTAGCGGATTAAACTAAATAATAGATATACAATAATGCTAAAATTGAGAGATGTTGCTAGGATACATGGAAGATTTGCGTGCAGAAATACTATTAGATTAGTAGAGTGGGGCAAGGAAAATATAATAATGCAGAAAATCTAACTATTTTAACGGATTATCCATTTAAGAATGTTGCATTCATTGTTAATGATATGGAAGTGAAAAGGCAACACTTTTCTGTACAAAATTTTAAAGTATTTTTGTTGAGTGATTGCTCATCTAGCCATTGGTGTTTGGTAATTGCTGCCGCTGTGAATGCGATGGTGATTCCACTAGTGAACATCATCAAGGGTTAGTTCTTCCAGAAAAGCGTAAGTGCTGCTTTGAATGGCTTCTTTGACCAAGTCAGCAGTCTTGTGCTAACCAAGGGATAGCCCAATGATTTCACGATTAAAGAGATCAAGAATCAAACAAACATAAGCCCAACGATTGCCAACACGAACATAGGTTATGTCCGTCACAAGGGCTTCCAATGGCTTTTGTTGCTTAAACTGTCTATTTATTTAAGAGATTTGGAACGGACGCTTCATTCTTCCCTTTAGAGTGAGGTTTGAAGGCAGCTTTCTGGTAAACTGACACTAAATTCAGTCTCTTCATGATGCAACGAATCCAACGGCGAAACAGTGTCATATCTTTCGTTCCTAGACATTTCTTAATCTTCCTAGCACCGTATCTGGACTTGCTTTCAAGAAAAATGCGCTTAACCATTTCTTCAAGCTCCGCTTCAGATATTGGCTCTACAGCTTTGTAGTAATAGCTAGAACAGGGAAGGTTCAGCCAACGATACATGGCTGAAATGCTGTATCTGTTCTTATTCGCAGTGATTATTTGCCTTTTCGTGCCATAATCACCGCTGCTTGCTTTAGGATGTCTAATTGCATTTCGAACTTTTTGTTGCGTTTTCTGAGTTCCATTAGTTCACGTTGCTCATCTGTCAGATTACCTACAGAGTTGAAGGAGCCGTTGTTCTTGTCTATATGATCCACTTGTCAAAGGTTGAGGGCGTTGAATCATATTCTTTGATTAGTTCACTGCGTTTTCTTCCTGCATTGTGAAGGTCAACAAGAGTTGTTTGAACTCGTCGGTAAAGTGATGGCGAATTTTTTTAGACATACTTTTCTCCCATTTCTTTAGTGTAGAACACTTTATAATTTCTGTCCAGTTTAGTGCATGTAACAGATTTATATCTTTATATTTTTTAAGAATTCAGTGTGTTGCAATTATTAGCGCCTCCCCTATTTATTGCGGTGAGTATATTAATTGTTATTAAATGTAAACTTAAGTCTAGATTTTTAGAATTTATGAACAGTATTTCATTAGAGTTTTATTTGATTCAAATAGTTATGATGGAAATTTTTTGGGTAAATTCTAAGTCAGTACACAGTATAACATTCTTTCTAGTATTTATTATGACTGTTATTTTATCAAAAATGTTGAGTTTATTGATTAATTATATTTTCAGATTGAATTCTTATAAATAATTATGATATAACGAATTATATAATTAAAAGGAGTTATTTTTGAAAAAAGTTAGAAAAGCTATTATTCCAGCAGCGGGTTTAGGAACGCGTTTTTTACCAGCGACCAAGGCTTTGGCGAAGGAAATGTTACCGATTGTTGACAAGCCAACAATTCAATTTATTGTTGAAGAGGCTTTGAAGTCTGGTATCGAAGACATTCTTGTTGTGACTGGGAAGTCAAAGCGTTCTATTGAGGATCATTTTGATTCAAACTTTGAGTTGGAATACAACTTGAAGGAAAAAGGGAAAACGGATCTCTTGAAACTTGTGGATGAGACAACAGGTATTCGTTTGCACTTTATTCGTCAGTCTCATCCGCGTGGTCTGGGAGATGCTGTCTTACAGGCGAAGGCTTTTGTTGGTAATGAACCTTTTGTGGTTATGCTTGGTGATGACCTTATGGATATCACAGATGAGAAAGCTCCGCCATTGACCAAACAACTAATGAACGATTATGAGCAGACATTTGCTTCTACAATTGCAGTAATGCCAGTGCCTCATGATGAAGTGTCTGCTTATGGTGTCATTGCTCCTCAAGGTGAAGGAGTCGATGGGCTATATAGCGTTGAGACTTTTGTGGAAAAGCCAGCGCCAGAAGAGGCTCCAAGTGATCTTGCTATTATCGGTCGCTATCTGTTGACTCCAGAAATTTTCGATATTTTGGAAAATCAAGAGCCAGGGGCAGGTAATGAGATTCAACTAACAGATGCTATTGATACACTTAACAAAACACAACGTGTTTTTGCAAGAGAGTTTAAAGGAAACCGATATGATGTTGGAGATAAATTTGGATTTATGAAGACTTCCATTGATTATGCCCTTCAACATCCTCAGGTAAAAGATGATTTAAAACAATATATCATTGAACTTGGTAAAAAACTAGATAAGTAAAAATAAATTGGTCTGATTGAGAGTCAGCCAGTAATCTCAGAGGTTGTAGTTTGGAAAAAAATGTTTTCTTTGCTGCTAGTCAGGAATTAACTATTTTTTTATGGTAACCGCCCCCATAACTAGGTACCTATCCAATCATTCACTCCTCCAGTATAGTGTAAATAAAAAACTGGAGGATTTTTTTAAGTCACAACCCTTCGTTCTATTGAATGTTTCCAATCGCGACTTTTTGAAAAGAAAGCAGAAATGTGATCCTGATGAAGATTCGTCTCGAAAAAGTAGAACTCACTTTCTTTCACTCTATCAACCAAGAGGTATTGGAAATAATCTTGGATAAGGTACTGTTCTATGACAATCCAACTCAGTGATTTAGGTCAAGTCTACTTGGTTTGCGGGAAAACGGATATGCGTCAAGGGATTGATTCTCTCGCCTACCCTGTCAAAAGTCAATTCAATCTGGATCCTTTTTCAGGTCAGGTCTATCTCTTCTGCGGAGGTCGAAAAGACCGATTCAAAGCTCTTTACTGGGATGGACAGGGATTTTGGCTATTGTATAAACGTTTTGAAAATAGGAAATTGACCTGGCCAAATAATGAAGAAGAGGTCAAAGTCCTCACTTCCGAGCAGGTGGACTGGCTCATAAAAGGATTTTCTATCATTCCGAAAATAAATATTTCAAAAAGTCGTGATTTCTAGGCTCTTTGTCAACTGTAGTGGGTAGATGAAAAGCTAACACCTAGAGAGGACGAA